>Ga0183095_10073_pt1 | contig 639963 bp, 561 predicted proteins | sample BioMet4_FD_130346 | JGI IMG/M metagenome (GOLD analysis project Ga0183095, IMG submission 130346) | Microbial communities from bioreactor (seeded with sewage sludge) at LBNL, California, USA - Biofuel metagenome 4 (v2) (version 3) | ecosystem: Engineered > Bioreactor > Anaerobic > Unclassified ... | reverse complement strand
TTGAACCGCCTGGCTCCCAATGAGTTTTACAGTTACATAACAACCGGAATAGATCCTTTATCAAAGAATAGGAATTTAGGTAAGAAGAAAATGTGTCCGTGTCCTTGACAAAGGGTACACTTTATTTTAACTGGCGTAAAACAGCGATCCGGTGGGCGCGATTGTCTAAATTCAGCGTAAGCCCGTGTCTACCAGACAACTTGCTTCGGAACAGTTAGCAAGACGCGTTGGAAGTGGGGCGGGGGACGGTAGGCGCCGCCCGCGGCGCTTCATGAAGAGTGGAATTTCGGTAAATATCACCAGTTCATTCGCACGCTGTACTATAGGAGCCGCGAATCAGCGAAAATCACGGAGATTGTTTAGCAGGGGGCGACAACTTGCTTATATACCTACGATTCACGGAATTCCGCGGTATGGGGAATCGTTATGGGCGCTGGCCAGATAATAGCGCTTTTAACGGGCGTAGAACAGCGACCCGGTGGGCGCGATTGTCTAAATTCAGCGTAAGCCCGTGTCCACCAGACAACTAACCCCGGAACGGCTGGCGTCTTGCCCCGGAACAGCTGGCAGGATTCGCCCCGGAACGGTTAGCAAGACGTGTTGGAAGTAGGTCGGGGGACGGTAGGCGCGGCCCGCGGCGCATTTCACGGAAATTATATAAATTCAGAAAGCGAGGCTCATCTATGTTAAAAAGCGAGAGACGAGAATTGATAATAGACACGCTGCGAAAGGAGCGCTCAGTGAAGATCACAGAGCTGATGGAGCGGTTTGGCGTGTCGAATGAGACGATCCGGAGAGATCTTGTTTATCTCGAGGAGCAGGGAATGGCCCGCTGCGTGTACGGAGGAGCGGTTTATGATTTCCTGACGACGAACGAGTACAATTACAGTATACGGATCAAGAATAACCAGCAGGAAAAGCTGTGCATTTGCCGCGAAGCCGCGGCGCTTGTGAATGACGGGGACTCTATCGCGATCGGCGGCTCGACTACGACGCTTGAGCTGGGGAGGCATCTGGCCCGGAAGAACAGGCTCACGGTTGTCACGAACTCGCTTTACATCGCGAACGAGATTGCCTCGAACACGCTGAATAAGGTAATTCTGACCGGCGGTGTCTTAAGCCGGGACGAGCAGAAAATGACAGGCCCCGACACGGTGGCGTCTTTTGGGCGCTATTTTGTGGACAAGGCTTTTTTCAGCGCGGCGGGCATTTCGGAAGAAGGAGGACTGACCGAGTATTCCGAGGAAGAGCGCGGGATAACGGAAACGCTGATCCGTCAGGCGAAGAAAGCGATTCTTTTAAATGACACGTCGAAATTCAACGTGACGGCTTTTTATAAAATAAGCGACACGAGGGAAATTGACGAAATCATCACAGACTGGCGCGCGTCCGCGCGTGACGTCAAAGCGTACGAGAATATGGGGATTACGCTGCGGCGGGCGAACAAATAAATAACAGGACCTTTGAAAACGGGCGTGGGAGAAAAAACTTCCATGCCTTTTTGTTACAAAGCGGTACAGAAAAAACCGGTCAAAAGAAATGTGGAATTTTGACGAATGTCCGCTTTCCGATCTCAAATCACCAAAAACACGTGATTGTTCCAAGCCCTCCGCGATGGTACCATGAGGCTGTCAAAAGGAAACAAGGAAACGAAATCACGCGGGAGGTGATCATTAAATGAAAAACGAAGCGGATATTGTTATTGTAGGCGCCGGAGCGATTGGTTCCGCTATCGCGCGAGAGCTTTCAAGATATGATCTGGATGTGATCCTGGTCGAGAGAAATGAGGACATTGGCGGGTACGCGTCAAAGTGCAACAGCGCGACCTTATGCAGTGGTCATGACGCGCCTCTCAATTCATTAGAGACGAGACTTACGTCCGCGTCCAACAGGGCGTATGAGGAAATCTGTAAGAAGCTGGACGTAAGCTATAAACGTACGGGAATGATTTATGTGGCCCATAACGAGGAAGAGCTTGTAAGACTCCGGGCTATTAAGAAAAAAGCCATACTCAATGGCGAGTACAACGCGGAAACGCTTTCCAAAGAAAAAGTACATGAGCTTGAGCCCTCCATTAATCCGGATATTGTCGGCGGGCTTCTGATCCCGAATGAGGCGATCGTGGACGTGATGGAGCTTTTGCTCGCTTTTGTGGAAAACGCGATGGATAACGGCGTGACTCTTATGCTGGAGACAAAAGTAACCGGAATCAACACAGATCCCGTTGATCACCATGTGGTTTCCGTTTCCACGGACAAAGGCGATATCAAATGCAAGTTCGTCATCAACGCCGCCGCGATTTACGCGGACGCGCTGGCGAAGTCCGTAGGGTTCTGTGATTACTATAATTACCCCCGGACCGGTCAGTTCTATGTATTGGATAAAAACCTGCCCTACGCGCCGAAGCATATAGTTGTTCCTCTTCCGACGCCAATCAGCAGAGGGCGTCTTCTGACGCCAAGCATTGAAGGCAATCTTCTGGTAGGCCCTTCCGCCGATAACATGACGGATCGGGAAGACACGAAGACGGATAAGGAAACGCTGGACAGCATCCTGAAGGATTGCCGTAAGATGATTCCGGCGATCAGCCCCATGGATTCCGTAACGCAGTTCTGTGGCGTCCGTCCGGCGATTTACCCCAAGACAGACTGGAGAATCCGCGCGATTGATGGCTGCAAGGGCTATATCGAGGCAGTCGGCATCAATCAGGGCATTAGCGGCGCGCCGGGAGTCGCCAAGTACGTGGCGGAAATTCTCGATGACGAAGGTCTTGAAATGATCGAGAAAAAGAACTGGATTTCCGAAAGAAAAGCGATCCGTCGTTTCGCGAAGATGACAGAAGAAGAAAGAGACGCGGTGATTCGCGAGAATCCCAAGTTTGGAAATATCATCTGCCGTTGCGAGACCGTGTCGGAGGGTGAAATCATTGAGGCGATTCACAAAGGCCCGGGCGCGCGGTCGGTAGACGCAATTAAGCGAAGACTTCGCGCGGGTATGGGAAGATGCCAGGGCGGTTTCTGCGGCCCCAGAGTCGTGGAAATTCTTGCCAGAGAGCTGAACGTGAGTCCTGAGGAAATCTGTAAAAACGAGAAGGGTTCGGAAATGCTGGCCCGCGAGAACAGAAAGTGAGGTCGCGATGAGCAACTCAGAATATAAATATGACGTAGCAGTAATCGGAGCGGGACCCGCCGGACTGGCGGCGGCTCTCGCGGCGAAAAAAGAAGGAGCGGAAAAGGTCGTCCTGATCGAGCGTGATTTCCGTCCGGGCGGCATCCTGGAGCAGTGTGTTCATACAGGCTTTGGATTGAAATACTTCGGCGAGGAGCTTTCGGGTCCCGAGTACGCGTACCGGTTCATTAAAAAATGCGAGGATAAGCGTATTGAGATGATGCTGAACACAATGGCGCTCAATATTGACGGCGCGAACCGCGTGATCCACGCGGTCAACCAGAACGGCGCGGTTCAGATCAAAGCGGGCGCGATTGTTTTATCCATGGGCTGCCGCGAACGTACCAGAGCGCAGATCGTGATTCCCGGTTCCAGACCCGCCGGCATTTACACGGCAGGAACGGCGCAGAGATTCTGCAATGTTCAGAATCACATTGTCGGCCGTGAAATCGTAATTGTGGGCTCTGGTGACATTGGCATGATCATGGCGAGAAGAATGACGCTGGAAGGCGCGAAGGTCAAGGCGGTCGTGGAAGTGATGCCTTATCTCGCGGGGTTGACCCGTAACCGTGTTCAGTGTCTGGACGATTTCGGAATACCGCTTTATCTCAGTCACACTGTTGTGAACATCGAAGGCAAACGCCGCGTAAATCGTGTTACGGTGGCGAAGGTGGACGAGGGACGCCAGCCGATCAAAGGTACGGAATTTGACATCGACTGCGATACGGTTCTGCTTTCGGTCGGCCTGATTCCGGAGAACGAGGTCTCAAAAAGCGCGGGAGTGGAGCTCGATCCCGTGACGAAGGGCCCGCTTGTCGACCAGAACATGATGACCAGGACTCCCGGTATTTTCGCGTGCGGGAACGTGGTTCATGTCAATGACCTGGTGGACAATGTCTCGACGGAAAGCGAAATCGCCGGGGACAGCGCGGCGAAATTCGCGAAAGGAACGCTTAAAGGCGCGGACAATGAGATTTCCGTGAAACCGGGAACGCTTGTCCGATACATGGTACCGCGATTTATCGAGGCGGGCGGCGTCGAGAGAGAGACTAAAATGTATTTCAGAGTTACGGAGCCGGCCAAAAATGTTACGATAGAGGCGAAGAATGGCGAAGAGACACTTTACCATTCGCGTAAAAAATTCGTGAACCCGGGTGAAATTGAGCATATACAGATCGCGGCGGATCAGCTGAACCGCTTAAAGGGCGGGGATATTGTGGTCAACGTGATCAAAGACGAGGAGGCGCGGTGATGATCGGAAAAGAAGTCATTTGTGTTATTTGCCCGTCCAGCTGTCACATCAGTGTCAAAGGCGACGGCAAAACAATCAGCGAAATTACCGGCTTTACCTGCAAAAGAGGCAAGGAATACGCGGAGAACGAGTATATCGCGCCGAAGCGCTCGCTGGCCACGACGGTCAAAGCGGAAGGCTACAGCTGCCCGATTATCTCGGTACGCTCGAATAAGCCGCTGCCCAAGGAGAAAATAACGGACGCGATGGAGGTGATCCGCCAAGCGGTCGCGAAGCCGCCGTTCTATGTCGGAAAACCTGTAATTGAAAATATACTGGATACCGGAGTTGATATTGTGCTGACGAATCAATAGCGCGGGAGGTCTCACTATGTTATTCAGTAAACAACGCTAAGATCAGAAAGCATGGTCATAGCGTTGTTCTTTTGTCAATACAATCGGCACAAAAATATATAGAAAAAATAGGTTAAAAGGGTTGAAATTCAGAAATCTGTGGTTATAATAAGAAATGTAATAGCATATGGGGCGTTTTGTCTATTGTTTAACAACAACAGGAATGGAGGAATTTCAATGGGTGAACATGTAAATCTGCAGGAGAAGTACGGGCTTTTCATTAACGGAGAATTCAGGGACGCTTCCGATGGCGGGACTTTTACGACGACCTGCCCGGCGAACGGCGAGGTTCTGGCGACTTGCGCCGCGGCCACGAAGGAAGATGTCGATGACGCGGTCAAGGGAGCGTGGAAGGCTTTTGAGACCTGGAAGCATACCTCCGCTAAGGAAAGGGCCGTGATACTGAACAAAATCGCGGATATAATTGACGAGAACGCCGAGTTCCTCGCTATGGCGGAGTCGATGGATAACGGCAAGCCGATCCGTGAGACACTGAATATTGATATTCCTCTGTCCTCAGCGCATTTCCGGTATTTCGCGAGCTGTATATACGCGGATGAAGGCTCTGCTGTCATGATCGATGATAACACGCTGAGCATTATTCTCCGGGAGCCGATCGGCGTAGTTGGCCAGATCGTTCCGTGGAACTTCCCGTTCTGCATGGCGGCGTGGAAACTGGCGCCTGTTCTGGCGGCCGGTGACTGCACGGTATTTAAACCTTCCAGCACAACCTCTATTTCCGTTCTGGAGTTCGCGAAGCTGACGAAGGACGTAATTCCGGCGGGCGTTTTCCAGATCATTACAGGCTCCGGCGGCAAGACCGGTCAGTATCTGCTGGATCATCCTGATCTTCGCAAGCTCGCGTTCACAGGCTCCACGGAGATTGGCTATTCTGTAGCGGACGCGGCGGCGAAGAAGCTGATTCCGGCGACTTTGGAGCTGGGCGGCAAATCCGCGAACATCTATTTTGATGATTGCAATTGGGAGAAAGCGATGGATGGCCTGCAGCTTGGCATTCTGTTCAATCAAGGTCAGGTTTGCTGCGCGGGTTCCAGAGTTTTCGTGCAGGACACGATTTATGATAAATTCGTAGAGGAAGCGGCGAAGAGATTCAACGCCGTTAAGATCGGTATGCCTTGGGATAAAGACGCGCAGATGGGCTCTCAGATAAACGAGGGACAGGCGAAGAAGATCATGGGCTATATCGAGATCGGCAAGCAGGAAGGCTGCAGAGTTGCCTGCGGCGGCGAGAGATATACCGATGGCGAGTTCGCGAAGGGCGCTTACGTGAAGCCGACGCTGCTTGTGGACGCGAATAATAAGATGAGAGTCGCGCAGGAAGAGATCTTCGGGCCGGTAGCGGTCGTGATCAAGTTCCATGATGAGAAGGAAGTCATCGACATGGCGAACGACAGTACCTATGGCCTTGGCGGCGCGGTCTGGACGCAGGATATCAACCGCGCGATCCGCGTGGCGAAGTCTGTGGAGACTGGCCGTATGTGGGTCAATACCTATAACGCTCTGCCGGAGCAGGCTCCGTTCGGCGGCTATAAGAAGTCCGGTATCGGCCGTGAGACGCATAAGATGATTCTGGATAATTACTCCCAGAAGAAGAACATCTTCATCGATCTCAGCAGCGCGCCGTCCGGATTCTATCCGTGGCCTAAATAAGTAACAGCCATAAACGCCTATACGCCGAGCGTTTAATGATTCGGCGTAAACGATGAGGCGGCTGACATATTCGTCAGCCGCCTTATTCGTTCAAGAATCGAGGATTAACTTATTAGTTGAATAGGAGGCGCTTTTTTATGACAGAACAGGAATATCAAGATAAGAAAAATCTTCTATGCAAATCCATGGAAAACTGCGCTGTCTGCCCCTTCGGGGTTTACGCCGCGGAGCATAATATCCACGCCTGCGGCTCTCTCTGTGAAGTCATTGAGTTCAATGACAACGCGAAGGCGGTAGAAATCGTGGAAAACTGGACCAAATAGAATCAGAAATCAAAGCCGCTCCACACGGGTTTGCCGGTGTAGTGTTTCGCTTGCTCCTCGCCTCTTAGCACGCGCAAAGCGCCGAAGGCGAGCGCTTCCTGCTCGAATTCTCCAGGGTAGGCGGTCACGGGCGCGATCCACTCGCATTTTGTCCGGATCTGTTCCACGAGATCATCGAAGCGCAGAAGCCGGCCGCTTAAGAGGATGCCGTCGACCTGCCCGTTCAGGGCGGCGCTCATGGCGCCGATATATTTTATGATTTGATAGATCATGGCGTTCCAGATCAGGGTCGCTTTCTTATCGCCTTGCTCGACCATGAGATGAACCTTATCGGAATCTGAGGTACCAAGGTGGCTGATAAATCCGCCGGCGGAAATGCAGGTCCGCATGACATCGTCCAGATCTTTGCCTCTGCAGTACTCGATCAGATCGGTCGCGGCGATACTGCCAATTCGTGTAGGCGTGAACGGTCCCTGGCCGCCGGACGCGTCATTGGCGTCGACGATTTTGCCATGCTCGTGCGCGGTGACGGAAATTCCGCCATCGATATGGCAGACAACGAAATTGCAGTCTTCATACTTACGGCCGAGAAATTCAGCGTGCCGTATAGCTGTTTCCTTGAGATTCAGCACATGCATTTTCGCCTTGCGGTACACGCCGGAAAGTCCGGTCATACGGGCCAGATCGCTTAACTCGTCTACGACGGGCGGATTGACGGTGAGCATCTGCCCGCCGTATTTCGCCTGCGTGATTTCTGCCATCTGCGGCCCGAGGTTCGAAGGATGGATCAGACCGCCTTTGGCCGCCTTGGTGTCGGCAATCAGCTTCTTGTCGATTACGTAAATGCCGCCGGTCATGGAGTAGGAACCCCCGCCTCTCGCCACAACGGCGTCCACGCCGGTCAGGTCGATATGATTTTCATTCAGGAAATTCGTGATATCCCGCATACGCAGCGGAAGCTGGTCGTTTATAGACGGAAATTTCAAAAGCTCCGGCGCGTCATGATTTACGCAGGTTTCGAAGAGACATTTCTTGTCTTCGAACAAAGCGAGCTTGGTTGACGTGGAACCGGGGTTGATGACAAAAATTTTGTAGGGCTTCATTATGACTTACACCTCTTCTGATTGACAGGACCGGGCGAACCGGCCCTTTTTTCTTGTTCAACAACGAATCGCTCCGCCGCTTACACGGCTCCCGCGATTCTGAAAACATTCGAAATCCGCTCTACGAGCTTCTTTCTCATGTTTTCGCGTGTTCAAGGTCAAAGCGTTTTGCGCGCGAGCGTGAACACGCTTTGACTTTGAACACTTACGTCTACACATTATAGCACAATCCGCGGAAATTATTGTATAATACTTATTAAGTGGAAAGATTACAATTGGATCATGTTTTATTATGTATTTATAAAAAAACAAAATTTACAAATAGAATAATTAGTAAAAACGCACAAGAAAAAACGTGTTGATATGATGTTGTGTTTCCTTAAAAAGTCAACATTAGAAAGGAGTTAGCGTGAATAATAGACAGAAAGAAATAGTAAAAATACTTACAGCGACTCATAAAGTAAAAATCGGAGAATTGGCGGAGAGAATGCAGGTATCGGATGAAACGATACGCCGCGATTTAAAGCAATTGGAAAGTCAGCATTTGCTTCGGCGCGTTCATGGCGGAGCCATCAGTGACACAAATCGCTCGAAAGAAATTGATTTGTCAAGCCGGAAAAGTAAAAATCTAAAAGAAAAACGGGCAATCGCGAAAATGGCGGCTTCGTTTGTGGAGGATGGCGATTCTTTGGCGATCGCGAGCGGAACAACAACTTTAGAGCTTGTCAAAGCGCTGGAAAATAAGAAAAATCTCACCATAATTACAAATTCCATCGACGCGGCGGTGGCGGCCATGGAAAATGAGTCGACCACGGTTTATATTTTAGGGGGAAAGGTCAGACGTAATGGTCTAAGCATTTCAGGCACATTAACGAATGAGCTGATGTCGGAATTCCGGGTCGATAAATTGTTTTTCTGCGGAGGCGGCATTTCCGTTGAGAATGGCATTACGGATTATCACGTGGAAGAAAGCATGCTTACAAAAACGATGGCGCGGGTTTCCAGAACGAAAATAGCGCTTATGGATTATTCCAAATTCGCGCTTACCGGCATGAAGAAAATATGCGATATTCAGGACCTTGATATTATAGTTATTGATGGAAATGTGCCGATTATTGAACAGAATGAGCTAAAAGCGACCGGCGTGAAGGTCGCAGTCGCGTATTAAAATGTTGGAAAAAATGTGGCATATAACAAAATGTCAAAAATAATTAAAAATTAAACAGAATTTCCCTTAAAAATCACTATCAATTATGCAATATTGACAGTGATTTTTTACTATGGTATTTTGAAATCAACAAAAACCACATTTCAAGAAAGAAGGGAAAAATATGAATACTACAGCGGATGTTGTAGTTGTTGGCGCTGGAGCGATTGGCAGCGCGATTGCCCGAGAGTTATCAAAATATCAACTTGATGTCGTTCTTTTGGAAAAGAATGAAGATATCGGAGGAAACGCTTCAAAAGCGAATGGAGGCAGTGTAATCTGTGGTTATGATTATCAGCCCGGAAGTCTGGATGGTTTGCTTGGAGTCGCGGCGAATCCGATGTTTGATCAATTAACGAAGGATCTCGACGTTGACTTTAAGCGAATCGGTCTGATTCAGGTCGCGATGAATGAAGAGGACATGAAATTCCTGAAGGACGCCAGACAGAACGCGATCGCTAACGGTGTTTTTGACACGGAGCTGCTTACGAAAGAAGAGGTTCTTAAAATGGAACCTACTTTATCAAGCAACATTGTTGGGGGCTTGTATGTTCCCCGTCAGGCTATTGTGGATGTGTTTGAGCTCGTTATCGCTTACGTGGAAAACGCGAGGGACAACGGCGTAAAGGTTTATACCGGCACCAAAGCGAAAGGCATTCATAAAGAAGACGGTAAAGTTCAAGGCGTGTACACGGATCAAGGCGAAATTAAAACGAAATTTGTGGTAAACGCCGGAGGACTTTTCGCGGATGAGTTCGCGAAAACAGCCGGAATTAGTGATTTCGAGAATTATCCCAGAAAAGGAGAGTTTTATTTACTGGATAAGAATCTTCCTTATTCTCCGAAAAGAATCATCGCGCCGGTACCGAACGCGTTAAGCCGCGGAAAATTACTTACGCCTACGGTACACGGGAATATTCTTCTTGGGCCGACAGCGGACAATATTCAAGATAAGACAGACACTTCCACAACTTTTGAAGGTCTGGAAGTTGTGTTGAAGGAAGTAAGAGAAAAAGTGCCCGCTATTAATCCAAGAGATTCCGTTACGCAGTTCAGCGGACTGAGACCGAAAAGGACGCCGGATGAAATGGTCATAAGAACTGTGGACGGCGTGTATGGATATGTTGAGGCGAACGGCACTTCGGCCGGTATCTCAATCTCCCCGGCAGCGGCCATCTATGTTGTGAATGTTATGGAAAAGGCGGGCTTACAGCTGGTAAGAAAGCAGGATTTCAATCCCATCCGTAAAGGTATTAAAATGTTCCGCGACGCGACACCGGAAGAGCAGGATGAGTTGATAAAAAAGGATCCGCGCTACGCGAACATCATTTGCCGATGCGAGACGGTTTCAGAGGCTGAAATACTTGAGGCAATCCGCAGAGGAGCGAGAAGCGTCGACGCGATTAAACGAAGACTCCGCGCCGGAATGGGACGTTGTCAAGGCGGCTTCTGTTCCCCCAGAGTCATTGAAATTCTGTCAAGAGAATTAAATATTCCTCCGGAAGAAGTACGGAAAAACGAGCCAGGATCGGAATTCCTGATTGGCGAAAACAAAAAAAGCGTTGGAGAGGAGGAATAAGCGATGAACAAGTATCAATACGACGTAATAGTCATTGGCGGCGGCCCCGCAGGTTTGGCGGCGGCGTTATCCGCGAGTGAGAACGGCGCGGAAAAGGTAGCGATTATTGAGCGTGATTTTCGTCTGGGAGGCATTTTGCAGCAGTGTATTCATACGGGATTCGGCTTAAAGTATTTCGGAGAGGAGTTAGCGGGACCGCAGTACGCGCATAAATTTATTGAACAGTTAAATGACAGAAACATTGACGTCTTTCTGAATACGATGGTTTTAAAATTAGACGCGGATCAACATATAGTAACAGGCGCCAGCAGAGAATATGGCGTATGTGAGTTTCAAGCGAAAGCGATTGTGCTCGCGATGGGCTGCAGAGAAAGAACAAGAGCGTCCATTTCCGTGCCCGGCAGCAGACCAGCGGGTGTTTACACCGCCGGAACGGCGCAAAGACTGATCAATATTCAGAACTATATGGTGGGTCGTAAGGTCGTTATCTTAGGATCCGGTGATATCGGAATGATCATGGCGAGACGTATGACACTGGAAGGCGCGAAGGTCGAAGCAGTCATTGAGATCATGTCATATCTGGCCGGACTCACCAGAAATAAAGTTCAGTGTCTGGATGATTTTAATATTCCACTTTATCTGGATCACACGATTGTGGAAATACTTGGAAAGAACCGTGTCGAAGGCATCCGAATGGCGAAAGTGGACGAGAAGAAGCGTCCGATTCCGGGAACGGAAAAACGCGTTGAATGTGACACGCTTCTGTTATCCGTTGGTCTGATTCCTGAAAACGAAGTGTCAAAGGGTGGTAATATTGAGTTGAATCGTATTACGGGAGGCCCGATTGTAGATCATAGAATGCAGACAAAAAAAGCGGGCGTTTTCGCTTGCGGCAACGTTGTGCATGTTAATGACCTGGTGGATAACGTTTCAACAGAAAGCAAACTGGCCGGAAAATACGCCGCGGATTACGCGAATGGCAAATGGGAGAACGGCCGGAAGGTAGAAGTAGAGCCTGGAGAAAATGTCCGTTATGTGGCCCCGCAGGAGTTTGTCTGCCAGAAGACGGCGGACGAGGGCAGCAAGGTGTCATTTTACTTCCGGGTAACGCAGCCGAAGAAAAAAGTGGAAATTCAGGCGTTGGATGGAGAACGTGTCATAAGCAGGAAAAAACGTCCTTTTGTAAATCCGGGCGAAATTGAAAATCTCACGTTAACTTATAAGGAGCTGGAGGGATGCTCGTCGGATCATATTTCGATAATATGTAAGAGCGTTGAGGAGGCGTCATTATGATTGAGAAAGACATTATTTGTGTAATCTGCCCGTCCAGCTGCCATATACATGTAAAGGGAGACGGAAAGAACGTAACCGAGATTACGGGTTTTACCTGCAACCGCGGCAAAGAGTACGCGACAACAGAGTATATCGCGCCTAAGAGAACGTTAACGACCACGATGCGCGCGAAGGGTTATGTCTCACCGGTCATTCCTGTCAGAACCGATAAGCCTGTTCCGAAAGAATCTCTGATGAAATGCATGGATATTCTGAATAATATGGAAGTGGAAGCGCCGTTTGACAGCGGCCGCGTGGTTGTCGAAAATATTTTGGACAGCGGCGCTAACGTGATTCTCGCGATTATTTAAAACAGGATAAGGTACTTGGATCATCAGATAAACGAAAACTAAATACGATGAGGAGGGAATTCAAGAGTGGAAAAAACAAAAGATCCGTCTTTTAAAGTCAGTTGGGGACTTACCATAATTCCGGTAGCGCTGGTTATCTTATTAAGCGTGGCGATCACTTTAACGCCGGGATCCTTTGACAACGCGTTAACTATTTTGCAAGGGATATTTATCAACGACTTAGGCTCATCTTATATTATTTTCAATCTTGTGTGTCTGGGAATCGCTATCTACGTAGCATTTTCGAAATATGGCAACATCAAACTCGGAGATATTGATAAGCCGAGATATAAAACGCTTACATGGATCGGAATGATTTTTACGTCGACCATGGCGGCGGATATGCTTTATTGGGCAATGATTGAATGGATTTATTATTATCAGAGCGATTGTTTCGGAATCGCCGCTTCAGCCAGAACGGTCGCGCAAACGCAGGATATTATTTCCTCATATCCGCTTTTCCACTGGGGTGTTATGAGTTGGATTTATTTCATACTCCCGGGAGCGATTGTAGGATTCATGATGTTTGTTAAGAAACGCCCGAATGAAACAATTTCGGAAGCGTGCCGTCCGGTATTGGGAAAACACGTTGACGGATTCGCGGGTAAGTTCATCGATATGCTGTGCCTGCTGTCCTGTACATTATCGTTACCAATTTTTATCCGGATCGGCACACCAGTCATTACGTCCTTGTGCGCGAATGTATTCGGCGTGCCGGATAACGGTATGACGAACGCGGTAATTATCATTATTATAGCGGCTATTTACACCGCCGCGACAGTGATCGGCATGAAAGCGATTCAGCTTGTTTCGGATGTGACTATGGTGTTATATATCGTTCTTATCGCGATGTTCCTTGTCTTTGGTCCTGTGCGTTATATCGTTGAAACCGCGGTAACGTCTATAGGATTTGTTGTGCAGCACTATCCGACAATGGCGACTTGGCTGGATCCGCTTCGATTGACAGCTTCTGAGCCGGGCGGCGCCGGATTCCCGCAGTCCTGGACCGTGTATTTTAACGCGAACTGGCTGGTCAATATGTGTTCCGTCCCTTTCTTTATCGCGAAGATTTCAGAAGGCAGAACAATGAAGAAAACAATCCTCGGAGGCCTTGCCGGTGGTGTGGGAGCGACCTATTGCTCGTTTATCGTATTCGGAAATTACAGTATTTTCAGACAGATGAGCGGTATCGCGGATTACGCGAAAATGGCGGCGAATGGAGCGACAGAATCGCAGATCATCACGGAAATAATCAAGACATTGCCGATGGCCGGCATCGTTATGGTTCTGTTTATTATTACAATGATCGGACTTTTCGCCACAACATTTGACGCGAACAGTCTGATACTCGCCGGTTTCTGCCAGAGAAACCGTAAGCTAGGTCAGGAGCCGTCAAAAGGCATGAGACTTTTCTGGGCGCTGCTCATCGCGATCATTCCGATCGCTATGTCCTTCGCGGGAACCTCATTATCGCAGCTTAAGATTATTATGGTAATCGCGGCGTATCCGATGATGATACTACTGATTATTATGTTAGTTGGCTTTTTCAGAGATCTGAAAAAAGTTGATATGGATAAATACGATCCCAAGGTAGGAATTGATCCGGCTATATTCGATGATGAATTTCTGGAGATTCCGGAAACCGCGGGAAAAATCAAACAGCAGGAGGAATAAATAGAATGGGAATAGATTTAAAAGCGATTCAGGATGTTATTGACGTGGCGAAGAGACTGGATGACAAGGATCTTGTTAACGCCTTTGAAGGAAATATTTCAATAAAAAGAGATGGATATATCTACATCACGCCATCAGGGAAGAATAAAACCACATTAACACCGGAGAAAATCTGTGTTATTGACGAGAACGGAAATCAGATCTCCGGAATCTACGCGCCGTCCTCTGAGCTTAAGATGCACAGAGCGGTATATAACATGCGCGATAACATCGGCGGCATTGTTCACGCGCATCCGGTCTACATGACAGCGTACGCGATGTGCGGAATCGAGATCAAGTCGAGATGTCACGCGGAAATGATCTGGGATCATAAAGTGATTGAAATCGCGGAATACGGCAGACCCGGAAGCGACGCTATTTATAAAGGAGTAAAGCCTATCCTGGACAAAGGAAGAGACGTGCTTCTGCTCGCGAATCACGGCGCTTTGGCGGTAGGCGAGGATGTATTCGCCGCGATGAATAAAATGGAATCGGTAGAGCACGCGGCCCAGATTCTTACGATAGCTAAGATCATTGGCGATGGGAAATACGCGGAGTTACCGGAAGAAGAGATTCAGGCCCTGTTAAAGATGTAGAGCGCGGAAGCGAAAGGAGAAAAGCATTGTTTACGATAGATACATATTTGCCGACAAAAGTTGTGTTTGGTTATGGCCGCTTGAACGACCTGAAGGACTTGGAGCTGCCCGGTAAAAAGGCTTTGATTTGCGTGACCGCCGATCAATTGATGAGTACGCTGGGAATTCTTCAACGAGTAGAAAAACTTCTTGACGAGAACGGAACAGAATATAAGGTTTATGACAAGGTTCAACCGAATCCTACGAAAGCGTGTGTGGAAGAAGCGACAAAAATCGCGCGGGAAAACGGCTGTGATTTCACGCTTGGTCTCGGCGGCGGCAGCAGCATTGACACGGCGAAAGGCTGCGCGTTAATGCTGGCGCTGGAAGGAGATCTGTGGGATTACGCGTACACAGGAACAGGCGGAAGAAAAGAAGCGAGAGAGGCTTACCCGGTCGTGACCATCACGACGACATGCGGAACCGGAACGGAATGCGATCAGTATTGTGTAATCACGAATCAGGACACAAATGAAAAGCTGGACTTCACCTCTAACGCGATTTTCCCGACTTTATCCATTATCGATCCGGAGCTGATGATTTCGTTACCGCGTTCGCTGACCATTTACCAGGGATTTGACGCGCTGTTTCATAACGCGGAGTGCTACGTGACAAACGGGCACAGAAACAGATTGCTGGATTTGTATTCCGCGGATGGCGTCAGAACGGTAGCCAAGTATCTGACAAGAGTCGTTAAGAATCCGGAAGACAAGGAGGCGCGCTGCAATATGGCGTACGCCGCGGATATTCTCGGTGGATACAGCATGGCGCTCGACAGCGTGACGTCTCACCATATTCTTGGCCAGACACTGGGCGGGTATTATAACAAATTTCCTCATGGCGCGACCTTGATCGTCGTAGCGGAAGAGTATTACAAAAAGGTCTGCTCATTGCTTCCGGATGAGTTCGATGAGCTGGGCGAGTTAATGGGCGAGACACGTGACGCCGCTAAACCGGGCTATGCGTATGTAAAAGGTCTGATACGGCTTTTGGACGAGACCGGAGCCCGCGGCATGAAAATGTCTGAATTCGGCGTGAAAAAAGAAGATTTCGCTAAAATTGTCAATATGACAGTTAACCAGGTCGGAATCGCGCTCGACAGATACACGCTTACAGAAAACGATTTTATGGAAGTATTGGAAAAGTCTTATCGATAAGAGTCGATGTCTAAAGCGGAAAGGAAGGCTATAATGGCGGATATGAAGCAGGTCATCACAAATGTGATGGATAATTATTATGATCTTGGAAAAATCGTTGAGATAAAGAAAATTCCTATCGGTCAGATGAATGAAAGCTTTTCAGTAAAAATGGAGAAGGATGGCAAAATAAAGAAATGGTTCTTCCGTTACTATTCCATATATAAAACCGAGCCGGAAATCAATTACGAATTAGGGCTTATGTTCCACCTGAGAAAAAAGGGCTTTTTGGAAAACGCCTGCCCGGCTCTCACAAAAGACGGCAAGACACATCTTTCCATTACGGTAGACGGCGAAAAGCGTTACTGCGCCATTCAGGAATGGCTGGAAGGATCCGAGCCTTATGGCTGGGAGTACTGTCCGATTAAAGACGCGGAGCTGGAGGATGTGGCGAGAGTCGTGGCCAGAATTCACAATCTGGCGGCTGATTTTGTGCCCGCTTCTGATTATGTGGCGACGCGCCCGCCTATTGAAAAGCATGTCGCCGGATACCCGAAGAACCTGCGTTTCTGGATCGGTGAGGTCCATAAAAGAGGCGGAAAAGAACATTATTATCAGTATATGAACAGCCGTATGCCTAAAATTGAAGACTGGATTCACCGAATACTGCCTATGATGGAAACAGCTACAGAACTGCCCAGAACGCATATTCACACGGACGCGCATCCGGGAAATTTTAAATTCGATAACGATAAGGTCGTAGGCGTGTTTGATTTTGACTGGGTGCAGGTCGATTTCCGGATTTATGAGGTCGCGTTTGTTCTCACGACATTTGGCTCGGACTGGTATTGGGACACGAATGGCGTTCATTTTATGAACCGTATGAAAATCGTGTTGGACGCTTATAATGACGAAGTATCCAAAATCGATGGCATGATCGGAAAAATGAACCAGGCGGAATGGGATATCCTTCCGGATATGATGATTATTTGTAATATTCTTATGCTTCAGGAGAGCGCGCATCAGATCTATGACGATCCGGAAAGAAATCAGCTGGAGTATCTGTATTATATGGCGCACTGCGTACAGGCGGCGGAATGGATCGACTGGCACAGAGACGAAATACTGGATTTACAAAAATAGTTATTTGATACCGTTCATCAGAAGAAAGGGTAATAGATTGTGATTTCAGGATTGGAATTATTCAGTCATCATGAAATGGAGACGCTTCATGAAGAAAGCCTTACATTGCTTGAAAAGAAAGGCGTTATTTTTCAATCGGACGAGGCAGTCGAAATTTTTAAAAAGGGCGGCGCGCGCGTCGACGGAAAGCTAGTGTTTATTCCCAGAGAAATGGTTAACTGGGCGCTTATGGTCTCGCCGAAGACATTTGTTCTAAGCGCGGTTAATCCGGAGAGATCCGTGACCGTCGGGGAAGGTATGCTGATTCATCCGACCGGCGGAGAAGTTTTTGTGGATGACACCGGAACCGGGCAGAGACGCGCGGCGACGCTGGAGGATTACAGAAACCTTCAAAAAATATATCAATACTGTCCGAATATGGATATGACAGGCTATCAGCCGGTCTCGATATCCGACGCGGATCCGCGGCTGGCCGGCCTGTACGGCATGTATGAAACTATGCTGTACACGGATAAACCGTGGCTGGCGCCTATGGATTTGCGCGATATCAAGCAAAAACAGGCATGTGTCAGGATGTACGAGATCGCGATGGGAGAAGATTTTGTGAAAAACCATTATGTCACATGGCATTTGGTTTCCCCGGAAAGCCCTTTGATCTATCCGCCAACGGCATGTGAGGGAATTATTGAGTTCGCGAAAAAGAATCAGCCTGTCGCGATTTCTCCGGCGCCTATGAATGGCCTGACCGGGCCGATCAGCCTTTATGGGAATATTCTCCTCTCCAATACGGAAACGTTGGCCGCGATCTGTCTGGCCCAGCTTGTAAAAGAAGGCATTCCGATTCTTTCATCCGGCTCGCTGATGTGTTTCAACATGAGATACGCTACCAGTGAGTGCGCCGGTCCCGACGCCGCGCTGATGACGTCTGGTTATATTCAACTGCACAGGCAGTATTATCATCTTCCGGTCCGCGCTCATTCGGGGATAACCAGTTCCAAGAAAATGGATTATCAGGCAGGCTATGAGCACACGCTGAGTTTCCTTCTTAACGCGTTAAGCGGCGTAAACGTAGTCAGTCAGGCCATGGGATGCCTCGATAATTTAATGACGGTATCATATGAAAAAACCGTTATTGATGACGAGCTGGTCGAGAGAGTACGGCGTACGATGGATGGCGTTACGATTGATGACGCGAGCCGCTCGATCGACGTGATTATGGAGGTTGGCCACGGCGAGAACTATATTCTCCATGACTCGACTTTAATGAGCTATAAGCAAAACTGGGAACCGAGATTCTCCGACTGGGAACCTTATGAAATCTGGGAAGAATCGGGCAAAGTAGACATTGAGCGAAAAGCGCGGACGAAAGTCAAAGAGATTCTGGAATACGCGGAAAAGCCGATTCTGGACGAGGATACGGCGCAACAATTAAAACGATTCATTAATGAAAACTAGGCCGAAAGCAGACCTACAGCAAAAGAAAGGTGAAGGCGATGGAAGATAAAGGCTATCGAGTATATACCCGAAGGTGGTTCGTGTGGCTGTCCTATATTGGCATTAACGCGGCGTTATGTTACTTTTGGGCGACATTTTTCTCAGTGACAACAGAAGCGTGGCATTATTATGGATTTACGAACGCCGCGCAAGGCGAAGCGGCTATGTCGGCGCTTTCCATGGTAATCATGGCCGGTATGGTTATTCTCTCTATCCCAATCAGCGCGGTTTTCGCGAAATTCGGGTGGTTCAAACCAACAGCGATTTCCGGCGCGCTCCTGGCGGTATGCGCGGTCGCGCGTGGTTATTGCGGACCCAATTACACAATGCTCATGATTACGACTATCGGAGCGTCCTTAACACAGCCCTGCACACTGAACTGCTTCGGTATGTTAGCGGCGAAATGGTTCCCTCCCAAAGAACGAGGCGTCGCGAACGCGGGCGGTATGCTTTCGATTTATATAGGAACAATGATCGCGCAGTTCGGGTTCCCCTGGATGGAAAAAATGGGAATGGATTTCCCGGCGATTCTGAAAGTATTTGGCTATCTGACCGTTGTTCTGGCGGTAATTTTCATCTTTGTCGGAAAAGAAGAGCCGGATGTACCGCCTTGCGAGCAGGAACTGGTTGAGAGAATTAATTATGTAGATGGTATTAAGCAGCTTGTGAAAAACAAGAAATTTATCGCTTCCGTGTTCATTTTCTTCGCGCTTAACGGCGTGTATGGAGCGTTCACGACATTGATTGACCCGATCCTTCAGTTCTTCAACAAGGGCGGCGTGGACAGCCTTTTTGTCGGCACTTTAGGAACCGTGATTACGATCGCTGGATGCTTCGGAACGTTAATCCTTCCTATGATGACAGATAAAGACGCGATGCACCGTCGTCTTCCGATTATCCGTATTTGCCTTGCCGGAAGCGCTGTAGCGCTGGTGTTCTTCATGACATGGCATGGAAACTCGCTGATTCTGGCGTCAGCTTTGTTCGGATTTTTATTCATGGGCGTTCAGGCGGTATCGGTCATCTTCGGATGCGAGGCGGGTTATCCGGTGTCGGAGGGAACGACAAACTCTATCCTCCAATGGATCGGAAACCTGGGAAGCCTGATCATCCTCGCAATTGTAAACGCCGCGTTTATGGGCAACCATCTCTATAGTATGATCTTTATTATAGCCATGACGGTAGCCAGCGCGTTGATTGCCTGCGTTTCAAAAGAATCCTCCCTTCATGAACGTAAACTGGAGGTATAGCCTGCTTATCAAGAATTTCTAAACGAAAAAAGACTGTCAATCGGCAGTCTTTTTTTCATGTCGTTGCCGGAATTCCAATTCCGTCTGGTCTTCCGGCGCGAGGATTGTTATAATAAGCCTATGAAAATTTATGTGGACGCGGACGCTTGTCCGGTAGTGGGAATAGTTGAGAGTATAGCGGAAAAATATAAACTAGAGGTGACGCTTCTTTGCGATACGAATCATGTCCTGTCCTCGGCGTACAGCGAGGTCAGGGTGATCGGGGCGGGAGCGGACGCCGTGGATTTCGCGTTGATCGGTCTGTGTAAGGCGGGCGATATCGTCGTGACGCAGGATTACGGTGTCGCGGCTATGGCGCTTGGCAAAGACGCGCGCGCGATTCATCAGTCCGGTCTCTGGTACACAAACGAGAATATTGACCGGATGCTGATGGAGCGGCACCTTTCGAAGAAGGCGAGACGGACTTCCTCCAAGCACCATCTGAAGGGACCATCGAAACGGACGAGAGAGGATGACGAGCGTTTCGCGGAGTCTTTTGAGAGGATGATACTCACAAAATAGAAACTGTCTCTTGAGCGCGATTCAGTTACTTTAATAGATCGCGGTCAGTTGTGCTTCTTCGGACCAGTATCGGCGTGATCTGTTTATGAATGATTTCTGTCGAGTATTTTGGACGTCTTTTTTTGCGATCATTCATTTGATCGACTAATATATCCATGGCGGTCCAGGCAATCTTGTCAATCTGCTGGCCGATGGTGCTTATTGGAATGATAGCTTCCTTGGAAATCGGCGAGTTATCGAATCCGATAATCCTATAGTCATCCGGAAGCTTGCCGTGTTTAAGAATGACTTGATTAAGGAAGATGTTAGCGTACGTGTCATTCGCCAGAAAGATTCCCTTTCGCTTGCCCGGGTATTTCTTCTCGATTCGATCGAATATAGAGCTTAAGCTCCGGTTGTTGTCTTCATAAGAGTTACCGAGATCCTCAAGAAACAGTTCGTAGTTCAGATTATGTTCTTTACAGGTTTCCACAAAACCGCGAATCCGGTTGTAGGCCGGTATTCGCTCCGCCACCGGAACGTTGATATGAATCAGGACATCACAGTGATTCTTATATAATACGCTTGCCGCCTGCGCGGCGCCGAAATAATTATCGGTCGTAACGCTGGAGACGAATTGATCCTCGCGCTCGATTACGACCAGCGGAATATTATAGGAAGATAACTCCCGCGAGGATATTGTATGGCTTAATATTATTAATCCTTCAATCTTATACGCCAGAAGCTCCTGAATATATTGCCGCTCTGTTTCTTCATTGTCGTTTCCGACAAAAACCATGAACTTGTAACCATACCGCTCATAGGACAAAAGAATTTGATTCAGCATCTCGGAATAGTAGTGCAAGTATAGATTGGGAATGATGATTCCGATGAATTCGCTTTTGCCGTTTGCCAGTACCTTCGCGAGTTTGTTTTCCTGATAATTCAAATCAATCAAAGCCTGGGCGATGATATCCTGATTTTTGATTGTGAGAGAGTCCGGATTATTGAAATAACGGGAAATGGTGGTTTTACTGAAATGCGTATAAGCCGCTATATCCGCGAAGGTTACATTTTTCTTATCCATAATATCCCTCTTTCTGTTTTTTTGTATATTGACAGTATAACAACGAATCGTGAAAATGGCAATATGAATAACTGGTTAAGTTACCGGTATCAGTCTTGAAAATCAGGGAAAAAACAGTTGACAAACATTGAGAAGGATGATATTATCTAATCATAAAGTAACCGGTAACTTAACCGGTTACTAAAATAGAAGGGAGAGGAAAATGAAAAGGAAACTGGCAATGCTGATGGCAGTGGTCTTGACAATGGGTTTACTGGCCGGCTGCAAAAGCGGTGATCCGAAGCCGGGCGATATTGCCGGATACGACGAAGGCGAAAAGTATTTGTCTATCTGGGTACACTCGATAGAGGACACAGATGAGGGACAATGCTACAAGGAATCGGTAGACGCCTTTAACGAGGCCTATAATGGAAAATACTTTGCCAATATTGAATTTATTCCAAGGAATGACAGTGGCGGAGGATACTCGGATAAAATCAACGCTTCCGTAATGTCGGGAAATCTGCCGGATGTTATGACCGTGGATGGACCTAACATCGCCGCCTACGCCGCGAATGGAATTATCCAGCCGCTGGCGGAAATATCGGATGACGAAAAGGCGGAGTATCTTGACTCGATTATTAAGCAGGGAACCTACAATAACAAGCTTTACGCTTTAGGCGCGATGGAATCCAGTGTCGGGTTATATTATAACAAAGATATTCTGGATGAAGCCGGAGTTACGGTTCCCGACGCGGATCATCCCTGGACCTATTCGGAATTTTTGGATGTCCTGGAGAAGACGAAGCCTGTTGTCGAGGCCAGAAACGGATACGCGATCGATATGACATTTCCTGTCGGAGAAGCCTCGATTTATTATTACGCGCCGTTCTTCTGGTCCAACGGAGGAGATTTGGTTGATAACACAGGGTTACTCGCGGATGGCGTGTTCAACTCAGATAAAAATCTGGAGACATTGAATTACTTTAAGACAATATTGGATAAGGGATATATGTCCAAGGTCGCGGTCAAAGATTTATTTGAGAGTGGAAGAGCCGCGTTCAAGTTTGATGGCGCGTGGGAAATCAACAAAGTATATACCAGTTATAAAGACATAAATATTGGCGTAGCGCCTTACGTAGTTTCAGACAATTGGGATGGCGGACGATATACGCCTACAGGCTCCTGGGCTTTTGCCGCGTCGACGGAGACGAATGACATCGAGGGCGCGACGGAACTTGTGAAGTGGATGAGCGGAGTGGAAAGCGGAACCCGCCTTTTTGAAAAAACGAAATCATTCCCTTCGACATACGCCGCTTTTGACAGTATTGATTTGTTTAACAAGGATGACAATTATAAAGCTCTGTATTATCAGTTGAATACATATGGTCACCCGAGACCGATTACACCTGTATATCCGCAGGTGAGCGCTTCCTTCCAGCAGGTGCTTGAAAATGTTGTGTTGAGCGGAGACGATGGTCAGACGGAATTGGATAAAGCTGTAGAAAGGATAGACGCCAAGTTGGAGCGTTATACGAGAAAATAATGAGAAAGAAATCAGAATCTTTATTAGGTATGGCATTTTTCGGGCCGGCGCTGGTATTGCTGACAATCTTCTTGTTTTTGCCGATGATACTGACACTGGTATTCAGTTTTACGGATTTTTTCGCTCTTGATCCGAGCTTAACGCATTTTGTGGGCCTGGAGAATTATTTCAGGATATTCCGTGATGAGGATTTCAGTAAGGCGTTTTTTAACACGGTCCGGTTCGTAATCATAATTGTTCCGCTTCAAGGACTGGGAGCGTTGGGACTGGCGCTCTTAATTAACAAAATGACTCACTGCAAGAAATACTTTAAAGTAGCGTTTTTCATTCCTGTCGTAATGTCGCTGGCTGTTGTTTCGACATTGTGGATGCAGATCTACAGTCCGGAAGGCATCCTGAACGCGATACTCGGATTTTTCGGAATGACCGCGCAGCCTTTTATAAAAAGCGCGAAACAGGCGCTTCCTTCCATCGCGATAATGAGCGCGTGGCAGGGAGTCGGCTATCAGATGATTATTTTCCTTGGTGGTATTCAGGCCATCAATCCGGCGTTGTACGAAGCCGCGGAAATGGATCACGCGACACCTTGGCAGAAGTTTAAAGATATTACACTGCCGGAATTGAAACCTTTATGCGTGTTTGTTCTTATTACCATAACAATCGGGGCGTTTCGCATGATCGTCCAGCCAATGGTAATGACAGGAGGCGGGCCTTCTCACTCCACATACACCATGGTATATGACATTTATGAAACCGGAACAGTCAACTGGGAAATTGGCCTGGCGTCGACGATGGCGATCGTGTTCGCGTTCTTTGTTATGATCCTGACAGTGATTCAGACAATTGTAACCAGAGATAAGGAGGGTAAGCATGCTAACAAGAAAACAAAAAAGAATTAGTTGGATCATTACGGTTATCATGATTGCCGCTTCACTGCTGTTTTTGTTCCCTGTTATTTGGATGCTGGCAAACTCATTCAAAGGGGACGCGGCAATTACGGCGGATATGAACTCGCTCAGGGCTTTTATCCCACCGGCGCTGGGCGGCAGCTTTCTGAACAACTATGTTTCCGTCATTACAAGTACTGGTTTTGTACGCTATATGTTGAATACGCTGCTTTACGCGTTCACGCTGATCATCCTTGGCGTAATAGTAAACGGGCTGGCAGGCTACGCGCTGGCGAAAATTAATTTTCCTTTTCGTGAACGGTGGCTTTTGATCATTATGCTATTGATGATTGTCCCTATGGAAACCATTATTACCATACATTTCCTGATTATCGCGAAGGCCGGATTATTAAATACTGTTATTGGTTACGTGCTGCCGATGATCGTGAATCCATTTAATATATTCCTCTTCCGGCAGGTCTTTCTGGGATTGCCGGATGACATATACGAGGCGGCGCAGCTGGATCATTGCGGTCCTGTAAAATACTTTTTTACGATGGTTCTTCCAATGTCGAAAAGTGTCGTGGCGACGGTCAGCGTGTTTACTTTCCTCGGGGTCTGGAACGATTATCTGTGGCCATCGCTGGTGTTTACTTCCAGCAATCTGCTGACAGCGCAGATCGGATTGAACGCCATCACGTCCAATGAAAACACGACAATGGGGCAGACGCTGGCGGCCATTACAATGATTACCATTCCGGTTATTCTTATTTATAGTTTCTTTTCCAAGCAGATTGTGGAAGGTGTTATTTCAACAGGATCCAAGGAGGGTTAATGAAATGAGCTTTATTGAGTTTAAGAATATCTGTAAAAAATACGCCGGGACAAATAAAAACGCGGTGACGGATTTTACATTGAATATTGAAGAGAAGGAATTTGTCGCTTTTGTCGGCCCATCCGGATGTGGAAAATCGACTACACTGCGTATGATCGCCGGATTTGAGGAGATTACGGATGGCGAGCTTTTTATTGATGGTAAACGCGTGAATGAAATCGCGCCGAAAGACCGCGGAATTTCCATGGTGTTCCAGAATTACGCGTTGTATCCGCATATGACCGTCGAAAAGAATATTTCCTATGGCCTGAAAAATATGAAGGTTCCGGAAAAAGAGATCAAGGAAAAAGTGGACTGGGTTATCAAAATACTCGGGTTAGAGGAATATCGAGAAAGAAAGCCGAAAAACCTTTCCGGTGGGCAGAGACAGCGAGTCGCTCTTGGCCGCGCGATCGTAAAAAATCAGAAAGTTTTCCTGATGGATGAGCCACTTTCCAACCTGGACGCGAAACTGCGAGTAAGCATGAGAAATGAAATAAGTAAACTGCACAGAAATCTGGGAAGCACAACGATTTATGTGACGCATGACCAGATTGAGGCAATGACCATGGCGGATCGAATCGTTATCATGAAGGATGGGCTTATTCAGCAGGTCGGGAAGCCGATGGAGCTTTATGATCATCCGGTCAATAAGTTTGTCGCGGGGTTTATCGGCTCTCCGCAGATGAATTTTTATGAAGTGAAAATCCAGAACGGCAAAATCATTTTCGCGGATGGAAACGAAATGTCTCTGCCGGAATCAAGAAGAGAGAAACTGTCTAAATACGATAAACTGATTTTGGGTATCCGCGGAGAGGACATTAAGTTTGACTCGGTTAATCTGGATTTATACAAAAAAGACAAGCAGAAGGCGATTATTGATAATACGGAAATAATGGGTAATGAGAACAATCTGTACTTCGCGTTTGGCGGCGGAGAGACGATCGCGAGAGTATCCAAGTACGAAATGAGCCGTGTCGGTGATCCTGTTGATTTTGTGTTCGTGCCAGGTAAAATCCATTTCTTTGATCCCGAAACGGAGAACATTATTGAGGAATAGAAGGAGCAAGCCGTGAGCAGACTAGAAGAGGCAAGAAAATACGTCAGACAGCATATAACACCGGATGAGGACAAACCAAGATTCCATGTTACTCCGGAAGTCGGATGGATGAATGACCCGAATGGATTTTCGGTTTATCAGGGCTCGGTACATCTTTTTTACCAGTTCTATCCGTACCGCGATACCTGGGGACCGACCCACTGGGGTCACGTTAAAACAAATGACATGATTCATTGGGAATATCTTCCGGTCGCTTTGGCGCCGGATCTCGAAGCGGATGAATCCGGATGCTTTTCAGGCAGCGCCCTGACAGTGGACGATCAACATGTCCTAATGTACACAGGCGCGTCAGGGTCCGGTGAGCGGAGTCGCCAGAATCAGTCCATTGCCTTCGGAGACGGGTTGGAATATAAAAAAGAATCCGGGAATCCTGTTATTTCAGGCGAGTCGCTGCCGGATGGCTTCAGTGTACAGGACTTTCGGGATCCGAAAATCTGGTGGGAGAATGGGATTTATTACGCGATCGCGGGCAATCTTAATTCTTATCAATTGGGACAGATTGTATTATTTGAGTCAAAGGATTTAAAAAATTGGCGCTATAAAAGCGTGTTCGCCGAGAATGACGGATCCTATGGAAGAATGTGGGAATGCCCGGATTTTTTCTCGATCGGCGCGAGTCAGTTTCTGATTGTCTCACCGCAGGATATGGAAGCAAGGGGATATGAATTCCATCCTGGAAACAACGCGTTGTATTTTCCCGGTTCTTTTGACAGGGAAAGCGGGAAATTTAACTGTCAAGAGGCGTATTCGCTTGATTATGGTCTGGATTTTTACGCGCCGCAGACCGCGGAACTTGAGGATGGCCGACGGATTCTGATCGCCTGGGCCCGGTCATGGGATAGTGACATTAAACCCGCGGGCCAGAAGTGGAACGGGATGATGACCATTCCCAGAGAACTAAGTGTCGTAAAAGGAAAACTTTTTCAAAAGCCTGTCCGGGAACTGGAAAAGTATTATAAAAATCATCTGGAACTGCCTGGATACGAGATTCAAGGCGCGAACGAGGCGCCGGTCCTTCACGGAAGATGTATGGATCTGACACTCGATCTGTCAGGAAACGAGTATGAAAAGTTCCGTGTTTCTTTTGCCTGTGACGCGAATCATCACACGGATTTTATCTATAACAGAACTTCCGGAATGGTTGAATATGATCGAACTTATTCAGGAGTAAGAAGAGACACCGCGAATGGTAGAAAAATGAAAACCAATCATAACGGCGGAAATATTAAACTGAGATTTGTGATGGATTATTACTCGATCGAGCTTTTTGTGAATGACGGGGAGCAATGCTTTACCGCTACGTATTATACGCCTCGTCAGGCGGATGGAATTTGTATGAGCTGCGATGGCAAAGCGGTAGTGAACATTAAAAAGGACGATATTATCGCTTGACCGAAAAGGAGTGGAAATATGGAAAAACTTGTGAACATTCAACTGAAACAGATTCAGGACGTAAAGGACTTTGTCAATATCATTACGAAAATTGACGGAGATTTTGTTCTGGAGTCAGGGCGTTATATTGTTGACGCGAAATCCATTATGGGAATTTTCAGCTTGGATTTGTCTCAGAAAATCTTATTAAGAATTCAATCGGATCAGGAAGGAATACTGGAAAAAATCCAGCGTTTTACAGCATAAGAAGAATACGCCCGGAGAAATCGCTCTATAGAGCCATTTCTCCGGGATTTCTTTTTTTAGATGAAAATTGTATAATGAGCTTATAAAAATTTATATGGACAAGGATGCCTTTGAGAGGATGATACGGGTTGGAAGAAGATAAAGAAAACGTCATATTATATCCGGAATTCAAAGAGCTGAAGGAAGAGACAGACAGACTTCGGGAAGAGCTGTGCGCTCTGGTGCTGGAGCGCGACACGCTTACGCTTGTCGAATGTAAGAATATTGAAACGCTGTATCTTCTGGCGGTCGGAGGACTTGAGTATAGCGCGTACGAGGCGGAAGTCGAGGTCGCCAGACTGAAGCGAAAGACCGAAATGATCCAGGCGAGAATCAATCGTCAGGAACCGGTAGATCTGGAACGGATCGAGGAACGGTTGGAACTGGAATTCGCGGAATATAAAAAGCGACTTAACGAGCGGATCGCGCGGATGAATAAAGCGATTGAGAGAAACCGCGGAGAAATCCTTTCCAAGGAGGACGCGAGGGAGCTTAAGAAGCTGTACCGGAAGATCGTGAAGGCGCTTCATCCGGATCTGCGGCCGGATTTAAGCGACGAGGAATACCGGATGTTTCAGAACGCGGTTGAGGCGTATGAGCGTGGTGATCTGGAGACGATACGCGTAATCGCGGAGACATTGGGAACATCAAAAAGCCCGGAGTATTCGGACGACACGATGAAATCCCTGATCCGTGACCGTGACAGGCTGCTTCAGCTGACAAAAAGCGTTCAGGATAGCATCGCCGCGGTAAAAGAGAAATATCCTTACACGATGAAAGATTTCGTGGGGAACTCCGAAATGATCGAGAAGCGTAAGGAAGAGCTTCGCGCGTATATAGAGCGGCTCGCGGAGTCGAAGGAGCGGTATCACTCCAGAATCAGTGAGATAACAAAGCATAAAAACAGACCGGAATAAAAGCGAATCGAGGCGCGGAAGTGGACGAATTAACAGAAAACAATCATGGCGGGCTGCTGGATCTTTTTCACGGAAAAGACGGGGAACTGGTGATCCCGAAACCATTCGAGCGGGATATTTTTCTGTTTGACACACAGGTGGCGGGAATTAGTCATGTAGAGGGAATCAACGAGATCGAGGAGGAGCTTAATGAAGGCGTGAAGCTGGATTTCTTCCGGGAACCGGATAATCCGTATGATTCAGAAGCCATCATGATTCGGACGGCCGCCGGGAAGAAGATCGGGTATGTGCCGAAGGCGGACAACGTGATTTTCGCGAGACTGATGGACGCGGGCAAGTTCCTTTTCGGGCGGATCGTTTCAAAGGAAAAGAAAGGGAAATGGCTCAAGATCACGATAAAGGTATATTTACACGAATAAAAGGCTTTGAACTTTACGCGTATTTACGCGAATCTTTACTTCATAAACAGAGAATCTATGTTAAAATATATTCAAAGTAGATAACAGGAGGATTTTTTATGGAGAAATTACTTTCGAGAAAAGGCTTCATCTGCGATATGGATGGCGTGATCTATCATGGAAATAAAATACTGCCGGGCGTGAAGGAATTTGTGGAGTGGCTTCAGACGAACAACAAGAGTTATCTTTTTCTGACGAACTCAGGCGAGTTCACGCCGAGAGAGTTACATCAGAAGCTGGAACGTATGGGACTAGACGTGGACGAGTCACATTTTTACACAAGCGCGCTGGCGACCGCGCATTTCCTGAGCAGTCAGGCACCCGGGTGCAGCGCGTACGTAATCGGCGAGCATGGCACGCAGAACGCGCTTTATGACGCAGGCGTTACTTTTAACAATGTGGATCCGGATTATGTCGTAGTCGGCGAGTCCAATTCGTATAATCTGGAGATGATCACCAAGGCGATCCGTCTGGTGAACGCTGGAGCGAAGCTGATCGGGACGAACTACGACGTGACCGGGCCGACGGAATTCGGTATTGTTCCGGCCTGCCGGGCGATGCTCGCGCCGATTGAGCTCGCGACCGGGAAGTCAGCGTATTATGTGGGTAAGCCGAATCCACTGATGATGCGCACGGGTCTTAAGCTTCTGGGCGTTCATTCCGAGGAAGCGGCAATTATCGGAGACCGCATGGACACGGATATCGTGGCCGGCATCGAGTCGGGCCTTGACACGGCGTTGGTTCTCTCCGGCGTCACGACGAAGGAAGACTGTGAGCTGTTCCCTTATCGGCCGCGGCTGATTCTTGAGGGCGTAGGCGATATCGCGAAGGCGGCGAAGAAGTAGTTACTACGCGGTCCGGGAAGCCGAGAAGGGCGTGAAAGCGACGCGGATTTTCGAGCAGGCGGGGTATAGTGTGGAAATGCTGGGAAAACCACGGATTTACGCCGCTATCAGTTCTTTTAAGAAAGAGGCGGCCTCGCCGGAAGGCCTTCATCCTTCCAGACACTCCCAGGAGCGGCCGGAAGCGCGCCAGGAGAGGAAAATCAAGGAGCTAGAGAAGCAGATGGATAAGCTCGAGCTTGAATTAGAACTCTTGATCGAATTACGGAAAAGGAAATAGCCGGCGGAATAAAATAAAGAAATTGCCGCGAAGGGTTTAGGATTCGCGGCAATTCTTTTGAGTGGAGAAAACACGGCGACGCGTCACTGGTCGATTTGTGTGGCTGAGCCGGTTCCCTCGTACCACTACACAAATCTTCTCGAAACTCCGTTGAATTACGTCTTGAATAAGACCTGATTTCTGGCAGGCGCTATAAATATTGCCATATACCGCGAAATCTTCTAAAACGGGTGTATATAAGCGAGTTGTCGCTCCCTGCCAGAAAATCTCTTTAATTTCGGCGATTCGCCATCTCAGGAATTCTTCTTACTTTCCAAATAGCGGTCAATATGAAAAGAAACGTTCAGCCGGAACAAGGTATCGTTGTCCTCAAGGTCGAGGGCCGTGAGCTCCTTGATACGGGAAAGTCGGTAGCCGAGGGAGTTGCGATGAATAAAAAGCTTCTCCGCGGTTTCCCGGACGCTGCCGCCGGTTCCGATATACGCCTCCAGGGTCGCGTAGAGATCGGCCTGGTGCTGTTCGTCGTAATCATTCAGTAATCGCAGGGCTGGGTGCCGGAACTCGAGGATTGGTTTCTTCGCGTCCGCGGCGCCTAAAAGCTCATAGAAGGAAACGTCATCGTAAAGGCATACCAGTGGATTTTCCTGGTATAAAGCTGCCTGGTCGATGGCGTTTTTCGCGTTCCGGTAACTCGCGGCGAAATCCCCGATATCCATGAAAGCGCCGGATATCCCGATATGAAGCGACTCCCGGACCGCGAGATTTCGCAGTTCCTTAATGTCATCGCCGCTCAGGCGCGTGCCGCTGTCCATGCCGACGGCCGCGGCTAGGCAGTCCGCGTGCCGTGTCCCGGTCACGTCCGGGAGAATCTCGCTCAGCTGATCCAGAATATCCTCGCCGGGGCCCTTGCTGTCGGAAGGTCTCGATGAACGGACGCAGAGCGCGAGCAGGCGCGGCTGGAATGTCAGGTCCCCGAACAGGTGATTGATATCCTCGGCTTTGGCGCCGATCAAAAGAGCGCGCAGGTACTTGGCGCGTGTCGGCTCGTCCTGAATCAGGTACGGGAAATACTGAATGATCGCGTCACGCACCGCGGCGCTGACAGCGGGAAGCAGCTTATAATGAAGGGCGCCGATCGGCGTCTCCTTCTCAAGCATTACCACAAAACCGGCGCGTTTGCCGTTTAAGAAAAACTTACTGGCGAGTTTACGCAGCGGGGAAGCGTAGCAGGTAACGACGACAGCCGCGGAAGTGGCCGGCGCGTTCTTGACCGCGTCGATGTTTTCGGATTCCGTGATAAAACGATAGCTGCAGTAGCCCTGCCGTATATTCTCGGCCCAGAGAGGGTCGGTTATCTCATAAAGCGTGGAACGCGTAAGAATCTTATAATCCGTGTCGAGCAGTATGACAGAATTCTCGAGCCTCGCCGCGGCGAGATTGATCATCTCCGCGAGACTTTTGCTCTGCTTCGCGCGTTCCATGAGCTCGTGATAAAAGTCGTGTCTGTGAAACTGTCCCAATAGGCTAAGAGCCGTGTTAATGGCCGGGAAAAGCTCATCCTCGGCGATTATGGCGCAGTCCGGGATCAAAGAGGAAAGGGTCTCGGCTTCCTCGTCTGATTGAACCGCGGTCAGGATACAGTGCTCGGGCGGATTGTGCCGGTCGATCCGCGGCGCGTATCCGAAGTACAGAGTGTTTTCGACAGGAACACCGATTCCGGGATCCAGCATCGCGACTTTTCCAATATCAGACGCGTCCTTGGAATGGATGATTCGAAGAGATTTCTGGTCTGACATGGAACGAATAATTTCAGAAAAATACATATTCGCGCACCTCCTTTTTCATATTAGTGCGAGACGCACAAAATGTCAATAAAGTTTCGTGCTTTCGAAACATTACATGTTCCGCGATTTATTGCTATACTGAGTATAGAATTGTACAAAACCGGGAACAAAAGGAGGTTTTATCATGTATGACAAAATGTTTTCACCTGGACAGATCGGCAAGGTAACGCTTCGAAATCGATTGGTCATGTCGCCTATGGGAATCGGTCTGGCGAACATGGATGGCACGCCATCCGATGAGATGATCGCTTTTTACGCGGCGCGCGCGGAAGGCGGCGCGGGCCTGATCATTCCGGAAATCACAAGAGTCAATGACGTGACCGGTGCCGGAATGATGAGACAGCTTTCCGTCACAAGTGATCGGAATATCGAGCCGCTCTCGAAACTGGCGGCCGTTATTCACTCGAAAGGTAGCAAAATTTTCATCCAGCTTCATCATCCCGGAAGAGAAGGCGTCTCGTCTCTGATCGGCGGCCAGCCGGTGGTTTCCGCTTCCGCGATTCCCTGTAAAGTATCGAAGCAGGAGACAAGGGCGCTGACGACCGAGGAAGTCAAAGAACTGATCGGGCAGTTCATAGCCGGAGCGGTACGCGTCCAAAAAGCCGGCTGTGACGGCGTCGAGCTCCACGCGGCGCACGGGTATCTGCTGCAGCAGTTCCTTTCTCCGTACACGAATAAAAGAACGGACGAGTACGGCGGAAGCTTCGAGAACCGCCTGCGGATGATCACGGAAATCATTACCGGAATCCGCGGCGCCTGCGGGCCGGACTTCCCGATCGGCGTACGTTTGACGGTTGAGGAATTTCTCGATAAGACCGGAGTGTCGGAAGACTATATCCACATTCAGGACGGTGTTAAAATCGCGATGGCGCTCGAAAAACGGGGCATTGATTTCATCGATGTGTCCGCGGGCCTTTATGAGACCGGCTCTGTCTGTGTCGAGCCCGTTTCTTTCCCGCAGGGCTGGCGTCATGATTTAATTCAGGCCGTAAAGACTCATGTGAGCATTCCGGTGATCGCGGTTTCCGTGTTCCGTGAGCCCGCGATCGGCGAGAAATTCCTTGAGGATGGGGTCCTGGATTTTGTCTCGATGGGCCGGACCTGGCTGGCGGATCCCGAATGGGGCTTCAAGGTACAGAATGGTCAGGAAAAATATCTGAACAAATGTATCAGCTGTCATCGCTGCTTTGAGACGCTGGAGGCGTGGAACGCCGCCGGGCTTCCCCCGGAATGCGCGGTCAACCCGTATTGCGCGAGAGAACTGAAATACGGGAATCTCTCCCGTGACATCGAAGGACACAGCGCGGTCGTAGTCGGCGGCGGGCCGGCCGGAATGAGCGCGGCGAGAACACTGGCGCTCCGCGGCGTGAAGGTAACGCTTCTGGATGAGGGCGGAAGCCTTGGAGGCACGGTCAATCTGGCGAAAAAACCTCCGCTTAAAGAGCGTATGGAATGGGTCATGGACTATTACTGCGCGGAGTTTGAGCGTCTTGGCGTGACAGTACAGCTTAATACGCGGGCGACCGCGGACAGCGTAGCGGCCATGGGGCCGGACGCGGTCATCGTAGGCACCGGCTCAAAAGAGCTGATCCCGTCTAAAATACCGGGAATTCAAGGCGGAAATGTCTATTCCGTCAAGCAGGTTCTGGATGGGGAAAATGATTTTTCCGGCAAAAAGGTGGCGTTGATCGGAGCGGGTCTTACGGGACTTGAGACGGCGGAATATCTGGTAGCGTCCGGAAATGACGTGACAATCATTGATATGCTGGATCAGGCGGCGCCGACGGCGGACGTGACGAATGTGATGGACGTGCTGGGGCGTCTGAAAGGAAAAGCGAAATTCCTTCTGGGTCACGCGCTGAAAGAAATCAAAGAGAATGAGGTCATTCTCGAAAAAGTATCGGATCATACGGAAGCGCGCGCCGCGTCGGACGCGGTCGTTCTCTCACTTGGGTATGTTCCGGACACGACGCTTGCGGACGCGCTGAACGCCCGCGGAATCAAAGCGATCGCGGTCGGTTCCGCCGTCAAGGACGGCACGATCGGCCCGGCGGTCCGTATGGGCTTTGAGGCCGCCAAAGATTTGTTCGTCGCGAAAGAAAAGAAGACCAGCTTCCGGACATCGCCGGAGGAGATGCTGAATTTCGGGAAAGTGTCGCGCATGGAGAACCAGGAAGGCGTTTACCTGGCGTATCTGACGGATCCCGCGGCTATCGCGAAAATCCTGCCGCCGCCGCTTGTTCCGTTCCCGACGCCGGTCGTGACGGTTTCGGTCTGCCATATCGCGAACCCGACGTTCGCGGATGATTATTACGAAACGATTCTGGGTGTCTACACTTTTTACGGGAAGCAGCTCGGCCTTTACACGGTCAGCCTTCTTCTGGGCGGCAAAGGCGCCGAGATGGCGACACAGTGCGGACGCGACAACGGGGCGATTCCGAAAAAACTGGACGCGGAGTTCGTGATACGGAGACATGGTGATCTGGTAACGGCGAATGTCGCCAGAAGAGGAACCGAGATTGTGAATATTTCGATGAAGCTCGGAAGCTATAATAACGCGATGGCAGGCGCTCTATACCAATTTCCGGAAGCAGGCAAAAAGACGTATGGCGGTGGCTTTTATTATCATTTTGATCGTCTGCCCGACGCGGATGGGAAAGCGAAATTCACAAACGGCGCGTTGCTTACAAATCTCTGTGAGTACACGTACCAAAGCTGGGAGCCGGGACACGCGAATCTGACGCTGCGCTCCTCGATCGATGATCCCTGGGCGGAGCTTCCGGTCGTGTCGGTCATTGGCGGCGCGTACGCGAAAAACGACTTGCTCATTCAGAAACTGAGACTCGCGGAAACGGTCGACGCGGAGAAGATCGTTCCGTATTTGCTGACGGCAAGGTATGACAGAACTGTTTTTATGGAGACAGGAAGACTGTAAACGCGATATAAAAAAATCGCCGAGGGACGACAGGTAAGCCGCCCTCGGCGATTCGCGTTATTTCCCGGAGGCGTAGCCCTCTGAAAGGTCAATGACGCCGCCGAGTTTTTCTTTATTCAGATAACACGCGCAATTCCGGATGAAGCCATCCCAGATTCGCTCCCCTGTGTCCGCCGCGTGGCCAAAGCCGACTCCGGCGACATGCGGCGTGAGAATGACATTGGGCATCGTCCATAAAGGACTCTCCGGAGGCAGCGGCTCGGGGTCGGTCACGTCCAGTCCCGCGCCGAGAAGAGGGCAGTCGGTTAAGACGGTTTCCAGATCACTTGTCACGATCAGACTGCCTCGTCCCACGTTGACGAGAACCGCGTCCTCGGGCAAAAGTTTCAGCGTCCGAAGATTCAGGATACCTTTTGTCCGCGGCGTGTCCGGAAGACAGCCGAACAGAAAATCGGCCCGGGGCAGCAGCGCGTCAAGAGAGTCCATACCATGAATTTCGTCAAAAGGAGGGAAAGCGTCGGATGGGTGACGCCGGACGCCGATTACGCTGGCACCGAAGGCCTTCAGGCGGCGGGCGATTTCCGAGCCCAGATCCCCGGTTCCGAGAACCAGAGCGGTCGAGCCCGAAATAAGCTTTTCCGCGCCGAGATCTTTCCATACGCGGTTCTTTTGCCCTTCCGCGTAACCGGGCAGACGGCGGCAAAGCGAAAGCGCCATCGCCATGGCGTGCTCGGCAATCGTCACGCCATAGGCGCCGCTCGCGCAGGTAAGCGTTACACCTTCCGGAAAATCCGGGTACTTCGCGTAGCGGTCCGCGCCGGCCCAGGAAAGAGCCAGCCATTTAAGCGTTTTCGCGCGCGTCAACGAGGCAGGTTCGGGCTCGCCGAAGATGATTTCGGCCTTTTCCAGAACATCCAAAGAAATTTCCTTTCCATAGAAATACTCGATCCGCCAGCCGGAAAGCGCCATCTCCAGACGCTTTTTTCGGGGATCCGTGACAGGGACGAGAATAATCGCTGTTCTCATTTGATTTTCTCCGTTTCTATTTGTTAATCCAGGTATTTTTTGTTAGAGCTGAAGCCGCGGCCCTTGACCTCGTTAATGTGGCTCAGCGTGACAAACGCGTTACGATCAATTTGGTGAATGATTTTCTCTACCTTATATAATTCACGGTTTGACACGACGCTTAACAGAACGTCGGTTTCTTTCTCGAGATAGCCGGTTTTGCCGCGGAGCAGCGTGACACCGCGGTCGACCTCGGAAATGATCGCGGCTTTGATCTCCTCGGTCTTGTCACTGATGATGATCAGCTGTGTGCGATTAGTACCGATCAGGAGAAGCTTGTCGAGAACGATGGAGTAGACCAGAACCAGAAACGCGCCGTAAAGAATCTTCTCCCGGTCACTGAAGGCTGTTTGTAAAAGCAAAATCACGCAGTCGATCACGTACATACTCGCGGAAACCGGTATCCGCGTGTATTTATAAATGATAAGAGGCGGAATATCCGTGCCGCCGGTGCTGGCCTCCAGACGAAAAACAATCGCGCACGAGGCGCCAATGCCGATTCCGCCGAACAGCGCGCAGAGGAACAGGTCGCTTGTTATGACAAAGCTCCCGATCGCCCGCTGCAGAATATAAAGCGAGAGCGGGTAAAAGAACGTGCCGATCAAAGTGGTCAGCGCGAATTTCCGCCCAAGCGCGAAGAGCCCGCAAAAGAACATAATCGCGTTGAAAATAAAAACAAACAGAGGTATGGACACGCCGGTCAGGTGGTTGAAAAAAAGAGCGACACCGGTCGCTCCTCCCGTGATCAGACCGGAAGGAAGGACAAAAAAGGCGATGCTCGCGGCGCAGAGAAAATTCCCGGCGAGGATCAGGCAGATCTGTCCGAACAATTTCAATGTTTTCATACTATACGCCTCCATAAAACGACTCGCGAATCGACTCCATAAAAAACGCCTGCCGGAGATTTTCCCTGACAGGCGTGGATCAAGGCTGTTGGCCCAATACACTTTATATATAACATATTTGAAGGCGCGTTTCAACCCGGGGAGAGGAGAGATCGCGTTTCTTAACTAATTACCTTGCAAATCATGGTAGGCGTTGCTATAATATTAAAGTATTTAAATATAATTTAGGGGGACGGCATATGGGTAAGTATATCCTGAAACGCGTCATCTTTGGAGTAATAACTCTTTTTATCGTCGCTACTCTGACATTTTTTCTAATGAACAAGGTTCCCGGTGGCCCTTTCGCGGCTGATAAATCCATCAGTAAGGCGGCGCAGAAAGCGCTGTACGTGAAGTATGGACTGGATAAGCCGCTCACGACACAGTACGTGAATTACATGAAGGCGGCCATACACGGGGATTTTGGTATCAGTCTTAAGGAACGCGGCAGAACAGTTGCCGAAATTATTCAGACGAAATTTCCTGTGTCAGCGAGAATAGGCGGGATCGCCGTTCTTTTGGCGTTGGCTATCGGTATACCGCTTGGTTCTGTGGCAGCGCTTCACCGAGGTAAAGCGGCAGATAAGGTGATTATCGTGTTCTCGACCTGCGGCATCGCGGTGCCCAGTTTCGTAATCTGCACGGTCATGATGTATTTCTTCGGAACGAAGCTTGGATGGCTTCCGACTTTCGGCCTGACGAGCTGGAAACACTATATCATGCCGGTCATCGCCCTTTCATTCTATCCAACGGCGTATATCGCGAGACAGATGCGTTCTTCCATGCTGGATGTTCTCGGGCAGGACTATATGCGCACGGCGAAGGCCAAGGGCTTAAGCCAGCATAAGATTCTATACAAACACGCGCTGCGTAACGCGATTTTGCCAATTATCACGTACATCGGCCCGATGATCGCCTACGCGATTGTGGGCAGCTTTGTCGTGGAGAAGATTTTCACGATTCCCGGTCTTGGCGGCGAGTTCGTCAGCAGTGTGCTGAATCAGGATTACACCGTAATCATGGGAACCACAATTTTCCTGGCGACGATCATTATCGGCCTGAATGTTCTTGTTGACGTGGCCTACACGATCGTGGATCCGAGAATCAAACTGAAATAGATGGGAGAACAGAGCATATGTACAAAAATGTCTTGACCGCTCAGCCGAAACTGAATCCGGAGGATTTTCTCCCCGCGACACACGACGAGAAAGAAAGCCTCGCGGTCATGCGGCCCAGCGTAGGCTTCTGGAAGGATGGTATCCGGAGACTTCGCAAGAATAAGGTCGCTATGGTGAGCTTTTACGTAATTGTCATTATACTTTTGATCGCGTTTTTCGTTCCCGCGTTTTATCCGTATTCATATGAAACGCAGATTCAGGGAAGCGAGAATCTGGCGCCTATGACCTACTCTTCCACAGAGCAGGCGTTGATGGCGTCCGGACAGAAGGTGTTTCCGCATCTTTTGGGCACGGATAAGCTTGGCCGTGATTACGCGATCCGCGTTATGATGGGCACGAGAGTGTCTCTGATCGTAGGTCTTGTGGCGTCGTTTATTGTCTTGATCATCGGCTCTATTTACGGCTCCATTTCCGCTTATTTCGGCGGGTGGTGCGATTTGATCATGATGCGTATTGTGGATATTATTTACACAATACCGGATATTCTGTTGATCGTTCTGCTGACTTTCGCCCTTAAGACACCTTTGCAGAATCTGGCGGCGAAGCCGGGGTTTGCCTGGGTCAACACGCTGGGCGTGAACCTGATCAGTATTTTCATTGTTTTCGCCCTGCTCTATTGGGTAGGAATGGCCCGTATCGTAAGAGGCCAGATTCTGCAGCTTCGCGAGCAGGAATACGTTACCGCGGCAAGAGCTCTTGGAGCGAGCAACGGCCGTATTATAAAGAAGCATTTGCTGACGAACTGTATCGGAACGCTGATTGTCACGACGACACTTCAGATTCCGTCCGCGATTTTCACCGAAAGCTTTCTGTCCTTCCTGGGCCTGGGCGTGGCGATTCCGATGCCTTCACTCGGCAGCCTGGCGAGCACGGCGATTGAAGGCCTTCAGAGTTATCCGTATCTGCTGTTCGCTCCGTCTATCCTGATCAGTCTTATCATCCTGAGCTTTAACCTGTTCGGCGATGGTCTGCGGGACGCGTTCGATCCGAAACTGAAAAATTAAAGGTGGGGAGCGAGAATATGAGTGATTATCTGGTAAAAATAGAACATGAACGTCTTTCGTTCTTCACGCCGGTAGGCGAAGTCAAAGCGTTGAACGATGTGTCCTTACACGTTTCGGCCGGAGAGGTTCTGGGAATTGTCGGTGAGTCCGGTTCCGGCAAATCGGTCACGTCATACAGCCTGATGGGCCTTACCGCTTATCCGGGCAGGATTGTCGGGGGCGATCTTTGGTTCAACGAGCATCATATCAACGCGATGACGGAGAAGCAAATGCAGAAGATGCGCGGCAACGAGGTCGCGATTATTTTTCAGGATCCCATGACCAGTCTGAACCCGGTATATACCGTAGGCAATCAGATCCGTGAGGTCATTCTGCTTCACACGAATAAGACCAAAGAAGAAGCGGACGCGAGAGCGGAGGAGCTTTTGAAGCTCGTTGGAATCAATGAGCCGAAGAAACGTCTGAAACAGTATCCGCATGAGCTTTCCGGAGGTATGCGCCAGCGTGTCATGATCGCGATCGCGCTTGCCTGCGAGCCGAAGCTTCTGATCGCGGACGAGCCGACGACGGCTCTGGACGTAACCATTCAGGCGCAGATCATTGAGCTTATGATCGATCTTAAGAATAAGCTTGGCATGGCGATCATCATGATTACGCATGATCTTGGCGTTGTGGCCGGCATGTGCGATCGTATCGCTGTCATGTACGCCGGTAAGATCGTGGAGACCGGCACGACCGACGAGATTTTTTACAGTCCGAAACACGAGTATACCAAGGGACTTCTTAAGAGTATTCCAAGGCTGACCGATAAGGGACATGAGCGTCTTGTGCCGATCGAGGGAACACCGGTCGATCTTCTGAATCCGCCGGCGGGATGCCCGTTCGCCTCTAGATGCGATAACTGCATGAAGATTTGTCTGCGCGAGATGCCGCCCGCTGTCGAGTTCTCAGAGACACACGCCGCGCAGTGCTGGCTTAATCAGAAGGAACAGATGGAAGGAGAGAACGCGTAATGAGTGATAAGCTTGTACAGGTCGATCATCTGTTTCAGTATTTTCCGGCAGGAGGCTTCGGCAAGAACAAGAAATACATCCAGGCAGTCGACGACGTGTCCTTTTTTATCGATAAGGGAGAGACCTTTGGGCTTGTAGGCGAGTCCGGCTGCGGTAAAACAACGACAGGAAGAACGCTTCTCCGGCTTTATGAGCCGACGAAGGGGCGTATTACATACAACGACAAGGTGCTTTTTGACAGTGGGGACGTTCCTTATAATAACGAGGATGGTTCCATTAAGACCGGCGACGATGGCAAACCTGTTTACGGAAAGAAAACCGCCGTAGATATGCTGCCGTACCGCCGCAAGATGCAGATCGTTTTTCAGGATCCTTACGCGAGCCTGGATCCTCGTATGACAGTTGGTGATATCGTTGGAGAGGCAATTGATATTCACCATCTGGCGAAGAATCCCAAAGAGCGCTACGACAGAATCATCGAGATGCTTGAGCGCGTAGGTCTTAACAGCGAGCACGCGAACCGGTACCCGCATGAATTCTCCGGCGGACAGCGCCAGAGAGTCGGAATCGCGAGAGCGCTCGCGGTCGATCCGGAGTTTATTGTCTGTGATGAGCCGATTTCGGCTCTGGATGTGTCAATCCAGGCGCAGATCGTCAACATGTTCGAGGATCTGCAGAAGGAAATGGGTCTGACCTATCTTTTTATTGCCCATGATCTTTCTGTAGTGAAGCATATATCAAATCGTATCGGTGTTATGTATTTAGGCAAGCTGATCGAGCTCGCTGACAGCTATGAGCTGACATTTCACTGCGCGCATCCGTACACGAAGAGCCTGATTTCCGCGATCCCGGTCGCGGACCCGAAAACCGCCAGAAACAGCAAGAGAATTGTGCTGCAGGGCGATGTGCCGAGCTCTTTAAATCCGCCAAGCGGATGCCGTTTCCGGACTCGCTGTCCCTACGCGGATGAGCAGTGCGCGGCGGAAGCGCCCGAGTGGCGCGAAATATCTAAGGGTCATTACGCGGCCTGCCATCACCTGGACAGGGTGAACTGACAGACTGTGTAAATAAATCCTAAGGAGGGGTTTTTATGAAAAAGAAAGTCGCTTTAATACTTTCTGTCGCTATAGCGGCGACGACAGTACTGGGCGGATGCGGAAGCAGTAAGTCCGCGTCAACGGCAACAACGGCAACAACATCGGATTCCGGCAAGCAGCTTGTCTGCGAAATCGGCCCGAATCCCGAAACAATCGATCCCGCTCTTAACAGCTCGGTCGATGGAGCGAACTACATCCTGTGGTGCTATGACAATCTGCTTGGCATCGACAAGGACAACAAAGTCATTCCGGCATGCGCGGAATCCTGGGATACCAGCTCCGATGGTCTCAAATGGACATTCCATCTGCGCGACGGCCTGAAATGGTCGGACGGAAGCGCTCTGACAGCGAAGGATTTTGTTTACAGCTGGCAGCGCGTGGTTGACCCTGACACAGCGGCGCCTTATGGCGAGACAGTGCTGGGCATGGTCAAAGGCTACAAAGAAGCGATCGGCAATCCCGACGCGGACGGCAACACGACAACAGATCCCGACCCGACAAAGCTCGCGGTCAGCGCGCCGGATGACAAGACTTTTGTAGTTGAGTTCGATGACGCCTGCCCTTATTTTGACAAGCTCGCGGCTTTCGCGACATTGTGCCCTGTCAAAGAAGAAACTGTCGAGAAGGATCCGGATGGTTGGTCAGTTAAACCGGAAGAGTACATCACGAACGGCGCGTTCTATATCGCTGAGTGGGTACCGGGCAGCTACATTCTCTTCAAGAAGAACCCGAATTACTGGAACGCTTCCGCGATTAAGCTTGACACAATCAAAGCGCTTCTGATGGAAGACAAGAACGCTTCCTATAACGCTTATCAGACAGGCGAGGCTATGATGGTCAAGGATGTTCCGACCGATGAAATCGCTACCCTGAAGGGACAGAGTGATTTCCATATCGATCCGGATCTGGGAACCTATTACCTGAGCTTGAATGATCAGAAGGATATGTTCAAGGATTCAAGAGTTCGTCAGGCGCTGAGCCTCGCTCTTGATCGTAAGTACATCAGTGAGCAGATCACAGGCGGCGTTTACACACCGGCAGGCAACTTTGTCGGAACCGGCGTAGCTGATTACGATGGCAGCAGCTTCATGAGCAACGCGAACGGCGGCAAATCTTATATCGACGTGGACGATTTCGCGGGCAATCTTGAGAAGGCGAAACAGCTGATGTCGGAAGCGGGCTATCCGAACGGACAGGGCTTCCCGACGATTACTTACTCTACCAACGACGCCGGATATCATAAGGCAATCGCCGAGTATCTGCAGCAGGCATGGAAAGAGCTTGGAATCACGGTCAATGTCGATGTAGTTGAGTGGAAGGCGTTCACTCCGATGAGAAGAGCCGGTGATTACGAGGCCAGCAGAAATGGTTGGCTCCTTGATTACAACGATCCGTCCAATATCCTTACGCTTATGTATTCCACGAACGGAAACAACGATGGCAAATACAGCAGCGCGGAATTTGACGCGGCAATCGACAAGTCAGCGAAGGAGACGGATCCGAAGACACGTTTCAGTTATCTGCATCAGGCAGAGGATATCATGATGAGCGATTCATCCTGCATCCCGCTTCTGTATTATAATGATTTCTATCTGCAGAGCGAGAAGATTACAGGATCCTGGCATTCACCTTATGGGTTCTGGTATCTCCAGTACGCGGATATCACAGAGTAGTACGTTTTATAAGCATTTCACGGAGGGAGCCTGATGGCTCCCTCTTTTAAAGTTTCGCCTGACAGGAGAGAGCATGGAAACAACATTATGTTATATTGAGAGCGGCGGCAAATATCTGATGCTTCACCGCGTGAAGAAAAAAAACGATTTGAACGCGGGAAAATGGATCGGTGTCGGCGGTAAATTCGAGTACGGCGAAAGCCCGGAGGAATGCATGCGCCGGGAAGTCCGGGAGGAAACAGGCCTGAAAGTGGAGAAATACGATTGCCGCGGGATCGTGACCTTCGTGTCGGATATCGCGGAAGTGGAATATATGCATCTTTTCACGATACAGGAAACCTCCGGAGAACTGATTACCTGCGATGAGGGCAACCTGGAGTGGGTTCCGAAAGAGCGAATGATTGAGCTTCCTCACTGGGAAGGCGACACGATTTTTCTGGGCCTGATCGCCGGAAACTTTCCTTTTTTCTCGCTGAAGCTGGTCTATCAGGGGGATCGCCTCATAGACGCGGTTTTGAACGAAAGAAAAGTTCTGCTGAGCGAAAGACTGATCCTGCGCCCGTGGTTCGCGGAAGACGCGGACGCTTTAAGCGCGTTCATAAGCGATCCGGAGACGGGACCGCCGGCCGGCTGGCCGGCTCTTCCCGGCGCGGAAGTGAGCGGACTGATGATTCAGGAAGCGCTTTCGCTTCCCGGCATGTACGCCGTCACGTTGAAAGCGAGCGGAGCTTTGATCGGCGGTATCGGGCTTACCTTTGAGTCGAGGCCGGGACTGTATATGGGCGCTTCCGGCAGCGAAGCCGAAATCGGGTACAGTCTCGGAAAAGAGTACCGCGGTCATGGTTATATCGATGAGGCGCTGCGCTTAGTCACCGATTATGGATTTCATACACTCAGGCTTAAAAAAATCTGGAGCGGCTGTTACGTCGAAAACGCGAGCTCCCGCCGCGTTCTTGAGAAGAATGGTTTCCGCTACGACCACACAGAGGAGAACCAGGAATTGCTTTTGCTGAAAGAAACCAGGACAGAGGACTTTTACTCGTTGTCAGAAAAGGATTCTTAAGGTATACTGGTTTTAAACGCGGCATTACAAGAAGAGGCGCCGCTAAAGGAGAAGAATCTGTATGTACAATGACTTATTTACGATCGGCAGGATCACGATTCATGGCTATGGTCTCATGACGGGAATCGGCATCGTTATGGCGTATCTGGACGCGGACCACCGCGCGAAGAAAGCGCCCAAGGAACGGATGCTCGACAGCGACTACATCCTTTCGCTTTTTATTTTCTGTTTGTTGTTCGGCTATCTGGCGGCGAAGATCCTCTATTGGATCACAATACTGCCTCAGATCATCCAGAACCCGAGAATCCTTCTGGACATTTCCGACGGTTTCGTCGTATACGGTGGTATCATCGGCGGGCTTTTGACCGTCGTGGTCTACTGTAAGCGCAAGAAGCTTCCGATTTTCTCTTATATGGATCATCTGTTTCCTTCCGTGGCGCTTGCGCAGGGCTTCGGGCGGATCGGCTGTTTTCTCGCCGGCTGCTGCTATGGCAACGAGACAAGCGGGTCTTGTTATATTATGTTCAGTCACTCGGATTTCGCGCCGAACGGCATACACCTGATCCCCACGCAGCTGATCTCAAGCGGGCTGGATTTCCTGAATTACTTTGTCCTGATCCTGCTGGCGAAGCGGAACAAGGTATCGGGAAGAATCGCGGCGTTTTACCTGATTTTCTACAGCGCCGGAAGATTTGTAATCGAGTTTTTCCGCGGCGATCTGATCCGCGGAAGCGTAGGCGCGTTATCGACATCGCAGTTCATCTCGATTTTCGTGGCGGCGCTCGGTGTCGTGATGTTGGTTCTGCTGGGTAAGAAGGGAAATTCCGCGAAGGAAGAGGAATAGAAGGCATTACAATCCAAGAAAGTATGAAATGAGAGAAGTTTTTGGAATGGAATCCTAAAACAGCATTTACTTGTATATATTCAAAGTCTCTGCTATTCTATTAGCAGGGACTTTTTTGAAGTTTCGTGTATACATTTAAAGGAAGCTGGGTGTTAAAATAGATGAAAAAGCTGGTAATCGGCGTTCTGGCTCACGTGGACGCCGGCAAAACGACATTGACGGAGGCGATTCTGTACGCCTGCGGGCAGATCCGCGAAAAGGGCCGGGTCGATAAGGGCGACGCTTTTCTGGACACGGACCAGATGGAGAAGGAGCGCGGCATCACGATTTATTCCAAGCAGGCGAGGGCGCGGTGGAAGGACCTGGACATCATCCTGATGGACACGCCGGGTCATGTCGATTTCTCGGCGGAGATGGAGAGGACGCTCAGCGTCCTGGATTACGCGGTCCTTGTGATCAGCGGGCCGGACGGAATCCAGGGACACACCAGAACGCTCTGGAAGCTGCTCGCGGACTACGGCGTGCCGACGTTTCTTTTCATCAATAAGATGGATCAGCCCGGCGCGGATCGGGCGGCCGTTCTTGGGCGGCTGCGGGAAACTTTTTCAGAAGACTGTCTGGATATAGCGGACCGGAACGAGGAAAGCTTTCTGGAACACGCCGCTACGCTCAAAGAAGAGCTTCTGGAGAGTTATCTCGAGACCGGGAAGCAGACGGACGCGGAGATCGCGGAGCTTATTGAAGAAAGGCTGCTTTTCCCATGCTGTTTCGGGTCGGCGCTCAAACAGGAGGGAATTGAGGCGTTTCTGGACGCGCTGTCCTCTTACACAGAAGCGGTGACGTATCCGGAGGCGCTCTCGGCGTATATTTATAAGATCAGCCGCGACGCCTCGGGCGAGAGGCTGGTCTGGATGAAGCTGACCGGCGGGAATCTTAAGGTAAAAGACTTGCTGGACGATTATGGAAAAGCAAATCAGATACGTCTATATTCCGGCGCCAAATACGAGATGACCCAGGAGGCGGAGGCGGGAGAAATAGTCGCGGTCACGGGCCTGACGGGAGCGCGCGTCGGGATGGAAATTGGCGCGGAAGCGGGGACGTCGACCCGCGCGGCGCGCCTGGAGCCGGTCTTAAGCTATCGTTTGATTCTCCCGGAAGACTGTGACGCCGCGGCTTTTCTGCCGAAACTGAGGGAACTGGAAGAGGAGGAGCCGGAGCTTAAAGTGGCCTGGAAAGAAGAGACGCGGGAAATTCAGGTCATGGTCATGGGAGAGGTCCAGATGGAGATTCTGACGCGTCAGATCAAGGAACGCTTTCAGACGGACGTGACTTTTTCAGATGGCAGTATTCTTTATAAAGAGACGATCGCGGACACGGTCGAGGGAATCGGGCATTTTGAGCCGCTTCGTCATTACGCGGAGGTCCATTTGATTCTGAAGCCGGGAGAGCCGGGAAGCGGGCTGACATTAAGAAGCGATTGCCCGGAGGACGATCTGGATATCAACTGGCAGCGACTGATCCTGACGCATGTGGGGGAAAGAGAGCATCCGGGCGTTTTGACGGGCTCGCCGGTTACAGATCTCGCGGTCACGCTCGCGGCCGGCAGGGCTCATCCGAAGCACACGGAGGGCGGTGACTTCCGGCAGGCGACATACCGGGCGATCCGGCAGGGACTGCGCCAGGCGAAATCCGTTCTTCTGGAGCCGTATCTTTCTTTTTGCCTGGAGCTGCCGGACGACACGGTCGGACGGGCTATGACGGATCTGAGTCAGATGGGAGGCTCCTTTGAGATCGGTCGTGAAGGTGACGCGGCGCGGTTAACGGGAGAAATCCCGGCCGCCGTTCTCGGCGATTATCCAAGGCAGGTCCTGTCTTACACGCGGGGCGAGGGACGGATGACGACGGAATTTCTCGGATACCGGCCCTGTCACAATCCGGAGGAGATCATTGAGCGTTTTGGGTACTCGGCGGATAACGACGCGGAGAATCCCTGCGGGTCGGTCTTTTGCGCCCACGGCGCGGGCTTTTATGTCCCTTGGGACGAGGTCAGGGAAAAAGCCCATTTGCCCGCTGTTCTCAGCAAACCGCGGAATTCCGGGGACGGCGCGGAGAACGCGCGGCGGACGAAGGAAGGCGAGATTTTTCTCGGAACGGAGGAAATTGACGCGATTCTGGAGAAAACCTATTACGCGAACCGCAAGGGTGATCCGATCCGCGGCAAGACGACCTGGAAAAAGACGACCGATTACGGCGCTCTGGGCTCGTCAGCCTCCTCGCGCGGAAGTAAGAAAGAGTACAGAATACCTTACCTCCTTGTCGATGGTTATAACGTGATATTCGCCTGGGACGAGCTGAGTGAGCTGGCGAAGCGGACAATTGACGGCGCGCGAGACAAGCTGATGGACATTCTCTGTGAGTATCAGGCAATCCGGGGGATGGAGGTCATTGTCGTTTTCGACGCGTACCGCAAGCCGGGGCATATCACGGAGATTTTTGATTACCACAATATTCATGTTGTTTACACGAAGGAAGCGGAGACGGCGGATCAGTATATTGAGAAATTCGCGCGGGACAACAACGCGAAGTACCGGATCACGGTCGCGACCTCGGACGGGCTTGAGCAGATGATCATCCGCGGTCAGGGCTGTCTGCTTTTATCCTCACGGGAATTCGAGAAAGAAGTTAAAGAGGCGGAGGATGAGCTGCGGGCCAATCATCTGAGCCGTCCGGTCCGGCTAGGCCACACGATGGAAGAAAGTCTCCACAAAAGTAAAGAAAACAGCGAGGCTTAGAGAAGAAGGTCAAAGTATGACATCTATGGAAGAGCAATATATAAAAATGACGGAAACGCCTGTTAATAAACTGGTTCTGGAACTGGGAATTCCTACGATTATCAGCATGCTGGTGACGAACATCTATAATGTGGTCGACACGCTTTTTGTCAGTCAGATCGGAACGAGCGCGAGCGGCGCCACCGGCGTCGTGTTCGCTCTCATGGCCGTGCTGCAGGCGATCGGCTTTATGCTGGGGCACGGCGCGGGCAGCAATATCAGCCGGCGGCTTGGCGCCAGGAAGATCGAGGAGGCCCGGAAATTCGCCTCCACCAGTTTCTATTTGTCCATTTTGCTCGGCGCTGTTGTCATGGCCTTCGGGTTATTGTTCCTGACACCATTCATGAAACTCCTTGGAAGCACGGATACGATTCTTCCGTACGCCGAAAGCTACGCGACGTTTATCCTGCTCGCGGCGCCCGGCTTTACCTCAAGCTGCGTGATGAACAATATTCTGCGGTATGAGGGCAAGGCCTTTTACGCGATGCTGGGCCTGACGGCCGGCGGCGTCCTGAACATTTTCGGTGATTGGTATTTTATGTACGTTTTTCATATGGGCATCGCGGGCGCGGGGCTTTCGACGTGCCTGTCCCAGTATGTCAGCATGATTATTCTTTTGCTGCCTTTTTTGAGAGGCGTTGTACAGAGTCGTTTCTCTTTGAAGTATTTCACAAAAGACATGGCGGATATTGTCAATATCATCATGGTCGGTTTTCCCAGCTTCGCGAGACAGGGGCTGAACAGTATTTCCGTCATGATTCTGAATTCCCAGGCGGCGGCGTACGGTGACGCGGCGATCGCGGCGATGAGTATTTCGACGCGTATCGTGAGCTTTCTGTTCTGCGTGGGGCTCGGAATCGGGCAGGGCTTTCAGCCGGTCAGCGCTTTTAATTACGGCGCGGGCAAATACGACCGGGTGCGGAAGGCGCTTACCTTCACGCTGGTATTCGGCATTGTCACGCTCGGTATTTTTTCCGCCGGCGGGTACGCGCTGGCGCCAAGACTGATCCGGATTTTCCGGGATGACCCGGAGGTCCTCGATGTCGGCGTGACCGCTCTGCGGGCGGAGTGCCTGGCGCTTGTGATCATGCCGGTCTCAGTCTGTGGCAATATGCTTTTCCAGAGTATCGGCAAAAGCGGGAGAGCGACGTTTCTCGCCTGTCTGCGAAGCGGTCTCTGCTTTATTCCCATTCTTTTACTTCTCGCGAAAACGGTCGGACTTTTCGGAATTGAGATCGCGCAACCGGTCGCGGATGTCCTCGCGAGTCTTGTAACCATTCCGTTCATGGTATCGTTTCTTCGAAAATTGAAAGAAAAAGGAAAATAAAGAACTGAAAAATTGTACAAAATTTATGTAGATACCAGAAAATAATTGTATTATAATGGAAACAAATAAAATTTTGCTTTCGCAAAATAATTTGAACGGTGGTAATAGAATGGATATACCTAAAATCGAAGGATTGATCCGCCAGCTGCTGATCGAGGTGGGAGAAGATCCTGACCGTCCGGGACTTGTTGAGACACCCGGCCGTGTCGCCCGTATGTACGAGGAGATTTTCAGCGGCATCGGGCAGAATCCGGAAGATGTCGTGAAGCTGTTTCATGAGGAAACAGTCGGGGAGTGGGTACTGGTAAGGGATATTCCGGTCTACTCCATGTGCGAGCATCATCTGATGCCTTTTTTCGGAACAATCAACGTGATGTATATTCCGAATGGGGACGAGGTCATCGGCCTCAGCAAGGTTTTAAGAGTCGTGGATATTGTTTCCAAACGCATGCAGCTTCAGGAACGGCTCTGCGAGCAGGTGGCCGACGCGCTGGAAAACACGATGAAGCCGAAGGGAATCGGCGTTTTCATGGACGCTGAGCATACCTGCATGACGATGCGGGGCATTAAGAAACCGGGCTCCCGCACTTCCTCATTGACGTTGCGGGGCGTGTTTAAGACAGACAAGGCGAATTACGCCGAAGCGCTCGCCGCGCTGACGGGAAGCGGCAGATAGGAGCGGAGCAATAACACGAGAGGAGAGGATACTATCCGAATCGGAAACAGAGAGTTTGATACCGCGGGGAAAGCGTATATCATGGCGATTCTGAATGTCACGCCGGATTCTTTCTCGGATGGCGGGAAATGGAACAATACGGAATCCGCCAGGAGGAAGATCGAGGAATATATCCGCGATGGGGCGGACATGATCGATGTCGGCGGAGAGTCGACGAGACCGGGATATAAGAGAATTTCGGATCAGGAGGAGATAGAGCGTGTTCTGCCGGTCATCTCTTATATTAAGGCGAATTATGATATTCCCGTATCCGTTGATACTTATAAATCGGCGGTGGCGTCCGCGGCGCTTAAGGCGGGCGCGGATCTGGTCAACGATATCTGGGGCCTGCGTTATGACAGGAGTATGGCTGGCGTGATCGCGGAGAATCAAGCCGCCTGCTGTATCTCGCATAACAGGATAGAGCCGGTTTACCGTGATTTTCCGGCGGACGTGCTGACAGATCTGACGGAATCGGCGAAGCTCGCTACAGACGCGGGCGTAAGCCGGGACCGAATCATGATCGACCCGGGAATCGGTTTCGCGAAGAGTTATGAAGAGAATCTGACCCTGCTCCGGCGTCTCGATATTTTGAAGGAAGCCGGTTACCCGATTCTTTTGGGAACCTCGCGTAAATCCGTTATAGGGCTAACGCTTGACCTGCCGTGTGATCAGAGACTTCCGGGCACGATCGCGACAACCGTTATGGGCTTTTTAAGCGGCGCGTCTTTTTTCAGGGTACACGATGTCGCGGCGAATAAACAGGCGCTTCGTATGGCGATGGCGATAATGGAAGCGTAGGACAGGAGAACGATATAGAATGACGATAATAAACGATAAGAGTACCTGGCATACAGCGTATATCGCGCTGGGTTCCAATATTGGCGAAAGAGAATGGTATCTGAATACGGCAATCGCGGAGATCGACCGACTGGAGACCTGCCGCGTGACGAAGCGTTCCGGTATTTTGGAGACGAAGGCGTACGGTTACGAGAATCAGGATGACTTTTTGAACATGGTCATTCAGATTCAGACAACACTTGAGCCATACCCGCTTTTGGCCGAGCTTAACAGAATCGAGCTGGAATCCGGGAGGAAACGGCTGATTCACTGGGGCCCCAGAACGTTGGATCTGGACATTCTGCTATATGATGAACTTGTTATGAAGGACGAGAAACTCACCATACCGCATTATGATATGGCGAATCGGGAATTTGTATTGAAGCCGATGGCGCGGATCGCGGCGAATGTCACGCATCCGGTGGAGGGGATTACGATTCTGGAGCTTTATCAGAGACTTTTGGAGAAGGAAGTAACGGCCCGGTACGCGTACGCTTAAGAGAAGAATATGAACGAGAACAGTCAGGATGACTTTTGTTTCCTGACTGTTTTTTTGTCGTTTATGTCAAAAAAACGATCGTTCAATATAATATGCCGGAAAATGTTTAATTTTTGATTATTATATTATAAAGTGGATTGACAAAAGCGCGAATTCGTATTATTGTATTAATCAAATAGTACAAACGGAGGGGTATCTATGGAACCATTGATTCGATTGAGCAATATAAGCAAAATCTACAACCCGGGCGAGAACGAGGTTCGGGCGCTTGATCATGTGTCCCTTAGTATTGAGCGCGGCGAGTTTGCCGCGGTCATAGGGCATTCGGGCTCCGGGAAATCAACTTTAATGAATATTCTTGGGTGCCTGGATACGCCGACAGAGGGTGATTATCTGCTGAATGGCGTTCAAGTGGCCTCAATGAGTGACAATGAGCTGGCTCGTGTTCGCAACCAGGAAATCGGTTTCGTGTTTCAGGGCTTTAATCTGATCGCTAATTTGAACGCTCTTGAGAATGTGGAGCTGCCACTGATTTACAGAGGTATCGATAAGAAGGACCGAAGGGAGATGGCCGAGAAGGCTCTTGACATGGTCGGGCTCGCGAATCGGGCACGGCATAAGCCTTCCGAGATGTCGGGCGGGCAGCAGCAGCGCGTCGCGATCGCGAGGGCGATCGCCGCGGAGCCGCCGGTTATTCTGGCGGATGAGCCGACCGGAAATTTGGATTCAAAGTCTTCAGAGGAAATCATTGAGATTCTGAAGGGGCTTCATGAAATGGGGCGGACAGTGATCATGATCACGCATGACGTGTCGATCGCCGCGAAAACAGAACGGAATATCCGAATCATGGACGGCAGAATCATCGAAGATACGCCGGTCCTTTACCACAGTGAGCCGAGGGAGGAATCATTATCATGAGCAAAACAGGTAAGAAGAGGAAGAAATGGGTCATTATTATCGTTTGCGCGGCGATTTGCGCTGTGTTCATAGCGTTTCGGGCCGCGGCAGCTTTATCCGCCCCGAAAGGTATTGAGGTGGATACAAGCGAAGCGGTTGTCCAGAATCTGACAAGCTCGCTCAGCGGGAGCGGAACGCTTGGAAGTCTGAACACAAAGTCTTATTACGCGCCGGTAACGGCGATCGTCAATGAATGCAATCTTAAGGAAGGCAGCCCGATCGCTTCCGGAACGAAGGTAATCGGCTTCGATACTTCCGCCTTGGAAGAGGAGAACCAAAAGGCCGCGCTTACCAGCGACGCGGCGCTTAATGGCTACAAGGACACGCTTAACAAAGCTGATCAGGCGGCCTCGGACAGGGAAACAGCGCTCAACGATTCAGCGAATTATCAGGCGAATATCGATTCGGTGAACGCCTCGATCCGCGATTACACGAAGGCAATCGCCGCGAGGAAAGCGGAGATTACCGCGAAGAACGGTCAGATGGCGGGATCCGCGTCCGCGGTTGATCCCGAGTCGGACGCGACTCTTCTCGCGTATCAGCAGGCGCTTACGGATTTACAAAGCCAGCTGAGTGAATACCAGAGTAAGAAAGCGGAAGCGGATTCCAAGGCGTCCGCGCTTGAGTCGGCTGTTTTAAGTGACGCGGCCCGCGCGCAGATCAATGACAACATCAATCTCGCGAGCATGGAAGCGAGTGCCGCGTCGGATCAGCTGGAAACGGCGAAACAGGGCGTGATATCCGATTTCGACGGAGTCGTGACCAAAATGCTGGTATCCAATGGAACGGCCGTGACCAAGGGAACGGAGCTGTTCACGGTTTCCAGTATTCATGACGCGTGTGTCAATGTGAACCTGACGAAGGCCACGTTCGGCAGTGTCAAGGTCGGCCAGAAAGCAGTCATTAAATTCAATGATTATACATACGATGGTGTGGTGACAGAAGTGGCGAAAGCGGCTTCTTCCGGAGCCAGCTCGCTGTCATCTCTGAATTCCGCTTCCGGATCGTCATCCTCTTCCTCGTCTTCGCTGACACAAGGCGCTTCCGGCGTGACGGCTACTGTCAAGATCAACAATCCGGATGATCATTTATGCCTGGGCCTTGACGCGAAAGTTGAGATTCAGACAGACGCGAAGAACAATGTCCTTCAGATCCCTAAGAATTGCGTGAACATGTCGACGGACGGAACTTTCTGTTACGCGGTCGAGAACGGGAAGGCAGTTAAAAAAATGATCGAGACCGGTATTTCCTCGGATGATATGATTGAGGTGAAGTCAGGACTCGACGCGGGCGCAAAGGTCATTGTCAACGCGCCGGATGGTGTCAGTGACCAGACCGCGGTTCTGACAAGCGCGGAGGGGAATTGATATGGGGCAGTTCGGTGAATATGTCAGGATGGCGCTGATCAATATCAGGACGAACAAGGGCCGGACTTTTCTGACGATGCTTGGCATCATTATCGGTATTTCTTCCGTAATTATGATCATGACGATCGGCGCGGGAGTGAAAGGCTCAATGAACAGTGACCTGGGTGATTTGATCGGCGGACAGATGGCGATTTATAATAATTATGAGAAGACGAGCGAGATTACGCCGCTGACGGAGGAGGATCTTGAGATCGTCCGGAACACGAACGGCGTGAAGGCTGTGACGCCGATGGAGAGCTTGTCGGGAACTTTGACGGCGTATAAGGGGAATTTCAGTGTCAGTATGACCGGCGGGAATGAGTACCTGAATGATTTTAATAAGCTTACAATGGTAAATGGGCGCTATTTTTCGAAACAGGAAGTCGACGGAGCGGAAGCGGTTGCCGTGATTAAAGCGGATGACGCGAAGAAGCTTTTCGGAACGACGGATGTTGTCGGACTCAGCGTGGAAGTGAATGTCGGGAATCAGATCGCGGATGTCACGATCGTAGGTGTCGGGAAAACGAAGCAGGCGAGCTCCATTATGAGCTCAATGATGGGCAAGGATGACACGATCACGATGTATATGCCTTATACTTCTTTTCGGAGGTTTGGCAGAGACACAAATGATCTGGGTTCCATCTATCTGATCAGCGAGGACTCTGCCCGGGAAGACAGTGTCGGCAAGGCGGCTTTAAGCGGCGTGAATCTGAACCATCCGATCAGCGGGACAGACGCCGCGTTCACACTGGAGAAGGCTTCCTCCTCAATAGAGACAATCGATAAAGTATTGAATTACATGACGATTTTCATTTCGGTCGTTGCCGCGATCTCGCTGCTTGTAGGCGGCATCGGCATTATGAATATCATGCTCGTTTCCGTGACAGAGAGAACCAGGGAAATCGGAATTCGTAAAGCGCTGGGCGCGAAAACATCTTCTATTATTACGCAGTTTCTGGCGGAGTCGGCGATTATTTCCGGAATCGGCGGCGTGATCGGAGTTGTGATCGGTATCGCGTTTGCCGCGATTATCTGTATTTTTATCAAAGTCACGCCTTTAATCAGCGCGTCAACGGTCGTGATGGCGGCTCTTTTCTCCTGCGGCGTCGGAATCGTTTTCGGCGTGTACCCGGCCCGTAAGGCGGCGAAGATGAGCCCGATCGACGCGCTGCGCAAAGAATAAAATGACGGGGAAGCGAATTCGCTTCCCCGCCGGTAATACACAAAACATTATTATTCGCCGTCCTGCAAAGCGTCGTAGCCTTCCTCGCCGGTACGTACTTTAATAACATTCTCAACATCATAGACGAAGATCTTGCCGTCTCCGATGTGGCCGGTATAAAGGGCTTCCTTAGCGGCATTGATCACATCCGCGAGCGGCACCTTGGCGATTACGATTTCAACCTGCACATTCGGAAGAAGATTGATTTCGGTTTCAACACCACGATAGAACTCGGTCTTGCCTTTCTGCATTCCGCAGCCAAGCGCGTACGTCACTGTCATGCCGGTAATACCGATTTGATTCATGGCGGCTTTTAATTCCTCGAATTTCGCCGGTTTTGTTATAATATCGACTTTGGTAAGTTTTACGCCGCTGTGAGCGGAAGCGGGCGGCGTTGGCATAACTTTGACCGGAACGGCCTGCTCTGGCGCGATTGAGGCCGATTTATTTTTCTCAGGCTTGTAGAAGCCACTCTTAGCCATGTTGAAGTCCTTGAATCTTTCAAGCTGTTTGATCGGGGCGTTATCGTAGGAGTTGTAATCCATCTCGCTTCTTACAAGCTGCTTATCCGGGTAAGCGAGAACGCCCATTTCCGGAATATCGAGGCCTTCCAGCTCATCCTCGGGATTGACGCGGAGTCCCCATGTTTTATCCAGAATCTTAAAGAAGAGGTAAGAGACACCGAAGCCCCATACAACCAGAACCAGCATCGCGATCAGCTGAGCGACAAGCTGTGACGCGTCTCCGAAGAAAAGACCGCGGACACCGCCGGCCACACCGTTTACGCCGTCACCGTAGGAACCATCGGCGAACAGTCCAACTGACAGGACGCCCCACATACCGTTTACGCAGTGAACGGAAATCGCGCCGACAGGGTCATCAATTTTAAGCTTATTCTCAACAAACGGCACGGCTTTGCAGACGAGAAACGCCGCGATGACGCCGATAATGAAGGCGGATATGCCGTTTACGTACGCGCAAGGCGCCGTAATCGCGACAAGCCCCGCGAGCGCGCCGTTCGCTGTCATGGAAGGATCCGGTTTGCCATATTTGATCCACATATAGAACATAGTAACGAGTCCGCCGATCGCGCCGGCAATCATTGTATTTGTCGCGGCTACGGCAAGTCTGGCGTCAGCCGCGTTCAGCGTGGAGCCCGCGTTGAAGGAAAACCAACAGAAGAACAGTATGATCGTTCCGATGATAGCCATAGGAATATCATGTCCGGGGAAAGCTCTCGCGGTCCCGTCTTTTTTAAATTTACCGATACGGGGCCCGATTACGATCGCGCCGGCGAGAGCGAGCATACCACCCATGGAGTGAACAACGGCGGAACCCGCGAAATCGACAACGCCATGTCCCAGACCAAAGTTTTTACCAAGAGTCGAGAGCCAGCCTCCGCCCCATACCCAATTGCCGAAAACAGGATAAAGGAACATGGAAATGAAGAATGAGGTTATGACAACCGCGGAGTACTTGACACGCTCTGCCATAGCGCCGGTCGGAATCGTGACGGTCGTGTCCATAAATACCATCTGGAAGAAGAAAAGCGCGTAGACACCGGCGTCATAAGTACCGCCCAGCAAAAATCCTTTATATCCGAGAATACCGCCAAGACCTGGAATCGAGACCATAGCGTCCAACACGGAACCGCCGGTCCCGAGACCCGCGGCGCCGCCGGAGCCGCCCATCTGGAGAGCGAAGCCGACCAGAAAATAGCCGACAGCGCCGACCAGAAATACCATGAAGTTCATTGTCATGGTATGCGCGGCGTTTTTACCGCGGCAGAAACCGGTCTCGACCATGGCAAATCCGCACTGAAAAAAGAATACCATAAACGCGCAGATCATGATCCATGTATAATTCGCTCCCTGAGCCGCTTTATTCGCCGCTTCCGCGACATCGCTTATTGTTTCCGAGCCGGTCGCCGCGGTATAGGAAGCGCCTGTGGGATCCGCGCCGGCAGCGAATACCGGTAACGCCCAAAGCAGGGTCAAAGCGGCGACGATCAATAGCGTAAGTAATAATCTTTTCGATCTTTTTGGCTTAGTTTTTATCATAAAAAATCTCCTCCCAAACTGTTACAATGAGTTTATTTTTTCCCGTCTTTAAAATTACTCCACGAAAATCCGGCGTCTGTGCCAAAGATTTCCGCTTTCAGTTTATGGACGGACAGAAAATATCGTATCCCCAGAAACACAATGACCGCGCCGAACAATATTCCGGGAATCCTTGAATTCAGGATTGAAAAAGAAAACCCGTAAATCTGGCTCGCGGCGCAGAACGCGGCGCCCGCGGCAATGATTAAAAGCGCTCCGGCGTAGAGGATGGCCACAGCCATTGTTTTTTCTTTTCTGACCCGATTTTTCGCGGCGTCATTGACATTTTGTCTCATAAAGATACCTCCTGTTTATAGTATTGGCTTGGAATTCCAAAAAAAGCAAAGGCGCCGAGTTATTGGCCTCAGCGCCCTTGCTTTATGTGAATAGTTTAGGCTTCGCGCCCGCGAAAGTCAATCGCAAGATTTACTAAAAAATCTGGAGTTTATAAAAATTTTATGTTAATTTTATTTGGATTTATGATTTAACTCTCATAATATTTTTACGATGAATATGTTAAAATATAAGAGTTGTGTTTTATGAGGTGAAGTCATGACAATACGCAAAAGACTCGCGTTATCCAATATTCTAATGGTAGTGGTGCCGCCTATAATTGGCGCTGTAATGGTGATTGTAATTTTTAATATGTACGCGGCGCGTTATCTTGACTCGCTTGAGGAGATGTACGAGGATAAGAACGGCATCTATTCCGCGCAGAGCATTGTGTACGCGTACCGGGATGAGCTTTCCAAAGAAGACTGGAGCGAGGAGACGTTGGCAGAGCAGCAGAACACGGCCGCCTCTCCCGAGCCGACGAAGAAGATGTCGGCGCTGGAGTCGGAGCTTACGGATCTCGGTTATCATTTCAGGGTTACAATCGATGGCATGAATGTCTTTAATAATATGTCGTCGGCCGAAGGGGAAGAAATCAATGGTTATTTCGCGAATTCCTATGATAGTATAGGAAGTCTGACACTCAGTGACGAGAACAGTTCCATTATTAAGAATACCTTTCTGCTCGACGGGAAGAACTGCGAGATCGCCGCGGTATGTATGACACCGCAGGGCACGAACATAGACGCGACATACCTGAAGCGCCATATTTTTTCCATGATCGCTCTTTTCGTCATTGTAATCATCGCTTCCATCGCGGTAACGAATTTCTGTCTGTCACGCTGGGTCACGCGCATGATTTTAAAACCGCTTGACATATTGAGGAAAGGCGCGAGAGAAATCGCCGACGGCAATCTGGATTTCGCGATCGACTATGATAAGCCGGATGAGATGGGTGAGGTCTGCCGTGAGTTTGACGGTATGCGGACGCGGCTGAAGGATTCCGTGGAAACGCGACTTCGTTATGAGAAGTACAGACGGGAGCTGATCGTTGGAATATCCCATGATCTGCGCACGCCGCTTACTTCGATTATCGGGTATATAGAAGGGCTGCGGGACGGAATCGCCAACACGGAGGAGAAACGGCAGCGCTATTATAGGGCCGTGCGGATCCGCGCGCTTGATATGGAGGCGCTGGTTGATAGTCTTTCCACTTTCGCGAAGTTGGAGACGAAGGAATATAAATATAATATGGAACCGGTCAACATGGCGGAATACATTCAGCAGCTCATCAATGAGTACGCGGAGGACGCGAACCGCAAGCACGCGATCGTGCTGTATAATAACAAGGCCTCGAACGTGGATGTGGCGCTGGATATTCAGGAAACGCACCGCGTGTTCATCAATTTATTCGAGAACAGCATTCGTTATCGGACAAGAGAGAACACGGTCATACGGATTCTTACAAGGAACAACAAACAGAATCTGGAGATCCTTGTGGCGGATGATGGGCCCGGCGTGCCCGAGGGCAGCCAGGACAAGATATTCGAGAGCTTTTACCGGGCGGATGAGTCACGCACGGGAAGCGGCAGCGGCAGTGGTCTGGGACTGGCGATCGCGAAACAGATTATTGAGGGACAGAACGGGACGATCCGCGCCTATAACGAGAATGGTCTTGTGATTCTGATCACGCTGCCTTTGTATAAGAAGGCGGAATGACTATAAGAAATACGGGGGAACGAGAATGCGTAAGATTCTGGTAGTGGAGGATGATCTGCTGATCGCGGATCTGGAACGGGACTATCTGGAGGCGAGCGAGTATGAAGTCGAGCTCGCGGCGGATGGTTTTGAGGGCCTTAAGATGGCAAAAGAGAAAGATTATGACTTGATCCTTCTGGATGTTATGCTGCCCGGAATCAATGGATTTGAGATATGCCGGGAGCTGCGCAAGGATAAGCACATACCGATTATTATGGTTACGGCCCGTAAGACAGACGTTGACAAGATCCGCGGTCTGGGGCTCGGTGCGGATGACTATATCGTGAAGCCGTTCAGCCCGACAGAGCTTGTGGCGAGAGTGAAGGCGCACATACAGATTCACGAGCGTCTACTCAAGGAGAAGGATCCTTCCGCGGAGGCGGTTCCTTCCATAGAGATACGGGATCTTAAGATTCTGCCGCTGTCCCGCCGTGTTTTTGTCCGGGAAGCGGAAGTATCGATGACCAATAAGGAGTTTGAGCTTTTGCTGTTTCTGGCGTCGAATCCCAATATTGTTTTTTCCAAAGAAACGCTGTTCGACCGGATATGGGGGCTTGATTCTGTCGGGGATGTCGCGACGGTCACCGTTCATGTGAATCGGATACGGGATAAGATCGAGAAAGACACGGCGAATCCGGAATATATTGAAACTGTGTGGGGCGCCGGGTATCGTTTTACAATAGTTTAGAATTATTTAAGATATCGTTTCTTTCTTTTTAATATTCACCAATTAGAATTAGTGATTGGGTATAGAGCGTCTTTGATTAATAATAAGCGTACAAGAGAGGTTTTGAGCAGATGAAAGTTATGGTCTTAAGTGGTCAGTTTGGGCTTGGACATCAGATGGCCGCGAGGGCGATCGGCGAAGAAGTCAAGAAACTCGATGATACCGCGGAAGTGAAGGAAGTGGATTTGTTCGCTTACTTTTTTCCTCGCTTAAGCCGGCCTATATTCTGGCTGTTTCAGATGATGGTGAAGCATTGCCATGGCATCTATAATTTTATGTATAAAGTGTCCGGTAAGATGGAAGTAGATGTCAAACCGACAGGATTTCGAATTTATAAGAAACTGAACACGCTTTTTGAGAAAGAGAAGCCGGACATTATTGTCTGCACGCATCCGGTGTGCGCGAAGTCCGTCGCTTCATACATTAAGAAGACCGGTGACAATATTCCGCTGGTCACCTGCATAACCGATATCAGTATGCATCCGGAGTGGATTACGCCGCAGACTACCGCGTATCTCGCGCCTACAAGAGAGGTTAAGGAAAGTCTTGTTGACAGAGGCGCGGACCGCGACAATGTCTTTGTGACGGGCATACCGGTCCGACAGCAGTTTTTGATCAAGCGCGAGCCGAATACCGCCAAGACGCCTCGTAAGATTTTGATCATGGGCGGCGGCCTGGGAATTATTCCGGACGTGGAGAGTTTAATGAAGATGCTGCACGAGCTTCCCGGAGTTTCGGTTACGATCGTGGCCGGCAAGAATCATAAAGCTTTTGAGGAATGGAAGAACCGGTATCCGGACGTGAACGTGCTCGGGTATGTGGACTCGATCAGTAAACTGATGATGGAATCGGATCTGGTCATCTCCAAGGCGGGAGGAATTACTTTATTCGAATTGATTCATTGCGGTGTTCCTATTTTCGTGATACATCCGTTCCTGGAACAGGAGGTCAATAACGCGCAGTACGCGGAGGACAGAGGCGTGGCGAAGGTCGTCTGGAACCGCTCTGAGAATTTTATTCCGGTTCTGCGGGAATATCTGACAAGCGGGGATGAGTGGCGCGCGGCCCGCGATAACATGAGAAATCTGAAAGAAGAAATAACGGATATAGATATTTCGGAAGCGATGAAGCTGGTTATGGAAAGGATGAGTGCCTGATGGAAGCTTTTCTGGAGGTCCTGCTGACGATTTTAAGCTACAGTCTGATTCCGTCCTATTTACTGCGCTTTCTGCAGTCGAAGTTCCGCAAGCTTTTTAAGCGGGGAGACAAGACATTATATCTGACATTCGATGACGGCCCCAGCGAGTTTACGCCGGAGCTTCTGGACCTTCTTAAGAAATATGACATTAAGGCGTCTTTTTTCGCGGTCGCTGATTTCGCGGCGAAGAATCCCGAGATCATTGAGAGAGAGAGGAATGAAGGCCATATGATCGGCATTCATTCCGTTAAACACCAGAACGCCCTGTTTCGGGACGCTCATTTCGTTTATCATGATATTCAGCAGTCGCTGTACACAATGAGGAAGCTGGGGTGTTCCCCGCGTTATTATCGTTGTCCATGGGGACATCTGAATTTATTCACGCTCTACTGGAGCCGTAAATTTGATCTGAAGCTTGTGTTCTGGGATGTTATGGCGGAGGATTGGGAAGCGGAAGCGACGCCGGACAGAACACGCGGCCGGCTTATGGAGCGTGTTTATCCCGGAGCTGTTATCTGTCTTCATGATGGAAGAGGAGAGAATGGGGCGCCGGCCAGAACGATCGCCGCGCTGGAAGAGGCGATTCCGGCCTTACTTAAGCAGGGCTACCATTTCCGGAGGTTAGATAATGAATGACCAGGTCTCCCGCGGGAAGACAATCAAACAATGCCTTATTTTTGCCGCGTTCTTCGCGGCAGTTCTTTTTTTCATGCTTCGCGGTCAGAATGTGGGACAGATTTTTCAAACGATACGAGGCGCGAAACGGGAGTATATCCTGCCGGCGCTTGTCTGCGCTCTCGTGTTTCCGCTTACGGAGGGAATCAATATCCGATCCGTTCTCGGAACATTTGGCTATCGAACGACATTCCTCGAGGGATTCAAATACTCGCTGAACGGGTTCTTTTTCAGCTCGGTCTCGCCGGGCGCCGTTCTGGGACAGCCAATGCAGCTCTATGTCATGAAGGGAGATGATATCAGTATCTCCCATGGAGCGCTGGCGCTTCTGATGGAGCTGACCAGCTTTCAGATTTCGACATTCCTGTTCGAGATCGGAGCCGTCATCGCGCTGCCTTTTTCCTCGCTCGAGATCCAGGGATATATGAGAGTTCTCGCCGTAATCGGGTTCCTACTGAATTTCTGTTATATTTCCTTTTTATTGATCGTTATGTTTTCCAAGAGGATGGGCGAAGGGATTTTTCGCCTGGCGTTCCGGATTATCCATAAACTTCCGTTCATTTCGGAAGCGAAGGAACAGTCCTGGAAAAAGAGTTGTGACGAGGGACTGGATCGATTTCACGCGGGGGCGTTTATGATTCGGAAGCACAGGGCGGTTATGGCGAGGGTTCTGGCGTTTTCCATATTGCAGACACTATGCTGGTTCAGCATACCGTATCTTGTGTATCTGGCGTTAGGACAGTCCGGCGCCGGATTTTCTCAGCTTCTGCTGCTTCAGATTCTGACGTATATGATGACGGCGCTGCTTCCGCTTCCCGGAGCCATGGGAATCGGAGAGCTGGTGTTCCTGAATCTGTTCCTGTCAGTATACGCCAGGGATTTAATCCGTCCGGCCACTCTTATTAGCCGCGGTATCAGCTTCTATTTTCTTCTGCTTCTGAGCGGAATACTGATCCTTTTGTTTCAGTTTACAAAATTGAGAAAGAACGGTGATCCTGTTGAATAAAAAGAAAAATATACAGACGGCGGCGCTTTCTTTCATTGTGCTGATGGGAATCGTAAGTCTGTTTTCGGATATGACACACGAGGGAGCGAAGAGTATCCTCGGTGATTTCTTAAGCCTCGCCGGCGCCTCCGCGGCGGTGATCGGGTTTATTTCCGGGCTGGGCGAGATGATTGGTTATTCTCTGCGGCTGTTATCCGGACGATTGGCGGACCGTACCAAACATTACTGGACAATTACGATTATCGGCTATATCATAGACGTAGCCGCGATTCCCGCTTTGGCGCTCGTTACGAAGAACGGCTGGATACTGGCCTGTGTTTTCGTGATCGTGGAGAAAGCGGCCAAGGCGCTTAAGAAACCGGCCAAGGACACGCTGCTTTCGTTCGCGGCGGCCCAGAACGGCGTTGGCAAAAGCTTCGCGATTCAGGAATTCCTGGATCAGATCGGCGCGTTCCTGGGACCTGTCATATTGTTTCTCACGCTGTTGGCGCGGCAGGCAGGCGATACCTTCGCGAATTACCGGTTCTGTTTCCTGATTCTAGGTATTCCGGGAGCGATCACGGTTCTGCTCCTTTTTGTCGCGAAGCGTAAATTTCCGAATCCGGAGAACTTCGAGCCGGAACCGAAGGAAAAAGAGCCTCCTCTTACTATGAACAAGGCTTTTGTTTTATATATAATCGGTATTTCACTTTTCGCGTTCGGGTTTATTGATTTTACGCTGATTACGCTGCGCACGGCGCGAACCGGCTTGATTCCTGAGGACACGCTTCCGCTTCTTTACGCCGGCGCGATGGCAGTTGACGCGTTCTCGGCGTTGTTCTTCGGCTGGCTGTTCGATCGGAGCGGTGTCAAAGCGCTCGCTTTTTCCACACTGCTTTCCGCGCCGTTCGCTGTTTTCATCTTTCTGTTCAACGGGAGATGGGCGCTTTTTGTGGGCGCGGCGCTTTGGGGCGTCGGAATGGGCGCGCAGGAATCGATCCTGAAAGCGGCGGTGACCAAGCTGATTCCCAAGAGCAACCGCTCAAGCGGGTTCGGAATTTTTCAGACCTTCTTCGGCGTTTCCTGGTTCCTGGGAAGCTGGTTGATGGGGGTTCTCTATGACGCCTCGATGTTCTGGATGGCGATTATCTCCATGCTTGTACAGCTGCTCGCTATTCCTTTTTATCTGAAAGCGTACAAGGTCTATGGAAATAAAGAATAGTGGAAAGGAAATACGCCTATGAGCGCTTTGCTTGAGCTGGACGGCAGGATACTGCTTTTGATTCAGGATAACTTGAGAAGCGAGTTATGGACCTGGTTCTGGAGGGGCGTTACTTTTCTGGGTAACGGCGGCTGGTTCTGGATCGCGCTGGGTATCGCGCTTCTTTTCTTTAAGAAGACGAGATTCGCGGGACTTACGGCTTTGTTATCCCTGCTCCTGTGCTTTTTGATCACGAACCTTCTGCTCAAGAATCTGGTCGCGAGGCCACGGCCATACGAGGAGATCAGCGCGCTGATTCCGCTGATCGCGAAACCGACGGATTACTCGTTTCCGTCGGGACACGCCTGCGCTTCTTTCGCAAGCGCTTTTATGTATATACGGACATTGCCGAGGCGATATGGCGTTATGACAATTGTTCTCGCGTCGATGATCGCGTTTTCCAGATTGTATCTTGGCGTTCATTACCCGAGTGATATTCTCGGAGGAATCGCCGTAGCCGCTTTCGGAAGCTGGCTGGTAAGTCATTTCGCGGGGAAAATATGTAGAAAGAGAGAAACAATAGAAGAAATCGATGGAGGGAAACAAAACAACGAATAAGACCATGGGAACGGTCTATGTCCTGCTTTCGGCTGTTGTGTTCAGCATGGCCGGGATTCTGGTCAAGAAAATTCCCTGGTCCTCATTGACAATCAACGCCACGCGCAGCATTTTCGCCTTCGCGGTGATTTTTCTTTATACGCGCGTGACAAAGCATAAATGTATAATGAGCGGGCCTGTGGTCTTCGGAGCCGTCTGTAACTGCGCGATGAGCACGACATTTGTGCTGGCGACGAAGCTGACATCGGCGGCAAACGCGATCGTGCTGCAGTTCACGGAACCGATTTTTGTTATTCTGATCGTCTGGGCGTTTTATAAGAAGAAGCCGGATCGGAGCGCTGTAATCGCCTGCGCGGTGACATTTGGCGGAATTCTGTGCTTCTTCTTTGATAAGATCACGCCGGGAAACATGGCCGGAAATCTGATCGCGATTTTTTCGGGATTCGCGTATTCCGGTGTTTTCCTGATGAAGAACTTCCGAAACGGCGATTTTGAGTCCTCATTGCTGTTGTCCTATCTGATGAATATCGCGATCGGTATCTGGTACCTGCCCTCGGAGTCGGACAAGAGCCCGGAAATCTGGCTGCTTGTTATAGTCCTGGGCGCCGCTCAGTTCAGTCTCGGGTATATACTCCTGTCCAAGGGCCTGGACAGCGTGTCGCCGGTTACCGCTTCGCTTACGTCCACGCTCGAGCCGATTCTGAACCCGATTCTGGTCGCGGTATTCTATGGCGAAATAATTGGCTGGATGTCGGTCCTGGGAGCGGGCCTTGTGCTTGGCTCCGCGCTGATTTACAATTTAACTCAGATCAAAAAAGAAAGCGTCGTCTGACAATAGGGGTTGTCAGACGGCGCTTCGCGCTATTTATTCGTTCCAGGCCTTTTTGTTACGTTCCTTATATTGGACATTGCGCTCATGCAGTCTTGTGATCAAATCGTCCAGCTTCTCGACGACGATGGTCAGGTAGCGGAAGAGCGGTTCTGTCACGATGGAGAACACGGTCAGAAGCATTCCGCATTTAAGCGATATCGCCGTGATTCCGAACAGTGTATGGAAATACAGGATTGAAATAATAAGGCACACGATCATGCCGCCCCAGATTCCCCAGCGCATCAGATTCATCGGCTTGCAGATATGGAACAGGATCATAAGGCCTACCACGGCGAGCAAAAGGGTCGAGGCGGTGGAAACATCGGTAGAATTCACGCCAAATACATTGCCGAACACAACCATGGAGCCGACGACGATGAAATTGGTCAGGCCGGCCGGTAAAGCCTTACAGAATACATTCCGCAGAAACTTACCCTTAATACGCTCCTTATTGGGCTCTAAGGCCAGCAGGAATGCCGGTACGCCGATCGTGAAGGTGCTGATCAGCGAAATCTGAGATGGCGTAAGCGGATAGCTGTTCAGCGTAAAGATCGAGAACAAAGCCATCAGGAAGGAGAAAATATTCTTCACCAGGAACAGACTCGCGGATCTCTGTATATTGTTGACCACGCGCCGGCCTTCCAGCACGACGCTTGGCATACAGGAAAAGTCAGAATCCAATAGGACGAGCTGTGCCGCCTGCGCCGCGGCGTCACTTCCCGACGCCATGGCGATACTGCAATCGGCGTCCTTAAGCGCGAGGACGTCGTTGACACCATCGCCGGTCATCGCGACCGTGTGTCCGTGTGACTGCAGCGCCTGTACGAGCGAGCGTTTCTGATCCGGAGTAACGCGGCCGAATACTGTGTATTTATCGACGGCGTTCTTAAAATCACCCTCCGTCTTGAGAGTTCTGGCGTCAATGTAAGAGGTCGAGTTCGGAATACCGGATTTCTCAGCGACCTTGGAAACCGTTACCGGATTATCTCCGGAGATGACCTTGACCGCGACGCCCTGCTTCACGAAATAATTAAAGGTTGTAGGCGCTTCCTTACGGATCGGATTGGAAAGCAGCAGAAGAGCGTAGGGATCAACTTGAGCGGTAAGCTGGTGACCGGGCGTTACTGAGCCGTGATACAGCCCGAATACCAGAACGCGGTGGCCCTCCGCGGAATATTTCTCAATTTGCGGTTGGAACGCGGAATACATTTCCCGAAGCACAAATTCAGGCGCGCCAAGCACGTAGGTCTCATTCTCGAATGTCACGCTGCTGAATTTCGTGGCGGAAGAAAAGGGCACGGTACTGCTGGCGCGGCGATTCGTGATCTGTTTGAAATGGTTCTGAAGCGCTTCCATAGTAATATTATCGTGTGACATGCTGTGAACGAAATCACCGATCATTGTGTCAATAGGCGCCATGCTTTCTTTCTTATACGCGGGTAGGGTAATCACGCCATCGGTCTCCATTGTGTTCTCCGTGATCGTGCCGGTCTTATCGACGCAGAGCACGTCTACGCGCGCCAGTGTCTCAATGCAGGCCATCTCGTGAACAAGTACCTTCTTCTGTGCCAGACGCATGACGGAAATGACAAGCGCGACACTCGCGAGAAGATAGAGCCCTTCGGGAATCATGCCGATAATCGCCGCGACCATGGCGACGATACTGGGTCTGAAAGCGGTGTGCTGGACAACGAATTGCTCGATAAAAAGCACAATACCGATCGGAATGATCAGGATACCGACCAATTTGACCAACCGGGTCAGGGAACGCATCATTTCGGAGCGCTCGCCCTCCTGTGAAACCTTGGCCTCCAAAGTCAGCTTGGAAATATAGGAGTCTTCTCCGACGCGGTCCATACGGGCCAGACATCTTCCGGAAACGATGAAGCTTCCGGACAGGAGAGAATCCCCGCTCTTCTTCGTAATCTCGTCGGACTCGCCGGTAATCAGGGACTCATTGACCTGAACCTCGCCGCCCACGACGGTTCCATCCGCGGGTATCTGCGCGCCGGCCGTGAAAATGACAATATCGTCCAGTACCAGATCCGAGGCCGGAATGTTGTAGCGCTTCCCCTCCCGGATGACATGAGCCTGCGGCGCGTGCAGCATCGTAAGTTTATCCAGCGTGTTCTTAGATCGAATCTCCTGAATGATACCGATCAGCGTGTTCGCGATGATAATCGGTAAAAAGGTGAGATCCTTGAAGGATCCGGCGATGACCAGCAAAACGGAAACCGCCATGAAAATATAGTTGAAATAAGTAAAAACATTGTCTTTGACAATTTCCTTAACGGACTTCGAGGGCGGTTCCACAGGCCGGTTGGTGTATCCTTCCTCTCTCCGGCGCGCGACCTGTTCCCGCGAAAGTCCTTGTCGGGGGTCCGAATTGATTCTTCGAACCTTGGACGCTCTTACAGGCGTTGTCTCCTCGGGTTCTGTCTGCTTTTTTTTAAATGCCATAAAGATGCCTCCTGATTGGCCATATATAAAGTAAGTACGCGTATACTATAACATATTTTCAGTCAGGAGGCATTTATTTAACTTGCATTTTATAGAAAATTAAGGGATATCAAACGACTTACTCCGAGCATCGGAGCGCCTCGATGGGGTTTTTACGGGCGGCTTTATTCGCCGGGTACAATCCGAAAATAACGCCGATCGCCAGAGAAAACGCGATCGCGATCAGCACGACGCTCTTAGACATAGTAAAAGTCATGCTGTAGCTGATAGCGAATACGGAAATAATTTTCAGAGCGATCCATGAAAAGAAAATCCCGATTCCACAGCCCATCAGACTGATCATCAGCGCCTCAATCAGAAACTGTGTCATAATGGAGCCTCTTCCGGCGCCGATTGCCTTGCGTATGCCGATTTCGCGGGTCCTTTCGGACACGGATACCAACATGATGTTCATAATGCCGATGCCGCCGACCAGAAGAGAAATCGCCGCGATGCCGCCAAGCATCAGTGTCATGACATTCGTGACGCTGCTCATCGCTTCCATGATTTCGGATTGATTCTGGATGGAGTACGCGTCCTCGTCATCGTTAAATCTCGCGAGCAGATAGCTGTCCAGCGCGCTTTCGGCGGCGTCCATGCTGGTGTCACTTGTGGAGGAGACACAGAAGGACGTGATGTTTGTGGAAACGGAAGTCGACAGGCGTATCAGCGAGGTATAAGGAATGTAAGCCATATAGCTGGAGTAGGTGGAAGTCGTCGAATCATCCGCCTCGAGAACACCGATGATCAGGTATTTGATTCCGCCAAGACTGATTGACTCTCCGGTTACGTCCTGCCTTCCCATGACATCCTTGGCGAGATCGGAACTGATCACGACGACATTGGTATGATTATCGACATCCGTCATTTTGATCGTCCGCCCGGAGCTGAGCGAAAGACCTTGTATGGAGAAATAAGAGCCGGTTGTACCGTAAACAGTCGCGGTTTCCTCGGAATAGGAGCTGCTCGCGGTTACGCTCGACGTGGCAATGGGCGCCGCCGCGGAGATGGAATCGTTGCTTTCGACGATCGAGTCCAGATCATCCAGTTTTATGGGATTCCCTTTGTCGTCAGAAACCGTTACAGTCAACAGATTTGTGCCGATGCTGGATATTTTATCTTTGACCGCGCTCGTGGTACTTGAGGCGATGGAAACCAGTACAACCAGTGACAGCACGCCGATGATGATGCCGAGCATTGTCAGAAAAGAGCGCAGTTTATTGGAAATAATCGCTTTCCAAGCCATTTTCACGGACTGAAGAATCATTCAGTCACCTCCCCGTCAAAAATACGGATACTTCTTGAGGCCTGACTCGCGACGGTCGGGTCATGTGTAATAAGCACAATTGTATTGCCCTGCTCATGAAGCTCATGAAACAGGCCCATGATTTCTTTTCCCGTGGCGGAATCGAGATTGCCGGTAGGCTCATCGGCCAGGAAAATAGAAGGTCTTGTCACGAGCGCGCGGGCGACGGCCACACGCTGTTGCTGCCCGCCGGAAAGCTCCGAGGGCTTATGGGATTTCCGGGACGTCAGACCCACTCTCGAGAGCGCGTTATCGACGAGCTCTTTTCGTTCCGCCTTGCCTGCTCGTTGGTAAATCAGAGGAAGTTCGACATTTTCTTCGGCGGTCAGATTGCCAATCAGGTTAAAATTCTGGAAAATAAAGCCAATCTGCCGATTCCGTATTCTGGCGAGCTCCGTTTCGGAGTATTCTTTAATGGATTGCCCGTTCAGGTAATAGTCGCCCTCGTCACAGACATCCAGACACCCGATAATATTCATCATGGTGGACTTACCGCTTCCGGACGGGCCGATGATACTGACGAACTCACCCTTCCGAATGGACATGCTTGCATGGCTTAAGGCGCGAACCTCGTTTTCGCCAATGCTGTAAATTTTGGAAACATCATGAAAAACGATGATTTCGTTATTTGCTTCCATTTCCGCTACCTCCCTGACTGCCGCTGGGAGCGCTTGGCGCCTGGCCGGAACCGCTGCCGCTTGGCGCCTGGCCGGAGCCACCGCTCGGCATCTGACCGGATCCGCCCATATCCTGAGGACCTGTCATATCCGAGGAAGAAGAGTCAGAGCTGGAGGTCTTGTAGTAATAAACCGTGTCTCCGTCTTTTAAGCCGCTCGTGATCGCGACCTGCGTGCCATTGGAAAGACCTGTCTGTACCTCGGTTTTGCCGGAAAGATTTCCGCTGGCGTCTTCCTGTGTGTAAACGAAAGTCGAGGTTCCCTCCTCCTGCAGCGCGTTCACGGGTATTATGATCGCGTTCGCCGACTCGCTGATCGTGATCGTGGCGGAAGCGCTCATGCCGATCATCATGCCATCAGATTTCGGAAGCGTGATTTTTACGGTATATTTCGCTGTGCCGCTGCTGGATGTGTTACTGGAGGATGTCGCGATTTTACTCACGGTTCCGGTAAAGGTCTGATTTGATATGGCGTCCAGTGTGACGGAAGCGGCCTGTCCTGTTTTGACGGAGGCGATATCAAGCTCGTCCACGCTGACGGAAAGGGACATATCATTGCCGGAAGCGATCGTGAAAGCGGCGGCTGTGTAATTGTTATATGACGAGAGAGAGCTTGTCGACGAAGAATTGTCCGTCGATGACGAACCGGATGTCGTCCCTGTCGAAGAGGAGCCTGTTGTTCCGGAAGCGCTTGACGCTGTCTGGGAAGCGGCGGAATCACTTGTGGAGGACTGAACGGACTCCGACGCGGAGACGGAGCTGCCTGAAGAAGTGTTTCCCTCGTTTTGAGAGGCTGCCGCGGTTGTGTCAGCCGGTGTCTGGAACACGGCTTTAATATAAACGGAATTGCCTTCTGTGTTATCACCGCCGATTATTTTCGGCGTGTCACTGGTGATCGTGGCGCCCTGAACGCGGACCAGAAGATTATCCGCGGAAGCGAATGCGTAACCGTTTTTCGCGGTCAGCAGAATCGTCGCGGTGTAGGTGGAGCCGGAACAAAACGCGCCGTCACAGTCCCAGGACACGGATCCCGTATAACTGTCAGAGGAAGCGGCAAGAGATCCCTGGGGTGTCTCGCCGGCCTTCGGCGCCGTGACGAGAACCGAGGTCAGATCCGTGATCGTCGTGACGGACGTAAGCGCGGTAACACTGGAAGTTTTCGTAAAAGCGGTCTTCGTTACGGAAGCGCTGGAAGAACCGGAAGAACTGGTGGAAGATGAGGAACCGGTCGAGGATGATGAGGTCGAGGACCCGCTGGATGAAGTACCGGTGGAGGTGGAGCTCTTCGACACCTCGCTGTTATCGGAAACATTGACAGCGGAAATCGTCCCATCTCCGGAAGCAGTGATCGCGAGGGTGGAATTCAGGTTATTCAGTATGCTTTCTTCCTCCTGAAGATCGGATAGTTCGCCTTCAAGAACGACTTTTTTCAGGTATTCCTCTGTCGAGCTGTCATCCGCGTCCGATGAAAGGGAGTCAATTTCGGATTGTATCGTGTCGATATTTTCCTCTGTTGTCAGAAGAGTGTTCGCTACGGAAGCGGCGTTGACAGTCGCCAGAGTCTGACCGGCCGTGACTGTGTCCCCGCTGGACACAAGGACCTTGTCAATCTGTATCCCGATCGGAACGTCGATATCGGACGTGGTCCCCACGGCCAGCGAGCCTGTGCCATCCACGGTACTGCTCAGTGTCCCGGTTTTCGCGGTCGCTGTCTGAACGGAGCTCGTGGCCTTCGCGGATGTCAGCTTCGCCCTGGTGACTTTATAAAAAACGAGGCCGCCGATGGCCAGCGCGATCAATATCAAAAAAACCCAGAAACGCTTTTTTTTACGAGCTTTCCGGAACCATTCCCGAAAGCTTTTCCTGTATTTATCCGGGGCGGCTTTACCGTCCGGGTTATTAAGTATCTGTGTTTTCTCCTGATCGCTCATGCTTATCCTCCTGACCCGCTAAATAGAGACTATGTATAATTTATATGAAGATTATAAGAAACGAATGTGTTAATTTTGTGAAAGAAAGGTGATTTAATATTTTGAAATATATGGTATACTATAAATTAATTAGGTAAATACAAAATTATTTAGCAAAAGGATGGTCGAATGGAACTACAGAATCCAAATAAAATATCCGCCGTCGCGATCCGAAGTCATTTGCCCGAGAATTTAAAGGAGATACCGATTGAGGTGTTTCAGACGATCGACTCCACGAACAACCGGGCGAGAGAAGAGGCATTACGAGGAGCGGTTTCCGGCACGCTGATCTTGTCGGAAGAACAAACGACCGGCCGGGGAAGAGTCGGGAGGCAGTTTTACTCACCCGGCGGGACAACGGCACGGACGAGACACTGTTTTCCAGCGAGGTGAGCGTGAGAAAGGCCAAATATTAGAGACACGCGAGTGTCCTTTTTATAAAGTCACTGAAGGTTGCAAAGGGAGGTATTTTTTTCTTATGGAGAACAATAAGATCAACAGAGTGCTGGCGGCGAACCGCGGAGAAATCGCCGTCCGGATATTCCGCGCGTGCGCGGATCTCGGTCTTAGAACTGTCGCGATGTATTCCCGTGAGGACACGCTCGGGCTTTTCCGGACAAAAGCGGACGAAGCGTACCTGATCGGCGAGAATAAGAGCCCGCTCGGAGCCTATCTGGATATTCCGTCTATTATCAGTCTCGCCAAAATACATAAGATCGACGCGATTCATCCCGGGTATGGATTTCTGTCCGAGAACGCGGACTTCGCCAGGGCGTGCGAGGAAGCGGGTATTATTTTTGTGGGTCCGTCCTCAGAGGCGCTTGACAAGATGGGAGATAAGCTGAATGCCAAAGAGCTCGCGATCTCAAATGGCGTGCCGGTCGTGCCGGGCTGTGACGAGCCGCTTGAGGACGGGGATGAGGCGCTGGCGAAGGCAATCAGCTATGGCTTTCCCGTTATTTTGAAGGCGGCCGCCGGAGGCGGCGGAAGAGGTATGCGCAAGTGCGAGAGCGCGGAAGAAGTGAAGCCCGCGTTCGAGCTTGTGAAGCGGGAAGCTCATAAAGCGTTTGGCAATGACGATATTTTTATTGAGAAATACATAGTCGATCCCAAGCATATAGAAGTGCAGATCCTGGCGGATCAGTATGGAAATGTGTATCATCTGGGTGAGCGCGACTGCTCTTTACAACGCCGCTACCAGAAGGTCGTGGAATTCTCGCCCGCGTTTACCATTTCGGAAGCGACGAGGCAGAAGCTCTGCGAAGACGCGGTCAAGATCGCGAAGGCGGTCGGCTATGTCAGCGCCGGCACCGTCGAATTCCTCGTCGACAAAGACGGCAGCCATTATTTTATCGAGATGAATCCGCGTATTCAGGTTGAGCATACCGTGACGGAGATGGTCACGGGTATTGATATTGTCCGGGCGCAGATTCTGATCGCGGCGGGTTATCCTCTTTCGGATCCTCGTATCGGCCTGAAATCGCAGTCGGATCTGAGGATGAACGGTTACGCGATCCAGTGCCGCGTAACGACAGAGGATCCTGCTAACAATTTCGCGCCGGACAGCGGCAAAATTACGGCGTATCGCAACGGCGGAGGCTTCGGCGTGCGGCTTGACGGCGGCAACGCGAGCGCGGGAACGGAGATTTCGCCTTACTATGACTCACTGCTCGTGAAGGTCACGGTCTGGGACAACACGTTCGAGGGAACCTGCCGCAAGGCGGCGAGGGCGATCAACGAGGTGCATGTCCGCGGTGTTAAGACAAATATACCGTTTATTTCGAACATTCTGCGCCGGCCGGAGTTCATCGAGGGCAGATGCTACACAAAGTTTATTGATAACACGCCGGAGCTGTTCGAGTTTGACGAGTCCCGGGACCGCGCTACCAGAGTTCTGAAATACATTGCGAATATTCAAGTCAACGAGCCGGACGCGAGCCATCATTCCTATCCGACGCCGAGATATCCGGCTGCCAGATGCCCGATACAGCCGGGGCTCAAGCAGATGCTGGACGAGTTGGGGCCGGAGACGGTCCGCGACTGGGTACTCGATCAGAAGAAGCTTTTACTGACCGACACAACGCTCAGAGACGCGCATCAGTCGCTGCTCAGCACAAGAATGCGGACGCGGGATATGCTGAAGGCCGCGGATGGTATCGCGGATATCATGGCGGACTGTTTTTCGCTAGAGATGTGGGGAGGCGCCACTTTTGACGTGTCCTATCGGTTCCTGCATGAGTCACCATGGGAGAGGCTGAATCTCCTGCGTAAGAAGATTCCGTCCATTCCGTTCCAGATGCTGATCCGCGGCGCGAACGCGGTCGGGTATGCCAATTACCCGGACAATCTGGTCAGGGAGTTCATCCGGGAATCCGCCCGGAGCGGCATTGACGTGTTCCGTATTTTTGACTCACTGAACTGGATCCCGGGTATGGAAGTGGCTATGGACGAAGTACTGAAGCAGAATAAGCTTTGTGAGGCGACGATGTGCTACACCGGCAATATCCTGGACTCCGACAGGGATAAATACACGCTTTCCTATTACGTGAACATGGCGAAGGAGCTGGAGAAGCGCGGCGCTCACATGATCGCCATCAAGGATATGTCCGGACTTCTGAAACCTTACGCGGCGAAGAAGCTGGTCACGGCGCTTAAGAATGAGGTCGGCGTTCCGATTCACCTGCATACGCATGACACGACCGGCAATCAGGTCGCGGCGGTTCTTATGGCCGCGGAGGCGGGCGTTGACATCGTTGACGCGGCAATCGCTTCCATGTCCTCCGTAACGTCGCAGCCCTCGCTCAACGCGATCGTGGCGGCGCTTGAGGGAACAGAACGGGACACGGGCCTTTCGGTCGACCGTCTGATCGAGCTGACTCATTACTGGCAGGACGCTCGGCTTCGCTATGACCGCTTTGATCATGGTCTGAAGACACCGGTGACAGATATCTATCGGTACGAGATTCCGGGCGGGCAGTATACGAATCTGCAGCCGCAGGTCGAGTCCTTGGGGCTTGGCAATCGTTTTGAGGAAGTCAAGGAGATGTACAAAACGGTTAATGATATGCTCGGCGACCTTGTGAAAGTTACGCCTTCTTCCAAGATGGTGGGCGATCTGGCGATATTCATGGTTCAGAACGATCTGACACCTGACAATATTGTCGAGAAAGGCGAAGCGCTGAATTTCCCGGATTCGGTCGTCAGTTATTTTGAGGGTATGATGGGACAGCCGGCATGGGGCTTTCCGGAAGATATTCAAAGAGTTGTGTTAAAAGGCCGGAAGCCGATTACGTGCCGTCCCGGCGAGCTGCTTCCGCCTGTGGATTTCGATAAGGTCAAGGAAGAGGTCAGCGTGTTCTGCCCGAATCCCGGCATGAGAGAGGCGCTTTCCTACTGCATGTTCCCGAAAGTCTATGAGGAATACTTCCGTCATAAGAAGGAGTACGGCTATCTGACGCGCATGGGAAGCCATATCTTTTTTAATGGAATGTATGAAGGCGAGACGACACAGATCAATATCGAGGATGGCAAGACGCTGGTCATTAAGTATTTAGGACTTGGCGACCTCAATAAGGACGGCACCCGGAATGTTCAGTTTGAGCTGAACGGAACACGCAGAGAGGTGGCGGTTCCGGATCAGGCAGCGGAGAGTGATATCAAGAAGATCATTCAGGTGGACCCGGATGACAAGAGTCAGGCCGGCGCGTCCATTCCCGGCATGGTTTCCAAGGTGAACGTGAAGGCGGGAGACGAGGTTAAGACGAATCAGGTTCTCGCGATCATCGAAGCGATGAAGATGGAGACAAGCGTCGTCGCCCGTATGGACGGCATCGTGAGCGAAGTGCTGATTGAGGCGGGACAGGCCGTGAAGGCCGGTGAGCTGATGATCACAATTCAATAGTATTTATATAAAAATTCCCGCGGCAGGACGCGTGTTCCGCCGCGGGAATTTTGTATGCCGCGCTTAACGCGCTTCTAAATATTTCTTTACCAGTTTACGGCCGTCCGCTACTGTTTTTGTTTCATTGATTCCAAGGAGGACGCCATCTTTTACGACCAGTTTTCCGTTTACGATCGTGTCTTTGACAGCTCCTTTATAACCGACTGTGCCGAAAAGGGACTTCGGGTCCAGATCCGCCCCGACCAGCTCCAGCCTGTTCGTGTCAATCAGAAATAGATCACCCGCCTTCCCGATTTCAAGAGAACCGATGTCATCGCGGCCGAGAACACGCGCGCTTCCGTTTGTGGCGATTTTCAGAAGCTCATACCCGCTTGGCGCCTGTTGGCTGGAATTCAGCCGATGAAGAAGGTAAGCGACCCGAAGCTCCTCCAAAAGATTCGATCCATCGTTGCTGGCGCTTCCGTCCACGGCCAGGCCTACCGGAACGCCGAGTCGCAGCATATCGGGAATTCGGCAGATACCGGAGGAAAGTTTCATATTGGAAATAGGGCAGTGCGCGATTCCTGTGCCCGTCGCCGCGAGCAGAGCCAGCTCCTTGTCATTGAAATGAATTCCATGCGCGAACCAGACGTCTTTTCCGAGCCAGTCCATGGATTCCATATAGGCTAAAGGACGCTTTCCATAACGGTCCAGAACATATTTTTCCTCGTCCTTCGTCTCGCAGAGATGCGTGTGCAGGCGGACGCCCAGACTCCGGGCGAGAATTGCCGTTTGTCGGTAAAGCTCTTCGCCGGCGCTGAAAGGAGAGCAGGGCGCGAGCGCGACCATTGCCATGGAGAAGCGGCTTTTATCGTGAAATTTCTCCACGGATTTAACAGAGTCCTCAAGAATTTGATCGGTCGTCTGGGCCACGCTGTCCGGCGGAAGACCGCCGTCCTTTTTACTTAAATCCATGCTTCCCCTGGAAGCGTACATACGGATTCCCAACTCTTTGGCGGCGGAGAACTGCGCGTCAAGCAGAGCGACAGAAGCGCCGCCCGGAAAAACGTAGTGATGGTCAAAGCAAGTTGTACACCCGGTTTTCAGCAATTCACCCAACCCGGTCAGCGAGCTGTAGAGAATTATATCCTCATTTAAATTCTTCCAGATTTCATAAAGATACGTCAGCCAGTCAAAAAGCTCCATATTCTGTGTCGCGGGAAGATTCCGGCTGAAGGTCTGGTACAAATGATGATGCGTGTTGATCAGGCCGGGATAGACAAAACAGCCATCCGCGCCGATTGTCTCGTCAGCCTCCGGGGTTTCACTGCCGATATAGACGATTTCGCCATCCCGGATCAAAAGATTCGCGTCCTTAAAAACAGAGTCCTCCGCGTCACAGGTCACGATCGCGGCGGCGTTTTTGATTAAAATACTGCTCAAGACCTCACCTCATTCTTTCATTTAATTGAATTTAAATCCTGAAATTTAAAAGCTGTCATTACAGAACCCAAGATCGCGATGAAACAATCTTGTAGTCAACTGTTATGGCAGCTGGTAGAAACGCTCATCCGATTATGAGCTTATACAAGCGTATTCAATTACTATACTCAATATATCCAAAAAAAATATGACTGTCAATAATAACCTGGAATATTCGCCGGTGGTTTTTATCCCCTGGATTATACCCTAAATGGTACCCTAAAAATCGCCGTTTTGTATAATGAAACAATAATACGTGATACACCTTGATAAGAAATTTTTCACCGTTCAAATTCAGTGTTTACAAGGAAAAATGTGTATGCTATAATACAACTTGCGAGTTGATGAAATAATACGCGCGGATATAGTTCTATACTAGAATGAAAACAAAAAACGCCTATTTCTAGGCGTTTTTTTAATGCTCAAAAACAGTTTGACACCACTTTTGACACCACTTGTATATTTTTCAAGGTTTCGCGAGCTATGGTCATTTAAACAACCGTCGGTTGTTTTAGGTTGTTTTCAGTTGTTTACGAAAAACAACCATCGGTTGTTTTATAAATCAGGTAAGCGCGAGAATCACCGGCGCGAAAACCTTAAAAAACCTTAAATCTTACCATATCTGAAGAAACAAGGCGTAAAAGTCTACCGGTATAACGCACCGGGAGAAAAGCGAACGGTTTCTAATAAACCCAGTGGGTTATTTGGGGTTTATTACACTTACCCTATTTATTATCTGATAAGCCCTTAGTGTCGGGTGGGATAATATTATTCAATAGCATTGTCAAACTTTCGTTGAGGCGGAATCTGAACGTGTCTTGCTGCTCTTTTAATCCCGTAAATCTATTGAATATATCTGCTGTATTACGCGTATACTCGCCCTTATCTTGCGCTTCTTTGAGCGCGTCGTGTTCCCAGTTATCCCGAATGCTGTCAAGGTTGTTTTTATATTCTTGAAGTAATTGTCTTTCGTTCTCCATCTCTTTCTTAACAATGATACATTTACGCATATAATGAATAACCATGCCAAGGCCATTATCCTGCTGAAGAATAAGATTAAAAAGCCGCGCGTTGTCGCCTTTGTTGTAGGTACGTAATACCTCGATTGCTTCGGATGAAAGGCCGGTATAGTCGTGTATGGCTTGTAATGTATCGTTTACTTCAGTATCTGTTCCGAGTAGATAATCAGCTGAAACATTAAATATTTCACATAGTCGCTCAAGCTTTTTCTTGTCAATTCCTTTTTCGTTTAGCCAATTTTTGACTTGATGATAAGCCGTATTATTATTACTATCGCCATATTCGTATTTTGGCAAATCACTTTCGCTTTTTCCGGTCATCTCAAGATACAAGTCAACGATGGTCATTTCATTTTTTTTCATTAAAGCTTGTATCCGTCCACCAAATGAATTAAGTGGATATATCTTTACCTTTTGAGCCATAAAAACACCTCTTAAATGAATTTTAAATGTCAATATATTTTCCATTACAATTGTATTACCATGTAATCATGAAGTCAAGACAAAACAAAACGAAAGGAGCAAAACCATGAATGAGCGAAAATCAGTTGATCCGTTGCCTCGGTTATTAGGAAGGCGCGAGTTACAAGCTTACCTCGGGTTAGGGGCGACAAAAGCGACAAGATTAGGCGATGAGGCGGGCGCTCGTATAAATTACGGGAAACGCGTGCTGTATGATCGAAAGCTGCTTGACCAGTACATTGACCGGATGAATAAAGAGGCCTGAAATGAGGTGACAAAGTGGCGAGGTATAAGAAAACGCCATTTCCGCCCTGGCAGACACGCACGGACGACGGAATCGAAAAAAGGTACGTCCGACTCGGTAATAGTCAGCTGCTTGACGAAGCGTTTAAACGAGAAAACTTGAGTCACGCCGCATTTAGAATTTATGTAAATATGCTCTTAGAGGCTGGCGGAAAGCGTGAATTCACGTTTTCACACCGGAAATATTCACGGATTGTATCTGACGGCGGTTTTCAATCGGCAAAAAACGAGCTTATTGAGAAGGGACTTATTGAAGTCGCTGAAGCATATCGAACACGGTCAAATGTCTATCGCTTTAGTGAAGGATGGAAACAAAAAGACGGGTCACACACCGAGAAGTTTTAACGAAAACTTCTTCACTGAACGAGAAGTTAGAACGGAATCAATACGTCACTTCTCTGTGTGTGAAGAAGTGGTTAGGATGGACACTTTTAAAAACTTATCGCTGTGTAGAGAGCTTATCAATATTATACCATAGGGGGTGATTGTTTTTTATGGTAGCAGAGTTATTATCAACAGGTCGTGAGAATGCGATGTCTACTCAAATGCTATGCGCGGCCCTGGGTTTACGATCGAGGCGCGAGCTTGTGAAGATCGTGTCCCAAGAGCGGGCGGCCGGGGAAGTTATTTGCTCAAGCGCTTCGGGTGGGTACTATTTGCCGAAAGACGCGACGGAAATCCGGGACTTCATTCACACCGTGAGGAATCGGGGCGTGAACACGCTGGCGGCGTTAAAATCGGCGCGCCGGGCTTTGTCCCAAATTGAGGGGCAGCAGGAACTTTTCGATGAACAGGAGCGTGATTTAGACGGCAAGACGGGTTGATACACGTGACAGGGCAATGGCTGCCCTCTTGACCAGCGGAACGCGTCGAGAAGCGGCCCGGAAAGCCCATGTCAGCGAAAGCACGATATACAATTACTTGCAAGACCCGGTATTCTCTGAAGAATACGAGAACAGGCGTAAACAGCTTATAACGGACGCGAGCGACCAGATACAACGAGGACTCGCCCCGGCAATATCGACCTTGCGAGAGATAGCCGAGGACGTAAAGGCGAGCAAAAACGCAAGAGTGGCGGCGGCAAGGGCCCTTATTGAGTACGGGATCAGGCTTGCCGAGATCACCGACATTTACAAGCGCATAGATCGCCTTGAAGAACAAGCGAAAGAGGGCGAAAACGGGCTTTGAAGCATTATAGCGACATAATAACAAGGTTGGACAAATTAAACGCCTTGAGCGGCACAATACCGCGTTTTAAAGTGAGATTGACCACGGGCGAGAACGTCGTTATGTTTGGTAATGAGATCATATCACCCGCGGCCGGCAACGAGATTGAGGCCATTGAATACGATTCAGCGGGCCCATGCTCTTCGCTTGATTTGGTGAGACTCGCCCAGGCGTTGAGCAATAGGCCTATTGAGGTAACGGGGGTGAGCGATTGAGCGAGAAAATCAGTAATAGGATTAAGCGGCTTGAAGCAAAGTTTCATTCTGATTTACCGGTATATAGGGTTAAGTTTGCCGATGGAACGATCCGGGACATGCGATATTATGAACTCTTCTTTTATGGCGTGAAAAGAAGCGGCCCGGAAAGCGATTTGAGTCAAGGCGTATTAGAAGCGGCCACGGTTCCCTATACCGATTACGAGCTAATCAGCGGTGACGCTGGCAGATACTTGTCCCCATTTCTTCGGGAGTCAATCGAAGCATACAAAAACATATAAAAATTGGTGAGGATTTGAAATGTCAAGTTGAAAAAAGTACCAAATGATACGATCGTATATTTTGGTAAAATTGAAAATACGGTCGTATCACACGACATGCCAAAAGAGGCATACAAAACCGTATAAAAACGATTACTGTAAATTTAAAATAAGGATCACCGGATTACCGGGGAAAGGAATCACATGAACAAACACGTAAAAGAGATGAAGGACGTAATCAGCAGCTACGCGGCAACATTAAAAAGTATCACCGGGGAACGAACGAGGAACAACGATATTTACAAAGACTCAATAGCCGCCGAAGAAAACGCGAAGCTTGACTCGCGGATGATTTCCGCCTTTAATAATGCCATTGATAGCATTATGGACATTCAGAAAACAGCCGCTGAAGAGTCTGAACAGTGGGGAGAATTGAACGGGTCAGACATTGACACAGCAGACCTTCAATTACTTCATGGGCCATTCACGCTGAACGATAACGACATTATGAACCTTATTGAGAAGCATTACTCGAACGGAACAATGTTGAGGGCCATATCTGATTATTGCGAGGAACGCGGAAAGCAGACGATCCAGCAGGTTATCCCAACGGTTTACACGAAGCAAGAAGCCTGGGCCAAGATAGCCGCGGGCGCTGACGGTATTATCAGGAGCCTGACAGAGCAGCCTTTAGGCGGCCCCATGCTTGACTTAGCTATTGAGCAATTCGGAACGCCGACCAGCTTCAGCGAGTCGCTTTATAGGGTGATAGGATAATAAAGCGCTGAACATAAAGCGAGCCCGTCGTTATGGCGGGCTTGTTTTAAAATATCCGTAATTCTCTTGTTTTGGCGGTTTTAGAGAATAAAGCGTCAGTTCTTCTTGTCGCTCTCCATTGTCTCGTTTACCGCTCGATTAATGAAGCCATTCACGGACTCATTCATTGAAGCCGCGTGATCCTTAATAATACTCTTCTGGCCTTTTGTAACACGGAACTTGATTTCTTCAACAGATTCCTTCAAATACTTCGCGTTTCCGCGTCTATGAGCTTCGGTAATTCCTTTGTATGGCATTTCACACCTTCTTCATTGAAAAAATTAATTAGTTAGGTTAATAGTATCATTCATAAATACATGTATCCATGTACAGTTTAGATAAACATGGACCCGTGTATTTGTACAAGTTGACTATGTTAATTCATGGGCACATGTATTAAAATGTTAATACCGGGACATTTCCAAGGAAAAGGGGTGAGACAATGAAGAACGATTACAGAAAGATGATAGATGAATTGTTATTGAACGCCGATGAAAGAAAGCTGAAGTGCGTGTACTCTTTCACGGCGGCGATTATCGGAACAAACAGCGGAAAGGGGAAGAAAGATGATAAAGAACGCGTACAAAAGAGCGAAGGCGGTCGGCGAAAGGAATAGAAAGCTTATACCGACGTTTTACATGCCGGAGATCAGGGACATAACAGAAAACACGAAGGGAAACGCCTTTCTGACGGCAGAGGCGGCGTTCTATCTGGGGTGTATGAAACAGCAAGAGTTTGACCGGTATCACCGGCGGAAAGGGGCGAGGTAATGCCAAGGGGAAAAGGGAAACTTCCCGCGGGAATGAGTATCCGTAAAGACGGGCGCTATATGCTGAAATTCCAAGTGGACGGCGAAAGGTATTCCGTGTATGGGAATAGCGTCCCGGAATGTCGGGAGCGTGAGCTTGAGAAGCGCGAGAAGCTCAAAAACGGGCTCATGGTAAGTAATGAGAATATAACGCTTGACCAGTATTACAAGGCGTGGCAGGCCGGGCGGGTGGGTACGATTAAGAAATCCACCAGGTACGCCCAGGACCGGCAGTATAAACAGATCAAGAAGATCATGGGCCGCAAGAAGCTTGTCAAGATCGAGCGCCGGGACGTTATAGCGCTTCAGAAAGAGCTTTCCGATACATTGACAACACAAGGCGTAAATCTTGCCGTGTCGCTCTTAAAATCCATATTGCGGGCAGCGGTCAATGACCGGATTATATCATGGAACCCTTGTGAGGGAGTAAGAAGCCTGAAGCGTACAGAGCCGAAAGCGACCGACACAATACACCGGGCGCTTACAGAGGAAGAGCAAAAGACGTTTTTCCAGTACGCCCCGGCCTCATGGTATTGTAATTTTTACAAGTTCCTGCTGCTTACCGGCGTTCGAACCGGCGAGGCGGCGGCGCTACAATGGAGTGATATAGACTATAAGGCGGAATTAATCCATATTACAAAGACCGTTGCCCGGATCAGTAACGACGAGTACGCGATCAACGAGCCCAAGACAAAGACAAGCAAGCGCGACATTCCATTGACAGAGGATATAAAGGCGGTACTTCAAGATCAGAGGCAGCAGCAGAGGGACGTTTTCGGCGCTAAGATAGTGGGCTTTCATTCAAGAGTATTCACGGCCACGGACGGCAAAGACTTTGTCAAGACAAGCAATATACGGACTTCTATTTTAAACATTCTGAATAAAGCGGAGCGTGACGGCCAAGTGATCGAGTCGTTTAGCCCTCATTGTTTCCGAGACACGTTCGCGACAAGGGCAATAGAAAGCGGCATGGAACCGCAAACGCTTAAAACAATACTGGGGCACGCCAGCTTATCAATGACAATGGACTTGTACGCCCACGTAATGCCAAACACGAAGAAAATGGAGATGGACAAGGTAAAAATTGTCATTTGACACCAAAAAGGGCAATAGGATGACCGTATAAAAGCGGGCCTATTGCCTTTGTTGAGCCAAAAAGTGACACCATTTTTGACACCACTTTTGACACCACTTTTGACCTTTTCAAGGGGTGTTTTGTATAATAAATCAATAATACGTGATACACCTTGATAAGAAATTTTTCACCGTTCAAATTCAGTGTTTACAAGGAAAAATGTGTATGCTATAATACAACTTGCGAGTTGATGAAATAATACGCGCGGATATAGTTCATTGGTAGAACACCAGCTTCCCAAGCTGGGGAGGCGGGTCCGATTCCCGTTATCCGCTTTTTAGGTGGCCGGGCATACATTGTGTGTCTGGTCTTTTTTACATGAGTAAAAAGTGGTTGACTTGACAATAAGTGATAGTTATGTAAATATTAAATTAGTGTACCGATAGGTACATAAGGGCGGGAAGCCGCGTTAATCGTTTAAGAGAAAGGCTTTTGGCAAGAATATGATAGAGAAACATATAAAATATATGAGATGGAGCGCGGCGGTATTGGCATTTTTATTCTCGCTGCTGCTTTTTTCCACTACCCGGGTTTTCGCGTCTGAAGTGAATCCATCTTCCTCCGGAGAGAAGCGCGGCGTTACCTGGCACGTGAACGGCTCAGTTACTAAAGTAACGGAAGCGGCGTTGGGAGAGAAGCCGGTCTTTGACGGGGATGATCCGGACAGAGGGGTGGAGAACGCGGAATTCGTCGGTTGGGCGCTCACGCCAAATTCGAAGGATTTTGTTACAGAGGCCAATTTACCCGCGGTAAGCGGAGATACTTCTTATTACGCGGTTTTTACGATTAAGACAAATTTCTATTTTGTGGTTGACGAGAATCGCCCTCTTAATGTGACGACGAATGGCTATATGTACGCGGGGAAGGGGCTTGTCATTTTACCGGATGGTCTTCCGAGTTCCGGCGAGCATTGGACGACAGGAGTTACGACCGGTTTTAACGCGGCGGATTATATTCTCGAGACACCGACTGACGCGGAGATCCGGGTAGGATTGAAGGCCGCGTACAGTGATTATGACGATTCGGAGCGGTATACGGCGGATTGGCGTGTCTTCAGCTTGAACCAAACGTCTTCCGGATATGATTATCAGACGGTAGATCCGACGATGAGCTGTCACGCGGACGGGAATCTGCTTTACGCGCTCAGATTGAACGCGAACGGTGGCACCTTCGCGGATGGAACGACCGAACTCAATCTCACGGGCGGTACTTACGGGACGAAGATCGCGCTTTCAAACGCGAAGGCACCGATAAGGCAGGGTTACGAGTTTGCCGGATGGACAGACAAGAAGGGAACGTTTTATGATTCAGACGCGGTCATTACACTGGGACGAGACGATGAAGAATTGAACGCGGTCTGGACGCCGATTAATTACAAAGTGATTTTCCGCGACTATAATGGGACAATATTATCGGAGAAGGATAACTGCCATTATGGTGACGAGCTGCTTTATCCGACGGATCCGGTCAGAGCTTCTGACGCGGATTATTCCTACGCTTTTGTCGGGTGGCGGGATGACGAAGGAAACTTTTTTACCGCTCGAACGGTGACGGGCGATCTTGATCTTACAGCGAGCTATAACGAAACCGTGATTACGAAACCGAAGGAGGACAATTCCGGCGGAAATTTGCCCCAAACGAATTCGGAGACCGCGGCACCCTCATCAGCTGCCACCATTTCTCCGAATATCACCGCGTCCGCGGACACTACCCCAGCTTCGGACACCGCGTCCACGGAGAGCGCGGAAACGGCTGTCGAGAAGAAACGCTCCATTGTTATTACATCGCTTACGGATGGAACCGGGGGAACGGATGGCGGTCTGACCGCTTCGCCCGGCGGGTCGGGAACAGGAACCGGGAACTCAGATTTGACTGGAACGGGCTTTTTGTCGGGCAGAACAGCGCCTCGCTGCGTCCTTCATATTATTCTGTTCGCGGTGGCCGCGGTTCTTTTGATCTTTATTCTTTTACGTAGAAGAAAAGAACATAAGGAACTGAGCGAACTTGAGCGCCTCATAGATGACAGAACAAAAAAGTTATGATATAATATTTCAGATTGAAATACAAAAGGAGGAAGCGGAGAGCTGTATTATATTTCCGTTATTGTATAATGAAGAGAGTCATGTTAAAGCTGAGCGGGGAAGCGCTGGCCGGCCCCAAACAGATGGGATTCGATGAAGCGACGGTTGTTGGTGTCGCGGATCAGGTAAGTCAGCTGATACAGAGTGGAATCCAGGTGGCGATTGTGACCGGCGGCGGCAATTTCTGGCGCGGCAGGACAAGCGAGACCATTGACAGAACGAAAGCGGATCAGATCGGCATGCTGGCGACCGTGATGAATTGTATTTACGTATCGGAGATCTTCCGGTCGAGAGGCATGAAGACATCAGTTTACACGCCTTTCGCGTGTGGCGCTTTTACGAAGCTTTTTTCCAAGGATGACGCGGTGAGAGACCTGGAGAACGGCGCGGTCACTTTTTTCGCGGGCGGTACGGGACATCCGTATTTTTCGACGGACACCGGCACGGCGCTTCGCGCGATTGAGATCGAGGCGGACGCGATTCTTTTGGCGAAATCGATCGATGGTATTTACGATAGCGATCCTAAACTGAATCCGGACGCGAGGAAGTTTGACGAAATATCCATTCAGGAGGTGCTTGACAAGAGACTTCTGGCGGTCGATCTGACGGCGACGATCATGTGTCTTGAGAATAAGATGCCAATGCTTGTATTCGGGCTCAATGAGCCGAATAGTATTGTGGAGACGGTTAACGGTACTTTTACCGGAACAAGAGTGACGGTATAATATTAATTATTGGGAGGAGCGGACTATGAACGAGAAATTGAAACCTTATGAAGAGAAAATGAGCAAGACTTGCGAGTCACTATTGAGAGAATACGCCGGAATTCGCGCGGGGAGAGCTAACCCGCATATTCTGGACAGAATTACAGTTGACTATTATGGAGCGCAGACCGCGATTCAGCAGGTGGCGAATGTGAACGTGCCGGAACCGCGCGTGATCAATATCCAGCCGTGGGAAGCGAAGATGGCGGGAGCGATCGCGAAGGCGATTCAGGCTTCCGATATCGGTATTAACCCGATCAACGACGGCGGCACGGTTCGTCTTGTTTTCCCGGAGCTTACCGAGGAGCGTCGCAAGGAGCTGGCGAAGGATGTTCGTAAGAAAGCGGAGGGCGCGAAGGTAGCGGTCCGGAATATCCGCCGTGATGGAATGGAGCATTTTAAGAAGCTTAAGGGATCGGATATTTCTGAAGACGAAATCAAGGAGCTTGAGGACGAGCTTCAGAAGCTGACAGATAAGTTCATTAAGAAGGTTGACGAAGAGGCGGAAGATAAATCCAAGGAAGTAATGACTGTTTAATCCGCGTCATCTTGACAGACCAGGGGGCTTCCGCGCGTGAAGCCCCATATTTATACGCGTGTACAGCGCCGGATATAAGGAGAAAATTATGAATGTGCCAAATCACGTCGCGATCATTATGGACGGAAACGGCCGTTGGGCCAAAAGCAAGGGAATGCCGCGGAATTATGGGCATTTGAAGGGAAGCGCGAACGTTGAGAAAATCGTTCAGACGGCTTCGGATATGGGTGTTAAATACCTGACGGTCTACGCTTTTTCGACAGAGAACTGGAATAGACCCGAAGAGGAAGTCAGCGCGCTGATGGGACTAATGAGGGATTATCTGAAGACTTGTATCCGTAAGGCTCCGAAGAACAATATGCGAGTCCGGATTCTGGGAAGCCGGGATGGGCTTTCGGAGGAAATCCGCGCTTTGATCGATGAGCTTGAGGAGACAACGAAAATCTACACGAAAATCAACTTCCAGATCGCGATCAATTATGGCAGCAGAGACGAAATATTAAGAGCGGTACGGAAAATCGCCGCGGATACGGCCGGAGGAACGCTTAAGACGGAGGACATTACCGCGGAGACTTTCTCGTCGTATCTGGATACCCACGATATTCCTGACCCGGATCTTCTGATTCGGACGAGCGGAGAATCGAGAATTTCCAATTTTCTGCTTTGGCAGCTGGCTTACACGGAACTGTATTTTACCGACGTGCCCTGGCCGGCTTTCACCAAGAAAGAGCTTACGAAGGCGATTGAGGATTTCAATACGAGACAGAGACGCTTTGGCAAGCTGTAGAGGGGGCTTTGGTCATGTTCAAAACACGGTTGATCAGCGGTGTTGTTCTGGTCATTCTGGCGATTTTATTTATCAATACCGGTGGAGATCTGCTCCTGTCAGTATTGCTCATTATCAGCCTGATCGGTATGGGCGAGCTTTACAAAACGATCGGAATTCACAATAATCTGCCGGGCGTTATCGGATATCTGGCCGCGGCCGGTTATTACGGGATTATTCGCTTTACGGAAATAAAATGGGTCTTGCTGTTGATTTTCGCGTTTTTGATCGTGATTATGGCGGCGTACGTGTTTTCTTTTCCGAAATACAACGCGGAACAGATTACGCTCGCGTTTTTCGGTGTTTTCTATGTCGCGATGATGATGTCCTGTATTTATCTGGCGAGAAATCTGCCGGACGGAAGATTTCTGGTATGGCTGATCTTTTTCTCCGCCTGGGGCTGTGATACCTGCGCGTACTGCGTCGGTATTCTGTTCGGCAAGCATAAGCTGGCGCCGAAGCTCAGCCCGAAGAAGTCCATTGAGGGTTCCATCGGAGGCATTGTCGGGGCGGCGCTTTTAGGATTGATTTACGCGGCGTGCGTGAATCATTTCTCGGGCTTCATGCCGGGAAGAATGTGGAAGTATCCGCTGATCTGCGGCCTGGGAGCGATCATCGCCCAAATTGGTGATCTTGCCGCTTCCGGCATCAAAAGGAATCATAATGTGAAGGATTATGGGAAACTGATTCCCGGCCACGGAGGCATTTTGGATCGTTTTGACAGCGTGATTTTTACGGCTCCAGTCATCTATTTCCTGGGTGTTTTCTTATCGCTCGTTCGGAAATAGAGCTTTAATAAAGTAACGGAGGGTAACAATTTAATGAGAAAAATAGCAATACTGGGGTCTACCGGCTCCATTGGCGCGCAGACACTGGAGATTGTCCGTAACAACAAGGACATAGAAGTGCTCGCTTTATGCGCGGGTCATAACATAGACTTACTGGAGAAACAGATTTATGAGTTCCGGCCGAAAATCGCCGCTGTGTGGGACGCGGATAAGGCGCGTGTTCTCGCGGAGCGTCTTAAGAAGAAATCATCTAAGACAAAAGGCCAGAAAACGGAGAAACCGGTGAAGACCGAAATCCTTTCCGGTATGGATGGCCTTTTAAGCGTGGCGACTTGCAGGGGAACAGACACGCTGGTCACGGGAATCGTGGGCATGATCGGTATCAAACCGACGATCGCGGCGATTCAAAGCGGCAAGAATATCGCGCTCGCGAATAAAGAAACACTGGTGACGGCGGGACATATTATTATGCCGCTGGCGGCGGAGAAGCATGTGAAAATTCTGCCGGTAGACAGTGAGCACAGCGCGATTTTTCAAGCGCTTAACGGAGAGAATCCATCCCGAATCGACAAGATTCTGCTTACGGCTTCGGGCGGGCCTTTCCGCGGGAAGACGCTTCAGGATCTGCGGGCGGTAACGCCGGAGCAGGCGCTGAATCATCCGAACTGGAACATGGGACCCAAGGTTACGATCGACTCATCAACTCTTGTGAACAAAGGTCTGGAGGTCATGGAGGCCAAATGGCTTTTCGGTGTAGGCTTGGATCAGATCCAGGTCATTGTCCAACCTCGCAGCGTGATTCATTCCATGGTTCAGTTCATTGATGGGTCCGTTATCGCGCAGCTTGGCGCGCCGGATATGAAGCTGCCGATTCAATACGCGTTGTTTTATCCTGACAGACGCCCGCTCGGCGGCGAGAGACTTGATTTCGCGAAGCTTGGCAGTATCACGTTTGAGAATCCGGATATGGAAACGTTCAGAGGTCTGAAGCTGGCTCTCGAGGCGGCGAAAGTCGGAGGCAGTATGCCGACGGTATTCAACGCGGCGAATGAGAGAGCGGTAGCGCTGTTTCTGACCCACAGAATCGGTTACCTGGATATTGTCCGGACCATAGAGACTTGCATGGAAAGACATCATGTGGTTCAGAATCCTTCGGTCGAGGATATACTCAATATTGAGTCCGCTACTTACAAAATGATTGAAAAAGGCCTCTGGTAGGCTGTTTGAGGTGTTAGTTTGAGTATTCTTATCGCGATTTTGATTTTCAGCCTGATCATCATTATTCATGAGCTTGGGCATTTTATACTGGCTAAAAAGAACGGTGTGACCGTTACCGAGTTTTCCGTCGGCATGGGCCCGAGACTTCTCAGCGCGGTACGGGGAGGCACCAGGTACTCGCTTAAGCTGCTGCCTTTCGGCGGTTCCTGCATGATGCTCGGAGAAGACGAGGACGGTACTCAGGACGGCTCTTTTGGCAGCGTGTCTGTTTGGTCGAGAATGGCGATTATTTTCGCGGGACCTTTCTTTAACTTTTTGCTGGCGTTTTTCCTTTCGCTGATTCTGGTAAGCTGGCTTGGCTATGATATGCCTGTTATACAGGAAGTGAAAGATGGATATCCAGCCCAGGAAGCCGGCCTTCAGGCGGGCGATCGGATTACGGAAATCAATGGAAGGCATATTTATTTGTTCCGGGATATCAGCGTGTATCTGGGATTTCATTCCGGCGAGACTTTAGACGTAAAGTATTCCAGAGACGGCGCGAAATACGAGACGACGCTGACACCGGTTCTGGATGACAGCGGTTATTATCTGATGGGTGTTACCAGCAGCGGCCTTACGAAAGGAAATGTCTTAAGGATCGTGCAGTATTCCTTTTATGAAGTCGGATATTGGATCGACCTTACATTTCAAAGCCTGGGAATGCTGATTACGGGGCAGCTCGGAGTTAAGGACCTTTCCGGCCCGGTCGGAATCGTTTCCTATATCGGCACGACTTACACGGAAAGCGCCGCGGTCAGCGCGGCCGCCGTAGTAGACAGTATGATGACGATCGCGATTCTTTTAACGGCTAACCTCGGTGTTATGAACCTGCTTCCTCTCCCGGCGCTTGACGGCGGCCGATTGCTATTTCTGATTGTGGAAGCGATCCGAGGCAAAAGAGTCGACCCGGAGAAAGAGGGAATCGTCCATCTCGCCGGTTTCATACTTTTGATGATACTGATGGTTGTTGTAATGTATAACGATATTAAAAACGTCTTCTTCTGATTTAAATCAAGTACATGCAGGTTCAGCTTGAAATCAATAAAACGCTATGATAAACTTATAGCAATTTGGGTAACTGTTCAGCGCTCCTGAAATCAAGTTTAAAGAAGCGCGGAAGCTAGCTTCCGCGAAGCTTTAAAATTGATTTCAGGAGGCGGCCAAGCGGCGAAGCCGCTCTGACCGCCTTTCATCCGCGGCCGTTTACGGCCGTGGATGGCGGAGCGCCATTCAAGAAGGCTGGCATAACGCCATCTTTCTTAGATGGCGGAGCGCGCGGCCTGTGACTTTTTGTCGCTCGACCGCAAACGGCCAGCGTATGAGGAAGAGCGTTCGGCCGAGGATCAGGCAATGGTATCAGCAGTGTTTTAGAAAGGACTTGGTGGAGCATGAACGCGTTTCTGATTTTGGAAGACGGACATATTTTTACGGGCAAATCGATCGGCGCTGAGAAGGAAGTCATCAGCGAAGTCGTTTTTAATACCTCTATGACGGGCTATCTGGAGGTGTTAACGGATCCCTCATACGCCGGACAGGCGGTTACAATGACATACCCTCTTATCGGCAATTATGGAATTTGTCGGCAGGACATGGAATCCGGACAAGCGTGGCCGGATGCTTTTATAGTTAGGGAACTATCGAGAATGCCGAGTAACTTCAGGTGTGAGGGGAGTCTGGGGCGTTTTCTGAAAGAGCAGGAAGTACCGGGAATTAGCGGAATAGATACCAGAGCTTTGACAAAGATCCTCCGTGAGGAGGGAACGATGAACGGAATGATCACGACGAAGGAATACGAGAACCTGGACGAGGTGCTTCAGAAACTTCGCGAGTATCAGGTCGGACCGGTTGTGGATCGAGTGACTTGTAAAGAGAAGAAAGTAATAAGCGGGGATGGCTATAAAGTCGCTCTGATGGATTTCGGGGCGAAGAACAACATCGCTCGTTCTTTGAGTCAGCGCGGCTGCGAAGTCACGATTTATCCGGCTTCTACCACCGCGGAGGAGATATTGGCGGCGAAGCCGGATGGAATTATGTTGTCAAACGGGCCCGGCGACCCGAAGGAATGCGTGGAAATCATCAAAGAAATACGCGAACTCTACGAGAGTGACACGCCGATTTTCGCGATCTGCCTTGGACATCAGCTGATGGCGCTGGCGAATGGGGCGGATACGTATAAGCTACATTATGGGCATCGGGGCGGCAATCACCCGGTGAAGGATCTCGAAACCGGTAAGGTATATATTTCATCTCAGAATCATGGTTATGTCGTGGATACGCGGAGCATGGACCCGAATGTCGCGGCGCCGGCCTTTATAAACGTAAACGATGAAACGAACGAAGGACTCCGCTATATCGGGAAGAACATTTTTACCGTTCAGTTTCACCCGGAAGCTTGCCCGGGTCCGCGCGACTCAGGATTTCTGTTCGACCGTTTCATGAAGATGATGGAGGTGAGAGCGTAATGCCAAGAATAAAAGATATACATAAGGTTCTTGTGATCGGCTCCGGCCCGATCGTCATCGGTCAGGCGGCGGAATTTGATTACGCCGGCACACAGGCGTGCCGCTCCCTGAAGGAAGAAAACGTGGAAGTCGTGCTGCTGAACTCCAATCCGGCCACGATTATGACAGATAAAGATATCGCGGATAAAGTCTATATAGAACCATTGACCGCGGAGGTTGTGGAGAGACTGATAATTAAAGAACGTCCTGACAGCGTTCTGCCCACACTGGGAGGCCAGGCAGCGCTCAACCTGGCGATGGAGCTGGCGGAGAATGGATTCCTTGAGAAGGAGAACGTGAGACTGATCGGCACGACGCCGGAAACAATCCGAAAAGCGGAGGACCGTCAGGAATTTAAGTCCACCATGGAGAAGATCGGCGAGCCGGTCGCGGCGAGCGAGGTCGTGGAGACGGTGGAGCATGGAATCGCTTTTTCCGAGAAAATCGGTTATCCGGTCGTTTTGCGTCCCGCGTACACGCTGGGCGGCAGCGGCGGCGGTATCGCCCAGAACCGGGAAGAACTGGTTGAAATACTCGAGAACGGGCTTCGTCTTTCACGCGTGGGGCAGGTTCTTGTGGAGCGCTGCATCGCCGGTTGGAAGGAAATTGAGTACGAAGTGATGCGGGACAGAAACGGAACCTGTATCACTGTTTGTAATATGGAAAATATTGATCCTGTCGGCGTGCATACCGGCGACAGTATTGTCGTGGCGCCGTCGCAGACGCTCGCGGATAAAGAGTACCAGATGCTTCGGACCTCAGCGCTTAACATTATTTCCGAGCTGAACATCACGGGCGGGTGCAACGTGCAGTACGCGCTCAACCCGGACAGCTTTGAGTATTGTGTCATTGAAGTAAATCCCCGCGTGAGCCGTTCCTCGGCGCTGGCGTCCAAGGCGACCGGCTATCCGATCGCGAAGGTCGCGGCGAAGATCGCCCTGGGCTACAATCTGGATGAGATTCGCAACGCGGTCACCGGTAAGACATACGCGAGCTTTGAGCCGATGCTGGATTATTGCGTTGTCAAGATTCCCCGTCTGCCTTTTGATAAATTTATCAGCGCGAAGCGCACGCTGACGACACAGATGAAGGCGACCGGCGAGGTCATGAGCATTTGCGATAATTTCGAGGGAGCCCTGATGAAAGCGATCCGTTCGCTTGAGCAGCATGTGGACTCACTTATGTCGTATGATTTTACCGGCATTTCCGCCGAAGACTTATTAGAAAGTCTAGCCGTGATCGATGATCGTCGTATCTGGATGATCGCGGAAGCGATTCGCAAAGGCGTTTCCTATAAAACTATTCACGAGATTACGAAGATCGATCTCTGGTTCATCGATAAAATCGCGGCGCTTGTCGAAATGGAAGGGCGTCTCAGACAAGTTCGGGATATTTACGGCGGAGAGCTGCCGGTGGACCTGCTCAAGGAAGCGAAACGAATGGAGTTCCCGGATCACGTGATCGCGGAACTGACAGGCAGAACAGAGGACGAGATCCGGGACGCGCGTCTGGCGAACAATATAACGGCGTCCTATAAGATGGTAGATACCTGCGCCGCGGAGTTCGCGGCCGAGACACCGTATTATTACTCAGTTTACGGAAGCGAAAACGAGGTTACGAAAACATCGGACCGCAAGAAGGTTTTGGTACTTGGATCGGGGCCGATTCGCATCGGACAGGGAATCGAGTTTGATTTCTGCAGCGTTCACTGCACATGGGCTTTTTCCAAAGCGGGATATGAGACGATTATTGTCAATAACAATCCGGAGACAGTCAGCACGGATTTTGATATTGCGGATAAGCTTTATTTTGAGCCTCTTACGGATGAGGATGTGGAAAGCATTGTGGATATGGAGAAGCCGGACGGGGCAGTCGTGCAGTTCGGCGGCCAGACGGCGATTAAGCTGACGAAGCATCTGATGAAAATCGGCGTGCCGATTCTCGGAACTTCCGCGGAAAACGTGGACGCGGCGGAGGATCGGGAGCTGTTCGACGAAATTTTGGAGAAATGCGGCATACCGAGACCCAAAGGCGAGACCGTCTTTACCGCGGAGCAGGCCAAAAAAGCGGCGAACCGGCTGGGATACCCGGTACTGGTGCGTCCTTCCTATGTGCTTGGCGGGCAGGGAATGCAGATCGCGATCGCGGACGAGGATGTTGACGAGTTCATCGGAATAATCAACCGGATCGCGCAGGAGCATCCGATTCTGGTCGATAAATATCTGGTAGGCAAGGAAATAGAAGTAGACGCTGTATGTGATGGCGAGGATATCGTTATCCCCGGCATTATGGAACATATCGAGAGGGCGGGTATTCACTCCGGAGACAGTATATCCGTTTACCCCGCTCAGAGTCTCAGTGATAAGGTGATCGACACGCTGGTCGATTATACCGGAAAGCTTGCCAGAGCGCTGAATGTGATCGGACTTATTAATATTCAGTTCATCGCGCGGGGCGACGAGGTGTACGTCATTGAGGTCAATCCCCGCTCAAGCCGTACAGTTCCTTATATCAGCAAAGTTACGGGAATTCCGATCGTACCGCTCGCCGCGAGAGTTATAATGGGCGAGAAAATCCGTGATCTTGGGTATACGCCGGGACTTCAGAAGAAATCAGAGTATATCGCGGTCAAGATGCCTGTGTTCTCCTTTGAAAAGATCCGCGGAGCGGATATCAGCCTTGGGCCGGAGATGAAATCCACAGGAGAATGCCTGGGAATCTCCAGAAGCTTCAATGAGGCCTTATATAAAGCGTTCCTGGGAGCCGGCGTAAGACTTCCCAAGTACAGAAATATGATCATGACCGTTAAAGACTCAGATAAGGAAATGGCGGTCGAGGTAGCCAGAAAATTTGAGTCAGCGGGATATCGTATTTTCGCCACGAAAGGCACGGCGAAAGCGCTGACGGACGGCGGCGTGAAGGTTACGAGAACCAATAAGATTGAACAGGATTCCCCGAATCTCATGGATCTTATACTCGGGCATAAGATTGACATTGTTATTGACACGCCGAGTCCTGGCGTGGAACACGCGAAGGACGGATTTCTCATTCGCCGGGTCGCTGTTGAGACAGGCGTCAACGTGCTGACGGCTATGGATACGGCGGCGGCGCTCGCGTCCAGTTTGGAAAGCGCGAAAGCAAATCAAATGACTTTAATTGATATCGCGTCGATATAATGCTATTATAATTAGGTATTAGAATGAGCGGCGCGAGCAGGTGATGAAACTTGAAGAAGAAGATTAATCGTTTTTACTCCGATGTCTTTGATGACAAACAGCTGAATCTTGTTTTCCCGGAAACCAGACTGTTTTTCACTGTTAAGAAAGACGGGCAGTACAGCGGAAGTTTTACAATCAAAAGCAGGGACTCCAGACGTATAAGAGGTATGATTTATACGTCTACTTTCCGTATGCAATGTAAAGAGACCGGGTTTGACAGCGAACAGACGAAAATACAGTTTATATTTAACGCCGCCGGACTTCCCGCCGGAGATATCGTCAAGGGGAAATTTATTATTGTGAGTGAGGCGGGGGAGTTTGAGATTTCTTTCGCCGCCTCCGTGGAAATTCCTTATATTGACACGACTATGGGACGGGTGACAAACCTGGAGGAATTTACGAAACTGGCCGCGTATAATTACTGGGAGGCGACATCTTTGTTCGCTTCGGCCAGGTTCCGTGAGTTACTTGTCGGGGAGAAAGACGAAATCTGCTATTTGTACGAGGGAATTCGCAAACTCTCAACAGACGAGTTCGCCGTGGAGGAGTTTCTGGTAGGAACGGAACATAAAGAGAAGATGAAGCTGTATCTCAGCGCGCAGGAGAAGGAGTACTATGACCTCGAGCGCTCACAGACAGACTCACTTGAGCTCGCGAAAAACACCTGGGGTTATATGCCGATCAAGATCGTCACGGAGGGTGATTTTATCCGTGTTGAGAAGGAGCGGATTACGACACAGGACTTTTCGGGAAATCGTTATTCTCTGGAGTACACAATTCTCAAGAACCATTTGCATGAAGGACGCAATTTCGGGCTGATCCGTCTGATAACGCCCTACCAGGATTATGTGTATAATGTCCGCGTGAATCATATTGTGGTTTCAGAGGAAGATTTCGCTCGTCACAGAGAGAAAAGGCTGCTTCAGGTCTCGCTGCTGCAGAAATACATTTCCTATCGCACCGGCGAAGAGTCCGTTGCTGAATGGGCTTCGGAAAGCGTAAAGCTGCTTACTCGTCTTCGGACAGACGACGACGCCCGACCGGAATATGTCCTGATTCAGACCTATATCAATCTGGAATCCGGCAAGAGACCGGAAGCGCAGGCCACGCTTGAGAAATTCAGCAAGCGCCACTGGGCCAAGAATAAGGAACCGGAATTATGGGCGTTTTATGTCTATCTGGTTTCGCTATATAAACAAGATTTGTCCTATTCCATCAAAGTCGCGGAGGAGATCCGCCGCCTTTATGAGCGCGACGAGAAAAGCTGGATTCTCTTATGGTTTTTGCTGCAGATTGAGGATTATCTGATTCAGAATGGCGAGCGAAGACTTCAGGTCATCGGTGACCAGTGGGAGAATGGTATGTTTCACTCCCTACTGTATCTGGAAGCTTATCTTACGACAATGGAGCAGCCGGCGCTCATTGAGCCGCTGACGCCTTTTACGATCCGTGTGCTTCTTTTCGCCAAACGAAGGGGCATATTGACAAAAGAGGTCGCCTCCAGCGTCGCTTTATCCATATCCAGACAGCGTGATTACCAGCCGCTTCTTTTTGAAATCCTGGAAGGGTGCTACAGGATTCACCCTACCGCTGAAATCCTATCCGCGATCTGCCGTTATCTGATCATGGGACATAAAACGGATAAGAGCTATTTTGTATGGTATGAAAGGGGTGTCGCGGCAGGACTGCATATCGCAAGACTTTATGAGTTTTACATATATTCCATCAACGAGGAAGAAGGTATTAAGCTTCCCCGTTCCGTATATCTGTATTTCAGCCATCAGAATGACTTGAACACGAACAAGAAAGCGTTCCTTTACGCGAATCTGATCCGTCACCTGGATCTGTATCCGGGAATTTATGAGAATATCAAGGAGCAGATCGAACAGTTTACGAGAACACAGCTTCGCGGTAAGAAGATCTCGCGGGACATGAGAGTTCTGTATCATCATTTCCTGCCGGAATGGGAATTGAATAACGAGGAGAAGCACGCTCTGGCGGATATTTTATATACGTATGAGATTACAGCCGAGAGCGAGAAGATCCGCCAGGTCACGATCATCCATCACAATATGCTTGGCGCCGTTACATCGCCTTGCTTTGGAAATACCGCGCAGATCCGCCTGTACTCGAAGAAAGATCATATTATTCTACAGGATGGCATGGGTAACATCTATATCAACACGATGCGTTATGAGCTTACGAAAATGTTCCAGGAGGATCGTTACCTGAACGAGCTTCGGGACGAGTACCTGGGCCATGAGGGCGTGATTCTGGACATGAGCGCTTCCGGACAGATCACTCAGAACTCACTGGAGTATTATGAGGACCTGATCAAACTGGATGGTCTTCGGGAGCGGGCTAAGAGGGAAACGAAGAGAAATCTGTTGTTTTATTTTTACAATCTGGATGACTCAAAGGGAATCAACAAATATCTGGCGGAGCTTGATGATAGCTGGATGGACACAGACTTCCGAAGCCGGCTGATCGGTATCTACCTGCATCAAAACCAGCCCAAGAAAGCGTTTGACATTGTACGTAAGTATGGCTCCGAGGGCGTTGAAATGAAACACCTTACTGAGCTGTGCAGCCGCTATATCCGGGAAGATGGTTACAAAGACAGCACGCTTTTGATGCGGCTTTGCTTCCGATGCTTCCGGGAGAATGAGTATGATGACACGATTCTGGAATATCTTGTTGATTATTTTTGCGGCCGCACGGAGGATATGAAGCTGATCTGGCGCGTGGCCAGTAAGACGGAATATAACACGCATAGTCTGGAAGAACGTATTTTGATTCAGATGCTTTTCGCGGAGGAGGTAGTCGGCGAGGAAGGAATCTTTTACGATTACTATATTCATGGCGCGAACGAGAAGATCAAGAAGGCGTATTTATCCTATAAATCATACGGCTATTTTGTTAAGAACCAGATTCTGGACAATCGCTTTTTTGAGTATATCGAAACGGAATACGCCCGTGAGGAAGACCTTAATATGTCCTGTAAACTGGCGAGTTTGAAGTACTACGCTGGCCGCGGCGCGGAGGACGCGCTGATTCTGGGAATGCTTGAGGAATTTATGGCGGACTGCAGGACAGAAGGCTTTTTCTTCTCCTATTTCCAGCAGTATGACGAGGCGCTATTAAGGAAGTTTTCATTGAATAACCGCATTATCGTGCAGTATCAGGGCACAGAGAGGTCGAAGGTCACGATTTTTTACATGATTCATAAGCGCGGAGAGCGCGTGGCGAACTACACGGAAGAGATCATGCCGCAGACCTATCACACATATTTTCTTAAGGAATTTCTTCTCTTCACAGGAGAGATGCTGCAGTACTTTATTGTGGAAGAGACGGAAGAGGAAAGCCGCGTAGTGGAAGTGAACACGATCCGACAAGATGAGGAATTCGCCGATTTCACAGGAAGATTCTCAGCGATCAACAAAATCCTGAATGAGAAATATCCGGAAACCATGCTGGAGGATTATGAACGTAAGAATTATCTGGTCGCGCAGCTTTTCAAAGTGCTTTAGAGGAGGACGGACGTGAAGAAAAATATTCGCGTTATCGGATATGATTTAAACTATGATTATTGCCAGATTTCGTACAGCGGGTCTTACTCAGACGAGCCGGAGACGCTCTATCTGATGGATGAGAAGGAGGGCACGGAGCTTCCCATGATCATCGCCAGGCCGGAAGAGGGCGGAAACTGGGTTACGGGAATGGAAGCGAAGCGCCTCGACATGATTTCGGAAGGAATCGTGGTGAAAGATCTGCTGCGCAAAAGCCTTTCCAAAGAGAAAATCAAGATCGATGACAGTGAGGTCAGCTCCGTCGCGCTTTTGGCGGAATACATCAAGCTCAGTCTTCAGAGAATTTATCTTCCGGACGCCGAGAAATACCAGACCTATATTACCTTTACGACACCGACGATCAGTGAGGACACGATCACGCTGCTGAAGGGAATCGCCAGTCATTTCGGAATTCCCAAGAATCAGGTCTATGTCCAGGATTATAAGGAAAGCTTTTATGATTATATCTGGCATCAGCCCCGGGAACTCTGGAATTACGAGGTCGCGCTTTTTGGGTTTGAGAATTCCCGCATGTACGCGTATAAGATGGTCAAGGAGCCGCTTCCGAAGGGACGCAAGAAGGAACTGGTCTCCATGAAAGCGGATTACAGGCCGGACATCCTGATCGAGGACAAAAAGGACCGGGATTTCATGGATTTTGTCCGGGCGTTTTTCGGCAGAAGCCTGATTTCTTCCGTGTTTCTGATCGGAAGGGAATTCGAGGACGATCAATGGTATCACAGTACGCTGCAGCTGCTTTGCAATGGGCGGCGCGTGTTTAGAGGGCGCAACCTCTACAGTAAGGGAGCCTGCTATGGCGGCTTTCGCAAGATCGGCCTGACAAGACCGGACGCGATTTATCTGGATCAATACAAGATCGCTTCTCAGATCAGTCTGCGCCTGCGCGTGGGCGGCAAGGAGCAGTGGTACCCGATTGTGTTCCAGGGAGAGAACTGGTATGAGATCAACCGCGGTGTTGAGATTCTCGTGGATCAGGGCACGCAGCTTTTAATCCAGATCGACACAATCGGAAAGAATATGCCGAAACAGGAGGCAATTCCGCTGGTCGGCCTCTTCGAGACGCAGAGACGCACGACAAGACTGCATCTGGAGGTCATATTTTTGTCGAAGAATCGCTGCCGCGTTCTGATCCATGATGTCGATTTCGGGGAAATCAAGAAAGCCACAGGTTATGAGCTGACCCATACACTGCAGCTCGACAGCATTGAGTCGTGAGACAACGAAGGAAGGAGAATGACGCGTGGGATGCTTTATTCTATGTCATGAGAAAAAAGCGAATAAACCTTACTATCTGGACGATGTTCACTTGAATATCTACTCGATCGAGGAACTATGCTTTTATCTTTCCAACAATCTTTACCTTTTAAGCCGGCATATTATGAATAAGGAGCTTTGCGGGTGGATTGATGAGGAGCTTGAGATGGGACAGCTGGCGTCGACGCTGCTTCAGACACTTCCGGGCATGTCATTAAGCCGTTTCGTGGTCACGATCCTTTCGTCCGTCGGTTTCTGTGACGATGAAGAGCTGGAGGAAATTCAGCATACGCTTCAGTCGTTGAAAGACCAGACAGAGCAGGAGCAGCGTAAGAAGAAGGCCGATAACCTTCTTAAGAACGGGAAGTACGAGTTCGCGATTCGAGAGTACGAGCATATTCTCAAGAAGCCGGATGATAAACTCGACAGAAGCTTCTATGGAAGGGCCAGGCACAATATGGGTGTTTCCTACGCGAAGCAGTTTCTGTTTGAGGAGGCGGCGGCGGAATTTCTCGCGGCATACCAGCTCTCGGGTGACGAGGAGACGCTCAAGGAATACTTTTGCGCCTGCTATATGTATATGCCGGAGGATAAGTTCCAGGAGCTCACAATGGAGAATAATACATATGCCCGTGTCGCCGAGAATATGAAGAACGAGTTCAACGAACAGGACAGGCAGTATCATTTCTTCCAGGAACAGGCTCAGTTCGGGCACAAAAGCACGAAGAAGCGCCTGGAGGAGCTTAAGGAAGAATATCGGAAAAGCCTGATATAAATGATGAAATTCGCGTGTAATATCTTGCGGGAAGGCCGCGGGAAGTGTATAATAAGATTAACAAAAGAGAGACATAATAATAAGAGCGAAAACCTGGGATGTTCGAAGCTTCTGTATTTTTGAACCTACACTATTTTTATGGGATTCCTATATTTCTGTTGTGATGTCAGGCCGCCAGGCAGCGGAAGACAGAGCTTCAGACGCGGTTGCCCACCTGGCCTCGGCTAGGACTCAAAAAACAGAAAACGGCATTTTGGGCGATATAAAAAGCAGCTGTTCCTAACAGCTGTTTTTGCGTAGTGCGCCTGGCGGCGCACGTTTCTAATGGGTGCAAGACCCTAATCCGCCCGGTAGTGGGAAGGATACAGCCGAAGGCAAGGGTGTCCATCGCGAGGTGGAATCTGAAGGAAGCCGGATGCGGGGAATATACTAACCCGTGGGCAAATCTCCGGCCTGACGAACAGAAACCATATACAGGCTATCATTGAGGATAAGGCTGCTACTCAAGCTGAAGTCCAATAACTACACGGAATCAGTGATGGTAAATATGGCAGGCAAATGGAGAGAAAGAAATGTGTGGTACCCGGGGAGGTCTGCATGTACGCTCTGAAAGGGGCAAACACCGCACAAGGGAACGAGGCGGTGCTGAACGCGCAGAAGTCAGCAGAGGCCATAGTAGCCGGGAGGTGAAGGGCCGAATCAACAGGAGTCTTGAGTACGACCGGGGAAAGGAGGAAGAGCATTGAGTGCAGAAAACAATGAAAGCTGCCCACAAAGAGATAGCGCGGAACGTAAAGGGTATGTGAGAGCGCACCGCTCTTTCACCCGGATATGGAAGGAAAGAGACAGTGCACAACCGGAACTCTTGGAAAGGATACTGTACAAGGACAACTTCAACAGAGCCTATAAGAGAGTGAAGGCAAACAAGGGGGCGCCGGGCATCGACGGAATGACAGTAGAAGACGCGCTTCCCTATCTGAGGGAACATCAGCAGGAGCTAACAGACCGGATATATAAAGGAAAGTATACTCCATCCCCGGTAAGGAGAGTTGAGATCCCAAAGCCCGACGGGGGCGTGCGCAAGCTTGGCATACCGACCGTCACAGACAGAACACTTCAACAGGCAATAGCCCAACAGCTTATGCCAATCTATGAACCGCTATTCTCGGAAGGCAGCTTCGGCTACCGGCCGGGGAGAAGTGCTAAGGATGCTGTCACCAAAGTGAAGAAGTACGCAGAAGAGGGATATGTATTTGCAGTAGTCCTCGACCTGTCAAAGTACTTTGACACGCTCAACCACGAACTGCTTCTCAATCTCCTGAGAAGGAATATCAAGGACGAGCGGGTAATACAGCTGATAAAGCGTTATCTGAAAAGCGGCGTAATGGAAAACGGGGTGGTAATGCCCACAGAGGAAGGGTCGCCGCAGGGCGGAAATCTATCACCGCTTCTTGCGAACATCTACCTCAACGAGTTCGACTGGGAGTTTGCGAAGAGGGGTGTCCCGTGTATCAGATATGCGGACGACATCGTCTTACTTGCAAAAAGCAAACGAGCCTCGGAACGGCTCCTTGAGAGCAGTACCCGATATCTTGAGGAAAAGCTGAAACTGAAGGTGAATCGAGAGAAAAGCCGGACGGTCAGTGTGTTTGCAATCCGAAATTTTAAGTATCTCGGCTTCGCATTGGGAAGGAACGGCGGGGGAATCTATCTCCGGGTTCACCCGAAGTCGTGGAAGAAGTTCAAAACGAAACTGAAAGACCTTTCTTCCCGAAGGTCTGTACAGAGCATTAAAACGGCACTTGCAAGGATAAAAGTATATGCAAGGGGCTGGCTGAACTACTACGGGATAGCAAGCATAAAGAGACTAATAGAGGACATCAACGGGTGGCTGTATCACAGGATTCGTATGTGCATCTGGAAGCAGTGGAAGAAGCCAATAACCAAGTTTCGAAACCTGGTGAAAATGGGGATTCCGGAAAAGTACGCCTACATGGCGGCAAACAGCAGGAAGATGTACTGGAGAACCTCTAATACGACAACTGTCAAAAGGGCAATGAACAAAGAAAGACTGATAAACTCGGGATTTTATGACCTAACCCTTGCCTATCAGTCTTTGCACATCAACTGTTGAAAGCGCCGTGTACCGAACGGTACGCACGGTGCTGTGAGAGGACGGGAGCTAATCACTCCCTCCTACTCGATTAAAGGGATCTGATATCACGAAACCGATTAAGAAGGACATTACGAAGAAGTACTCAAGGGATCTGGCGGAGAACCATGTAAGCGCCTACGCGGCGAACGCGGCGTTCTTTATCATGCTATCCTTTATTCCCTTCCTGTTGGTATTCCTTACTATATTGAAGTACACGCCGGTCATCACGAAGACGGATTTCCTCGCTTCGGTCAGCGAGCTTCTGCCGGAGAACGTTTCGCCGGTCATCGAGAACATCGTCAGCGAGATCAATACTTTTTCCGGCGCGACGATCCCTCTTAATATTCTGATCACGATGTGGTCGGCCGGGCAGGGAATCCTCGCGATCGCGAACGGCCTGAACGCGATCCATAAGACGGTCGAGACGAGAAATTATTTCTTTGTGCGGATCCGGGCCGCGTTTTACACGTTCATCATTCTGCTCGCGATTATTCTGTCCCTGACGCTTCAGGCGTTCGGCGGGCTTTTAGAGAGCCTGGCCGTGAAGTATCTTCCGGGCATCCCCGCGGCGATTTTCGGACTGCTGCATATCCGGATTCTGCTGGCGATGCTGGCGATCGTGATTATCGCGCTCGTGATGTATAAGTTTTTGCCCAACAAGAAAATCCGTTTCTGGAGTGAGCTGCCGGGCGCGGTTTTCTGCGCGGTCGGCTGGCAGATATGTTCCTGGGTCATTTCCGAGTATCTGCGGATTTTCAAGAATTTTACCAGTATGTACGGCAGCCTGACGACACTCATTCTTGTCATGTTATGGTTGTATTTCTCGATGTATATTATGTTGATCGGAGGACAGCTCAACCGCTGGCTCAAGGAACGTTTTCCCAATTGGCGCTTATACGCCCGGGACGAAAAATCTTGACAGAATCCGTATCTGTGGTAGAATTTCTAAGTAAGAGATCCGAACAGCGATCGAATAACGAAAAGCAATGATTGTGCGCAGTAGCGCGCCGCGTTCCGTCAGAGAGAGGAAGCCATCGGCTGTAAGTTTCCTTCGGTTCACACGCCGCGTCAATTTCACACAGGAGCCGCGTCTTTGAACAATTTATATTTAAGTAAGAGACGCCGTCACGCGCGTTAAGCGATAAGGAGAGCCCGCCGATCTGGTGGGAAACAGGGTGGTACCGCGATAATTCGTCCCTGATATATCAATTGCCATAGGGCGGCTGATATATCGGGATTTTTTTTGCGCGGGCAATGATAAAGATGGAGGTAAATCAGATGAAAGAAAAGTTGCGGAAGATCCGCGAGGAAGCGATTCAGCAGATTCAGGCGTCAGACGCCCCGGATAAACTAAACGATGTCAGAATTCGTTTTCTCGGGAAGAAGGGCGAGCTGACAGCGGTGCTTAAGGGCATGAAGGAAGTGGACCCTAAGGATCGTCCTCAGGTTGGCCAGTGGGTGAACGAGACCCGGGAGATCATTGAGAAGGAGCTTGGGGAACGCAAGGAGAAGATGGACCGCGCGATCCGCGAGGCGAAACTTAAGACAGAGGTAATCGATGTCTCGCTGCCGGCGAAACGCTCTGTGATCGGGCATAGTCATCCCAACACGATCGCTCTTGAGGAAGTAGAGAGAATTTTCATCGGCATGGGCTATGAAGTCGTGGAAGGCCCGGAGGTTGAGTACGACGAGTATAATTTCACGAAGCTTAATATACCGGCGGATCATCCCGCTAAGGACGAGCAGGATACTTTTTACATCAACAAGGATATTGTGCTGCGCACGCAGACATCACCTGTTCAGGCGCGTATTATGGAACAGGGAAAGCTTCCGATCCGCATTATTTCTCCCGGACGCGTATTCCGCTCGGATGAAGTAGACGCGACGCATTCGCCTTCCTTCCATCAGATCGAGGGACTTGTTATTGATAAGGGAATCACTTTCGCGGACCTTAAGGGAACGCTGGAAGTATTCGCCAAGGAACTTTTCGGCGAGGACACGAGAACGAAATTCCGTCCTCACCATTTCCCGTTCACGGAACCGAGCGCGGAGGTGGATGTCAGCTGCTTCAAGTGCGGCGGAAAAGGCTGCCGTTTCTGTAAGGGCGAGGGCTGGATCGAAATCCTCGGCTGCGGCATGGTGCATCCGCACGTGCTTGAGATGTGCGGCATCGACTCGAGTGTGTATTCCGGGTTCGCTTTTGGAGTGGGTCTGGAGCGTATCGCGCTTCTGAAGTATGAGATCGACGACATGCGGCTACTTTACGAAAACGATATTCGTTTCTTGAAACAGTTTTAACAGCGGGAGGAGCAAACAATGAATACATCATTATCATGGATAAAAGCGTATGTCCCGGAGCTTAATGTGACACCGCGCGAGTATTGCGACGCGATGACACTTTCCGGCACGAAGGTAGAAAGCTTTGAGGTCCTGGACGCGGATCTCGATAAGATCGTCGTAGGACAGATCAAATCGATTGAGAAGCATCCGGACGCGGATAAGCTGATTATTTGCCAGGTGGATGTCGGAACCGGAATTGTACAAATCGTTACAGGCGCCTCGAACGTATCCGAGGGCGACAAGATACCGGTTGTGCTGGACGGCGGCCGCGTGGCGGGCAGTCACGACGGCAAGAAAACGCCGGGTGGCGTCAAGATCAAGAAGGGCAAGCTCAGAGGCGTCGAGTCTGTCGGCATGATGTGCTCGATTGAGGAGCTGGGACAGACCAGAGAGCTCTACCCGGAAGCGCCGGAGAACGGAATCTTTATTCTACCCGCCGACACGGAAATCGGCGCGGACGCTGTCGCTCTTCTGGGCCTTCGGGACTCCGTGTTCGAGTATGAAATTACTTCGAACCGGGTCGACTGTTACAGCGTACTCGGAATCGCCAGGGAAGCGGCGGCGACGTTCGGAGAGAAATTCCTGATGCCCGAGACGAGGGCGACCGGTAACAATGAGGACGTGAACGACTATATCAAGGTCAAAGTCGAGGATCAGGAGCTTTGTCCGCGGTACTGCGCGCGCGTTGTCAAGAATATAAAGCTCGCGCCTTCGCCGGAATGGATGCGCAGGCGCCTCGCGGCGAACGGAATCCGTCCGATCAACAACATAGTGGACATCACGAATTACGTAATGGAAGAATACGGACAGCCGATGCACGCGTATGATTTGGATACGATCGCGGGCAAACAGATCGTTGTCAGACGCGCGGGCAAGGACGAGAAATTCGTGACGCTGGACGGGCAGGAACGTACGATGGATGATAGTGTCCTGATGATCTGTGACGGCGAAAAGCCGGTTGGAATCGCCGGCATTATGGGCGGTGAGAACTCCATGATTACGGATTCCGTACAGACGATGCTTTTTGAGGCGGCGTGTTTTAATGGCGCGAATATCCGTAAATCCGCGAAGAAAATCGGTCTGCGCACGGACGCTTCCGGTAAATTCGAGAAAGGTCTGGATCCTAACAACGCTTCCGCGGCGATTGACCGCGCCTGCCAGCTGATCGAGGAGCTGGGCGCCGGAGAGGTTGTAGGCGGTATGGTCGACGTGTACCCGAATCCGGTAGCGGAGGAGAAAGTGACGTTTGAGCCGGATAAGATCAACGAGCTTCTGGGTACGAGCCTCAGCAAAGACGAGCAGCTCGCGTACCTGGCCAGGGTAGAGCTTACTTATGATGAGGCGTCGAATGTGATTACCGCGCCGACATTCCGACAGGATATTCACAGGACCGCGGATCTGGCGGAAGAAGTGGCGCGATTCTTTGGTTACGCGAATATACCTACGACTTTGCCAAGAGGCGAGGCGACGACCGGCAAGCTTTCCTTTAAGCAGAGAATTGAGGAGGTCGCGAGAGAGGTCGCGGAGTTCTGCGGTTTCAGCCAGGGGTATTGCTATTCCTTTGAAAGCCCTAAGGTATACGACAAGCTTCTGATCCCGGAAAAGTCCGGTTATCGGAAAGCAATCGAGATTCTGAACCCGCTCGGCGAGGATTTCAGTATCATGAGAACGCTGCCGCTGAATGGCATGCTGACTTCACTTTCGACGAACTATAACCGGAGAAATAAGAATGTGAAGCTTTATGAGCTGGGAAACATATATATTCCTCACAGCCTGCCGCTCGCGGAACTGCCGGATGAGCGTACGCAGTTTACGCTGGGAATGTACGGCAAGGGCGACTTTTTTACAATGAAAGGTGTTGTGGAGGAGTTCTTGGAAAAAGCGGGCATGCGCGACAAATGTGTCTATGACCCGAGCGAGAAGCTGCCGTTTTTGCATCCGGGAAGACAGGCGACGATCATCTATGGTCACACAGCGATCGGGTATATTGGTGAGGTACACCCACAGGTTGCGGATAACTACGAGATTGGTGAGAGAGTGACGATCGCAGTCATTGATATGCCGGAAATTGTCGAGCTCGCGACGTTTGACCGCAAGTACAGCGGAATCGCGAAATATCCGTCAGTAAGCCGCGATATCAGTATGACGGCTCCCAAGGACCTGATGGTCAGCGAGATCGAGAATGTGATTGACAGCAAGGGAGGACAGTATCTGGAGCATTATGAGCTGTTTGATATCTATGAGGGAGATCAGATCGGCGAAGGCTTTAAATCCGTCGCTTATACCATAACCTTCCGGGCTAAGGATAAGACGCTTGAGGACGCGGATATCAACGCGGCGATGGAGCGGATCGTAACCGCTCTCGGACGCCTCAATATTGTGCTTCGTCAGTAAAATAACTCAGAAAGCGTAGAAAAATGAAACGACAGGATTTTTATTTTGACTTACCCAAAGAATTGATCGCACAGGATCCGCTGGAAGATCGATCCGCTTCGAGGCTTCTGGTGCTTGGCCGCGAAAGCGGGGAAGTGACGCACCGGATGTTCCGGGATATCACCTCGTATCTGCGGCCGGGTGACTGCCTGGTTCTGAATGATACCAAGGTGCTTCCCGCGCGTCTGATCGGTCATCGTACCGTCACGGATGGCAAGATCGAGGTCCTTCTTCTGAAGAGACGGGAGAACGACGTTTGGGAAACACTGGTGAAGCCGGGCAAAAAAGCGAAGATCGGTACGGAAATTACCTTTGGAAACGGCGAGTTGACCGGTAAGGTCATCGATGTTGTGGACGAGGGAAACCGGTTGATCCAGTTTGCTTACGAAGGTGTTTTCGAGGAGGTGCTGGACCGGTTGGGACAGATGCCTCTGCCGCCTTATATCACGCATGAGCTGAAGGACAAGAACCGTTATCAGACGGTTTACGCGGTTCATGATGGTTCCGCGGCCGCTCCTACGGCAGGACTGCATTTCACAAAGGAGCTTCTTAAGGAGCTGGAGGATAAGGGAGTTGAGACGGCCTATCTGACGCTTCATGTCGGGCTGGGAACGTTCCGGCCGGTGAAAGTGGACGATATCATGGATCATCATATGCATTCCGAGTTTTTTATCGTGCCGGAAGAAGCCGTGGCGAAGATCAACAAAGCGAAGGCGGCCGGAAACCGCGTGATCGCGGTCGGGACGACAAGCTGTCGAACGCTGGAATCGGCGGCGGGCGAGAACGGGCGTCTTGAGGCGAAAAGCGGTTGGACGGATATTTTTATCTATCCCGGCTATCGCTTCAAAATGCTGGATGGTCTGATCACGAATTTTCATTTGCCGGAATCCACGTTGATTATGTTGGTTTCCGCGCTCGCGGGAAGAGAAAACGTGTTGGCCGCGTACCAGGAAGCGATCGAGAAGCGTTACCGGTTTTTCTCTTTTGGCGACGCGATGCTTATTATCTGATAAAAGAACGCCGCTCAATGATTTTGTGGTCATTGAGCGGCGTGTTATATTTAACTCAGGCTTTATACCCGGGGAACAGATAATCCAGAATCGCTTCCGGACTGTTTTCCTCCACGGGAATGGTGTAAAGCGGCTCGTGAATATCCGGCAGATAATGCGCGTCGGAATCACAGATAATGTGGCAGTCCTTCAGGTAAGGATTCAACTTCAGAATTTCATGGAATTTGCTCAGGTCATGAAGCTCAGCGGTACGGAACTTACTGTCCGGTGGAACGAACCCGAGGTTCGCGAGCAGTGAGTTCGCGTTCTTATCGATATGCGCGGGAATCATGATTCCATGAAAACTCGCGGTCAGATCGGTCAGTATATCAAAAGAAATACTGGTCGCGCTGATCAGAAGCTTCGGCTCCTCGCCTGTGATATTGTCATCCGCGTCCATAAGCGACTGGTGACCGAAAATATCGACCTTATTATTGACGTTGAGAATACGATCGTAAACATAGGAATCGAACGCGAGCGCGTCCTTAAGCTTCGCGAAAAGGCATACCGCGTGAACTTCCTCACTGGTCGTCAGCTCCATGCCCGGAATAAGTGTCAGCCCATACTGGGCAGCCACTTCCATGGCGGCGGGGCAGTTGCGCGACGTGTTATGGTCGGTCAGCGCGATGGCCTGCAGCCCTTTCAGAGCAGCCATTCCAACAATGTTATTCGGTGTCATATCATCATCGCCGCAAGGAGACAGGCAGGAATGAATATGAAAATCATAAAAAATATTCCGTGTCATGAGTGAAGGATGTTATATACGGACAACGCTGTCTCAAAAATAGGCTTCGGTGTCCGGAGGATCATGATATCCTCTTGAGCCGCTCTTGCGATCGCGGCGTCATCCAAAGCCGCTCCTTCGGCCAGTATGACACAGCCTACCTCGGTAAGGGTGGCGACGGCGAGAGTGTTGATGTTGCCCATAACAGTAACCCAGACACAATTCCGGGGCGCCTTGCTCATGGCGATGCTGAGAAGGTCGCAGCAGAACGGGTCGCCAAGCTCCAGATCTTCATTGGCGCCTTGGTGAACAATTTCCAAATCATTCATTGTCATAAATTTTTTTAATGTCACTGTATTCACTCTTTCTACTGAATTCAACGTCAAGGGACAGCATTTCGACCCACAACTGGTCAATCTGGCTCTGCAACAGCTTCAGTGTGGAGGGCTCAATATTCTGTTGTCCGCGCATTCTCGTGATTTCAGAGGAGATTCTGTCGATTTCCTCTGTAAGCTCATGAATCGTGTCACGGTAGATATAAATACAATCATTGATTGACGCCGTGCCACGGACGATGTCCTCCGCGAGAGCCCGGCAAGTCGGAGCGCCGCAGGAACCGCAGTTAAAACCGGGAAAATGGCGCGTGAGACTCTCGACGGACCGCAAAAGCGAAATCCCTTCCGTCATTGTCTTGCCAAGCCGGTAGACGTCGTTGTACTCGATCTTCTCATCCCAGTAGATGGGAGGATTGTAATTGGCTATATCCGCGTAAGGCTTCTGGCCGATGTTCGCGCTGAGCCGTCTCATCCGCTCGCGGGCCACATAAGGATTCTCGACCGTAAGCGCGCCGCCTAAGCAGCTTCCCTGGCAGGCGTGCAGATCGATGTAGTCATAATCCTGGTATTTATCATTCTCAAGATCCTCCAGAATCTTGAGCACGTTCTCAAGACCATCCGCGGTAAGCCGGTTGTCCGGCAGCCCATCCTTGTTATAACCGCCGCTGTCGATCCATCCGATCCGAACTGTTTCCGGGTCGAAAACCTTACGGGGCGCTTTCTCCGCTTCCTTCAGAAGGGGTAAAAGCTTCGGATAGAGATAGGAAATCGCGATGTTTCCATTCAGCGCGCTGGCTCGCACGCCAAGAGGAGACCGCGCGTAAGCGATTGTGGAAGGGCAGGGGCTTATATGAATGATGCCGATCTTCTCGGCGGGCAGCCCGGTTTCTTTCATGGCCTTATCAAGCGCCAGTTCAGCCGCGACCTCGAGAGGCTGGCGGATTGGCAGCAGGTGATCGACCAGATTCGGGAAACGGACCCGGATCAATCTTACGATCGTGAAGCAATACGCGTTGATAAAAGGACGTCCTTCCGGATGCTCGGCGATGTATTTCGCCGCCGCCCGATCGACAAGATCCTTTGACAGACCGATATCACTGACCGCGTCAAAGCCAAGATTAAGCAGCGCGGTCGCTAGAATATTCAAATCATTGAGGTTGTTGAACTGCGCGTAAAGAGCGTGCGAAGGAACCGCCACATTGTACTCGTAGTTCTTAAGAACCTCCAGAGTATTATAACTGCAGCGTTTCGCCCGGCGAACGCATTTCCTCACGCACTCGCCGCAGTCTATGCAGAATTTATCCGTGATCTGCGCCTTCCCATTGCGGACGCGTATCGCCTGCGTGGGGCAGAATTTCAGACAATGACTGCATCCGTTGCAGCGGGCCCTGTCCACGTAAACCGAATGGAAAAAGGCGTTAGTTGAGGTTCTGTCATGCTGCATATCTCAATTCCCTTCTTATAAATTAACGACCATGGTCACAGTCGTTCCTACACCAAGTTTTGTCTCTACGCTCATGTCATCCGAGAACTTCTTCATGTTGGGAAGTCCCATGCCCGCGCCAAAGCCAAGATTGCGCGCGTCTTCCGAGGCGGTCGAAAAGCCGGCCTGCATGGCCTTGTTGATATCCGCGATGCCGGGCCCGTTATCCCGCAGTATCATCTGAATATTCGTAGGGTTGATATTGACGGTAATCTCGCCGCCTCTCGCGTGAATCACCATATTAATCTCACCCTCATACATACAGATCGATACCTTACGCAGAATATCAGGAGGGACACCGACCATGCGGAGCTTGTTCTTCGCGTCCGAGCTGGCGCTGCCAACGGCATTGTAGTCGTCGGGGATGACCGTGTATTTCAACTGAACCATTTCATTATCAGACATTACATTTGACCGCCTTTGATTCCGGCCTGGTAGAGAATGCCGGAAGATGTGAACATTGAGTAATCGGTTCTGAGGACGACCATATCGTTCGAAGCCGCCATCTTAATCATCTGCTCGTCGGGACATTTACCGCGCACAAAAATAATACAGTTCATATCAAGCATTTCCGCGGTACGAATGACCTGCGCGTTGCAAAGACCTGATAAAAGAAGTTTATAGCCGTTCGCGTAAGCGAGAACGTCACTCATCAGATCACAGGCGAAGGCAGATGTCACCTCAAGCCCGGAATGGGCTTCTCCTGTCAGAATTCTCGCGTTGAGCAGTTCAGCCACAGTAGCTATAGTCATATACGTTTCCTCCATTATATTATTGTCACCGACAGATTCTATAAATTTAATATAGCACAGCCGGGGCGACGTTTCAATAATTGAACGTGAAAGGTTTGACAAGCTTTTTGGGCTTTTATACGTCTATTTTATCACATATAAATTAAAAAAGAAGCGTGAATTTTAAGGCCTTTTGGCGCTTGTGGCATGTAACTTAAAAGTAACGAAGAGACTATCTGTTTTTCACATTGGATTCAAAAAAATACACAATCAAATCCCAAAAACATAATAAAAAGGTGCTTAATTGACTAAAAAATGAGTAGATATGAGGAAAAAAGTATGCTATACTTTATTTGCTTAGCAGGCATACAGTATTACGCGAAGATTATTCGTGAAGCTTCAGAAACAACGAAGGAGGGTAATGAATGAGTTCTAAAAAGACAACGGTTCCGTTTCGCGGAACCAAGGAGCAGGAACAGGAGCTTATGACGGTCATCAACGAGCTCCGCGACGAGAAAGGGGCGCTTATGCCCATTATGCAAAGAGCTCAGCAGATTTACGGATACTTACCGATCGAGGTCCAGACGAAGATATCCAATGAGCTGAACATCCCGCTTGAGAAAATCTATGGCGTGGCTACGTTCTATTCCCTGTTCAATCTGAATCCTAAAGGCCAGTATCGGATTTCTGTCTGTCTTGGTACCGCTTGTTACGTTAAGGGATCCGGCAATATTTTCAGCAAACTCCAGGAGAAACTTGGCATAGGCCCGGGTGAGTGCACTCCGGATGGGAAATTCTCCCTTGACGCCTGCCGCTGCCTCGGCGCTTGCGGACTCGCTCCGGTCATGACGATTAACGGAGAAGTCTATGGCCGCCTTACTGAGGATACGCTGGATGATATTCTGGCGAAATATCAATAAGCCATGATGACAGAAATTTCTCTTAATATTCTGGATGTCGCGGAGAATTCTTTTACGGCAAAAGCCTCACTTGTCGAGATTCTGGTGGAAATCGACGAGCCGCGCGATTTTCTGAAGGTTGTGATCACGGACAATGGCTGTGGCATGACCGCGGAGCAGGTAAACCACGTGACGGATCCTTTCTACACAACGAGAACCACCCGCAAAGTCGGACTGGGCGTGCCTTTTCTTAAGCAGGCGGCTGAGCTGACAGGAGGAAGCTTCTCGATTGTGTCCAAGCCAGGGGAAGGGACGACCGTAGAGGCTGTGTTCGGTTATTCCAACATTGACAGAATGCCGCTTGGGGACATTAACTCCACAATCGAGACGATGATACAGGGTCATCCGGACACGGATATCCGGTATACTTACCGGCATAATGGCGGCGAGTTCGTTCTGGACACAAGGGAGATGCGGGAAGCGCTGGGAGATGTCCCGCTGGACGAGCCGGAGGTGCTTCAGTATATTTCGGAATACTTAGGAGAGAATAAGCAGGAAATCGATCTGATGGTTAAAAAGGAGGATTCATAAATGAAGTCTTTGGAAGAATTAAAGGCTATTCGAGAGAAAATGCAGGGCCAGGTCGGACTGCGCGCCGAAAGCAACGCGCAGACCAGAGTTGTGGTTGGCATGGCGACCTGTGGTATAGCGAGCGGCGCGAGACCTGTTCTTAAGACTCTTTCAGACGCGGTTCAGGAGAAACAGCTTAAGGATATTTCCGTAACGCAGACGGGCTGCATCGGCCTTTGCCAGTACGAGCCGATTGTAGAAGTCTTTGAGCCGGGCAAAGAGAAGATCACATATGTGCATATGAACCCGGAGAAAGCTCTTGATGTCGTTAACAAGCATTTGATTGGCGGACATCCTGTAACGGCATATATGTTACAGGCTCACGAAGCATAGATTGGAGGAGGTGTAAAGTATGTATCGTTCACACGTTTTGGTATGTGGAGGAACAGGTTGTACTTCCTCTGGAAGCCTGAAGGTCATTGAGACACTTAACAGTGAGCTGAAAGCGAAGAATCTTGAGACAGAAGTCTGTGTCGTAGAGACCGGCTGTCATGGACTTTGCGCTTTGGGCCCTATTATGATCGTCTATCCCGAAGGCACGCTGTACACTATGGTAAAACCTACGGATGTTCCGGAAATCGTGGAAGAGCATCTGCTTAAGGGCCGTGTGGTTACGCGCCTTGTGTATGACGAGACAGTTACCGAAAACGGTATCAGCTCTCTTAATGAGACGAACTTTTATAAGAAACAGCATCGTATCGCTCTTCGTAACTGCGGTGTTATTAACCCGGAGAATATCGAGGAGTATATCGCGACAGGCGGTTATGAGGCTCTTGGAAAAGTCCTGACGGAGATGAAGCCGATGGACGTAATCCAGATTCTTCTTGACAGTGGTCTTCGCGGAAGAGGCGGCGCCGGTTTCCCGACAGGTCTCAAATGGAAATTCGCGGCGGGTAACCAGGCGGATCAGAAATACGTCTGCTGCAACGCCGATGAAGGTGACCCGGGCGCGTTCATGGATCGTTCCGTGCTTGAAGGCGATCCGCATGTTGTTCTTGAGGCTATGGCAATCGCCGGATACGCGATTGGTTCCACACAGGGTTATATTTATGTAAGAGCTGAGTACCCGATCGCGGTTAAGCGTCTGCAGATCGCGATTGATCAGGCCAGAGAGTATGGTCTGCTCGGTAAGAATATTTTTGACACGGGATTTGATTTCGATATTGAGCTTCGCCTTGGTTCCGGCGCGTTTGTATGCGGCGAGGAAACAGCGCTGATGCGCTCAATCGAAGGTAACCGCGGCGAGCCCAGACCTCGTCCTCCTTTCCCTGCTGTCAAGGGTCTGTTCGCGAAACCGACTATTCTGAATAACGTTGAGACATGGGCGAATATCCCTCAGATCATCCTGAATGGCCCGGAGTGGTTCGCCGCTATGGGTACTGAGAAATCTAAAGGCACGAAGGTCTTCGCTCTTGGCGGCAAGATTACGAATACCGGCCTTGTTGAGATTCCTATGGGCACAACGCTCCGCGAGATCATTTATGATATCGGCGGCGGCATTCCCAACGGTAAGAAATTTAAAGCGGCTCAGACCGGTGGTCCTTCCGGCGGTTGTATTTCCACAGAGAACCTGGATGTTCCGATCGATTACGATAACCTGATCGCGATCGGCTCCATGATGGGATCCGGTGGATTGATCGTTATGGATGAGGATAACTGCATGGTCGATATCGCGAAGTTCTTCCTGCAGTTCACAGTTGATGAGTCCTGCGGCAAATGCACGCCTTGTCGTGTCGGCACGAAACGTATGCTTGAGATTCTTGAGAAGATCACGCACGGCAAAGCGACAATGGATGACCTCGATAAACTGGAGGAACTCTGCTACCATGTAAAAGAGAACTCACTGTGCGCTCTTGGACAGACCGCCCCGAACCCTGTATTGTCGACAATTCGCTATTTCCGCGATGAGTATATCGCTCATATCGTAGATAAGAAATGCCCGGCAGGTGTCTGCAAGGCTTTGTTATCCTACAAGATCGACCCCGCGAAATGCAAGGGCTGTACTCTTTGCGCTCGTAACTGCCCCGCTCACGCTATCAGCGGCGTAGTAAGAGAACCGCATGTCATTGATAACAGTAAATGTATCAAGTGCGGCGTATGTATGGAGAACTGTAAATTCGACGCAATCAGAAAGGAATAACGGAGGCGATTGAGATGGCAGATATTTCATTGAAGATAAATGGTATAGATGTGACGGCACCGGCTGGGACAACCATCCTGGAAGCCGCGCATATGGTGGGAATCGACATCCCGACACTTTGTTATTTAAAAGATATCAATGAAGTTGGCGATTGTCGTATGTGTGTCGTTGAGGTAAAGGGCGCGAGATCATTGGTCGCGGCTTGTATGTACCCGATCAGCGAAGGCCTTGAAGTCTGGACGAACACGGAGAAAGTTCTGAAATCACGTAAGCGCACACTGCAGCTGATCCTTTCCAATCATGACCAGCGCTGCCTTTCCTGCATCAGGAGCGGCAACTGCGAGCTGCAGAATCTTTGTAAAGAGCTTGGCGTTGAGGATGAGCACTATTATGAGGGCGAGCGCAGACATTATGAGCTTGATACCTCCGCGGTTCATATGATCCGTGATGATAATAAGTGTATCCTTTGCCGCCGCTGTGTAGCTGCCTGCGAGAATGTCCAGGGTATCGGCGTTATCGGACCGAATAACCGCGGCTTCAACGCGAACATCAGCTGCGCGTTTGAGATGGGTCTTGGCGAGACCGCCTGCGTTAACTGTGGACAGTGCGTCGTTGTATGTCCTACCGGCGCTCTTTATGAGAAGGACGACACGCCGAAGATCGAGGAAGCGCTTTCCGATCCCAGCAAGTTCGTTGTTGTTCAGACAGCTCCTTCAATCCGCGCGACACTCGGCGAGGAGTTCGGTTTCCCGATCGGAACCGATGTAGAGGGTAAGATGGCCGCGGCGCTCAGACGCCTTGGCTTTGATAAAGTTTTTGATACCGATTTTTCGGCGGACCTGACGATCGTTGAAGAAGCGAACGAGTTAGTTGAGCGCGTGACGAACGGAGGAATTCTTCCGATGATCACTTCCTGCTCACCCGGCTGGGTCAAGTACTGCGAGACCTATTATCCGGAACTGCGCGATCATCTTTCAAGCTGCAAATCACCGCAGCAGATGTTCGGCGCTGTCACGAAGACGTATTACGCGCAGAAGATGGGAATTGATCCTAAGGATATTTTCTGCGTAGGCGTTATGCCTTGCACAGCCAAGAAATTCGAGATCCTGCGCGACAACGAGTCCGCGGCGGGATGCCAGGATGTGGATGTCGCGATTACGACGAGAGAGCTTGCCCGCATGATCAAGCGCGCCGGCATCGATCTCGCGCAGCTGGAAGATGAAGGCTTTGACGATCCTCTGGGAGAGTCTACAGGAGCCGGCGTTATCTTCGGCGCTACCGGCGGTGTTATGGAAGCCGCTCTACGTACCGCTGTTGAGACTATTACGGGAGAGGAACTGAAAAACCTCGATTTCACGGAAGTCCGCGGTATGGAAGGCATCAAGGAAGCTACCTATCATGTTGGCGATATGGATGTGAAAGTAGCGGTCGCTTCCGGGCTGAGCAACGCGCGCGTTATTATGGATAAGATCAAATCGGGAGAAGCGGATTATCAGTTCATCGAGATCATGTGCTGCCCGGGCGGTTGTATCAATGGCGGCGGCCAGCCGATGGTTCCGTCACATGTGCGTAACTTTGAGGACGTGCGCGGCAAACGCGCGGCCGCTCTGTATCGCAATGACGCGGCAAAAGGGATTCGCAAGTCTCATGAGAATCCTTCTATTAAGAAGCTTTATGATGAGTATCTGGTTAAACCGGGAAGTGAGAGAGCGCACGAGATACTTCACACATCATATGTGAAGCGTACGATTAATAAATAAGAGACTTCCTTAACATCAGATCTATAGATGCCTGCGAAAACGCCTCTCTGTTGGAAAAATCCGACAGGGAGGCGTTTTCTTTACAAATACATGAGATTATTTCCGCAATTGATTTATTTCGTCGAAAAATCCGGGATAGGAGACAGAAACGCATTGGCTGTCCTCAATTCTTGTCACGCCTTCAGCCGCGAGGCCGGCGATAGCAAACGACATGGCGACTCGATGGTCAAAACATGTCTTGATCGAGGCTCCCCTCGGTTTATCCGCTCCCTCGATGATCATGCCGTCTTCTGTAGGAATGGCCGGGACGCCCATAGCGCGAAGCCCAGCTGTTACGGTATCTATACGGTTCGATTCTTTTACTTTAAGTTCTCCGGCGTCACGAATCGCGGTCGTGCCGCGCGCGTAAGCCGCCATTACGGCGATAATCGGAATTTCGTCGATCAACGTCGGGATGACGGCGCCGGAAATCTCAGTGCCTCTCAGTTGGCTGTGCCGGACGATTAAATCCGCTGTCGGCTCGCCGGCGGCTGTCGTCGTGTTCTCAATACTGAAATCCGCTCCCATATCGCGGCAGACCTTCAGAATACCGCTCCGTGTCGGGTTGATACCGACGTTCTTGACCCGGACTTCGCTTCCGGGAACGATCAGGGCGGCAGCGATAAAATAGGCCGCGGAAGAAATGTCCCCCGGGATCGTGATGTCAAAAGGAGTCAACCGCTCGCAAGGCCGGATTGAGCAGGTGGCGCCGCTGACCCGTATATCCGCGCCTAAGGCGTCAAGCATCAGCTCCGTGTGATTCCGCGAAAGATAGGGTTCTGTAACAGATGTTTCACCGTTCGCGTAAAGTCCTGCCAGAAGGATCGCCGATTTCACCTGCGCGGAAGCGACCGGGGAGTCGTAATGAATTCCCTTCAAATCTCTTCCGGAAATCGCGAGAGGCGCGCGTCCGTTCCCGTTCACGCTAACGATGGAAGCGCCCATACGCGTAAGCGGTTCAATCACGCGGTTCATAGGACGGCTGTTAAGAGAATCGTCGCCGGATAAAACGCAGTCAAAAGGCTGCGGCGCGAGAAGACCTGAAATTAATCGCGTGGTGGTGCCGCTGTTACCCATATTTAATGTAGAAGATGGCGCTTTAAGACCGTGAAGTCCCCGGCCGCGGACGATTACCTCCCGGGCGTTTCGCTCAATCGGGACACCCATCGCCCGGAAAGCGTCGATGGTGGAAAGGCAGTCGCTTCCGGCCAGAAAATTTCGTATTCTCGATGTCCCATCCGTGACAGCGCCAAGAAGCGCGCTCCTGTGGGAAATGGATTTGTCTCCGGGCACAATTACCGTGCCCTTTAGAGGCGCGCTTTTGGTGATTTCCATGATAGCCATAAAAATATATCTCCTTATTGTTAAAAGCGTTGAAAGTCCGTGCTTATCGGATATATACGGTATAGTGGTGCCGGTTCAGCAGCGTTACCGCTTTGTCCAGAGGCGCCTGTTCGTAAAATTCGATCCGCAGTACTCCTTCCTCAAATTCACGGTTATGGACTATGCCGATATTTTTAATGCTGATTCCGGCTGTCGCCAGAATCGTGGCAATCGTGGCGATGGTTCCGGCTTCATCGATCAAATCGCAGTACAGCACGTAGGAACGCTCGATCGGACCGACATTCTTCACCGGAATTGAGTTCCGGTATTCCCGCGCGTTTTCAAAAAAGTCATACAGAGCCTTGCTGTCCTTATTGGACAAAAGCTCGATCACGCCATCCAGTGATTCCTCGTATCCGCGCAGGACGCGGATGATCCAGTCGGTGTTCGTGAGGCAGATCTGCTGCCACATGTCCGGAGAAGAAGAGGCAATCCGGGTAATATCGCGGAAACCTCCCGCCGCGAGACGACGCGCGTATAAGTCATTGTCGTCACTCGCTTCCACGTAATTAACAAGCCCTGAAGCTATAATGTGCGGAAGATGGCTGATGATGGCCGTTACCTTATCATGGCGCTCGCAGTCCATCACGATGGGAATGCCATGTATGCTCTCGATCAGCTTCTTATAACGCTCGATCATGTCAGGAGGCGTTTCCGGTTCAGGTGTCATAATGTAGTAAGCGTTCTCAAAAATAAGCGCCTTGGAATTGGAAAACCCGGTTTTCTCGGAACCGGTCATAGGATGCCCGCCGATAAAGGACCGGGAGAGGCCCTCGCGGACAATCGTCTCGTGAATATGGGTCTTCACGCTGCCTACATCCGTTAATATTGTCTCGGGTCCGAGAAAAGCTTTGATCTGAGGAAGATACCCGGCGTTCGCCGCGACGGGAGCGCACAGAAAAATATAATCCTGTCCGGAAAAGCCCTCATCGATTCGTTCTCTCTTATAATCTATGACGCCTTCTCTCAGAGCGGCGTCCGCGGCGGTCGGGTCCGCGTCGAAAGCGGTCAAAACGCATTCCGGCGAAAAAAGCCGGAACGCTCTGGCAAGCGATCCGCCAATCAGGCCAAGACCTATAATACCGATTTTCGAGCTGGGCATATTGTTACCTCCTCAAGCTTATGTTACATGTATTCTAAAGCTTTTTCGGTTTTGTGTCAACACTATAGCGCTTTAAAGCGAAAAAGCGATAAATAATTTGTGTGAATCTGCATAATTTCCTTGTAAACACAGAACCTTTTTAGTAAAATATATACATAGCTTTATACTAGAATAGTATTGGAGGTATCAGCATGAAGAATTACACGACCGATCAGATTCGCAACGTTGTACTGCTTGGACATGGCGGCGCCGGAAAGACCAGCCTGACAGAAGCGATGGCGTTTCTGGCAGGAGTTACAAACCGCCTTGGTAAGGTTGATGACGGGAGTTCGCTCAGCGATTTTGATAAAGAGGAGCAGAAGAGGAAGTTTTCAATCAGCGCGACTGTCGTTCCTATGGAATGGGAAGGCACGAAGATCAATATTCTGGACACACCGGGATATTTTGATTTTGTCGGCGAGGTAGAGGAAGCGGCCGCTGCCGCGGACGCCGCGGTTATCGTGGTTTCCGGCAAGGCAGGAGTGGAAGTCGGAACGGAGAAGGCGTGGGAGATTTGCGAGAAGTACAATCTGCCCAGAATGTTCTTCATCACTGATATGGATATTGATAACGCGAGTTACCGCGAGGCGGTCGAGACACTTACGGAGAAGTATGGCAAGTCTATAGCGCCGTTTTATCAGCCGATCCGCGAGAACGAGAAATTTGTGGGCTATGTCAATGTAGTGAAGAAGGCCGGCAGAAGATTCCGCGACGTAGGTCAGCGCGACGAGTGCGAGATTCCGGATTACTGCCTTGAGAATATGAATATCTGCCGCGACGCTCTGATGGAAGCGGTGGCGGAGACCTCCGATGAGTTCATGGACCGTTATTTTAACGGTGAGGAATTCACGGTGGACGAGATCCGCGCGGCTTTGCGTTTTAACGTAACGGACGGCGATATCGTGCCGGTAGCGATGGGCTCGACGATTAACGTTCAGGGTGTCGCGAATCTGATGTCGGATATCGTCAAGTATTTCCCGAGCCCGGATAAACGTCAGCGCTCCGGAATTAATTGCAAGACGAACGAGATCTTTGAGGCGAATTATGACTTTTCCAAAGCGAAGAGCGCTTATGTGTTTAAGACGATCATCGATCCTTTTATTGGTAAATACTCTCTGATTAAGGTTTGCTCCGGCGTTCTTAAGGGAGACGATGTACTGTATAACGTGAATACGGAAACAGAAGAGAAGCCGGGCAAGCTGTTCCTGCTTCAGGGCAATAAACCGATCGAGGTCAGCGAGCTTCACGCCGGAGATATCGGCGCGATCGCGAAACTGAGCGCGACCTTCACAGGGGACACCCTTTCCACGAAGGCGACGCAGATCATGTATCCGAAGACAGAGCTTTCCACGCCGTACACGTATTTACGCTACGACGCGAAGAACAAGGGAGATGAGGACAAGATCTCGCAGGCTCTTTCGAGAATCGGCCAGGAAGACCTGACCATGAGAAACATAATCGACTCCGAGAACCGCCAGAGTCTTCTTTATGGTATTGGCGAGCAGCAGCTCGACGTAATCGTGAGCAAGCTCGCTACGCGCTATAAGGCGGAGATCGAGCTTTCCACGCCGAAGGTAGCGTTCCGCGAGACAATTCGCAAGAATTCGGATGTGGATGAGAAATATAAGAAACAGTCCGGTGGTCATGGACAATATGGTCATGTTAAGATGCGTTTTGAGCCTTCGGGAGATCTGGAGACTCCGTATATTTTCGAGGAATGCGTTGTCGGCGGAGCGGTTCCCAAGAACTACTTCCCGGCGGTCGAGAAGGGACTTCAGGATTCCGTGCAGAAGGGACCGCTTGCCGGATATCCGGTTGTGGGCGTTAAGGCGACTTTGTACGATGGATCCTATCATCCGGTAGACTCATCTGAGATGGCGTTTAAGACCGCTACAGTACAGGCGTTCAAGAAGGGCTTTCTGGAGGCTTCTCCGGTACTCCTTGAGCCGATCGCTTCCGTGAAAGTAACGGTTCCGGAGTCGTATACCGGTGATGTCATGGGTGATCTGAACAAGCGCCGCGGCCGCGTGCTGGGCATGAACCCTATATCAGGCGGGAAGCAGGTCGTAGAGGCGGATGTTCCGATGGTGGGAATGTTCGGATACTGTACGACACTTCGCTCGATGACCGGTGGACGCGGAACCTTTGAGTACGCGTTCGCGAGATATGAGCAGGCTCCGGCTGAGGTTCAGCAGAAGGAAATCGAGGCGAGAGCCGCGGAAGAGAAATAGCCGCTGAATGGATTAGTTAACCGCGTATCGGATACGCGATTGAAGAGGATGTCTTCTTTTTACGCTTTCTCGGCGGGAGGACATCCTCTTTATTTACGAGTTCAGCGATTGACAAATCCTTTCGTTGTGATAAAATTTTACCGTGTGTAAGTAAATGGAAATTCCGGCGAAACGACAGGCCGGGGAAATAAAAGGAGCGTATGAGATGAGCTTAGCGTATAACCACAGAGCCATTGAGAAGAAGTGGACGGAGAAATGGGCCGCGAACCCTGTAAATGTCAAAGCGGACTCGAAAGGAAAGAGAGAGAAATACTATTGCCTGGATATGTTTCCATATCCGTCCGGCAACGGCCTTCATGTCGGCCATTGGCGCGGCTACGTAATTTCGGATGTGTGGAGCCGCTACAAGCTTCTCCAGGGTTATTATATTGTTCATCCGATGGGTTGGGACGCGTTCGGCCTGCCCGCGGAGAATTACGCGATCAAGATGGGAGTTCATCCGGCGAAGTCAACGAACGACAATATCGCTCATATCAAGGAGCAGATTAACCAAATCGCCGCGCTTTATGATTGGGATATGGAAGTAAACACGACAGATCCCGAGTTTTATAAATGGACACAGTGGATTTTTGTTCAGATGTTCAAGAATGGCCTCGCGTATGAGAAGGAATTCCCAATCAACTGGTGTCCTTCCTGCAAGACCGGCCTCGCGAACGAAGAGGTCGTCAATGGTCGTTGTGAGCGCTGCGGCACGGAAGTGACGAAGAAGAACCTGCGCCAGTGGATGCTTCGCATCACGAAGTACGCGGATAGACTTCTGTCGGATCTGGATCAGCTCGATTGGCCGGAGAAGGTCAAGAAGATGCAGACAGACTGGATCGGCAAGAGCTACGGCGCGGAGGTCGATTTCCCTGTAGAGGGCCGCTCCGAGAAAATCACGGTTTACACGACGCGTCCGGATACTCTTTACGGCGCGACTTTTATGGTACTGGCTCCCGAGCACGAGCTGGCGGCGTCACTCGCGACACCGGAACATGAAGAGGAAGTGAAGAAGTATATTTACGACGCTTCCGTTAAATCGAATGTCGATCGCCTTCAGGATAAGGAGAAGACCGGCGTGTTTACCGGAACCTACGCGATCAACCCGCTGAACGGCGCTCGTACGCCGATCTGGCTTTCCGATTATGTTCTCGCGGATTACGGCACAGGCGCGATCATGTGCGTGCCCGCTCATGATGACCGTGATTTTGAGTTCGCGAAGAAATTTGATATTCCGATCATTCAGGTCATCGCCAAGGATGGCAAAGAAATCGAGAATATGACAGAGGCGTATACGGAGGCGTCCGGTATCATGATCAATTCCGGCGAGTGGAACGGCATGGAATCCGCTGTTCTTAAGAAAGAAGCTCCCGAGATGATCGAGAAGAGGGGCATGGGTCGTAAGACAGTAAACTATAAGCTTCGTGACTGGGTATTCTCGCGTCAGCGTTACTGGGGCGAGCCGATTCCCATTGTGCATTGTCCTCATTGCGGCGCGGTGCCGGTTCCTGAAGATCAGCTTCCGCTGATGCTTCCGCCCGTGGACAGCTACGAGCCGACCGGAACAGGCGAGTCTCCGCTCGCGGCGATTGATGAGTGGGTCAACACGACATGTCCGGTCTGCGGCGCTCCCGCGAAGCGCGAGACGAACACGATGCCGCAGTGGGCCGGTTCCTCCTGGTACTTCCTGCGCTATGTGGACAATCATAATGATAAAGAACTGGTTTCCAAGGAGAAGGCGGACGAGTATCTTCCCGTGGATATGTATATCGGCGGGGTGGAGCATGCCGTGCTTCACCTGTTGTATTCGAGATTTTACACGAAGTTCCTTTATGATATAGGCGCGATTGACTTCCAGGAGCCCTTCAAGAAGCTTTTCAATCAGGGCATGATTACCGGGAAGAACGGCATTAAAATGAGTAAATCCAAAGGCAACGTTGTCTCGCCGGACGATCTGGTCCGTGATTACGGCTGTGACTCTTTGAGAATGTACGAGCTTTTTGTCGGGCCGCCGGAACTGGACGCGGAGTGGGACGACAGAGGCATCGAGGGCGTTTACCGTTTCCTCAACCGTTTCTGGAAGCTTTCCATGGACAGCCTGGAGGCGAATGTCAAAGCGACGGACGAGATGATCAAGGAGCGCCATAAGGTAACGCGCGATATCACGGAGAGATTGGAAGCGTTCAGTCTGAACACGGTTATTTCCGGCTTCATGGAGCATAACAATCGTCTGATGGAAATCGCCAAGAAAGAGGGCGGTATCGACCGCGAGACGATCGAGACATATTGCGTTCTGCTTTCTCCGTTCGCGCCGCATATTACCGAGGAAATCTGGGAACAATACGGCCATGACACAAGCGTGTTCGCGAATACGTGGCCTTCCTTCGACGAGGAAGCGATGAAGGAAGAGGAGATTGAGATCCCCGCGCAGATCAACGGGAAGACCAGAGCGGTCATTAAACTTCCGGCGGATGTTTCCAAAGAGGACGCGATCGCCGCGGCCAAAGAATGCCTTAAGAGCAAGCTTACCGGGAACATTGTGAAGGAAATATACGTGCCGGGCAAAATCATCAATATCGTACAGAAGTAAAAGCCTATGAGAATAGCTGTGATAACGGGGGCTTCAAGCGGCCTGGGACGGGAATTCGTCAAACAGCTTGGCCAAAAGGAAGATCTGGACGAGATCTGGGCGATCGCGAGAAGAGAAGACAGGCTTCTGGCGCTTCGCGAGCTGACCGGCCGCGAAATTCGCCCGATCGCGATGGATCTGACCGATGGCGCGAATGTGGAGAAATTAGAAGAGATGTTCAAGGCGGAGAAGCCGGATATCCGGGTACTCGTTAACGCCGCGGGCATGGGACGGATTGGGAAAACTACCGCGATACCGGAAGCGGACAACAACGCGATGATCGATCTGAACTGCCGGGCCGCTGTCGCGGTCACGACAGCCGCGTTTCCGTATCTTAGCAAGGGGTCCAGGGTTCTGGAAATCTGCTCGACCGCCGGCTTTCAGCCGATGGCGGGCTTAAATGTGTACGCCGCGACCAAGGCTTTTCTGCAAAGTTACACGAAAGCGCTTCACTATGAGCTGCTTCTGACCGGTATTCACGTAACTGCGGTCTGCCCTTATTGGATCAAGGACACGGAGTTCATACCGACGGCCCGGCAGGTCGATCGGAATGGTTTTCGTCATTTCCCTCTGGCCTCCCGGTCCAAAACCGTGGTCAGCTGGGCGCTTTTTGACAGCAAGCTGAATTTGTGGGTATCGACGCCGGGACCGATCTGCATGGCGCACCGTCTGGTAGCGAAATTCATTCCGCATTTTATCATGGTGCCGTTTCTGGATTTGCTAAGAAGAGTGTGATTTTACGGGCTTTTGGCGGGTTGACTTCACACGCGCGAAGTGTTACAATGTGCTTTAATAAATAAACGCGTTAAAGGGGTAAAGTGATATGCCAATTACGGAGGTTCTGGAACGTAACTGTGAATTGTACGGAGACGATATTTGTCTTGTGGAAATCAATCCGAAGCTCGCGGAGGACAGGCGTATAACCTGGAAGGAATATGAGTTGATCGAGCCGACGCCGTTCGTTCACTATCGTCGGGAGATCACGTGGAATGTTTTTAACGAGAAAGCGAACCGGTTCGCGAATCTTTTGCTCAGCAGGGGCGTGAAGAAGGACGATAAGGTCGCGATTCTTTTGATGAATTGTCTGGAGTGGCTGCCGATTTATTTCGGTATTCTGAAGACGGGAGCGTTGGCTGTGCCGCTTAATTTCCGGTATTCTTCCGATGAGATTAAATATTGCGCGGATCTCGCGGATGTGGACGTGCTGGTCTTCGGGCCGGAGTTTATCGGAAGAGTGGAGGAGATCGCCGATACGGTTTCCAGGAACCGTCTGCTTTTTTATGTGGGTGACAATTGCCCTTCCTTCGCGGAAAGCTATACGATGCAGACGATGAACTGTTCCGGTAAATCCCCGGACATCAAGCTCACGGAGGAGGATAACGCCGCGATCTATTTTTCATCTGGCACGACGGGATTCCCGAAGGCGATTCTGCATAATCATGAGAGTCTGACGCACGCCTGTAAGGTGGAGCAGGCGCATCACCACCAGACGAAGGAAGATGTGTTCCTCTGCATCCCTCCGCTTTATCATACCGGCGCGAAGATGCACTGGATGGGAAGCTTTCTGGTCGGTGGCAAGGCAGTGCTCCTGAAGGGCACGAGTCCGGAGTTTATTCTTGACGCGGTATCGAAGGAACAATGCACGATCGTGTGGCTGCTTGTGCCGTGGGCGCAGGATATTCTGGACGCGTTGGACCGCGGCGAAATTAAGCTTGAGGATTATAAGCTTGACCAGTGGAGATTGATGCACATCGGCGCGCAGCCGGTGCCGCCAAGTCTGATCAAGCGGTGGAAGAAATATTTCCCGAACCATGAGTACGATACCAATTACGGCTTGAGCGAGTCGATTGGGCCGGGCGCGGTTCACCTCGGTGTTGAGAATATCGACAAGGTAGGCGCGATCGGTAAGGCGGGATTTGGCTGGAAGACCCGTATTGTGGATGAGAACGGGCAGGACGTGAAACAGGGTGATGTTGGCGAACTTTTACTGAATGGCCCCGGTGTCATGACCTGCTATTATAAAGACAGGAAGGCGACCAGAGAGGTTCTGAAGGAAGGCTGGCTTTACACAGGCGATATGGCCCGTGAGGACGAGGACGGCTTTATTTTCCTTGTTGACCGGAAGAAGGACGTGATCATCAGCGGTGGCGAGAATATCTACCCGGTTCAGATTGAGGACTTCCTGCGAACCAACGACAGTATTAAGGATGTCGCGGTCATAGGGCTTCCGGATAAGCGCCTCGGGGAGATCTCCGCGGCGATCGTGGAGCTCAAGGAGGACTATATCTGTGACGAGGAAGGACTTACGGAGTTCTGTAAGAAGCTTCCGCGTTATAAGAGACCGCGTAAGTTCATCTTCGCGGAGGTACCCAGAAACCCGACCGGCAAGATTGAGAAACCGAAGCTGCGCGAGATGTACTGCGGCGAGCGGCTTGTCGAGATGGAAAACAAAAGTTGATCGTATTTGACTGAAATTGAGAGGCTCAGCGCCGGAAACGACGCTGGGCCTTTTTTCAAGGGCAATTTTGCATAAAAAGAGATATGAATCTTTGTGAAATATAATGACTGATAATGATTGAAAATGAAAGAAAATGGGTGTATTATGGAAACATAGAAAGGAGATGGGCAATTTGCTGACAGAAGAAAGGCATCGCAGAATATTGTCACTTGTGGAGGCGAATCACAGCATCTCCGTTCTGGAACTGACAGAGCTTCTTGATACTTCTGAGTCCACGATTCGTAGAGATCTCGCGGTTCTGGACTCAGAGGGACGGCTGATCAAAGTAAGAGGCGGAGCGGTTATATCCGGAAGTGAGTACGCGACGAAGGACGACGCGGTCGTCTTACGTCAGGGTATGAACATGGAGGAGAAACGGATTATCGCGAAGTACGCGGCCTCTTTGATTGAGCCGGACGATTTCGTTTATCTGGATGCCGGAACCACAACGGGGAGCGTGATTGATTTTCTGGACGAGAAAAGAGCGGTTTTTGTCACAAACGCTTCGGATCACGCGAGGCGGCTTTCGGAGAAGGGATATACCGTTTATCTTCTCGGCGGTGAGTACAAGGCTGTCACGGAAGCGGTCGTCGGGGAGGAAGCTGTGGAGAATCTCGCCAGATACAATTTTACAAAAGGGTTCTGGGGAGCGAACGGCGCGCATCCCATCAACGGCTTCAGCACGCCGGAGGTGCGGGAAGCGATTCTTAAGGAGAAGGCGATGGAACGCTGCGATAAATGCTATGTCCTGTGCGACAGCAGCAAGTTCTCGCGGATTTCCTGTGTTACCTTCGCGCCTTTTACGGGAGCGACAGTAATTACGACTCGCGCGCCGAAGGAAGGTTACTCGAAGTTCACAAATATAGTGGAGGTGGAGAAATAGTGATTTACACAGTTACTTTTAACCCATCGTTGGATTATATCATCAGCGTGCCGTCTTTTCAAACAGGCGTCGTTAACCGGACATCGGTTGAAATTCTGAATCCGGGCGGTAAAGGCATTAATGTGTCGCTGGTTCTCAGAAACCTGGGACTGGACAGTACGGCTTATGGTTTTCTGGCCGGGTTTACCGGAAGCGAGATCGCGCGTCTTCTGGGCGGCCGCGGAATCAAGACGGATTTCATCAACGTGGAAGAGGGAATTTCCCGAATCAATGTCAAGATACGTTCTGACGAGGAAAGCGAGATCAACGGTCAGGGACCGAGGATCACGGAAGCGGACATCGAGAAGCTATACGCGAAACTGGACAAACTGACATCAGAGGATTACCTGGTCCTCGCGGGAAGCATTCCGGATGTAATGCCAAGCTCTATGTACAGCGACATTATGGCGAGACTTGCCGACAAGAATATCAAGGTTGTCGTTGACGCGACACAGAAGCTTTTAATGAATGTGCTTAAGTATAAACCGTTCCTGATCAAGCCCAATAACCACGAGTTGGCTGAAATGCTGGGTGTGGAGATCCGGAACAAAGATGATGTGGTCAAATACGCGAAACAGCTTCAGGAGATGGGAGCTCGCAACGTTCTCGTTTCAATGGCCGGAGATGGCGCCGTTCTTTTGGCGGAAGACGGGTCAGAATTCCGGGCGGAGGCTCCTAAGGGCAAGGTCAGAAACTCCGTAGGAGCGGGGGATTCCATGGTGGCGGGATTCCTGACGGGATATATTCAGAAAGGCAACTACGCCGACGCTTTTAAGATGGGCGTCTGCACAGGAAGCGCGAGCGCGTTTTCCGATGGGATGGCAACCCGGGAAGAGGTTGAAAACCTCCTCCTCTCACATAATTTCCAGTTTTAAAACACGCAGGAGGGAGAACAATGAGAATTATTGATTTGCTGGACCCCAGAAGTATCGAGCTTCAGGGACAGGCGACGGACAAGAAGGATGTCCTGAACAAAATGGTATCTCTGATGGTTCAAAGCGGCAAGATCGCGGACGAGGAGACCTATCGTAAGGGCGTGTTCGCCCGTGAGGACGAGAGCACGACGGGAATCGGAGAAGGCATCGCGATACCGCATTGCAAGTCAGACGCTGTTAAAGCGCCGGGACTCGCGGCCATGCTGATACCGAACGGGGTGGATTTTGACTCTTTGGATGGCGCGCCGGTCGATCTTATTTTTCTGATCGCGGCTCCGAACACGAAGGATAATGTACATCTGGAGGTGCTCAGTAAGCTTTCCGTGCTTCTTATGGACGAGGAATTTACCGCTTCGCTTCGTAAAGCGAAATCAAAAGACGAGTTTCTGAAGGTCGTCGACGCGGCGGAAACGCGCCAGGACGCAAAGGAAGCGGGAGAAGCTCAGACAATTTCCTCGTCCTCGTCAGACAAGAAAATCCTCGCGGTTACCGGATGCCCGACAGGCATCGCGCATACTTATATGGCCGCGGAATCGCTTGAGAAGCAGGCAAAAGCTATGGGCTACGCGATCAAGGTAGAGACAAGAGGCTCCGGCGGCGCGAAGAATGTTCTGACGGACGAGGAAATCGCGGCCGCGGATGGCATTATCGTGGCGGCGGACACCAACGTGCCGATGGATCGTTTTGATGGCAAGAAGCTGGTAGAGGTTCCGGTTTCAGATGGCATCAGCAAGCCGGAAGAGCTGATCAACCGCGTACTCGCGGCGGACGCTCCGATTTATAAGGCTAAAGGCGGCGCTGTGAAGAGCAGTTCCTCGCAGGCTTCAGGAGGAGCGGGACATCAGGCGTATAAGCACCTGATGAACGGTGTTTCCCATATGCTTCCGTTCGTTGTAGGCGGTGGTATTCTGATCGCCCTCGCGTTCCTGCTGGATGATTATTCCATCAATCCCAGTAATTTCGGTATGAACACGCCGGTAGCGGCATGGTTCAAGACAATCGGCGGTTACGCGTTCAGCTTTATGCTTCCGATTCTGGCAGGCTATATCGCGATGAGTATCGCGGACAGACCTGGACTGATCGTAGGTATGGTCGGCGGTTATATCGCGACACTTGGCTGTACTTTCGCGGATCCCGCGGGCAAAAGCACGATTCCCGCTGGTTTTCTCGGCGCTCTGCTTGCCGGCTTTGTAGGCGGCTATCTGATGCTCTGGCTCAAGAAGGTGTGCGATAAGCTGCCAAACGCGCTGGAAGGCATTAAACCGGTTCTGATTTATCCTCTGGCCGGCGTTCTGATGATCGCCCTTTTCATGTGTCTGGTAGACCCGGTTGTCGGCGCGATCAACAGCGGATTGACAAATATGTTGAATTCCATGGGCTCATCGAGTAAAATACTGTTAGGGTGTGTTGTCGGTGGTATGATGTCAATTGATATGGGCGGCCCGTTCAATAAAGCGGCGTACGTATTTGGTACCGGCATGCTGGCGACACAATCCGAGAGCGGTTTCATGATCATGGCGTCCGTAATGGTCGGTGGTATGGTAGCTCCTTTCGCGGTAGCGATCGCGACAACGTTTTTCAAGAACAAGTTTACGGCGGAAGAACGCAAGTCCGGACCTGTTAACTATATCATGGGACTTTGCTTCATCTCAGAAGGCGCGATTCCTTACGCGGCGGCGGATCCCGCGCGCGTTATTCCTTCCTGTATTATCGGCTCCGCGGTAGCGGGCGGTCTCTCCATGGCGTTCGGATGCACGCTTCGCGCTCCTCACGGCGGCGTGTTTGTCTTCCCGACAATCGGTAACGTAGGCGGTTATATTGTCGCGTTCCTCGCGGGCTCGATTATCGCGGCGTTACTGATGGGTGTCCTTAAGAAGAAAGTAGTTGAAGAATAGGAAACTGTTAATCAAATTCATATATGGAGGTAGAGAAATGAAAGAATTTACTTATGTAATCACGGACCCGGCCGGAATTCACGCGAGACCGGCAGGACAGCTTGTTAAACAGGCGGCTTCCTTCTCAAGTAAGATCACGATTGCCAAAGAAGGCAAGGAAGTTGACGCGAAGAGAATCCTGGGCGTTATGGGACTCGGCGCGAAGACCGGATCCACGGTTGTTCTGAAGGCGGAGGGCGACGATGAGGACGCCGCTATTGAGAGCCTTAGCGCGTTTTTAAAAGAGAACATGTAGATTTTTCTCTTGATTACTTACCGTAACATGATACAATAGACACGTAATGTAATCCGAAAACCTACGCGATAGAAAGGATGGTAGATTATGCCATTAGTTACAACAACAGAAATGTTTAAGAAAGCCTATGAGGGCGGATATGCCGTTGGCGCGTTTAACGTGAACAATATGGAAATTGTACAGGGTATTGTTGAAGCGGCCAATGAGCTGAATTCTCCGGTTATCCTTCAGGTATCGGCTGGCGCCAGAAGATACGCGAATCACACGTACCTTGTTAAGCTTGTAGAAGCGGCGGTCGCTACATCAGATATTCCCATCGCTCTGCATCTGGATCATGGTGACAGTTATGAGCTTTGCAAAGATTGTATTGATGGCGGATTTACCTCCGTTATGATCGATGGTTCCAAATATCCTTACGAAGAGAATGTCGCTCTTACGAAGAAGGTCGTTGATTACGCGCACGCTCATGGCGTAGTTGTTGAGGCTGAGCTTGGTAAGCTGGCAGGTATTGAGGACGCTGTTAATGTTAGCGCGGAAGACGCTTCCTACACAAATCCCGACGAGGTTGAGGATTTCGTGAAACGCACAGGGGTTGATTCTCTCGCGATCGCGATTGGCACAAGTCATGGCGCTTTTAAATACAAACCGGGCCAGAAACCGCAGCTTCGTTTCGATATTCTTGAGGAAGTAGAGAAGAGAATCCCCGGATTCCCGATCGTTCTTCATGGATCTTCATCCGTTTCACCGGAATATGTTAAGATTATTCAGGAGAACGGCGGCAAACTCGCGGACGCGATCGGCATCCCTGAGGATATGCTTCGCAAGGCGGCGAAATCCGCTGTATGCAAGATCAACATCGATACAGACCTTCGTCTGGCGATGACAGCAGGTGTTCGTCAGGTATTGACCGCGAAACCGGAAGCGTTTGATCCCAGAGAGTATCTGAAGGTTGGACGCGCTTATGTTAAGGAAATCGTGGCTCATAAGATCACAACAGTACTTGGCAGCGAGAACCAGAAATAATAATTCGCGTCAATTTATTATAAGCGGAACACCCTTCAATGGGCGTTCCGCTTATTTTTTCATTTCGCGAATGGCGTTTTAACTAATTGGTTTTGGTTATGCTATCCGTTGACTTTATGTGACGCTGAGATTATGATGGTAATAGTATTATCATAAAACGCGAGGTGGAACACATGGATAAACAGGAACTGAAGAAGCTTATTGATGTCGCGGCGGGAAGGATTCCCGCTGATCTTGTGATTAAGAATTGCCGGGTCGTGGATGTTTACAATTGTGAAGTCATCGAAGGCGATATCGCTATATCGGACGGAATGATCGCGGGTGTCGGAACTTATTCCGGCAAGATCGAGGAAGACGCCGGTGGGCGGTACGCGTCTCCGGGCTTTATAGACAGTCATATTCATATTGAGTCATCCTGCGTGACGCCGGAGGAAGAGGGCAGACTGCTCGTGCCCAGAGGCACTACGACAATCATCGCGGACCCACATGAAATCGTCAATGTAAAAGGACTCACAGGTCTTGATTATATGATAAGCGCGGCTGAGCGTACAGCGCTTGACGTTAAATTCATGCTTCCCTCCTGCGTGCCCGCTACGCCGTTTGAGCACAGCGGGGCTATTATCGACGCGAAGGCGATGGAAGAACCGATTAAACGGGAGAATATTCTGGGGCTGGGCGAGTTTATGGATTTTCCGGGTGTTGTGAACGCTTCGGATCCGGTGCTGGATAAGCTTCTTGTCGCGCGTAACGCGGGGAAAATGATCGATGGGCACAGCCCGGGACTTTCCGGCAAGGATTTGAACGCGTACGCCGCGGCCGGCGTGCGTGATGATCACGAGTGCTCCACCGTGGAAGAAGCGAAAGAACGCCTTTCGAGAGGTATGTATGTCCTCATGCGGGAAGGATCCGCGTGCCATAACCTGCGGACACTTCTGAAAGCCGTAACGCCCGCGAACAGCAGAAGATGCCTGCTTTGCTCCGATGACAGACAGCTCAAGACTATTTTTGAGGAAGGGCACATCGATAATCATCTTCGTATCTGCGCGGAGGAGGGCATTGATCCGTTCACGGCCATACAGATGGCGAGTCTGAACGCGGCGGAATGTTTCGGCCTTAAGGACCGCGGCGCGATCGCGCCGGGTCTCAGAGCGGACTTCGTGTTATTAGATGATCTGAAGGATTTTTATGTCAGAGAAGTATATATCGCGGGACAGAAATCCGCGGAGAACGGGAAATATTTGCCGGAAACTGAGAGAGTATCCATTGACACTGTCAGAAGCAGCGTGCGCGTAGGCGATTTCTCCGAGGAGAAGCTGAAGCTTCGGCTAATGAGCGGCCACGTCAATGTCATTGATATCCAACCGGGCGGCGTTGTGACCGGAAAAGGCGTCGCGGATGTCCGTATAACGGAAGACGGTGATTTTGTTTATGATCCCGCTCAGGATATCGTGAAGCTTGCCGTAATCGAGAGGCATAATTACACAGGAAACGCTTCGGCCGCGCTTTTAAGAGGGTATGGTATCAAAAAAGGCGCCGTGGCGCTGACAATCGCGCACGATTCTCATAATATTATCGCTGCCGGAGTAGATGACGCCGATATCATGACGGCTGTTCAGGCGTTGATTCGCCAGGAAGGCGGGGTTGTGCTCGTAAATGAGGGCGAGGTGATCGACCGGATGCCGTTGGTGGTAGGCGGACTAATGAGCGATCAGCCCGGCGAAGTGGTTATTGATCAGCTCAGCCATCTTCATAAGACCGCGTTTGAAGAACTCGGGGTAAACCGGGATATTGACCCAATCATGACACTTTGCTTCATGGCGCTTCCTGTTATTCCGGAGCTGAAGCTGACGGATATGGGATTATTCGATGTCACGAAATTTGAGTTCATACCGATTGAGGCTTAAACATTGTCCACATAGTCTTTCTCATAGGAAAAGGGCCTGGCGCCGGTAATCAATGACGATTACCGGACGTAAGGCCCTTCTCCATGAAAACGCGAAATTATTCTTCGTCGTCTTCACATTCATCTTCGTATTCCATCGCGTCGAGATACTCATCGAACGCCTCGCCCACAAGCTCGAACTCGTCGTCAGACGCGATGTTTTCCAGATCCGGGTCCGCGCCGTCCTCGTGTTCAATGTAACGATAAAGATAGACTTCATCGGATACAGGCTCCTGATTGTCATCAAGCGGCAGCAAAGCGATATAATCATTGTCGCCGGCGGGAAAAATGGCTACAATACCGCAGGTGACTTTCTGGTTGTTATCCAGATACAGCGTAACGGTATCAAGGTCTGCTCCTTCATTATTGTTCTCTTCTTTACCCATCAGATATCCTCCCTTTTCGGTTGCTATAAGGAAACTCTACCAGAATCGGAATTGAATTGCAAGATGTATTATAATTCGCTATAATAGAACATGATAATTCTCTGATTTAAAAGAACATACAAAAGGATGGTAAAGCCAGAATGAAGCTGATTTCCTGGAATGTGAACGGTTTACGGGCCTGTGTCGGTAAGGGATTTAACGAGGTTTTTCAAAACGCGGAAGCGGATATTTTTTCTATACAGGAAACGAAACTGCAGGAGGGGCAGATATCGCTGGAGCTGCCCGGCTACAAGCAGTACTGGAATTACGCGGAGAAGAAGGGGTACTCCGGAACCGCGGTATTCACGAAGCGAGAGCCTATTTCCGTCACGAAAGGTATGGGCATTGACGAGCATGATCATGAGGGAAGAATTCTGACGATGGAATTCGAGGAATTCTATCTGGTTAATGTTTACACGCCGAATTCGCAGGATGAGCTGAAACGCCTGGACTATCGTCTTGTCTGGGAAGAAGCCTTCCGCGGTTACCTGAGTGGCTTAAGCGAACGCAAGGGCGTTATCGTCTGCGGCGACATGAATGTCGCGCATGAAGAAATCGATATTAAGAATCCCCAGTCAAATCATCATAACGCGGGATTTTCGGATGAGGAACGCGGCGCGTTCACAAAGCTTTTGGAATCCGGTTTTGTGGATACGTTCCGGACACTTTACCCGGATCGGAAGGACGCGTACTCGTGGTGGTCCTACCGTTTCAAAGCGCGGGAGAGAAACGCCGGGTGGCGTATTGATTATTTCTGTGTTTCGTCATCTCTCGCGTCGAATGTGACAGGAGCGGCGATCCATACGGATATTATGGGTTCCGATCATTGCCCGATTGAGCTTTCCATTAACTTGTAAGTACAGACCGATTGGAGGAAAAACATGAATAAATGGGTGGTCAGAAAAATCACGCCCGCGTCGCTTGGCGCGTACGCCTGTGATAACAACGCGAGTTTCGCGGCGGATACAGTGAACTGTGATACCTGTTCCTTGCTGCTTTATAAAACCGGCTCAGAGACCGTGGAAGCGGAGATTCCCATGAAGCTGGCCGGAGAACGGAGCAATATCTGCGGTATAGAAATTATGGATTTTGATTCAAGCCAGTACGAGTATAATTTCCGGATGGACAAGGAAGTCGTGACAGACCCGTACGCGAGCGCGCTGGCCGGCAGAAGCGTCTGGGGAAAGCCCGCGGAGCCAAGGCATTCTCATGCTGTCAGGGCCCGTGTCCGCGTGGAGAATTTTGACTGGGGAGAGGACTATCCACTAGTCAAGCCGTACTCGGAATGCGTGATGTACAGCCTTCATGTCCGCGGTTTTACCAAAGACCCATCTTCGAGAGTTAAGCATAAAGGCACTTTTCTCGGCATACTAGAGAAGCTTCCGTATATAACGGATCTGGGCGTCAACCAGATCGAGCTGAGCCCCTGCTATGACTTTCAGGAAGTTATGAATACGCCAGGCGCGGCCTATTATCCGAATCCGGAGACGAATTCCGAGAGCGCGAAGCCCGTTAAACTGAACTATTGGGGATACGCTCCGGGATACTATTTCGCGCCTAAGGCATCTTACTGCGGAACGAACGATCCTGTCAATGAGTTCAAGACGCTTGTGAAGGGCCTTCATGACGCGGGTGTTGAGCTGGTTCTGGATTTTCATTTTGTGGACAACACGAATCCGGTGCTGATTCAGGACTGTCTCCGGTACTGGGTCGAGGAATACCATGTGGATGGCTTTCATATTAGCGGGCAGAGTGTCCCGATTGATGTGCTGACCGCGGATCCCCGTCTTCGCGACACAAAGATCATTGCCGATTGGTTTGACGAGGAGAAGATCAAATGGGACTGGATGGACGGGAGACATCTGGCGGAATTTAACGATGGTTTTAAGAACGACATTCGACGATTTCTGAAAGGTGACGAAGACCAGCTTTCGAATTTCACGTATCGCCTGAACCGGCATCCGAAGGGCTGGAGCGTCATAAATTATGTGGCGGGAGAGCAAGGATTCACGCTTATGGATCTGGTCTCTTATGACACGAAGCACAATGAGGATAACGGGGAACAGAATCAGGACGGAACGAATTTTAATTATAGCTGGAATTGTGGCGCCGAGGGGCCGAGCCGTAAGAAATCAATCATTAAGCTGCGGACAAGGCTTCGCAAGAACGCGCTTCTCATAACAATTCTGAGTCAGGGAACGCCAATGATTCTGGCCGGCGACGAGTTCGGCAACACGAAATATGGCAATAACAACGCGTATTGTCAGGATAATAAAGTTTCCTGGCTTAACTGGAATGACCTGAACCGCAAAAGCAGCCTTTACGAGTATACAAAATACCTGATTGCCTTCCGCGCGAAGCACCCGATTCTGCGCGCGCGTCAGGAATTCAAGCAGTATGATTACCTGTCCTGCGGCTATCCGGATCTTTCCTATCATGGACGCGATCCTTGGTATCCGGAGTTTGAGAACTATAACCGTCAGATCGGGATTATGTACCGCGGCGAATACGCCAGAACGGAAACAGGTTCCGATGACAGCTTTTATTTCGGGTACAATATGCACTGGATTCCGCATGAATTTCCGCTTCCCGCGCTTCATGAGGGAAAAGAATGGAAAGTGATCTTCGGTACGGATGATGAGGAGTCAGCCGAAAATCTGTTGACGGAAGAGAAAGGGCGGCAGACATTACTTGTGACACCAAGGAGTGTTGTTGTTCTCGCGGAAACGGATAAAACCGCGGACGAGGAGTGATTTGAATGAAAGCGTGGCAGCATTTTAACACGATTACCAAGCATAAATTGATCGTCATGCGATATTGCTTTGAGGTAGGACTTTTTTATCAGGGTCTTACGCATGATTTGTCAAAATACAGTCCGTGTGAGTTCCTGGTCGGCTGCAGATATTATCAAGGTGACCAGAGTCCCAATAACGCCGAAAGAATCGCGAAGGGCTATTCCGCCGCCTGGCTTCATCATAAAGGGCGCAACAAGCACCATTACGAGTATTGGATTGATTACAGTCTTGACAAAAACAAAATACTGGCCGGCGCCAAGATGCCGACCAGGTATGTGGTGGAAATGTTTATGGACCGGATCGCGGCCTCAAAAACCTATCAGGGAGGCGCGTACACGGATCTGAGCCCATTGCGGTATTTTGAGTCCGGCAAAGCCAGAGAGCTGCTCCATCCCGAAACAGCTGAGCTTCTGGAGAAGCTTCTGCGTATGTTCGCGAAGCGCGGCAAAGAATATACCTTCTATTATATCCGGCGTTATCTGATGCCGCTCGCGAGACGGGAGGAGATCAAAACCTTTTTTGGGAGACTCACAGACCAATCCTGAACGCTTTAATTTGGGTAGACAAGATGGTCTTGGCCTATGTTATCGAGAACCTCGCGCAGATACTTGTCCGCCAAGTAGCGCGCCATAGGCAGGTTCATGTCGAGATAATTGCCGCAGTCCTTCGCCTCGGCGCCGGGAATCGCGCCTTCATAATCCCGGATGAACTCGAACATGCCGCGGATCAGCGGCACGATGTCGGAAGAAGAGTATTCTCCAGCGAGCAGCAGATAAAATCCGGTGCGGCAGCCCATCGGGCCGAAGTACACAACCTGGTCCTTGTAATCGTGGTGGTTTCTGAGGTAAGTGGCGCCCAGATGTTCGATGGCGTGTATTTCCGCCGTGTTCATGACAGGCTCATAATTAGGTCGTGTCAGGCGAAGATCGAAGGTTGTGATGGCCTGAGAACCGAATCGGTCAACTCTTGATACGTAAACACCCGGAAGAAGACGCAGGTGATCAATGGTAAAGCTCGCTATTTTCTCCATGGAATAGTCGCTCCTTTGCTTTTAATGAAAGATATTTATATCATATTATAAAGAAAACGAAAAAACAACCGATGATTGGTAGAAAGGATTTTACGCGAGTTTGACTTTCCAACCGCGGGATGATAAACTTTACCAATATAAAAGGAATAGTGAGGAACAAGGAAATGACGAAAGATAAAAAAGTCTTATTCAGCGGCATGCAGGCGACAGGCAATCTGACTTTGGGCAACTACCTCGGCGCGCTGAAGAACTGGGTTACTCTCAGTGATGAGTATGATTGCTTTTACAGCGTGGTGGATCTCCATTCAATTACGGTACGTCAGGATCCGGCTATTCTGCGTAAGCGGGCCCGGGCTCTGTTAACCTTATATATCGCCGCGGGGCTGGATCCCGAGAAAAATTGTATTTACTACCAGTCGCATGTGTCAGGGCACGCGGAGCTCGCCTGGATTCTGAACTGCTTTACTTACATGGGTGAGCTGCAGAGAATGACACAGTTCAAGGATAAATCCGCGAAGCACGCGGATAATATCAACGCGGGACTGTTCACGTATCCGGTATTGATGGCGTCGGATATTCTTCTCTATCAGGCGGATGTTGTGCCTGTTGGCGTAGATCAAATGCAGCACCTGGAAATCACGCGCGATATCGCTATGAGATTCAATAACATCTATGGAGATGTTTTCACGATTCCCGAACCGTATATCGGCAAGGTGGGCGCGAAGATCATGAGTCTTCAGGATCCGTCAAAGAAAATGAGTAAGTCGGACGAAAATCCCAACGCGAGCATTTATCTGATGGATGACCCGGACACGATCGCTCGTAAATGCAAGAGAGCCGTGACCGACAGCGAGGCGAGCGTTCAATACCGTGACGAGCAGCCGGGCGTGAAGAATTTAATTGATATTTACAGCGCCTGCGCGGGACTTACGCCGGACGCGGTAGTCCGGGAATTTGACGGTAAGGGATACGGCGAACTTAAGGAAGCGGTCGGCGAGCAGGTCATAGCCGTATTGAAGCCGCTTCAGGATCGTGTTCATGAACTTGAGAAAGAGAAGGACTATATTGACTCCGTCATTAAGAATAACGCTGAACGAGCGAATACGCGCGCGCTGAAGACGCTTCGTAAGGTTCAGAGAAAAGTCGGATTTCCCGACAGAGTCCGCTAAATACGCGACAAAAGAATTGCCGCGGGGAAATAGTGATCCCCGCGGCAATTCTGTATTCAGGCTCAAACAATAACTCGTAAGCGTTTATCAATATTGCTATTTCTCATGACTCTTGTTCGGGTCACCGGGTGTCGTGTCAAGCTCCTTGTCCATTTCCTGGCTCTTCGGAAGCATTACATTAAGAAGAACCGCGATAAGCGTCGCAAGCACAACAGGAGACTTGGCGAAGATCATCGTTACCCATTCGGGGAATTGCGAGAGCGATCCGGAGGCCTGTGAAATACCCATTCCGAGCGCCGCCGCGAGACCTACAATGGAAGAGTTACGGTAATCCATCTTCGCGGAGGAGATCAGTTTCATACCTGTCATGGCAATGGAAGCGAAAACATTGACAGTCGCTCCACCGAGCACACAATAAGGAATCGTAGTCAGAAGCGCCGAGAACTTAGGAATCAGTCCCGCGAAGCCAAGGATAATAGCGGCCAGCGCGAGAACACGGCGGTTGATAACCTTTGTTGTGGTTACAATACCTACGTTCTGGCTATAGGTAGCGGTAGGAAGGCCGCCGAGTACGGAACCGACGATATTCATTACGCCATAGCCGAAAATACCATTCTGTAATTCGTTATCGGTAGGCGTGCGGTCCATAGCGCCGATCGTGGTCGCGGAGAGGTCGCCGATCGCCTGAATCGAGTTGATCGCGAACAAAATACCCATCGCCACGCAGGCGGAAATGTTGAAGTCAATTCCAAAATGCATGACCTGAGGAACCTGGAAAACAGCCGCGGATTTAACGGCTGAGAAGTCAAGCATTCCGAAAAATCCGGAAATAATATAGCCGATGACCATAGCAATCAGAATAGAAGCGAGCTTCCAGATTCCCTTGCCGTTATGATTGAGAACAATAACGATTACCAGGGTGATGCCGGCAATCAGCCAGTTCTGCCAGGAGCCGTACGTAGGACTGCTGGCGCCGCCCGCCATATAATTGATAGCGGTAGGATAAAGAGAAAGGCCGATCGTGAAAACGACGGTACCTGTGATCAGCGGCGGAAAAAAGATACGGATCTTCTTGATAAAAATACCCATGATCATCGCCACGATACCGCCGACAAACTGAGAACCCAGTATGGCGCCGACACCGTAACCCTGCGCGATCGCCTGCATAGTCGGTACGTAAGCGAAGCTGGCGCCCATGATGACAGGCAGACCGGATCCGATGCCGAGCTTCCATTTAGCTCCGATTGGGAACAGCTGTACCAGTGTCGATATAGCGGAGACGACAAGAGCCGCCTGAATCAGGATAACCTTGTCCGAGGCGGAAAGGCCGCCGCCGTTATTCGCCGCGCTCGCGACGATAATGGCAGGCGTGACGCATCCAACGATCATGGCTACAACATGCTGTAAGGCGAGCGGAAGAACCGCGCCTATTGGCGGATGTCCCTTATATTCGAACAATCCCCCATCTTGTTTTGCTGCTACTTTCATTTGAAACCCTCCTGTTTGAACTTATGTGAGCATTATAACAGAAAAAAAGAACAAAAACAATTATTAGAACAGAAAAAAATTATTAATTTTACACAAAAAATAATTCTTAAGTTAAACTTTTGATTTGGTTTATGGTTTTTTTATTAATAGGACACGGGTTTGTCATAATTGTTTTGTATAATATATCTATAAATTGAATGGCTTCGAGTTTATTTGATTGTTGTTACGAAAACAAACTGGAGGGAATTTACATGAAATACGCTACTTATTACGAAGCGACGAAGCTGATGACACTTGAGGACACCAGGAAACTGGAACAACGGCTGGAGGAAGAGAACGGCGAAGGACGCAAGAGTATTGTGGCTGTCAGAAAGGTCAATTTTATAATAGACGGAGGAAATCCGTCCTATTGTATCTGTATGAAGGATAATAACACGGGCACGCTGCTTCTGGCTAAACGGGCTGTTCAGAACACTGTCACATACCGAAGCTACGCGGAGATCACGAAGGAACAAAGCATGATGATCCTGACGGGGAACGTGGAGTGGATGAAGGACAGCAAGGTGGAGCTTTTTAAGGATTTCTATCTGCAGTATAGCTTCAACAGAGCCAGACAAGGTTATATTGAAGAGAGCCTCAGAGAGGTTATTGTATATAATAACAAACACACGCTTCTGATCGACAGCGCGAGAAGACGCGTTCTCGGGCGCGGGACAGATTTCTTTGACCGGGAGCTGTGGATGGAAGAGCTTCCGCGCGACACGGTACGTATCGCGTACCGCCGCGAGACGAAGATACCGTCGATGGTCGCGGGAATCGCTCACATGTCGCAGACGAGACTTACGGACAGCGCCGCGGCGGTATGAGATTGATGAGATACCGGATTATTTATCATCTTTATCTGAGTCGGAATCTGGGGGAATGTCGTTAAACGGCGTTCCCTTCAGGTTCTTTTTCTTATCCGTAAACGCGTGGTACATTCGTATGTAGATATACAGAAACACGGGAAGACAGATCGTCGTGATAACAGAACCCGCGAACATACGCATTGTGCCCGGATTGTCCGTAAGGGCGAAATATAAAGTGGAAAGATAAAGGGCCGCGAGCACCACGATACAAAGAATCGCGAGAATTTGCTTAAGTTTTTTCATATTCAGGATTCCTTTCGTTCGCTAAGAAAGCTTTTTGAATATATTATAGAAGAAGACAGGCAAAAAAGCAAAAAAGTTTTGAAAAACATTGACAAATGAGATATACTTGCTTTTAGACTATAGTAGTTGGAGGAATAGGATTATGAGTGAAGAGAAGAGTCTGATCGAAGAGTGGCGCGAGACAGCGTACAATGACAAGGAAGACACGGCAGCTCTTAAGAAATTCTGGAATGATTATTTCCTGATTGAGAAGGGCGTTTACGAACAGTTGCTGACGAGTCCGGATGAGGTGGTTACGGGCACGGTGAAGGAGCTGGCGGATAAATATCAGATGACGGTGTTCACGATGACCGGTTTTCTGGATGGAATTGACGAGAGCCTCAAAGAACCGAACCCGCTTGAAACGATGACGGAAGACACAGTTGTAAGTCTTGGTTTTGATAAGGAGAAACTATACAAGAATATGGTAGACGCGAAAGCGGACTGGCTGTATGGGCTTCCTCAATGGGACGCGATTTTTTCCAAGGAACGTCAGAAGGAGCTCTATCTGGAACAGAAGAAATCCGGCACGATCCGCAAGGGTAAGAAAATCGGCAGAAATGATCCATGCCCATGCGGGAGCGGCAAGAAATATAAATACTGCTGCGGCAGATAAGGCGTTCTTAGACAGGGGTGAGGAAGATGTCAGTCGCTTTGCTTACGATTGGAATTATTTTTATAGGCTATTATATCGCCCTGCTTCTGTATACAAGGAATCTGAAATCTTCTTTTACCTGGGTATGGGCGGCTGTCGGAGCGGCTTTGATTCTACTGAGCCGGTATTTTGCCTATATGAAGGCGCGGGGCGAGTCCGTGCCGGCGCGCGTTCTGGTTCCGCTTGAGATCATTTTTCTGGGTTTTGCTATTTCGTTTGTTATCGTGGAAGCGGTAGTGATGAAAGCTTCGTATCAGGACCGTTCTTTTCGGGCGCTGGCTTATCTGATCGTTTTGGGGGCGCAGGTACGGGGTGAGAGAATCACGAAATGTCTTCGCAAGCGTCTTGATACGGCTCATGATTACTGGGAAGAATGCCCAACGGCGAAAATTATCGTTACGGGCGGAGCGGGAAGAGGCGAGGATGTTACGGAAGCGGAGGCGATGAAACGCTATCTGTATAAATGCGGAATCCCGGAAGACCAGATTATTATAGAGCCGTTATCAACGAGCACATATGAGAATCTGCGAGAAAGCCTTTATCTTATTTCCGCGCCGGATGAGGCGGTAGGTATCGTCACGAATAATTATCATATGTATCGAGCGCTTCAGATCGCGAGGAAGGTCGGTTTCCGCGACGTTACGGGAGTCACGGCCTCGACACCATGGGTTTTATGGCTGAATTATATGGTCAGGGAATATTTCGCTATCATTAAGAACAGGATTACAAGAACAATGTAGGAAGGAAGTACAATCGCTATGATTATTAAACTAAAGGATGGATCAAAGAAAGAATACAACAAACCGATGTCAATTATTGATATCGCGGCGGATATCAGCGAGGGACTCGCGAGAGCGGCCACGGCGGGCGAGGTAGATGGTAAGGTCAAGGATCTTCGGACGGTGCTGGACCGGGACTGCGAGCTGACAATTCTGACAGCCAGGGATCCCAAAGGCCTGGCGGCGCTGCGTCATACGACGTCCCATGTCATGGCGGAAGCTGTGTTAAGACTTTTTCCGGATGCGAAGGTAGCGATTGGCCCTTCGATAGACACGGGCTTTTATTATGATTTTGAGCACGCTCCTTTTTCAAGGGAGGATCTTGACGCGATCGAGGCGGAAATGAAGAAAATTATCAAAGCCGGCGCGTCGATTGAGCGCTATACCCTTCCGCGCGAGGACGCGATCGCGAAGATGAAAGCGGCAAATGAGCCTTACAAGGTTGAGCTGATTCAGGATCTTCCGGAGGACGCCGTGATTTCCTTTTACTCACAGGGCGGATTCACGGATCTGTGCGCGGGCCCGCATCTTATGAGCGTGAAGCCGATTAAGGCGTTTAAATTGCTTTCTTCTTCCGGCGCGTACTGGAGAGGAGACGAGCATCGGCAGATGCTTTCCAGAATTTACGGTACCGCGTTCGCGACGAAGGATGAGCTGAAGGATTATCTCCATCAATTGGAAGAAGCGAAGAAACGCGACCATAACAAGATTGGCCGGGAAATGGAGCTTTTTACAACGGTAGACGTGATCGGACAAGGCCTTCCTCTTCTGATGCCCAAGGGCGCGGCTATTATTCAGACTCTTCAGCGCTGGATCGAGGATGAGGAAGAGCGCAGAGGATACATGCGCACGAAAACACCGCTTATGGCGAAGAAGGATCTCTATGTGATTTCGGATCACTGGAGCCACTATAAAGACGGTATGTTCGTTCTCGGTGACGAGAATAAGGAGGGCGAAGAAGTCATGGCGCTGCGCCCGATGACCTGCCCATTTCAGTATTATGTATATAAGCAGAGTCAGAAAAGTTATCGTGATCTGCCTTGCCGTTACGGCGAGACATCAACGTTGTTCCGCAACGAGGACTCCGGTGAGATGCATGGGCTTACAAGAGTCCGTCAGTTCACGATTTCCGAGGGGCACCTGATTTGTACGCCGGAACAGATCGAGGACGAGTTCCGCGGCTGCGTGGATCTGGCGAAGTATTGTCTTACAACACTGGGACTTGAGAAAGACGTGACATATCGTCTGTCTCTCTGGGACCCGAATGACAAAGAAAAATACATCGACGACGAACAGAAATGGAACGAAGTTCAGGATATGATGCGCGTGATTCTGAAGCATATCGGGATTCAGTATACCGAAGAAGTCGGTGAGGCGGCTTTTTATGGACCGAAACTGGATATTCAGGCGAAGAACGTGTATGGCAAGGAAGACACGATGATTACGATTCAACTGGATATGTTCCTTTCCGAGCGCTTTGATATGACATATATCGATAAGAACGGCGATAAGAAACGTCCTTACATCATTCATCGCACAAGTGTCGGCTGCTATGAGCGGACACTCGCCTGGCTGATTGAGAAATACGCCGGTAAGTTTCCTACATGGCTTTGCCCGGAACAGGTCAGAATTCTTCCGATTTCAGAGAAATACGCGGATTATGGCAATAAGATTTTGAGTAAACTCAAGGATAGCGGAATCAAGGCGACAATTGATAATCGAAGCGAGAAGATCGGTTACAAGATCCGTCAGGCAAGACTGGATAAGCTGCCGTATATGATCGTAATTGGCGCGAAGGAAGAAGAAAACGCGGTTATTTCCCTGAGAAGCCGTTTCCTGGGAGACGAGGGTCAGAAATCGCTTGACGAGTTCATCGGCTCGATTCAGGAAGAAATCAGGAACAAGACGATCCGGGAAGAGATGCCGGAGGAAGAATAGAGATAATCGGAATGGGCGGCGGGCCACAGGAAAGGCGCGCCGCTGTTTCTTTCTTTCCTTGACGACTACAGGGCATATCGCTATAATATGACGTAAGCGTCTTAAGTTAATACGCTATAAGCGAACGGTTTATAGGAGGATTTTATGTCAAACAACAACGAAGTGAAAGAAACTGACGGCCGGAACGGCCGGAAGGTTTTCTGGAGCAGGGGGCGGACCGCTTTTCTCGTGATCGCGCTGAGCCTGATTTTTTATTTTATTTTACTTCGCTGGGGCTCGATTTTCAGCGTGATCAAGAAAATATTTAAAATACTGGCGCCTGTCTGGTATGGGTTTATTATCGCGTATCTGAATAATCCACTGATGAAGCGTGTCGAGAAGCGGACGAGGGCTTTTCTGGATCGTAAGGAATGGATGACAGAAGCGAAACGCCGAAAATTCTCCCGCGGGTTCGGCATATTTGTCGCTTTAGCGGTGGGAATTCTGATTGTAGGCGTATTGCTTGATATGGTCATGCCGGAGCTTTACAAGAGCTTGCGCCGTCTGATCATTGTTTTACCGGAACAGCTGAACAGTATCGTGACTTACATTGAGGGACTTCAATCGGACAGCATGGTCGGCACATTGGGCAAGGATTTGATCGAGAAGGCGAATTCCGCTTTCCAGAACTGGTTTACCGGTGATTTCTGGAACCAGATCAATGACGTGATGAATAACGTCACGACGAGGATCATTAATTTCGCGACTACGCTGATGAATATCTTTATCGGTGTTATTGTCTCGGTATATGTTCTGAACGGCAAAGAGAAATTCGCCGGACAGGGGAAGAAAATCCTCTATTCGATCAACAAGCCGGAGCGCGCGAATTTTGTGCTTCATATTCTTCACAAGAGCAACATGATTTTCGGCGGCTTTCTGATCGGTAAGCTGATCGACTCGCTGATCATCGGTATTATGTGTTATTTCGGACTTCGTATTTTCCATATTACGGCGAGCTACACGATTCTTGTAAGCGTGATCGTCGGCGTAACGAATATCATACCGTTTTTCGGGCCTTATATCGGAGCGATTCCGAGCGCGTTTCTGATTTTTCTCGAAAGCCCGATTAAATGTGTGTATTTTGTGATTTTTATCCTTTGTCTGCAGCAGTTCGACGGGAATATCCTGGGCCCCAAGATTTTGGGCGACTCCACGGGGTTGTCGGCGTTCTGGGTCGTGGTTTCGATTCTTTTGGGCGGCGGCCTGTTCGGCTTTCTGGGAATGGTCTTCGGCGTTCCGACATTCGCGGTCATCTATTATATTGTCAAGATGCTTGTGAATGAGAAGCTTCGCAAGAAGAATATGTCTATGGAGACGACGGATTACGTGGATATCAATGGCCTGAATATGGATAAAATGGAATTCACTTATTATTCAGAGGAAGACAAGAACGGCTCCAGCGTGAAGAACAGCTTCAGCCGGATTTTCAGGAAAAAGAGCGTGAAAACGGAGAACGACAAGAAGAAGCCGGAGACGTTCGAGGATATTATGAAGGACAACAAGTAAGGAGCTGTATAGAATGCCAATTAGAGTACAGGGGGATTTGCCCGCGAAGGAAATTCTGGAGCGGGAGAATATATTCGTTATGGATGAGACAAGGGCGGTTCATCAGGATATACGTCCTTTGAAGCTGGTAATCTTAAATCTCATGCCCCTTAAACAGGACACAGAGCTTCAGCTTCTGCGGTCTTTGTCCAACACGCCTTTGCAGGTCGATCTGACATTTTTGACGGTGGCGACGCATCAATCAAAGAATACGTCGACCAGCCATATCAATAAGTTTTATGAGCGCTTTAACGATATCCGGAAGAAAAAATACGATGGCATGATCATCACCGGCGCCCCGATTGAGACAATGGAGTTTGAGGATGTTGATTATTGGGATGAGCTGACGGAAATTATGGACTGGACGAAAACGCATGTGACCTCCACAATTAATCTTTGCTGGGGCGCGCAGGCGGCTCTATACCATTTTTACGGAATCAAGAAGGTTCTGCTTCCCAAGAAGCTTGTAGGCGTGTTCAAGCATCATGTTCTGAACCGGAAAGTGCCGCTTGTCAGAGGCTTTGATGATGTATTCCTGGCGCCGCACTCCCGCTACACGACTGTGCCTAAAGAGGAAATCGAAGCGAATAAGCACCTCACGATTCTCGCGGAATCAGAGGAAGCAGGCGTGTTTCTGGTAATCGCGGATGGCGGCCGGCAGATTTTTGTCATGGGACACCCGGAATATGACCGGATGACGCTGGACCAGGAGTATAAACGCGATATGGGGAAGGGACTCAACCCGGAGATTCCGTATAATTATTATTTGAGTGATGATCCTTCCATGCGGCCGCTTTTAACATGGCGGGCGAACGCGAACAATCTTTACACGAACTGGCTGAATTATTATGTCTATCAGGAGACGCCCTATGATTTGGTGGATGATGATTGATTTCACAAAAGCTTTACAATTAAGCTGTTGAATTATTAACGCTTCAATAGTAGAATAGAAGATGTTAATAAGACAAGGGGGCAATAATTTGAGGAAGAAATCGCATATGTCACTGGCGGATTATATTGCCAGAAGCCGGGATATACCGGGGCTTTCGGAGCATAGGCGCGCGTTTAAGATAGGCAGTATACTGCCGGATTGCAAGCCTTCGTTTATCACTACGAAGCATGAGTTCTCCGGTACCTTCGACAAGGTTTCGGACAGAATGGAATTACTTTTGGACACGAACGGCAAGTATCGCCGTCATGGCTGGAAATATTATATGGATTTGGGGCAGGTAACGCATTATCTGGCGGATTATTTTACGTATCCGCATAACTCGAATTATCCGGGTGGATTTAAGGATCACTGCGTTTACGAGAAGATTCAGATGCGGATGCTCCGCGGTTATATCAACAGCGGCATGGCGGCCCGCGATGAAATTCCATACAGGGAGTTCGTAAACCTGGACGCGCTGCTTGATTTTATCCGCGCGAAGCACGCGGAATACATGAGACAGAGCTGTTGTGTGGAAGGTGATATTTCGTATATCGTGAATCTATGCGAGCAGGTCGTGGAAGCGCTTAATGATCTGATGGGCGCGGCGGCGGTCGCTACCGCCTGAGAAGGGAACAGCGTATATGAGGAGACGTGATCGAATCAGTCGGAGACTGATTGGGATAGCGTCTCTTTTTTATTTCGAGCTAAAGCGAGGCTTCACGCGTATGTAAGCTTGACGTTATCCATATCTAGTGTTAAACTAAACGTTACGGACAAGATGTTGTGGTTTAAATTAGCGAATACGTGATAAATGGCGGGAGAAGATAACAATGAAGAAAATAGCTCAATTTTTAAAAGTCAGCAAGGAACAATTCCAGAAAGACTGGCGGAATGTTTTTGGCGAGACAACAGATGAGGAGATCGAAGAAATATACGCGAATATCGCGCTGCCCAGGCGGGCGACCGCCGGCTCCGCGGGGTATGATTTTTTTACGCCCATCAATGTTTATTTAAAGCCGGGAGAGACGATGACGATTCCAACCGGCGTACGCGCCTCGATCGAGCCGGGTTGGGTGCTGTCGTGCTATCCGAGAAGCGGTCTTGGCTTTCGGTTTCGTATGCAGCTCAACAACACGGTCGGAATCATTGACAGCGATTATTTCTATTCAGATAATGAGGGACATATCTTCGCGAGAATCACGAATGACACACATGAGGATAAAGTTTTGCTGATAGAGAAAGGAACAGGCTTCATGCAGGGGATTTTCACGGAATACGGCATCACAGTGGACGACGAGGCTTCCGGCGTAAGAAATGGGGGCTTCGGAAGCACCAGCGCGAAGTAAGTGATTGTAACAGAAACGGCCCATGAGCGGTAAAATCCGCCTCAAGGGCCGTTCCTTAATTGATTGATTATTCCGCGATCATTACGGAAGTCGCTTTAATAATGGCCGTGGCGGGGCCGCCCGTCCTGAGGCCGAGTTCATCAACCGCTTCCTTGGATATGGTAGAGGTGATTGCCACGTCGGGAGCGACGTCCAGCTTCACGATATCGTTTACCGCGCCTTCCTGAATAGAGGAAATCGTACCGGATAATTGGTTCCTCGCGCTGATTCGGCATTTCCCGTCTGCCATCATGACAGAAGTCGCTTTCACGACCGCAGTGGCCGGTCCGCCGACCTTAAGGCCGAGCTCTTTGATCGCTTCCATGGAAATCGTCGCGGATATTCTGTTGCCGCCGCCGATTTCCAGCTTTACGATCCCGTTAACCGCGCCTTCCTTGATTTCAATTATAGTGCCCCGGAACTTATTTCTCGCGCTGATCATAAGCCTCTCTCCTTTATTAACGCTATGATGTGGTTGTCAATTTCATAATAAACGAAATGGAAAAGGATTACAAGACTTAACAATACTGTCAAAATGAATTTGAAATAATCGGAAAATATGTTATGATAGGTGAATGAAGTTTGAGTGTAAAGATATTTGGAGGAGCTTTCCATGAGCGATTTTATCATTACAAGTGATGACACAACAGATCTTACAGAGGAATATTGCAAGGAACGGGATCTTTATCTGATTCCTATGTCTTATATCATAAACGGTAAGAATTATAAAGGCGATGACAGGCTGACGCCAAAGAAGTTTTATGATAAGATCCGGGAAGGGGCTATGCCCACGACATCTCAGATCAATCCGGACGAAGGCAAGGAAGCCCTGAGGCCGTTCGCGGCAGCGGGCCATAACATAATTCACATCGCTTTCTCGTCGGGGCTGAGCGGCACGTGCCAGAGCATGCGTCTCGCCGCGGAAGATTTGATGGAGGAATACCCGGAAATACGTATTTATGTGGTCGACTCGCTTTGCGCGGCTCTCGGCGAGGGACTTCTTGTTCACAAAGCGCTGGATCTACGTGATCAGGGCTGTACGATGGACGAGATTATCGAATGGATCGAGTCGAATAAGATGAATGTCTGCCATAATTTTACGGTTGACGATCTTTTTCATTTACAGCGCGGCGGGCGCGTTTCCAAGACAGCGGCCGTAATCGGTACCATGGTCAATATCAAGCCCCTTCTGCATGTCGATGACGAGGGACGCCTGATTACAATCGGCAAGGTTCGCGGCCGTAAGAAGTCCCTGCTTTGGCTGGTTGATCACATGGAAGAGCAGATGAAGGGCTTTGAGAAGGAGAATGACGTAGTCTTTATCAGCCACGCGGATTGTCCGGAGGACGCGGAATTCGTGAAGAATCAGATCATAAGCCGTTTCGGCATTACAAATATCATGATTGGCTATATCGGCCCGGTCATCGGCTCTCACGCCGGAGTTGGAATGGTCACGCTGCATTTTATGGGCAGCCCGAGATAGATCTGTTCTGTTCGAGGACTTTTTCCTTGACAAACCGAACTATGTATGTTAGTCTATTATTCGTGTTAAACGCATCAAGAAGAGTATCCCTCTCACCTATGGCATCGGAGATGACCAGTGGTTAATAGCGCGTGACGCGGCTTATGATTAAGTCGCTTCGTTTATGTGTATATTAGTGGATAGCTCTTCGAGTTATCCACTTTTTTATTTGGAAACACATCGCTTTTTTTTAATCAACTGATGGAGGTGTTAAGTTATTAGCGATTTAATGATCAATGAACAAATCAGAGACAGAGAAGTGCGGCTGGTTGGAAGTGACGGCGAGCAGTTAGGTATCATGTCGTCGGCTGACGCGATGCGCAGGGCTCAGGAGGCAGGACTTGATCTTGTAAAGATCGCGCCGACAGCGAAGCCGCCCGTATGTAAGATTATCGATTACGGTAAATTTAAATACGAGCAGACGAGACGTGACAAAGAAGCCAAGAAGAAACAGAAAACTGTTGAACTGAAGGAAGTGCGGTTAAGCCCGAATATTGATGTCAATGATTTGAATACGAAGATCAACGCGGCTAAGAAATTCCTTACGAAAGGCAACAAAGTCAAGATTACGCTCCGGTTCCGCGGCAGAGAGATGGCCCATATGAACACGAGCAGACACATTTTGGATGATTTTGCCAAGGAGTTGGGAGAAATCGCGGTAATTGAGAAGCCGGCCAAAGTTGAAGGCAGATGTATTACTATGGTTTTAACCGAGAAACGGTAATTCAACAAATATACGACAGGAGGAAATACGCTATGCCGAAAATTAAAACGAAACGAGCAGCAGCCAAGCGGTTCAAGAAGACAGGAACAGGTAAACTTGTAAGAAATAAGGCGTTTAAGAGCCATATTCTCACGAAGAAATCCACCAAGAGGAAGAGAAACCTCAGGAAAGACATCGTGGCGGATCAGACAAACGTCAAGAACATGAAGAAGATTTTACCGTATCTGTAGAAGAGACTGGCTGAAGGAGGAATTTTAAAATGGCAAGAGTTAAAGGTGGAATGAACGCTAAGAAGAAACACAATCGCGTGCTTAAATTAGCGAAAGGATACAGAGGAGCCAGATCAAAACAGTACCGTATCGCGAAGCAGTCTGTTATGCGCGCTCTTACATCCGCTTACGCGGGCAGAAAGCAGAAGAAACGTCAGTTCCGTCAGCTTTGGATCGCTCGTATTAACGCGGCGGCAAGAATCAACGGGCTTTCATACAGCAAGTTCATGTTCGGTCTGAAGCAGGCGGGCGTTGAGCTGAATCGCAAGGTACTCGCGGATATGGCTGTCAATGACGCGGAAGGATTCGCGAGCCTCGCTGAACTGGCGAAGAGCAAGATCGCTTAGTTATCGATTTTATGAAAAGAGTCACGACGATAAGGCCGATGAATTGGTCAGGAGTCGGCGGCTCTTTTTTTTATGACAGGCGTTGGAAAGAGAGGTTAATGATATGACTTTGGAGAAATGTAAGAAAATTATCAAGAGTTTTCTGGAAGAAGATCCGGGCTGCCGTGTTTCCGCGGACATCGCGATCCGTAAAGAGCTTGCGGGACTTCGGATTTTTGAGACGCCGCTGATCGGAATCGCTGACGCCGCGGATCCGCTTTTTCTGTCCTTAAAGGACGATAAGGTCGTAAGAAGTGACTATCGGACGCCGCGTGAGTGGCTGTCGACGGCTTGCGCGGTTATTTCCGTGTTTTTACCCTTTACAGAGGAAATAAGAGCGTCCAACCGTGAGGATCCGCGCGACCCGTCTGATGAGTGGCGTCACGCCAGAATTGAGGGACAGGAAATTATAGTAAAAGCCGCGGACCGCCTGCGGAAAGCCTTTGAGGAAGAAGGTTTTCGAACGGTTTATCCCGCCGCGAATCCGGCTTTCAACATAAGAGACCGGAGAGCGAACTGGTCTGAGCGGCATACCGCTTTCGTCTGCGGATTGGGCACATTTGGCATGTCCAGAGGCATAATTACGGAAAAGGGCATGGCGGGCAGACTTTTCAGCCTTATAACAGAATGCCCGCTGGCTATTACAAAGAGACCGTATGAGGACGTTTACGAGTATTGCGCGAAATGCGGGAAATGCGCGGACAATTGCCCCGCGGGCGCCATTGACATTTCAAAGCCGTTAAACAAGGCGAAGGATAATTCGCTTTGCGGTCAATATCTGGATACGACTCACCGGATAGATAAGGCGGGTGAAAAGCATAAGGAACGTTTTGGCTGCGGCAAATGCCAGGTCAGCGCGCCGTGTGAGTCTAAAATCCCAGTACCAAACGACGCGGAATCAAAAGTGGGACGCTTCGAGGCTCTGACTCAAAACCTGATCGATCAGATCAAGGAGGCGCAGCTGAAGCTTGGCTACGCGAAAGAAACGACAAGATTTTATTATACCTTGTCTTCGCTGAACGCTTTACTGAATACCGATTACGCGGATGTTAAAACCATCGCGGAAGCGCTCTGTAATGAAGCGTATTTCGCTGACACAGTTCTGGGACCCGTGACTTTTTCGACCCATGAGGACAGAATAGAGGCGCGAATCAGCCCGGTCGGAGCTGAGTATGTTCATGAGAAGGTCAGAACACCCGCGTTTCTCAAGGACCTGATTGACCTGTTTACAGTCAATCATCATCGCGGTATCGCGGAGATCGAAGCGGTTTTCGCCAAATACAGCGATAACTATCACCTGGAAAAAGTTAACCCTGAGCTGGGCTTTGATTATGTTCTGTATTTTGACGATTCCCGGATCGATCCGTATTATTACTGCGTGAAAATGGAAATGGGACACACCATTTACCATCGTTTCGCGAAAGCGGATAATATGGCGCTGTTGAATTCCGCGGAATAGTCATGGCCCCCGCGAAAGAAGATTAATAAGGCGCTTGAAAGGGCCGTTGGAAAAAGAAAGTAAGGGAAAGAAAAAAATTTTAAAAATATTGAATAAAACAGTTGACATTATCCGGGTTTGATAGTATTATACATATTGTTGTGCGGAAGTGTCGGAACTGGCAGACGAGCAAGACTAAGGATCTTGTGTTCATTGCGAACGTGTGGGTTCAAGTCCCATCTTCCGCAGCCTATTTACAGAAGTCGGGAAGCCCTTATTTATCGGGCTTTCCGCTTTTTTATGTCACAAAAAAGCGAGTTCCCGATTGGGTCACCTTGGGTCACCTTTTGGATTTCCGCTGAATTCTCCTCCAAAGCCGAGATTACGGATTCCGTTTCCTCATCGTCCTCCATCCGGCTGAACACGTAGAACTTCATCGTGGTCGCCTCGTCAGCGTGCCCTAAAAGATAACGGATCCGGTCGAGAGGGATTCCTTTGTTGAACAGGATAGAAGCGTAGGTCTTGCGGATCTTATGCGGGGTTCTTACCGGGATCCCGACGTACTGGCAGCCTCTCCGAAGCTGCGTGTCAATCGCGTCCGGTGACATGATATAGCTGTCTCTCACAAACATATAGTCCATGAAGAACTCGCCGCTGTCACGATTGATCTTTTTGATCCGGTGAATGAGATCAAGGGCTGTCGCTGTAAGAGGTATTTCCCGGTCACCGTCATCGCTCTTGGTGTAATTCACGATCTTGAAACCTTTGCTCGTGATGTGTTTCAGATCCGAGATGTCGAAATCCTCGACGACCTGGCGCTGCACATGGATCTTTCCGTCCTTGATATCCGAGTAGCGGAGAGCGAGCAGCTCGCCTTTCCTCACTCCGAGCTCGAAATCGAGCTTTATAGCGAGCGGAGCGGTGTTAGTGGGATTATTCCTCAGCCGGCGCTCCATCTCGTCTAAAATGAGCTTTTGCTCGTCTGGGAAGAAGATTTCCGTGGTGTTCTCTTTCTTCTTTGCCCGAACGACCTTCTTTTTGTTGACGTTCACCCGATAAGGACTCTTCTCGATGTACTCGGCGTCGACCGCGTAATTGAAGATCTGTTTGATGATCCCGCACATGTTATGGAAGCACTTTGAGCTGAGGTTCCGCTTATTGACCGTCTGATTCATGAACTTGTCGATATCCACTTTCGTGATCTCTTTGTAAGGTTTATGGATGAGCTCCTCGCATGGCTCGTAGAAACGCCTCCAGTCGGCTTCCATGCGGCGTATCGTGTTAGAGCAGACCATTTCCTCCTTATAGTCCATGAACTCGTTATACAGCTCCTCAAGGGTCATCTCGTCGTGGCGCTTCTGTTCCCGATCCTGTTCTTTCTCTTTCAGGTAAAACTCAATCAGGACCTTCTCGATCGCTTCCCGCGTTACCCTCTTGATTTTTCTCCTGTTCCTTGGCTTTGTGTTATCCGGCAGATAGCAATACCAATGACCGTCACTGCTATGCCAGATCATATCCTCGTGCTCTTTTAAAATTTCCTTTCTTTTTGTCATATCAATTTGTTTTCGCGCGTCCGTGACATCTATTATACCACGTTCGATCGCGTATTTCAGTTCCGTGTCGCTTAACATATTTTCTCCTTTCCGACATGATCAACTCGTTACGAAGAAAATATGAGAGAGAAAACGCGTTCCGCCTCCCTGACAAACGAGAACCCGCTCGCGAGAATACCGGACGGTCCCCATTTCGGTATACTGAAAGAAAAAGGAGGAATCGCGATGAAATGTTTTTTCACTGGCAAAGATTGCGAGAATCAGTCCGCGTGCCTGACATGCCATACCGGGGCTGGATGGCTGAAAACGTTCGGCGGAGAGGAAAAGATCCGGCAGAATCTTGAGGACGAGGAGAACCGATGGAAAGATATCCGGAAGAACGGCGCCGGCGAACCGTTCTGGTCAGATGGCGTGAATATGAATCTGGTCCGTAACCATATCGTTCATTACGTGTCCGGTCTGCGCCAGCTCGGCCTTTCGGCTGACTATGAAATCCCGCCGAAAGTTGACCAAGCTTTTATGGTGAGGAAACGGGCGATCCTCGCCAAGGCGAGAAGAAATATAGCGTCGCTAAAAAAGGACAGGGATTATCAGTACCTTTTATCCATAAGCGCGGAAATAAGCGAGAAAGAGCGGCAAAAACTCGGGCTGCTCGCGGGAACCGGGATTGTCCGTGACCTGGAGCGGGCGGTAGCGGAGCGAGACTATAATGACGCAAGCCGGCATGACTTGAAACATGACAAGGAGAGGATACGGAAGATCGCGGAATACGTCAGGAGAGCGCGGGGCGATTATGATGTCCGCGAGAACGAGCAGCTTCGGCTACCTGTGTAGAAAACGTTTATCTTTATCACCTGGTATACGCGAAAATAGAACACATCATTGTGGGCGTTTCCTCATATTATTAGTAACAGCGGGACTTCCTATCGAGAATTACCGCGAATATTGTGAAAGCGGGAATTTATTGTGAATATTGAAAGATTGAACGCGGAACTCACCAGGGGTAACGGAAAGCTTCGCCGTCTCACGGCTGGGCTCTCCATGAATGTGTATAGCCGCGTCACGGGCGTGAACAACAGTATCCTTATATTCAGTAAAGACGAAAAGGCAATCAAAGCGTACCGGGACGGGAATCTGCTCGGCGTGTATGGGTCCTATATCGTCATAGACGAGAGCGTGATCCCGACACCGGATGGGTATCGCGTGATCGACGTACGATCAACGGATGACGCTGAATATCTGATTAGCCGCGGGTTAGCGGACATTGGGCGTGAGCGTTCTGTGGTTGTCGTCCATGGGAAAGATGGCAATTTTCTTGATACCCTGTTCGATATCACGAAAAGGGAGTACGGAAAAGATCCCGCGCCGGAGATCCCGGTCTTCGTGTGGATACGCGAGTCCTCATTCCCAGACGACTTCGCCTATCAGATGTCATGGCTGCGCGCGTACCGGATGTCGAGTACAATGGTATTTCCCGGCGTGAAAGAGTACAGAAGGGCGTTCATGGGCGCTGACAACGTGATCACGGCGAATGTCGGGACTATTCTATGTCTCGGCGAGCAGGATGAGTCGACCCGGCGTTACGTGGCGGGAATCATGAACAGGACCCTGAGCGCGAGCGTGGAAGCGGCTGTAAGGGCGCTGTATGACCTTGACAGGAGGGCGCTCGTCCTGATCACGGGAAAGACCCCGTAGTGGACAACGCCTGGCTGTAAAAGGAATTCTTCAAGAGAAAGCGCTCGCGTGATATAATAAGAAAAAAATGAAACGACTACAAATGAGCCATGAGACTTTTATTATGAGCAACGACCCAGTGGCAGAGCGCCATCGGCTCGAGCGAAAAATATTCGAGGAGGAATATGAACCAGAAGATTCTTTTGAGAGGAACGATCGGTTTTATTCCCAAAAGGGAAATAACGAGTCGGAACGATGATAAAAAGCGGAACTCAGTTCCGCTTCAGACAGAAAACAAAGTCCTATTCGCAATGTAAAACAATTCGCGGATAGGACTTTTCCTTTTGTCTTAGACACGGCTGACTTTGTGCCAGACAACAAGCTTTTCTCCGCGTCTCGGCGGAATGATATACATGGAAATTCTCGCGTGTCCCGCCTCGAACACGAGACAGCTCTTCCCTTTATCCGGCTCGTAAAGGGCGCTGATGATAACGGGATGGGAAAGGAAAGATGGGGAAAGATTGGGAATGAAATGACTCAGCAAATATCGCTCGCAGTCGTCTTCCGCTTTATACTGCTTTCCCGCGTCGCTTTCCGCGAAGTAGAGCCACAACGCGTTGACCCGCTGAGAGCGGATCTTTTCCCCGCTAAAATATGAGGCGAATATCTCGATCATGGCGAACTCGTATAATTCCTGACTGTTCTGACGCATAAAAAAATACCTCCTTTGATTATTGATGGGCGCAATTGTAGCGCAGCGCTCTCGTCAGTTAATCAAAAAAAGATATTCGATTAAAGTTATTCTAACGCGGTATCGCTAAAAAAGCAAGGGCCTTCGCATTTCTATATGAAAAAGCTGTTTTACGTTATAAAAAGCGGAACTTAGTTACGTTTTCAGACTGAAGACAAAATTCTATTTGCAAAGTAAATTAAAGAGAGGAAGATCATTCGTGACATCTAGGTAAACAGGGCGTATCGCTGGTTCTCCCAAAGAGTTGATCATCAACAAAGGTTCTGACGTTTCTGACGAATTCCTGGCCTACGCGAATCCCCTCATTCAGGGTTCCGTAGCCGTTCCTTAGGAAAACGGCACACCGAAGCTATTCACATACAGAAAGGTAATAGTTCAGCTCCTTTCGCGCCCACCGGGAAGGACGAAAAGCGGGAGGCTCGCGCCTCCCGTTTATATAATCTTGTATTATCCCCTTACTATCGCGTTTCCCTTTTCCCGAAATGAATGATCGAGGCCATCCCGGGGCCGACATGCGCGCCGATGATCGGACTGAGCGTCATCGACGTAATATCACATCTGGGGTTGATCTTCCTGATTTCCTTTTCAAGGAATTCCGCCTTGTCACCGGCGTCCGCGTGGCAGATATAGATTCGCTCGCCGTCACCGCCGTCAGTCGACTCCGCGTAGAAATCGACCATCTGCTTCAGCGCTGACTTCGCGCCGCGCTTCTTCGTGAAATTCACCAGCTTCCCATCGTCCTCGATTTTCAGGATCGGCTTGATGTTCAGGGCCGTGCCGACGACCGCTGTCGCTGCCGAGACGCGCCCGCCCCGCAGCAGGTACATCAGATCCTCGACCATGAACCAGTGGCAGACGCGGAGTCGGTTCTCCTCGAGCCACTTCGCGTTATCCGCGAGCGACATGCCGGCGTCTCTGTTATGAACCGCCGCCTCGAGCAGGAGTCCCATGCCTCCTGTGGCGGCCAGGCTGTCCACACAGGCAATCCCAATGTCCGGGAAATCTTCCCGCAGCTCTTCCGCCGCCAGAAGTGATGACTCGTACGTTCCCGAAAGACCGCTCGACAGTGACAGATACAGAATCGGCTGTCCCTGCTTCAGCAGCGGTGTAAAACAGTCGATATACGACCGCGGTGAAATCCTTGACGTCTGTGTCAGATCACCATGGCGCTGGCCGTCATAGAAGCGCTTCAGTACCGCCTCGTCTTCTATATCGGAACAAAGCCTCTCTTCCTCGCCGATTGTATAACTCATAGATATAAACCGCAGATCATTCTCCTTCACAAAGGCGGGCGTAATGTCCGCCGAAATGTCCGCGACAATTGTATAAGGGTAATTCATCAGAACAAGCTCCTCTCAACTCAAAAACATATCTGATAATCAAATTATTTTAACCGCGTAATATTTTTTATTATACAATTATAGCTGACAAAAAACAAGTATGTCGCTTCGTCTGCCATACACGTATGGCTATCGCCAAAAGAGAGCTTCCGCATGCCGTGGAAATAACGCCGGACGCGTTTAAAGGATGATCTCAAACTCGGTCTTATACGGGTGTTCCGGCGGTATCACGACGTGGATGAAGCCGCTGTGGCCTTTTACGATCTTATCGACGATGGCGAGGCCGAGACCGGAGCCTTTGGCTGCCGTGCGCGCCTCACTGCCGACGACAAACGGCTGAAAAAGTCTCGGCGCGATTTCGGGATCGATCCCCTGACCGTTATCGGCGAGTATCACGCGCGCCCGGCCGCTTTCGGTTTTCTCCAGACGGTAATATAAGGTCGTGCCTCTGTCATTGTACTTAAAGAAATTGCTGATCAGGTTATCGAACACGCGCGTAAACTTCTCCGGATCAAGGTAATAATAAAAAGGTTCTTCGGGAATTTCGGCCTCGAGGCTACAGCCGGCGATTTCAAATTCCGAATAGCGGTCGGCAAAGTATTCCCGCGAATACTCGCAGAGATCGATTCTTCTTTTTTCCATTTTATAGTCAGGATGCTGGATCTTGCTGTAATCATGAAAGCTGTTGATCAGGTCGTTCAGGGCGCGCGCCTTCTGATAGATGACACGCAGATATTTTTCCTGTTCGTCTGTCTTGACGAGACCGTCGTTGATTGCCTTCGCGTAGCCCTGAATGACGGTGATCGGCGTCTTTAAATCATGGGAGATGTCCGCCAGCATTTTCAGTTTCTCGTCTTCCAGCGATTTACGTTTCTTTTCACTTTCCGCCAGTTCACCCGAGAGCAGGTTGAAGCTGTCGCAGATTCTAGTAAATTCCCGCGGCCCGGAATACTCGATTTTGCTCGTGAGGTCGCCCTTGGCGAGATTTACGAAGGCGGAATCGAGAAGCTTTAGCGGCTGGTATACTTTTCTCCGCATCATGAAAACAAAGAGGAGCACGAGAATGATGTAAATGGTGATAAAAGCGGCGGCGCCGATCTGTATGTCACGTTTGACGAGCTTTTCGGCCTGTGGGGAGTAATAAGGCATATAGAGAAGCATCGTGTGGCTCGTCCCGTCGTCGGACTGGAAGGTGTGTCTGCTTAAGAGATAGTTTTTATTATACGTCTGGGTCAGCAGAGCGAATTCCTTCCGAGATAAGGTCTTTTCACCGATTCCGGCTGTGTCGGCAAGAATTCGGTAATTCTGATCAAGCAGAATGTACTTGCTCCGCGTCTTTTCATACGCGCTGCCGTCGAAAACCGTAAAGCTGACGAGGGTACGCTGTTCGCCGTTTTCATCCGTGAAGGCTGAGGTATCCGTGTATTGGGAATCGTTGAGATCGGGTACGCATTGCAGCTCGTCCGGGGAAAAGGTTTCGCTGATCTTCTTGCTGCTTGAGTATTCCAGCGAGCCGTCCGCTGCCAATACTGTGAAACAGCTGTCGTTTCCCAGCATGTCGTCCGCGTTGATGTTAGAATATTTCCCGCTTTTCAGGTACTTTTCGTATTTGTCGATATCGCGCGCGTCGGGAATATCGATCTTGCGGCTGATCAAGGTCATGGTTGCCGAATAGATGCCGATCGCGCAGAGCAGGAGCAGCAGCGAAAAAAGAATGTAGTTGCGGGTCAGCAGCATTGTGAGCCCGCCCTTTTGATTTTTACGGAAGAATTTACAGCTTTTCAAACTTATACCCCACGCCGCGCACTGTCTTGATATAACGCGGATCCTTTGAGTCTTTTTCAATCTTGTCCCGCAGATTGGAGATATGGACCATCATTGTACTGTCGTCGTTTTCAAAATACTCGCCGTTGATTTTTTCGTAAAGCTGCGCCTTGGTAAAAACCTGTCCCGGCGAGCGCATGAAGATACTAAGCAGTCGGAATTCCGTGGCTGTCAAAGAAATCGGCGCGCCGTCGCGTGTGAGAGTCATCCGGTCAGTATCAAGCGTCAGGCCGCCGGATGAGATTACTTTGGCGTCATTCTCCCGGCCGGAGCCGAGCTTGTAATAACGTCGCAGCCCGGACTGCGCGCGGGCGATGATTTCCAGGGGGTTGAATGGCTTCACCATATAATCGTCCGCCCCCAGATTGAGACCGGTGATTTTGTCCATGTCCTCGTTCTTCGCGGACAGGATCAGAATCGGAATATTGCTCGTTTCCCGGATTTTCTTTGTCAGCTCATAGCCGTTCATCCGCGGCATCATGATATCCAGTATGAGCATGTCAAGTTTCTCGGTCAGAAAGATTCGATAGGCGTCTTCTCCGTTATTCGCCGCGTAGATTGTGTATCCCGCGTTCTCCAGATAGATGCGCAGGAGCTCGACGATATCCTCGTCATCCTCCGCGATTAGTATATGATAGGGCATACGGATCCCTCCTTTTCTCTGTCAATTATATCATGAGCGACAGGGAATAGAAATTCTTTCTATCCGGTGATCGCCGCGAGCGGACTTAAGCGCGTGGCGCGAAGCGCGGGGAAATACCCGGCGGCCATGCCGATCAGTGTGGCGAAAACCATCGCGGCGCCGGCAAGCCAAAGAGGAATGACAGAAAGACTCCCGCTGACTCCGATGCCGGAGGCGAAGCCGGCCGCGAAGTGGTTGATGACAAAAGAAACAAGGAGGCTTAAGCCGTTGCCGGCGAGTCCGCCGAATAAGCCGATAAACGCCGCTTCCAGCAGGAACATCTGCCGGATGTTTTTTAAAGAGCAGCCAAGCACCTTGATAACGCCGATTTCTTTTGTCCGTTCATAGATCGACATCATCATCGTGTTGGCGATGCCGATCGCCGCGACAAAGAGGGATACAGCGCCGATCGCGCCCAGTACGCCTTGAATGATCGCGAACTGTTTCTTGGAGCTGTTGATCAGCTCCATATTGCTGTTTGCCTGGTATCCGAGAGCTTTGACGGCGTTCATTACAGATTCAACGTTTTTAGCGTCGTCGACCTTAAGCGCCGCGCTGGAATAGACGAGATATGGATACGGTTTGCCGCCTGCTGTTACCGGCTGTCCCGGAATGACGCCGCCTTTCGTCCCTGTCTTCAGCGCTTTCAGCAGAGCGTCGAGGTCGACGTATACGTTGGAGGAGTAGCTGCTCCACTCGTCTGTCGAGCCACGCAGCGTGCCGCTGGCTTTGACATAGTATTTCTTCGTGTTGTCGGCGGAAGAGGCGAGCGCGGACGCGGCATTGGAGGCTGAGGACGTTCCGGAGCTTCCCGATTGCTGGCCGGCGCTGCTTTCCGTGATGGAGAGGAAGAATTTGTCTTTGGTAAAGTTGATGTCCGGAAGGCTGGACGGATCGCTGTAATTATAGTCACTGTAGGAATCGCTTCCTTTTGCGTGAAAGCTCATGATCACCATGTTGCCGGGCAGAAAATTCAGCTGACCGTTTGCCTTGTCCGGAAGAGAGCCGCTGACGAGCGGAAGATTCTGTGCCTTCAGCGCTTCGGCTTTCATGCCGGTAAGCTGGACATTCGCTTCGTATTTGCCTTTTTGCAGCTTGGCGGAAACATTTAGAACAGGGGAGGCCGACTGTACATGTTCAAGCTCCCCCAGCTTTTTTATGGCGTCGTCGGTAATGAGTTTTTGCTTTTTGTTCGTGGTTTTGCTGCCGGAAGACTGATCCGATACCGATACGGAGACGCTTGTCAGGCCGCCGGATTCCTCCGCTGCTTCATAGACGGACTGGCGGAGACCAATCCCGAGTGAGACCATGACAACGATCGAAGCGGTACCGATGACAACGCCGAGTACGGTAAGAAATGTTCTCAGTCTGCGGCGTACCAGGTTATTTCCGCTCATCCTCAAAAGATCCGTCCATTTCATCTGACCACTCATCCTTTTCCTTTTTTGCTTTTTTGTACGCGATCACCGCGCCGGTTCCGCCTGCTCCGGCAAGTATTAGAATAATAATGGAAAGCCGCGGGGTTTTCTTAGACGTGTTCGCGACGAGCGCGGCGGTGGTATCAGTTTCAGCGGCCGCGGCGGTGACAGTAATCTCAAATTCCTTTTCAACGGTGGTTTCTTTGCCGTCGCTGTCTTCGTACGTAAGAATCAGCTTGGCTTTTTCCGCGCCGGACGTTTCCTTGGCGCCGGCAGCCATGATGTCGATAGCGGCAGTCGCGCCGGAGTCGACGTTGCCGAGAAAAGCTTCTTTCGCGGTGACGCTGTTTCCTTCGACCCGCGCTTTTACGTTATAGAGCTTGATTTTGCCGAGGTTATACAGGTTTGTTGTGACGTCGGCGTCTTCCCCGACAGCGACCGCGTCCGGGTTTACCTCGATTTTGCTGAACTCGAAGCGCGCGTCCTGGCGAATCGGGATTGCCACGCTGGACGCGGCATCATACTGTGTGTTATTCTTGTCCTCGTATTTCATGGAAAGTTCAATGTTATACGGCTTCTGGATCAGATCCTGCTTGGCGTTCAAATCGATCGTGATGTCGCTTTCCGCGTTGGCGGCAATGCTGCTTACATAGACGGTGTTGGCGCCGGAAACCGGCAGAAATGCCGGCGCGGTATTGTCATCCTTCCCTTCTGTGGAAGCGCTGAAGGATAGAATCATGTTCTTGACAGCCGTCGCGGTGGAGGTGTTTTTAAGTTTTACGGTCAGACGGAAATTGCTGCCTGCCTTGACAGTGCCGGGATCCGTCGTAAAGCCGGTGACGATGACGCGGGGAACGGAACCGCCCGAGCTGCCGGAACCGCCCGAGCTGCCGGAACCGTCGGAAGAAGAGATTTCCATATTCGTAACAGAGCCCGTGGTATCAGCCGCGGTTTCCAGCGGCTGTACCGCGTTCTGCTGGGAATCCTCCTTTTCCTTCTGGCTGTCGTCGATCTTCGACGGTTCGACCTTACCGATCGTCCGGATATATACGTACTGCTTTATTTCGTATGTCCGCGCGCCGCGTTCGTACGTGACGGTAAATTCTGTTTTATAATAGCGGTCCGTAACGCCGTCTCTTGTTTTCCATTGGTATGTCAGAGGGGTCTCCTGTCGGGCGTCCAGATTATCGATATGAATCGTTTCGTCCCGGTTTTCGATCTCGAAGGGCCATTGATCGGTGCCTTCCGCGATCGCGGGAGTGATGGCGATATTTTTGATCGGTGTACTGCCCATGTTAATGATCCGCAGGGGAAGAGACGCGGCTTTGCCGTGGGTAAAAGCGGGTGTGGTCTGATCCTTTGGCAGCGTAAGCAGTACTGTATGATCTGTGTCCGCGCCGCTGTCCTCCGCGAAAGCGGTTCCCGTGCCGAGCAGCAGAAAGCCGGCCAGAGAGAGGGCGAGAATTCGTTTCATGATCTTCCGCATAAGATTTCCTCTTTTCTTTTTTTTATATCGATCGATACGACGCGTCCGTCCAGGATCCGTATGATCCGGTCGGCATAGGAGGCCAGCTGCTCATCATGCGTTACCATAATCAGCGCGCGGTTCTCTTCACGGACGACGCTTTTCATCAATTCCATGATTTCACGGGAGGTTTTGGAGTCTAGGTTGCCGGTTGGCTCGTCGGCGAAAATGATTTTCGGCTCCATGACGAGCGCGCGGGCAACGCCGACTCGCTGCTGCTGGCCGCCGGAGAGCTGGGACGGCATGTGTGTCATATGGTCGGTCAGCTTGACGCGTTTCAGCATATCCCGCGCCTTCTGCTCCCGGATGCCGCGGGGAATTCCGCGAAAACTCAGCGGCAGCGCGATATTTTCCATCGCGGTCATCGTTTCGATCAGCTGATAGGACTGAAAGATGAAGCCGACGTTCTGCCGCCGGAAGTTTACGAGGGAGTCCTCACTCTGCTTTTCGATGTGTCGGCCGCATATGATGATTTCACCTCTGGTTGGCGGCTCTAAGCCGGCAAGCATATTCAAAAGTGTGGATTTGCCTGAGCCGGAGGTGCCGACGATCGCGCAGAATTCGCCTTTTTCAATATCAAAGCTGATCCCGTCGAGAGCCTTCACGACTTGATCGCCGACACGGTAATATTTGTACAGCTGTCTGACAGAGACCACGTTCATAAGCTTCACCATCCTTTGTATGTTTTTTATCATAAGGCGCGTACTTAATGGAAGTCTTCAGCGAACCTAAAGATTTCTTTAATTATGGAAATTCTGGCGTATGTTTTACGTGTTTCGCGCGATAAAAAACAGTTGGAAAAATTGTAGTATAGACAAAATCTGATTTTCGGTTCTTTTTATTTAAACCATATTCTTTAAGTCTATTTTAAGGAAGATCCGCTATAATCCGATTATCAAATCATCCATAAGACGAAAAGAAAGCGAGGTCAACCATATGAAAAAAATAAAACGATTTCTAATAGCGACAGCGACACTTACAACGATAGCCATGACAGCGGCAGGCTGTGCCTCGACACAGTCAAGCGTGGCGGCGGAAACCATCCAGTCCGCGGCGGACACGACCTCCGATGTGGAAACAAGCTCGAACGCGTCCGCCGTGTCGACAACGAGCGTGTCGACTGTCTCGGACACGTTGATTGACACGAGTGATTTATTTACGGATCGTGATCTTGCCCAGACGGCGGACACGTCAGAAGCGACGTCCTACACCGTTGAAAGCGGTCAGAATATTACGATCACGGAGGCTGGCGTTTACGTTCTAAGCGGAACGGCCAGCGATTGTACGATCATAGTGAGTACGGAAGACGAGGACGCGAAGGTTCAGCTTGTTCTGGACGGACTGAATGTTACCAACACGAATACGCCGGTCATTTACGTTGTTTCAGCGGATAAATGCTTTGTTACTACAACCGCGGGCAGTCAGAACACGCTTACGGTGACGGGGGCGTTCACCGCGGATGGCGCTACGAACACGGACGCGGTCATATTCTCAAAAGAGGATCTGGTTCTGAACGGCGAAGGGGTACTTACGATCAAGTCCAGCGAGAACGCGGTCACTTCTAAAGATGATTTACGGATCACCGGTGGAACCTACGCGATTACCGCCGGTAAGAATGGATTTGAAGGAAAAGACTCGATTGCCATAAGTGGTGGAGTGTTTACGATTAACGCGTCCGCGGATGGTTTCCACAGTGAGAACGCGGACGACAACACGCTTGGTTACATCTACGTTTCCGGCGGAACTTTTGACATTAACGCGGGAGATGACGGTATTCACGCTACGACAGTAGCGGAAATCGACGGCGGAGAGTTCGCGATCGACGCGGTGGAAGGTATTGAAGGTACCTATATTCAGATCAATGACGGAACAATTTCCATCAGCGCGTCCGATGATGGTATTAACGCGGCGGCCAAAAGTACCGCTTATGATGTCACGATTGAGATAAACGGAGGCTCACTAACGATTGTGATGGGAAGCGGGGATACTGACGCGGTGGACGCGAACGGAAGTATTTACGTGAACGGAGGAGATATCAATATTACAGCTACGTCCGCTTTTGATTATGACGTAACAGGGAAGCTGAATGGCGGCACGGTCATTGTGAACGGCAGTCAGATCACCGAAATGACTACTTCGATGGGAGGCGGAAGAGGAGCGATGGGCGCCAAAGTAAGATAGATTCCTCTGACATGGAGGCGAAAATAAAGTTAAGACAGAAAAAGGATCCTGTAGCCTCGCGCGACAGGGTCCTTTTATCGCGCGCGGATCGCGAAAGTGTCTTAAGAAAGAGCGAATTTTGAAATCGCGCTTTTCTAATTCCGTATAAATGTTTATAATATGACATATGAAAGGAGTGATTCTATGTTTTGTGATAAATGTGGCGCCGAATATGACGAGAACGCGAAGTTTTGCCCTAAATGCGGAGCGCCGACGGCGAATTTCAATCCTTCCGACTCGAGGTTCGTTTTTACGGACACGAATACGGTCCAGAAGAAAAAGCCTTATTACGCGATTACGTTGATTACAGCAATCATAGTTGCCGCGGTTCTTTTGATTCTCAAGTTTACGCTTTTCGCCAACAGCTATTTGGCTCCTGTTAATAATATTGTCAAGGGAATTGAGCGGCAGGACGCGTCACTTGTTATGGCGACAGTGCCGGACCCCGTGCTTAGAGAAATAGAGAAGGAATATGGCTGGGACGCGGATCAGACCGGAGAGAGATTTGAGGAGCTTTTCAAGGAAGGTCTCTCAATTTATGGGGACAGTTCGATCGAGATCAAGTATGAGACAAAAGAAATTACTAAATTATCCCAGAGTGATATCGCGGATTTGGAATCGGCCTATGAGAACACGAATATTCATTTAGATATCACCGCCGCCAGAGCCATTAATCTGGACTGGAAAATATATAAAGACGGCAAACTTGATAACACGATTGAGGATATGAACATTACTGTTATTAAAACAGGCGGTAAATGGTATATCGATTATGAGTCAATGTAAAAACGAACAGGAGGACATCATGGCTTTTTTGGATAATCTGAATGATAAGTTATCCCAGCTGGGAAACGGAGCCGCGCGGAAGACGAAAAGCGTCATGGACTCTACGAGAATCAACACCGCGATTCGTGAGGAGGAGAACCGTCGGAAGGATTTGTTCTGTCAGATCGGCGAGTACTATTATTCGCGAAATGACGGCAAGGCCGAGGGACAGCTCGCGGAATGGTTTCAGGCTGTTGACGTGAGCTCGAGACAAATTAAAATGTATCAGGATCAGCTTACGCGGCTGAAGGGCGTGATTATCTGTCCGAATTGTCATTCGGAAATTCCCGCGAATTCCGCGTTCTGCGTGAACTGCGGGACCAGGCTTCCGCGGCCGGCGAATTCGGCGCCGACGCCCGCGGCCGACGTTTGCCCGCGATGCGGGCAGCCATACGCTCCCGGACAGGCGTTCTGCGTGAATTGCGGACTTAGGCTGCCGGAACCGGGGCAGCCCGACGTGAGTCAGCCGGCGCCGAACCGGATGGCGCCAAACCAGCCGGAGCCGGGACCGGATTTTATACCCGCGCCCGCGCCTGTAAACGCGTCGTCGGCGGAGTCGAACGCGGCGGCGGAGTCGAACCCGGCGTCCGCGTCAAATCCCCCGTCGGATACTCAGGCGGCGAAGAATCGCGCGATTCCTTCTGTGTGTCCCCGCTGTGGCAAACCAATTGAGGAAGGACAGGATTTCTGCTCAGGTTGTGGCTTTAAGTTCTAAAGAAGACAATAGAGGGGTAATAGCGCGTTGAAGAAAACTATCATTGTGGTCATAGGAGTCGCTCTTGGAATTACGCTCGTCGCGGCGGGGCTTTTTATGAGCGGCGCTTTTAACGGCAAGAGCGCGGGGACATCCGATCAGACATCGGCCGACACGACGAGTTCCGGTACGGAGACAGCCGCCGCGGCATCGGCAGAGACGACGCAGGCAGAGACGACGCAGGCAGAGACGACGCAGGCAGAGACAACACCGGCTGAGACGACACCGGATCCGGCGAAACAGCAAGAACAGAAGATTGAGGAAACGATTCAAGGCATGACGGTCGAAGAGGAAGCGGCGCAGCTGTTTTTTATCACGCCGGAAGAACTCACGGGTGTTACAACGGTGGTCAAAGCCGGCGAAATGACAAAAAGCGCGTTGGAACAGTATCCGGTCGGTGGCATTGTTTATTTTTCCAAGAACATTGCCGGAGAGGAACAGCTGACGGAGATGATTGCGAACACGAAGAGCTACAGTAAGGTTACGCCTTTTATCGGCGTGGATGAGGAAGGCGGAAGTCTTGTGGCCCGAATCGCGAAAAGCGGCGTTATTTCGGTGCCTCAGGTCGATGATATGAGCGTGATCGGGGCGAGCGGCGATCCGTCGCGCGCGTATGACGTAGGAGTCACGATCGGGACTTATTTGAGTAAGCTCGGTTTTAATATGGACTTCGCGCCGGACGCGGATGTTTTGACAAATCCGAATAACACGGTAATCGGTAGCCGGTCTTTTGGCTCGGATCCCGCGGTCGTCGCGTCGATGGTCGCGGAAGAGGTCAAGGGACTGCGCTCGACAGGTGTCAGCTCAGCGCTGAAGCATTTTCCCGGCCATGGCGGCACTACGACAGACTCCCATGAGGACGCCGCGGTCGTGAATGGGAACCTGGAAGAATTGGAAGCGGTGGAGCTTCAGCCGTTTGTTTCCGGAATAGCGGCAGGAACGGATTTTGTTATGGCCGGTCATCTGCGGGTTCCGGAGGTTACCGGAGACGACACGCCCGCCTCGCTTTCGTCTGTTATGATTACGGATATTTTGCGCGGGAAGCTGGGATTTAACAAGATTGTGATCACAGACGCGATGAATATGGGCGCTGTCACGAATTATTACGATAGCGGACAAGCGGCTGTTATGGCCATCCAGGCAGGTGATGACATGATTCTGATGCCGGAGAATTTTCAGGCGGCGTATCAGGGCGTGGTCGAAGCTGTTTATGATGGCTCAATTTCAAAAGACCGGCTGGATGAGTCTGTTAGACGGATTCTTTCTGTCAAATACGCGGACTGACGACAGCGTGAAACGAAAGGCATGAGTTGGATTGAGATACTTTTCCCGCTTGCCGCGTATTCGCGGAAAGCGGGAATTTTGCTGTAGAATATTCACGGGAGATGAAAGCATGAACAAGCATGACGTGATCATTATCGGTGGTGGCGCGGTAGGAAGCGCGATTGCCTGGCGGCTTTCGCGTTACGACGCGGACATCGCGGTACTGGAGAAGAACCACGATGTCGCCATGGGCACCAGCGGCAAGAACAGCGCGGTCGCGCACGCCGGTTTTAACAATAAGCCTGGCAGTCTGATGGCGGAGCTCTGTGTCAAAGGCAATGAAGGCTTTGAGAAGCTCTGCGCGGATCTGGATGTCCCATATAAGAAGACAGGGAAGCTCGTGGTCGGTTTTGACGACACGGATAAAGCGGGAGTGGAGGAGATACTGGAGAATGGACGGAAGAACCATTGCAAGGGTCTCCGCGCCATAGACAAGGAACAGATTCGGGAACTGGAACCTTCCGCGAGAGGCGAGTTTGCCTTGTACTCGCCGAATACGGCCGTGATGAATCCATTTTTGTATAATATTCATCTGGCGGAAGCGGCTCTTGGCAATGGCGTGACCTATTATCTGGAAAGCGGCGTGACGTCGATTCGAAAGGCTGGCGGAAGTTTTATTCTGGAAGCCGGCGGCAAGACTTTTTCCTGTGATATTCTGATCAACGCGGCCGGTCTCTACGCGGACGAGGTGGCGGCGATGGCGGGCGACACCGGGTACAAAATCTATCCCTGCCGCGGGCAGTACTACATTCTGGATAAAAAGGTTTCTTCTTTTCTTCATATGCCGGTCTATCCGGTGCCGAGAAAGGGCTTGGGCGGCCTGGGCGTTCATCTTACGCCGACGATCGACGGGAATGTTCTGATCGGGCCGAGCGCCGAGTATGTCGATGACAAGGAAGAGTACTCGACTACGGCGGAGGTCGCGAGACAGCTGCTTTCCGAGGCCGGGACACTGATGCCATCTGTAAGCGGCCGGGATATTATCGGCGGATTCAACGGAATCCGCGCGAAGCTGGTCGCCAAAGGACAGGAAAATTATGGTGACTTCATTATTGAGAAAAGCGCGAAGGTCGAGAACATGATCCAGCTTGTGGGAATCGAGTCGCCGGGTCTTACCTCCTCCGCGCCGATCGCGGATTATGTTCTGGAGCTGCTGGACGCGGACCGCCGTTTCACGAGACGGAAGGACTATAAAGCAACATACCGCGGACAAAGACTTTTCCGCGATATGAGCCGGGAAGAGCAGAACAGGATGATCGCGGAGGATCCCCGTTATGGTCAGATGATCTGCCGATGCGAGAACGTGACAAAAGCGGATGTGATCAGAGCCCTTGAGAATCCGCTGGGCGCGAGAAGCGTGATCAGCGTCAAAAACAGAGTCCGGGCGATGATGGGACGCTGTCAGGGCGGGCATTGTTTCGCGAGAATCGTCGAGATTATGGAAGAAGAACTGAACGCGTCGCCGGAAGAACTGATTTACCGAACGGAAGGCGACCGCCTGTTTATGGGGGATCTGAAATGAAAACAATGGAAAAATATGATGTTGTCGTAATCGGAGGCGGCCCGGCCGGGCTGGCGGCCGCGGTTTCCGCCAGGAAAAACGGCGCGGAAAGCGTACTTGTGATTGAGCGGGATCCTTATATGGGCGGTGTGCTGAACCAGTGCGTTCACGATGGCTTCGGGCTTCAATATTTCGGCAAATCCCTGACCGGCCCGGAATACGCGGCTTTATTTCTGAAAAAGGCCGGCGAGACGGGCGCGGAGCTTCTTTGCGACGCTATGGTGACGGGACTTTCGCCGGACCGCGTGATCACGGTCGTGACGAATCAAGGTGTACGCGTTATCAAGGCGCGCGCGGTTGTTCTGGCGATGGGGTGCCGCGAGCGGACCAGAGGCGCGATCTCGATTCCCGGAACGAGACCGGCCGGCGTTTTCACGGCCGGTGTCGCGCAATATCTTATGAATTTTCGTAACATCCGGATCGGAAGCGAGGCGGTAATCCTCGGCTCGGGGGATATCGGCCTGATTATGGCGAGAAGGCTCACGCTCGAGGGCATACACGTTCAATGCGTGCTGGAGAAGATGCCCTATTGTAACGGCCTGCCGAGAAATGTGGTCCAATGTCTGGATGATTTCGGGATTCCCATGTATTTAAGCGAGACAGTAACGGATATCATCGGGAAAAAGCATATCGAGAAGGTATATACCGCGAAGGTCGGCGCGGACGGGACTTTTATCGAGGGGACCGGTCGTGAATTCAATTGTGATCTGCTTCTGCTTTCCGTAGGGCTGATTCCGGAGAATGAGTTATCGGAGTCCTGCGGCATCGCCCTGAGCCCGGTCACAAACGGCGCGGTCGTGAACAATCATCTCGAAACCTCGGTGTCAGGTATTTTCGCCTGCGGTAACGCTTTACACGTGCATGACCTGGTGGACGGCGTCTCGGAGGAAGCGGAAAACGCTGGAAAGTGGGCCGCGCGATATGAAGAAAAGGCGGAGTCGGAGGCAATTGAAGTAAAGGCCGGGGAAGGTGTCCGGTACGTTCTGCCACAGCGGATTCTTCCGGATACGAAAAGTGTTCTGCGGTTCCGGGTGAAGGAGCCGGCGCGAAACGTTCGCGTAACGGCGCGAATCGGCGGTCAGACGATATACGAGCGGAAAGAGCGAAGTGTCTGCCCCTCGGTCATGCTGTCGCTGGAGACGCCTGTCATCGCGGATTCAGGAAACGAGACACTGGAGGTTCGCGTAAGTTCGAATTAAAAAGTTATAAAAAGGAAATCGTGGGAACGCGCGGAATAACTAAAGTGTGGAGGTGTCGCGATGAATATAAGAGAGCAGCTTGAAGAACGGGAATTTCAGTTTTTGAGTCCTTATGCCGCGTTCAGCCGGAACTCTCTTGGACGCGATAAACCGGACGAGCCATGCGATATCAGGCCGTGCTATCAGCGGGACAGAGACCGGGTTCTGCATTCCAAGGCGTTTCGCCGTTTGAAGCAGAAGACGCAGGTCTTTCTGGATCCTGTCGGCGACCACTACCGCACCAGACTGACGCACACGCTTGAGGTGTCACAGAACGCGAGAACAATCGGGAAAGCGCTGCGTCTTAACGAGGATCTGATCGAGGCGATCGCGCTTGGCCATGATCTTGGTCACACTCCGTTTGGTCACGCCGGAGAGCGGGCGCTGAACGAGCTTTGCGCGAATGGCTTTGAGCACAATGTCCAGAGCGTTCGTGTCGTGGAAGTCATTGAGAAGGACGGGCTTGGCCTGAACCTTACCAAAGAGGTACGCGACGGAATACTCAATCACCGCGCGGCGGGAAAGCCGATGACACTGGAGGGGAAAATTGTCCGGCTTTCGGATAAGATCGCGTATCTGCATCATGACATTGACGACGCGATACGAGGAGGCGTTATGGTCGAGGACGATATTCCTTCGGAAATCCGGAATGTTCTCGGCGAAAGCACCAAGGAGCGTCTGGACGCTCTGATTCACGACATTATCATGAATAGCTGGGATAAACAGGACATTCTCATGTCGGACGAGAAGCGGGAAGCGATGTTCAGACTGCGCCGGTTTATGTTTGAGCGTGTCTACACGAATCCGATCGCCAAGAGCGAAGAGGAGAAGGTCGACAACATGATCCGTAAACTATTTCAGTTTTACATGGCAAAACCGGAGCGGATGTCGGAGGAATACGCCGCTCGGGCCGAGGGCGGACAGCGCTTTCTGGAACAGAGTGTGTGTGATTATATCTCCGGAATGACAGATCAGTACGCTGTTGAGAAGTTTGAGGAAATCTATATACCCAGATCCTGGAAATATTGACCGGGGGAAGAGCGGAGGGAGATTCAGTTTGTATTATTCGGAGGATATCATTGAGCAGGTCAGAAGCAGCAGCGATATAGTTGATATTATCTCTGGTTACGTGAAGCTTCAGAAGAAGGGAAACTCATATTTCGGACTCTGTCCGTTCCACAGCGAGAAGACACCATCGTTTTCCGTTAGCCGTGACAAACAGATGTATTATTGCTTTGGCTGCGGCGCGGGAGGCAATGTGTTCACGTTTTTGATGGAATATGAGAATTTTACCTTTCAGGAGGCCCTCTCTTTCCTGGCGGAAAGGGCCGGGATCACTCTTCCCGCGGCGGACAGCTCCAGGGAAGAGCGCGAGAAGACCGGCAGAAAGCAAAAAATTCTGGAGGTCAATAAGGAAGCGGCCAAATATTACTACGCGCTTCTAATGTCCGAACGGGGGAAAATCGGTCTCGATTACTTCTTGAAACGCGGGCTTACAAGGGAAACAATCCGGGCTTTCGGCCTGGGTTATTCCGACAAATACAGCAATGGGCTGTACCGCTATATGAAGAAGAAGGGATACGAGGACGCGCTTCTGAGGGACACTGGTCTTTTCCTGTTTGACGAGAAACGCGGCATGACCGATAAATTCTGGAATCGGGTCATGTTTCCGATCATGGATATTAATAACCGCGTCATCGCGTTCGGGGGAAGAGTCATGGGTGACGCCAAACCCAAGTATTTGAATTCTCCCGAGACAGAGGTCTTCGATAAAAGCAGAAATCTGTATGGGCTGAATATCGCGCGCAAGGACCGTTCTAAAAGCCTGATACTCTGTGAAGGGTATATGGACGTTATCGCGATGCATCAGGGAGGCTTTACTTCCGCGGTCGCCTCGCTCGGAACCGCTTTTACGACGGGACAGGCTTCGCTTCTGAAGCGATACGCGGAGCAGATCTACCTTGTTTATGACAGTGATGGAGCGGGAGTCAAGGCGATTTTAAGAGCGCTTCCGATTCTGCGCCAGACAGGTCTGGACGGCAAGGTCGTCCGCCTTGAGCCATATAAGGACCCGGATGAGTTCATAGGGCATCTGGGCGCCGACGCTTTTCGCGAAAGAATCGAAAGCGCTGAGAATGGTTTTCTTTTCGCGCTAAGCGCGGCGGAGAAGGATTTTGACATGAACTCGCCGGAGGGCCGGACCCGGTTCTTCCATAAAGCGGCGGAAGAGCTTTTGATTTTCGATGAGGAAATCGAAAGGAACAATTATATACAGGCCGTTGCCCGTAAATATCAGGTCAGCGCGGAGAATTTGAAACAGCTGGTCAACCAGGAAGCGATGAAGGGAGTCCGGGATTATCCCGGAGAAAGGCAGCCGATTGTCCGGGCGAAGAAGGAGAAACCGCCTTCGGACGAGGGCGTTATTCAGGCGCAGAAGCTGCTCCTGACGTGGATCATCGAAAGACCGGGTGTCTTTCCCACAATCCGGCGTTATGTTTTTCCGGAGGATTTCACGACGGAGCTCTATCGGCAGGTCGCCGCGCTTTTGTACCAGCAGGAGGAAGAAGGGAATCTGAATCCCGCGAGAATTATCAGCCGATTCGAGAACGAGAAGGATCAGAAAGAGGCGGCCGCTCTGTTTAACGCCAAACTGCCGCGGGAATCTCTTGACGGCGAGCTGGAGAAGATTCTTAAAGAGACCGTGGTCCGCGTAAAACGAGCGAGCGTGGAACGTATGAATAAAGAGCTGGATCCATCGGATATAAACGCCGTGCAGGAGATGATCCGGCTGCGAAAAGCCCTGCAGGATCTTGAAAAAACGCGTTTTCCCGTAGAATAGCGGGAACACCCATAGAAAAGGATAATAAAATGGAAGAAAACACAGCGAAATTCGAAAAAAGACTTGAGGAATTAGTAGCGTTCGCGAAGAAAAAGAAAAATGTTCTGGAATATCATGAAATCAATGATTTTTTTACAGATCTGGAATTGAACGCGGATCAGTTCGAGCATGTGCTTAACGCGCTGGAAGAGAAGAATATTGATGTTCTGAAGGCGGACAATGACGAGGACGACAGCGTGCCGGACGATGATATCAATATTGAGGACGAGGATGTTGATTTGGAGTCAATCGACCTTTCCGTTCCGGAAGGAATCAGCATTGAGGATCCCGTGCGCATGTATCTCAAGGAAATCGGTAAGGTACCGCTTCTGAGCGCCGATGAGGAAATCGAACTGGCGAAACGCATCGAGAACGGGGACGAGGCGGCGAAGAAACGACTCGCGGAGGCGAACCTGAGACTGGTGGTCAGTATCGCGAAGCGTTATGTGGGCCGCGGGATGCTTTTTCTGGATCTGATCCAGGAAGGTAATCTGGGTCTCATAAAGGCGGTGGAGAAATTTGATTACGAGAAGGGTTATAAATTCAGTACTTACGCGACATGGTGGATTCGGCAGGCAATAACGAGAGCGATCGCGGATCAGGCCAGGACAATTCGTATCCCTGTGCATATGGTAGAGACGATCAATAAACTGATCCGTGTGTCCAGACAGCTTTTGCAGGAGCTGGGCCGCGAACCAACGCCGGACGAGATCGCCGAGGTCATGAAGCTTCCCGTGGAGAGAGTCCGGGAGATCCTCAAAATCTCTCAGGAACCGGTTTCTCTGGAAACGCCGATCGGAGAAGAAGAGGACTCTCATTTGGGAGACTTTATACAGGATGACAATGTTTTGAGCCCGGAGGACGCGGCCGCGCACACTTTTATGCGCGAACAGATTGATGAAGTGCTGGGTACCCTTACGGACCGTGAGCAGAAAGTACTTCGGCTGCGCTTTGGGCTGGATGACGGAAGAGCGCGTACTCTGGAAGAGGTAGGGCGCGAATTCGGCGTGACAAGAGAGCGGGTAAGACAGATTGAGGCAAAAGCCCTGCGTAAACTGAACCATCCGAGCAGGAGCCGTAAGCTGAGAGATTAATTACTAAAAATCGTAACTGGAGGTCACGCTGTATGGGTGAGAAAATACCGGTATTTGAGGCGCGTCTGAATAAGCTGATCGAGTTGGCCAGGAAGAAAAATAATCTTCTTGACAATAATGAAATCAATGACGCTTTCGCGGATTTGAATCTTGACGCGGATCAGTTCGACAAAATACTTGACGCTCTTGAAAACAAGAACATAGAAGTACTTCGGATCAAAGAGACAGATGACACGGATACGGGCATTGACGAGGACGCGTTGATTGACGAGGAAGACGAGGAAGTGGATTTAAGCGCGATCGATTTGTCCGTGCCGGAAGGTATAAGCACAGAAGACCCGGTGCGTATGTACCTGAAAGAAATCGGAAAGGTTCCGCTTCTGAGCGCGGATGAGGAAATTGAGCTCGCGAAGAAAATCGAGCTTGGTGACGCCGCGGCTAAGAACAGGCTCGCGGAGGCGAATCTGCGTCTTGTCGTCAGTATCGCCAAGCGTTATGTCGGACGCGGAATGCTTTTTCTGGATCTGATTCAGGAAGGGAATTTAGGGCTGATCAAGGCGGTAGAGAAATATGATTACAGAAAAGGCTATAAATTCAGTACCTACGCGACATGGTGGATTCGTCAGGCAATCACGAGAGCGATCGCGGATCAGGCGAGAACGATTCGTATTCCGGTGCATATGGTCGAGACGATCAACAAGCTGATCCGAGTGTCGAGACAGCTTTTGCAGGAGCTGGGCCGTGAGCCGACACCGGAAGAGATTTCCGCCAGGATGAAGATTCCGGTCGAGCGGGTACGGGAGATTCTTAAGATTTCTCAGGAACCGGTTTCTCTGGAGACACCGATCGGCGAGGAGGAGGACTCTCATCTGGGTGACTTTATACAGGATGACAACGTTCCCGTTCCCGCGGAAGCGGTCGCCTTCACTTTGCTAAGAGAACAGCTCGATGAGGTGCTGGGATCTCTCACGGAACGAGAGCAGAAGGTGCTGCGTCTTCGCTTCGGACTGGACGACGGCAGAGCCAGAACGCTTGAGGAGGTCGGAGAGGAATTCGATGTGACCAGAGAGAGAATCCGCCAAATCGAGGCCAAAGCGCTGCGTAAGCTTCGCCATCCCAGCCGCAGCCGTAAGCTGAAGGATTACCTGGAATGAGAAGCGAGACGCTTTCGTTACGGCTGCGCCGCGCGGCGGAGATGGTCTCGGAAGGCGGGCGTTTCGCGGATATCGGCACGGATCATGGCTATCTGCCGATTTATCTGGTCAATTCAGGCAGAAGCCCAGGCGGTATCGCGGCGGATGTCAATGAAGGCCCGCTGGAGAAAGCCAGAGAGCACATAAAAGAGAATCATCTCGAGAATCGGATCGATACAGTTCTGTCGGATGGGCTTTCCCGCGTCGACACGAGAGGCTTGAACAGCCTGATTATCGCCGGGATGGGCGGTCAGCTGATGATTCGAATTCTCGGAGAGGGCAGCGCCTTTAAGCGAGGTCTTCAGGAAATGATTTTACTGCCGCAATCTGACGCGGATATGGTTCGGCGGTTTATCTACGAGAATGGTTTTCATATTGACGCGGAGGATATGGTATTTGAGGATGGAAAGTATTACGTCCTTATAAAAGCGGTTCCCGGGCGCGAAGAAATTCCATCCGAGACGGAGCTATTGTACGGACCGTGCCTGATACGCGGCAGGAATGACACACTGCGCCAATATTTGGAGCGGGAACGACTGATTCATGAAGAAATACTATCCAGGCTTGAGAGAGGCGCGTCTGACAAAGCTTTCGAGAGGCGGAGTGAAGTTATGGATAAGCTGGAAATCATCAAAAAGTTATTAGGTTGAGGGGAGACATCGGAATGCGCTGTAGCGAGATTATACAGATACTGGAAAAATACTATCCGGAGGAATACGCTTGTAGCTGGGATCACGTGGGAATTCAGGCGGGCAGGCTGGAGAAAGAAATAACGCGGGTATTCGTGGCGCTGGACGTTACGAAGAAGGTTATCAAGGAAGCGGTCGCAAAGGACGCTGATATGGTGATTACGCATCACCCGCTTTTGTTTAAGCCGATCTACTCGATCAACAACGCGGATCCAAGGGGAGCGAAACTTATCGCGCTGCTGCAGCATGATATCTGCTGCTATTCCGCGCACACGAATTACGATATACTCGGCATGGCGGATCTTGCCGCCGGAATGCTTGGCCTCAAAGAAATGGAACCGGTAGAGCCGTCGGAAATCGGCGGGGATCCTGCCGTAGGCATAGGGCGCGTGGGAGCGCTGCCATTTCCCAGAAGCCTGGAATCCTGCGCGGAGCTTGTCAAGGAAACATTCGGGCTTCCAAGCGTTACCGTGTACGGAACGCTTCTGGAGACAATCAGCAGAGCCGCGATTGTTCCGGGATCCGGCAGAAGTATGATCGATGAAGCGAAGGCGGCCGGGGCGCAGGTCCTGATAACCGGCGATATCGGCCATCATGAGGGACTTGACGCTATGGCGGAAGGCCTTGCGGTCATTGACGCCGGTCATTATGGGCTGGAGAAGATTTTTGTCTCTGACATGACACGGTTTCTGAGCCGGAATGTGCCTGATATTGTCGTGTTCGGGGAAGAAACCGCGTTTCCCTATCACATTATTTGACCTGGGAGGATCTTTTTATGAGCGCTGATAAGTACACAGTCACTATCGGAAACATTAAAAAAGAATATCCGCGAGGATCCTCGTACGCGGATGTCGCCGCGGATTTTAAGTCAGACTACGACGAAGATATCGCGCTGGTATACGCGGACGATAAATTACAGGAGCTTTTTAAAAAGCTCAAGAAAGACTGTAAGGTTTCTTTCGTGATGACAGGCGATGAAATTGGCATGCAGGCGTATAGAAGAAGCGTGACTTTTCTGATGCTGAAGGCTATCTATGATATCGTGGACGCCAAGGATATCGGCCGCGTCGTGGTCGAGCATTCGATCAGCAAGGGATATTACTGTCAGATCAAAGGCGCTTTGAAACCTGACGAGGCTTTTCTCGAGAAGGTCAAGGATAGAATGCTTGTTCTCGCGGACGAGGACATTCCGATCATGAAAAGAAGCGTGAGCGTGGAAGAGGCGATTCAGATTTTTCATGATCATGGCATGTATGACAAGGAGAAGCTTTTTAATTACAGACAGAGTTCTAAAGTCAATATCTACAGCATTAATGAGTTCGAGGATTATTTCTATGGCTATATGATAAAAAGCACGGGAATTCTGCGTTATTTCGAGCTGTATCCTTATGATACCGGTTTCGTGCTGCAGCTTCCTCTCGCCTCGGATCCGCGTGTTGTGCCACCGTTTGAGCCACAGGCGAAACTGTTCCAGGTCTTCCGGGAAGCGACGAACTGGGACGCGATGATGCGTATCGAGACAGTCGGTGATCTGAACGATGAGATTACAGCCGGGAAAGCGAATGATCTCGTACTTGTACAGGAAGCTTTGCAGGAGAAACGAATCGGAGATATCGCCGCGAAGATCGCGGGCGTCAGCAGTAAGAAGTTCGTTCTGATCGCGGGACCGTCGTCCTCCAGTAAAACTTCTTTCGCGAACCGTCTCTCGATTCAGCTGAGGACACACGGCCTGCGCCCGCGGCTGATCTCTGTTGACAACTATTTTCTCGAGAGAGAGCGCACGCCGAAGGACAAGAACGGCAACTATGATTTCGAGTGTCTCGGAGCTCTGGATATTGAGAAGCTGAACAAAGATCTTACGGATCTTCTGAACGGTCAGGAAGTTCAGATGCCGACCTATAATTTTGTCAAGGGACGTCAGGAGTATAACGGTGATAAAATACATATGGGAAGCAATGACATTCTGGTCATTGAGGGGATTCATTGCCTGAACGACGCGCTGACATACCGGCTTTCGGCGGATAATAAATTCAAAATCTATATCAGCGCGCTGACACAGCTTAATATTGATGAGCATAACCGGATCCCGACGACAGACGGGCGTCTGATCCGGAGGATGATCCGGGACGCCAGGACGCGCGGTATATCCGCGGAACAGACAATCCGCATGTGGCCTTCCGTCCGCCGCGGGGAGGAACGCAATATTTTTCCTTATCAGGAGGACGCGGACGAGATGTTCAATTCGGCGCTGATTTATGAGCTTGCCGTGCTGAAGCAATACTGCGAGCCGCTCTTGTTCGGTGTGAGTAAGGGAACGCCGGAATACCAGGAAGCGAAGAGACTGCTTAAATTCCTGGATTATTTCGTGGGCTTTGGAAGTGATAATCTGCCTAAGAACTCGCTTTTGCGCGAGTTTATCGGCGGAAGCTGTTTTAATGTGTAAAAGAGGTATCGCCTGAATGAATGAAGATCGGGACACTGTCCTGGAACTGGTAAGAAAATACGGGAACAATTCCATGTCTTATCTTTCTCTTGAGGAGGATAAGACTTGGTTTTTTTCGGAGAGCGTGGAGGGAGTCGCAAGCTACGCGGTTTCCCACGGCGTCATGATTGTCTGCGGGGATCCGGTCTGCGCCCCGGAGGATCTGGCCGCTTTTTTGAAGGAGCTGCGCCGCTTTTGCGCCCATAAAAGATATGAGATCGTTTTTCTGTTCGCGCTTCCGGAGAATCTTCCGATTTACAGGAAGCTGGGGTTCGCCTTCGCGAAAGGTGGGGAAGAAGCCGTTTTCCGTCTGGCCGAGTACGATCTTAAAGGCGGTAAAGTCGCGAAAGTACGGGCGGCTATCAACCACGCGGTCAAGGCGGGTCTTACGGTCCGGGAATACGATCCCCGCTCGGGAAAGAGTCCGGAGCTGGAGGGACAGTTCGACGAGGTTTCCAGGGAGTGGCTCGCGGCCAAAAGCACCAGCCGGCTGCAATTCGCGTTGGGTGGTGTCGGCTTTGATTATCCGAATGACAAGCGGTATTTTTACGCGGCGGACGAGTCCGGAGCGGTACAGGGCTTTATGGTATTCCTGCCTTATATGGGCGGAAACGGCTATATGGCCGACGTGACGCGCAGAAGAGCGGACGCGCCTTATGGCGTCATGGAGCTGATTTTCTATGAGGGCTTCATGAAACTGCGGGACGAGGGCGTGGAGCTGGGTAGTCTTGGAGTCGCGCCGCTCGCCGACACGGGAGAGGAGCCGTCCGGCGGATTTTTCGCCAAAATCTCGCGTTATATTTTTGAGAATATGAATGAGATCTATGGCTTTAAACCGCTTTTTCACGCAAAGGCGAAATACGCCCCGACCTTCTGGAAACCGCTTTATATCACGTATCTGCCAAGGCTTCTGACGCCGAGGATGGGCTACGCGATGGTCGATGTTCTGGATACGGAAGGCTTTCATGATTATGTCGTGTCTTTTATCGAGAATCATAAGAAGAAACAGCGGATCGAGTCTTTTGACGGCTACGTTCAAAGCGGCAGCGCCAATATTTATTATACTTACACAAGACCGGCGGCGGACCCGGAGGCCCGGTGTCTCGTTCTGCTGCATGGAAACCATCTGTCACAGCAGTCCTTCGCCCGTGTCCGGAAGTCATTTGAGAAGGAATACAGGGTGCTTCTGATCGACAGCCGGGGCCACGGGAAATCGACTTTCGGGAGAAAAGGTCTTAACTTTGACATGATGGCCGACGACACAAAGAAGGTCATGGAAACGCTGGGCATAGAAAAAGCCGATATTATCGGCTTTTCGGATGGGGCGAATCTGGCCGCCTCTGTCGCGGTCCGCTACCCGGCGCTTACGCGGTCTCTGGTCCTTGTCAGCGGCAATATGAATCCCGGCGGGATGATCGCGCCGTTTCATCATAGCGTTAAGCTGATTCAGATCATTCTGAAACCGCTGTCGGCGGCCGGCCGTAAAATACGGATGGAATCGGAGCGCTTCGGCCTGATGGGCAGCCATCCGCATATCACGGATGAGGAACTTGGCGGTATCAAGTGCCCGGTTCTTCTGATTCAGGCGAGATTCGATCTGATCAAAAGAAAACATATGGAGCATACGAAGCGTCAGATTCCTTCGGCGGAGACGTTTATTGTTCCCTGGTCAACGCATATGAGCTTCCTGCGGAATAAGAAGCCGTACCGCGACGCGATTTCGTCGTTCCTGAAACGAAACGGTCAGTGATGGTGATGATGGTGTTCGCGGTCTTTGTCCTTATTGCCCGCTTCGACGGAAGCGAGCGTGACAAGCTGGGTACAAAGACGCTCGTTGGAAGTGTCCAGCTCACCCGCGTAAACAGGCGCGAGACCCTTCTGAATCGCCAGGGCGTTCGCCTCAACCAGACATTCGGTCGCGTTGAGTAAAGCGTTGTCGCGGTCCTCGCGGAAGCAATCTGTTCCGCGGCGCTTCATCTCCGCCTGATCCTCGGGAACGGGCTTCATGCCCTTCGAGAAAGCGATCAGCTTCATGCTTGTCTCGATAAAGCGGCCGCTTTGCAGGATAAACTCGTCCCGCAGATAAGGCTCGGCTTTTAAAATCTGATCAAAAACTTCCTGATTGAAATTTAAAGACAGGATAGAGTCACTCATGTTTCATTCCTCCTTATATCACAGTATAACCGTTCGCGGCAGGTCTTGTAAACGGTGAATCGCTTCCTCGAAGCGATCCGTCTTCACGTTGGAATAGTTGATGACAAAAACGCGTTCGTCCGAATAGTTTTCGTCGAAATAGTAATCCGCGAGGGGTGAAAGACATATTCCCGCCTCCTTTGCCAGATCGACAATTGCCGCGTTCGGAAGATCTGTCTTAAAGCGAACCAGAAAATGAAGCCCGGAATTTTCCTCGATGATCTCGGTCATGGAAGATAATGGGCTTTTTCTGATGGCCCGCAACAGATGATCCCGCTTTTCATGGTAGTGTTTCCGCGCGCGGTTAATGTGCTTCTCGAAATAACCGTCTTCGATAAAACGGGCGAGCGTATACTGCTCGAAGTTCGACACAGGGCAGGAATAGAAACCAAGCTCGTCGTAAAAACGTTTCAGCAGCGGCCGCGGAAGCGCCATGTAACTGATCCGGATCGTGGACGCGAGACTTTTGTTAAAAGTATTCATATAGATGACCTTGTTCATGACATCAATATTCAGAAGTGCCGGCACTGTTTTGCCGACAAGCCGGAACTCGCTGTCATAATCGTCCTCGATAATATACCGATGACTATCTTTCGCGGCCCATCCAAGCAGCTCATAGCGGCGGCTTACAGGCATTGTGATACCTGTCGGGAAATGATGGGCGGGCGAGATATGAACGATATCCGCGCCGCTCTCCTCGAGCCGGTCGATCCGAAGCCCGAGTGAATCGACCTCGACCGGACGGTAATTGACATGACAGCTTCTGTAGATCCGGGCGATTTTCTTATAGCCGGGATTCTCGATGGCGTAAACGCGGTCGTATCCGAGAAGCTGAATCAGAAGGCCGTACAGGTATTCCGTGCCGGCGCCTATGATGATCTGCTCCGGCGCGACATCCAGGTCACGGAACTCCTTCAGATACGAGGCAATCGCCTTACGAAGCGGCCAGACGCCGCCACATGGGGCGTTTGTCATAAGACGTTCCTGCTCCCCGCTTAGAATTTCTCGCGTGAGTCTGGCCCAGACAGAAAACGGAAAAAGCGCGGGATCGGTCTGATTGCTGGAAAAGTCGGCGAACCAGGAAGAAGCTTCTTCCTCTCCGGACTCCGGGATTTCCGGAAAAGAAGGCTCCTCGGAAAAAGAACGCGCGGCGCTTCTTAGTTCCCTGTTGTGGATTTCCGCGACGTAATAACCCTTGCGCGGCAGCGAATATAAATATCCCTCGGCGATCAGCTGAGAGTAAGCGTTCTCGACGGTCAGGGAGCTGACGCCGAGATGGCTCGCGAACGCGCGTTTCGAGGGAAGCTTCATTCCGGCCGGCAGCGTGCCGTTTAGAATATCGTTACGAATACTTTTATACAAATGCTCGTATAAAGAATCTGGCATGTCTTTGGGAAATGAATATGTCAGCATAAGGATTCTGACCCCTTTCTGACCATAAGAAATATATCTGTTCTGAGTATTTTAATATAGCCAGTTATGATTATAATAGAGTTCACAAGGTTTGTAAACCAAAACATAAACAAATGGAGGGTATTTACATTATGGTACAGATCACTTATGGAAAAAATCCGGAGGTTACAGAGAAATTTATCGGCGGTGTCATCATGGATGTCACTACACCGGAACAGGCGAAGATCGCGGAGAGCGCGGGCGCGCGAGCCGTTATGGCGCTTGAGCGGATTCCGGCGGATATCCGCACGGCCGGAGGCGTGTCGCGCATGAGCGACCCCGGTATGATCGAGGGGATTCAGAAGGCCGTGACCATTCCGGTCATGGCAAAGTGCAGAATCGGCCATTTCGCGGAAGCGGGTATCTTAGAAGCGATCGGAATCGATTATATCGATGAGAGTGAAGTGCTTTCGCCGGCGGACGACGTACATCATATTGACAAACATGGATTTAAGACACCGTTTGTCTGCGGCGCGAGGAATTTAGGAGAAGCGCTCCGAAGAATAGGCGAGGGCGCTTCCATGATCCGTACCAAAGGAGAGGCAGGCACGGGAGATGTCGTACAGGCGGTCAGCCACATGCGACAGATCAATCAGGAAATAGCGGTTGTAAAAGCTTCTCGAGAAGATGAGCTTTTTGTGAAGTCCAAAGAGCTTCAGGTTCCTTACGCGCTTTTGAAATATGTCCATGATAACGGGAAGCTTCCTGTCGTGAACTTTTCGGCGGGCGGCGTGGCGACACCGGCCGACGCGGTTCTGATGGTAGCGTTAGGCGCGGAAGGCGTATTTGTGGGATCCGGAATTTTCAGCTCGGGGAATCCGGAGAAGCGCGCGAAAGCGATTGTTCAGGCTGTCGTGAATTACCAGGATTATAAGAAAGTCGCTGAACTTTCCAGAAACCTAGGTGAGGCCATGATCGGAATCAATCCGGACGAGATCAAGGTTCTGATGGCCGGGCGATAGACGCGCGGGCTTCGCGGAATACACCTTTAGAGACGCGCTTAAAAGCTAAAAGAAGTCCTAACCGCGACGCGATTGCGTCGTTCCTGACACAGTATAACCGCTCACGGCAGGTCTTGCGAATGATGAATCTGTCCGGTCGTTAAGGCTGAGCATTACGGACGCGTAGAAAACATGATCCTTCTGAGTGAAAGAGGTAACGCCATTGTAACGCTCGGCGATACTTTTCACGGACTCGATTCCGATTCCCGCGCCGGGGCGTTTTGAGGAAAGAAAAACGCCGTCTCTGTTTTTTTCCGGCTCCCGGCCGCTGGAATTATCTATGGTCAGCGCGAACACGCCCGCGGTTCTTAAACCGCCGCGAAGCCGTATAAAAGGGTGTTCCTCCTTCGCGAGGTGGCAAGCCTCTACCGCGTTTTCCAGAAGATTTCCCAATAGCACGGAAAGATCCTGGGATGAGATGGGGATGTCTTCGGGAATTAACGTTTCAGCCGTAAAAGTGATATCGCTTTTGGAGGCCAACCCGGCGAAATACACGATGATAATATTCGCCGCGGAATTCTCGCAGTATTGGATGGGAATATCCACAGGAGCTTTATCAATATAATCATCCAGATATTTTCGAAGCCCCTTATAATCTTCGCGATCCAGGAAACCACCTATTACAGTAAGATGATGGCGCAGATCATGGCGGGCCGCCCGTGTTTCGCTTACGCGCTCTTTCAGATTTTCGTATTGTAAAGACCGCGTCTCGAGCGCGTGATAACGCGCGCGAAGCCGGATGTCCTCCGCGTGTTCCCGCGTCAGGCGCAGAATCAGGCTGTAAATCAGAAAAGCGCCCAGATTAATGGCCATCAGATAAATCGTGTTGATGGGGTTGAGAGCCAGCTTAAGACTGGATTCATTGCTGAAATAGGTGATTCTGTACCACATGATATAAAACAGGGCGGGAATCAGCCAGAGATATTTCCAGACATAATCCGCGGTGGTGTCGCTTAAAGCTTTTATGTAACGCGCGCGGTAGAAAACGGTAAACAACGCGATTACGCAAAGCTGAAGGGAAAGCATGATGAGAGAATGCGTAAAATGATAGGTCTCTCTCGCGAAGGACGGGAAAAAGATACCCTCAAGACACTTGGAGGAAACAATGATCAGATTCGCCAGGTTTGAGAGCATCAGCAGAACAAACATGATTTTGCCTAAAACAACGCGTACCGCGCTCAAATAAAACAGTCCGTAAAGCAGCGTGCTGATCAGACTGATTACGCTGGCCATTTCCGGGTCCGCGGCCGCCCACAGTCCGAGAAAAATTTCAGCGATGCTGCTTAAAACAATGAGCAGAAAAGTGGTGGAAGAGCGGAATCTCAGACTCTTAGTGAATGGACATAGAGCCAATACGATATAAGGAACAAAGTTGACAAGCGCGAACAGCGCTACCTCAAGGATCCGGTAAATCGTAAGATTCATCGGGCCACCTCCTGTCGTATTTTATGAAACACGAATTCCGAGTAAGCGGTTTTCGCCTCATTCATCTTCCGGCGGCTGATCGGAACGCGGCTGCCATCCAGCGTGATAAAAGAGTCGTCCGTGATTTTACTTACCGCGTTCAAATTTATTAATATTCCCTTCGAGCAGCTCAGATAGCAATCGAATCCGGACAAAAGACCGATCAGCTCCCGCTCCGTAAGGCGCGCGCTGATATCGTCGCCGAATTTACAATGTATATGTATGTTGTGTCCCGCGCATTCCGACCAGATAAAATTATCCGGAATTATCTTCCGCCCATCAGGCAGTAGTATCACACGCTCATCGGACGCGGGAAGAATCATGTCCAGCGCCGCGAGCAGGGTAGCGCGGTCACAAGGCTTTTTCAGATAATAATTCGCCTTTACTTCGTAGCTTTCGCTGGCGAAATCATTGCTTGTCGTGACAAAAACCAACTTGACTTCCTGATCCCGTTTCCGTAGTTCCCGGGCCGTGTCCACGCCATTTACGCCATTCATGTAAATATCGAGAAAAACAATGTCAAAACAGCCGTGCTCGTAGACGGCCAGAAAAGACCCGCCGCTTTCAAATTCGGAAATCCCGTCAAGGACGACACCTTTCGCGGGCAGCGCTTCTTTCAGAATCTCCGCGAGAAGAGCGCGGTCGTCGCCGTGGTCATCAATAATCGCAATTCTCATCGTACAACCTCCTGAAAATCTATAATAATCTTACCATATAAAGCGCGATGAATGAAGAGAGCCTATGACCGTTTACGCCAAAAAAACACCACTTATGACAGGAAAGTTGATTTTCTGACGTGAATCGGTAATATGTATTTATAAAGGCTTTTTGTTAAAAGCGAGGGGAATGAAAATGATTATAGATGACTCAATATTTTCGAAAAGTTTACTCGAAAAGCTGAAGCGGATCCGAACAACGGGGGTAACTGTGCTGGAGGCGCCGGCGGGATATGGTAAGGTCAGTTTTATTAATTATGTTTTAAAGGACGCGGAAACATACTGGAATGAGCAGGCGGACGTTCTGCCCGCGGCGGGTGAGCGATATGTTATTTATAACGAGTCGCGTGATCAGCGGCTTTTTCAGGACACGGTACTACGAGCGGTTATGCCGGGCGCGGACAAGACAATTCATTGGATCATCATAACGCGGAGTATCGAGAAAATCCGCTTCCTTTTTTATGTCGTGGAGGAAATTAATTATATAGGCGCGGAAGACCTTACTTTTGACGCGGGAGGTCTTCGCGCTTTTTTCGCGTTAAACGGAAAGCGGCTGACAGAGGAACAATCCGTTAAGGTTCTGGAGAGGACAGGAGGATGGCCGCTGGCGGTGTCGACTTATTTTGACTCCGGAAACGAGAATGGGATATTTAAGGAAAATGACATAAAAAATAAAATTGAGACGCGGATTTCCACGGCGTTCTTTGACGGCCTGTCTCAAAATAAAAAAGAAATTTGTATGATTCTAGGGCTTTTCCCAAAGGGGACGAATGGGCAATTGGCGTTTCTGGCCGGTCGCGCGTACGTGGACGCGGATTTAATGGAGCTGGTGGATATCGCGCCTCTGATCGCCTATAACAGAGAAGAAGGCGTTTATAAGATTTGCCCCGTCATGTCCGAGTATCTTCAGACGCGGCTTTTGAACGCCTCGCTGAGTACGAGGCGGGAAATTTACTCAAGAGCCGGTGATTGGCGCGCGGAGAATGGGGAAACCCGTGAAGCGATAGAATGTTATCTTGAGGCGAAAAATTATGAGAAGATCGTTTCTCTTGATTTGACGAATTTGTCAAGGCTTATGGTCGGCGGCCGGATGTTTTCCGAGGTGGCTCTTGAAATCGCGAAGAACATTACTTCGGATTCCAGAAAACGGTATCCGCTCGGAATGCTTCAAATCGCGTATATTCTTTTCCGGGAAGGAGAGTTCCAGGCTTATGCCGGTCTAATGAAAATTCTGAAAGATGACGCGGAAAAGTCAGGTGACACATCACTTTTGGGAGAATGGCGTCTGATTAACGCTTACGCGAAGTTTCCGAACGCTCGAGCCATGACGGAAGAAATCCAGGAAGCGGGTAAGCTTCTGGAGGGACCGAGCCGCGTGATGAGCCGTAAAGAGGCGTGTCTCTTTGGCTGTCCCTCGCCCTGGTATCTTTATTACTCAAAGCCCGGTATCGCGGACGAGCTTAAGAAGGATATAGACGCGCTTTCCGCCGCCTGCGCGCGAGTATCTAATGGCAGGACGGCCGGAATGGGAGATCTTTTTCGGGCGGAAATCGCGTGTATGCGAGGCGAATTCCAGGAGGCGGAGAAATTCGCCTACAAGGCTTCCTTTATCGCGGAGAGCGAGGGTCAGATCACCATCGCGTACGGAGCGGCGATGATACTTGGGCGCGTTGCCATAAGCCGTTCTGATTTTGAGAAGGCGCGGGAAATTATCGGCGGAATCGAAAAATTATGGCGCGCGTACCGCGCTATGGCGGACGAGTCGATGCTGGAATTTATTGAAAGTTCCGTCATGCGCATGTTGTTTTCAATGATGGTCGACATGAATTATATCAGCAAAGAAGAACAGGCGCCATTTCATCCGCGGCCATTTGGCGCGCTGATGCTGGCGCATAAAAACGTAACGCTGATGATTTTACAGGGACAATATTCACAGGCGATTGGTCTTATGGAAGCGATGGAGAAGTACGATGTACGGATTTGCTCTTACGCCGCGAGACATTATATTGATATTGGTCTCGCGATTTGCTATCAGATCATCGGAGAAGAACAAAACGCGGTCGACAGTCTGGAGAGAGCGCTGGAGGGATCAAGCGGCGATCGAATCTACACGACTTTCGCCAGATTCCGTAAGATTCTCTCGCCTCTGTTCGAGAACCCAAGAATTCAAAGAAAATATAGTGAGGCAATCGAGGACATTATGAAGCTTCGCGCGTTCACGATTCGCGATCAGGACGCGCTAATTCATTCACTGAACCGTTATGAGCCGTCGGAGCGGTTGACGAAGAGAGAGCGGGAAATCGCCGAGTTCGCGGCGGAAGGGCTGAGAAATAAAGAAATCGGCGCGAAACTGAATATTTCGGAAAGGACCGTAAAGGCGCATATTAACAACATTTTTCAGAAGTATAATATCGACCGGAGAGCGAAGCTCCTGGATCTTCTTCAGGACAGATAATAGTACTTTAGTACAATGCGGTACCACAGCTAAAATGATAATATTTAGCTGTGGCGCTTTGTCTTTTTATAGAGACAGACAAAAATTTGTTTAAAAATCGTATCAATCGCTTATTTTAGCGCTCGGGGGGTATAGATATGAGAAAAAATTTCAGAATGGATGTTTTTTTAACAATGATATTAGCGCTTGTTTTCGTTGCCGCGTTCACGGCCGGAGGTATAAAGGCGCGGGCCGCGGATCAGGCGGAGACGGTCGTTGCCGCGCCAGATAGCGTTGTTAATAAAGAGGGGAGCGGTATGTCTTCGGACAAGTCTGTCCCAGAGACGAAAGAGACAACGGCCGCTTCGGAAAAAGAAACCGTTACAGAGCCGGTGCCCGCGGCAGCGATTGAGCCGGAGACCGCCGCGAAGCCTGAAAGCGCGGTAACAACAGCGGAAGGCGAGTCAGCGTCAACGAAATCCGAAACGACGGAGCTGGTCGTGCCCGCCGGCGAGGCTGTAATTACGTCTGAAATTGAGAATGGCGCGGAGACGATCACTTCCGAAAGCAGTTCGAAAAGCTATAGCAATAAGGGGAAAGCAGCGGCGACGGATGGGAGTGGGACAACGACCGACGCGGAGGTTAACGCGATTCAGGCCGCGGTAGACGCGGCAGTCAAGGATATTAAATCAAACACGAATTCCATGACCATCACTGTGGATTCCGGAACCTATAACGGGGACATTACGATTTCGTCCGACGCGGTTGCTTCCGGTGTCAATGTCAGTGATGATTTTGCTTTATACATACTCGCGAAGGATTCCTATACAATGTCGAATGGCAAGATGACGATCGGAAACGGATCGTCGGGAACGGCCGTGGTGAATGGAAATCTTTCCGTCAGCAAAATCAACGTGATTCTCGCGGGGATATATTTCAGCCTGAATGACACCATGACGGTTAAGGACGCCGCTCTTTCTGTATATGGCAGCGCGAAGGCGGATAACATTTCAGTAATCATGGATGGAACCTCGTCCGTCGATATTTCCTCCGGAGCCGGAGATGATTCTGTATCGATATCCGCGGGGAAGAGCGCGAAGCTTCCTGGCGCTTCGGCGTCGGGAAATCACGCGTCGATTGACACGGGAGCCGGCAATGATTTGCTCAGTATCGATGTAAGTCTTGGCGGCGCGGTCAGCAAAATCACCGCGGATGCCGGAGAAGGCGCTGGTGACCGCTTGAATTTTACAGGCGCGCTTAAGAAGGACAGCGTGAAGAATCAAGTCAGCGCGGGCTCTATGAACTTTACGCTGGAGAATAGCAAAGAAAACACAATTGAAATCGCCTCTTCCAATTTTGAGCAGTTCACGGATAGTCTCGCGAACAAAGCCTCCGTCACGATCACGAGCGCGGACATTGACGCCGTGACGAATACGTATGTCGCGAAGACTTCTTTTACGGATTATAACTACAGCGCGGAAAAGGTTGATGAGCTGATCGTGAAAGCGGCGGCCGGGACGGGCCTTGTTCTGTCGAATCTGATCCTGTCAGGCGGTAAATCTCTGACGATCGGGAATATTTCGGCGGCTCTTCTGAATCTGGTATTGAAGGCGTCGGAGATTCTGATCACCGGTAAGGTTGAGGCTCTCAATGTCACGATGACCGCCAGCGACGACGACACGCTTTTTGACATTAAAGCGCCGGACAACGCTGTTACGGAGAAACTGAATATTTCGGACAAATCAGTCAATATAAGCTTCTTCGATGTCGTAAGCGCGGCGACTATCATAATTCAGGAGAATGCCGAGATCGACGCTTTTGGCGCGGTTACGATGACGGCAAAATCGACCCAGGCGCAGGCGATGATTCCGCTCGTGTCGGGAATCAATTTCGTCAGTGTCAAAGTCGGAAAAGCGACGATTGATATACGGGGCGCGATTAACGCGGCAGGCTCTGTAAAAGCGGCAGCCGGGTCCTCCGTAACGCTTGCTTCGGACAATTCTCTCGCGGCCAAGTTTTTCATTCCCATCGCGGTTGGTGTCGTAGTGAATGAGACAGGTGTCACGCTGAGCGAAGACGGCTCGATTACCTCCGGAGCGAGTATCGATTTGAGCGCGGATTCCGCGATCACGCTCAGCTCGACTTCGACAACGGGCAAAATACCGGTTTCACTCGCGGTCAGCGTCGTAGTCAGTGACGTGTACGCGAAAGTACTTGGGTCGATTAACGCGGCCGGTAACGTAAATATCAAAGCGAAGGATATCTCCGTTGTTACAACGAAGGCCTCCAAGGGAAGCGGAACGACTTCCAGCTCGTTCGGCGGTTTTTTCGCCTTTGGAATCGTGATTCAGAATTGCGAGGCGTCCGTAACGGGAGACGGCAATATCAAGTCACTCGCGGACGTGACGGTCAACGCCACTTCTACGGAGAAGACATCCACGACCGCGACAAGCGCCGCGCCGGTCAAAGCGAATGGCGATAAGACAGGTGACGCTTCATCTGTTTCTTCTATTAAAAATACGGTCGTTTCAATATTGAAAAAAACAGCGGGAAAAATGCTTTCCGGCACTTCTGTAGGAAATTCCAAGCTTGGCCAGATGGCTTCTGATAAGCTTGGGCTTGCCGTTACGAAAGTTGACGGAAGCGATGGCTACGCGGTTAGCTGTGACGCGACGACGAACGGATCGATGACGGCTCCGGCTAAGGCTATGGAAGGGAACGAGGTCGCAGTCACGGTCACACCGGATAAGGGATACGAGCTTTCCGCTCTTACGTATACGTATCTCCCCGCCGGCGAGAAAGCCTCCAAGACGTCGAATATCGATATTTCCAAGGGTGGAACTTCCTTTAAGTTCACGATGCCAGGCGCGGCGGTAATGCTTGTCGCTGTCTTCGCGAAGAAGAGCGAAAGCGCGGGAAGTGACGCGGGAATCGGTGATCTTTTCAATGAACCGGACGACACTTCAGAAGGAGTTGATGGACTGCTTGATAAAGCGTCCGACAGCTCTTCAACAACCTCCGATCCGACAAAACGCGCGGAGAAGGGAACGACTGGAGCGTATGACGTGAAATTTGAGGACACGATGGGCGGCGTTCTTTACGCGGACGTGACCAAGGCGGACGCGGGTAAGGAAGTGCTCATTCATATTAACCCGGGCAAGAACTATCAAATCAAGGCCAACAGCGTGAAGGCGACAACGACACTCGACGATTCTCGTTCTTCCGTCACGACAATTACGCCGAATGACGCGGGCGAGTATGTATGGACAATGCTGAAGGGCAATGTCACGATTAAATGTGAGTGGGAGCAGGCGGCTTCGACGGAAAAAAGCAAAGCCTCCTCATCGCAGATAACGGGCGCGCTGGCGGTCAGCGTGTCGAAAAACACGAACAAAGCGTATCTGGACACAACAGGCTCGGTAAGCGCGGCCGGTAAAGTAACCGTTAACGCGGATGGCGTTACGTCATCGGCGACTCTCGCGGACGCGTCTCCGGTCGGTGAAGAAGCCAAAGCGGCGGAAGCGGATACCAGTAAAGGCAACGAGAATGTGGACGAGGTCACGTACGCGAAGAAACGCGGAATCGTGACGATTGCCACGACGACGAACGGAAAGATTGATTTCGTTTCCGAATCGACCCCGGCTGTTACGACCAACGCGGCGGAAAAGACAAGCAATGAAGTTGTTTTCTCTGTTACGCCGAGGGACGGCTATGTCCTGGATATCGCGACGCTTAAGGTAACGCTTACGTATACCAATGATAAAGGCATTCAGACTGTGATCATGGCGCTTACCGGGACGGCGAATAAGATCACAAAGTTGAACGACGGCAACTATAAATTCACTATCGCTCTCGCGGACGGAAACATTCTTGGATCGGATACCGCAGTGGCGATTTCCGCTTCCTTTACCGCCAATCCTCATACCGCCGCGGTGACAGCGGGAGCGGGAACCGATGGGAAAACCCATGGCTCCGCGTCCATCGATAAAACATCGGCTCTTGCCGGTCAGACGATCACACTGACAATTGTTCCCGAAGCGGGATATAAACCTTCCTTTACGGCGAAGAATGGCGCGGAAACACTGAACCTTGTTTTTACCGCCGGCGAAAACAATCAGTATACCTTTACAATGCCGGATTCCAATGTCAGTGTCTCGGTCGCTTTTATTCAGAAATCGGCCGCGGTCAGTGTCTCGGTAACAGGAGGAGACCTGACCTATATTGAGACGTCCGATTCCAGAGCGAACACGGGAGACACGGTTACGCTCAAGGCGACACAGACCGCTGAGCTGTCCGGCAAATCGATCAGCGCCGTTACGGTCAAAATCGGGACAAAGACTGTCGAGGCGAAACAAAACGACGAGGGCGCTTACGCTTTTACGATTCCAACGCTTTCCGCTACGGATAAGACAATTACCGTAACGGTTACTTTCAGCGAGAAAAAATTCGCGGTAACGCTGGCGGCGATGACGAACGGTACTGTTAAGACAGAAAGTCGTGTTGACAGCGAAGACACGATGTTCTTCACGCCGACTCCGAACGCCGGTTATAAATTAAAAGACAATACGCTTCGTATTAAAGTTGTTGATGGAAGCGTAACGGTTGACGCGGTCGTTGAGAAGAACGCTTCCGGCGCGTATTCGTATAAGCTCGCGAAGCTTACGAGCGAGTCGCCGACCATCACGATTTCCGCGGAGTTCGAGACAGATCTTACGAACGGCGGAACGACCAAAGCGCTTTCTCTTGGCGTAGGTGTCGCGGTTGCTGTAACAAAGCACGCGAACGAAGCGTATATTAAGAGTGGTAACGTGACGGCGAAAAATGTCACGGTAACAGCAGTCAGCGGAAACGAAGTCGCGAAGATCGCTTCCTCGGCGATTTCGAAGGCCGGCTATTCCAGCGGCAGCATTGGGATTGGCGGCGCGGTAACGGTTCATGTGGCCTCCGCCAGAACATTCGCGCTGATCGGGAGCGACGCGGTCGTCACGTTAAATGGCGGCAGTCTGATCGTTAAAGCGACTTCGGTGGACAGCTTCAAGACAGAGGCTTCCGCCATCAGCTCCGAGAATTCCGGGAAAGTCGGAATCGGCGCGGGCGTGGCGGTAGCGGTTACCGGCGCGGACGTTGCCGCGGGTATTGATAATAGCGCGCGCGTAATTACGACAGAGACACTTCCGGCCGTGAATCTTGATATTGAGGCAATTCATACCGGTACGGAAAGCGTGACGGCGAAAGCGGGATCCGCGGGAGGCGTGTCGGTAACACCGGCTCTGGCGCTTTTGGTTTCCGGCATCTATGTTAACGCGTATCTGGGATCCGGCAGTGACCCTGTTTACATGAGCGGCGATCTGACAATCAGCGCGGCGAACACGACATCCAGAACGATGACGGCGGACGCGGCGGCGGCAGGCGCGAGCGTCGCGGCGGGCGGGGCCTTTGGAATCAGTGTTGTTAACGACAGCGTGAAATCCTATTTGGGAAGGTCCGTTAAAAAATCGGCGAATGTCAAAGTTAACACGACTTCAAAGAGTACGATGAAATCCACCGTCAAGGCGGGCGCGAACGGAACCAGAGAGAAAAAGAAAAGCTCTTCTTCTGACGGCGGCTCCTCGTCGGACGATGGCGCGGCCGGGGAGGCCGACGCCCAGGCGGATAAGGGAATTAAGTCCGGATCGGCGCTCGCGGGAAGCGCCGGCACGAAGAACGTGAACAGCAATTCCGTGAATAGTCTTTCCGCCGGCAGGCAGAAAGCGTCCACCAGTGAGGGCAGCGTTGATATCGCGGCGGCTTTCGCTTTGAATATTCAGAAAAACACGAATGAGTCTTACATCGCCGGCGGCATCGATATAAACGCGGACGATTCCGTCAGTGTCCTTTCTTATAATGAGACAGACGCGGAGATAACGGCGAATGGCAGCGCGTCGAACTCGAAAGTCGGGGTCGGCGTGGCGGTTGCTCTTAATATTGTAACCTTTAACAATCTGGCCCACATCGACGACGCTTCCGTACAGACGAAGAATCTGAGCGTAAGCGCTCTTATGGTGCCCGGAAACGAAAGCGCGGCAAAAGCGAATTCTTCTGGATCCTCCGACGAGTCTCCGCTGGAGAAGGTATTAAAGGAAGCGTTCAATTCAATATTTAACGAGTTGGCGGACAAGATGGGTCTGGGTGATTTGTTCGCGACGCGGACAGGCGAAGGCGTGACGCTCTCTGATTTCCTTTCCGATTTATTAAGTGATATGTTGAGTGACGCGGCGAATACCCTTCTTTCAGGGACAGGTCTTGAAAAACTTCTGTCAACGAATCTTGACGAGGAGCTCGCGGCTTGTATTGAAAAGCTGCCTGAAAATCTTAAAACAAGTGTCACGGATGAGGTTAAAACAACTCTTAAGGAAGCGATTCTCGCGAAATTGGCTGAGAAACTTAAGAACTTTGACAAAGATTTCTTCAATAAAAAAGCGAGTGCCGATACACCTAAAGATAAGGCCGGAAATGTCGATACAACGACGAACACGGAAGCCGCCGCTAAGGTGAGTACTTCCTATGACACCGTTTTGAGAACAATGACGGATAACATTGTCAATGACCTTTTCGGGAGGCTGGTGGATGTCAACGCGCTGAAAGCCTTTTTCCAGCAAGGCGCCGCTGACAAGCTGCTTTCCAACGCGAAGACAGCGCTCGCGAATATGAATAAAGCGCTTACGACAGCGGCTCTAGACGCTGTTACCTATTGGTGTGGGACGAAGCTGACGGCTGAGAAGAGCGTTCCTACAAACAATATCATTACTACAGCGATCGCCGGCGCCGGCGCGGGCAATGTAGGAGTGGCGGGAAGTGTCGCTGTCGCGGTTGTAAATGGAACAGCGAAAGCGTATCTGGATTCGGTAACCGACAGCGGTAAGTACCCGGTTATCGCCTTGGGCGATATCGCGCTCTATTCCAAAATAGTTAAAAAAGAGGAAACAACAGCTACCGCTTCGGTGAAGAAAGATGGCTCCGCGGATAAAAACCTTGAAGCCGGCGCGAGTGATACAGCGGATCAGGCAGCGAGCGACTCGAACGGCTCATCGGAGGAAATGACCGCGGGCGAGTCAACGGACAGCCTGATAAAAATCGACGAGCTTTCAAATGGCAAAATTACTTTCGCGAAAAACGGCAAGACGATTGAGCTTACGGTTACGCCAAATAATGGTTATAAAATCAGCGCGAATTCCGTCACGGCGACAGTGAAAGATAAAGATGGGAAGACTGTGAAGACGCTTCCGGTCGTAGTTCTTCTGGGCACGTATAATTTCAATATTTCTTCGCTTACAACCGGACAAACAGTGTTTGTAACGGCAAAATTCGAAGGAAAAACATCTTATACCATAACAGCGGATCCGGCTGTGAAAGTCACGACTGAAAAAGGTAACAAAACAGCCGCGGAAGGAGAGCGAATTTCCGCGTCTGTCACGATTCCGACCGGTAAAAAAATCGCGGCCATTACATACGCCGGGGATAATGACGCGAAAAAAACCGCGCTCATATTGGATAACGCGAATACCAATACATATGTATTCACAATGCCGGCTTTTAATGTCACAATCACGGTTACTTTCGCGGATACGACAGAAACGAAACAGGCAGTGAACAACAGCGGTAAATCCGTTGGCGTCGGCGCGTCGTTCGCTTTAACGGACGCGCGTGTTACGTCCGAGTCCGGAATTGGAGCGCTTCGGACAGTTATGGCGGCCGCGGCTGATATTCAGGCAGAGGCGGATCATAACACGGAAACCGTCACAGTGGCCGGAACAGATCCGATCAAAACAGACACAAGCGCCTCATCCGCGGCAAAAACGAGCGCGGAAAACATTTCGCTTGACGCTTCAGCGGCTGTAAATATAATCATGAATATGGTTCGCTCGTATGTGGAAATGGGCGTGGTTCTTATGACGTCCGGGAATGACACGATTACGGTTTCTGGAAAAACAGCGGCCGCGGATGAAGTGTTGGCGAACTTCAGGATGACGGCGATTGAACAAGGCAAAACACTTACGAACGCGAGCTGTTTCGCCTGCGGAAGCCAATCGGCCATTGGGGCCGCCGTTACCGTCAATATTATTGATTCTGACGTAAAAGCGGACTTCCTTGGGATTGGCGCCATCAACGGCAGCGCGTATATCAATGCGTTTACGTTTAATAAAGACGACAGTAAGTCGTTCGCGTCAGCGCTTGGCGAGGATATGAGCCGCTATATTGACAAAATAAATAAAACAGCGGGAAAGACTCAGACAACCGCGAACAAGACCGCTAGCGGTATTAATACGAACCTTGACAAGAACTCGAACAGTGAAAGCGCCGCTTCCGGTGTTTCGGACAAGAAAGCGGATAATAATCTGTCTCTTTCTCAGAACGTTCTTCGGACGCAGGATACGAAGACAGAAAGCACGGACGCGACGAAGAAGACAAAAGATAAGGCAAACGCGGCGATCACCAACAATACCGGCTCTGTCTCAGGAACCGCGAAGAGTCCAAGCGCGGGCAATCAGACAACAACCGCGTCCAGCGTCCAGCTCGCTGCCGCTGTCGCTGTTAATATTACGTTACATAAGGCGCTTGTGAATCTGGAGGGAAGTCTCAGAGCTAAGAATATTAGTATGATTTCATTCAACGCGGGTAATTTCCGCGCGCTCGCGACGGGAGCCGCTGTCAGCGAAGCCGCGGGCTCAGATTGTATCGCGGCGGCGGTGGCCGTATCCGTAAACAAGAATCAGTCAAAGACCATTGTAAATGGATCGGCGGCGACCGCGGAAACAATGTTCATAGAAGCGGAGCTTACGCAGAATCTGGATGACAACTACCGCGGATATCTGGGCGCTCAGGCAATTGCCGGCGCGGGCGGTGGCTCCGGTGGCGCGTCGGCGGCCGGCGCTGTGTCGATTATTGTGTCAAAGTCAGAAACACTGGCTGAAATCGCGAAAGGGATTCAGCTCAATGGAGGCGCGGTCATAATTGGCGCTTTTGATAAGAGTAAGCTGGCTGTCAGGGCCGGCGCTGTCAGCGCGTCTAAGGGGACAAACGTAGGAATTGGCGCTTCCTTCGCGCTCGTGTACGCTCATAATTCGGTATTCGCGCGAGTAGATGACGGCGTATCAATTACAGCGGATTCCTTTACGCTTATGGCGGAAAAAAAGCGCGTGGATTTCTCTGACTATTCAAACCAGTTTGGATTGGATGATTTAATCACATCCTCGGAAAAGAGCAGCGCGGTTAAAGAAAGCAAAGAAGGTTTTGTGCATCTTACAAAAGACACGGACAATAATTCCTACAGCGTGAAGGTCAATATCAGCTCGGATCGATTCCTCAATTCGCTCGATCTGCTTAACTTCCTGTCTTCCGTGAATTATTACGCCGAAGCGATCGCGGGCGGTATTAACACCGGTACGACAGGAGAGGTTTCCGCCAGCGGGTCGGTCGCTATGGTATTTATATATACGGAGACAAAGGCTCTGGTCGGTAAAGGGGTCACGATTCACACGAAGGGAGACACGTCTGTAAAAGCGTCCGAAAATACGACATCCCGAATCATCTCTGGCGCCTTGTCGGGCGGTCCTTCCAAAACGGGAGTTGGTCTTACCATTGGTTTCTTGTATGACAATGGCGCGACAGAAGCTGTCATTGACAGCGAGGAAACGAATAAAACGTTTATTAACGCGGGTGGCGCTTATACGCAGATAGCGGACACACGCTTTGAGAATCTTGTAATAACAGCGGCGGCCGCGGCAGCTTCCGGCACAGGAGCCACAGCGAATATCGGCGGCGCGCTCGACGTGGTCGCCTCGAATCACGCGGTGAATTCCGAGGTTAAGGATTACGCGGTGATCACGGCTGAAAATGACTTGAATATACAAGCTTCGCTGGATGATTTTCTAATGCTCGCGTCGGTCTCCATCAGCGGAGGCAAGACAAAGACAGCTGTCGGCGGTACTGTCGCGGTTATCATTACGAATAACAAGACGATGGTCATCGCGGACGGCGGCGTAACGCTTACCAGCAATAGCGGGTCCGTGAGTCTTAAAGCTTTGTCAAAAGAAAGGCTGTTTGGAATAATGGCGTCCGCTTCGGCGGCGTATTCCGCCTCCGCGTCAAACACCTCTGTGGCCGGAACAGCATGCGTTATTATTACGGATTCCGACGTGATTGTTGACGCGGCAAGTTCTTCCTCAATAAACGCGGATAAGAATATCAATATTACTTCAGAAGGCGATTTTCGAATTTTGATACCGGCATTGTCGGCTTCGGTCAGCTCAACCGCGATTGGAGCGGTCATTAACGTAGTTATTTTCTCGGGTAAAGTAAGCGCTCGTGTCGAGGACAACTGTAAGCTGACGGCGGCAAAGGGCAGTATTGTAATCAGCGCGCTTCAGAGAAACTGGATTTTAATGATAAGCGTCGCGGCCGGAGCTTCTAAAAACAGCGCTGTTTCCGGAACCATTCCTGTCGCGGTCGGGCAAAGTGTGACAGAAGCGTACGCGGGGCGGACTTGCGCGATTTCGGCCGGAGACTCAATAGGAGTTATGGCGGATCTCGACTCCCGGATATATTTACTCGCGGGAAGCGTAGCGGTCGGTCTGAGTAAAGCCGGAATCGGGGCGTCGGTTATTACTACAGTTCTTAGAAATGATGTTTCGGCGGAAATCGGAGACACAACTACCCTTAAGGCTGACGCGATAGCGTATGGGGCGGGGGGAATTCTTACCGGGATTAACAGAAGTGTCCGAAGAAGCGGTATTCTCATTTCGGCATTCGCGAGTGATGAAGTCGTACAGATCGCGGTTTCAGGAGCGGCTTCCTCGGGCGTGTCTGTCGGAGGCGTAGTCAGCACGCTCATTATAAAGAATAAAGTGTCCGCGAAGACAGGTAAAGGTGTTAAAATGACTTCCGGACAGACAGGCTCGGCGACGAGCGGGAACATCGCTTTGGAAGCGTCAGATGAGTCAAATGTTATCAATCTCGCGGGCGCGGTTTCCGCGTCAGCAAGCGGATCAGCCATTGGCGCGACGGTTGTGACAGTTGTGTTCGACAAGACTGTGTCTTCGGAGACGGGCGAAGAAGCGAGTACAACCGCGGGAAATGATATAAAGATCGCCGCGAACACGAGAGATGATATTATACTGCTGGCGGTAACGGCGGGAGTCAGCGGCAGCGGCGCCGCTGTCAGCGCGGGTGGAAATATTCTGATTTTCGAGGATGAAGCGCTGTCAAAGCTTGGCGGAATTATTGTCGCCGGCGGCAATGTTACGGTTTCCGCGAATACGGACGATAATCTTTATAATATCGGTCTTTCCGCTTCGGCAAGCGGCATGACTGGCGTGAGCGGTGTCGCGGTTGTCACGTATTTCAGTGGAACGACAAAAGCCAGTTTACGCGCCGGAAGCGAATTAAAAGCGTATAACGGCGAATTCTCCGTAATTGCCTGCTCCAATGAATTCATTACTTCGGATTGCGCGGGAATCTCCGGAGGCGGAACTGCCGGTATTTCTGGAGCGGTTGATGTTATTATTACAAAGCTCACAACCATCGCTCTCCTCGAGGATAATACGAGCAGAACGAATATATACGCGGGAACTGTTACAATCAGCTCGAAAGACACATATAAACTAATAGGCGCCGCGGTGTCTTTGGCGGCCGCCGGAACAGCCGGAGTCGGTGTCACGGCTATTGTTACTGTGTCCAAAAACACGGTGACCGCTGGGATCGGTAAGAATTATTATGTCAGAACGACTTCTGGGAATATGAACGTGTCCGCTTTATGTGACCGGAATATTTCCACATACGCGGGTTCCGCTTCCGCGGGAGGCACTGTAGGAACAGGCGCTGTCGTTATGGTTACCGTTATTGGCGGAAAACTGGAAAAAGAAGCGAGTGACGAGTTAAATAAGTACTTCGATATCAGCGCGTTGATGGATGGAAAGGATGAAGAGCGAGGATTAAAGGATAACGCCTCCGCCTCCGCGTCGGATTATTACGCGAATTACAGCGCTTCCGCGATCAAGCAGGATCTGGAACCGGATACGTACGCGTATGGTGATACGTCGGTAGGTCATCAGAATTCAGATGGAACGATGACGTACAGCGGAACTTCGGATTATGAGGACGCGGATTACGCGGACAATTACAACGGCAATGCTGGCGCGGAGAACGCGGATAAGGCCGGAACCGCGAATCTTCTGAATGACATGCCCGTTTATGTTCCGAAAAACACAGTGATGGCGTATATCGATGAATACACAATCGTGTCCGGCAATAAAGATATCAATGTCACTTCAATTGAAAATACAGTGGCAAGCATGATTACGGCGTCTGTCGGGGCCGGCGGGGTAGCGGGAATCGGCGTTGGCGTAGCGGTGGCGATATTGAACAGTAATGTCCTGGCATACGCGGCCGAGAGGACAACGCTTAGCTGTGACAGCGGGAATATTAACATTATCGCGGAAAGCGGATAAAAATCAAAAAATCCGGAAAGCGGGAGCAAAGAAGAAACGCTCAACAAGTTTTTGAGTAAGCAAGGAATAGCCGCTTCGGATCTTACGATTCACGCGGTCTCAATCAGTCTTGCCGGCGGCGGAACGGCTGGGGTCGGCGCGGCGGTTGGCGTGGTTGTTCTGACTTCAAACGCGTACGCTTATTCGCGAGGAGCAGTCACAAAGGCTGAGTCGGTTACGGTAAAAGCGATCAGTGATTACAAGAACATTATCGGAGCGACATTGGCGGTTGGCGCCGGAGCGGTCGGAGTCAGCGCGAGCGCGGGAATAGTTGTATTTAATGGCACTACCTACGCCGCGATTGAGAAGACAGCGGGTCTTAATCAGGTTGGAAAAGTTACAGTAAGCGGTGAAGCGTATAACACAGCGTCCGCGGCGGCTTCCGCGATTTCAGGCGGCGGCGTGGCGGTGAACGGAGCGGTAGCCGTGGTTGTAAACAAGAGCCGTACGGAAACTTTTATCGCTCAGGGAGCAAATATAGACGCGACCGGCGCGGTCTCTGTAAACGCGGACGTCAACACGAACGCGGATACATATCTTCTTGGCGCCGCTATTGGCGGAGTGGCTGTAGGCGTATGCGCCGCGGTTTCTGTTTTGAAACCTGTTGTTTATACATACATAGGGTCAACACCAAAAGGAACGGTATCGGCGGCTTCAAACGGCGGGTCATCCGTGATTAACGCCTCATCTGTTACGGTATCCAATAATGTAGTGTCAAAAACAGTCAGTAAGGTACTTTCCGTGGCAGGAGGAGCTGTCGCGGTCAATGGCAATGTCCTTCTTAATTTCAACTATACGGACGCGCTGGCGGAAACGCGGGGCGTGAGTATCAACGCGGAAAATGTGACAATTAACGCGGACTTTGACACGTCGGCGAAAGCGGAACTGTTGGCGGCGACAGCGGGAGCGGTATCCATAGGAGCTACCGTAACGTATGTTACGCTGGAGGCGGTTAACGCGGCGGTATTGGATACAGGTGGAATAACGATCAACGCGGAATCTGTCCACGTTTACGCGAAAGATAACAAAGCCAAAGCGGAAGCGTATGGGGTTTCAGGCAATATCGGAGCGATTGCCGTCAATCTTAACGCTGCCGTTGCCGATAATCACGTCACGAATATGGCTGTTATTATGGGAAATGGTATAATTTCCAATAATAGTACGGTTACGGTAGAGGCGTCTCTTGACGCGGTGTCTGTCGCCGAAGTTCTGGCGGCGGCTTCCGGCGCGATATCTGTCACAGGCTCTGTCGCGGCAGCGCTCCTTCGAACGTCTCAGAAAGCGGCGATCGATGGGACGACGATCACGGCGAGTAATTCCGTGTCCGTAACAGCGGATGAAAAAACATATTCTTACGCGAAGATTGAGGGAATGGAGGTTACGATCAGCGGTATTGACATTACCGCGAATTTCGCTTACGCGTTGATTGAGTCCGGTCAGGAAGCTTACATCAGCGGCGCGTGTATCACAGCGGGAAAGATTGTTGAAACACATTCCTGGCATAATAGGAATAACGACGATGAAACCGGGGCGAAGGCGGAAACCGGAGCAAATGGCGGCGCGCGCGTAAATCTGGTCGGCGTTTTGACAAATATTGCCATGGCTTTTGATAACGCCGCGGTAAAATCGTATATCAGAGGCTCGGATATTTCGACGGAAACACTTGGAGTATACGCGGGAGGCGAAACGGAGTATACGGCGGCAGGCATATCACAGAGCGAAAATAATCTTAAAGCGAAGGCAGGCGCTCTCGCGGGAAGCAGTATTTCACTGGCGAATGTAGGGGTTATGATTATTACCGCGCGAGTGGCGGGAACATTTGATTCTTATATTGATCAGACCGACGGGCATACAATTGATGTTACGTATCTTTATGTACTCAATATGTTTTCCTCATTCGCGGACGCTCTTACGCAAGCGGCAGGCTCTGTTGACGCCAGCGTGATAACCTCACAGACCAATACGGCCAGCGCTGAATCCAAAACACAGGCGGAATCTTATCTGACAGGAAAAGGAAACATCAAAGCCGTAATTGCTGAAGTTAAATCCGTAAACGACGGCAACACGGTTTATTCACATTCCATAACTTCAAAATTGACAGTAAGCGTCGCGGCTATTGCCTTAAATGTCACGGAAAGTAACTGCGCGAGCGTAATTAAGGCGTATGTGAACAACGAGGGAACTGGTTTCAGCTTTACAAAGCTTACTGTTCTTGGTAAATTCAATCCTCGCGGCAGTCTGAACGCGTATAATGGAGTTGTGTCGGAGGTATCATCCGCGGCCGGAGCCGAGAATAACAGTATTACTATTTCAGCGGTTATCGGCAGTTTAAATCAGGCAAGCGCGGAAAGCAAAGCGAAGGTCACGGCATATGTGAACGGAAATGTTAAAGTCAGCGGCGCGTTGGAGGTGGACGCGAATTCGCTCGGGCACGCCAACGCTTCCGCGAAGGCCAGCGCCGGTCTCAGTCTGATTTCCGTGGGCGGGCTTTTCGCGAAAAGCGATACTCATGACGAGACAAAAGCGTATCTTGGCGGTAATATCACTGCCGGAAGCGTAAATGTAAACGCGAGTTCGAAGTCGGACTCTTCCGCTTACGCGGAGAACCCGGGCAGTTTATCTCTTGTAGGCGCCGGAATCAGCAAGGTGGAGGCAGGAGTCGGAATCAGCGCGGATAAATCACAGAAAGTCAGCGCTTATATAGCGGATAACGCCAATATCCTTGTTACGGATGGCGATTTGACTATTTACGCTTATAATGAGGGCTATTCTGTCAGTGGATTCGCGCGAGACACTTCAGTCGCGCTGATCAAACTTGAAGGCTCTGATAATCATACGATTTCTTATTATGAGACAGAGGCTTATGTAGGCGAGAATGATGTAATCAACGTTACAAACGGGAAGTTCTCGCTTAAAGCGGAGGATAACCTTAAAGCGACATCCGCGTCTGACAGCTCAATGATTGGATCACTTGACAGCGCGGATACCATGAAGGCGCGCGGTGAAATACAGTCAGATATAAAAACGAGTGTTTTAAAGAACGCGGAGATCCGCGCGCGCGGGAATTGATATTCTGGCGAACTCTAAAGCCGCAATGACGGCAAAGCTTAATTACGCGGATATGGGTTCCTTTGTGTCAAATGGGAAACTGACGGTTAAAAACACGCTGAACAGAACAGTAAGCGTCGAGCTTCTTGATGGCGCCGCGCTGACATCATTTTTAGGCGATATAACGGTTCTCGCCGATATCGGAAGGGATGACGTAATTGACACAGAACTTGAATTTACCGAGAAATCAGCGGTTTCTTTAAGTGGATCAAATGTGGCCTCAATCCTGAATACATCCGTCAATGTTAATATCGCTCCCGGTGTCTCGGTCACTACATATTTTAAAAAGCTTACGATAAAATCAACCGTATCCGCGGGCGCGGTTAAAACATATTCGGGAATTGGCATTGCCGGCGCTTTTGGCGGAATTGAGTCGAATCCACAGACAAAAATAACGCTTTCAGGCACGATAACGATTGGAAAAGTGGGAGAGAGCGTTGTTTGTTTAACGGCGAATGATCTTGACGTGATCGCCAATCAGGGCAAAGTTGATATTATGACGTACGCGGTTCTTGTCAGCCTTAATCTTTCCAGTAAGTCGGCGGTGACGGAAACGACATTGACAGGAAATTACAAGGTTTACATCAATAACGTGTCACTCAAAGCTTATGAAACAATGAATTTGATCGCGGCGGACAGAGCCGCGGACGCGGATTATAACGCGGGAGAAACATTTAAAATTAGCAGCAGGATCGATTTTGATTATTTTAAGAACTCTACCGGCAGTAAAACACTTACGGACAATATTACTTACGGAGGCGAAGCGGCTCTTTCAATCGGAGGTGGAGTGGTTCTCACAGCGGGTAAGGCGAATCTATGTGTTAATAATCAGGATGATTATAATGATGGCGGTTATGACGCCGATACAAAGATCGCGGATTTAAGCCATAATGTTACGCCGCGCGCCACGGACGGTACCGTAGACAAAGAGACGGCCGCAAAGCTGTCAAGCTGGCGGATTTCATCGGAAGACAGCGTTAAAAAATCGCTGAATGTGGCGGACGCGGTGGTATTCAATATCGGAATCGGCATGACAGGGGCCAAGGTCCTTTATGTCACGGAGAATAGTCATCAAACAAAATACCGGACAGGCAGCGGCAATTCGCTCAACGCGTTCAATGGTGAGATTCATAACGCGGTGATTAACTGGAGCAGGCTGCTCGCGGGGTATGAGATCATTAACGATTCGGATCAGTCTTTCGCGTTATCAGCGCTCGCGCTTGATAAAGATGAAACGATTATACCGCCGACACTTGTAAATGTCAGCGGAACCATTACAGAGCTGACGGATAGTATTGAGCCGGAGCTTACGATTCGTACTCTTCGCGGGACGGATATTACGCTCAAAGGCGCGCTTTTCAATCCTTATGGCAATACAAGTCTTCTTTGGGAAGGATCAAGAGGAAGCGTATCGGGCGGAATTTGGCAGGTTGACTCTGTTGTGACAGCGCCAATCTGGACACGCGACCTTACAATCAGAAACGCCGAAAATGTCGGGTCAGGACCGTTTGAAGACAAGCAGCTGAATGTTTGGCTTATTTCCGCTGAAAAGTCTGGCGCGGACAATGATATGAATCTTTCTATTGACGCGAGAAATATTTATATTCAAATTACCCCGGCCGCCGCGACACAGTGCTATACAACAGCTGAAACCAGCGCTGCCGCCGCGTCTCTGTCCTCGGATCCGCTTCTGGGGTCCATACGCCTGAACAAGATGACAGCGGCCGCTGACGCGCTAATTCTTTTGAAAGACCCTATACGATTCGCGTATAACAGCAATATGGATATGACGCTTTTTAAGGTTAATCTTCCCGGAAGCCTCACTTATCTCAATGAGACAAAAGAGTTGTATGAGACGGTGTCCATTCCGGATGTGGATCGATATATGACGAGATACGATCCTACTTTGCTGACTTTTGAGTATCTTTTCCCGAACTATTATAAAGTACTGACAGACTCAAACAGAAAAGTTATTCAGATCACGACGCCGGATGGTATTGTAATTAAACCGGATAATTATACGGTACCTCCAGAAACAATATCTAAAATTTATAACGATCCGGACGGAAAATACTCGCTTGATATGGAGACAGGCAAGCTGACGATTCTGAAGAACACGGATATTCCATTTTCAATCACAAAAGCCGAGGACAGTCTGTACGCCCGCGTGGCTCAATACGTGAGCGAGAATAGCTGGGGTGGCGTGACCTATCAATTATCCTACAAAAAACTGACCTATGTCACGACGCTCAATTGCGAGGACTATTTCGCGGATGGCGTTAACAACAAGTTCCGCGCCTATGACCTTTATAATATTGAAGGTATTGACAATAATTACTATTTGATCCTTTCTCGCGGCACACTGACCAGTTACACAAATCAGTCCGGTATGTATCCTTCCGTGAGTGACCCGACGATTGAGTGGAAACTGGAATACAATATTTATGGCGTTGTACATAAAAACACGGATAGTAAGACGATTGAGTTCTGGCGGGCGGATAACTCCACAGATCTTTTCGCGGCAGAAAAAAGACTGGCCAAAATACCACTGCTTACGAGTGAGGGCGGAACGAAGGCTTACAGCATCGAACATCCGTTGAAATTGTATTTCGGATCAGATTACACGACTTCCGCGTCAGGGTACGCGATGAAATTCGATGACGGTTCTTACACAACAGAACGAAGCGATAGTGGCGACGAATTGATTAATGGGGATTATTATTACAAAATTGGGGATGTTTATGTCCTTACCGGAAAAGGTAACTATTGCGTTGGCGGCGTTTCCAGAAAACTGGGAGACTCAATGGTAAAAGCCTCGAATTACGACGGCGATTCTTATATAGCCGCGGCCGGCGATGTTCTGACGCTTAACGCTGACAGCAATGGCGCTTATACGCTTCCGAATGGTCAGAAGGTCGGAATCAATGATTTGACCGGGAAAGCTAAGGGTATCAACACAATAAAGTACTATACAAACGAGAACCTCTACATTAATGTGTATACTGGCGAACTGGTTCTTGGAACTGATTCACGCGGGCTCACCGTTTCGGTCAGTGACATCCGCGATCCTAAAATCAGTTATTCCGTGGATGTGTATTCGTTTAATCAATCCGCGAAGCAAGGAACAATACAGCGTGAAGGACTTTATCATCTCGCGTATGTGGGCGGTTATATGAGCGCGTTATACTATCTCGCGGATGTTGAAAACCCGAATCCGGAAGGCAGCGCGGCGTTCACTTATAAAGTATTGCTTAAACGCGTATATGACGCGGCGAAGGGCATAGACTATTTCGAGAATGAAATAAAAGGTGTTCTTTGTGAGGAAACCTTGTCAAATGGCAAAACGGTATGGAATTTATATACCTCGATTTGGGATGACGTGTTTTTGAAAGGCGGCGAGCTGGCGGGAATCACAATCGACAACGTGTATAGAATAAACCGTTACGTATCAAGTATGCTTTATTTGGATGATTGGACACTTAAATACAGCGATGGGTCTTATAACAGAATAAATGGCGTGGATCCGATGTATAACTATTGGCTTTTGGTAAACTCCGACGAGGCGTACAGTGGCATTGATTACCCTGACACGAAAAACAGTCAGGAATATAGCTTCCCTCAAAACGGCGGGAATACCGGATGCCGCTCAAACGTGGGAATGACGAACACAAAGTTGATGGTGTCTCTGTATTTGAATTTTAATGGAAAAGCTTATACGTTCACAAATAACGGAAAGGAGAATACATTTAAACTTACAGCGGGTGATAAGGTTTTCCTGAACAGAGGCGCTGACGGAATGATTACGATACCGGACGTGAATCAAAAGGTAAGCGTTAATGACGGTACACTTCAGTACTGGACCGATAATATGTATTATGATTCCGTGAACAATCTGGTTGGTGTCGATGGCGTGATTCGGCTTAAAACAAACAATATTTATGAAAAAGACGCGGTGGTTCTGCCGTCTGGACAGCAGGTACATCTGGAATATCTGACGGAAAACGTTTCAAAAGTCGTTTCCAATACGCCGTTAGGCGTGGTGTTTGACACTTATTCGAACTATGAGACGGTTTCTTCGGGGACATATTACGTGGATGACCTGTATGGAAGGGTATATAAAAAGTTTTACGCAAAGTTCAACGAAAATTATATGAACGAGAGTGAGCTTTTTTACAGCTATGGCTTCAGCGTGCTGGATCCGAATTATGAGACACAGGTGGAGCAAGAGGTAACAAAGCTGGAATGGCTGCGTATTTTAAGTGACGATTATAAGAAAATCACGACGTATTATTCTTTGAATAATAATGTTTCCGTGGACAATAACGTCAACATAGAAGGCGGAGTCGGCGTAAGCTTAGGCAGTATCTGGTGGGCGCCGCCGGAAAATTCGTCTCTTAAATATCGAAAGGGCGCGGATGGCTCCGAATGGACATATAACGAGGGCAGCGATACCTTCGCCATGACAAAAGAGCCAGTGAACGGGAAATATAAGGATGATATTCAGTTTAAAAAGGCTTCGGCCGCGCCGAAATGCTATGTGGGGCAAATCGCGGCGAACAATGTATGGCTGAATGGAGAAGACAGCTATTTCTCCCAAAAGTTGCTGGACGCGGAACCGGACAGTTATGAGCCTAATATCAGCGCGAACAGCCTGTTTTCAAATTTGTGGTACTATGACCTTAGAGTGGACAGACGTATTCTTCGCGCGCCGGAGAAAGTGATCTGGACCGGCGATCTGGGAACCACAGCCTCCTGGGACGCGGTAAAGAACGCCGTCAGCTACTCGTTGCGAGTATACAAGGATGGCGCGGCGTTGTCCGACGCGTTTACGGTCAGCGGGACCAGCTATGATTTAAAAGATATAATCATGGCGAATGGCTCGGGAACGTATACATTTAAGGTAAAGGCGCTATCGGCCGCGAACAGCGGTATAAAGGACAGCGAAGAGTCAAATTCCGGATCATCGTATATATATTACAAACTCGCGCTGAAAGACGCGCTTTTGGACGGTATCGTAAATAAGGATTACAGTGAAACGATTGTAAACGCGCCATGTAAAGCGGAGCTGTATTCAGGGGATCTTCCGGCCGGGCTGATTTTTGACTCGTCTATGGGTCGAATTACAGGAACTCCATTAAAGCCGGGGACTTACAGCTTTATTATAAAAGCGTCATCCAGTCTGGAAACTGTCTATAAAGCGTATACAATAAAGGTGACAGTGGAAAAGGAGGTTGTGTCACTCACAGTTAAAAAGTCGCCGGCGAATGCCACTCTGAGCCCCACTCAAACTCCCTGCCTTCTTTATGATATATCCGATGGGGCGCGGACGATTGATTTAAGCGCGATGATCCTGACCGCGGCTTACAATGATGGCTCAACAGAAGACATCGCGTACGATGACAGCCGATTGATATGTTCTATCCCCCAAGGGACAAAAGTGACGACCGCGCTTCAAAGACAAGTGCTCATGGTTACCATGGAAGGAATCACGATAGGCGTTTGCTATATAGGTGTCTCGTATATTGACTCGCTTTATTTCTGCGTTGATCATCAAGGAGTCACGCATAGATCCGATTATCCGGAAATGACGGAATTTGATTTCGCGGCGGGCGACACGCTGGATCTTAGCGTGATTAAGTTGGACTACTATAATTATTATGGTAACACATGGAACACAACATGGAGCGCCGGTAATGTACGCCCGGCGACTAACGCGGCTGTATATTTAAACGGTGTCCTTACCGGGAACCGAACAATAACGGCGGCGGATAATAACTCAATTTTGACTTTCGTTGTGCGCGGACTTACAAAATCCGTTAAAATTGTTGTGAAAAACGCGGACACCGGAACGGATCTTCTTTCGAAAGCCGCGGCAAACTTGAACACGAGTCTCGGACAGAGTAATTATTCCGTGGATATGACGAAGGCAAACACCAAAGAAACAGTCCAGGCTTGGCTGAAGCCGCGAATTGACGCTCTCGCGGCCGGAATCACGATGCCGGAAGGCACGGTAGTGACGCTGACGCTTCTGGACACGTTTTCAGCGGCAATCGCCGGAACGGCTCAAAATATTAACGGAACGACAGGGTACGCTCCTTTTATGGTGACGCTTGAGTCCGGAGGATCGCGCGAAGTACTATATTCTGTCTGCGTGATTATACCGACAGGATACCAGAATTCGTATACGATCACTTTTGTCGAGGACAACACAGACTACAAGAAATCAACAAGCGTAAGTAAAGGGGAAAAGGTTCAGCTTCCGACGTCCTATGGATTCACAGTACCGGAAGGCAAAGAGCTTTCAGGCTGGGCGCTGGGTTCCATGAATGGGACATTATATAACATTGGCGATTATTACACACCTGCCGCGGACGCGAGCTTTTACGCGGTCTGGGAGGAGCAGAAGAAAGAAATCGCTTCTCTGAATGTGGGTGGAACAGTCAATCTTACACTCACGGAAGGCGATAAACTGGATTTAAGCGGCGTGACTGTCGCGGCCGTTTATAAAGATGGCTCTCAGGCGGATATAAGCTCTAGCGGATTGAACTTTTCCATTCCTTCCGGAAGCGCGGTCAGCGCGTCGGATCATGGAAAGCCGGTCCTTGTAACGTATGATGGAATCAGCGCGGTAATTGGGATTCTTAACATTAATAAAAAGCCGGACAGCGCCATCCCGAAAGAACTTAAAGTAGAAGGACTTGAGAATCTGAATCTGAACCTGCTTGATGGAGATACGCTGAATCTGGATGACATTGGTTTTATACTTGTGTATGAAGATAATTCGGAAACGCGTCTGACATCGGATGAAGTAATGATGTCCGTAAGAAACGGCAGAAAGCTGGCGTTAAGCGACAATGGGAAAGCGCTGACCGCCTCGTACGCCGGCTTGACCGCGGCGCTTGGCAGTCTCACCGTAAAAGCCGTGGAAGCGGAAAATATCACAATAAACGGGACGCCGAGGCTTTCATACAAAGCGGGCGAAAAATTCGAGCCGGGGAACTTTACGGTAAGCGTCACGTACAATAACGGGACGAAAAGCGTGATCGACGCGGGGCAGTTGAGTACCTCACCCGCGAATGGGACGGCGCTGGACGCTTCTTACAACAAAAAGGCGATTACCGCCTCGATTGGAGGGAAGGATTTTACAATCGGGACACTTTCCATCGCCAGCCCGAAGGAGCTTAAGGTGACCGGACTTGACCCGTCGCGGCTTGAGCTGTTCGAAGGCGACATGTTGAATCTCGGGACGATAGGCTATACGCTGGTTTATGACGACAATACGGAAGAAACGTTATCGCCGGATAAGGTAACAACCTCGGCGCGAAATGGCGAGAAGCTGTCGTTAAGCGACAATGGGAAAGCGCTGACCGCTTCGTACGCCGGCTTGACCGTGACACTTGGAATTTTCTATGTGAATGTAAAAGCCGTGGAAGCGGGAAGTGTCACAAGGAATGAAGCAATAAATGATACAATAAGCGTTACGAGTGGGAACGCGCCGACAAGCGCTAATCAGATCCATAGAATTCGTTCGAAATACCGCGTTGTATTTGATCGCGAAGACATCGCGAAAGAATACAAAATAAAGCTTGAAACCACTGTAGATGGACTGAGCCTGAATTATGTGGCAATGCCGGAGAGCGAGGACGAAGCCGGAAACTCTGTTTATGAGCTTAGAAAGCTGGTTCTTTTGAAACAACTCATCTTCAGTCTTTCGAACGCGGGAATTACTCGAGTCATATTTACGTTGGATCAAGTATCTGTTATCGCGGATATCCGGGAACTTTCGAAAAATGATTTCAGAATCATTTTAGATAAGCTGACGGAAATACCAGATGAAGTAGTGGAACGGGCAGCGGGATATGACAGAATCAGTGACTTCTATACCCTCGCGTTTGAGGAAGGGGACGATGGAGTGAGCGCGTTTACGGCAGGAAGAACACTGAAGATCCGGTTTAAAGCGGATGACAACACGGATCAGACCGGAAGGTATAAGCTGCTGTTGATAACAAGACCAGGGATGGAGGATGAAAAGACGCGGCTTATAGACACGGAACTTGTGACGGAAACGGATCCGGACACCGGCGCGCGGACTTTAAATTTTGAAGGTGAAATGCCGGATGGCGGATTCTTCTGCGTGATTCGGGAAAAGTAATTAAATTAACAGGAGTTCCTCGTAATACAACAGGGGCTGACGTGAAATAGCTGGAGATCAGTTATGGAAACGTCAGCTTTTGTTATTGGAATAATTTCCGTCCCTTCTTGTTTAACTATAATATTAATTATAGAATAGAAAAAGAATGATTTATATTCAGAGGGGCGGAAACATATGGCGAAATTAAAACGCTTGACCCGCGGTAAATGGATATTTCTCTTGATCCTTATCGCCGCGGTGGTTCTGATTCTGATTATCGCGCGGGCAGTCGGAAAACGCGGGGCAGATCCGACCGCGCGCGGCCTTGAGCTGCTTGACGCGCAGGCTTCGCGGAACACGGCGGATATAGAAAGCGAGATCAAAGAAGCCAGAAAAGAGCGCGACGCGGCGGACGCGGCGCTGACGACACCGGAGGGCAGGAAGGCGCGGTATGAGGGAGCTGTGATCGTAGGCGATTCCGTGGCGGAAGGCCTTATAGATTACGATATTCTGCCGAACTCGTCCGTTGTCGCCCACAGAGGCGCGAGCGTAAAAGACTCCGACGAGGCGGTCGCGACCGTGATTTCGCTGGCGCCGTCCTATGTGATCCTGGACTTCGGGCTGAATGACCTGGATATTTTCGCGGGAGACCCGGATGGCTTTATCGCCGCGTATCAGTCGGTCTATGAGCGGATCAAGGAAGGACTGCCACAGGCGAAATTTGGCTTTTGCCTGGTCACGCCGGTTCCGGCGGTTACCGTGAGCGCGCGGCCTCAGTTCCAGTATCAATCGGCTTTCGATGACAAAATCATCGCTTTTTGCGAGAATGAGAATATTCCATATATTGAAACAGCGGATCTCGTGACAGAATACGAGTCGGATAACTTACACCCGGCTTCGAGTTTTTACGGGCCGTTCGCGGACCGAATCGCCAATGCAATGGGTTTTTAGAGGGGAAACTATGAAAGCTTTGAAGGTTATAATGGTTTCTTTTTCTGGCCGCGTTCATCATCGTTCTGAATATTCCGAAGACTTCCGCCAAAAGCGCGGAGGAGGTCGGAAGCGCGGTAACAGCGGTAATGAACGCGGATGGACGTACAGAGGGCGGGTATAAGCAGCTGAAGCGCTATTACGGCGTCAGCGGCGAGTCGCTTGAGGGCTTTGTAATCTACGTTCCGGCGTCGACGATGGACGTGGATGAGCTTTTGATCATCAAAATAAAATCGGGAGACAGCGCGGATCGGTATGTGAAGGCAATCAACGCCAGGACAGAGGAGCAGCTGAGAAATTTTAACGGTTACGGCACGAATCAGACGGCGCTTCTGAATAACGCGGTGTTGATCGAGAAGGGAAATTTCATTTTCTACGCGGTCGGCGCGGACGCGGACACGATGGCGGACGCGGACACGATGGCGGACGCTTTTCGGCATAGCATCTGATCAAGTCTTACGGGGGGAAACATTATGATGTTCAACAGCTTCGCTTTTCTGTTCGGATTTCTTCCGGTCACGTTGATCCTGTATTATCTGATACAGAATCGTACAGCTAAAAACGCGCTCCTGGTACTGGCAAGTCTTGTTTTACGCCTGGGGCAAGCCGGTATACACGATACTGCTGGTATTCATGACCGTAAGTGATTATATACTGGGACTCGATATCGCCGCGAAACAGTCAAGGCACAGAGACAGAGAAGCCAGACGCGGTCTTATCTTCGCCATCGCTTTCAATCTGGCGGCGCTCGCGGCGTTTAAATACGCCGGCTTTTTTCTGAATACCTTCAACACAGTGTTTCATACCGGACTTGTGTATCACGCGCCGGCGCTTCCGGTCGGAATTTCTTTTTACACTTTCCGGACTCTTTCTTATCTGATCGATCTTTACCGCGGGAAATACCCGCCCCAGAAGAGCCTTCTGAAGTTCGGCGTGTACGTGACAATGTTCCCGCAGCTGCTTGCCGGCCCGATCGTCCGTTACGCGGATTTCGCGGAACAAATCGACAACAGAGTAGAGACAATTGATTTGTTTGGCGGCGGGGTAAGTCGTTTTGTCGTCGGTATGGCGAAGAAGGTCATTCTGGCCGATATGGCGGGACAGGTCTGGACGAGAATCAGCGCGACGGCTCCGTCGGAGCTTTCAGCGCTTACGGCATGGATCGGGATCATCGCCTTCACGTTTCAAATCTATTTTGATTTCAGCGGTTACTCGGATATGGCAATCGGGCTGGGTCAGATGTTCGGATTCCGGACGGCGGAGAATTTCGATTATCCATACGCGTCCGCGAGCGTGACGGAATTCTGGCGCCGATGGCATATCTCACTGGGCTCCTGGTTCCGGGATTACGTGTATATTCCGCTTGGCGGCAACAGAGAAGGAACAGGCAAACAGATCCGGAATCTTCTGATCGTTTGGGCGCTCACGGGCTTCTGGCACGGGGCGGCCTGGACCTTTGTGGCCTGGGGCCTTTATTACGGAGCCGTATTGATTTTTGAGAAATTTATCTTCGGGGGACTTCTGAAAATACTGCCGGCGTTTTTTAAACACGCGTACACGATGTTCATCGTAATTGTCGGCTGGGTATTTTTCGCGAGTTCGGGAATCGGCGCGGCGGGAGGCTATCTGAAGGCCATGTTCGCCGGTTATGTTCCCGCGGACGCGGCGGGAATCTATTACCTGCGAACGTACGCGGTCTTACTCATCCTGTTGATTTTCGCGTCACTCCCTGTCGGGAGACGGTTCGCCCGGAGCGTTATCGGAACAAGTAAAAGAAGCCTGGGAATCGCCGCGGCCGGATACGCGTTCCTGTTCGTTCTGTCTGTCGCCGGAATTCTGGCAGGCTCCTACTCGCCGTTTCTGTATTTTCAGTTTTAGCAGGTGATAAAATGAGAAAAATATATAAAATTCTGGTCGGCTCTTTTTTACTCGCGCTTATAGTGATCGCTCTGCTTGGCCTGATCGCGAAGGACAGGACCTTTTCCGAAAAAGAAAACCGGAACCTGGAAAAATTTCCAAAGCTCTCGTTGGCGAGCCTCGCGGACGGAACACTGGAATTAAAGCTGGAGAAATATTTCTCGGATCAGTTTCCCGGACGCGAAGCGGGTGTGTCTTTCTATACCGGCGTAAGTCAGGCAATGGGCGCAAATCTGTCAAAGGGCGTATACAAAGGGCAGGGCGGGTATCTGATCCAAAAATTCGAGACGCCGGACGAAGAAAATCTCGCGAAACAGATGGACGCCGTGAATCTGTTCGCGTCGAAATATCCGGACACGAAGCAATTCATGCTGGTCGCGCCTACGGCTTCGGGAATCTGGCAAAATAAGCTGCCCCAAGGAGCGCCGAACGGAAGCGAGGCGGACTATCTTTCGGATATTAAAGGATCGCTTGGCGAAAACATCACGTTTATCGATGTCTCGGCGGCTCTTAGCGAGAACGCGTCGGAGAAGCTCTATTACAAGACCGATCATCACTGGACAACGCGAGGCGCTTTTTACGCGTATCAGGCGGCGGAGGAAACACTTGGAATTGACGGCTCGGCGGATTCTTTTGAGGTACAGCCCGTGACAACAGGATTTCAGGGGACTCTTGCCGCGACCAGCGGCTATGATACCGGAACGCGTGAGGAGATCGAAGTGTATTTTCATACAGACGAGGCGCTGAAGGAAGTCGCGTATTATGATGACAGCAAGGAAAAACAGCCGACTCTTTATGATAAAGACGCTTTGGCGAACCGCGAAAAATACGAAGTGTTTTTCGGTGGGAATCATCCGCTGGTGGAAATCAACACCACGTCGAACACGAAGAAAAATTTGCTGGTAGTCAAGGATTCCTACGCGAATTGCTTTATTCCCTTTCTGACACCCTATTACCAGAAAATCACAGTTGTGGACCCGCGCTATTTTTATGATGATATTGACGAGCTTATGAAAACTGATAAAATCACGGATGTATTGTACTTATATAACGCGGACACCTTCTCGAAGGACACCTCTTTAAGTCCGGTGCTGAGAAATAAGTGACAATTCTAAAGATAGACACGAAAAAAAAACGCCTGATAAAAGGCGTTCTTTAAAATAGTTCCTAGGGGAATCGAACCCCTGTTTCCGCCGTGAGAGGGCGGCGTCTTAACCGCTTGACCAAGGAACCATGCTGTCTGTTTCTCGACTGCTCGATTATAATAACATAAAGATTGGCGACGCGCAACACTTTTTTTAAATAAATTTAATTTAACAAACTTCATGCCATGTGCTAAAATAAAACAAAGCGCGTCTTGATTGACCGCGGCGCTTTTCCAACATTCTGATTAATGACACGGGAGGTTAGACATCATGAAGAAATATGTCGCGTATGTCGGTACCTATACGCATGGTGACCATGAGGGCATTCATATTTATGATATGGATTTGAAGAAGGGTGACATGACAGAACGCAAGATCGTTCCCATTCATAACGCCTCTTATTTAAAAAGATCCAACAATAACAAATATATTTACTCGATTTGCGACGAGGGTGTTGCGGCGTTTCAGATCCTGAAGGACGGTGGTCTGAAGGAGCTTAACATCGCCTCGATCCGCGGCATGAGAGGCTGTTATCTTTCGACGGATAAGAAAGATCAGTATCTTTTCGTGGGCGGGCATCACGACGGGAAGGTCACAGTCATGCGCCTGAATAAAGACGGGAGCGTGGGAGATATCACGGACGAGATTTTCCATCAGGGCGTCGGCAGTATTGTGGATCGGAATTTCCGGCCGCACATCGATTGCATCCAGCTCACGCCGGACGAGAAATTTCTCTGCGCGGTCGACTCCGGGCTTGACCAGATCAAGATTTACCGTTTCGATAAGAAGAACGGCAAGATCAAGATGATCGATTTCGTTCCCTGCGCGCTGGAATCCGCGCCGCACCGGCTTCGCTTCAGCGCGGACGGCAGATTCGCTTACGTGATCTGCGAGCAGAAGAATGTTATTTACGTATATACGTATAAATGTGATGGCAACGCGCCGGAGTTTGAGGAGATTCAGTGTATTTCCACGCTGAAGGGCGAGCATGACGATATCGCCAGCGCGGCCTGCGCGATGCGTTTCACGGAAGACGGCAATTATCTTTTCTGCTCCAACGCGGGCGAGAACAATGTCACTTTCTATAGTATTGATAAGGAGACGGGACTTCTGAACAGGATTCGCAGTCTGCCGATCAGCGGCGATTATCCGAAGGATATCATGCCGTTCCCGGATGGACATCACTTGATTTGCTGCAATCATGAGACGAATCAGATGACTTTCTTCCGGGTCGATTATGACAAGGGACTTCTGATCGGCAACGCGAAGCCGATCGCGATCAATAAGCCGAACAGCATTATTATGGCGGCGCTGCCGGAAGAATAAACAGAACGGTTTTGAATGAATAAGGCTGTCGGAAATCAAGAAATATCATTGATTTCCGACAGCCTTTTAGTTTGAAAATAGATTTCCCGGCGTCGCGAAAGACCGGTCTACCGCTCCCAGATTTTCCGCAGATAGTCCACGCGGGCGGAAGCGCCGTTCAGAAGCGCGTCGGCGAGGACGATGGAAACCATAGATTCCACCACGACGACAGCGCGGGGAACAATAATCGGGTCATGACGGCCCTTGATGGAAATCGTTGTCTCCTCGCCATCCTTCGTGACCGTGTTCTGTTCGCGGGCAATCGAAGGGGTCGGCTTCACGGCGGCGCGGAGAATGATACAACTTCCGTCACTGATGCCGCCGAGTATACCGCCCGCGTGATTGGTGGCTTTGATAACCTTGCCGTTTTCCCCGGAGCGGAACATGTCATTATCGGTAAAGCCGGTCGCGGAAGCGCAGCTGAATCCATCGCCGATTTCCACGCCCTTTACGGCACCGATCGACATGACCGCCTTGGCGAGCTCCGCGTCCAGCTTATCAAAAACAGGATCGCCAAGCCCCGCGGGGCAGCCGTCCGCGCGGCACTCGATAATGCCACCAACCGAGTCCCTGGCTGCCGAGACTTCTTGGAGATAGTCCTCGACTTGCCGAATATGGACGCTGTCAGGCATGCGGAACGGATTCTTTTCGATTTGACTGAAATCATATTCGTCCTCGTGAAGCGTGACAGGCCCGATCGCTTTCGCGAAAGCGGTTACTTGTATGCCCAGTTCCGCTAAAAGCTTCGCGGCGACAGCTCCGGCGGCGACTCGTCCGATCGTTTCGCGGCCGGAAGAACGGCCGCCGCCTCTGTGGTCTCTTACGCCGTATTTGACACTGTAGGTGTAATCAGCGTGTCCGGGGCGGTATAAATCCGCCAAAGCGTCGTAGTCACCGGAGCGTTGATTGGAATTCCGGATCAGGAGTGAAATCGGAGCGCCGGTCGTAAGGCCCTCCATCACGCCGGAAAGAATTTCGACCTCGTCGCTTTCTTTACGCTGTGTCGTGTATCGGCTCTGTCCGGGCTTGCGCCGGTCAAGAAATTTCTGAATATCACCGGAATTAAGCGCGAGACCGGCGGGGCAGCCGTCAATGACGACACCGATTCCGGGCCCGTGAGACTCACCCCAGGTTGAGACGCGGAATAATTTACCATATACGGATCCTGACATTGTTTTACCTCTTTTCTCTACAATGGTTTTATTATAACGGAAAGTTAAAATAGGAACAAGAGCGAGAGTGAATTCGCCCGTTTTTTTGTGGAATATGAGAAAATCACAAAAATTACATACTTTAAAAGCGGGAAAAAGCTTTACCTGTTTTCGGAATAATGCTAGAATAACACATGAGTCATGTAAAAAAGAGGTAAGCGAATGAATTCATATGATGAGAAGTTAGCCAATACAGAGAGTGGCGGAACAACGGATGACAATCTAACGCGCCTTAATCATAACGGAGCGGCGTCCGGACGTGGCAGGGACGATATAGGTATGGCCTCTGAGGACGCGGCAATCGCGAGTCTGGCGGATGAGATCCGCAAGTTTATCGATGAGGATGAGGCGGACGAGAGCGCGGAAGCCGGTGGCATTGATCAGATGACTGCCGTTGATCAGGCGAAGAGCGTTCCGAATAATATCGAAATCGAGGAAGAAACCGCGTCAGAGACAGCTCCAGACGCGGAGGAGACAGTATTTATTGATCCGAAAGCGATTCAGGCCGCGATGGACAAACAGAACAGCGCGCCGGACTCCACTTCGGCTGAACCCGCCGGTAAAACGGACGACGTTGTCGATTATGATGGATGGACGGATCCGGACGAGGAGAAGGATCGTAAGAAAGAAGAGAAAGCGAGACGCAAGCGGGAACGTCAGCTTGAGAAGGAACGTAAGAAAGCCGGCGCTTCGGACAACGGAAGCGGGACAATGGAAGAGGTTAAGGAAGAGCCTCCCCGCAAGTCTCACAAGGTATTGAAGACCGTATTACTTGTGATACTTTGCGTAATTGCCGCGGCGTATGTCGCGGGAGTTGTTTTCTTCCGCTTTCATTTTGGTGTGAATACCATTATCAATAACGTGGATTGTTCTTATATGACATCGGCCGAGGTCGAGAAGATCATCGCTTCGCAGGTGGCGGATTATAAGATTACGATTCAGGAACGGGATAACAAAAAAGAAGCTATTAACGGATCGGATATCGATTTGAAATATGTCTCGGACGGACAGGTAGACAATCTTCTCGTGTCGCAGAACGCTTTTCTGTGGCCATACCGTTACCTGACAAGCGATCAATACGGCGATACCAAGACACACGCGTCGGTCACGATTGATGACGCGAAGCTGTCCGCGGTAGTCAGTAAGCTGAATTGCGCCGATACATCCAAGATGACCGCTTCAGCGGACGCGTATCCGGAAATTGTGGGAAGCGTCTACTCGATTCATCCGGAGGTACTGGGAACAACGCTTGACGTAAGCGCTCTGACAGAGAAACTGAAGGAAGCGATCACTGACACGGACACGGAGTTCAGTATTGAGGACGCCGGGCTTTACACGAATCCGACGGTACTTTCTACTTCGGAAACATTGATTCAGACTGTAGATACATTTAATAAGTACGCTTCGCTCAGCATAACCTATCATTTTAACGACCAGACGGAGGTGCTTGACGGAGCGACGACGAGTTCCTGGTTCACATGGGACGAGAATCTGAACCCGACACTGAATCAGGACGCGATCAAAGCCTGGGTAGCGGATTTCGCGAGCCGTCATAATACGGTCGGAACAACAAGAACCTTTACCGCGGCGAATGGATCGACCGCTCAGGTCACCGGAGGCACTTATGGCTGGAAGGTGGATCAGAGCGCGGAGATCGACATGATCAACCAGATGTTCACGGATATGACCAGCCAGGACAGAGATCCGCAGTGGAGTCAGACCGCGGTTTCCTTTGGCGCGACGGACTGGGGCAATACTTATATCGACGTGAGCCTTACGGATCAGCATATCTGGTATATCCAGAACGGAACAAGTGTTTTTGACTGTGACGTGGTAACAGGTCTTCCGACACCGGAGAAGGAAACGCCGCAGGGCGTATGGTCGATTCTGGAGAAGCTGCAGAATAAGATTCTGCGCGGCGATCGACAGACGGATGGCTCTTATTCCTATGAGACGAAGGTGGCTTATTGGCTCCGCGTAACGTATTCGGGAGTAGGATTCCATGACGCGACCTGGCAGCCCTGGTTTGGCGGCAATCGTTACACTTACGCCGGCTCTCACGGATGTATTAATATGTCCCTGAGCACGGTAGAACAGCTTTACAATCTTGTCGCTACGGGAACCCCGGTCATTGTTCACTATTGATGAATGAATCGGAGACTGATTTATGTATGAGGTATTAAAGCGCGATGGCAAAGCCAAACGCGCGCGAATGACAACTGTACACGGAGTGATTGAGACTCCCGTGTTTATGAATGTAGGAACGGCCGCCGCGATTAAGGGGGCCGTTTCCAGTATGGACCTTAAAGAAATAGGAACTCAGGTAGAGCTTTCCAATACGTATCATCTGCATGTAAGAACCGGCGACGAGGTGATTTACAAGCTGGGCGGGCTGCGTAAATTCATGAACTGGGATCGCCCGATTCTGACTGACTCAGGCGGCTTTCAGGTTTTTTCACTGGCGGACTTACGTAAGATCAAGGAAGAGGGTGTTTCTTTTCATTCTCATATTGACGGGCGTAAGATTTTCATGGGACCGGAAGAAAGTATGGGAATACAGTCAAGGCTCGCCTCAACGATCGCCATGGCTTTTGACGAGTGTCCTTCAAGCGTCGCCGAGAAAAGCTATATCGCGAATTCTGTTGCCAGAACTTCACGATGGCTCAAACGGTGCAAGGAAGAAATGGCGAGACTGAACAGCTTGGATGAGACGATCAATCCGAATCAGCTTCTGTTCGGTATCAACCAGGGCGGAATCTATTCGGATATCCGGATCGAGCACGCCCAGGAAATCAGCGAGCTGAATCTGGACGGCTACGCGGTCGGGGGTCTGGCGGTCGGCGAGTCGAAGGAAGAGATGTACCGCGTGCTGGACGATGTTGTTCCTTATCTTCCGGCGGATAAACCGACGTATCTGATGGGTGTCGGAACGCCGGACAATATTCTCGAAAGCGTGAGCCGGGGCGTGGACTTTTTTGACTGTGTGTACCCGTCGAGAAACGGAAGACATGGTCATGTTTACACGAACCACGGAAAGATGAATCTTTTTAACGCGAAGTACGAGTTGGATGACCGTCCGATTGAGGAAGGCTGCGGGTGCCCCGCGTGCCGCTCTTACTCAAGGGCCTATATTCGTCATCTTTTAAAAGCGAAGGAAATGCTGGGAATGCGTTTGTGCGTTCTGCATAATCTGTATTTTTATAACACGATGATGACGGAAATCCGTGACGCGATCGACGCCGGACGCTATGAAAGCTATAAGAAGGAGAAGCTTTCCGGAATGGAAACCGGAGAGGAAACTTTGTAAAAAAGCTTGATGAAACCTCGTTAATTGTGTATAATTTTCACTAGTATATTAAGGAGGAAGCGAAATGGGTATTCTTTTAACGTCAACAAGCAATAGTTGGGGCTTTACGATTATATTATGGGGCGCGATCATGGTAGGTTTTTATTTCCTCCTCGTGAATCCTCAGCGTAAAGAGAAGAAACGCGTCGACGCGATGCTCGCGGAGATGGAAGTCGGCGACACAGTCGTGACGACCAGTGGTTTTTACGGCGTGTTGATTGATATTTCCGGCGAGGACGTAATTGTAGAGTTCGGAAGCAACAGAAACTGCCGTATTCCGATGCAGAAATCGGCGATTGCCATGGTAGAGAAGGCGGGCAGCTCTGAGAGCGCGGCTCCGGAGAAGAGCGCTAAGACTGAGAAAGCCGCGAAGACCGAGAAAACAGACAAAAAACAAAAATAAACAAGCGACGAAATAACAGGGATCGGAACGGGAAGGTTTTTCCTGTCGGATCCCTGTTTCGTTTCAAGAAAGAAGGAACGGAAGAATGAAAGCGAATTTAGTACTTATTCCCGGTGATGGTATCGGGCCGGAAATCGTAACAGAGGCTAAGAAAATTCTCGACGCGGTATCCGCGCGTTTCGGACATGAATTCTCTTATCGGAATATTCTCCTTGGAGGCGCCTCCATCGACGCGTACGGAGAACCCCTCACGCAGGAGTCCGTAGAGATAGCCAAGGCGGCGGACGCTGTTCTAATGGGATCGATCGGCGGCAACACCAATACGTCTCCCTGGTATAAGCTTCCTCCGAATCTGCGTCCGGAGGCGGGACTTCTGAAGATACGCAAAGAATTAGGGCTTTTTGCCAATCTCCGGCCGGCTATTCTGTATGACGAGCTGAGAGGCGCGTGCCCTCTTAAGGATTCCGTGATCGGGGATGGCTTTGATCTTCTGATTATGAGGGAGTTGACAGGGGGACTCTATTTCGGTAAGCGCGAGACGAAAGTCGTGAATGGCGAAACAATCGCGCTGGACAGCCTGGAATACAGTGACCATGAAATCCGTAGAATCGCGAAGAAAGCGTTCGATATCGCGATGAAGAGACGTCATAAAGTAACCAGTATCGACAAGGCGAACGTGTTGGACTCTTCCAGATTGTGGCGCGAGATTGTGAACGAGACAGCGAGGGATTATCCGGAAGTAACGCTGGAGCATATGCTGGTCGATAACTGCGCGATGCAGCTCGTGAAAGATCCGGGACAGTTCGATGTCGTTCTGACGGAGAATATGTTCGGCGATATCCTTTCCGATGAAGCCAGCATGATTACGGGTTCAATCGGTATGCTCGCCTCGGCAAGCCTGAATGAGACGAAATTCGGCCTTTATGAGCCAAGCGGCGGTTCGGCGCCGGATATCGCGGGGAAGGGAATCGCGAACCCGATCGCGACGATTTTATCGGCGGCGATGCTTTTAAGATACTCGCTGGATATGGATGAAGAGGCCGACGCGGTCGAGGCCGCGGTTAAGCAGGTATTGAAGGATGGCTATCGGACAATTGATATCATGTCGGATGGTATGAAACAGGTCGGCACAATCGAAATGGGCGATTTAATCGCCGCTCGAATTTAACAGGAGGAACACCATAATGAAAAGTGATAACGTAACAAAGGGAACGCGGCAGGCGCCGCACAGGTCGCTGTTTAACGCTCTTGGGCTCACCAAGGAGGAGATGAACCGTCCCCTGATCGGAATCGTAAGTTCTTATAATGAAATCGTGCCGGGTCATATGAACCTGGATAAAATAACAGAGGCTGTGAAGCTGGGTGTCGCCATGGCGGGCGGCACGCCGAGAGTTTTTCCGGCGATCGCGGTATGTGATGGCATCGCGATGGGCCATGAAGGCATGAAGTACTCTCTGGTGACCCGCGACCTGATCGCGGATTCCACAGAGGCGATGGCAATCGCGCATCAGTTCGACGCGCTGGTCATGATCCCGAACTGCGATAAGAACGTTCCGGGACTTTTAATGGCGGCGGCGAGAGTGAACGTGCCGACGATTTTCGTAAGCGGCGGCCCGATGCTCGCGGGACATATTGACGGGCGTAAGCGCAGTCTTTCCAGTATGTTTGAGGCGGTCGGCGCCTACGACGCGGGGAAGATCACGGAAGATGAGCTGGAGGAATTCGAGAATAAAGTCTGCCCGACCTGCGGTTCCTGTTCCGGCATGTACACGGCGAACAGCATGAACTGTCTCACTGAGGTGATCGGCATGGGCCTTAAAGGCAATGGCACGATTCCCGCGGTGTATTCCGAGAGAATCCGTCTCGCGAAGATGGCGGGCATGCAGATTATGAAATTACTGGAACAGAATATCCGCCCGCGTGACATCATGACGAAGGCGGCGTTTGAGAACGCGCTTACCGTGGATATGGCGCTTGGCTGCTCCACGAATACAATGCTGCATTTACCGGCGATTGCCCGTGAGGCGGGAGTGGAGATCAACGTGGATATCGCGAACGATTTCAGCGCGCGCACGCCGAACCTCTGCCATCTGGCGCCGGCAGGCCCGACTTATATGGAGGATCTGAATGAGGCTGGCGGCGTTTACGCTGTCATGAACGAGCTCACGAAGAAAAACCTGCTCCATTTGGATTGTATGACCGTTACCGGCAAAACAGTTGGCGAGAACATTAAGAATTGCGTGAACATGAACACGGAGGTTATTCGCCCGATCGACAATCCCTACAGCGAGATCGGCGGACTGGCGATTCTGAAAGGCAATCTGGCGCCGGATTCCGGTATTGTGAAGCGTTCCGCTGTCGTGCCGGAGATGATGGTTCATACAGGGCCCGCGCGGGTCTTTGATTGTGAGGAAGACGCGTTAGACGCGATTACCAGCGGCAAGATCGTGGCCGGCGATGTTGTCGTGATTCGCTATGAGGGACCCAAAGGCGGCCCGGGTATGCGCGAGATGCTGAATCCTACGTCCGCGATAGCCGGAATGGGACTGGGCTCATCGGTCGCGCTTATTACCGACGGAAGATTCAGCGGCGCGTCAAGGGGCGCTTCCATCGGACATGTTTCACCGGAAGCGGCTGTCGGAGGCCCGATCGCGCTTGTGGAAGAGGGCGACCTGATTGAAATCAATATCCCGGAGAATTCTCTCAATATGAAAGTTTCCGATGAAGAGCTCGCGAAGAGAAAAGAAGCTTGGAAGCCGCGCGAGCCGAAGATTACGACCGGTTACATGGCTCGTTACACAGCGATGGTAACGTCCGGAAACCGGGGCGCTGTGCTGGAGGTGCCGAAATGCAATTAACAGGCGCCGAGATTGTAATAGCGTGCTTAAAAGAACAAGGAGTCGATACTGTCTTCGGTTATCCGGGCGGCGCGATTCTCAATGTATATGACGCTTTATATAAACATCAGAATGAGATTCGTCATATCCTGACATCCCATGAACAGGGTGCCGCGCACGCGGCGGATGGCTACGCGAGAGCGACCGGTAAAGTCGGCGTCTGCTTCGCGACAAGCGGGCCCGGCGCGACCAATCTGGTCACCGGTATCGCGACGGCTTACATGGATTCCGTGCCGATTGTCGCGATTACGTGCAACGTGAACGCCGGTCTCCTTGGGAAGGACAGTTTTCAGGAAATCGATATCGCGGGTATCACGATACCAATAACGAAACATAATTTTATTGTCAAGGACGTCAAAGACCTGGCGAAGGTGATCCGCAGAGCGTTTCGAATCGCGGGAAGCGGCCGGCCGGGCCCCGTCCTGATTGATATTACGAAGGACGCGACCGCGGCTAAGACAGAATATGTTCCGGAGAAGCCGGAGGCCTCGCGTCCGGTCACAAACACAATTAAAGATGAGGATATTGAGAAAGCCGTTCAGCTGATCGAGCACGCCAGAAGGCCTTATATTCTGACCGGAGGCGGAAGCGTGATTTCCGGGGCGAGCGCGGAGCTTAAACGGTTCGCGGAGCTTATTCAGGCTCCTGTGGCGGATACTTTGATGGGGAAAGGCGCTTTTGACGGTCACAACGCGCTTTATACAGGCATGCTGGGCATGCATGGCACGAAGACTTCTAATTTCGGCGTTTGCGAGTGTGATCTTCTGATCGTGATCGGAGCGAGATTCAGTGACCGCGTGACAAGCAACACGAAGAAGTTTATTCGTCACGCGAGGATTCTGCAGATCGATATCGACCCGGCGGAAATCAACAAAAACGTTCTCGTTCACGCAAGCGTGATCGGGGACATCAATGAGGTTCTTAAGCGTCTGAACGCGGCGCTTAAGCAGGAAAATCACGACGAGTGGCTTGGCGAAATAGCGGATTACAAGAAGAAATATCCGATGGTCTATCCGGGCAAGAACCTGACAGGACCCTTCGCGGTGGAAGAAATCTATCGTCAGACCAAGGGCGAGGCGATCATCACGACAGAGGTCGGTCAGCACCAGATGTGGGCGGCGCAGTACTATACTTACACGAACCCCAGAACGTTTCTTACCTCAGGCGGCCTGGGCACAATGGGCTATGGCCTTGGCGCCGCGATCGGAGCCAAAGCGGGGCTGCCGGACAAAACAGTGATCAATGTGGCCGGCGATGGCTGTTTCCGCATGAATATGAATGAGCTCGCGACCGCGGTAAGACATCAGATTCCCGTAATCGAGATCATTATTGATAACCGAGTGCTGGGTATGGTCCGTCAATGGCAGACTCTGTTTTATGATAAACGTTATTCCGCGACAGTACTGGATGACGGCGTGGACTACGTGGGCATCGCGAAAGCGATGGGCGCGGAAGCGGAACGAGCGACGACAAGAGAGGAATTTCAGACGGCGCTTTCCCGGGCGCTTCATTCGGATAAGCCGTTCCTGATTGACTGTCAGGTCGACCCCGATGACAAGGTATGGCCTATGGTGGCTCCAGGTGCCTCAATCAATGAAATCGTTGACGAAAAAGACATATAGCGCGCGTAAAGCTGGATTTGACGGGAGCGCCCTGAAGTGGATCGCTATAGTAACAATGGTGATCGACCATATCGGCGCTTCTGTTCTTCTGAATGTATTAGGACAGCTCGGCTCCGACCGCCTTTTCTGGGGCCTTGACAGACAAAAGCTGTATATTGTCTATGAGCTGCTCCGTTATATTGGGAGGGTCTCGTTCCCGATTTTCTGCTTTCTGTTGGTAGAAGGCTTCTTTCACACGCGCGACAGGCGGAAATACGCGGTTCGTCTTTTGATTTTCGCTTTTGTTTCCGAGATTCCCTTTGATCTCGCTTTTGAGCTGAAATGGTGGGACCCGAGTCATCAGAACGTGATGTTCACGCTTTTTATCGGGCTTGTGACCATTGCTTTGATGGATCGTTTCCGCGGGAATTTTCCGCGTCAGGCGTTGATCGCCGCCGCGGGCGCTTTTCTGGCCTGGTTTTTGAAGACCGATTATGACTGGCTGGGAGTTGTGACGATAACGGTACTGTATCTTTTTCATGATAATCCGAGCGGCCGCTGTATCGCGGGCGCGCTGTCCGTCGCCTGGGAACTGCCGGCGCCGCTCGCTTTTATACCGGTTTATTTCTATAACGGGGAGAGAGGAAGAGGCCTGAAGTACTTTTTCTACGTGTTCTACCCGGCCCATCTTCTGGTGTTTTATTTTATTACGAAAAGCGCGCTGGCGCGCTTATAACACGCGCGGGCGCTCAAAACCGCCGGGATTTTAGGAGGAAGTGTAATGGAAGCTTTTGTGAACCAATTTTTTGATGAGATGAACACGACCGCCAAAAGCGCCGCCGGCTTCTGTATGAAGGTGATTCTGGCGCTGATTATCTTTTTCATTGGCGTTAAGCTGATCCATTGGGTACGAAATATAGCAAAGCGTTCTCTTGGCCGGATCAACGCGGATGAAGGCGTGACGAAGTTCATCGACAACTCGATACGGATCATACTTTATATTATATTGATTCTGGTCATTCTGAGCTTTTTCGGCGTGCAGCCGGCGACGATCGCGGCGATTCTCGCTTCCGCCGGTCTGGCTCTGGGCATGTCCATCCAGGGAAGTCTTTCCAACGTGGCGGGCGGTGTTCTGATTCTGATTCTGAAGCCATTTCAGGTAGGGGACTATATCATTGAGGACGCGCATAAGAATGAGGGGACGGTTAAGGAAATCGGCCTTTTTTACACAAAGCTCGCGACTATCGATTATCGTATCGTAGTGCTGCCGAACGGCACGCTCGCGAATACGAGCATTACGAACGTGACGAGAGAGGACGCCAGGAAACTGGATCTGACAGTAGGAATCTCATATGAGTCTGATATCAAGAAAACAAAAGAAATTCTCTATGACGTTGTGCGGACAGATCCTTCGACAATCAAGGAGGATGAACTTCAGGTATTCGTGAAGGAGCTCGCGGACAGCGCCGTGATTATGGGAATCCGCAGCTGGGTTGTTACGGATCAGTTCTGGGATTCCAGATGCCGTATTCTGGAGAATATCAAGCTTCGATTTGACGAGGCCGGAATCGATATACCGTATAATCAGGTCGAGATTTCCTTTAAAGACAAAAAAACGCCGCTCCGGAACAGTTGATGTTCGGAGCGGCAATCTGTGAAAGCTGGAAATCAGATTTGAACTGACGACCCCTTCATTACGAGTGAAGTGCTCTACCAGCTGAGCTATTCCAGCCTATTAAAACGGGCCTCGAAAGCTTTGTTCCGACAGCCACAATATGTATTATATCGTAAAAATCAGAATATGCAAGTACTTTTTCATCTTTTTTACCGGAAATGAGGTTCTCAATGATTCAAAACGCTCAGAAAATTCTTGATCAGACGCTGGAGACCATTACGCGGGCTGGGCGCGTGCCCAACCTTCTGCTCCACAGCTGCTGCGCGCCGTGCTCCAGCTACACGATTGAGTATTTGTCCAAGTATTTTAATACCACTGTTTATTATTATAATCCCAATATTTCGCCGGAGGAAGAATTCGCGAAAAGAGCCGCGGAGCAGAGAAGACTGATCCGCGATATGAAGACGGAATACCCGGTCGTTTACGCGGAAGGAGAATACGAGCCGGAGAAGTTTTTCGCGGTGGCGAAAGGACTGGAGGACGCGCCGGAGGGCGGTGATAGGTGTATGAAATGTTATCGGTTACGCCTTGAGGAAACCGCGAAAAGAGCGGCTTCGGGTGGCTTCGATTATTTCACTACCACGCTTTCGATAAGCCCGCTTAAGAACGCGGCGGCGCTTAATGGGATTGGCGCCGAGCTTGGCGAAAAATACGGCGTTCCTTATCTGATATCTGATTTCAAAAAGCGCGGCGGGTATCAGAGGTCCATTGAATTGTCGAAAGAATACGATTTGTACCGGCAGAATTTCTGCGGTTGTATCTACAGTCGTAAAATGGTAAACTGAGAACTGGAAAAATAACAACGAATTATTTGAATAACGGAGGTGTTATCCATGGCACAGCTTTGGGGAGGCCGTTTTACCAAGGAGACAGATAAGGCGGTTTTTGATTTTAACGCGTCGATCGCGTTTGACAAGAGACTTTTGAACCAGGATATCGAGGGCAGCATGGCGCATGTCTGTATGCTGGGCAAGAAAGGCATTATAACAAAAGAGGAAACGAGAAGTATTGCCAGAGGGCTTCAGGAAATACGTCACGATGTAGAGAGCGGCGCTTTAAAGATTACAGACGAGTATGAGGATATTCACAGCTTTGTGGAAGCGAACCTGATCGAACGGATCGGCGATGTGGGGAAGAAGCTTCATACAGGCAGAAGCCGTAACGACCAGGTAGCGCTTGATACGCGTCTTTACGCGAGAAGATCGCTTTTGGAGACGGACAACGCTCTGATTGATCTTTTATCGGTTCTGCTCCGGGTTATGGAGGAGAACACGGAAACCTATATGCCGGGCTTTACGCACCTGCAGAAGGCGCAGCCGGTAACGCTGGCGCATCATGTCGGCGCTTATTTCGAGATGTTCAAACGCGACCGCTCCAGGCTTCACGATACTTTTAAGCGAATGAACTACTGTCCGCTCGGCGCGGGCGCTCTCGCGGGCACCACGTATCCGATCGACAGAGAATATACCGCTTATCTGACGCGTTTCACGGGTCCGACCCTGAACAGTATGGATTCTGTGTCCGACCGCGATTATCTGATTGAGTATTTGAGCGATTTAGCGCTGATTATGACACATTTGAGCCGCTTCTGCGAGGAAATCATTCTCTGGAACTCCAATGAGTATCAGTTCGTTGAGATCGATGACGCGTTCAGCACGGGCAGCAGCATTATGCCGCAGAAGAAAAATCCTGATATCGCGGAGCTGATCCGCGGCAAAACGGGCCGCGTGTACGGCGCGCTTGTGTCGATTCTGACCGTTATGAAGGGACTTCCTCTCGCGTATAACAAGGATATGCAGGAGGATAAGGAGCTGACGTTTGACGCGATCGACACGGTCAACAGTTCCCTGAAGCTTTTCACGGGAATGATGGATACTATGAAATTCAATAAAGCGGCAATGGAAAGCAGCGCGAAGAATGGATTCACGAACGCGACGGACGCCGCGGATTATCTGGTGAAGAAGGGCGTTCCTTTCCGTGACGCGCACGGTATTGTTGGTCGTATCGTTCTTCACTGCATCGAGAACAATATGGCGCTTGATGATATGACAATCGAGGAATACAGAGGCTTCGCGCCGGAGTTCGACGAGGATATCTATCAGGCGATCAGTATGAAGAATTGCGTGAACGCGAGAATCACGACCGGCGCGCCCAGCAAGGAGCGGATGGATGAGGTCATTGAGATTTACCACCGTTACCTGAGCGAGAAATGGGTAATTCCCGAGTTCGCCAAGGACTATAAAATGCCGTCGAAATAGACGCGGCCCGCGACTGCTTTCATGAAACCACGCGTCAAAAAATTTTGAAATCATGAATTTCCTCTTGCGTTTCTTTTGAAAACGCGGTAGGATAGTTCTACATGACGCACATATGTCCGACTCGTACGGACATATTCAAAGCGGGTAAAGTTAGGAGTGTATAGAAATGGAACAGAAACTGAAAGTAGGAATACTTGGAGCGACCGGAATGGTCGGCCAGCGTTTTATCTCCCTTCTGGAGAATCATCCCTGGTTCGAAATAACGACCCTGGCGGCGAGCGCCAGATCGGCCGGTAAAACATATGAGGAAGCGGTCGGCGCTCATTGGAAGATGGAGACGCCGATGCCGGAGAGCGTTCGTAAGATGATCGTCATGAACGTAAGCGAAGTCGAGAAGGTCGCGGCCACGGTCGATTTTGTTTTCAGCGCGGTTAATATGACGAAGGACGAGATCAAGGCAATCGAGGAGGAGTACGCCAAGACAGAAACTCCTGTCGTTTCCAACAACAGCGCGCACAGATGGACACCTGACGTGCCGATGGTCGTGCCCGAGATCAATCCGGAGCATTTCGACGTGATTGAGCATCAGCGTAAGAGACTTGGGACGAAGCGCGGCTTTATCGCCGTGAAGCCGAACTGCTCGATTCAGAGCTATACGCCGTGTATCGCGGCATGGAAGGAATTCGAGCCGCTTGAGCTGGTCGTGACGACGTATCAGGCAATTTCAGGAGCCGGCAAGACTTTTGAAGACTGGCCCGAGATGGTAGAGAACATCATCCCTTATATCGGCGGGGAAGAAGAGAAGAGCGAGCAGGAGCCACTCCGCGTGTTCGGGCATATCGAGAACGGGGAGATCGTCAAGAGCGCGCTGCCGAAGATTACCTGCCAGTGCGTGCGCGTGCCTGTCCTGAACGGACACACGGCCGCGGTATTTATCCGCTTTGGCAAGAAACCGACGAAGGAACAGCTGATTGAGAAGCTGGTAAGCTTCAAGGGAGCGCCGCAGGAGCTTGATCTTCCGAGCGCGCCGAAGCAGTTTATCCAGTATCTTGAAGACGACAATCGCCCTCAGGTCAGGCTTGACGTGGACTACGAGAACGGCATGGGCGTTTCAATCGGACGTCTCAGAGAAGACACGGTTTATGATTACAAATTCATCGGGTTATCACATAACACAGTTAGAGGAGCGGCCGGCGGCGCGGTGCTTTGCGCGGAGACATTAACGGCGAAGGGCTTTATACAGCCTAAATAAGCGGGATGTGAGATTGTAAGAATTTTCAGAAGGGTTCGGTTGGACAGTAAGCGTTTCGTTATAGAAATCCTTACGACCGCCGGACCCTTTTTAAGTTGGAATTGTAAAGGCGCGCGTATTAGGATATAATGAATGGACATAACATAATAATAAGGAGTTGACTGAATGGGAAAATCGTTGTATATTGCCGAGAAGCCCAGCGTCGCCCAGGAATTCGCCAGAGTGCTCAATCTGAAGACCAGCAGGGGAAACGGTTACCTGGAGTCAGAGGAAGCGATTGTGACCTGGTGCGTCGGGCATCTTGTAACGATGAGCTATCCGGAAGTATACGATATCAAATATAAGAAATGGAGTCTGGAGACGCTTCCTTTTTTACCGGAAGAGTTCAAATACGAGGTCATTGAGAACGTCCGCAAGCAGTTCGAGACGGTGAAGGGACTTCTCACGAGAGAAGATGTGGACACGATTTATGTCTGCACCGATTCCGGACGCGAGGGAGAATATATTTACCGCCTTGTGGATCAGATGGCGGGCGTGACCGGGAAGACGAGGAAGAGAGTCTGGATCGACTCGCAGACAGAAGAGGAAATTCTCAGAGGCATCCGGGAGGCGAAGGACTGGTCCGCGTACGACAATCTGGCGGACGCCGCTTATCTGAGAGCGAAAGAGGATTACCTGATGGGAATCAATTTTTCCCGGCTTCTTACGCTCAAATACGGGAGAGGCATCGCGGGATATCTCGGAGAACGTTATTTTGTCGTTTCCGTCGGGCGCGTCATGACATGCGTTCTGGGAATGGTCGTTCGCCGGGAGCGGGAGATTCGGAGTTTTGTCAAAACGCCGTTTTATCGAGTGTTAAGCTCAATGTCGCTGAACGATCACCCGTTTGAGGGTGAGTGGAGAGCCGCGGAAGGCTCCCGCTATTTCGGTTCACCGAAGCTGTACAAGGAAAACGGTTTTAAGGAGCGGGCGGACGCCGCCCGGTTGATTGAAGAGCTGGAAGGGAAGGAAGATGGCTTCTGCCTTGTAGAGAATGTCAACCGGAAACAGGAGAAGAAGAATCCACCGCTGCTTTTCAATCTGGCGGAGCTGCAGAACGAGTGCTCGAAGAAGTTCAAAATCAGCCCGGATCAGACACTTGCCATAACGCAGGAGTTATACGAGAAGAAGCTTGTGACGTATCCCCGTACGGACGCCCGCGTTCTTTCGACAGCGATCGCGAAGGTCATCGACCGGAATATCAAAGGGCTTACGGGCTTTTCTCCGGCCGCGGGCTATGCCGCGGATATACTGAAGCGTAATCTATACGCGGGACTCGCGAAGACCCGCTATGTCAATGACAGTCAGATCACGGATCATTACGCGATCATTCCCACGGGGCAGGGCCTTGGCGCGCTTCGTTCCCTGAAGGAAACTTCCTTCTCGGTATATAAGCTGATCGTTCTGCGGTTTTTGAGTGTTTTTTATCCGCCGGCCGTTTATCAGAAGCTTTCTCTTGTGACCAGAATTGACACGGAGAAATTTTTCTCAAGTTTCCGCGTACTGCTGGATAAGGGTTATCTGGCTTTGTACGACAGCGCGCCAGATAAGGCGGAAGCGGCGCCTGGAGCGGAAGAAGGCGAAGAGGATCAGGAGCTGGATCAGAGCTTTTCCGAGATTTGCGCGAAGCTGCGCAAGGGAGCGAAGATTCCGGTAAGTCAGCTTCAGATTAAGGAAGGTGAGACATCGCCGCCGAAGCGCTACAATTCCGGTAATATCATTATCGCGATGGAGAACGCCGGGCAGCTGATTGAGGACGAGACGCTCAGAGAGCAGATCAAGAGCTGCGGAATCGGGACATCCGCGACAAGAGCCGAGATTTTGAAGAAGCTTTTTTCCATACACTATCTGAGCCTGAATAAGAAGACGCAGATCATTACGCCGACACTAAACGGAGAGATGGTCTATGACGTGGTTAACGGCTCGATTCGCTCATTGCTGAATCCGGAGCTTACCGCCAGCTGGGAGAAGGGGCTTAATTATGTGGCGGAAGGGAATATCACTTCGGACGAGTATATGGACAAGCTCGAGAATTACATTAAGAAATGGACATTCGGCGTAACACGTCTGCGTAATGAGCGGGCGCTGCGATCCGGATATGACAAGGCCGCCGCCTTCTACAGGACGGGAAAACGGCCGAAAGAATCCGCCGCTAAAGCGCCGGACGGAAATAATAAATCCACAGGGAGGCATTTAAATGCTTAGTATTGAAGATATGAGAACGGAGAATCTATTTGACTTTACGGAGACAATCGCCGCGGAGCTTTTTTTGACGAAGAAGTATCCGTGGGAGGCGCTGCCGGACATCGGCGAATTTATTATCGCGTTGGGAAACCGGCTTTCATCGGATGAGTACGAGAAGCGGGGAGATAATATCTGGGTAGCGAAATCCGCCCGCGTTTTTGACAGCGCGTATCTGAACGGGCCGCTTATCATCGGGCCGGACGCGGAGATCCGCCACTGCGCTTTTATCCGCGGCAAAGCGATTGTCGGCGCCGGCGCCGTTGTCGGCAACTCAACGGAGCTTAAGAACGTAATACTCTTTAATAAGGCGCAGGTGCCGCATTATAACTATATCGGCGACTCCATCATAGGGTTTAAGTCCCATATGGGAGCAGGCTCGATCACGTCTAACCTGAAGTCTGACAAAACGCTCGTTACGGTCCGTGTCGGCGAGGAGCGCGTTGAGACAGGCCTTAAGAAATTCGGGGCTGTTCTGGGTGATCATGTGGAGGTAGGCTGCGGAAGTATTCTGAATCCCGGAACCGTGATCGGGAGCGGCACGAATGTCTATCCACTGTCTATGGTAAGAGGCTTTATTCCGGCGAACAGCATCTACAAAAAAGAATCCGAAATCGTTATGAAAAGATAGGCTGTTCTCTTGACAATGAGCGCCGCCTCTGTTATTATCTACACAGACTTTAACACTGTAAAGCGTTGCGGTTTAAAGCGACAAATTACAGGACGCGGTTGTCCGTTGACCGCGTAAATCAACATATGAGGAGGATTTTACAATGGCAATCAAGATAACTATGCTGGTCGTGTTTTTCGCGATTATGGTATTAGTTGGAATTTACGCGCGCGGCAGCGCGGCTACGGTGAACGGGTTTGTTCTGGGCGGGCGGTCCGTCGGGCCATGGCTTTCCGCGTTCGCTTATGGAACATCTTATTTTTCGGCCGTCGTGTTCGTAGGCTACGCGGGGCAGTTCGGTTGGAAATACGGTATCGCTTCCACCTGGATCGGCGTCGGGAACGCCTTAATCGGAAGCCTGCTAGCCTGGGTCGTTCTTGGGCGCCGCACGAGGGTTATGAGTCAGCATCTGTCTTCGCGCACGATGCCGGACTTCTTCGGGTCGCGTTTTGACAGTAAGGCTCTTAAAATAACCGCTTCCATGATCGCTTTTGTGTTCCTGGTCCCTTACACGGCTTCTATTTACAATGGCCTGTCCAGATTGTTCGAGATGGCTTTTAATGTGCCATATGTTGTGTGCGTCATACTTATGGCGGTGTTTACCGCGATATACGTTATCCTGGGCGGATACATGGCGACAGCGATGAACGATTTCATTCAGGGAATTATCATGCTGATCGGAATCGTGGCGGTCGTCGCCGCGGTTTTGAACGGTCAGGGCGGATTCATGTCGGCAATCAGTAAAATGGCGGAGATTCCCAGTGACGTGGCGGCGACAGCGGGCCAGCCGGGAGCCTTTACCTCATTTTTCGGCACGGATCCCGCGAATCTGCTTGGCGTTATCCTTTTAACATCACTTGGCACATGGGGCCTTCCGCAGATGATTCATAAATTTTACGCGATCCGCAATGAGAAAGCGATCCGGGCCGGCACAGTCATATCGACGATTTTCGCTATTGTCGTTTCCGGCGGCTGCTATTTTCTCGGCGGCTTCGGAAGACTTTTCAGCAATAACCCGAGCTTCTACGACGCGAGCGGCAAGGTGATTTACGACAGTATTATACCGGGCATCCTCTCCACGCTTTCCGACGCGATGATCGGTATCGTGGTCGTGCTGGTGCTTTCCGCTTCCATGTCAACGCTTTCGTCTCTTGTGCTGACATCCAGCTCAACACTTACGCTGGATTTTCTTAAGGATAATATTATTAAGGATATGAGCGAGAAGAAACAGCTTCGTACGATGCAGGTTCTGATCGTGTTCTTTATCGTGGTTTCCGTACTGCTGGCGATTAACCCGCCTACCTTTATCGCGCAGCTGATGGGCATCAGCTGGGGCGCGCTGGCCGGAGCTTTTCTGGCACCTTTCCTGTATGGTCTCTATTGGAAGGGCGTGACGAAAGCGGCGGTATGGGCCAGCTTCGCGTCCGGTATCGGTATTACGGTATCCAATCTTTTCCTTCATTACATTAAGTCATCGATCAACGCGGGAGCGATCGCGATGGTCGCGGGACTTGTCATTGTTCCGCTTGTAAGCTTTATTACGCCGAAGATGGACCGCGTTAAGGTCAACGGTATCTTTGAATGCTATAAGGAGAAGGTAACGATCAACAGAGCGGAATCACTTGAGGACAACTAACAATATTGAGAATAGAATTGCCACGGAAGGGGCACCCGTTGTTACGCGGGTGTCCCTTTCGGCGCGAGAAGCCTCACGACCGGCCATTCACAAACAAAGTGTGAAAATAGCGGAAAGAGCTATTGACTTAACATATTATGTGTGATAATATTCTTTTGAGGAAAAACCTTGACAATCTCTCGAGGTTATAATACTATAATATCAATAAACGAACATGTGTTTGTATGGAAGAGGAGCGAATTATGGCGAATGAAGATAAGCTGCGCGCGTTGGACGCGGCAATCATGAAGATTGAGAAGGAATATGGCAAGGGAGCGATTATGAAGCTCGGGGACGCCAGAGTTAATATGGACGTGGAAGCGATTCCGACAGGATCGCTCAGTCTTGATATCGCTCTTGGAATCGGCGGGATTCCCAAGGGAAGAGTAATAGAGATTTACGGACCGGAATCCAGCGGTAAGACTACGGTAGCGCTCCATATGGTCGCGGAGGTACAGAAGCGCGGTGGAATCGCCGGATTCGTTGACGCGGAGCACGCTCTGGATCCTGTTTACGCTAAGAATATAGGAGTAGACGTGGATGAGCTTTATATTTCACAGCCGGACTGCGGCGAGCAGGCGCTGGAGATTACGGAGACGATGGTACGCTCCGGAGCGGTCGATATAATTGTCGTCGACTCTGTCGCGGCTCTTGTGACGAAGGCGGAGATCGACGGCGAGATGGGTGACTCTCATGTCGGACTGCAGGCCAGGCTTATGTCACAGGCTCTGCGGAAGCTGACTCCGGTAATCAGTAAGAGTAATTGCTCGGTAATCTTTATTAATCAGCTTCGTGAGAAGGTTGGCGTTATGTACGGCAACCCGGAGACAACGACAGGCGGCCGGGCGCTGAAATTCTACGCTTCTGTGCGTCTGGATGTCCGCAGAATCGAGACTCTTAAGCAAAACGGAGAAGTCGTGGGAACGAGAGCCAGAGCGAAGGTTGTTAAGAATAAGGTCGCGCCTCCGTTCCGCGAGGCGGAATTTGATATCATGTTCGGTCAAGGCATTTCCCGTATGGGCGATATTCTGGATCTGGCGGCGGATCTTGATATTATTAAGAAGAGCGGCGCCTGGTACGCGTATAACGGAGAGAAGATCGGTCAGGGACGGGAGAACGCCAAGGATTTCCTGTCTAAGAACCCGGAGATCGCCGAGACGGTTGAGAAACAGGTAAGAGCTCACTATGGCTTTGACAAGGATAAGACGGCTAAGGGCGCGGCTAAGAGCGCCGCGGGCAAGGACGCCCCTGACACAGGGAAGGCGGGCGCGAAGCAGCCGGATGAAGCGAAACAGCCGGCCGGGAAGGAATAGAATCGAAGGATGGAAGATCAAGAAGGCGCTGAGCGGATTATTACAGAACTTAAACCGATTACGAAGACGAAATTTCATGTTTTTATTAACGGAGAGTACGCTTTTGCTTTACGGGCGGCCGATATCAAGCGCCATAAGCTGAGGGAAGGCGGGGAAATTAAACCCGACGCGTATGACGCGATCCTCCGTGAGGAACTTCCCAAGCGCGGAAGAGAATATTTAATTCGCCTTCTCAGTGTTTCGGACAAGACGGTTTATCAGGTACGCGGAAGCATGACGCGCGCGGGATATCCGGAATCCGTGATTGATGAGGTTGTTGATTTCGGCATCCGGAATCGTTTCCTTGAGGACAGAAGATACGCGGAGAATTATATTGATTATCGTATCCACTCGAAAGGACGAATAGGAATTCGCGGGGATTTGTCACGGAAGGGCATTCCCGCGGACATGATTGACGAAATTCTGGATACTTATGAAGCTGAGGTCGATATTGAGGCGATGAGGAAGCTGCTTGAGAAGAAATTTCCGGAGCGAACGGGAGCCGATTATAATACGAGACAGAAGGCCGCCGCGTTTCTTGCCAGAAGAGGATTTCCTTTTGATGAAATACGCGAGGTTACGCGGGCGTATTTTGAATAACGCGCGGAAGATGAGAAAGAGAACAGCCGAAACGGTCGGGAACATGATCGGAGCGGCTGTTCTCTTTTCCTGAGCGCGGCGCTGGCCCGTTGACATCGCAACATTAAGGCGGTAAGATAATGTAAGCGATAAAATGACAGAATAAGGAGGAATGATTTCTGATGAAAACAGAGAAGACGGGATGGATCTCGGAATTCAAAACATTTATTTCCCGCGGGAATGTGATGGATATGGCGGTTGGTGTAATTATCGGCGCCGCTTTTAAAGGAATTGTCGACTCACTGGTGAAGGATATTCTGATGCCCCTGGTCGGGATATTTATCAAAGCGGACAGTTTCGCCTCACTGAGCTTTAAAGTAGGCGGCGCGGTGATTGGCTTCGGCAACTTCATTTCCGCGGTCGTGAATTTTTTGATCATGGCGCTTATACTATTCTTTATTGTACGCTCGTTCAATAAGATCCGGGAAAGAGAGAAGAAGGAAGAGGAAGCGGTTGAGGAGGCTGCTCTGACGAAAGAAGAGGAGCTGCTCACGGAGATACGCGATCTTCTGAAAAGAGCTTAGATTGTTAGCGCCGGATGGCGCGTAATTGGTTAAATTGTATTGACATAAATCTTTAAAAAGTATAAAATTTATATATTGTAGATACGTACAATGAAAATTGAATAAGGAGGTACACCTGTGCTATATGTTATTATAGCTGTGGTTGTCACACTCGTTATAGCTGTCCCTGTCAGTTGTCTCGCGGCGGTTTCCTATCATAAGAAGGTTGTTGAGTCTAAGATCGGAAGCGCTGATGAGAAAGCGCGCGAGATCATCGATGAAGCGATGAAGGTAGCGGAGACGAAGAAGAGAGAGGCTATGCTTGAGGCGAAGGAGGAGAATTTGAAAGCTCATAACGAGCTGGAGAAGGAGACTAAGGAACGCCGGGCCGAATTGCAGAAGTATGAGAAGAGAGTCTTGACGAAGGAAGAGACGATCGACAAGAAGATGGAAGCGATCGAACAGCGAGAGGCAGCCTATACGGCCAAGGAAGCGGAGATCCGGAAACGCGAGGAATCCGCCCGTGAATTAGAAGACAAACGAGTACAGGAACTTGAACGAATCTCTGGATTAACCTCCGAACAGGCAAAAGAATATCTGTTAAAAGCTGTTGAAGATGACGTGAAACATGATACCGCCAAGATGATTAAGGAACTTGAGTCTCAGGCTAAGGAAGAAGCGGACAAGAAAGCGAAGGAATATGTCGTGAACGCGATTCAGAAATGCGCTGCCGATCATGTGGCGGAGACGACAATTTCGGTTGTTCAGCTTCCAAGTGACGAGATGAAGGGCAGGATCATCGGACGTGAGGGCCGCAATATCAAGGCGCTCGAAACCGCGACAGGCGTTGAGCTGATTATTGATGACACGCCGGAAGCTGTAGTTTTATCCGCGTTTGACCCGATCCGAAGAGAGGTCGCCAAGATCGCTTTGGAGAAATTGATTGTGGATGGACGTATTCATCCGGGTCGGATTGAGGAGACTGTGGAAAAAGCGCAGAAGGAAGTCGAGAACATGATTCGCGAGGAAGGCGAGTCGGCGGTTCTGGAAGTCGGGCTGACCGGAATTCATCCCGAACTTGTGCGTCTTCTTGGACGTATGCGTTTCCGCACAAGCTATGGTCAGAACGCGCTGAAGCATTCTATTGAAGTCGCGCAGTTGTCCGGGCTTCTGGCGGGCGAGATCGGATTGGATACGCGTATGGCGAAGAGAGCAGGACTCCTGCATGATATCGGTAAATCGATCGATCATGACGTGGAAGGCTCGCATATCCAGATCGGAGCGGATCTTTGTCGTAAGTACAAAGAGCCGGCTACAGTCATCAACGCGGTTGAGTCTCATCATGGAGACGTTGAGCCGCAAACTCTTATCGCGTGTATCGTGCAGGCGGCAGATACAATTTCGGCGGCAAGGCCGGGAGCGAGACGAGAGACATTAGAGACATACACCAACAGATTGAAACAGCTTGAAGATATTGCCAATAAGTTCAAAGGCGTGGATAAGTCTTTTGCTATTCAGGCAGGCAGAGAGATTCGTGTTATGGTAGTTCCGGAGCAAATCAGTGATGAAGATATGGTTCTGCTGGCCAGAGATATTGCCAAGCAGATTGAGTTTGAGCTTGAGTATCCGGGTCAGATTAAGGTGAATGTGATTCGTGAGTCAAGAGTAACTGATTACGCGAAATAAGTACGAGGGTTAAGAATGGATTAGAATAACGGTTAAGTCCCAAGAAATTGGACTTAACCGTTTTTTGTTGTTTGTCAAAAGCGAAAGGGATTGTCGGAAATGCAAGCCATAAATAGATAACTTGCAGAAAATAGCGCCGGGATTGACATAAAATAGCGAATATAGAATTTTAGCTTATTATGACTTGCATAATATTAAACAATATATTATAATGTCAACTGTGAGTCGGTCCGAAACAGGATCGGAAATGTCGGTAACTGGTTAAAACGCAGGTATAAATTTTTATGAGGTGAAAAGGATGTCATTAGAATTATCGAGAAAAGCGGCAAATGTTAAACCATCTTCAACTCTCGCGATTACCGCGAAGGCGAAGGAATTAAGAGCGAACGGAGTAGATGTCATCGGGTTTGGCGCCGGAGAGCCGGATTTCAACACGCCCGAGAATATCTGCGAGGCGGCTGTAACCGCGATTCGGGAAGGGTTTACGAAATACACGCCGGCGTCCGGCACGATGGAGCTGCGCAAGGCAGTATCCAAGAAATTCGCGGACTTTAACGGACTGCGTTATGACGCGGATCAGATCGTGATCAGCAATGGCGGAAAACACTCTCTGACGAATATTTTCCAGGCGATTTTAAATCCGGGCGATGAGGTAATCATACTCGCTCCTTATTGGCTGAGCTATCCGGAAATCGTAAAGCTTATGGATGGCGTTCCTGTTTATGTGTACGCTACGAAGGCGAACGGTTATAAGGTAAGCGCGAAGCAGATTGAGGACGCGATTACGCCGAAGACTAAAGCGCTGATTCTGAATACACCCAGCAATCCCACGGGCATGATTTATTCCCGCGAGGAGCTGGAATCGATCGCGGATGTGGCTGTGAAGCATGATATCTACGTTGTTTCGGATGAGATGTATGAGTATTTGATTTATGGAGACAAGAAGCATGTCAGCATCGCTTCTTTGAATGATGAGATTTATAAGAGAACAATTACCTGCAGCGGTCTGTCCAAGAGCTACGCGATGACAGGCTGGAGAATCGGCTATACCGGTTCCAGCAAGGAAATCGCCAAGATGATGGGCAGCTGCCAGAGTCATGAGACATCAAACCCGAACTCCATCGCGCAGAAGGCGGCGCTTGAGGCGCTGACAGGCTCACAGGAGCCAATGATGGAGATGATCGAGGAGTTCAATAAGAGAAGAGAATACATGTTCAAACGCGTGAATGAGATGCCCCTTATCAGCGCTTTAGAGCCGGAAGGCGCGTTCTATCTTTTTGTTGATTTCTCAGAAGCGCTGGATAAGACTTACAAAGGCGAAGCAATGGACATTATGGACGTGACTCGTATTTTACTTGAGGATTACCACGTAGCGGTCGTGCCTTGCGGAGATTTCGGATTCCCGCGTCACGTACGGCTTTCTTACGCGATTTCCATGGAAATGATCGAGCAAGGTCTTAATCGTATTGAGGAATTTGTGAAGGGACTGTAGGAATATGGCGGAGTACGGAAGCGCTTCAGTATCCAGAAATCTCGCCGGTGTTTTCGATAAGAAAGAAGGAGAATTCCCGGTTGAGAGGCACACGCTGGCTTACAAAGGCGGCATGCTTGAGGTATATCAGGACGAGGTGCGATTGCCGGACGGCAGAAGCGCTGTCTGGGACAAAATCGAACATAAAGGAGCCGCCGCGGTAATACCTGTTACGGAAGACGGCAGGATTCTGATGGTAAGACAGTACCGACACGCGATTGGCCGTTATACGTTGGAAATACCGGCAGGTGGAAGAAACAGCGTGTCCGAGCCGATGCTGGAAACAGCGCGCCGGGAATTACAGGAAGAGACGGGCTTTCAATCGGATGATTATGAGTTCTTGGTCAGTATCAATACGGTCGCCGCTTACAGTAGTGAGCAAATTGATATATTTGTGGCAAGAAACCTGTACGCCGGTAAACAGAATCTGGACGAGGATGAGTTTATTGACGTCAAGTCCTGTTCTGTCGATGAGATTCGGGATATGATCTACAAAGGGCTTATCCGCGACGCGAAGACAATCGCCGCGATCATGACCTATAAAGATCGATATCCTTTGTAAGAATGGTGGTTAAAGAATTATGAGTCAGAAAACAGACGATTTTATCGATTATATGCGGGAAATCAGGAAAATATCAACGAATACCGCGATTTCTTATCGGCATGATGTCGATAAATTCCGCGCTTATTTGGAAAAAGAAGGCGTCGTGAAGCTTTCGGACCTTACGGTCACGACGCTCAACGCTTACCTCCTTTTTCTGGAGAACAGCGGTTATTCCGCGGCGACTGTGGCCAGGAATATCGCTTCCGTACGATCCTATTTTAAATTTCTGCTGCGCGAGAAGGAGATCGAAACGGATTTTTCTGAGGATGTTAAACCGCCCAAAGTCAAAAGAGAGTCCGCGGCGGGCGTGCCCTTTGACGATGTGAGAAATTTGTTGCGTCAGCCGGATGGTAAAACGCCGAAATCCTTACGCGATAAGGCGATGATCGAGCTGATCTGCGACACGGGAATTCAGGTAAGCGATTTGATTGAGCTTAAACTTTCGGACGTGAATCTGGATCTGGGCTACGCTCGCAAGAAGGCGGTCGGAGATGAGCGTATCGTTCCAATCAGTAAAAGCGTTACCGCGGTATTGAAGGACTATCTTGAGAATGGGCGTCCTATTCTCGCAAAAGGATGCGAACGCGAGGAGTTTTTCCTGAACTGTTATAAAGCGCCAATCAGCAGGCAGGGCTTTTGGAAGCTTGTGAAAGAGTACGCGAAAGAAGCGAACGTATCCGCGGATATTACGCTGCACACGCTTCATCACTATTATGTGGCGAATAAAATTCTGAAAGACTCGGAAATCAAATCCGGTGCCGCGAATTAAATAAGAACGAAAAAGGCGTTTCCGGGGGAACGATAAACAGTTCCCGGAAACGCCTTTGCTATTTTGCTATAAGCGGATCAGCATTCTTCCGCGATATCAAGTAAAAGTTTCTTCGTGTCTTCCCAGCCAAGACAGGGATCCGTAATGGATCTCCCATAAACACCGTCGCCAATTTTCTGGCAGCCTTCCTCAATGTAGCTCTCGATCATAAAACCCTTGACGAGTCTTCTTATATCAGGGTTCAGCTTTCGGTTGTGCAGGACTTCCTTCACGATGCGGATCTGCTGCTTGTACTGCTTGCCGGAATTCGCGTGATTGGTATCAATAATAACCGCGGGATTCTTGTAATCCGCTTTGTCGTAAATGCTGAGCAGAAACTCCAGATCCTCATAATGATAGTTCGGAAGACTGTTGCCATGCTTATTAACTTCGCCGCGCAGAATCGCGTGGGCGAGGGGATTGCCGCTTGTCGCGACGTCCCAGCCTCTGTATATGAACTGATGGCCTGTCTGGGCAGCGTGAATCGAGTTCATCAAGACCTTCAGGTCACCGCCTGTCGGGTTCTTCATTCCGGCCGGCACGTCAAAACCGCTGGCGGTAAGGCGATGCTGCTGGTCCTCGACAGAACGGGCGCCGATTGCCACATAGGAAAGCAAATCGGAAAGATACCAGTAATTCTCCGGGTAGAGCATTTCATCCGCCGGTGTGAGGCCGGTTTCTTCAATCGCCCTGGTGTGCATGCGCCGTATCGCGACGATTCCGGCAAACAAATCAGGGGCCTTCTCCGGATCCGGCTGGTGCAGCATACCCTTGTATCCCTCACCGGTCGTGCGGGGCTTATTCGTGTATATACGGGGAATCAGGATTACGCGGTCCTTGATCTGTTCCTGCAGTTTGGCGAGACGTCCGACATAATCGCATACGGAGTCCTCGTTGTCCGCGGAGCATGGCCCCACGATAACGGCCATCTTATCGGAAGCGCCTGTAAAAACGTCTCGAATCAGCGCGTCGCGCTGTTCTTTTATTTTAATTACCCGATCCGACAAAGGATATTGTGCCTTAACATCTTTCGGTATCGGTAGTTTTCTGTGAAAATCAAATCCCATTAAAAATTCCTCCATATGAATTGAATGCCTGTAATACGCGCCATGTTCTAAGCTGAATAATCTTAATTATAGTACAAAAAGGACCTCGTAGCAATAAAAAGCGTTCATTGAAAAAGACTGTCATATTTTTATAAAAAGGATTGACAAGTAATAATGACTGTGATATTCTTTCAATGAAATCCGAGTAAAACACTAGGATTTGAAACACGAAAAGTAAGAAGGTGAGTGTATGAAGCTGTCGACCAAGGGCAGATACGGGCTCCGCGCGTTGATTGATCTCGCTCTTCACAGTGAGGAGGAGGCGGTATCCATCAGCAGTATCGCGGAACGCCAGAATATATCCGATCGTTATCTGGAGCAGCTGGTCGGTATGCTTAAGAAAGCCGGAATCGTCAAGAGCAAAAGAGGAGCGGGAGGCGGTTATGTGCTCGCGAGACCCGCGTCGGAGATTTCGGTAGGAGATATATTGAGAGCCTTGGAAGGTAATCTGGATCTGGTTGAGTGCCCGGGTATCGGGGACGTGAACGGGTGTGACAGCTCGGACGCGTGCGTTACGAAATATGTCTGGCAGAGAATCAACGAGAGCATTAACAAAACGGTCGAGGAAATCAAGCTTGACCAGTTAGTGGAGAACAGCAGGAAGGTTCAGGAAGAAGTCGGTGAGTGTAAGATTAACTGCGTGAACTGAGAATCCTGAAATTGAGCTTACAGAAAGAAGGTACTTATAATGAGCAAACTAATTTATTTGGACAACGCGGCGACAACGAAAACAGCGCCTGAGGTCGTGGACGCGATGTATCCGTACTTTTCAGAATATTACGGGAATCCTTCGAGCATTTACAGCATAGCGGGCAAGAGCAAGGAAGCGATTAATCAAAGCCGCGAGACCATCGCGAATTCGATTGGCGCGAAGAGTCAGGAGATCTACTTCACGGCCGGCGGCTCGGAAGCGGACAACTGGGCGATCAAGGCAACGGCGGAAGCTTACGCGGGCAAGGGCAATCATATCATTACCAGCAAGATCGAGCATCACGCTGTTCTTCACACATGCGAGTATCTGAAGACAAGAGGCTTTGAGATCACGTATATTGATGTCGATGAGAATGGTGTCATTAAGATCGACGAGCTGAAGAAAGCGATCCGGCCGACGACAATTCTGATTTCGGTAATGTTCGCGAATAACGAGATCGGAACAATCGAGCCAATTAAGGAAATAGGAGAGATCGCCAAGGAGAAGGGAATTCTTTTCCACACAGACGCGGTGCAGGCGTTCGGTCATGTGCCCATCAATGTGGATGAATGTCATATCGATATGCTGAGCACAAGCGGCCATAAGATCAACGGGCCGAAGGGCATCGGATTTCTGTACATACGTACCGGTGTGAAGATCGGTTCCTTTATTCATGGCGGCGCGCAGGAACGAAGCAGAAGAGCGGGAACGGAGAATGTTCCGGGAATTGTCGGCTTCGGAGAAGCGGTCAGGCGAGCGGTCAACACGATGGACGAGCGCTCCGGGAAGGAACGTGAAACACGGGATTATCTGATTTCCCGCGTTATGAGTGAGATTCCGTACACGAAGCTGAACGGGCATCCGACAGACAGGCTGCCGAACAACGCGAACTTCTGCTTCCGTTTTGTGGAGGGTGAGTCTCTTCTGATCATGCTTGACATGGATGGAATCTGCGGATCAAGCGGTTCCGCCTGCACAAGCGGGTCTTTGGATCCCTCGCATGTGCTTCTGGCGATCGGGCTGCCTCACGAAATCGCGCATGGGTCGCTTCGGCTCACGCTGAGTGAGGAAACATCGAAAGAGGATATCGACTTTGTAGTGGATGATTTGAAACGTATCGTTGAGCGGCTGCGGAGTATGTCACCGCTTTATGAGGATTTTATCGCGAAACAGAAATAGTGATAATTATAAACTGAAAGAGAGGAATTGTTATGTATAGCGAGAAAGTAATGGATCATTTCCAGCATCCCCGCAATGTAGGCGAAATTGAGAACGCGAGCGGCGTCGGAACAGTCGGCAACGCGAAGTGCGGAGACATCATGCGCATGTACCTGGATATCGACGAGAACGGTATTATCCGGGACTGTAAATTCAAAACCTTTGGCTGCGGCGCCGCGGTAGCGACAAGCAGCATGGCGACAGAGCTTGTAAAGGGCAAAACCATTCAGGAGGCGCTTGAGGTAACGAACAAGGCCGTCATGGAAGCTTTGGACGGACTGCCTCCCGTAAAGGTTCACTGTTCCCTCCTCGCGGAGGAAGCGATTCACGCGGCGCTTTGGGATTACGCCGAGAAAAACGGCATTAAGATCGAGGGCCTGAAGAGACCGAAGAACGATATCAATGATGAAGCTTCGAAAGAAGAATATTAGACCGCGTAAGCGGGTAGAGTAAAGCGGATGATTTTGATCCGCTTTACTTAGTTGGGAAATAATATGGATAAGAAAAAAGTAGTAGTCGGTATGTCCGGGGGCGTAGATTCCTCCGTGGCCGCCTGGCTTCTAAAAGAAAGCGGTTATGACGTGATCGGCGTGACAATGCGGATCTGGCAGGACGAGGATTTTTCCTGTCAGGCCAGGAACGGCGGCTGCTGCGGCTTAAGCGCGGTGGATGACGCCAGGCGTGTCGCGGAAATACTCGACATCCCCTATTATGTCATGAATTTTAAAGATGTTTTCCGCGGGAAGGTCATTGATTATTTCACCGCCGAGTATCTGGCGGGAAGAACGCCGAATCCCTGTATCGCCTGCAACAGTTACGTGAAATGGGAAGCGCTCCTGGACCGGAGTATGGAGATCGGCGCGGATTATATCGCGACGGGGCATTACGCCAGAGTCGCGCGACTGGATAATGGGCGCTACGCGATCCGTAAATCCGTGACGGCGGAAAAAGATCAGACATACGCTTTGTATGGGCTTACCCAGAGTCAGCTTTCGCGCACGCTGACGCCGGTCGGGGAATATCATAAAGACAAGATCCGCGAATTCGCCGCGGAAATCGGACTTCCCGTGGCTGGTAAAAAAGACAGCCAGGAGATCTGCTTTGTGCCGGATAATGATTACGGCGCTTTTATCGAGCGCTATACAGGTCAAACAATTCCAAAAGGAAATTTTGTGGACAAGTATGGACATATCCTTGGACATCATAAGGGCATTATTCATTACACGATCGGCCAGCGCAAAGGACTGGGTATCGCTTTTGGAAAGCCCGTTTATGTAACGGAAATACGTCCGGAAACAAACGAGGTGGTTCTGGGTTCCAACGAGGATCTGGCGAAGACAGAACTCCTGGCTGATCGGGTTAATTACATGGGCTGTGATGGTTTTTCCGAGCCTCAAAAAGTTATGGCCAAAATACGTTATAATCACCAAGGAGACGACGCTGTGGCCTCGGTAACGGAGGATGGTTTTCTGAAAGTGAGTTTCACGCGGCCGCAAAGGGCGATTACGCCCGGGCAGGCCGTAGTACTCTATGACAATGATATTTTACTCGCGGGAGGCACAATACTTTGATATATACTGACTCACACACGCATACTTCGTTCTCGATGGACGCGAAGGAGAATTTCGGGAGTGATCCGGAGAGCATGATCAAGGCGGCGATCGCGAAAGGACTTAAGACAATCGCCATAACAGATCATCAGGACTGGAATGACCCTTATTTTGATGACCTTTTTAAACCGGAGGAATATTTTAAAGAACTCGGTCGTCTGCGCGATAAATACATTCGTGATATAGATGTCCGCCTCGGCGTGGAAATCGGCCTGCAGGAAGATCTGGCGCCTGGACTCCGCTGTTTTACGGAAGCGTCCCCATATGATATTGTGATCGGCTCTGTTCATATCGTCAACGGAAAAGATCCCTACACAGGCGACTTTTACGAAGGAAAAAGCGCGAGGGAAGCTTACGCGGAGGCGTTCCAGTATACTCTTGACAATTTGAGAACGGAAGCGGATTTTGATATTCTGGGACATATTGATTATGTCGTACGTTATGGCAATTATAGTGAAGATTCATATTCTTACGAACTTTTCCGTGACGAGATTGACGCGGTTCTTCGGGCGGTCATCGAGACGGGCCGCGGAATTGAGCTGAACACTTCCGGACTTAAGTATGGATTGGGACATCCGCATCCCAGAGAAGAAATTATCAAGCGTTATAAAGAGCTTGGCGGCGAGATCATAACGGTCGGTTCCGACGCGCACGCGCCGGAGCATATCGCGTATGATTTCGACAAGGCGGAAGAGATATTACGATGGGCCGGATTCGCTTATTACGCGGATTTTAAGGACAGAAAACCTTCCTTTCACAGATTATAGTCATATTGGACAAACAAAAACGCGCTTGTTTCTATAATTAAGTAAAAAAAGCTATTGAAATATTATGCGTAATTGTGTATTATTAAAGAGCGGTTTGAGAATTCTTTAACAAAGTTTATTTTTTAACAATGCTCAAACACGGTAAACCAATTATTTTATCGAAACAGGAGGAAGACAACTATGGCAGTAAAAGTAGCGATTAATGGATTTGGCAGAATCGGAAGATTGGCTTTCAGGCAGATGTTCCAGGCTCCCGGTTATGAAATCGTAGCGATCAACGATTTAACAGATCCCAAGATGTTAGCGCATCTGCTTAAGTATGACTCAGCACAGGGCAGATATGCGCTGGCGGATAAGGTATCCTGCACAGAAGATTCCATTATTGTTGATGGACAGGAGATCAAGATTTACAAGCAGGCGGACCCCAGCACACTTCCGTGGAAGGAGCTTGGAGTAGATGTTGTTCTTGAGTGCACAGGTTTCTTCGCGAGCAAGGATAAGGCATCCGCGCATATCGCGGCTGGCGCCAGAAAGGTTGTTATTTCCGCTCCGGCTGGAAATGATCTTCCCACTATTGTATATAATGTTAACCACAAGACACTTAAGCCGGAAGACAATATTATCTCCGCTGCTTCCTGCACAACGAACTGCCTCGCTCCTATGGCGAACGCTCTGAATAATTTCGCTAAGATCCGCGGCGGTATCATGACGACTGTGCACGCTTACACAGGTGACCAGATGGTACTTGACGGCCCGCATCGGAAGGGCGATTTGAGAAGAGCCCGCGCGGCGGCTTGCTCTATCGTTCCTAACTCAACAGGCGCGGCTAAGGCAATCGGTCTTGTAATCCCTGAGCTTAAGGGCAAACTGATCGGATCCGCTCAGCGTGTTCCCGTTCCCACCGGTTCTACGACGATCCTTGTCGCGACGGTTGAGAAGAAGGTTTCCGCTGACGAGATCAACGCCGCTATGAAGGCTGCTGTGACAGAGTCCTTCGGATATACGGAAGAGCCGCTCGTGTCCAGTGATATCATCGGTATCCGCGAAGGTTCTCTGTTCGACGCGACACAGACAATGGTCGTTAACAACGAGGACGGAACTTCACTTGTTCAGGTTGTTTCATGGTATGACAACGAGAACTCCTACACAAGCCAGATGGTTCGTACGATTAAATACTTCTCAGAGCTGGCTTAAGACTAAGTACGAATACGATACAGATCCTCAAGGGTCCGGTCTTTAAGGCCCGGACCCTTGTTCCATTGATGACATGAAAGGAGCTTACAATGCTTAATAAGAAATCAGTAGACGACATTAATGTCAAAGGGAAACGAGTGCTTTGCAGATGCGATTTCAATGTTCCTCTCAAAGATGGCAAAATCACGGACGAGAATCGTCTTGTCGCGTCTCTTCCTACAATCAAGAAGCTGATCGGCGACGGCGGCAAGGTTATTCTTTGCTCTCATCTCGGTAAACCCAAAGGCGAGCCGAAGCCGGAACTTTCGCTCGCGCCGGTGGCAGTTCGTATGTCCGAGCTGCTTGGTCAGGAAGTGAAATTCGCGGCGGATCCCGAGGTAGTCGGCCCGAACGCGAAAGCCGCGGTAGCCGCTATGAAGGACGGTGATGTCGTGCTTCTTGAGAACACGAGATATCGCGCGGAAGAGACGAAGAACGGCGAGGCTTTTAGTAAAGACCTGGCTTCACTTTGCGATGTTTTTGTTAACGACGCCTTCGGAACGGCGCATCGCGCGCACTGCTCCAACGTTGGTGTCACACAGTTCGTTTCCACTTCTGTAGTCGGTTATCTGATGCAGAAGGAAATCAATTTCCTCGGGAACGCGGTTGAGAATCCGGTTCGCCCGTTCGTGGCGATTCTCGGCGGCGCTAAGGTAGCGGATAAGCTGAATGTTATCTCAAATCTGCTCGAGAAGTGCGACACGCTGATCATTGGCGGCGGCATGGCATATACATTCCTGAAGGCGAAGGGCTACGAAGTCGGCACGTCTCTTGTGGATAACGAGAAGGTTTCCTATTGCAAAGAGATGATGGACAAAGCGGAGAAGCTCGGTAAGAAATTACTTCTTCCGATCGACGCTGTTATTACGGCTTCCTTCCCGAACCCGATTGACGCGCCGATCGAAGTACAGAACGTGAAGGCGGACGCGATTCCCGCGGACATGATGGGAGTGGACATCGGAGCGGAGACAGCGAAGCTTTTCGCTTCTGAGGTAGCTTCCGCGAAGACGGTCGTATGGAATGGCCCGATGGGCGTATTTGAGAACCCGATTCTCGCGAAGGGCACAATCGCCGTGGCGAAAGCTCTTGCTGACACGGACGCGACCACAATTATCGGCGGCGGCGATTCCGCGGCGGCCGTTAATCAGCTTGGCTTTGGCGACAAGATGACTCATATCTCGACAGGCGGCGGCGCTTCTTTGGAATTCCTCGAGGGCAAAGAGCTCCCGGGCGTAGCGGCGGCGAATGATAAATAGGAATGCTATAAAATTATAAATAGAAAGAGGTAGAGAAGATGTCCAGAAAAAAAATTATTGCCGGTAACTGGAAAATGAACATGACGCCGAGCCAGGCAGTCGCTCTGATCAATGAGCTTAAGCCGCTTGTCGCCACAGAGGACGCGGATGTAGTTCTTTGCGTGCCCGCGATTGATATCATTCCCGCGGTTGAGGCCGCGAAGGGAAGCAATATCGAGATTGGCGCCGAGAATATGTATTTTGAGGAGAAGGGCGCGTTTACAGGAGAAATTTCCCCGTCTATGCTTACAGACGCCGGCGCGAAATACGTCATCATCGGACATTCAGAGCGCCGCGAGTATTTCGCGGAGACAGACGTAAGCGTTAACGCGAAAGTTAAGAAGGCTTTTGAGCATGGTCTTAAACCGATCATCTGCTGCGGCGAAACACTTACGCAGAGAGAGCAGGGCGTTACGATCGATTTCATTCGTCAGCAGATCAAGATCGCTTTCCTTGACATCACAGCGGATCAGGCTAAGACAGCGGTTATCGCTTATGAGCCGATTTGGGCGATTGGAACAGGTAAAGTAGCTACAACCGAGCAGGCGCAGGAGGTTTGCTCCGCGATCCGCGCTTGTATCGCTGAGATCTATGACGAAGCGACAGCGGCGGCGATCCGCGTTCAGTACGGCGGTTCCGTATCCGCTTCCAGCGCGCCGGAGCTTTTCGCTCAGGCGGATATCGATGGCGGCCTTGTAGGCGGCGCTTCCCTGAAGGCTGACTTTGGTAAAATCGTTAATTACAAATAGAGGTATTGAGCAGTTAAAATGGCTATTGAACCGGAGGCTATCCGCGCGTTCGCGCGGATAGCTCTCCTGTGTTTAATGAGGAGAAGAAATCATATGAGCAAAAAACCAACAGTACTAATGATTCTGGATGGATATGGATTAAATTCGAATACTACCGGCAACGCGATCGCGAACGCGAAGACGCCGGTTATGGATAAATTAATGGCGGAATATCCTTTTGTTAAAGGTAACGCGAGTGGTCTGGCGGTAGGACTTCCCGATGGTCAGATGGGTAATTCCGAAGTCGGTCACCTGAATATGGGCGCGGGGCGTATCGTATATCAGGACCTGACTAGAATCACAAAAAGTATTGAGGACGGCTCTTTTTTCAAGAACGAGGCATTGCTTTCGGCTTGCGCGAACGCGAGAGAGCATGACAGCGCTCTGCATATGTACGGATTGGTATCCGATGGAGGCGTTCACAGTCATATAACGCATATCTACGGGCTTCTGGAGCTGGCGAAACGCGAGAAGGTATCTAAGGTTTATCTTCACTGCTATCTGGACGGCCGTGACACGCCGCCTTCTTCCGGCGCGGATTATGTCAAGGCTCTCTACGACAAAACGAAAGAGCTTGGCATAGGTGAGATCGCCACAATCGGCGGAAGATATTACGCGATGGACCGCGATAATCGCTGGGACCGCGTAGAGCTCGCGTATAAAGCGCTCACAAAGGGCGAGGGAGTCAAGGCGGACGATCCTGTACAGGCTGTGCGCGATTCCTACGCGAACGACAAGACGGATGAGTTCATGCTGCCGACCGTTATCATGAAGAACGGACAGCCTACGGCGACGATTAAAGAGAACGACTCGATTATCTTTTTCAATTTCAGACCAGACCGCGCGAGAGAGATGACAAGAGTATTCTGCTGCGATGATTTTGATAAATTCGACAGAGGTCCCAGGATTCGGACGAAATATGTCTGCTTTACGGACTATGATGTCACGATTCCCAATAAAAGCGTCGCTTTCGAGAAGGTGAAGCTGGTCAACACGTTCGGCGCTTTCCTCGCGGCTAACGGGAAGACTCAGGCCCGTATCGCCGAGACGGAGAAATACGCGCATGTCACTTTCTTCTTCAATGGCGGTGTGGAGGAACCGAATCCGGGCGAGGAGCGTATCCTCGTGAAATCCCCGAAGGTGCCGACGTATGACATGAAGCCGGAGATGAGCGCGAATGAGGTCTGTGACCGTCTTTGCGAGGCGATTACCTCAGATAAGTACGATGTGATCATTATCAATTTCGCGAACCCGGATATGGTCGGCCACACCGGCGTGATGGAAGCGGCGGTCAAAGCGATCGAGACAGTGGACGCCTGCGTGGGGCGCGCGCTTGACGCGCTGCTTAAGGTCGACGGTCAGATGTTCCTGTGCGCGGATCACGGAAACGCGGAACAATTGATCGATCCGGAGACGGGAGCTCCTTTTACGGCGCACACTACGAACCCGGTACCGTTCATCCTGATCAATTACAAAGAGGGCGTTAAACTCAGAGAAGGGGGATGCCTCGCGGATATCGCTCCGACTTTGATTGAGATGATGGAGATGAAACAGCCGGAGGAAATGACCGGAGCTTCTTTATTGGTAAAATAAATACAGCGATTAAGAATAGTTAGGGGAGAAGTATGGGAAAGTATTTTGGAACAGACGGATTCCGCGGCGAGGCGAATGTAGGCCTCACCGTGGAACACGCTTATAAGGTAGGACGTTTTCTCGGCTGGTATTATGGTCAGAATCAGGCGAAAGCCCGCATTGTGATTGGTAAAGACACAAGACGCAGCAGTTATATGTTCGAGTACGCGCTGGCGTCCGGACTGACCGCGTCCGGAGCGGACGCATATCTGCTTCACGTGACGACGACACCGAGTGTTTCTTACGTGGTAAGAACGGAAGAGTTTGACTGCGGTATTATGATTTCCGCGAGCCATAACGTGTTTTATGACAATGGAATCAAAATCATCAATCATCAGGGTCATAAGCTTGAAGCTGAAACGGAGGCGCTGATCGAGGCGTATATCGACGCGCCGAATGACACAGTGCCGCTCGCGACACGTGAGAATATCGGCCGGACGATTGATTTTTCCGCCGGCCGGAATCGGTATATCGGTTATCTGATCTCGCTCGCGACCCGTTCCTTTAAAGACAAGAAGGTTGGCCTTGACTGCGCGAACGGCAGCGCTTCGTCCATCGCCAAAAGCGTGTTTGACGCGCTGGGCGCGAAGACTTACGTGATTCATAATGAGCCGGATGGGACGAACATCAACCGGGAGTGCGGTTCCACGCATATCGACTCCTTACGCGAATTTGTAAAAGAGAAGGGCCTGGATGTCGGCTTCGCGTATGATGGTGACGCGGACAGATGTCTCGCGGTCGACGGGGACGGAAACCTTGTGGACGGCGATATGATTTTGTATGTTTGCGGCAAATATCTCAAGGAACAGGGGAGACTGAACAACGACACGATCGTGACGACCGTTATGTCGAATATCGGTTTTTATAAAGCGTGCGATAAAGCGGGAATCCGTTACGAGAAGACTGCTGTCGGAGACAAATACGTATATGAGAATATGTCGAAGAACGGTCATTCCCTGGGCGGAGAGCAGTCGGGACATATTATCTTCAGCCGTTACGCGACAACGGGAGATGGTATTCTTACCTCTTTGATGATCATGGAAGTGATCCTGGAGTCAAAGCGTTCTCTTTCGGAGCTTACACAGGGAATCCGGATCTATCCGCAGCTTCTTAAGAACGTGCGGGTCGAGGACAAAAAAGCTGCTCTTTCGAATCCGAGGGTGAAGGAAGCAATCGATCAGGTCGCGAAGGACCTGGGCAATGAGGGACGTATACTCGCGCGCGAAAGCGGGACAGAACCGCTGATCCGCGTTATGGTAGAAGCTCTTACGGATGAAATCTGTCAGGAGCAGGTCGGTAAAGTGATCGCGGTTATGAACGCGGAGGGAATCTCTTTAGCGTAACCGCCCCATCCAAAAAAGTATTGAAACAATGCCATGAATGTGATATAGTTACTATTAGTTTAGCTGGGAGGTGTACGAATTCATGACAATTCTTGAGAATATATTGAAGATTGTTTTTGTCATCGATTGTATTTTGCTTACGACCATTGTATTGCTCCAGGAAGGTAAGGAACAGGGGCTTGGCACAATAAGTGGCGCGGCGGATACCTATTGGGGACATAATAAGGGACGTTCCATGGAAGGCGCTCTGGTTAAGATCACAAGAGTGCTGGCCATCGCTTTTCTCGCTTTAGCGATGATCCTGAATCTGAAGGTCTTCTTATAATCGTCCGTCCATAACGGTACGAGTCTCAATAGTAATGATTACATGTTGATCCGAGAACACTCTTTCCTGGCGAAGAGTGTTTTCTTTTTCTCTGTTCCCAGAAGGAGCGTTCATTATTCCGAAGAATAATAAGATTAAGCGTAATAAGAAAGTAAATAAAGAGCGTAAAGAACATGAACATACAGAACAGCGGAAGGTAACCGGTAAATTTCTGGCGCATCCCAAAGGATTTGGCTTTGTGGAGCTGGAGGATCCGGACGCCGACGATATTTTTATTCCGGAGAAGGAGACCAACGGGGCTTTTCATCTGGACGTCGTGGACGTGACCATTCGCCGCGAGGCCAGAGGCGGACAACGCTGCGAGGGCAGCGTTACGAAAATACTGGAGCACGGTATTACGAAGGTCGTGGGGCTTTATCGTCAAAGCTCGGAACATTTCGGCTTTGTGGAAGTTGACGACAACCATTTCGCGAGCGATGTTTTTATCGGCGAGGGGAAATCCCTTGAGGCTATGGACGGCGATAAGGTCGTTGTCGAGCTGCTGTCCTATGGCGGCAAGGACGATAAGCCGGAGGGGCAGGTAATCGAGATCCTGGGCCAGGCTGACGCGCCGGGCGTAGATATCCTTTCCGTTGTACGGGAGTTCGATCTCCCGGAAGAATTCAATAACAAAATAATCCGACAGGCGAAGCGCGCGGACAAACCGGTCGCGGACGCCGATATCGAGGGAAGACTGGATTTAAGAGAGCTTCCGATCGTCACCATAGATGGCGAGGACGCACTGGATCTGGATGACGGCGTATCCCTTTACGAGTCGGAGAAAGGCTATGAGCTGGGCGTTCATATCGCGGACGTGAGCAATTACGTGAAAGAAGGCAGTCTTCTGGATAAGGAAGCCTTGAAGAGGGGTACCAGCGTTTATCTGGCGGATCGAGTTATCCCGATGCTGCCCAGAGAGCTTTCCAACGGGATCTGCTCTCTTAATCAGGGGGAGGATCGTCTGGCGCTCAGCTGTCTTATGACAATTAATAAGGAGGGCGAGCTGATCGATCACCAGATTCGGGAAACCGTGATCCGCGTGGCCAGACGTATGAACTACAATCAGGTGAGCCGTATTATCGAGAATAACGATTCGGAATACTGCCGCGAGTTCGCGGATTTCGCGCCGATGTTCCATAAGATGAAGGAATTATCCGAGCTTTTGCGCAAGCGCCGCGGCGCCAGAGGATCGATTGATTTTGATTTTCCCGAAACGAAAATCACGCTGGACGAGAATGGGGAAGCGGTGGATATCCGTCCCTACGAGCGGAACGCGGCGACGAAGCTGATTGAGGATTTCATGCTGCTCGCGAACGAAACCGTGGCGGAGGATTTCTTCTGGCAGAGCATACCGTTTCTGTATCGCTCGCATGAAGTGCCGGATATGGAGAAGATCAAGGAGCTGAATCTTTCGATTCAGTATTACGGCTACTCGTTGAAGACAGGGCAGGATAAAATCCACCCGAAGGAAATTCAGAAGCTTTTATCGGAAATCGAAGGTAAGCCGGAGGAAGCCGTGATCAGCAGATTGACGCTGCGCTCTATGAAACGCGCCAGATACACAACGGATTGTATCGGTCATTTTGGTCTTGCCGCGAAGTATTATTGCCATTTCACCTCACCGATCCGCCGTTATCCGGATCTGCAGATCCACCGGATCATCAAGGAGACGATAAACGGTCAGATGAACGAGGAGAGGAGATCTCATTACGAGAAGATCCTCGGTCAGGTCGCGGAGAACACGAGCAGTCTGGAACGCCGCTCGGACGACGCGGAACGCGCGGTCGATAAACTGAAGGAAGCGGAATACATGAAGCGCGGGATCGGTAAACGGTTTACCGGCGTGATTTCAGGTATTACGGACTGGGGCATTTACGTAGAGCTTCCGAACACGATCGAGGGCATGGTCCATGTCTCGACGATTAAAGGTGATTATTACGAGTATCACGAGGAAACACATGAGATGGTGGGCGAACACACGGGCCGGAAATACCGCCTTGGCCAACAGGTGAAGATACGCGTCACAGGCGCGGATAAGATCCTGAGAACGATAGATTTTGAGCTTTGTGAGGATTAGACGACATGGGTAAAGATTCAATCAAACTGATCGCGAACAACAAGAAAGCGTATCATGAATATTTTATTGAGGATAAATACGAGGCGGGCATCTCACTTTCCGGCACGGAGGTGAAATCCCTGCGCATGGGACATGGAAGCGTCAAGGAGGCTTTTATTCGTATCGAGAACGGGGAAGTGATCCTCTATGGCATGAATATCAGTCCCTATGAGAAGGGAAATATTTTTAACCGCGATCCTCTGAGGCCCCGTAAGCTTCTGCTTCATAAGAGCGAGATTCACAAACTGGCCGGCGGCGTACAGACGAAGGGTTACACGATCGTGCCGCTGCGCGTCTATTTTAAAGGAAGTCTGGCGAAGGTCGAGATCGGCCTGGCCAAGGGCAAGAAGCTTTATGACAAACGCCAGGATATCGCGAAGAAAGACCAGAAAAGAGAAGCGGAGCGTGACTTTAAAGTTCGGAATTTGTAGATTTTCCATATATAAGATACTGTGAAGGAGACAATTATGGTACCGATGAATAAGAAGGATCTGCGTGAAATGGTCGTCGAGCGGACGAATGATATTTATGAGGATCTGGCGCCACAGCTCGCTCGCCTGATCGATGAGACGAAGCATAACGGGAAGCTCACGGACGCGCAGAAGAATGACGAGATTTCGCTTCACATGATGGGATACGTGAAATCCTGCACGACCGAGGTAATCATCGAGACACTTTCGGAAATCCTGAATTTGAACGATTAAGGAGCCGCCGCCAGCCGGAATGTTGACATTCCCGCGGCGTTTCAGTATAATAGTATTAACCGATGTACAGTTCCATTATATCAGGGCTTGTACTGGTTTCGACGGGGGTTTTGAAGTCGAGGAAGCCATCCGTAGCGGGACACTACGCTAAAAGTTCCACAATTAAATTTAAACGCTGAAGATAATTTAGCATACGCTGCCTAGCGGCAGCCGTCACCGTCAGAATCGCTCATTGTTCTGATACGTGGCGTCGATTAAGATGAGGCACTTCACTCCCTAAGCTTTGCGGGTCTGGAAGAATTTATGAAGCTACCGAGGCCGGCAGCCTGTCATTAGGCGGTCAGCGGGGGGAATCCTAAATTAATGACTGTGATGGAAGAAACTTCGAGGGACAGGCTTTCGGACGCGGGTTCGATTCCCGCCAGGTCCATTTGACCAAACTTAGTCGAACCACTTATTAAGTGGTTCGACATTTTTTATATTCAACCTCAGAAAGAAGGACTGATAACAATGCCAAAAGGTAATCCTAAGGCGCAAACGATAGCGTCTGAAAAGTATCAGAAAAAAGCCGGATATATGACAAAGGGGTTTAAAATCAAAAGAGATATCGCGGAATCATTCGCGAACGCCTGTGATTTGGCGGGAGTAAGTCAGGCGGCGCAAATTACCAAGATGATGAAGCAGTTCATCGAGGAAACAGGATTTAACGAGCTGCAATCGTAACCTGCCCCGCGGCCGCCTTCTTCTCATTGACGTAAATCGTCGCTTTAACGTCATAGTTAAAACAACCATCGTCCGTTAATAATTCCGCCTGAATACGTAAAGTGTCGCCCGGATGAACAGGTCTCAGGAAACGGACGTGACTTACGCCGGAGAAAAGAGGCGTTTTACCTTCATTGCCCGGGAGCGTAAGAACAAGCAGATCGGCGGCCTGCGCCATACACTCGATCGCGTAGACGCCGGGCAGCAGAGGCTGGTCCGGAAAATGGCCGCGGAATATGTCCCAGTCGGGATCGATATATTTTATAGCCGTGACGGACTTCCCCGGAATCAGCTCGGGGGCGGCGTCAATCATGAGCATCGGCGGGCGGTGCGGCAGTATTTCCGTAACGCGCCGGGAATCCAGTGAGATCAATTTAATCAACTCCTTTTTTTTAGTGTACAACGGTTTTCAATAATTAACAAGATGTGGTATTATAGGGGATATGAATGGACCTATTATTACATAGGCCATGAAAAACAATGGCTGTCCTGTCCGGGAGACGGGATCGAATAATGGGAGGATTCATCATGACAAATCTGGAGAAGTACAACAGCATTCTGAAACGTGACTTAGCGGTGAGGGACGAAGACCTGAACGATGAGCGGCTTCAATATAACAATACGCCGAATTGGGACTCAATCGGGCATATGGATATGGTCTCGGATATGGAAGAAGCGTTCGGCGTACAGTTCGAGACGCTGGATATCATGTCCTTCTCAAATTATACCGCGGGTATCGAGATCCTGCGAAAGCTTGGCGTTCAGCTATGATTTTCTCAATTGACAAAACAGAGCCATCACGCGCGGCGCTTCTCGCGGAGAACGGGCAAGTCGTGACATACGGCGAGCTCACGCGGCATAGCGCGCGGATTGGAGAGATGGCAGGCGGTAAGTGTCTCGTTTTTTGTCTATGCGCGAACAGGCCCGGGTCCGTAGTTGGATACACGGGCTTTTTATCGTCCGGTATTGTTCCGCTTCTGTTGGACGCGAGAATCGACGATGGAATACTGGAACGTTTTCGCGAATTGTATCGGCCGTCTCTTTTCTGGGTGCCCGAAGAAATCGAAATTCATGACGCGAAGCGGATCTACGCGGTTTTGGGCTACACGCTCTGGAAGACAGAAGAAGCGCCGTATCCGTTACATCCGGATCTGGGGCTTTTGCTCGCGACTTCGGGAAGCACGGGAAGCCCTAAGCTTGTTAGACTCAGCGTCAGGGGCGTGGAGGCGAACGCGGCGGCGATACGGGAATATCTTGGCCTGACGGAGATGGAGCGCCCGATCACGACGCTTCCCATGAACTATTCCTACGGTTTATCCATCTTGAACAGCCATCTGTTGGCCGGCGCGCAAGTTCTTCTGACGGAACATGGCATGGTTCAAAAAGAATTCTGGGACTTTTTTATAAGCGCGGGAGCGACCAGCTTCGGCGGCGTTCCTTATACCTATGAGATTCTGCGTAAGATGAGATTTACCAGGATGTCGCTGCCGAGCCTGCGAAGCATGACACAGGCAGGCGGTCATCTGCCGGAAGCCCTGCAGAAGGAGTTCGGGGAGTGGGCCGCCGGGCGGGGCGTACGTTTCTATGTTATGTACGGACAGACAGAGGCGACAGCCCGGATGAGCTATATTCCGCCGGAGAAATGCCTGAATAAGATCGGAAGTGTCGGACGGGCGATAACGGGCGGGGCGTTTCATCTGATAGACGCGGCGGGGAATGTCATTGAGAATCCCGGGGAAGTCGGCGAGCTGGTATACAGCGGCCCGAACGTATCTCTCGGTTACGCGGAGAACACGGAGGACCTTGGTAAAGGCGACGAGCGCGGAGGAGTTCTGCGTACCGGCGATTACGCGAAAAGAGACGAAGAGGGCTATTATTATATTGTGGGCCGCGCGAAAAGATTTATCAAGCTGTATGGCGTAAGAGTCAGTCTGGACGAATGCGAGAAGCTTCTTAAAGAACGGTTCCGGGACGCGGATTTCGCGTGCGCCGGCGCGGATGATCATTTGATTATTTACGCGACAAAGGAGGAAACGCGGACACCTTCTGAGGAATATCTGGCTTCGACGACACGCTTGAACCGAAAGGCGTTTCAGTGTAAGGTGATCAACGCGATTCCGCGTAATAAAGCGGGCAAAATCCTTTATAGCGAGCTTGGGGGGACGCGGGATGAACAGGATACATTTTGAGAACGGGCCGTATTCGCTTTCCCATGAGGAAAAAGACCGGCTCCTGACGGAGAGTCTTCTGGAGCTTACACTTTACCATGGGGAGCGCTGCCCGGAATATGGCAGAATGCTGAAGGCGTTACGCTTTGACCCGGACATTGTAAAAAGCCCGGCCACGATACCGTTTCTGCCGGTCAGCCTGTTTAAGAAGCTCAGACTCAGCAGCCTGGACGCTTCGGAATTGTTTAAATCCGTGACATCTTCCGGGACCTCGGGTCAGGCGAGATCCCAGGTCGTTCTGGATGGCGAGACAAGGACGCTTCAGCAAATGGCTCTGACGCGAATCGGCGGTGATTTTCTGGGTTCGCGCCGCTTACCGATGCTTATTATAGACAGCGAGGCGACCGTCCGTAAAAGAGATCATTTTTCCGCCAGAACAGCCGGCATTCTCGGATTCTCGCTTTTTGGCTCGAGAAGAGTATTCGCTTTGAATGAGGATATGACGCTTAATCGGGAAATCGTGAAAAGTTTTCTGAATCAGTATGGGAACGAGCGCTTTTTGATCTTCGGTTTTACGTATATGGTCTGGCAGAGCCTGTTTCTGGAGCTCGCGAAAACGGGAGAAACGATTGACGCGGGAAACGGAATTCTTTTTCATGGCGGCGGTTGGAAGAAGCTTCAGTCCCAGGCCGTCAGCCGCGAGGAGTTTCGGCGCTGCCTCGCCGGGAGCTGTAATCTTACGGAAATTCATGATTACTATGGTATGGCGGAGCAGGCCGGCAGTATTTTTGTCGAGTGCGCTTATGGGCATCTTCACGCCTCGGATTATTCAGAGGTTCTGTTTCGAAGGGCGAGGGATTTCTCGCTCTGTGACGTGAAAGAGAAGGGAATCATCCAGGTGTTGTCCATCTTGCCGAGAAGTTATCCCGGGCACAGTCTATTGACGGAGGACGAAGGAACGCTTTTGGGAGTCGATGACTGTCCCTGCGGAAGAAAAGGCGCTTATTTTTCCGTGGAAGGACGTCTCGCGAACGCGGAGCTAAGGGGGTGTAGTGACACATATGCGGCAGGTATTCGATAAAATCACGTTTCTGTCAGGCTCCCCGGAGTTACTGGAGGAGATGCCGTCTCTGCCGTCACTTCGGCCTTTTGATCCGAAAACCATTGACTTTCTGGACGAGGTCAGCGCGCGGATCCGGAAGCTTGAGAATATTCGCTCGATGCCGGACGCGGCGGCGTTCGGCTTTTGGTGCGGCCGCTCCTCGCTCGCGAGGGCGCGGAAAGAAATAGACGGGGATTTTACGCGCTCTCTGGGCCGTGGGCTGGCGCTCCACTTCGCGCCGTCGAATATTCCGCTGTTGTTCGCCTTCTCGATGGCGGCGTCTTTGCTGGCGGGATGCCCGACGGCGGTACGGCTGCCGAGTAAAGAGACCGGACAAGAACGGGTCGTGATCGGAATATTAAATGAGGTTCGCGGCAAGTTTCCGGAATATGGCTGTCGAATCGCGCTTTTCCGTTACGCGAAGGATCCGGAGATCACGGACGCGCTTTCCGCGATGTGCGATGTCCGCGTGATCTGGGGCGGCGACAGCTCTGTTTCGGAAATCCGGCGCTCGCCGCTTCCGCCGTTAAGCTATGATATCACCTTCGCCGACAGGAGCTCCGCGGCGCTGATCGAGTCGAGAGCGGTCCTGGAAACAGAGAATCTGACGTCGCTCGCGAAGAAATTTTATAACGACACGTATCAAAATGATCAGAACGCATGCTCCGCTCCGAGAATTCTCTTTTGGGCCGGCTCGCGCGAAGACACAACGCTCGCGCGGGAACGGTTCTGGAAAGCGGTCCGCGAAATCGCGCTGCCGCTCTATGAGGTACCTCCTGTGACAGCGGTCAACAAATACGCCATGGAGCTGCGGATGGCCGCGGATGGCCCTGGCAGCGTGATTGAGGGAAACGATAATGTCGTCAATCGTGTCTGGATGGACACGCTCCCGGAGACGGTGTGGGACTATACCGCGCCGGGTGGTTTGTTTATAGAGTCCGGAGGGAAAAGCCCGGACGGGATGCTTCCGATTCTGACCAAACATTGTCAGACGATCTGCTGTTATGGGAAGAAAAGCGCGGAGCTTCTGAGCGAAACGATCGCGCGGCGCGGAATCCGAGGCGTTGATCGTCTGGTCCCGATTGGCCGGGCGCTTGATTTTTCGCTGGTCTGGGATGGTCATGACCTGATTCGGGCCATGAGTCGGAAAATTACGATCATGTGAGGAACAGATATGATTTTTAGAGTTGAAAGTAACGGCCGCTCACTTTATTGCTCGAAAGCGGGAGAGGGAGAGCTTCTGCTGCTGATCCACGGCGTTGTCAGCGATAGCGATTATTTCGCCGACGCGGTGTCCTGGCTGAGCGGAAATTACACAGTGGTGACCTATGACAGAATCGGCTATACGAGAAGCGAGGCTTCCCCGGGCGAGGATTATTCCGTGTCCGCGCAGGCGGAGGACGCGGCCAGGATCATACGTTTTCTGGGAATGGGACCGGCGCTTGTCGTCGGTTGCAGCGCGGGTGGCATTATCGCGCTTGAGCTCGCGAGAAAGCGCCCGGAGCTTGTCAAAAAGCTTCTCCTGCATGAGCCGCCGCTCGGCGCCGGAGAGGAACCCGCGAAGAGACTCTCGGAGTGGCGCGGGACGCTGCGCGAGGACGCGGACGAGAAAAGACCTGTACGCGCCATGATTCATTTTATCAAGGCGCTTGGCGGCGTGGACAAAAGAGCGCCGAAACGCTCGCTGGAAGCCCAGAAGAGAGATCTTGAGAATCTGGATGTTTTCTTATACCATGAAATGGAGGACATGCTGAGCTATCTGCCGGAGAACGCGGGGAAAATACATTTACGGATGCCCTGTTTCATCGCCGTCGGGGAAAAAGACGAAGGCGGCCTTTTCGCGGGCGCGGCGGCGGATACGGCGGATCTGCTTTCGGCGACGCTTCTGCGAGCGCCGGGGTATCATAATTTCGCCAGTGAGCTGCCGCGTGATTTCGCTGTCTTCGTGACAGGCGTCATGAATTTAAAAACAGAATCAGGGGATCGGAAAACTTTATAAGCGAATCGCGTCAAAACGCGGTATGATATAATAAGTATCAGAAGACTTGCGTAAAGGAGAATAAAGTCATGAAGAAAATCAGACAATTCTTTTTACCGATTATTCTAGCGTTATGCGTGACAATGTCTCTGAACGGTTGTACGCCGTCGAATTCCGCTTCTGTTTCCAAAGGCGCGGGGACGACGACCGAAAGCGGGCAGAGCGCGGAAGCCGCAAAGGGGGATTCCGCGTCGGAAACGCCGGCCGCGGAAGAGCCGGAAGAAAGCGCTCAGACGGAAACGCCCGCGGAGAGCGCGCCGCCGGCGCCGGTATCCATGGACCAGATTCCCGCCTATTCCGGATCGCCTTATGTCGCGGTCAATAACAATGTTCCCGGGTTCGCGGACGCGGATCTTACGACAACGCCTTTTGAGAATTACAGCGAGCTTGACAGTCTCGGAAGATGTCAGACAGCCTACGCGGATGTCTGTACGGACACGATGCCGACAGAGCCGAGAGGCGAGATCGGTTCCGTCAAGCCTTCCGGATGGCATACCGTGAAATATGACAATGTAGATGGGAAGTATCTTTACAACCGTTGCCATCTGATCGGCTATCAGCTGACCGGTGAGAACGCGAACCCAAAGAACCTGATCACGGGCACGCGTTATCTTAATATTGAGGGAATGCTGCCCTTTGAGAATATGGTGGCGGATTACGTAAAGGAAACGTCTAACCATGTGCTTTACATGGTCATACCGATTTTTGAGGGAGACAATCTGGTCGCGTCCGGTGTCGAGATGGAAGCCGAATCGGTCGAGGACAAGGGAGACGGCGTGTCTTTTAACGTTTATTGCTATAATGTTCAGCCCGGAATCACGATTGACTACGCGAGCGGCGAAAGCGCTCTCGCGGAAGAAAGTCAGGCGGACACATCCGACGCGGCGGAGGTCGAAGCCGACGCGGAAAGCCCGGCGGCATCTTCCGACACGACGGAGAGTACATACATCCTGAATACGAATACGCGCAAATTCCACAGGCCGGGATGCTCCAGCGTGGGCAAGATGAGTGAGAAAAATAAGCAGACTTACACGGGTACCAGGGACGAGTTGATCGCGGAAGGTTATTCACCGTGCAAAATTTGTAATCCATAAGGATTTGAGGAGGATTTATGTTTTTGTGCCGTGGTAAGAACCGATTAATATTTATTGCTTTGATTTTGATTTGTCTGTTAGCTGCCGGCTGCGCGGACAGCGCTGACACAGCTTCGGGACGTCACGAGGACTCCTCGTTTCCGGAAGCGGACAGCGCCGCGAGCTCGGAAAGCGGCGAAGTAAGCGCGGCCGCGGACCAGCCGACGGACACGTCAGCCGGGGAGACGGACACGACTGCTGCCGAGACAGCGCCCGCTTCAGATACGGGAACGGAAGACACTTCCGCGGGGCAGACATCTGTTTCCTCTAATGGAATTCTGGTCGCGATCGATCCCGGTCATCAGGCGAACGCGAACAGCGAGACGGAGCCGATCGGACCGGGAGCCTCTCAGAAGAAACCGAAGGTCGCTTCCGGAACGTCCGGAGTCGTCACCGGAATCCCGGAGTATGAGCTGAACCTAGCTGTCTCGCTGAAGCTGCGGGACGATCTGCGGGCGAGAGGTTATGAAGTCCTGATGATCCGCGAGACAAACGATGTGAATATCAGTAACGCGGAAAGAGCGGAAATGGCGAATTCCAGCGGAGCCAGTATTTTTATCCGGGTTCACGCGAATGGGGACAACAGCTCATCCGCGAAAGGCGCGCTCACGATGTGCATGACAGCCTCAAACCCCTATAACGCCGGACTTTATAAACAAAGCCGGTATTTGTCGGATTCCGTGCTTAACGGGCTTCTGGCGTCGACCGGCGCCGCGAGCAGGGGCGTGATCGAGACAGACACCATGAGCGGTATCAACTGGTGCCAGATTCCGGTTACGATTGTCGAGATGGGCTTTATGTCCAACCCGGAGGAAGATCAGCGGATGGCGACGGACGATTACCGAAATCAGATCGCCTCGGGTATCGCGGATGGCGTGGACACGTATTTTCGCTGATCCGGTCTATCAGTCGTTTTTTTCACAAAATAACCATATTTACCTGTTATGATAATCACAAAAGAATAGATTTCAGGAGGCGCGTCATGGATAAGAACTATAAAATTCTGGTGGTGGATGATGAAAGCCGTATGCGTAAGCTGGTTAGGGATTTCCTCGAAAGAGCCAATTATCAGGTCATTGAGGCCGGGGATGGAGAGGAAGCGCTGGAACGATTCTATGATAATAAAGACGTGGATTTGATCATATTGGACGTTATGATGCCCAAGATGGACGGATGGCAGGTTTGCCGCGAAATACGCGAAAGTTCCAAAGTGCCGATTATTATGCTGACGGCGAGAACGGAAGAAAGAGACGAGCTGCAGGGCTTTGAGCTGGGCGTGGATGAGTACATTTCAAAGCCATTCAGCCCGAAGATTCTGGTCGCGAGAATTACGGCTGTTTTGCGGCGCGTCAACGGCGAGGCGGCGGAAGAACAAATCGACGCGGGAGGAATTCTGATCAACCACACCGCGCACACGGTACGGGTCGATGGGAAACCAGTTGATTTAAGCTTTAAGGAATATGAGCTTTTGACCTATTTTGTCGAGAACCAGGGTATTGCCCTTTCCCGGGAGAAAATTCTGAATAATGTCTGGAATTACGATTACTTCGGAGACGCCCGAACCATTGACACACATGTAAAAAAGCTTCGCGGCAAGCTGGGTGATAAAGGGGAGTACATTAAGACAATCTGGGGCATGGGATACAAATTTGAGATCGATTGAGGTATAATATGCGTTTGAGAAAATCTCTGAAAAAATCTCTGAAAAAGCAGATGATCCTGATTTTTCTGGGCGTTATCGCGCTGGTCGTCGTGACAAGTTTTATCATTAACAGTCAGTTTCTGGAGAAATATTATATAGTTAATAAACAGAAAACGCTTGTGAACGCTTACAGTGAGATCAACTCCGCGATCGGGACGAAAGACGTTGACACGGATGAGTTCCAGCTCAAGATCGAGAAGGTCTGCGCGGCCTCGAATATTTCAATCTACGCGATTGATACCTCGGGGAACGTTTATTTGAGCAGCAGCACCGACGAGGGCATGTTGCGAAACCGCCTTCTGGCGCATATCTTCGGAACGGAGGTCACGCCGCCGAGTGATATCGATCAGAACGGGACTTCTTCCGACAGCTCCGGTTCTGACACGACGAAACCGGATAAGAGCTCCCATGAGACGGAAACGGTTCTGGAAGAGACTGAGAATTATCAGCTGATCAAATCGACAGACGAGCGGATGGACTCGGAGTATCTGGAGATGTGGGGCAAGCTGCAGGATGGAAGCATGTTCGTGATGAGGACGCCGCTTGAGAGTATCCGCGAAAGCGCCGTAATCGCGAATCAGTTTCTGATCTACGCCGGACTGGTAGGCCTTGTCTTAGGCGGTATACTTGTACTCTTTTTCGCGAAGAAGATCACGAAGCCGATCAATGAGCTGGCAGAGCTCTCCAATCGCATGGCGGAGCTGGATTTTGACGCCAGATACACCAGTGGCGGAAAGAACGAGATCGGCGTTCTCGGCGAGAATTTTAATAAGATGAGCCAGAATCTGGAAAAGGCTATTTCCGATCTGAAAACAGCGAATCTGAAGCTGCGTAACGATATAGAAGAGAAGGAAAAACTGGAGAAGACAAGGTCGGAGTTCCTGGCGAATGTTTCTCATGAGTTGAAGACGCCGATTGCCCTGATCCAGGGATACGCCGAAGGACTTCAGGATAACGTGAACGACGATCCGGAGAACCGGGAGTTTTATTGTGAGGTCATTATGGACGAGGCTTCCAAGATGAATAAAATGGTACAGAATCTGCTCAGTCTGAATCAGCTGGAATTCGGCGCGGACGACACAATATTGAAGAGATTTGACATCACGGAGCTGGTAAAAGGTGTTATGCAGTCGAACGCGATCATGGCGAATCAGCAGGATATCAAACTGATTTTTGAGTGTGACGCTCCGGTATATGTATGGGGTGACGAGTTCAAAATCGAGCAGGTCATAACGAATTATCTTAGTAACGCGATTCATCACGCGAAGGATCCTAGGATTGTTACGGTAAGAATCATTCAGAGCGACACGAAGGCCCGAATCTGCGTTCACAATACAGGAGACGACATCCCGGAAGAGGACATCGATCATATCTGGGAGAAATTCTATAAGGTGGATAAGGCGAGAACAAGAGAATACGGCGGAAACGGCATCGGGCTTTCCATCGTGAAGGCGATTATGGAGACGCACGGACAGGCGTATGGCGTACGAAATGTGGACCATGGCGTCGAGTTCTGGTTCGAGTTGGACCGTAAATAAAGAATAAACTACAAAGGAAGGTATCAGGAATGATCGCGATTATAGACTACGACGCCGGCAATATTCGAAGTGTCGAGAAGGCTTTGCAATACCTGGGTCAGGAGACTTTGATTACCAGAGATCGTGAATCTATACTAAAGGCGGACAAAGTAATTCTGCCCGGTGTAGGTTCTTTTGGGGACGCGATGGGTCATATCCGGGCATATGGTCTGGAAGAAGTAATTCAGGAGGTCGTAAGGAAAGAAATCCCGTTTATCGGAATCTGTCTGGGACTCCAGCTTTTATTTGAGGAGAGCGAGGAGAGCCCGGGCGTTAAGGGCCTTGGTATCCTCAAAGGGAAAATCGCCCGTTTTCCGGATCAGGAAGGAATCAAGATTCCGCATATGGGCTGGAACTCGCTTTCTTATCCGAATCCGGGACGTTTATTCAAAGAAATCCCGGAGAATTCCTACGTGTATTTTGTGCACTCGTATTACCTGAAGGCGGATGACGAGAGTATCGTTACCGCGTCCGCGAAATACGGCGATGTTACAATACACGCTTCCGTGGAGAAGGACAATATTTTCGCCTGCCAGTTCCATCCGGAGAAAAGCGGGGAGACAGGCTTACATATTCTGCGTAATTTTATAGTTGTTTAGAGGGAGGACTTACATGTTTACAAAAAGAATCATACCATGTCTGGACGTGAACGCGGGCCGAGTCGTAAAAGGCGTTAATTTTGTCAATCTGATCGACGCCGGGGACCCGGTGGAAATCGCCGCGGCCTATGACAAGGCGGGCGCGGACGAGCTGGTGTTTCTGGATATAACGGCGTCTTCCGACGAGCGCGAGACAGTCGTGGATATGGTCCGCAAAGTCGCGGAGAAGGTTTTTATCCCGTTCACGGTCGGCGGCGGAATCCGTACAGTTGAGGATTTCCGGATGATACTTCGGGAGGGCGCGGATAAAATTTCCATTAACACCGCCGCGATCAACACGCCGGAGCTGATTTCGGAGGCGGCGGATAAGTTCGGCAGCCAATGTGTCGTTGTCGCGGTCGACGCCAAACGACGCGCCGATGGCAGCGGCTGGAATGTGTATAAGAACGGAGGCCGGATCGATGTCGGCCTGGACGCTCTGGAGTGGATTCGAAAGGCGGAGAAGCTTGGCGCCGGCGAGATTCTGCTAACGAGCATGGATTGTGACGGAACGAAGAATGGCTATGACATCGAACTGACCAGAGCGGTCGCCGACAGCGTTGGCATACCGGTCATCGCCTCGGGAGGCGCGGGGAAGCTTGAGCATTTCAAAGACGCTCTTACGGATGGAGGCGCCGAAGCCGCGCTTGCCGCGTCTTTGTTCCACTATAAAGAGCTGGAAATCCGGGAAGTGAAGCGATATCTGCGGGCGGAGGGCGTTTCAGTCCGCCTTTAATCAAGTATTACGCGTATAAAAATAACAGAGGGGGCATCTTGATGTCGGCGATCAGCAACGATTGGCTTACGCCGCTGCGGCCTGAATTCAGCAAGCCATATTACAAAGATTTATACACAAAGGTTTTGGAGGAATATCGGACAAGGAAGGTATTTCCGCCTTCGAGCGAGATTTTTAACGCCTTCAACCTGACACCGCTTTCCAAAGTTAAGGTCGTGATATTGGGGCAGGATCCCTATCACAACGACGGGCAGGCGGAAGGCTTATGTTTCTCTGTGAAGCCGGATGTGGAAATTCCGCCGTCACTTGTGAACATATACCAGGAGCTTCACGACGATCTGGGACTTAAAATTCCCAATCACGGCTCTTTGCGCAAATGGGCGGATCAGGGCGTGCTGCTTCTGAACACGGTTCTCACGGTCCGGGCCCATCAGGCGAACTCGCACAGAGGAATCGGCTGGGAAGAATTCACGGACGCGGCAATCCGCGCGCTGAACGAGCAGGACAGGCCGATGGTGTTTATCCTTTGGGGCAGACCCGCCCAGAATAAGAAGCCGATGCTCACGAACCCGAAGTTCTTGATTCTCGAAGCGCCGCATCCAAGTCCCTTATCCGCTTACCGGGGATTCTTCGGCAGCAAGCCGTTCAGTAAAACGAACGATTTTCTGAAGGCCCATGGGATTGAGCCGATTGATTGGCAGATTGAGGATATATAGAAGATTCAGTTTAAATAGTGGTCAGCCGTTCTGGCGCGAATGATTTTTACAGAAACGGCCGACCATCTTTTTAATGTAACCGCGGGAAGAGAACATTATAATAAAAGTAATTTATTAAGCCGTGACAGAGACGTCAGGTTTACGCGATTTCATGCCTTGGGGCGGCGGAAAGGACAGGTCATAAAAATGGGACTGTTTAAAAGAGCCGGGCGACAGAGCCGGGAAGACAACGAAGCTTTACAAGAGGCGGAAACAGGGAACATGGCGCCACTGTTCCAGCTGGCGACGCGAGTTTTGTCTGAAGGTAAGGATCGTGAGAAAGCGAAGGACTATCTCATTACCGCGGCGAGCGGAAGACACCGGCCATCGGCGGGCTTGTTGTTCGCCGTGTTTGGCGCGGCGGACTTCCTTTTAATAGCGCCTGCCCAAATGGCGGAGGCGCCCGAAACAGCCGCGAAGCTCGAAGAGGCCTCCAGAAATGAAAAGGAAAAGGATCTTGACACCGCCAATCGAATCTGGCTGTCGCTCGCCGAGGAAGGCGTTGCCGAAGCCCAGTATAATCTCGGTTACAGTCTGGACACGGGCGAAGGACTGGAGAAAACGCCGGCGCTTGCCCTGTTCTGGTATGCCTGCGCCGCGTCGCAAGGCCACATTAAGGCGATGTTTCGCCTGGGTCATCTCTTTGACGCGGATAGCGTATTGAAAGAATTGGTCAATGCCGCGGTTTCCGCCGCCTGGTATCAAAAAGCGGCGGAGCTCGGGCATCCGCGCGCGGCCGCCTTCCTGGGATTCGATTTTGAAAACGGTGAAGGCGTTGAAAAGAGTCTTGAGGAAGCTTTGAAGTGGTATCGGATTGCGGCGGAACACGGCGATTCGGTGGGCATGTATAGTTTAGCGGTTCAATATCAACGCGGAGAGGGCGTCACGCGGGACTTGTCAGAGGCGGCCCGGCTCTACCGCGCGGCCGCCGAAATGGGACATATTAAGTCTCAGTATTGTCTGGGCAGTATGCTTCTTTCCGGAATGGGTGTCGAAAAGGACCCGAAAGAAGGTTTGAAATGGATACGCCGGGCAGCCGAAAACGGCGACGCGGAGGCAGAGGCAGCGCTTGGCGCCGAGCTTGAGAGTGGAGATAATATTGACAAAAATATTTTCGAAGCCGCGAAATGGTACATAGCCGCGGCGGAGCAGGGAGAAGCGACCGCGACGCGTAATCTTGGTGTTTTGTGTTTGACCGGTAATGGCGTGGAACAAGACTGCGTAAAGGGCACAGAGCTTTTACGGCTTTCCGGCGAGGCCGGCGCCGGCGCTTTCCGCGTAGGGCTTTGCTACGCCGCCGGGGAAAGCGTGGAGCGAAACTACGCCGAGGCGGCGAAGTGGTACAAAAAGGCCGCGGAGTGGGGCGATGGCGATGGCGCTTATGAGCTGGGAAATTGTTATCACTGTGGGCGCGGTGTGCCCTCAAGTGACGCGAAGGCGTTTGAGTGGTATCAAAAAGGAGCGGCGTTGGGAAACGTAGAAGCAATGTACAAGGTCGGCGAATCCTTAACGTACGGCTTCGGCGTAAAGGCGGACAGGACTAAGGGCATCGAATGGCTCCTCAGGGTCGGACAGGCCGGCTCAGCCGCGGCTTACTCCTCTCTGGGCGATATCTATTCTTCGGAGTTAAGTTCAGAGCGTGACACGGAAAAAAGCATGGAGTATTATGTAAAGGCCGCTGAACTGGGCGATAATCAAGCGATTATAGAAGTGGTCTCTCTTTTAATGAGCGGCAATCTGCCGGAAAAATACCGGCAGAAGGCAATTCCATGGTTCAGGGCGTGGCTTGGCGCGCTGAAACGCGGGGATTACATACATTTTGGAGGCTTTATCGAGGAAGGGGAAAAGTATCCGCTTCGCTGGATTATTCTGGACAGGGATGGCGAAAGGCTGTTGCTGATCAGCGAGCATATCCTGCTTAAGCAATGTTACTATTACAACGCGGATATGAATAAGCTTGACGCGACGTGGGAAACAAGCGATCTCCGAAAAACGCTCAATTCCGATTTCCTGGAGGATAATCAACGATTTTCAGATGTGGAAAGAGAAATGATCGCGGAGACCACGCTTTCTAATCCGGATAATCCCATCTTTCATACACCCGGCGGCCGGGACACGGTAGATAAGGTTTTTCTGCTAAGCGTCGAAGAAGTTCTTCGGTATTTTTCCAAAGGAAGAAGAAAGCCGGAGCTAGTGGCTTTAGAAGAGTATGACGACGACAGTATTCCCAGCTACTATCTAATGGATGATGAGAATAGCGTTTGTACGGTAGAACATTATCTCACCGGTGAGAGAGGCTGGTCCTGGTGGCTGCGCTCGCCGGGCCGCGAGGCGGACAGTGCCGCCGTTATGCGCGTAATTTCGTATTCTTCGGGGGCGATATCTCTTAAAGGCGATATAAATAACGAAAAAATTAACGGCGTTCGCCCGGCATTGTGGATTGACCCGACGCTGCTAAAATAATGTGAATCATCACTTGCTGGTTTGCGCGGCATATCGAGAATCTTGGCTCAGCCACACGAATCTTTCCGGAATAATCTGACAGAATATAACAAGAAGCATGACGTTTTGTCATGCTTCTTGTATGTTAACCATATTGGAAGATGTAACATTAAAACTTCCGTACGCCCATACGTGTTTATGGGGCGCTATCTTATTTCAGGTTCTTATTCGCGGCGCTGAGCATGAGTTTGATACGGTTCAGCTGGTTGACTTCGCTGGCGCCGGGGTCGTAATCGATCGCCACGATATTCGAGCCAGGGTATTCGTGGCGGATTTTTTTGATTACGCCTTTTCCTACGATGTGGTTCGGGAGGCAGGCGAAGGGCTGCGCGCACACGATATTGGGAGCGCCGTTATGAATCAGTTCCATCATCTCGCCGGTGAGGAACCACCCTTCACCGGTCTGGTTGCCGATTGAGACGATGGGAGTCGCCATTTTGGCGAGGTTCTCTATATGAGCAGGCGGATCGAAGTGTTTGCTCTTCTCGAACGCTTTTCTCGCGGGCGAGCGAAGCCACTCGGTAGCCCGGATTCCCCACGCGCAAAGTCTCGCGTTCTTCTTGGTGGATCCAAGGTTATTGTCCGCTTTGAACCCTGTATTGTAGAAGCAGTAGAGCAGGAAATCGATCAAATCGGGCACGACCGCTTCCGCACCTTCCCTCTCGAGGAGGTCCACCAGGTAATTGTTAGCCGCCGGCAGGAATTTTACCAAGATCTCGCCTACGATACCGACACGGGGTTTCTTAATATCTTTACGGGGCAGATTGTCAAAGTCATTAATAATCGCTTCACAGAGTTTTTTAAAGCCATGGCGGGAAGGATGCTTTTTCGACAGAAACTTAATGGTCTCGTCTTCCCATTTGTGGTGAAGCGCGTTCGCGGCGCCCGGTTCCAGCTCATAAGGGCGTGTCGCGTAGAGGCAGCGCATCAGCACATCACCGATCACCGCCGCGTAAATACCGCGGACAGCCAGTATCGGCGTGATTTTAAATCCGGGGTTCGACTCTAATCCCGCGAGATTCGCGGAAATGACCGGAATGTGAGAGTAACCGGATTTGTCGAGAGCTCTGCGGATGAAACCAATGTAGTTCGAGGCTCTGCAGCCGCCGCCTGTCTGCGTGATGATGATCGCGAGTCTGTCCGTGTCATACTCACCGGAGAGAACGGCCTCCATGATCTGGCCGACAACCATAAGGGAAGGGTAGCAGGCGTCGTTATTGACGTATTTAAGGCCGATGTCGACCGCTTCCTTATTGTCGTTCTGAAGCACCTTGAAATTGTAGCCGGAGATCTGGAACGCCGCCTCGATCAGCTTGAAATGGATCGGCGACATCTGCGGGCAGAGAATCGTGTAATTCTTCCGCATTTCTTTGGTAAATGGTATCTTATAAATCGAGGAGGGCTGAATCTCCCGTTTCGTTTTATTTTCTTCCCGGATACGAATCGCGGATATGAGCGAGCGCACGCGGATACGGGCGGCGCCAAGGTTGTTGACTTCGTCAATTTTCAGGCAGGTATAGATCTTGCCTGAGTTATTCAGAATATCGCAGACCGCGTCGGTCGTAACGGCGTCCAGACCGCAGCCGAACGAATTGAGCTGAATCAAATCCAGATTATCGGTCGTTTTCACGTAATTCGCCGCGGCGTAAAGCCGGGAATGATACATCCATTGATCCATTACGATCAGAGGACGTTCCACCTCCTGAAGATTCGATATGGAATCCTCGGTCAGAACCGCGATGCCATAGGACGTGATCAATTCCGGAATGCCGTGGTTGATCTCGGGGTCAGTATGATAAGGCCGGCCGGCGAGAACGATGCCGTGACGCCCTGTTTTCTTCAGGTAAGCGATAACCTCCTGGCCTTTATTGTACATATCGCGGCGATACGCGCCCATCTCAGCCCAGGCTTTGTCGACAGCTCGGATCAATTCTTCTCCATTGATGTTAAAAGGATCGCAAATGGAAGATTCCAGGCCGGCGAGAATCGTGTCGCGGCTCGCGAGCGAGAGGAAAGGATTCATGAAACGAACCTGACCACTCGTGATCTCATCCACGTTGTTCTTAATGTTCTCCGCGTAGGATGTGACGATCGGGCAGTTATAATGGTTGTTGGCGTCCTTGAATTCCACGCGCTCGTAAGGAATGCAGGGATAGAAGATAAAATCCACATTCTGCTCGATCAGCCATTTGATATGGCCGTGCGCGAGCTTCGCGGGATAGCATTCCGACTCGCTGGGAATCGACTCAATGCCCATTTCGTAAATTTTGTGCGTCGAAGGCGGAGAGAGAATCACGCGGAAACCAAGATCCGTGAAAAGCGTGTACCAGAACGGATAATTCTCGTACATGTTCAGAACGCGCGGAATACCTACCGTTCCTCTGGGCGCGTCCTCCGCGGCCAGACTCTTATAGGAGAAAAGTCTCTCATTTTTATAATCGAAAAGATTCGGGATGTTGTCCTTGTTCTTGACTTTGCCGACGCCTCTTTCACAGCGATTGCCGGAAATGAACTTCCGCCCGTCACTGAACTGGTTGATGGTAAGACGGCAATTGTTCGCGCAGCCACCGCATTTCGCCATGGAAGTCGTGACTTTTAACGCCTGGATTTCCTCGATGCTCAGCATGGAGGTTCCCATACAGCCGTTAAAATGCGAGCGCGCGACCAAAGCGGCGCCGAAAGCGCCCATAATGCCGGCAATATCCGGGCGAATCGCCTCGCAGTCAGCGATTTTCTCGAAGCTTCTCAGGACAGCGTCGTTGTAAAAAGTGCCGCCCTGTACCACAATATGGCTTCCGAGACTGGACGCGTCGGAAACCTTGATAACTTTATAGAGAGCGTTCTTAATGACGGAATACGCGAGACCGGCGGAAATATCCGCGACGGACGCGCCTTCCTTCTGCGCCTGTTTTACCTTGGAGTTCATAAATACCGTGCAGCGCGTGCCCAGATCGATCGGGTGCTTCGCGAAAAGCGCTTCTTTGGCGAAATCCTGCACGCTGTAGTTCAGAGATTTCGCGAAGGTCTCGATAAAAGAGCCGCAGCCTGAGGAGCAGGCTTCGTTGAGCAATACGGAGTCGACCATCTGATCTTTTATTTTGATGCATTTCATGTCCTGGCCGCCGATGTCCAGAATGCAGTCTACCTTGGGATCGAAAAACGCCGCGGCGAAGTAGTGAGAAACCGTCTCGACCTCACCCTCGTCCAGCTTCAGCGCCGCTTTGATCAGCGCTTCGCCGTAACCGGTGGAGCAGGTACGGACGATGGTCGCGTTCTCCGGCAGAATCGAGTAAATTTCCTCGATCGAGCGGATCGCGGTCGAGAGAGGGTCGCCATTATTGCTGCTGTAAAAACTGTAAAGCAGCGTGCCATCTTCGCCGATCAGGGCAGTTTTGGTTGTGGTGGAACCCGCGTCAATTCCGAGAAAACAATTGCCGGAATAAGTTTTCAGGTCGCCTTTATTCACGATACGGGACCCATGGCGCTCGCTGAAAGCCTTATAATCGTCGTCTGAGGCGAAAAGAGGATCCATACGGGCAACCTCGAAATCCATGCGGATCTTACCCTCAAGCCGCTCCTTCATAGCCTGAAGGGTTGTGGTGACATCGTCCTTCGCGTTCAGGGCCGAACCGATCGCCGCGAAAAGATGCGAGTTTTCCGGCTCGATCGTGTGTTCCGCGTCAAGCTTTAAGGTACGGACGAAAGCTTTCTTCAGCTCAGGAAGAAAATGCAAAGGACCTCCCAGAAAAGCCACATGGCCGCGAATCGGCTTGCCACAGGCGAGACCACTGATTGTCTGGTTCACGACCGCCTGGAAAATAGAGGCCGCTAGATCTTCTCTGGAAGCGCCATCGTTGATCAGAGGCTGGATATCGGATTTCGCGAACACGCCGCATCTCGCGGCGATGGTATAAAGAGCGTGGTAATTCTTCGCGTACTCATTAAGACCGGCCGCGTCCGTCTGCAAGAGGGAAGCCATCTGGTCGATGAAAGAACCGGTGCCGCCGGCGCAGATCCCGTTCATACGCTGTTCCACATTGCCGCCCTCAAAATAGATGATCTTCGCGTCCTCGCCTCCGAGCTCGATCGCGACATCTGTCTGAGGCGCTGTTTTCTGAAGAGCGGTGGAAACGGCGATGACCTCCTGCGTAAAGGGAACGCCGAGATGGTTAGCGAGCGTAAGACCGCCGGAGCCGGTAATGACCGGGTGAACCGTGTAATCTCCGATTTCTCCGATCGCCTTGCCCAAAAGACTGGCCAGAGTATCCTGAATATTCGCGAAATGCCGTTCGTAATCCGCGAAAATGAGCTTGTCATTCTCGTCAAGAAGAGCGATTTTCACTGTGGTAGAGCCAATATCAATTCCAAGAGTATATTTAGTATTATTCATATAAGCGCGCCTCGCGCGTCCTCCTTTTATAATAAGAAAAAGTACTTATAATAGTTTGAGCCTTAATATTAATCACGATACATTATACGACAAGGTTTTTTGAAACACAATGTTCTTTTTTACGGACGTTGGTTTCACCGTCCGGTGTCATTGACAAAAGCGCGGGAACTCCTTATAATGATTAAATAGCGGCCTTTTCAGGCAAAAGCGCGGGAAACCGCGGAAAGGATTCTGACGATCTATATGGATTGGATAAGCAAATTAGAGAAGAAAATGGGAAGATACGCGATTAAGAATCTTTCCCTGTACATTGTGGGCGCGTACATCGCGGGGCTTTTGATCAGCTACGCGTCGCCCAGTTTTTACGCGAATTATCTCTCCCTCGATGTCCGGATGATTCTAAGAGGGCAGATCTGGCGTATTGTTACTTTTATCATCCAGCCGCCGACAACGAATATACTGTTCTTTATTTTCGCGGCGTATCTTTATTATATGATCGGCACGAGTCTGGAGAGGACATGGGGCGCGTTTCGTTTTAATCTGTATTATTTTTCCGGAATGCTGTTCCATTTTATCGGGGCGCTGATCGCTTTTGGCATTACATACCTCGCTACCGGAACCGGCGTCAGCTTCCAGATGGGAGCGGATTACCTGAATCTTTCGATGTTCTTCGCCTTCGCGGCGCTTTTTCCGGACGTACAGCTTTTATTGTTCTTCATTATTCCGATTAAGATCAAATGGCTTGCCATTATCGACGGGGCGTTTTTCCTCTATACGATCGTTCGAGGCTTCCTGCCCGCGTCTTTATTGGGAATTTCCGCGTATCAGCATTTCTACAATATGAATTACGCGATCGCCGCGGTCGTTTCCCTGCTGAATTTCCTGATCTTTTTCCTGACCAGTAAGAGTATGAGGCGGTTTTCGCCGAAGCAGGTCAAGCGGAAGAGACAGTATCAGAAGCAGGTAAGCCGTCAGAGCGTGAAGACTTATCCGGATGGCGCGCGTCATCGCTGTGAGGTTTGCGGGCGCACGGATATTACGAATCCGGAGCTGGAATTCCGGTATTGCTCGAAGTGTGACGGCGCGCATGAGTACTGTCAGGATCATTTGTTCTCGCATCAGCATATACATAATTAAATTGTAAGGGGTATACCATGAATAAGAAACCATTTGTTACCAAAGAACAGCTTGAGACTATCGCGGCGAAGTATCCGACGCCGTTTCACCTTTATGACGAGAAGGGCATCCGCGAGAACGCGGCGCGCCTGAAGGAAGCGTTTTCCTGGAATAAGGGATTCCGCGAGTATTTCGCGGTGAAAGCGACACCGAACCCGTTCCTGATTGAGATTCTCAAGGAATACGGATGCGGCTGTGACTGCTCGTCCTACACGGAGCTGATGCTCTCTGAGGCCTGCGGCATGAGAGGAGAGGATATTATGTTCTCTTCCAATGACACGCCGCCTCAGGATTTTAAGTACGCGCGCGAGCTTGGCGCGATCATCAATCTCGATGATATAACGCATATCGATTTCCTGGAGAAGGTCACGGGAGGAATTCCCGAGACGATCTGCTGCCGGTATAATCCGGGCGGCCTTTTCCAGCTCAGTAACGGAATCATGGATAACCCGGGCGACGCGAAATACGGCATGACGACCGAGCAGATCCTGGAGGCTTATAAAATTCTGAAATCGAAGGGCGCGAAGCGCTTCGGCATTCACGCTTTTCTGGCGAGCAACACGGTGACCAATGAGTATTATCCCGTGCTTGCCAAGGAACTTTTCCGTCTCGCTGTCCGGATCAAGGAAGAATGCGGCGTCGAGATCGCTTTCATCAACCTTTCCGGCGGTGTCGGCATTCCTTATACGCCGGACCAGAAGCCGAACGATATTATGGCGATCGGCGAGGGCGTGCGTAAGATGTTCGAGAAGATCATGGTGCCCGCGGGACTTGGCGACGCGGCTATCTATACTGAGATGGGACGCTTTATGATGGGCCCTTATGGCTGCCTTGTTACCAGAGTTGTTCACGAGAAGCATACTTATAAGGAATATGTCGGCTGTGACGCTTGCGCGGTCAATCTGATGCGCCCGGCGATGTACGGCGCTTATCATCATATTACCGTAATGGGCAAGGAAGACGCGCCGCTCGATCACATCTATGACGTGACAGGCTCGCTTTGCGAGAATAACGATAAGTTCGCGGTCGACCGTCATCTGCCGAAGATCGATGTCGGGGATCTTCTTGTGATTCATGACGCCGGCGCGCATGGCTTTTCCATGGGCTATAACTACAACGGCAAGCTTCGTTCCTCGGAGCTTCTTCTGCGGGAGGACGGCAGCGTGAAGATGATCCGCCGCGCCGAGAAGCCGATGGACTATTTCGCGACATTTGATGAATTCCCGATCTACGCGAAATTACAGGAAGAAGATAAGAGAAGCTTCTGATTTTAGTTGAAATTAATGAATTCATGTGTTAAAATGTAACTCGGCTGTGGGACATCCGCGGCCGAATTAAGCCGATGTGTCGGAACTGGCAGACGAGGCAGACTCAAAATCTGTTGGCGGCAACGTCGTGTGGGTTCGAGTCCCACCATCGGCATTTAGGTAGAGAACAGAGAAAGCCTAGGAACAGCGTGTTTCAAGGCTTTTTTACTGCTTAAAAACAATAAAACAAATAAAGGAGAACCAGTTATGGAGAATATCGATTTTACCAATTTGGATAACGTATTCATCAATCAGCATCCGCTCATTCAGCATAAGATTTCGATCCTTCGCGATAAGAGGACGGGGACGAATGAGTTCCGGGCGCTTGTGAATGAGATCGCCATGCTGATGGCTTTTGACGCGCTTCGCGATCTTCCAACCGAGGACATTGAGGTCGAGACGCCTCTGGAGAAATGTGTGACGCCTTTTATTTCCGGTAAGAAGATGGCGATTGTGCCGGTCCTTCGAGCGGGCCTTGGCATGGTCAACGGAGTGCTTAGTCTGGTCCCCAGCGCCAAAGTCGGCCATATCGGGCTTTTCCGCGACCCGGTCACGCATGAGCCGCATGAGTATTTCTGTAAGCTTCCAAAGAATCTGAAGCAGCGTACGATTCTCGTTGTCGATCCGATGCTCGCGACTGGCGGCTCCGGTTCCGACGCGGTCCGCGCGATCAAGGAGCGCGGCGGCGTAAAGATTAAATTTATGTGTATTATCGCTGCTCCCGAAGGTGTCAAAAAGCTTCATGAGGATCATCCGGATATTCAGATTTTCGTAGGGCATCTTGACCGAGAGCTCAACGAAGACGCTTATATCTGCCCGGGACTTGGCGACGCGGGAGACCGGATCTTCGGTACCAGATAACCTGTTAATAATACGCTTTCCTCAAGGACTGGCGAATCATAATGAATAAATACGAAATCGACATGACACACGGGCCGCTTCTGAGCAAGCTTCTGGTGTTCTCCCTTCCGCTGATTTTATCGAGCGTGCTGCAGCTTCTTTTTAACGCCGCGGATATTATTGTCGTAGGGCGCTTTACCGGCAGTGACGCGCTGGCGGCCGTTGGCTCGACCAGCTCGCTGATCAATCTGCTGACGAATTTGTTTCTCGGGCTTTCGGTAGGAAGCAATGTTTTGTTCGCTCGTTTTATCGGAGCGGAGGATAGGAAGAACGCGTCTCTTACGTTGCATACCTCCGTAGTATTGAGTATTGTGTGCGGGGCGCTTTTGACTGTGATCGGGCTGCTGTTCACGAAGCCGATTCTGTTACTCATGGGATCGCCCGCGAACGTAATCAATCTTTCTGCTCTTTATCTGCGTATATATTTTATCGGCATGCCGGCGACGCTTTTCTTTAACTTCGGAAGCGCGATATTGCGGGCGGTCGGAGACACGAAGCGTCCACTTGCTTTTTTGTCGGCGGCCGGAGGAATTAACGTTTTTCTGAATCTTTTCTTTGTCATTGTTTTTCATATGGGTGTCGCCGGAGTCGCTTTGGCGACGATCATATCCCAGACAATTTCGGCGCTTTTACTTCTTCGCTGCATGACACGCGAGGAGGGAGCGTGCCGGTTGGAATTCGCGAAGCTTCGAATAGATGGCGATAAACTGAAAGATATTTTAAAAGTTGGGATTCCGGCCGGATTACAGGGCGTTGTTTTTTCGATTTCGAACGTTCTGATTCAATCCTCCATTAACTCGTTTGGCTCTGTGGCGATGGCGGGAAACGCGGCGTCCGGAAATATCGAAGGCTTTGTTTACGTCTCCATGAACGCGTTTCATCAGACATGCGTTTCCTTTACCAGCCAGAACTATGGAGCGGGCAAAATCAACCGTGTTCCGAAAATACTGATTTATTGCCTTTTATGTGTTACCGTGACAGGGCTGATATTGGGAAATGGGGCCTATCTTTTGGGCAAGTCGCTCCTGAGTATCTATAATACGGATCCGGCGGTGATTTCGTATGGGGTTGAGCGTATGATGTACGTGTGTATTCCTTACTTTTTATGTGGAATTATGGACACGCTGGTCGGTGGAATTCGCGGTATGGGCTATTCGGTCGTGCCGATGATTTTCTCACTGCTGGGCGCCTGCCTGTTCCGTGTTATTTGGATTTTCACGGTTTTCGCCGGTAATCGTACACTTCCCACGCTTTATATTTCCTATCCGGTTTCCTGGGCGCTGACGCTGACGGCGCATTTGATTACGTATATCATCGTTTATCGTAAGATTTCCGCCAAATTTAAAAGGTAAAAACGTAATAAACTTGCTTTAAAACCTCCAAAGGTGTATGATACAAGCTTACAGAGCAGGAGGTGACTGGCATGGAACACGTAGAGTCGAAATTTGTCGTTGATAACAGTGATAAAGAAGAGTACATCAAGGAAATATTACGAATGTCAGACGAGCAATATAAAAAATTTCTGGAGAAGGCGAAGAAAACAAAGAAGGAAGATTAACATAACGAGATTATGTCATCTATAATATGAAGAAGTGAGCGAAGAGGTCGACACGCGAAAGCGCGCCGGCCTCTTTTGTACGCGGTTATTTCCCACTCAGATAGACTTTTACCTGATTGTCCTGAATTGTTTCCTGGTATTTCTCCGGAAGCTTGTCGGTGATCAGATAGTGAACGGCATTGAAATTCGCGACAGGGTATATCGCGATTTTATCAAATTTCGCGCTGTCGGCGATCAGATACCAGTCGCGGGCGATTGCCGGCAGGTGTCGGTATATATGAGTGGACACGATCGAGTCCACGGTCAGGCCGGCCTTGAGATCGATGCCGGAAACACTGGTAAAAGCCTTGGAAACATAGATATTATCAAGAAAAGTGTTTGGGTCCTCCGGGCTTGAGAACATGGTGGAAGCGTCGGTGGAAGTCACCTCGCCGCCGAGCAGGTAAACGCGGGCGTCCGTATGGAGCAGGTCGTTCAAGGCGGAGATGTTGTTGGTCACGACGGAAAGATTATGAAACCGCTCCAATAGCATGGCGAGATAACAGCATGTCTTCCCGGAACCGAGAAAGATGTTATCCCCGTCGTGAATCAGAGAACAGGCTGTTTCCGCGAGACGCGCCTTCACGGGATCCTCCATATGATCCAGAGAAGTGGGCAGAGCCCGGTCGGATAAAACCGCTCCTCCGTACACGCGGCTGGCGATCCCTTCCGATTCCAGCTTGTCCAGATCTTTACGAATAATAACGGCGCTGACATGAAAGCGCTCGCTTAGTTCTTTCACGGAAACTTCACGGCGCGTAAAAAGCGTTTTACGAATCTCATTCAGTCTGTTCGTCATAGAAATCATCCCCTTTTCAATCATCATAAACGAAACAAAACGAAATGTCAAACGAAATAAATAAAACCGAAACAAAGCGAAACTAGTAAGCCAATTTCGACGATGATATAATACAAATATCAGGAAACAAAACAGCGAAAGGAGACTCAAAATGATGAATTTTTCGCCGGATCGTCGAATTGAATTGACTGTTTGCGGCCGCGCGGGTATTGATCTGAACACTACCGCGGTCGGGCAGACGTTTGGGGAAATCCCTTCCTTCACGAAATCCGTCGGGGGCTCACCCGCGAACATTGTTCAGGGCGCCGCGAAGCTTGGCCTTAAGACGGGTTTCATCGGAAAAGTTTCACGCGATGGCATGGGAGAATATATTTTGGAAGTTTTCAGAAACAGAGGCATCGATACCTCGGGAATCGTGATCGATCAGACAGGAGCGAATAACTGCCTGGCTCTTACGGAAATCATCAGCGCGGAACAAAACGGCGCGTACGCCGCTACAGGAGACGCGTTTCATCATGGCACATATCTGTACCGCGGAAACACGGCGGATACCTTGATCACTCCGGCGGACATTTCCGAGGAACTGATCGCTTCCTCCGCTTCCATTATGGTATCCGGAACGGCTTTTTCACAGTCACCGTCCAGAGAAGCGATGTTCGAGATTCTAAGACTCGCGAAAAAGCATGGCGTACTTACCGTAATTGATCTCGATTACAGACCGTTCGGATGGAAATCCAAAGAAGAAACAGCCGAGTGTTACGAGAGAGCGACGGCCAGCTGCGATATTATAATCGGAAACCGCGAGGAGTTCAACGCGGTTGAGTATGTTTCGATGCCGGATAACAGAGACAACGAGAAATCCGCCCGGGAGACACTTTTAAAAGGAGCTTCCCTTGTGATCGTCAAGGATGGCGCGAGAGGTTCCTGGGGTTACACGGCGGATAAACCGGTAGTCCGCTGTCCCGCGATTCCAACGAAGGCAATTAAGAATTTCGGCTCCGGAGACGCTTTCGCGGCGGGATTAATGTTCGGTATATTAAGGAAAAAGGAACTGCTTTACGCTATGCGGCTGGGATCGGCCTGCGCTTCCATCATGCTGACGAAAATCAGCTGCAGCGAGGACATGCCGGATTATGAAACAGCGGAAACGTATCGGGAGGCCCATTTTGCGGAGGAAAAGAATGAAGTGGAATAAAGATTACGTAAAAGAAGCGTCCGAAACGGGAAGCGTGATCGCCGGATTTAATATTTTCGGCTTCGAGGACGCGAAAGCGGTGATCCGGGCAGCCGAAAGGCTGGATACGCCGGTGATTCTGATGATAAACAGGGACGCGAGAAGAGAGCTTGCTTTAAGGCACTGGTCCGCGCTTCTGAAATCCATGGCGGAATCCGCGGCGGTACCGGTCGATGTTCATCTGGATCACTGCGATGATCTGGACGTGATCCGGGAGGCGATCGAGAGCGGCTTTGACTCCGTGATGTATGACGGGTCGAAATTGCCGCTTCGGGAAAATATCGCGAATACCAATACGGTAATCCGATGGAGCGGGACGACAGGCGCGTTGGTCGAGGCGGAGCTTGGAATTGTGCCCTATGATGAGCTGGGGGAAACATATTCCCGCTATACATCTCCTGAGGAAGCCGCGATTTTAAGGAAAGAAACAGATGTTGACTGGCTGGCCGTGTCGGTCGGAAATATACACCGTCTGCTCGGAAGAAAAGCGAAGATCGATTTCGCGGCGCTTAAGGAAATCGAGAACGCCTGCGAGGGGCCTTTTGTGATTCACGGAGCGTCCGGGCTTACAACAGAAGATCTTTCGAGCCTGGCGGGCACAAAGGTAGGAAAAATCAATATCGGCACATCTTTGAGAAGAGCGTTCGGCGAATCATTAAGAGAACAGATCCTGGACAACCCGGAAATGTACGATCGGCTCGATTTGTTCAAGAATCCTGTTTTACAGGTAGAGGAAGCCGCTTATAACATTATGAAAATAGTCACAGCCAGGAGGAATGAAGGATGAAAATCGCTCAAAAACCCGATTTTGGGTACGGTTACACGTCAATAACAGAACTGGACGGCAAGCACAGCGAGTACTTGATGGATTTTGGCGTGCTGCGTCTAAAGCCGGACATGGAATTCACCGATGGGAAACAACTGGAACGCGTTTTTGTTCTTCTTTATGGAGAAATCGAGGTCGAGTACGATGGAAAGACCGTCCGCGGCAAACGAGCGACGTATACCAACGACACGATCTGGTGCGTCAATCTCCCGAAAGACACGAAAGCGGTCATCCGCGGTATCGCCGGGGACAGCGAGGTCGTGATCATCCGGACGGAAAATGAGAGAACCTTCGCGCCCGTTGTGAGAAGCGGAGAGCAAATTGTCGAGGAAACCAGAGGAAAAGGCTGTATGAACGAGGCGGGCACGAGAATCGTAAGAACCGCGCAGGACAAGCGGCTGACACCGGATTCCAATATCATGTTCGGCGAGGATATGCATTATCCCGGCAAGTGGTCCGGTTTTCCATCACATTCTCACGCGCAGCCGGAAATCTATTTCTATAAATTTTATCCGGAAAACGGGTTCGGGCTTTTACGGCTTGGTGACGAAGGCGTGCTTCTGGAACACAATGACACCGTTCTGATTGAGCCGAATAAGGTTCATCCGCAGGTAACGGCGCCCGGGTACGCGATGTATTATCTTTGGGCTATTCGTCATCTGGATGGGAATCCGTATCTGAAACCGGATTTCGAGGAGCAGCATCTCTGGGTAGAGAAGCCCGGCGCGAAATACTGGCCGGAAGCGTAAGGAGGAGAAAACAATGGGAGAAAAAATTCGCCTGACAATGGCGCAGGCGCTGGTCAAATTTCTCAATAACCAGTACATCAGCGTCGATGGCAAAGAAAGCAGATTTGTTCAGGGCGTTATGGGAATATTCGGGCATGGCAACGTCGTGGGTCTGGGGCAGGCGCTGGAGCAGTATCAGGACGAGATGCCCTATACGCAGGGCAAGAATGAGCAGGAGATCGCGCACGTCTGTGTCGCGTTCGCCAAGCAGAAAAAACGTCATGCTATATACGCCTGTACGGCTTCCATCGGCCCCGGCTCCCTGAATATGGTGACCGCGGCGGGTACCGCTTCCGTGAATCGAATCCCGATTCTGCTTCTGCCTTCCGACGCGTACGCGGACCGGCAGCCGGATCCCGTGCTTCAGCAATTAGAGCGTGATAGTGATTACTCCGTGACGGTCAATGACGCTTTCAAGGCGGTCAGTCGTTATTGGGACCGTATTCAGCGGCCGGAACAGCTGATGAACGCGGCGCTGAACGCGCTTCGCGTCCTGACGGACCCGGAGAAAACCGGCGCGGTAACGCTTTGCCTTCCGCAGGATGTTCAAGGAGAAGCGTATGATTACCCGAAAGCGTTTTTTGAGAAGAGAGTCTGGTACTCGGATCGGAAACCGGCAAGCGAGGACGCTGTGAAAAGAGCCGCGGACCTGATCCGTAAATTCAGAAAACCGATGATTATCTCCGGTGGCGGTGTCCGTTACAGTGACGCCGGTATCGAGCTGGAAAAATTCGCCGAGAAATACGGGATTCCTATCGCGGAAACGCAGGCCGGAAAAGGAGAAATCGCGCCAAACAACACTTTTTACGCGGGCTGCGCCGGAATATGCGGCACTTCCTGCGCCAATATTCTGGCAAAAGAAGCGGATCTTATTATCGCGGTCGGCACGAAGCTCAATGATTTTGTCACGAATTCCAAAGCGGGCTATTTGAACGCGGGCGGATTTGTCTCGATTAACGTAAGCCGTATGGACGCGTTAAAATTTGACGCGGTTTCCATTGTCAGTGACGCGAAGATGGGAGTTAAAGCGCTTACGGATGCTTTAGATGGATATCATTCGGATTACACGAACGAGATCGCTGAAATGAAGGCGTCCTGGAATAAAGAGCTTACGCGTTTGTCGGAAATCGAGGAGGAAAACGGCTTAAGTCAGACCCGCGTCCTTATGGAGCTACAGAAGCTTTTAAGCCCCGAGGACACGATTGTGTCCGCTTCAGGCAGTCTGCCCAGTGATCTGGAGCGCGTATGGAAAGTAAGACGTCCCGGCTCGTATCATCTGGAATACGGTTTCTCCTGCATGGGGTATGAAGTGTCAGGCGCGCTCGGCGTGAAGCTGGCGGAGCCGGAAAGAGAGGTCTACGCTTTTGTCGGTGACGGTGGGTTCCTAATGGGGCATTCCGATCTTCTGACCTCGATTCAGGAAGGCAAAAAGATCAATGTGCTGTTATTTAACAACAGCGGGCATCAATGCATACACAATCTCCAGAGATCACAGGGAATGGGAACTTTTGGCACGGAGTTCCGCTTTCGGGAAGAGTCAACAAAAGGTCTGACCGGCGGGTATGTTCCGGTCGATTACCCGGCGATTGCCAAGGCGTATGGCGCGAACGCGTGGCGCGTAAAATCGCTTGAGGAGCTCAAAGACGCTTTCGCCAAAAGCCGCGCCTCCAAGGTCTCGACATTGATCGAAATCGATGTCCTTCCGGGTACAATGACCGGTGGCTACGAAAACTTCTGGCGTGTCGGCACAGCCGCTGTGGCGGAAAAAGAATCTGTTCGCGAAGCGTACGAGAAACTGAATAAAGTCGTTGTAACTTTACGTAAATACTAATCAGGAGGAAAAGAGATGAACGTACAATTTGGATGCGCGCCCATCAACTGGACAAACGATGACCTGCCGTCATTGGGCGGAGAGCTGACGTATCAGCAGTGCCTCAGTGAGATGGCGCTTGCCGGTTATAAGGGAAGCGAGGGTGGATGTAAGTACCCCAAGGATTTTGACACGTTGAAAAAGGCGCTGGATCTTCGCGGCATACAGATCTGTAACATGTGGTTTTCGAGTCTTTTCACGACGTTTGAGAACGAGAAAACATATGAAGCCTTTGAGAAGCATATGGATTTTACGTATGGTCTCGGCGCCCGCGTGATCGGCGTAGGTGAGTGCGGCGTCACGATTCACGGAAACGAGAATATCCCGATCTTTACTGACGCTCCGGTACTAGGTGACGAGCAGTTCAAGAATCTGGCGGAAGGCCTGAATGAGCTGGGTCGACGCGCGAAAAGAAATGGAATGAGGGTTTGTTTCCACCCGCATATCGGAACGGGTGTTCAGACTCTCGCGGAAATCGATCGCCTGATGGACATGACAGATCCGGATCTGGTAGGCCTTCTGTTCGACACGGGACACCTTACGATCGCCGGCGAGGATCCGATTCAGGTTATTAAAAAGTATATCAACCGTGTCGCGCATATCCATGTTAAGGATGTCAGAGGTGAAGTCCTAAAGCAGGTAAAAGAAGGCAATCATAGTTTCCTCTGGGGTGTTAAGAACGGCATGTTCACCGTGCCCGGCGATGGAAACATGGTAGACTGGAATTCTGTCTTCGATGTATTGAAGGCAAGCGATTACAGCGGCTGGATCGTTGTGGAAGCGGAGCAGGATCCCGCGAAGGCGGATCCACTGGAGTACGCCCAGAAGGCGCGCGCGTTCATGAAAGAACAACTCGGCTGCTAGTTCTTCCAAAGGAGGAAGCGTCATGTTCAATGAGGAATTTCATCTGGATCAGCCAATCCGCTGGGGCATGGTAGGAGGCGGAAGGGGAAGCCAGATCGGGTACATTCATCGATGCGCCGCCACGCGCGATCGGCTGTTCGATTTTGCCGCGGGCGCGTTTGACATCAATCCCGCGAGAGGAGAAGAATTCGGCGTAAACATCGGAATTGACAAGGACCGTTGTTATCCGGATTATAAAACGATGTTCGCGGAGGAAGCCAAAAGAGAAGACGGTATTCAGGCTGTTTCCATCGCGACACCGAATTTTACGCATTACGAAATATTAAAGGCCGCGCTTGAGGCGGGACTTCACGCGGTTTGCGAGAAACCGCTATGCTTTACGACAGAACAGGCCAGGGAGCTTCTGGAGCTGTCCCGGAAACAGAACAGAATCGTGGGTATTACGTACGGCTATACCGGCGCCCAGATGATTCATCAGGGCCGCCGTATGATCAAAGAAGGACTTCTGGGAGAAATCCGGATCATCAACGCCTGCTTCGCGCATGGTTATCATTCCGCGGAAGTGGAGAAAAACGATCCGGGCACGAAATGGCGGGTCACGCCTTCTATGGCAGGGCCTTCCTACGTAATTGGCGATGTTGGGACACACGCGCTGTTTCTGGCGGAAACGTTTGCCCCTGAACTTAAAATCGAGCAACTCCTTTGCGCGCGGCAAAGCTTCGTGAAAAGCCGCGCGCCTCTCGAGGACAACGCTTTTGTGTTAATGAAATACAACAACGGCGCCATGGGCAATCTGTGGGCAAGCTGCGTGAACGCGGGGTCAACCCATCAGCAGAAAATCCGCGTGGTGGGGTCGAAGGCGTCTCTGGAATGGTGGGATGAGCATCCGAATCAACTGATTTTCGCCGAGCAGGGCAAACCGGTTCAGATTCTGGACCGCGGGCAAGGTTATCTCTATCAGGATGATGAGGCCATCAACTGTGATCGTATGGGCGGAGGTCACGCGGTTGGGCTTTTTGAGGCCTGGGCGAACGTGTATCATCGCTTCGCGGTAGCGATGTGCCGCGTCAACAAGGGCGAGAACGCGGAAGAGGTAAGAGAATCCATGTGGTTCCCGAATATACACGATGGCGCGAATGGAACAAAGTTCGTGGAAACCTGTGTAAGATCCGCCGATCTTGGCGGCGCGTGGGTTGATTATAATTAAGGAGGAGTCCCTATGATTAAGAAGGCGCTGCATACAAAATCTATATGGAAAAGCAATCTTTTAAGTGATATCCGTATCGCGAAGGAAGCCGGTTTCGGAGCGGTTGAAATGGCGGGAACGAAGGTGTGGGATTATATCGAGGCCGGCCGAACGACCGAAACGGTAAAAGAAACGCTTAAAAAGTATAATATGAAAATGATCAGTATCAACGATATCGCGAACGTGGAGCGGACGGACGACGACTCGATCGCCAGAATGCTTTATGAGACGGAGACACTTTCGGCGTTCGCGAAAGAAGTGGGATGCGATTGTATTCAGCTTGTGCCGCTTTGCGCGCTCGCGGGAAGACCGGAAGAGGAAATTATCCGTCTTACGGCGGATAATATTCGGAGAATCTGTGATATCGGAGCGAAATACGGGGTTCGTTTTCAGCTCGAGCCGGTCGCGTGGTCCCCAATCCATTCTCTGAGAACGACAAAAGCGCTGATTGAAGCGGTGGACAGACCGAATTTCGGAACTGTTATCGATTTCTGGCATCTTTGGTATGGCCGCGAGACAACGCTTGACGAAGTACGCGCGTTTGACCCAAATCGAATTTATCATATTCATTTCTGTGACGGAAAACACAATCCGGAGGGAACGGTCTGTGACGAGACGGTTCTTCGGGGCGGTTACGCCGGTGAAGGCGATATACCTCTGAAGGACTGGGTAGAAGCGGTTAAAGCGACCGGATACGACGGCTGGTGGTCTTATGAGCTGGTCAGCAAGGAACATTGGCAGTCTGACACAAAAGAAGTGGCGGAGAGGACAAGCGCGTTGTTGGATCAGTATTTAAATTAGTCGAAAGATCCGAAATGGCCGCGAGCTTTGATTTTTCCTTTTGAAAAGGCTATAATAATGTGACATAAGGAAACAAGAGGAGGCAGACTATGGAAGAATTACATTTATTAGCGGCGGAAGATTTCACGACAAACCCGTTTCAGGCGATCGGGAAGGATTTGATGCTGATCACAGCGGCTAAAGACGGCAAGGTCAACACGATGACCGCCGGATGGGGTGGCCTGGGCGTGATGTTTGGCAAGAACGCGGCGTTTATCGTGATCCGCGAAAGCCGCTACACGAAGGAATTCGTGGACGGCTCGGACATGTTTTCCATCGCGTTCTTTGACCCGTCGAAATATAAGAAGATGATGAATTATATGGGAACGGTATCCGGAAGGGACGAGGACAAAATCGCGAAAGCGGGTCTTACGGTGGATTATCGGGATGGTGTTCCGTATTTCAAAGAAGCAAGCGTAGTCATGCTCTGCGAGAAGATGCTCGCGAGCGCGCTTACGGCCGAGAGCTTCACGGCGGATTGGATTGACAGTAAATGGTACAGCGATAAAAATTATCACACGCTTTATATCGGCGAGATCAAAGAAATACTCTCGAGATAACAAGAAGCCGGCGCCTCAATGACGATCATGTCATTAAGGCGCCGGTTTTTTAACAATTACCTGTGTAAACGTATTTTAAGCGCGCGGCCGCGACATCGCGGAGATGATAGACCGTGTCCACCGGAGTCGGGCCCCGGTCCGTCATCTTGTAATTCGGGAAAAACCGCGTGACATGGAGCGGAATATCCTCCCGTATTCCGGCCAGAAAAGCCGCTAAAGCGTCGATTTCCCGCTCGTCGTCATTAAGCCCCGGTATGATCAATGTCGTAATTTCCACATGGCAGGAGGCGGCGGATAAACGAATTGTTTCTTTGATGGTCTCGAAATCACCGCCGACCATTTCGTAAAACTCTTTGGTAAAGCCTTTAAGATCGATATTCATCGCGTCGATCATGGGCAGAAGCTCTAAAAGCGGCTCTTTACAGATCATGCCGTTCGTGACGAGAACCACGCGAAGCCCGGCTTTACGCGCGAGCCCGGCGCAGTCTTTTATGTACTCATAGCTGATCAGAGGCTCGTTGTAAGTAAAAGCGATACCGATATTGCCCATTTCGCGCGCCGCGATCGCCTGCTGGATCAGAAGCTCAGACGGAAACGACGTCGTTTTGATTTCCTTGCCCGCCATTGAAATTTCGTGATTCTGGCAGAAGGGGCAGCGCAGATTGCAGCCGTAGCTACCCGCGGAAAGTATCCGCGAGCCGGGGTAAAAACGCGCCAATGGTTTTTTCTCTATGGGGTCAAGGGCGAGAGCCGTGAGCCTTCCGTAATTCTCGCAGACAATGATTCCGTTGTGATTGCCTCTTCCGCGGCACAGACCCGTCCGGCCCTCCGCGATATGGCAATGGTGGGGGCAGAGCGAACAAACCGCCTCCTTGTTTATCTCAGACATGTCTTGTCACCTCAAATCGTTTCAGCGATATTTTCTCGTCGGGGCGGATGCCGGCTTTCTGACGGGCGATGGAAATCTGATCCCCGACATTCTCAACGCCTTCCAGATCCGGAAGCAAAAGGCCTCTGCGAAAACCATTTTCCACAATCACGCCGTATCGTTTTACGTCGAGCTGATCCGGCGAGTCGATTCCCTCCGCGTCCCCGAGCACGTCCACGTCATAGACCAGCGAGCTCAATTCCTCCTCTGTGACAGGATCGAAACGAGGATCTTTTGTCGCGGCGGAAATAGCGTTTCGCAGGATTTCTTCCGCCACCGAGTCGGCAGTCGGCGCGATTGTTCCGATACAGCCGCGGAGACGGCCGTTTTTCTTGAGGGAGACGAAGACGCCGGCGCGGCGCGCGGTCAGTTCCGCGGAAAGATCCGACGGCAGCTTCGCCATATGACCGGTCTGTACGTATGTTTCGATACTGAGTCTCGCGAGGCGGACATATTCATCCTCGGCGGATTTCCGCTCGGCGAGTCGCGCGTTCTCCCACTCCAGATATTTCCGCTCAAAATCCCGCGAGGGATCCGGGCCGCTGTCCGCGAACCACGCGACGCCGTACCCGACGCCGAAAGGTCCCTCATAAGAAAGAAGCTCGCCGCTTACGGCTTCTTTGTCGAAAGCGCCAGCCATAATACGGAAGGAGCCAAGACCGCATTCCGCGGCGGCGTCCGTGAATTCCGCGTCATAGGTCATCATATGGAAAAAGTCCGCCTTGCGGAAATCTTCCGTGATCATCCGGTCGAACTCGGGACCCTGCGGCGCGAATCCATAAGGGCCGTTCTTTAGAAGCTTGTGAGATAGATCCCCGCTCGCGATGATCACGGTTCTCCGGTCAAGCCGCGCGGCTGTTTCCCGGATACATTGCCCCAGGCGGTAATGCGTAAGCGGGGAAAGCCCCGAAAGGCCGATCCGGACTAATTTATAATCCTCGTATAATTGATTTAAAAACCGCAGAGGCAGGATCGTGGCGTGATCCAGGGCGGAATCACGCTCGCCCTCCGTGCCGCCGGCGACGCCTTTTCGCTCCATGGAGTCGATCAGAGCGCTTACGAACTCTTCGTCATAATTGACGGAAACTTTAACCTCCCGCGCGCGGAACTGACGAAGATCCCCGGTCGCCCGAGGCCCTGGTGAAATATGAAAATAGTCGGCGTAAGCGATGGAATGCGGACTCAGCAGAACAATGGTTTCCGGCTTCAGCTCGGCGATTCTCCTGGACACTTCCCGATACGCGTTTATGGTGGATTGGATCGCGCGTTCCTCGCCATGCCCGATTTCCGGCATAATAATAGGCGGGTGCGGAACCGCGGCGGCGGCACATATTGACATAAGCGAAAACCTCCTTAAAATGGAATGATCGCGGCCGGGCTTCTCATGTCCGGCTTAGTTTAAGTATAGCACAGAATGGATAGAAAAGAATGGCGTTTCAGTCGTGAATCTGTTACACTTAATAACGAATTCAAAGAAGAAAGGTGACGCGTTTTGAACAAAACAAGCGCTTCTGTGAACATGACGCGCGGGAAGCCTTCGGAGGCGCTCACGCGGTTCGCGGTACCGATTATTTTATCCAACATACTGCAGCAGCTTTATAATATTATTGACAGTCTGGTAGCGGGGAAATTTCTCGGAGGTTCCTCACTCGCCGCGATCGGCTCGACAGGGTCGATCGTAACGGTGCTGGTACAGGTTTCCGCCGGGCTGGCGCTCGGCGCGTCGGTCGTGATCGCGCAGTACTACGGCGCCGGGAAGCTGGACAAGATACGAGTCTGCGGGAGGACCATGGCGATTTTCTGCGCCGGCGCGGGAGTCGTCGTCACGATTCTGGTCATTGTTTTCGCCGCGCCCCTTCTGCGCCTGATCAAAACACCGGACACGCTGATGGCCCCGAGCCTGATCTATTTACGCGTTTATTTTTCGAGCGCGTTCGCGGCTTTTGTGTATAACGCCTACAGCGCCTGCTATATCGCGATCGGCAATTCCAGAAAACCGCTTTATTATCTGATCGCCGCTTTTCTGATCAATGTCGTAGGGGATCTTTCCTTCGTCCTAATTTTCCATATGAGGGAAGGAGGTATCGCGCTTTCCAGCGCGATCGCGCAGTACGTCTGCATGATTCTGGCGATGATCGATTTACCTCGCGAGTTGTCTGGAAACGGCATTCCGAAGACCAGGATTTTTTTCAACCGGCAGGAGCTGGGCCTTATGCTGAAGATCGCTTTACCGGCGGCGCTTCAGATGTCAGTCGTTTCTGTCGGGAACGTGATGCTGCAGACGACGATCAACACATTTGGAGCCATCGTGATCGCGGGCTGCACGGCGGCGAATAAGGTAGTCAATCTTGTGACCGCGGTCACGGCCAATATCGGGGACGCGCTTTCCACTTACGTGGCGCAGAATATCGGCGCGAATCAGTATAATCGTATAGGACAGGGGATAAAAGCGGCTCTTAAGCTGGGCGTCACCATTTCTCTGGTGATGACGGCGGTGTTGGAAATCTGGCCGGGTCAGGTGATCGGCTTTTTCATTGATTTTAATAATAAAGAGGAGGCTGGCGCCGTGCTTCGCGTCGGGGTCGCTTATTTAAGGGTCGTCGCGGCGTTTTTTGTTCTGTTCGCGGTTTTCATGGCGGTGAAGAATGTATTCAAGGGCTCCGGAGATATGATGGCTTTTCTGATGACTACGGTGGGAAGTCTTGGCGTACGCGTCGCCTGCGCGATGATTTTATGCCCGCTTTTTGGTGAGACAATGATCTGGTGGAGTCTGGCCATAGGATGGATTACCGCTACGATACCGACAATCATGTATTATTACAGCGGCAGATGGAAAAGAAGCGCCATTGTTTAGACGCGGCTTTTCATCTGACGTTTTAAAGGAGGAATACGCTTTATGGGCTCGAGAATAGTATTGATCGACGGGCACAGCATTATACACAGGGCATTTTACGGGATTCCCGATCTGACAAACTCAGAGGGGCAGCACACGAACGCGGTCTATGGGTTTCTGAATATTATGTTCAAGATTCTGGATGAGGAGAGTCCGGAATATTTGGCGATCGCTTTTGACGTTCACGCCCCGACTTTTCGGCACGAGCTTTACAGCGATTATAAGGGCACAAGGAAACCGATGCCGGAAGAGTTGCGCGGTCAGGTTCCTATGCTGAAGGAAGTTCTGAAAGCCATGGGAATCCTGATTATCGAGAAGGCGGGTCTTGAGGCGGACGATGTGCTCGGGACAATCTCCAGAAGAATGGAACGAGAAGGATTTGAGGTATCCGTGATTTCGGGAGACCGCGATCTTCTTCAGCTGGCGACGGACAAAATCAAAATCCGAATACCGAAAACGAAGCAGGGACGTACCGAGGTGGAGGATTATTACGCGGAGAACGTGAAGGAGCGTTACCAGATCACGCCCGCGCAGGTCATTGAGATGAAGGCTCTGATGGGAGACGCTTCGGATAATATTCCCGGAGTGCCGGGAATCGGGGAGAAAACGGCGCTGAAGATTCTGACGGAATTCGGCACCGTGGAGAACGCGTACGCGAGAATCGACGATGTCAAGCCTCCGAGAGCGATGAAGGCGATGAAGGAGCATCGGGATCTGGCTGAGCTGAGTCATACGCTCGCCACGATCGACACGGACGGACAGTTCGATTTTAACATTGAGGACGCGAGGATAAAGAACTTCTACACACAGGAGGCGTATCTTTTATTCAAGAAGCTGGAATTCAAGAATTTCCTCGACCGGTTCGAGAAGAAGGACGAGGAAACGCTTCCGGATAAACGCTTTAAAACACTGAAGAGTCAGGACGAGCTCAAGCGGCTGTTAAGCGATTTATCATCCAAGAGCGCGATCGGGTTCGGCGTGGCCGCGTGGAAAGGGGAGCTTCTCGGAATCTCGTTTACGGATGGGACGGATGTTTTCGCGGTTCTTGTCTCCGAAGAAATACCAGCGGCGGCGCTGACTGATAGTCTCAAGACGGTATTTTCACGGGACATGGACGCGTACACGCTGGATTACAAGCTGGCCACGAAGTTCGCGGGTCTCGACACGAAGGCCCGTTTCCATGACGAGCTGGTCGGCGCGTACCTTCTGAATCCTCTCAAGAATGATTACGCTTATGAAGATATCGCCCGCGAGTATCTGGGCATCACAATTCCAGGGATTTCTGAGCTGAATTCGGGGAAGAAAGGCGAGGTGGTTTTTAATGACGCTTCAAGTCTTTCCCGCTATGTTTGCTACCTCGCTTATGTCGCGTTTAAGACCGGGCCTATGATTGAGGCGAGACTGAAAGAGCAGGGTATGGAATCACTCTTTTATAACATCGAAATGCCTCTTATACCTGTATTAAGCTCGATGGAAAATGTCGGCATACGGGTAGAAGCTAACGAGCTTTCACGGTACGGAGAGGCGCTTGGCGGGCAGATCAAAGATCTCGAGTCGAGAATTTACGAAAGCGCGGGAGAAGAGTTTAATATAAACTCGCCGAAGCAGCTGGGCACTGTTTTATTTGAGCGTCTGGGGCTTCCTTCCGGTAAGAAAACGAAGACAGGTTACTCGACCGCCGCGGATGTTCTGGAGAAGCTCGCGGGCGAGTACGCGATTGTCTCGGATATATTGACGTACCGGCAGCTTACGAAGCTTAAATCGACTTACGCGGACGGCCTGGCCGCTTTTATCTCGGCAGATGGCCGGATTCACGGAACTTTTAACCAGACGATCACCGCGACGGGAAGAATCAGCAGCACGGAACCGAATCTGCAAAATATTCCGGTGAGAATGGAAATCGGAAGACAATTACGCAAGGTATTTATACCGGAAGAGGGCTGTGTTTTTGTGGACGCGGATTACTCGCAGATCGAGCTGCGAATTCTGGCGAGCCTGTCCGGTGACGAAAACCTGATAAAAGCTTATAAAGAAGCGAAGGATATTCACAGAATAACGGCGTCTCAGGTATTCCATACGCCTTTTTCCGAGGTGACGGATCTACAGCGGCGAAACGCGAAAGCGGTCAATTTCGGTATTGTGTACGGCATCAGCAGCTTTGGGCTCAGCCAGGATCTCAGTATCAGCCGGAAAGAAGCGGAGAAATATATCGCTTCTTATTTCGCGACATACCCGGGTGTCAAGGAATTTCTGGATCGTTCCGTGGCCGAGGCGAAGAAGAATGGCTACGTGACGACCGCTTTTGGCAGGAGACGGCCTGTACCGGAGCTTTCCTCCAGTAACTTCGCCCAGCGCTCGTTTGGCGAGCGCGTCGCGATGAATTCCCCGATACAGGGCACCGCGGCGGATATCATGAAAATCGCGATGATTCGCGCGCATAACGCGCTCAAAAAACAAGGATTGAAGGCGAGAATCGCGCTGCAGGTGCACGATGAGCTTTTAATTGAGACACCGAAGGATGAGGTTGAGGCTGTCCGGGAAATTTTGATGGACGCGATGGTAGGCGCGGCGGATATGGCAGTGCCGTTTGAGATTGATATCCATGAGGGCGGAAACTGGCTGGAGGCGAAATAGCGATGAAAGTAATAGGTGTCACGGGAGGCGTGGGATGCGGTAAAACCTACGTTCTCAATTATCTCGCGAAGGAATATAAAATGGACGTTCTTCAGGCCGACTTACTCGCCAAAAGTTTAATGGAGCCGGGTGGCGCGAGCTACGCGTCTCTAGTAAAGCTTTTGGGGGAAGATGTTTTGAGCGCGGACGGGACGATTGACCGCGGGAAAATGGCGAGTCTGATTTTCGGCGATGACGCGACGCGTGACAAAGTCAATAAAATCACGCACCCTCTAGTGAAAAAGGCGATTCTCGAAACGATCCGCGAACACCGTGAAAAAGGCGATAAATGGTTCGTGATCGAGGCGGCTTTGTTAATTGATGATCATTATAGTGAAATTTGTGACGAATTGTGGTATATTTACGCTGATAACAAAATTCGTTCTGAACGGCTGCGGGAGCAAAGAGGTTACAGTGACGAGAAAATCGCCGCGATGATGGCGAGTCAGCGAAGCGAGGAGCAGTTCCGAGAGGCGTGTGATCACGTGATCCATAATAACGGGGATTTTGAAATCACCAGGAAAGAAATACGGGAGCTTTTGGGCGAAGCCTGAAGGAAGGCTCCGTAAGAAAGGATTTTTTGCATGGAATTATGCAGTATCGCGAGCGGAAGCAGCGGAAACTGTATCTACGTCGGCAGCGACAACACACATATCCTGATCGACGCGGGAATCAGTAAGAAAAAAATCGATCAAGGACTTAGTGAAATCGGGATTAAAGGAGAAGAGCTTTCCGCGATTCTGATCACGCATGAGCACTCCGATCATATCAAAGGGCTTGGCGTTATGAGCCGGAAATACGGTATTCCGATTTACGCGACAGCCGGTACGCTGGATCAGATTCGTAATTGCTCGTCACTGGGAACCGTCCCGGACGAGCTGTTCCGCGAAATAACGGAAGATCAAGTATTTACGGTCGGAGATCTGGAGGCGCTTCCGATCCGCGTCTCGCACGACGCCGCGGAACCGGTGGCGTACAGACTGAGCAATGGCGGTAAATCCGCCTGCGTGATGACGGATCTGGGTTATTATGACGATTATATTATTCGGAATCTGAAGGATCTTGACGCGGTATTGATTGAGGCGAATCATGATATCTGTATGCTGGAGGTTGGCTCATACCCATACCCGCTGAAACAGAGAATTCTCGGTAAGCGCGGTCATCTTTCCAATGAGGCGGCGGGAAGGCTCTTAAGTGGTATTCTGAATGACCATCTGAATCATATTACGCTTGGACATCTGAGTAAGGAAAACAATCTGGCGGAGCTTGCCTACGAGACGGTGAAGCTGGAAGTGACATTGGGAGAGAATCCATATAAAGGCGAGGACATCCCGATTACGGTAGCCAAAAGAGAAGAACGGTCGGAACGGATACGTTTCTGATAACGACGTTATTTGGGAAAGGCGGAAAACGCGGTGAAAAAGACGATTATTACAGTAACGGGGAAGGATCAGGTCGGCATTATCGGGAAAGTATGCACACGCCTGGCGGATCGAAACATCAATATTCTGGACATCTCACAGACAGTCGTGGATCATTATTTCAATATGCTGATTATAGCGGACAGAACGGATACAACGGAAGATTTCCTTACGATAGCGAATGAGCTTTCGGATTTGGGAAAAGAGCTGGGACTGGTCATTACCTGTCAGAGAGACGAGATTTTTGAGAAAATGCACAGAATCTGAGAAGAAAGGACTGTAAGCTATGATTAATCTGAATGAGATCCTGGAGACAAACGAGATGATTTCCCGCGAGAACCTGGACGTGCGCACGATCACGCTGGGCATCAGTCTTCTGGACTGCGTGGATTCGGATCTGGAGAAGCTGAAATCAAAGATATACACTAAAATCACGACGACAGCAAGAGACCTTGTCGAGGTCGGCAACGAGATTGAGCGGGAATATGGCATCCCCGTCGTGAACAAAAGGGTCTCGATCACGCCGGTTGCCCTGATCGGCGCGGGCGCGTGTAAATCACCGGCGGATTTCGCGGAAATCGCGGTTACGCTCGATAAGGCGGCCAAGGAAATCGGCGTGAATTTTATCGGCGGTTATTCGGCGCTTGTGTCGAAAAGCATGACGCCCGCGGACCGGAATTTGATCGACTCCATTCCGGAAGCCATGAGCCGGACAGAGCGCTTGTGCTCGTCTGTCGTTGTCGGCTCCACAAGAACCGGCATTAACATGGACGCGGTTCGTTTATGCGGCGAGGTCGTGAAGAGAACCGCCGAGGAGACCAAAGACTTTGACTCTATCGGGTGCGCCAAGCTGGTCGTTCTCTGTAACGCGCCGGATGATAACCCGTTTATGGCAGGAGCTTTTCTCGGCGTGACAGAAGGAGATACGGTTATCAATGTCGGAGTCAGCGGGCCTGGTGTCGTAAAACACGCGATCGCGGGCGCGCGCGGGAAAGATTTTGAGACTTTATGTGAGACAATCAAAAGAACCGCTTTTAAAGTTACGCGTGTCGGTCAGCTGGTCGCGGGAGAAGCGTCCAAAAGACTCGGCGTTCCCTTCGGTATCGTCGATTTGTCACTCGCGCCTACTCCGGCAATCGGAGATTCGGTCGCTGAAATTCTGCAGGAAATCGGTGTGGAGGAAGTCGGCGCGCCCGGAACGACCGCCGCGCTGGCGCTCTTAAACGACCAGGTCAAAAAGGGCGGCGTGATGGCGTCTTCATATGTGGGAGGCTTAAGCGGCGCGTTTATTCCCGTGAGCGAGGATCATGGCATGATAGAGGCCGTTGAAAAAGGCGCGCTTTCGATTGAGAAGCTTGAAGCGATGACATGTGTCTGTTCGGTGGGCCTTGACATGATCGCGATTCCGGGAGACACGAAAGCGACTTCCATATCCGGTATTATCGCGGATGAAATGGCAATCGGCATGGTGAATCAGAAGACGACCGCGGTCCGTCTGATTCCGGTCATCGGTAAGAAGGCGGGGGATACGGTGGAATTTGGCGGACTTCTCGGTTACGCGCCGATCATGCCGGTCAACACATTCTCTTGCGACGATTTTATCGGCCGCGCGGGAAGAATTCCGGCCCCGGTTCACAGCTTCAAAAACTAATTTACTCGACTGTGATCGGCGCGGCGTACTCGTCTTGATAAGGAAGGTCGTATTTATCGGATAATACGGTCTGGTAGAGGCGCGACGCGTGTATGTCCAGCGCGAGGGCGTCCCGGAACGAAGACGGCATTTTCTCCTGCCGCGGCAGTTTCGTGATCAGCGGCACCCGGCTTTTATCCTTAATGAAGCCGAGAAGGGGCGCGGAAGCGCCACGGAAGCCAAGAACGCGCGCGTAGGAGGCGTAGCGGCTCTTCTTAAGATTCGCGGCGCTTCTATCTGTGACACCAAGCAGAATATGGAGCAGCGAGCGGCTGATTCTGGTATAGGTGTAGGACTTAGTCTTGACAAGCTGACAAAAAGCAGTATAAGAATGAAAATCATTGGATAAATGGGATATACGAGCGGCCAATTCCGGTGTCACGTCGGAATAAAAGGCCGCTTTTTCTTTGGTCATGGTGAGCAGAGCCGCCCGCGTAAGCAGCGAGAAATCATCCGCTGTCAAAAAACGGATTCCATCTTCACCGCGCGGAAGCAGGTTGAGAGTATTCTCCGGAATATGACAAAGCCAGTCATCCGACTTTAATTGTTTACCCGTAATCGCGCCGCGGATCGCGAGCGCTGAAGCGTACTCGCCCTTAAGCGTCTGGTCGTTATACCCAGAGGACGCACGACGAATCGGAACAGGTTGGATACGTGAACCAAGCCGTTGTATGGCCTTGCAGTACTCGATACCCAGTATGGAGTTTGGAGCGGAGAGGGTATTCGCGAAAGACGCGTCGCCTGTGAAAGCGGTGACAGCCTCCGCTCTCGCGAGCGGATACGAAAGGCCGAGACGCAGATTTTCCTTAAGAAAGGCTTGGTATTCTGACGGCTCCTCCGCGAAAATCCCGGCAAGCTCCTTGAGCTTATTGAGATCCGTTGTCTCGCTTCCAAACGCCAGATAATCCGTTACGCCGATCGCGTCCAGAAGAGCGACGGCGGAAAGAGCGAAAAGCTCGGCGCTTCCGGTCGATCCGACGACAGGAATCTCTAAAACCAGATCCGCGCCGTTTCGCAGCGCGCAGTCCCGACGCGTTTGTTTCGGGAAAATAGCCGGTTCGCCGCGCTGAACAAAATCGCCGCTCATGACTACAACGCAATAATCCGCGCCGGTTATACGCTTCGCTTCCGCGATATGGTAAGCGTGTCCATTATGAAATGGGTTATATTCCGCGATAACACCTACAACTTTCATAATTATTATCCTCGTCTCATTAGATTTATGTTAAAATGTATTTTTTTTAAAAATTATTGTAGCATCGGAATCTTAATATTGCAAGAACAGATAGGCTGACCTATAATAAATGAGTGTGAAAATGGTAGATGTAAGATTTCAGATTCTTATATCGTAGTATTAATTGGCTAACCAATCGGAAGGAGTAAAGAAAATGGGTTTCATCGACAGAATCAAAGCAAGAGCGAAAACCAGTATTAAAACAATTGTGCTGCCGGAGTCAGAGGACAGACGTACCTATGAGGCGGCCGCGGCTGTTCTGAAAGAGGGCACGGCGAAGCTGATTATTATCGGCAGCCCTGAGGAAATCGCGAAGAAGGGCGCCGGCTGTGATCTCACAGGCGCGAGCTTTGTTGATCCGGCTACCTACGAGAAGACGCCGGAGTATATTGAGAAGCTTTTTGAGCTTCGTCAGAAAAAGGGCATGACAAAAGAGCAGGCGACAGATCTTATGCTTCATAATTACGTTTATTTCGGCGTTATGATGGTTAAAAGCGGCGACGCGGACGGTATGGTTTCGGGCGCGTGCCATTCAAGCGCGGACACGCTTCGTCCCTGCCTTCAGATTCTTAAGACGAAACCGGGCACAAAACTTGTTTCCGCGTTTTTCGTTATTGTTGTTCCTGACTGCCCTTACGGCGCGGACGGCACATTTATTTTCGCGGACAGTGGTCTTGAGCAGAATCCGGATCCGGAGAAGCTTTCCGTTATCGCCGGAACGACCGCGGAATCTTTCCGGGATCTTGTTGAGACAGAGCCGATCGTGGCGATGATTTCTCATTCAACGAAGGGAAGCGCGAAGCACCCGGATGTTGATAAAGTTGTGGAAGCGACCAGACTCGCGAAGGAAGCGTACCCGGATCTTAAGCTGGATGGCGAATTCCAGTTCGACGCCGCTGTCGTTCCGGAAGTAGCCGCGGCGAAAGCTCCCGGTTCTGAGGTTGCCGGTAAAGCGAATGTCATCGTGTTCCCGGATCTGGACGCGGGCAACAATGGTTATAAGATCGCGCAGCGACTCGCTAAGGCGGAAGCGTACGGACCGCTTACACAGGGTATCGCGAGACCGGTCAATGATCTTTCAAGAGGATGCTCCGCGAAGGATATCGAGGGCGTTATCGCGATCACGGCCGTTCAGTGCCAGTATTATGACTAGACAGATATAAGGAGAAGGAGAAGTTTATTTATGAAAATTTTAGTGCTCAACTGCGGCAGCTCATCACTTAAGTATCAATTCATCGACATGGAGAACGAAGCCGTTCTGGCGAAGGGACTTTGCGAAAGAATCGGCATGAAGGGATCCCGTCTTACCCATAAGAAGGGATCTGACAAATTCGTTCTGGAAAGCCCGATGAAAACACATGAAGCCGCGGTTAAGTATGTCATGGAGGCGCTCCTTGATAAGGAGCACGGCGTAATCAAAAGCGTGGATGAGATTTCCGCTGTCGGTCACCGCGTGCTGCATGGCGGCAGCGTCTACAGCGATTCAATACTTGTCGATAAGGATGTGAAAGCGGTCATTAAGGAATGCTTTGATTTAGGACCTCTTCATAATCCCGCGAATCTTATGGGTATTGAGGCGTGCGAGGCAGCGATGCCCGGAACTCCGAATGTCGCTGTTTTTGACACGGCTTTCGGTATGGGCATGGACGAGAAAGCGTATCTCTACGCGATTCCGTATGAGTATTATGAGAAATACAAGATCCGTCGTTATGGTTTTCACGGCACAAGCCACATGTTCGTGTCAAGGAGGACAATCGAATTCGGACAGCTTGACCGGGATCATCGTAAGGTTATTGTCTGCCACCTTGGAAACGGGGCCAGCGTTTCCGCGTCCATTGATGGCAAATGCGTGGATACCAGCATGGGCATTACCCCGCTTGAGGGCCTGATTATGGGGACCAGAAGCGGTGACATTGATCCGGCTGTCGTACAATATATCGCGAATCATGAGAAGAGAAGTGTGGACGATGTTCTCAACATTCTCAATAAGAAGTCCGGAATGCTCGGTATGTCCGGTGTTTCCAGCGATTTCCGCGACGTGGAGAAAGCGGAGGCGAAAGGCAATCACAGAGCGAAGGTCGCGAATGAAGCGTTCCGCCACAGAGTTATTAAATACATCGGCGCTTACGCGGCGGCTATGAACGGTGTTGACGCGATTACGTTCACGGCGGGTCTTGGCGAGAACAGCGCGGAAACCAGAGAGCTGATCTGCGAGTCACTTTCATATCTCGGTGTCAAGATTGATCCGGAGAAGAATCATACACGCGGCAAGGAAGTCCTGATTTCCACGCCGGATTCCGCGGTCAAGGTTTTTGTGATTCCGACCAATGAGGAACTGGCGATCGCGAGAGAAACATTGAGACTTGTTAAATAACATACCGCTGTTTTTCTTGACAAAACGCGATTCCATGATATAATACTCTGGTATGGCCTTAATATGTATAAGGCTGTGGTTTTAATGGATAGGAGTAAATATGCTCATCAATTTATTGCCGCTTTCAGAAGCGGATAATCGCGTAATGAGCTGGACAGCGCCTGTTACGCTTACATCGGTCAGAATTTCCGGCCGTAGTTATCCGATTCGCGGGAAGAAACCACTTGAGCTGACCGTTACGAGTAAGAAGGACGCAAAGTACGTGATCCACGGAACGGCTCTGGTAGAAGCTGTGATTCCCTGCGACAGATGCCTTACCCCTGTAGATACGGAGATTTCTCTTGATTTTGAGAAGACCGTTCATATCGGCAGAGACGAGGCGGATGATGATGAGAAGAATTATCTGGAAGGGTATTCCCTTGATACAGACGAGCTTCTGTGTAATGAGATTTTAATTGGATGGCCCATGAAGACCCTGTGTAAGGAGAATTGTCTCGGAATATGCGGTCGATGTGGAGCTAACCTGAATCTTGGGCCCTGCGGCTGCGGGGACGAGAATCCCGATCCCAGGATGGCTGCCATCCAGGATATATTCAGAAAGTATAAGGAGGTGTAATACCGATGTCGATTTGTCCTAAGAATAAAACTTCAAGAGCGAGAAGAGATAAGAGAAGAGCGACTTGGAAGATGTCCGCTCCGAATCTTGTGAAATGCTCCAAATGCGGTGAGCTTATGATGCCTCACAGAGTCTGCAAATCCTGTGGCTCCTATAATAAGAAGGAGATTATCTCCCAGGATAAATAATCAGAGAGGGCCGCGCGTTTTTAACCCGAATCTGGTAAATAAGTAATTTGAGGACGGAAGGGATTGTCAAGATCCTGACCGTCCTTTTTTTCGCGCGCGATATTTCCGCGCGTGACCGGATTTGTTGACAGGAATTCGCTTTTTTAGTATAGTTAGGAAAGAGTTTTTATGGATAATTTTCGGAAGGCGTGAGATCGATGGAGAATAGAATAAATATTGTTGTGGACGCGATGGGTGGCGATAACGCTCCCGCCGCGGTTGTGGGAGGCGTAGTGGAAGCCGTCGGGAAACGATCGGACATTCATATAATTTTGGTGGGAATCGAAGATCAAGTGAAGGCGGAGCTTTCCAAATATAAATATAATCCGAAACAGATCGAGGTTAAGAACGCGAATTCTGTGATAACGCCGGATGAGCCGCCTGTAGCGGCGATTCGGGCGAAGAAAGATTCTTCGATCGTAGTCGGCATGAAACTGGTCAGAGAGGGCGCCGCCGACGCTTTTATTTCCGCGGGAAGCTCAGGCGCGATTCTGGTCGGCGGACAGGTGATTGTCGGACGCGGCAAGGGAGTCGAGAGACCGCCGCTCGCGCCGCTTATACCTACGGCTAAGGGTGTTTCCGTTTTAATCGATTGTGGGGCGAACGTGGACGCGAAGCCGTCTAATCTGCTCCAGTTCGCGCAGATGGGCTCCATTTATATGGAACATGTAATCGGCATTAAGAACCCGAAGGTAGCGATTGTCAATATCGGAGCCGAGGAAGAGAAGGGCAACGCCCTTGTCAAGGAGACATTTCCGCTTCTTAAGGAATGTGACAAGATCAATTTCGTAGGCAGTATTGAGGCGCGAGATATTCCGATGGGAGCCGCGGACGTGATCGTGTGCGACGCTTTTGTCGGTAATGTAATATTGAAGTTCTATGAGGGCGCGGCTTCCATGCTGTACGGCAAGATCAAGGAAGGCATGCTCAGCACATTTACCACGAAGATCGGGGCGCTTCTCGTGAAGCCGGGTCTTAAGAAATCGCTGAAGGGTCTTCACGCGAGCGAGTATGGTGGCGCGCCGCTTCTGGGACTTAAGGGACTGGTTGTGAAGGCGCATGGAAGCTCAACGGCGAACGAGATCGCGATCGCTGTCAATCAGTGCGTGACATTTAAGAAAGAGAAGATCAATGAGCGCATACAGTCTTATCTGGCGCCGGTAAAGGTCACAGCGGAAGGGAAAGCGGACAGCGGGAATGAGTGATAAATTGGATTGGAGTAATCTTGAGGAGACAATCGGATATTCGTTTCACGATAAGACGTTGGCGCGTCACGCGATGACTCACAGCTCTTACGCGAACGAGAGCCATCTTCCCAAGGAGAATAATAACGAACGGCTGGAGTTTCTGGGCGACGCCGTTCTTGAGCTGGTAAGCAGTGATTATCTGTATCACGAGAGACCGAATGAGCCGGAGGGCGTATTGACGAAGAAACGCGCCAGCATGGTCTGCGAACCGGCTCTCGCTTTTTGCGCGCGAGAGATTTCCCTGGAGAAGTTTTTACTCCTTGGTAAGGGAGAGGAGCAGACCGGCGGACGGACAAGAGACTCAATCACGTCAGACGCGCTGGAAGCTTTGATCGGCGCGATTTATCTGGATGGCGGTTTCGAGCCGGCCAAAGCTTTTATCGAGAAGTTCATTCTTACGGATGTGGAGGACAAGCAGCTTTTTTATGACAGTAAGACGGTTTTACAGGAGATGGTTCAGGCAGAAGGCGCGAGGACGCTTCAGTATATTCCGGCGGGAGAAGAGGGCCCGGATCACAACAAGACTTTTACCGCGAAGGCCGCGCTTGACGGCTCTGTTATCAGTGTAGGACGAGGGAAGACGAAGAAGGCGGCCGAGCAGGACGCGGCGTATCAGGCGATACTGAAGCTTAGGGAGCGTAAATAGATGTATTTAAAGTCAATTGAAATCCATGGTTTCAAATCTTTCGCGAACAAGATATTGTTCGAGTTTCATAATGGGATTACCGCTATTGTCGGACCGAACGGCAGCGGAAAGAGTAACGTCGCGGACGCGGTTCGCTGGGTGCTTGGAGAACAAAGCGCCAAACAGCTGCGCGGATCGAATATGCAGGACGTTATTTTTTCCGGTACTGAGAACAGAAAACCTCTTAGCTACGCGATGGTGGCGATTACGCTGGACAACAGTGATCACGCGCTGCCGATTGACTACGAGGAGGTCACGGTCACCAGGAAACTCTTTCGCTCCGGCGAAAGTGAGTATCTGATCAACGGTACTTCCTGCCGTTTGAAAGAAATCCATGAGTTATTTTATGACACCGGCATCGGTAAGGAGGGCTACTCCATTATCGGCCAGGGTCAGATCGAGACAATTATAAATGGTAAACCGGAAGAACGCCGAGAGCTTTTTGATGAAGCTGCCGGCATTGTTAAGTTTAAGCGAAGAAAGGCGATGACCCAGAAGAAGCTCGAGAACGAGCGGAATAATCTGGTCCGTATCAACGATATTATTACGGAGATCGAGAGACAAATCGTGCCGCTTGAGAAACAGTCGGAGGTCGCCAAGGAATATCTGCGTCAGAAAGAACAGCTTAAGGTTTACGATATTAACATGTTTCTGATCGAAATGGACCGCGTCAAGGGTCAGATCGCGGAGCTGGAGGAGAAGCTTTCGGGTGTTACGGAAGAGTTGGAAGAGGGAACCTCGAAGCTTGAGAAGGCGAAGGCGGAATACGCGGATCTTGAGGAGAAATACGAGGAGAAAACACGGATCATTGACGAAGCGAAGGACCAGGTCAGCAAGACTGAGGTCCTTAAGAAACAGCTGGAAGGACAGATCAACGTGGCGCGTGAGCGAATTCACACGATTCGCGTAAACGAGAAGAATCTGGAGGACCGGGCAGCGGCGGTACAGGCGGAAATTCGGATACGGGATCAACAGAAAGAGGATCTCGAGAAGAAGAAAACGGAGCTTGAGACTCGACTTGGCAAAGCGCGGGCCGAAGACCTGAAAGCGAAGGAAGCGCTTGAGGAGAAGGCGGCCGAGGCCGAAAATATATCCAGAGGGATCGAAGAGAAGAAAAGCGCCATCATCGATTTAATGAATGGACGCGCGTCTACCAAAGCGAAGATACAACGCTATGATACATTGATTGAGCAGAATCAGATACAGAAATCAAAGCTTACGCAGAGAATGCTCCTCCTGAAGAAAGATGACGGCAGTCAGGCGGGCCTGAAGGTACAATATGACGCGGAGCTCGCGGAAGCGGACGAGAAGCTCAGGATGGTTCAGGAAGACATTAAATCCAACGAACGAACGATCGAGGAAATCCAGAAGAAGCTGGCCGGAAGAGATACGCTTCTGGAGAAAGCCAGAGTGGATTATCATCGGGAGAATTCCCGCCTTGAGACACTGCGAGGCATTACGGAGCGTTACAGCGGTTATGGAAATAGCATCCGCAAGGTCATGGAGCGAAAGAACAACGAGCGCGGTATAATCGGAGTTGTGGCGGATATCATACAGACGGATAAGAAATACGAGCAGGCGATTGAAATCGCGCTCGGAGGCAGTATTCAGAATATCGTTGTGGACGAGGAAAACACAGCCAAGGAAATGATACGATATCTGAAGGAGAATCGGTACGGCCGCGCGACTTTTTTGCCGCTCAACAGTATACGTCCCGCCCAGAAATTCAATGAGTCGGGCGCGCTAAAAGAACCGGGCGCGATCGGAGTGGCGAGCGATCTCGCGAGATCCGAAAGCCGCTTCGCGAATCTTGTTTCGTATCTTCTGGGAAGAATTTTGATTGTGGATCACATCGATCACGCGATCGCGATCGCCAGGAAATATCATCACAGATTAAGAATCGTAACGCTGGACGGCGAACTGTTAAGTCCCGGTGGATCGATGACCGGCGGCGCGTTCCGGGAGTCCAACAATCTGTTAAGCCGCAGAAGAGAAATTGAGGATTTGGAGAAAAGCGTAGCCGGGCTCAAAACGACGCTTGAGAGCGCGGCCAGGGAAACGGAATCCATGAAGACGCGGCGCAAGGATCTGTACGCCGATACCGACAAGGCGCGCGAGGAAGAGCGAGAGCTTCGGATCAGCCGCGACAGACTAAGCATGAAGCGGGAGGCTGTCGGGAAACGTCTCCAGGACATTCAGAACAGCTACACGGGTATTCAGACCGAAAGCGCGAAAATTGAGTCTCAGATCAAGGAGATCGTCGAGCTTAAAGGCGCGCTGGAGGAAGAAACGAAGACTTCTCTGGAGACAGAGAAGCGCTATACGGAAGAAACGGAGAAACTGAACAGACAGACCGAGGAATTGAACGCTCTTGTGAGTCAGATGACCGGCGACGCGGAGAAGATCCGGTTGAAAGCTTCTCAGCTGGAACAACAATATGGTTTTCAGCAGGAAAATATCCGAAGAATCGAGGAAGAACAGCGAAAGTTCGCGGAAGAGCTTTCCGCGCTGGGAGACCATAAGGACTCAACATCGGATCAGATTCAGGAGAAAGAAGTTGAGATTCAGGATTTGACGAAGACAATTCAGGAGTCCGAATCGATTTTCGCGGAGTTAAGAGAGAAAATTAAGGAATCCACCGAGGAGCGTGAGCGCGTAAGCGCCTCGCGGGAACAGGTTCTTACCCGGAGAGAGGACCTGACTTCGCACCTCGCGGATCTGGATAAAGAGAAGTTCCGTCTCACAAGCCGTCTGGAAGCGGGCGAGGAAACGATGGAAAATCAGATTTCTTATATGTGGGATGAGTATGAGATTACCTATAATTACGCTAAAGAGCTTCAGAATAACGAGATCGGGAATCCCGCTGAGATTAAAAAGAAAATCTCGGAAATCCGCTCACGAATCAAAGGCCTGGGAAACGTGAATGTAGGAGCGATCGAGGAATACAAGACGCTGAAGGAGCGTTATGATTTTCTGAAGGGACAGCATGATGATCTGATCAAAGCGGAAGAAACACTTCTTAACATCATTGAGGATCTGGATAAGGGGATGCGTGAGCGTTTTGAGGAAAAGTTCGCTTTAATACAGCAGGAGTTCGATAAAGTGTTCAAGCGTCTGTTCGGCGGCGGGAAAGGCACTTTGGAAATCATGCCGGACGCGGACATTCTGGAGGCAGGCATACGGATCATCGCGCAGCCGCCGGGCAAGAAACTGCAAAGCATTATGCAGCTTTCCGGAGGCGAGAAATCGCTTACGGCCATCGCGCTTCTTTTCGCGATTCAGAATCTGAAGCCATCGCCGTTCTGTCTGTTGGACGAGATTGAGGCGGCGCTCGATGACGCGAACGTAAAACGTTTTGCCGAGTACCTTACATTATTGACAAAGAATACGCAGTTTATTATGATTACACATAGGCGCGGAACCATGACCGCGGCGGATCGTCTTTACGGTATCACGATGCAGGAGAAGGGTGTTTCCGCTCTGGTTTCTGTGGATCTGCTGGAAGACAAGCTTGATAAATAACAGAGAGAGGTTACCATATGGAAAAAGAAAAGAGCGGTTTCTTCCATAGACTCGTTCAAGGTCTTACAAAAACCAGAAATAGTATAATTTCAGGCGTCGACTCCATATTCAGTGGGTTTTCCAAGATTGACGATGAGTTCTATGAGGAGATCGAGGAAATCCTTATTATGGGAGATATCGGCGTGAGGGCGACCTCGTACATTATTGACGACCTGAAGGCGAAAGTAAAAGAACAAAATATCAAGGAGCCGGCCGCGTGTCGGGAACTTTTGATCGAAAGCATTAAGGAACAGATGAATGTCGGCCCGACCGCCTATGAATTTGAGGACAGGAAATCAGTCGTCCTTGTCGTCGGGGTAAACGGTGTCGGCAAAACTACGACAATCGGGAAACTGGCCGGCAAGCTTAAAGATCAGGGTAAAACAGTCTTGATCGCGGCGGCGGACACGTTCCGGGCCGCGGCCGGCGAACAGCTCGCGGAATGGGCGAACAGAGCGGGTGTTCCCATGATCGGCGGCAAAGAAGGCGCTGACCCGGCGTCAATCGTGTATGACGCCATCGCTTCCGCGAAGGCGAAGAATACGGACGTGCTGCTTTGTGACACCGCCGGCAGACTCCATAATAAGAAGAACCTGATGAATGAGCTGGGTAAGATCAGTCATGTCATCGAGAGAGAATATCCGGACGCGTACAGGGAAACGCTTGTGGTTTTAGATGGGACTACCGGTCAGAACGCGCTGGAACAAGCCAGACAGTTCCGGGAGGTCGTGCCGGATATTACCGGAATCGTCCTGACGAAGCTGGATGGGACAGCGAAGGGCGGAATCGCCGTGGCGATACAGGCGGAAATGGGAATTCCCGTAAAATATATAGGTATCGGGGAATCGATTGACGACCTGCGTAAATTTAACGCGGATGAATTTGTCGACGCGCTATTTACCTCGAAGGAAGAAGGAGAAGTATGTTAACACTTGAGAAATTTGAAGAGGCCACAGAAATCGTTCAGAAGGTGGCCCGGGAGACGAAGCTGGTCTACAGTGAGTATCTGAGCGATATGACAGGCAACAAGGTTTATCTGAAGCCTGAGAATATGCAGTATACCGGAGCTTATAAGCTTCGCGGCGCGTACTACAAGATCAGTACGCTTTCCGAAGAGGCAAGAGAGAAGGGCCTGATCACCGCTTCCGCCGGCAACCACGCGCAGGGAGTCGCTTTCGCGGCGAAGCGTTTTGGCTGCAAGGCGGTCATTGTCATGCCGACGACAACTCCGCTGATCAAAGTGGAGCGAACGAAGGGTTATGGCGCGGAAGTCGTCCTGTTCGGAAACGTGTATGACGAGGCGTGCGCCAAGGCGTACGAGCTCGCGGAAGAAAACGGCTACACGTTCATTCATCCGTTCGACGATGAGGATATCGCGGCCGGTCAGGGAACGATCGCGATGGAAATCATCAAAGAGCTGCCGACGGTGGATTACATTCTGGTTCCGATCGGCGGCGGAGGGCTGGCGACCGGTGTGTCCACGCTTGCTAAGATGCTGAATCCCAAAATTAAAGTCATCGGTGTCGAGCCCGCGGGCGCGAGTTGTATGAAAGCTTCGCTGGAGGCCGGGAAGGTCGTCACGCTTCCGGTCATTAACACGATTGCCGATGGTACCGCGGTCAAGACGCCGGGAACGAAAATTTTCCCGTATATCCAGAAATATCTGGACGACGTGATTACCATCGAGGATGACGAGCTGATCGTTTCCTTCCTGGATATGGTCGAGAACCATAAAATGATCGCGGAGAATTCAGGGCTTCTCAGTGTCGCGGCGGTGAAACACCTCGATGTTAAGAATAAGAAAATCGTCTCGATCATCAGCGGCGGCAACATGGATGTAATCACGATGTCCTCCATTGTGCAGCACGGCCTGATTCAAAGAGACCGTATTTTTACGGTTTCCGTGCTTTTGCCGGATAAACCGGGTGAGCTTGTCCGCGTCGCGCAGGTCATTGCCGAAGAGCAGGGCAATGTCATTAAGCTGGAGCATAACCAGTTCGTCAGCACGAACCGGAACGCCGCCGTGGAGCTTCGCATTACGCTGGAAGCTTTCGGAACAGAACATAAACGCAAAATAGTCGCGGCTCTTGAGGCCAATCATTACCGGCCGAAACTTGTAACGGCGCAACTATAAAGGAGGCCTTACGGATGAGCGATTCGGAGTATCCTGAAATTGGCGAGATTTATCGTTATTTTGATGGCGGGCTTTGTCAGGTCATCACGCTCGCTTCCGACGACAGGGACGATCAGGAGAAGGTCGTGTATCAGAATCTTGGCGGGGATTACAGATGTCATATTATCAGGCTGGAGGATTTTATGGCGGAGGTCGACAGGCGGGAATATCCGACGAGTCGACAGCGCCACGCGTATGAGCGAGTTGACCGCGACAGCCTGAGCGACGCGAAGGAACAACCGCCCGCGGGACCGAAAACGCGGGAAGAGAAAAGAGCGGACCTTCTGGGCGATTTTCTCGACGCGCGTTCCAATGAGGAGAAGCTTAAGATCCTTCGTTCCATGAAGGAGGATTTTCTGAATGATCACACACTGCGCGTGATTTCGCAGTCGCTCGATTTTACCGAGAACAAGACAGATCTCGACGAGAGGTATTATGACATTCAGAAATATCTGAATCTGTTGATTCGATATGAGGGCGGTAACCGAAGCAGGTAACGCGGGATACTAACAAGAGAGGAAAGGTATAACAATGAACAAAATAAAGATGATGACGCCTATTGTTGAGATGGACGGGGATGAGATGACCAGAATCCTCTGGAAGATGATTAAGGATGAGCTATTGCTTCCCTTTATCGATCTGAATACGGAGTATTATGACCTGGGACTCGCGAAGCGTGACGAGACAGACGATCAGATCACGACGGACTCGGCTTTGGCGACCAAGAAATATAAGGTGGCCGTGAAATGCGCGACGATAACACCGAACGCGGCCCGTATGGATGAATATAAGCTGAAGAAAATGTGGAAGAGCCCGAACGGCACAATCCGCGCCATTCTGGACGGAACCGTTTTCCGCACGCCGATTGTCGTCAAGGGAATAGAGCCTTGCGTGAAGAACTGGAAGAAACCTATTACGATCGCCCGACACGCGTATGGCGATGTGTATCGTAACACGGAGATGATCATTCCCGGTCCCGGCAAGGTAGAGCTTGTGTACACCGACGCCGACGGTAAGAAAACAACCGCGCTGGTGCATGAGTTCGATGGCCCGGGCGTGGCGCAGGGCATGCATAACCTGACCGGATCCATCGAGAGCTTCGCGAGAAGCTGCTTTAACTACGCGCTGGATCAGAAGAAAGACCTTTGGTTCGCGACAAAGGACACGATATCCAAGAAATACGATCATACCTTCAAGGATATTTTCCAGGAGATCTACGAGAAAGACTACGAACAGAAGTTCAAAGAGGCCGGTATCGTCTATTTCTACACGCTGATCGATGACGCCGTCGCCCGCGTAATGAAGTCCGAGGGTGGCTATATCTGGGCTTGCAAAAACTATGACGGAGATGTCATGAGCGACATGATTTCTTCCGCGTTCGGCTCACTCGCGATGATGACTTCCGTGCTGGTTTCCCCGGAAGGCAATTACGAGTATGAGGCGGCGCACGGCACGGTACAGAGACATTATTACAAGCACTTGAACGGCGAGGAGACCTCGACCAATTCCGTCGCGACGATTTTCGCGTGGAGCGGCGCGCTTCGCAAAAGAGGCGAGATGGACGGAAACAGCGAGCTTTCCGCTTTCGCGGATAACCTGGAGAAAGCGACGATACAGACGATCGAGAGCGGGCAGATGACGAAGGATCTGGCGTTGATTTCGACTCTTCCTGATAAGAAGACCTTGAACAGCGAGGATTTCATCAAAGCGATCCGCGCGACTCTTGAGACGTATTACAAATAATAGAAAGAAGCGATTGACAGATGAAAAGCGAAATTTCAAGAGAAGACGCTTTGGCGTTACTCCGAAAATACAACAAAGAGGAATTTCATATTCAGCACGCGCTGACAGTAGAAGGCGCGGTTCGCTGGTACGCGAATAAGCTTGGGTATGGAGAGGACGAGGATTTCTGGGGCATAACAGGCCTGCTGCATGATATTGATTTTGAGGAGTTCCCGGAAGAGCACTGTCAGAAAGCGCCCGAGCTTCTGAAAGAAGGCGGCGTCGGCGATGATATGATTCACGCGATCTGTTCGCATGGCTATGGTATCTGTTCTGACGTAAAGCCGGAACATGAAATGGAGAAAGTGCTTTTCGCGGTCGATGAGCTGACCGGGTTGATTGGGGCGGCGGCTCTTATGCGCCCGTCCAAAAGCGTTATGGACATGGAAGCCTCAAGCGTGAAGAAGAAATTTAAAGACAAGCGTTTCGCGGCAGGCTGCTCGAGGGACATTATCCGCGAGGGCGCGGAGAACCTAGGCTGGGAGCTGAATGACTTGTTCGAGAACACGATTCTCGCCATGCGATCCTGTGAGGAAAGCGTTAAAAATGAGCTGAAGAATCTCGGTTACTAAAGTAAAACAGGAAGGGCGTTCTATCGCTCTTCCTGTAATTTTTCCCAGAGGATATAGTAATCATCCAGGGATTTCTGTATTTCTTCCTGTTCTTTACTAAGTTTGACGCAGGCCGCCGGATCCGTCGCGACTTCACGCTGGCAGAGTAAATCGTCAATTTCCGCGTTTCTTTTCTCAAGCCGGTCGATTTCCTGTTCCGCGCGTTCGATATCCCGCAGACGCTTGCGCTCACGGGCTGTCTCTTCTTTCTGGGACTGCCAGTCCATTTTGGCGGCGGAGACCTTCGCGGCGTCGCTCTCGGAAGAAGCGGCGGACTCACTGTCAAGACGTTCCTTCTCGGCCTTTTTCTCCAGATAGTAATCGTAGTCACCCAGATATTCCGTAAAAGCGTTTCCGGAAAGCTCGAGAACACGGGTAGCCGTACGATTGATAAAATAGCGGTCATGCGACACGAAGAGGACAGTGCCGTCGTAGTCGTTTAAAGCGTTCTCGAGAATTTCTCGGGAAACCATATCCAGATGGTTGGTCGGCTCATCGAGAATCAGAAAATTCGCCTCGGACAGCATCAGCTTCGCGAGAGATAAGCGGCCTCGCTCGCCTCCGCTTAAGTCCTCCACGCGTTTAAAGACATCGTCACCGGTAAAAAGAAAGGCGGCCAATGTGTCCCGAATCAAAGTCTGGCTCATGTCGGGGTAAGTGTCGGAGATTTCATCGAACAAAGTTTTCTCGTAATGAAGGACCTGGTGTTCCTGATCGTAATAACCGATTGTTACGTTGCTGCCTCTTGTGACGAGACCGCTGACGGCGTCTTCCCTGCCGGTGATAATTTTCAGCAGCGTGGTCTTGCCGGTACCGTTGTCGCCGATGATCGCCACGCGTTCTCCTCTGTGAATCGTAAAGGATACGTCGGAAAAAAGCTCGTGCCCCGGATAGGATTTGCTCAGACGATCGATAGTCAGAACGTCATTGCCGCTTTGGACGGCAGGCGTGAGTCTTATACGCATCTCATCCCTTAAATCGATCGGCTTCTCAAGACGGCTTACCTTCGCGAGCGCTTTCTCGCGGCTTTCGGCGCGCTTGATGGACTTCTCGCGGTTAAAAGATTTCAGACGCGTTATAACGGCTTCCTGACGTTGGATTTCCTTGCGCTGATTCAGATACGCCTTGACCTGCTCCTCCCGGAGTTTACCCTTCAGGGAAGCGTAATTGGTGTAGTTGCCGGCGAAGGTAGACGCTGTCCCATTCTCGATTTCAATGATTTTCGTGGCGACGCGGTCCAGAAAATAGCGGTCATGGGCGATCACGATCACGGTGCCTTTATAATTCTTCAGATAGGTCTCGAGCCAGGCGACGCTTCTTAAGTCGAGATGGTTGGTTGGCTCGTCCAGCAGAAGAAGATCCGGTTTGGAAAGCAGAAGCCGTCCCAGGGAAAGTCTTGTTTTCTGACCGCCGGAAAGAACATCGACGCTGGTGCTGAACTCGGATTCCTGAAAGCCAAGGCCCTTTAATATTCCGGCCACCTCGCTGCGTATCGCGTAGCCGTTGCCATCCTCGAATTCCTTGGTGAGACGCGTGTATTTGTTCAGCATATCGGGAAGCTCGGTTTCGGAAGCGCTTTTCATGGCGAGTTCAAGCTCCCGGATCTGCCGCTCAATATCGCGCAGGTCTTCCTTCACGGAGGCAAGCTCGTCAAAAATGCCGCGGGTACCTTCAAAATCCTGACGCTGCGCGAGGTAGCCGAGTTGTTTGTCTTTTGGAAAATGAACAGCGCCCCCGTCAGGAGTTATCTCGCCAACGATGATCTTCAGAAGTGTCGATTTGCCCGCCCCGTTAATGCCGGTAATGGCGGCCTTCTCATGGTCTTCGATATGAAAGGAAATCTCCTTGAGAATGTCCTCGGCGCCGAAGCTTTTACTTATATTATCGCAAGAAAGTATCATGAAACCCTCCGTATACTCGTAGTTATTTCCTAAAAAATAGTTATACACGACTAATTATAACTGACTTTTCAAAAAAAACAATAAAACGCGACATTTTTTACCACAATGGTTTGACATTAAATAAGCAATTATATATAATTAACTAGAATTAGAAGGGGGAATTATGTTGGAAGAGAAGGCAATTTCTCAGGCGGTAATAAGAAGACTGCCTCGATATTACCGATACCTGGGTGAACTGAAGGAACAAAAGGTTGAAAGAATCTCCTCTGGTGATCTAAGTAAGAAGATGAAAGTAACCGCCTCACAGATCCGTCAGGATCTGAATAATTTCGGCGGCTTTGGCCAGCAGGGCTACGGATACAATGTTGAGTCATTATACGCGGAGATTGGCAAGATACTTGGTCTTGACCGCGGACATAACGTCATCATTGTCGGAGCCGGAAATCTGGGGCACGCGCTTTCCAATTACAGAGACTTTGAGAAGAGGGGCTTTCTTGTTGTCGGTATTTTTGACAATAACACCGAACTCGAGGGTAAGGAAATCGGGAGCATGAAGGTGCAGATGATAGACAAGATCCCGGATTTTATCCGCGCGAACAATGTTGAGATCGGGGCGCTTACGCTGCCGAAGGATCAGGCGCAGGAGGTGGCGGCGCTTCTTGTCGCGAACGGAATCAAGGCGCTCTGGAATTTCGCTCATACGGATCTCGATGTCCCTAAGGACGTAATTGTCGAGAACGTGCACCTTTCCGAGAGTCTTATGAGACTTTCCTATAATTTGAGTCAGTACCAGGCGAAACACAAGAACAAATGATTAAAGAGACAAAACATTTAACTTAATTGGATAACAGAATGTAAAAGACGTGCCAGGATCTCTTCTAGTGATCTTACAGGCGCGTTCTTTTGCGTATACTGCGCGAAAGGAAACTTTTATACTATGAAATACTTGCTTGACAGCGTTCAGATGAAGGCGGCGGACCGGTACACGATCGAAGTGAAGAAAATACCATCGATTTCTTTGATGGAAAGAGCCGCGAGGGCGGCCGCCGAGGAAATCAGTAAGCTGTACCAGGGACATGGCGAAATCTTGGTTGTCTGCGGCAGCGGCAATAACGGCGGGGATGGCTTTGCCGCGGCCAGATTTCTGAAAGAGCGCGGCTACAGGGTCCGGGTCGTTTTTGTTGGGAAGAAAGAGAAACGAACAATTGAGACAAGCGCGCAATGGGATCTTTGCGAGAAAGCGAAGATCAAGATACAGACAGAGATCGGGGACGCGATTTTCGCGGTCGTCGCGGACGCTGTTTTTGGTATCGGTTTAAGCCGGGAGGTCACGGGAGAGTACGCGGAAGTCATCAAGCGGATGAACGCGCTTGGCGGAATTCACGTGGCGATCGATATTGCCTCGGGAATTTCGGCGGACACGGGAGCGAAGCTTGGAACTGCTTTTCGGGCGGATTACACGATTACTTTCGCGTATGGAAAGCTTGGCCAATTCCTTTATCCGGGAGCGGATTACAGTGGGAAAGTAATAGTCCGTGATATCGGAATTAAGGGCCCGAAAGAAGCCCGTCGGGAATACGTTCGTACATATGGGAAGAACGCGATCAGAAAACATCTGCCCGCCAGGGCAAAGCACTCAAATAAAGGTACTTACGGGAAAGCCCTGATCGTCGCGGGAAGTCCCGGAATGGCGGGCGCCGCGTATCTGGCGGGACTCGCCGCTTATCGATCGGGCGCGGGTCTGGTCCGTATTTACACGGCTGCCGCGAACCGTGTTGTTTTGCAGGAACTCCTTCCGGAAGCGATTCTGACTACGTATGAGGATGGTTCTTTCGACGGCGCGGCGCTGAGTGAATGTATTAAGTGGGCCGATTATATAGCGGCCGGCTGCGGACTGGGAACGGGCGTGACGAGCGCGGAGATGATCCGACGGCTTCTTCAGGAAGCGACATGCCCGATGATTCTGGACGCGGACGGACTGAATATCCTGAGTCAGCATAAGGATTGGATTTACGGATATCGGGGCAGCGGATTGATTCTTACGCCGCATTTGAAAGAGATGAGCCGCCTGACCGGTCAGGAAGTAGGCGCGATTGCTTCAAATTTGATTAAAACGGCTGCTGATTTCAGCAAGACTTATGGTGTTATTTGCGTTTTGAAGGATTCCCATACGGTGGTGACCGCGAAAGAAGGACCCGCGTACCTGAATCTCAGCGGAACGCCGGCTATGGCGAAGGCGGGCGCGGGGGATGTGCTGACCGGTATTCTGCTGGGACTTTGCTGTAATCATCTGGAGATACAAGAGGCCGCGAGGCTTGGCGTGTATCTTCATGGAAAAAGCGGCGAGCTGGCGGCGAAGCGAACCGGCGAGTATGGGATACTGGCGAGAGAAATCGCCGACGCCGCGCCGATTGTCATTCAAAAAAACTCGAGTGTAGGAGAAAAGAAGCATGGAAGCAATGAATAAGTACAGCAGAGTTTGCGCGTATATCGATCTGGACGCGGTCGAGTACAATTTAGAGCAGATGAATAATAATATCCGGAAACATTCTCAGATTCTGGGCGTAATTAAGACAGACGCCTATGGGCATGGAGCGGAAGCTATTGCCGGTATTCTGGAATCCAAGCCGTATATGTGGGGATTCGGCGTCGCGACAGTCGAAGAGGCGGTATTGCTTCGGGAGTCCGGCATCCATAAACCGATTCTGATTCTGGGTTACACCTTCCCGGAGCAGATCGCGGACGCGGTCGCTTATAATCTTACCATGACGGTGTTCGAGCGAACACTCGCGGAGCGGCTATCCGCGGAGGGCAAACGGCAGGGCAAAGACGTACATGTTCATATTAAACTGGATACAGGCATGAGCCGTCTCGGTTTTCGTGACAACGAGGAATCCTATCAAACAATCATGGATATCATGAAAATGCCGAATCTCTATGTGGAGGGCGTTTTCTCGCATTTTTCAAGAGCGGATGAAAGAGACAAGACATTCGCGCACATTCAGCTTGAGAGATATATGACGATGCTGGGTCATCTGGACGAGGACGGTATTCGTTTCCCGCTCCGTCATTTTGACGCGAGCGCCGGCATCATTGATATCAGGGAAGGAAATTTTGATCTGGTACGCGCCGGAATTTCAATTTACGGCATGTATCCGTCTGAGGAAGTAAGAAAAGAACGGGTGCCTCTTCACCCGGTGCTTTCCCTGAAGAGCCACATTGTTTTTGTTAAAGAGGTAGAGCCGGGAACGCCGGTGAGCTACGGCGGCACCTTTGTCACAATGCGAAAGACCAGAATCGCCACAATACCGGTCGGCTATGGCGACGGATATCCCAGACTTCTTTCTAATAAAGGGTATGTGCTGATCCATGGTTTACAGGCGCCGATCCTGGGCCGTGTCTGCATGGACATGTTCATGGTGGATGTCACGGACATTCCGGACACGCGCATGGGAGACGAAGTTACGTTGATTGGCAACGATGGGGATGAAAGCATTCCGGTCGAGACCTTGAGTGATTTATGCGGCCGCTTTAATTATGAGTTGGTCTGCGATCTCGGAAAAAGAGTGCCGCGCGTGTTTTTGCGTGACGGCAAGGTCGTTGGCTGTAAAGACTATTTTTATCACAAGGCGGAATAAGCGGGCCGCGTTTCGCGAAAGGTTTCCTTGACGAATCCCCCGCGAATGTATAAACTAGAATTATTCTATTAATTATTAAGACGTAAAGGAGTATGAATTAGGAAATGGATGATCCCTATGCCTGTCTGGGCAGAATTGTCGTAATGATCCTGTTGTTGGTCGTCAGTAGTATTTTTTATGGGCTCGGAGCGGCTTTACAGGAAGCAAACCGCGGTGATTTTGAGGAGGAAGAAGGTAAACATTCGGACGGCAGAAATAAAACAATTAATAAACTTCTCGCGGAACTGCGTCACTTTATCAACACTGTTCTGATTATCGGAACATTCATTTCGTTTTTGACGGCGCTATATGAAGTGCCTTATTTCGCTTCTCTGAGCTCGGACGCTTTTTTGTCCGCGCGCGCGGGTAACGCGGATATCGTGATGACCGGGTTCGTTGTTCTGTACGCTTTCGTATTCGCTTTTCTGATCCTGGCGATCGGTGTTTTCGCGCCGAAGAAAATCGCCATTCATGACGCTTCCCGATGGATTCGCCGTTATGTTGGATTTACAAGCTTTTTCGTGGCGTTCTTCACGCCTGTCACATGGCTGATTACTGTCTTTTCCAACGCGATTGTAAGAGCGAGGGGAATTGACCCTCTGCTCGCGGAAGATGACGTGACGGAAGAGGAGATCATCTCTATGGTGGACGAAGGCACGGAACAAGGCGTGCTGCGGGACAGCGAGGCTGAGATGATCCGCAATATTTTCGAGCTGGATGACAAGGACGCGAAGGACATCATGACGCACCGCAAAAATATCGTAGCCATCGATGGAAACTGGACGCTGAATGAGACGATGCCGTTTATTTTGTCGCGCAGTTATTCCAGATTTCCCGTATATGAGGAGGATATCGACACCTTGATCGGTATTCTGCATATCCGGGACGCGACGCTTTGCTATCAGAACGCGGAGAACCGCGGCACGCGAATTAAGGATTTACCGGAAATTCTGAGAGAAATTGATTATATTCCGGAAACACGCGGAATTGAGCTTTTGTTCCGTGATATGCAGAATCGGAAAATTCATCTTGCCGTCGTTATTGATGAGTACGGTCAGACATCCGGGCTTGTCGCGATGGAAGATATACTGGAAGAAATCGTGGGTAATATTCTCGATGAGTACGACGTCGAGGAGAACATGATCGTCCGTCAGGCGGATGGCAGTTACATTATGCTGGGAATGACGCCTCTTAGTGATATCGAGGAAGAGCTGAAGATCGATTTCAACGATGAGGAAAACGAGACGCTGAATGGCTTCCTTATTTCAAAGCTGGACAGAATTCCCGCGAGAGGCGAACAGTGCGAGATTATCCGTGAAGGATACAGGTTCCACATACTTACCGTAAGCAAAAACATGATAGGGCGCGTACTTGTGACAAAAGAACCGGCGCGCGAGGAAGAAACGGAGGACTAAAAGATGTCAGGACATTCTAAATTCGCTAACATCAAACACAAGAAAGAGAAGAACGACGCGGCCAAGGGCAAGGTATTTACCAAAATCGGACGCGAGATCGCGGTAGCGGTCAAGGAAGGCGGCGGACCGGATCCCGCGAATAACAGCCGTTTGCGCGACTGTATCGCGAAAGCGAAATCAAATAACATGCCGAATGACACGATCGATAAGGCAATCAAGAAAGCGGCCGGAGACGCGAACGCCGATAATTTTGAAAACATAATTTATGAAGGTTATGGGCCGAACGGAACCGCGATCATCGTGGAGACACTTACCGATAACAAGAACCGCACGGCCGCGGAGGTCAAGAACGCTTTTTCAAAGGGCAGCGGCAATATCGGCACGCCTGGGTGCGTTTCTTTTATGTTTGATAAGAAGGGACAGATTATCGTAGACAAAGAAGAGTACGAAGGCTCTTCGGATGATCTGATGATGCTCGCTCTTGACGCGGGGGCGGAGGATTTTAACGAGGAAGAGGACAGTTATGAGATCATAACGGATCCGAATGATTTTTCAGATGTTCGTCTTAAACTTGAGGAAAGCGGCATCGCGATGGCGCAGGCGGAGGTAACGATGATTCCGCAGACATGGGTAACCTTAAGCGACGAGAAGGACATCACGAATATACAGAGAACTCTGGATCTTCTGGATGACAACGATGACGTTCAGGAAGTATATCATAACTGGGACGAGGAGTAGCCGGCCGGAGTGTTACTCTGCAGAAGCGAATCAGTATTTTATGGAGGATTTAAGTATGGAAATAGCGGAAGCGAAAGCTGAAATCTCTGAAATGCTTCTTGAGATGAAGGACGCGAGAGAAAAGTTCAACCGTGATACTTACGCGGATCATTTCGACGCGCGTTATAAGGAGAAGGAGCCGTTTTTGATGCGCCTTGAGAAGCTTTACGAAGAAGCCGAGGACAAGGACGCTTTTATCGACGAGCTGGCGGAAGCGCTTCCGAGCTCGGCGCTCGCGAGCCTTGAGGGAATATCCAAGCAGCATTTGAAGGATACTCAGATTATGGAATACAATTTCACGATGGTCACTTTTGTCATGCCGGTTATTATGAAATACAAAGCGGACTATGTTCCTATACTGACGGATCAGATTATCGTGAAATGGGGCGAGACGTTTCCGAAACACAAGATCCAAAAAGCGACTTTTGAGGAAATTAACGAAGGCTTCCGGCGTAAATGGTGTTATATCACGACAGCCGTGTGCGAGAGTCTTGGCAAGGCCGATGACTGCTATGAGCTGAATGTTCTGAGAAACTACCGCGATGGTTATCTTTCGGAACAGGAGAACGGCCCGGAACAGATTCGGGAATATTATGACATCGCGCCTACAATTGTAAACCGCGTGAATAAAGAAGCGAATTCGGAACAGATATACAAGGGAATCTATGAGTCATATCTGGCGCCGTGCATTCAATTGATCGAGGAGAACAGACTGGCGGACTGCCGAGTGAAATACAGGCAGATGGTCGAATCTCTGAAAGACGAGTATCTTTATTCCTAAAAGATCGCGCGGCGGAAATACTATACGGGGCGTATAAGAAAGAAGGGCTTTATAATGAGCGATTTTAAAATTGAGACAAAATGCGTGCAATCAGGGTGGCAGCCGAAAAACGGTGAGCCTCGCGTGCTTCCGATATATCAGAGCACGACTTTTAAATATTCCACAAGTGATCAGATGGGACGACTTTTTGATCTGGAAGAGGACGGTTACTTTTACACAAGACTGCAGAATCCGACCAATGACGCGGTAGCGGCCAAAATATGTGATTTGGAAGGCGGCGCGGCAGCTATGCTGACGTCATCCGGACAGGCCGCGAATTTCTATGCCGTGTTCAATATCGCGGGAGCGGGAGATCATATCGTTTCCGCTTCCTCTATTTATGGTGGCACATTTAATTTATATGGACACACGATCAACCGGATGGGCATTGATTGTACCTTTGTCAACGCGGACGCGTCGGAAGAGGAGATTGAGAAAGCTTTTCGCCCGAACACGAAAGCGGTATTCGCGGAAACATTGGCGAATCCGGCGCTTACGGTACTGGATATCGAGAAGTTCGCGAAGCTGGCTCACGCGCATGGCGTTCCGCTGATCGTGGATAACACGTTCCCTACGCCGATCAACTGCAGGCCTTTTGAATGGGGCGCGGATATCGTGACGCATTCCACGACAAAATACATGGACGGGCACGCGATGTGTGTCGGCGGCTGTATTGTTGACAGCGGAAATTTTGACTGGGAGAAGCAGGCGGACAAATATCCCGGGCTTACCAGACCGGACGAGACCTACCACGGTGTCGTGTACACACAGAGATTCGGCAAAGCGGCTTACATTACGAAAGCGACGGCGCAGATCATGCGTGATCTGGGATCAATTCAGGCGCCGCAGAACGCGTTCCTGCTTAACGTGGGATTGGAAACGCTCGCGCTTCGTATGGAACGTCATTGCGCGAACGCGATGAAAGCGGCGGAGTATCTAAGGGACAATGACAAGGTGGCATGGGTTTCCTATCCGGATCTTCCGGGCGATAAATATCATGATCTCGCGCGTAAATATCTGCCGAATGGGTCATCCGGCGTTATCGCTTTCGGCCTTAAGGGAGGACGCGCCGCGTCTGTCAAGATGATGGACTCTTTGAAGCTGGCCGCTATCGTGACACACGTCGCGGACGCGCGGACAAGCGTTCTTCATCCGGCGAGTCACACGCATCGTCAGATGAGCGACGAGGAATTAATCAAAGCGGGCGTGTCGCCTGATTTGATTCGTTTAAGCGTTGGTATTGAGAACGCGGATGATATTATAGGCGATCTGGATCAGGCGATTCGCAACGTCTGATCGGATGGCTTTTGATAAGGAGGCAGAATAAGAATGGCTTCATCCGCCAGGAAAAAGGGAAGCTCAGACAGATCTAAAAACAAAAACGCGGCAAGCCAGCGGAAAAAATCCACAGCCAGAACAACTGCCAGTAAAAAACGCCAGAAAGCGGCGTCCTCCTTACCCAGCGGAGAAGCCGCTTTGTGGCTGATTATCGCTTTTTGTCTTATCCTTCTGATCAGTAATTTTGGAATTGGTGGAAAGGTCGGCGGGGCGTTATCGTCGTTCTTTTTTGGTATTATGGGGGCGCTCGCTTATATCGCGCCCTTCGCTATATTTATACTCGCCTGTTTTTTCGCTTCGAACGGAACGCGGGCGATCGCGCTTAGAAAAGGTATCGCGGGCATAGCCTTTATACTGCTTTTATGCGTGTTCTGGCAGCTTGCGTCTACTCCGTTTAACCAGGAAGTTTCTATTCTTGATTATTACGCGGATTCTTCCCGTTATCACAGCGGAGGAGGGGTGATCGGCGGCTTATTCTGCCGTATTCTATGCCCGGCGTTCGGAACGGTCGGGACTTTTATCGTGATCATTATACTGATGATCATCTGTTTGGTGCTGATAACGGAGAAATCCTTTCTGAAAGCTTTTCGGCGGCTTTGCGCGGCGATTGGGATTAATACGCGGGCCGGTTATGAGAAGACGAGAAAAGCCGGTAGAAAAATCCGTGACAATAGAAGAAACGAGCGGGAAAATCGCCGCGGGAAGTTCGATATTCCGGACGCGATCGAGGACGACGCTTTGCCGGCTGAGAACACCTCCCGGGCGGACACCGTTATGGAGCCCATAGAAGCCGGTGATTTCGGGGAACCGGTACCGGATCCGATTATTCCGGATCCCGTCGCGGCGGAAGAAGAACTGACGCCGGAGGAACCAATGGCGGAGGAATCCAGGAAGCCGGCGAGATCATCGCTTTCTAAAGAGGAATCCTCGCGGGCGACGATGGACGTCGAAAAAGAAATCGCGCTTGCCGAGAAAAGTGTTCTGTCCGATTACTCATTTCCGCCTATGCATCTGCTGACAAGCGGAAATGGTAAGACCTCCGGCATGTCCGATCGTCAGCTGAAGGAAACAGCGGCGAAACTGCAGCAGACATTGATGAATTTTGGTGTCAACACGACGGTTACGCGCTATAGCTGCGGACCTTCCGTGACCCGATATGAGCTGCAGCCGGAACAGGGTGTTAAAGTCAGCCGAATTCTGAACCTCGCGGATGATATCAAGCTGAATCTTGCCGCGGAGGATATTCGTATTGAGGCGCCCATTCCCGGTAAAGCGGCAGTCGGGATCGAAGTGCCTAACAAAGTAAACACAATGGTCCGGCTGCGGGATCTGCTGGAGTCGGACACGTTTCAGAAATTTAAATCCAATCTGGCGTTCGCGGTCGGTCGTGATATCGGCGGAAAGATCATCGTCACGGATATCGCGAAGATGCCGCATATTCTGATCGGCGGCGCGACCGGATCCGGTAAGTCGGTCTGTATCAATACTCTGATAATGAGTATTCTCTATAAATCCAGCCCGGAGGATGTTCGTTTTATCATGATCGATCCCAAGATGATCGAGCTGAATCTTTATAACGGCATACCTCATCTTTATATTCCGGTCGTGACAGACCCGAGGAAAGCGGCGGGAGCCCTTAACTGGGCCGTTTCAGAGATGTCAAAAAGATATCGGCTGTTTTCAGAGCTCAGCGTGCGGGATTTAAAGAGCTATAACGAGAAGATAAAGACGGTTCAGGCGCCGGAGGGCGAGAAACCCTACGAGAAAATGCCGCAGATCGTTATCGTGGTAGATGAATTCGCGGATTTGATGATGGTCGCGGCGAATGAGGTCGAGAACGCGGTATGTCGTCTGGCGCAGCTCGCGAGAGCCGCGGGAATACATCTGATTCTCGCGACGCAGCGTCCTTCCGTCGATGTAATCACGGGATTGATCAAAGCGAATATGCCTTCGCGGATCGCGCTTGCCGTATCATCCGGAATTGATTCCAGGACGATTATTGACATGGTCGGCGCGGAGAAACTTTTAGGAAATGGCGACATGTTGTTCTATCCCGCCGGATACTCAAAACCTATCCGCGTACAGGGCGCTTTTGTGTCCGAGAAAGAAGTGGAGAACGTCGTTGAGTATCTGATACGCAAAAACGGTAACGCGGATTATGACGAGAAAATAGCCACACATGTCGAAAGCATGGCTTCCGGCCAGAGTGGCGCGCAAGGTGAGCAGGGCGCGGCCGGCGGTAATGAGAAAGACACTTATTTTGAGGACGCCGGGCGTTTCATCATCGAGAAAGACAAAGCCTCGATCGGTATGCTTCAGCGCGTTTTCAAAATCGGTTTCAATCGCGCGGCCAGAATCATGGATCAGCTGGCGGAGGCCGGAGTGGTCGGTGAAGAAGAGGGGACGAAGCCGAGGAAAATTCTTATGTCGGCGGAGCAATTTGAAAATTATCTCAAGGAATCGTAAGGAGGTTGGGGAATGCGCTGTTTAAAGTGCGGAGCGGCTATCCCGGAAGGAAAAATGTACTGCCCCAGATGCGGAAGCCCCGTCCGTATCGTGCCGGATTATTCTTCACTGGAGGATTTGCTCGCGGATGAAGTAAATGAGGTTATGCGGGAAGATTATGATAGCGCTCCTGTCCAGCAGAATACAAGAAACACGTCTTATGACACCAATACCCAGGCCATGGAGCGTGAAAGACGCGCGCGTCATGAAGAGAGAATCCGGCGGGCGGAAGAGGAGGAGCGTAAGAAAAACAAAAGAGCCTCCAGACGCAAACTGGCGGTACTTCTCGTGTTTGTGTGCGCCGCGCTGGCTGTTATGGTCTATTTTGTTTTACAGAATTCGTATTCTTTTCAAATCAATAAGGCGGACCGCTGTTACGCGGAACAAAATTACGCGGAAGCGCTTCAGTATTATACCAAGGCAAGCGGATTAAGACCCGCGTCCGGTCAGGCAAAGACCGGAATGGGAAAATGCTATATCGCGGAAAACGATCTGGATTCCGCGGAGAAGATCCTGACAGAAGCCGTGAAGGCGGAGCCATCCTACGCGGATTCTTACCTGACGCTCGCTTCTCTTTACGAAAGCCAGGGAAATACGGGTAAGATCAAGCTTCTATTCGATGATTGCAAAGACGACACCGTCAGGAGTCAGTGCGCGGAGTATATCGCGGAAACACCGTCGGTCACACCGGCGGAAGGAAGCTACACGGACGCGGTTACGGTAACGATGACCGTTTCCTCCGGCACGATTTATTACACAACAGACGGCAGCGAGCCGTCCTCCTCGAACGGTGAGCAATACACGAAAGCTTTTCAGATCACGGACAGCGGGAATTACTCGATCCGGGCGATTTCGGTCAACGCCAAGGGAATCGAAAGCGATGAGGCTTCCGAAACACTCAAAATTGACATTCCGACACCGGAGGGCCCGTCTGTAAGCCCTCAGTCCGGGAGTTACAGCACAAGCACGAAAATAACCGTGACAGTTCCGTCCGGCATGACGGTTTACTACACTTTGGACGGAAGCGATCCGACAACTTCGTCGAAGCTCTACACAGGACCGATCTCGATGCCGGAGGGGTCCACGACATTTTCCTGTATCTCGGTCAACAGCCTTGGAAAGACGAGTTCCGTGATAAAACGCCAGTATAAATTGATAATAATAGATTAACGCTTGAAATTTTATAGTGATTATCGTATCATAAAATAGTGTGTTTATGTAAATTTGGGTTTCTTTAGGAGGGTAATTATGTACAAAATTCAGAAATCGGAAAAACTTGCTGACAAGATTTTCCTGATGGACGTGGAGGCTCCCAGAATCGCTTCACATTGCGAGCCTGGGCAGTTCATCATCGCTAAAATCGACGACAGAGGCGAGCGAATTCCGCTCACGATCTGCGATTTTGACCGTGAGAAAGGCCTCGTAACTATTGTTTTTCAGATCGTAGGCGCTTCTACAACGCGTATGGCCGGGATGAAAGCTGGCGACGCTTTCAGAGATTTTATCGGTCCGCTTGGACGCCCATCGGAATTCGTGGGCGAGGATCTCGCGGAATTGAAGAATAAGAAGATTATTTTTGTGGCCGGCGGCGTTGGCGCGGCCCCTGTGTATCCGCAGGTCAAATGGATGAAGGAACATGGAATCGACGTGGATGTTATTATCGGCTCCAAGACGAAGGACCTGCTGATTCTCGAAGACGCGACGCGGGAAGTGGCGGGAAATCTTTATATCACCACGGATGATGGCTCTTATGGCTTTTCCGGTATGGTAACGGCGCAGTTGGAGGATCTTGTCAACAAAGGCAACAAGTATGATCTTTGCGTTGCGATCGGCCCGATGATTATGATGAAGTTTACTTGCCTTATGACGAAGAAACTTGGTATCCCCACGATTGTAAGCATGAATCCGATCATGGTAGATGGAACGGGTATGTGCGGCGCCTGCCGCCTCACAGTCGGCGACAAGGTTAAATTCGCTTGTGTTGACGGACCGGAATTTGATGGGCATTTAGTTGATTTTGACGAAGCTATGAAGAGACAGCAGCAGTATAAGACAGAAGAAGGACGCGCGCTCCTTCGCCTTCAGGAAGGCGACACGCATCATGGCGGCTGTGGTCACTGTGGAGGTAATGAATAATGGATATGATGAAGAAGATCCCGGTAAGGGAGCAGGACCCCAAGGTAAGAGCGACGAACTTTGAGGAGGTCTGCCTTGGATATAATCAGGAAGAGGCGATGGAGGAAGCGTCACGCTGCCTTCACTGTAAGAACGCGAAATGTATTTCAGGATGCCCCGTCTCGATTGACATTCCCGAATTTGTCGGACATGTTAAAGATGGCGATATCAAAGAAGCTTATAAAGTACTCAGCCAGTCTACGGCGCTTCCCGCTGTTTGCGGAAGAGTCTGCCCGCAGGAATCTCAGTGCGAGGGTAAATGCGTACGCGGAATCAAGGGCGAAGCGGTATCCATTGGCAAGCTCGAGCGTTTTGTCGCTGATTGGGCTATGGAGAATGGAATTAAACCGGATAAGCCCAGTGTTCACAATGGACATAAGGTTGCCGTGATCGGCTCCGGTCCTTCCGGACTTACCTGCGCGGGAGACCTCGCGAAGATGGGCTATGATGTAACGATTTTTGAGGCGCTTCATGAGTCCGGCGGTGTATTGGTCTATGGTATACCGGAGTTCCGTCTTCCCAAACAGAAAGTTGTCGCGAAGGAAATCGAGAACGTGAAGAGTCTTGGCGTGAAGATCGAGAACAATGTCGTAATCGGTAAATCCACAACGATCGACATGCTTATGGAAGATGAGGGCTTTGAGGCTGTTTTCGTCGGGTCCGGCGCCGGTCTTCCTAAGTTTATGGGAATTCCCGGAGAGAACGCGAACGGTGTTTTCTCCGCGAACGAGTATCTGACAAGAAGTAATCTGATGAAGGCGTTCCGCGATGATTATGACACTCCGATCGTTACCGGCAAGCGAGTAGCTGTTGTCGGCGGCGGCAATGTGGCGATGGACGCGGCGAGAACCGCTCTTCGTCTTGGCGCGGAGGTTCATATTGTGTACCGCAGAAGTGAGGAAGAGCTGCCGGCCAGAGTGGAAGAAGTTCACCACGCGAAACAGGAAGGTATCATTTTTGATCTTCTTACGAATCCGAAAGCTATTCTCGCGGATGAGAATGGCTGGGTCAAGGGTATGACTTGTGTGAGAATGGAGCTTGGCGAGCCGGACGCTTCCGGAAGACGCCGCCCAGTTGAGATACCGGGATCGGAGTTCACAATTGATGTCGATTCGGTCATCATGTCTCTCGGGACATCGCCGAATCCGCTGATTTCATCTACCACGAAAGGCCTTGAGGTCAACAAATATAAGTGTATTGTGGCTGATGAGGAAATCGGCAAGACCAGCAAGGATGGCGTGTACGCCGGCGGTGACGCCGTAACGGGCGCGGCTACCGTAATTCTCGCGATGGGCGCGGGCAAAGCGGGAGCGAAAGGTATCGACGAGTACTTATCCAATAAATAGACGCGGTATTAGGAAGGAAGTGTCACTATGGCGGAAACCTCAAAGAGAAAACAAAGTGGATCCGCGGCGCCCAAAATCAAACAAAACTTTTATGTTCAGTATATGGGCAAAGAGATCAAAGAAGAAGATGTCGTTAAAAAAGTGAAAACGATTTGGACGAAAGAGCTTCGCCGGGCCGTACATGATATCAAAACATTGGATATCTATGTGAAACCGGAGGACAACGCGGTTTATTACGTGATCAACAATGATACCCGCGGAATTATAGCGATCGACTAAGGAGGAACCCGTCAATGGTAACACATATCGTATTATGGAATTTGCTCGACAGTTTGTCGGATGAGGATAAGAAACTGGCCGCTTCTGAAATGAAAGAGAAGCTGGAGGGCCTTAAGGATAAAATTGAGGGAATTCAGTCAATACATCTGTATATCAATGAAATTGAGTCCAGTAACAGGGATCTGGCTTTAATTGTGAAGCTGGATACCAAAGAACATCTGGCGGCTTACATCACGCATCCGGAGCATAAGAAAGTCGGAGCTGAGTATGTCAGGCCGTTTACGCAGGATCGCGCTTGCCTGGATTTTGAGGAATAATCTGGAAGTTTCAGGGTCGGACGCTTTCGCGTCCGGCCCTGTATATCGTTTACAAGAGAGGATGGATATTTTCAATGCGAATGGTAGATCTGATTCAAAAGAAAAGAGACGGTTACTCTCTTTCTGAAGAAGAGATCCAATATATTGTTGATGGTTACACGAATGACGCGATACCCGATTATCAGATGTCCGCGTTTTTAATGTCCGGGTATTTTAACGGCTTTAATGATGAGGAAACGATCGCGCTGACTATGGCAATGGCGAACAGCGGAGAGAGGCTTGATTTATCCGCTGTCAAAGGGATTACTGTCGATAAGCACAGCACAGGAGGTGTAGGCGATAAGACTTCATTGATTGTCTGCCCTATGGTGGCGTCTTTGGGCGTTCCGATCGCGAAAATGTCAGGCAGAGGACTTGGCCATACAGGCGGGACACTGGATAAGCTTGAGAGTATTCCCGGGTTCAATGTAAGTATGAGCGCGGAGAACTTTATTCGTCAGGTCAATGATATACATTTCGCGCTGATTGGGCAGACCGCGGATCTCGCGCCGGCCGATAAAAAGATTTACGCGCTGCGGGATGTCACGGCTACTGTTGACAATATGTCTTTGATTGCCAGCAGTATTATGAGTAAGAAAATCGCTTCCGGAGCTGAGCGGATTGTTCTCGATGTCAAAACAGGAAGCGGCGCTTTTATGAAGGATGAGGAGGACGCGATATCTTTGGCGCGCGAGATGGTCAATATCGGTAAGCTCGCGGACAGGAACGTGACCGCCATAATCACGGATATGAATCAGCCTCTTGGCAAAGCCGTCGGAAACGCTCTGGAGATCCGGGAAGTGATAGATTCTCTGAAAGGAAATGGGCCGGAGGACCTTATGGAAGTATGTATGACGCTCGCGTCTCATATGCTTATTCTGGGAGAGAAGGCGGAAACGCCGGAAGAGGCGGAAACGCTGCTCGCGGAGACCATCGCGAACGGGAAGGCGCTTGAAAAATTCCGGGAATTTATAGAAGCGCAGGGCGGTGACAGCGCTGTGATCGAGCAATACGAGCTGCTTCCCCTCGCGCCTGCGCGGAAGGAAGTGACAGCCCGGGAATCCGGTTATATTTGCTCGCTCCAGGCAGGTCAGATTGGCATGGCGGAGACGAGGCTTGGCGGCGGTAGATTGAATAAGACAGATCAGGTCGACCATTCGGTTGGCGTTTATTTTTATAAGAAATTCGGGAATTACGTGGAAAAAGGCGACAAAGTCGCCGTAATCTACGCTCGTGACGAGCAGTCCGCGGAGGAGGCGTCATCAATTGTGGATAACGCCTATGATTACAGCGAGAACAAAGTCGGCAAAATTGAGCTGGTAAAACGCGTGATAAGGCAAGAGGAAATCGTGGATGAGTATAATAGAAAATACAATTGAGATTCCCGCGGAACACGAGAAGAATATATTTGGTGAGCTCGACAGTTACGTAAAGAAAATCGAACGCTCTTTTCAAGTCACCGTGATCGCGAGAGATGGAACGATCAAAGTTCTGGGATCGCCGACAGGCACCGATAAAGCGCGGCATGTTTTTGGACAGCTTCTGGAGCTTTCAAAACGCGGTAATCCGATTCAGGAGCAGAATGTGGATTACGCGATATCGCTGGCGATGGACGATAACGACAGCGGTCTGCTGGAAATTGACGAGGATTGTATCTGCCATACGATTAACGGCAAACCGATCAAACCGAAAACATTGGGTCAGAAGGAATACGTGGATCAAATAAGAAATAAAATGATCGTGTTCGGCGTCGGGCCCGCCGGAACAGGTAAAACCTATCTGGCGATGGCAATGGCGATAACCGCTTTTCGAAATGGCGATGTCGGTAGGATTATTCTTACAAGGCCGGCTATAGAAGCGGGAGAGAAGCTGGGTTTTCTTCCCGGCGATCTGCAAAGTAAAATCGATCCCTATCTCCGACCTTTGTATGACGCGTTATATCAGATCATGGGGCCGGAAAGTTACATCAAGAATTCCGAGAAGGGATTGATTGAGGTCGCGCCTCTCGCGTACATGCGAGGACGAACGCTGGACAATGCTTTTATTATACTGGACGAGGCGCAGAACACGACACCCGCGCAGATGAAAATGTTTCTTACGAGAATCGGATTCGGTTCCAAGGTCGTTATTACCGGCGACCTGACACAGAAGGATCTTCCGAGTGATTCCGTGTCCGGTCTGGACGCCGCGATCGAGATCGTCCGTAAAATAGACGAAATCGGAATCAGCCGGCTTACCAGCAAGGACGTAGTAAGACATCCGCTTGTCCAGAAAATCGTGAAAGCTTACGAAGAATATGAGAAAAAGAAAAAACAGCGCCCGGATCGGGAACAAAGAGCCTATCAGGGACGCCCGCCCAGAAAATATAAGAGGTGACGATCGGTCATGACATTTGAGATTGAGACCGAAAAAAGTTTTTCGGAAAATATACCGGTACGCGAAATCGCGGAAAGCGTAATATTGAAAGCGCTGGAGCAATTGAATTGTCCTTATGAGGTTACTGTCAATTTACTGCTTACGGATGATGAGTCGATTCGGGCTATTAACAAAGAAACCCGCGGCGTGGATTCCGCTACGGACGTGTTGTCTTTTCCCTTCTGCGAGTTTGAGATCCCCGGTGATTTTTCCGCGTTTGAGGAACAGCCGGAACTGTTTCATCCGGAGACAGGGGAGCTGATGCTGGGAGACATTGTTATTTCTGTCGATCGCGCGAAGGCCCAGTCTGAGGAATATGGACATTCGCTGCTTCGGGAATTCGCTTTTTTAGTCGCGCACAGTATTTTTCATCTGTGCGGCTTTGATCATATGACACCGGAGGAAGCAAAAGTGATGGAAGACGCCCAAAGGCGTGTCCTGGATGAGCTTGGAATAAGAAGATAGGAGAATGCCCTTCATGAACAGCGACAGAAGGAAGGATAAATCAAATCGGAACTTTATGGTTCAGGGAACGATTCTGGCGGCCGCGTCTATCGTAGTGCGCCTGATCGGAATGGTTTACCGTATTCCGCTGACCAATATCGTCGGCGACGAAGGCATGGGGTTGTACAGCTGCGCTTTTGAGGTGTATAATATCGCGCTTTTGTTGTCCTCTTACAGCCTGCCGCTCGCGGTATCCAAGCTTGTGGCGGCCAGAATCGCCAAAGGGCAGAAGAGGAACGCGGAGAGGGTCTTTAAATGCGCGATGCTGTTCGGTTTATGCGCCGGCGCCATCATCGGTCTGATCGTTTTCTTTGGCTCTTCCTTTATCGCCTCGCGTATCATGAAATCCCCTATGTCCGTGTATGCCCTTCGGGTACTGGCGCCTTGCCTTTTTGTCGTGGCTGTGATGGGTGTTGTCCGCGGGTTCTTCCAGGGACAGGGGACCATGATTCCAACGGCAATCTCTCAGATTATTGAGCAAATCGTGAACGCGGTCATAAGTGTAGTCGCGGCTTATTATCTTTTCCGCGCGGGAACGGCGGCGGCACAGGCTTCGGCCGGATCAACGGAGAACGCCAATCTGCTCGGGCCCGCGTACGGGGCCGCCGGCGGAACACTCGGAACGATCTGCGGCGCCGCGGCCGGATTGATATTTCTGCTTTTTGTGCTGGCGTTATATCGTAAGAGTATAAAACGGCAGGTGAAACGGGACAAAACCGCGACAACAGAAAGTTACTCACGTATTTTCAAATTACTTTTTATGACGATCGTTCCTGTTGTGTTAAGCTCAGCGCTTTACAATATCTGCGGTATTCTCGATCAGGCGATTTTCAATCATATGATGTCTACAAGAGGCGTTCCTTATGAGGAGTATAATCGTCTGATCGGCATGTACTCCGGTAAGTTCCTGCTTCTGGTCAATGTTCCGCTGGCAATGTCCAACGCGCTCGCTTCTTCCTCGATCCCGAGTCTTACGGCTTCCGTGGCGATGAAAGAAAAAAAGGCGGTTATTTACCACAAAATTCATACGGCGATCCGATTTTCCATGCTGGTGGCTATTCCAAGTTTTGTCGGATTCCTCACGCTCGCCTCGCCGATTCTGCAGCTGCTTTGGCACGATAAACGCGCGCAAATGGCCACGATTCTGATGGTAGGAGCGGTCTGTGTCGTGTTTTACAGTCTTTCCACAATAACAAACGCGATACTGCAGGGTCTGAACCACATGCGGGATCCGCTCAAAAACGCGTGTATTTCTCTCGTGATTCATATCGCGCTGCTGTTTATCATGCTGAATCTGAATCTTGGTATATACGCTGTCGTAATCGCCAATGTACTTTTTTCGCTTGTTATGTGTATTTTGAATCAGCGTGACATTCATAAGGTAATCGGGTATCGCCAGGAAAAGAACGTGACTTTTATAAAGCCATTTATCGCGGCCGCTATCATGGGAGCGATCGCGCGCCTTGTTTATTTCTTCCTCCGCTTTATTATGGGGAACTCAATCGCCACGATTATTTGTCTGTTCGTCGCCGTGTTCGTATACGCCGCTGCCTTGATTCTGTTTAAAGGACTGACAGAAGAAGATATATTGTCATTCCCGAAAGGAGAGAAAATCGCCGGATTTTTCCGAAAAATACGATTGCTCCGATAATCGTTTATCATATTTAAGGAGAATAAAACATATATGCTTGAAAAAAAAGAACTAAGAAAATTGATCATAAAAGAAAGAGACGCGATGCCGGAGACACTGAAAGCCAGTAAAAGCTCCGAGGTATGCCGGAAAATCCTCGCGTCAGAACGCTATCGGATAAGTGACGTGGTTTACGGTTTTATTCCGTACCGGGGTGAGATAGATATTCTTCCTATTCTGGAAGACGCGGCGCGCGCCGGGAAGAAAGTCGCGGTGCCCCGTATAAAAGGCGATGATATGTATTTTTATTACATTGAGTCGATGGATGATTTAGAGGAAGGTTTTAAAGGAATTATGGAACCGTGTGGTTATACAACGCTCGCGGAGGCGGAGAACCCTCTGATCATCGCGCCGGGGGTGGGATTTACGAGGCAAGGAGCTCGGATGGGCTATGGCAAGGGATTTTATGACAAATACTTGTCAAATCACGCGGCGTACACCATGGGCGTATGCTTCGCGGAACAACTTCGGGAGGATATTCCGACAGATGAGAGGGATATTATGCTTGATGAGGTCATATGGGCATAACCTTTATTTCAAATAATAGAAAGCCGGTCGAACCCGCGCGGGTCCGATCGGCTTTCTCTCAGTTTTCTTATGATTAGCTACTTCTTAGTTAAAGCAGAATGATATTATCCTTCGCGCATTGCTCAACCATCTCGTCCGGCCAGATACTTGCCTGAACCTCACCGACATGCGCGCGGTTCAAAAGCAGCATGCAGAGTCTGGATTGTCCGATTCCGCCGCCAATTGTGTAAGGAAGCTCACCGTTTAAAAGCATCTTATGATAAGGAAGCTCGGCGCGTTCCATACAGCCGGCCTTCTCAAGCTGCGCGAGGAGAGACTTCTCATCGACGCGGATGCCCATGCTGGAAATCTCAAGCGCCTGATTCAGCGGCTCGAACCAGAACATGATATCACCGTTGAGCTGCCAGTCGTCATAATCCGGCGCGCGGCCGTCATGCGGCTTGCCGTTCGCCAGTTTCTCGCCGATCTGGGTGATAAAAACACAGCCAAGCTCCTTTGTGATCAGATTCTCGCGTTCCTTCGGTGTTTTGTCCGGGAAACGCTCCTGTAGTTCTGTGGTCGTGACAAAATGAATCTTGTCGGGAAGCTTCGCGGCCGCTTCCGGGTATTTGTACCAGACTTCGTGCTCCATATGCTTGATGATCACAAAAAGCTTCTCCACGACGGATTTCAGGGTCTCCATCGAGCGGTCTTCCTTGCGGATGACCATTTCCCAATCCCATTGGTCCACATAGCAGGAATGGAGATTATCCAGTTCCTCGTCTCTGCGGATCGCGTTCATATTTGTGTAAAGTCCCTCTCCGGGCTCAAAACCGTATCGCTTAAGCGCCATACGTTTCCATTTGGCGAGAGATTGAACAACTTCGATTTCTTCTCCGGGGATATTCGCGATATCAAACGATACAGGGCGCTCCACGCCATTGAGGTTATCGTTCAGGCCGGTGCTTTTCTTCACGAAGAGAGGAGCGGAAATCCGTTTCAGATTCATTTCTTTGCCAAGCTCGTGCTGAAAGGTGTCGCGGATATACTTAATCGCTTCCTGTGTTTCGCGTACCGATAAATGGGGGTCATAACCCTCAGGTAATATCAGACTCATAGCGTTTCCTCTTTTCTTTTCTGACGGTTAATATTTCTTACCAATAATAGCACAGAGCCGCTTTTTCGTCCAGTAAAACATATTGATTGAAAACGCGGGGTATTTCATCTATAATAAATAAGCGTATGGAAAAGAGGTAAAATATGATTGATGGATTAACACAAGAACAATTCGCGGATTTATTGGATCGAATAGATTTGAACAGCCCCGCGCCGGAGAAAGAGCCGGACAGGCAGTATTTTTTCATGAAGAAGGGGCGCGCGCTGGTGGATTCGCTGAGCGCGGCGAAGGGCCGTCCGTTGACGGCGTGTACCGTAACCTTCGGGTGTCAGATGAACGCGCGCGATTCCGAGAAGCTGAAGGGAATCCTGACATGCCTGGGCTTTAAGGAAACAGAAGCGGAGGAAGCGGATTTTGTAATATATAACACCTGCACGGTCCGGGAGAACGCGAACCTGCGCGTGTACGGAAGACTTGGTTACCTGCATAACCTCAAGAAGAAGAATCCGGATATGATGATCGCTCTTTGCGGCTGTATGACGCAGGAGCCGGAGGTGGTGGAGAAGCTTCGTACTTCCTTTTCTTTTGTCAATTTGATTTTCGGCACGCATAATATATATAAATTCGCTGAACTTGTTGTCACCGCGATTGAGTCAAAGCGCATGGTCATCGATGTGTGGAAAGACACGGATCAAATCGTCGAGAGACTTCCTATTGAGCGGAAGTACGCTTTCAAGGAGGGCGTGAATATCACCTTTGGGTGTGATAATTTCTGCAGCTACTGTATCGTGCCATATGTCCGCGGCAGAGAAAGAAGCCGGGAGGCGGACGATATCATCCGCGAGGTACAGTCATTGGCGGATGACGGTGTTGTGGAAATTATGCTGCTGGGACAGAACGTGAACTCGTACGGGAAGACATTGAAACCGCCCGTAAGCTTCGCCGATCTTTTAAAAAGAGTCTCCGAGGTAAAGGGAATACGCAGAGTTCGTTTTATGACATCGCACCCTAAGGATTTCCCGGACGAGCTCCTGGACGTCATGAAGGATTCCAAGGTGATCTGTGATCACATTCATCTGCCGCTTCAATCCGGAAGTTCCCGGATTTTGAAGGCGATGAACCGGCATTATGACAAGGAACAGTACCTGAGCCTTGTACGGAGAATTCGTTCAAAAATGCCGGATATTTCCCTGACGACCGATATTATTGTCGGTTTTCCCGGCGAGACAGAAGAAGATTTTGAGGAAACGATGGATGTTGTAAGACAGGTCCGTTTCGACAGCGCGTTTACCTTCCTGTACTCGAAACGGACAGGAACGGCCGCCGCGGTGATGGAGAATCAGATTCCGGAGAAGACCGCGAAGGAGCGCTTTGACAGACTGCTGACCGAGGTTCAGACTATCGGCCGCGAGACAAGTTCCCGGCATCTTGGAATGGTTAAGGACGTCCTTGTGGAGTCCGTTAACACGCAAGACACATCTCTTGTGACAGGACGTACCGCGAATAATATCGTAACGCATTTTCCGGGCGACAGTTCTTTGATCGGGCAGATCGTGCCGGTAAAGCTGACAGAATCGAAAGGGTTCTATTATATAGGAGAAAGGACTGAATAAACCAAATGGGAACATTCACTCCGATGATGACACAATATCTCAAGACCAAGGAAGAATATAAGGATTGTATTTTATTCTATCGGTTGGGAGATTTTTATGAAATGTTCTTTGACGACGCCAAAACAGCGGCTAAAGAGCTGGAGCTCACGCTTACCGGCAAGGACTGCGGTCAGGAAGAACGCGCGCCAATGTGCGGTATTCCTTACCACGCGGTGGACGGTTATCTGAGCCGGCTGGTCGATAAGGGCTACAAGGTCGCGATCTGTGAGCAGATGGAGGATCCGAAGCTCGCGAAGGGTCTTGTCAAAAGAGCCGTGATCCGAGTGGTGACGCCGGGAACCAATATGAGCCCGCAGTCGCTGGAGGAAGGCCGCAATAATTACATTATGAGTGTAGTCAGTGTTGAGAACCGCTATGGGATTTCCATCGCGGATATTACCACAGGCGATTATTACGTGACGGAGGTCGAGGAACGCCGCAAGCTGATGGATGAAATCATCAAGTTCATGCCCACGGAAATTATCTGCAATGATTCGTTTGAGGTAAGCGGCGTGGATCTGGATGATTTAAGAAACAGGCTCTCGATTACGGTGTACCCGCTGGAGGCCTGGTATTTTGATGACGCGATGTGCCGCTCCGCGCTGGAGGAGCATTTCGGCGTTAAGGGGTTAAGCGGTCTTGGCATCGAGGACATGGCCTGCGGGACTGTGGCGAGCGGTTCGCTTCTTCGTTATTTGACAGAAACGCAGAAGACATCGCTTGGACAGCTGACGGAGCTTAAGGTTTATCACACAAGTAAATTCATGGTCCTGGACAGCTTTACGAGACGCAATCTGGAGTTGACGGAAACGATGCGCGAAAAGCAGAAAACAGGCTCACTTCTCGGCGTTCTTGACCGGACGAAGACCGCCATGGGCGCCAGAACGCTTCGGTCCTATATCGAGCAGCCTCTGATCAGCATGTCGGAAATCACGGACAGGCAGCGGGCCGTCAGCGAGCTGAAGCAGGACGCGATCAACCGGGAGGAGCTCCGGGAATATCTGGGCCCGGTCTATGACCTGGAACGCCTGATCAGCCGGATTGCCTATCAGACCGCCAATCCTCGCGACATCACGGCTTTTGGAAATTCTCTGGCGATGCTTCCGTCCATTAAATATATTCTGGGACAGTTCGACGCGCCTCTTCTTAAGAAAGTGAACGAGCAAATGGACGCGCTGGAAGATATTCACGGGAAAATCGCCAAAGCGATTAAAGAAGACCCTCCCATGGCCATGAAAGAAGGCAGCATCATTCGGGAAGGCTATAACGCGGAAGTCGATAAGCTGCGGCTCGCGGGCAGCGACGGCAAGAAGTGGCTGGCCGAGCTGGAAGAGAAAGAACGTAACGCCACCGGAATCAAGAATCTGAAGCTTAAGTATAACCGCGTGTTCGGCTATTATCTTGAGGTGACGAATTCGTACAAAGATCTCGTGCCGGATTATTTTATCCGCAAACAGACACTCGCGAACGCCGAGCGATATATCGTGCCGGAATTAAAAGAATTGGAGGACACGATTCTCGGCGCGGAGGATAAGCTTTACGCCCTGGAGTACACGCTATACGCGGAGCTTCGGGACGAAATCGCCGCGCAGGTCAAACGGGTCAAACAGACCGCGAAGGCCATCGCGGTACTGGACGTTCTTTTGTCGTTTGCCTATGTGGCGGACAGGAATAAATATGTCTGCCCGGTCATGAACGAGTCCGGCATTATCCAGATCAAGGACGGCCGCCATCCTGTCGTGGAACGGATGATGAAAGGCGAGATGTTCATCCCCAATGACACGTATCTGGATGACAAAGACCGCCGCGTGTCGATTATCACCGGTCCGAATATGGCCGGTAAATCAACTTATATGAGACAGACGGCGCTGATCGTTCTGATGGCGCAGATCGGTTCGTTTGTTCCGGCGAAGGAGGCGGAAATCGGCATTGTGGATCGGATTTTCACCCGGGTCGGCGCTTCGGATGATCTTGCCTCCGGACAGAGCACGTTCATGGTAGAGATGACAGAGGTCGCGAACATCATACGAAACGCCACATCCAAAAGCCTGCTGATTCTGGACGAGATCGGAAGAGGAACCAGCACGTTCGACGGATTGTCCATCGCCTGGGCTGTTGTAGAGCATATCAGTAATCGTAAACTGTTGGGCGCCAAAACGCTATTCGCCACGCATTATCATGAGCTGACGGAGCTGGAAGGTAAGATCGACGGCATACACAATTATTGTGTCGCGGTCAAAGAAGAGGGCGATAACATTGTTTTTTTGCGCAAGATCGTGAAAGGCGGAGCGGACAAAAGCTACGGCATACAGGTCGCGAAACTCGCCGGCGTGCCCGACTCGATTACCGACCGCGCCAAGGAAATTGTCGAGACGCTCAGTGACACGGATATTACGGAGGACATGGAAGAGCTTCTGAAAAATAAACAGAAGAAAAAATCCTCAACAAAAAGCAAAAAATACGACGAAGTCGATATGGGGCAGGTGTCTTTCTTCGATACTCGGAAAGACGATGATATTATCAAGGAGATTTCGGAACTGGATATTACGCGGCTTACGCCTCTTGAGGCGCTCACGACGCTTGACCGTCTGCAGAGCGAGCTGAAGAACCGCTGGTAAGCGTTTTATGCTTGATAAAAGGAATGGGAAACAATGGGAATCATAAAAGTATTGGATAAAAACACCGTCGACCGCATTGCGGCCGGCGAGGTAATTGAGCGGCCGGCCTCAATCGTGAAAGAGCTGGTTGAGAATTCTTTTGACGCGGGCGCTACGGACGTGACTGTGGAGATCGAGGAAGGCGGCGTGTCGCTGATTCGTGTCACGGATAACGGGCGAGGCATCGCCGAGGAAGATATTCCCGTCGCTTTCCTGCGTCACGCGACCAGTAAAATCGAGTCGAGTGACGACCTGTTCCGTATCCACACGCTCGGGTTCAGAGGAGAGGCTCTGTCCAGCATTGCCGCCGTTTCCCAGGTCGAGATGATCACGAAAACACCGGAAGCGGAGTATGGCGGCCGATACCGGGTTGAGGGCGGAAGAGAAATCGCGCTGGAGAAAGCGGGATCGCCGGACGGCACCAGCTTCTATATCCGTAATCTTTTTTATAATACGCCGGCCCGGAAGAAATTTCTCAAAACCTCCATGACAGAAGCCAGTCATGTACAGGATATTCTCACAAAGCTGGCGCTTTCCCATCCGGAAATCTCGCTGACGTTTATTAACAATGGGCGGCAGAAGCTGCGTACCTCCGGAAGCGGAAAGCTGGATGAGCTGATGTATCAGGTTTTCGGTAAAGAAGCCGCGCTGAATCTATTGACTGTTTTCAAAGAAGAACCCGGTATTACCATAAAAGGCGTGATCGGCAAGTCAGAGCTCGCGAGGAGCAACCGCGGCATGGAATATTATTTTCTGAATGGCCGCGTGTTCTATAATAGTGTTCTGACGAAAGCAATCGAGGAGGCGTATAAGCCCTATCTGGTGAAACACCTCTATCCGGTTACGGTCCTTTATTATGAAATTGACCCTTCGATGATCGATATTAACGTCCATCCAAGCAAGATGGAAGCGCGGTTCGGAAACCAGCAGGAGATTTTCCGCTATACGCTGGACGCGGTTTCAGAGACACTTGACTCCCGGGAGATGATACCGGAGGTCGTGACGAGGACGCCCGGTAAGTCCGCGAAGTGGGAAGAAAAGAAAGCTCACGAGGAGAAAACGCCGGTCACCCCGATAACAGAAACGCCGGTTCAAACGGAACATTATTATAAGAAATCGGAAGTGCCGACGGACGCGGAACAGGCGAGGGAATTTTATTTCGATGAAATGAAGAAAAGAGTCGAACGTTATCACGAGTCCTTAAAACCGCGCGAAGCGGCCAAAGAGGCGGAGCCGCGGGTATTCTCCAAAGAACCGCCCATCCAGGAAAAACCGTCTATACCGGAAAAACCGCCTATACCGGAAAAACCGCGGACGGATCTGGTAGGCGAGCAGATGGAGCTTTTCGGGGAGAAATCCGAAAGCCGAATTCTCGTAAAAGAAGCGCGAGCGAACTACCGGATCATCGGTCAGCTTTTTGACACATACTGGCTTGTGGAATATGAGGATAAATTTTTGATGATCGATCAGCACGCCGCGCATGAAAAGGTTCTGTACGAGCGGATTCGTAACCGCGTGAAGTCTGAGCCGGTACCGTCACAGATGGTGGCACCGCCGGTAATTTTACGACTTACGATCGCGCAGCAGGAACTGCTGAATCTCTATCCGGAGCTTTTCGCGGAGATGGGTTTTGAAATAGAGGAATTCGGCGGCGATGACTACGCGGTACGAGGCGTGCCGGCGATCTTGCCTTCTCTGGCGAAGAAAGAGCTGCTCATGGAAATCATGGATCAGTTGGAGAGTGGGCTGGACCGCCAGAACCTGACGGACACACTCCGGGAGAAGCTCGCGACAATTGCCTGTAAAGCCGCGGTCAAGGGACGCCAGCGAATCTCCAGGGAAGAAATGGAAGCGCTGCTGGATCAGCTGCTTTTGCTTGAGAATCCGTACCGGTGCCCGCATGGCAGACCGACGATGATCGTCATGACAAAGGCGGAAGTAGAGAAGAATTTCAAAAGAATTGTGTAGGAATTTATATGAAAAAACCACTTGTCATTCTGGCCGGCCCGACCGCTGTTGGGAAAACAGGCTTGTCGATCGCCCTCGCGCGGGAAATCGGCGGAAGTATATGCTCGGCTGATTCCATGCAGGTTTATCGGCGTATGGATATTGGCTCCGCCAAAATCACGAAGGAGGAGATGGCGGGAATCCGGCATTACCTGATTGATATTTTGGAGCCGGAGGAGGAATTTTCAGCGGCTCTGTTCCAAAAGTACGCGAAGGAAGCGCTCAAGGATATTTATTCAGAAGAGAAAATTCCGATCATCGCGGGCGGAACCGGTTTTTACATTCAGGCGCTGCTTTACGACATTGATTTCACGGAGCAGTCCCCGGATACCGCGTATCTGTCCTCTCTTAAGAAAATTTCCGAAGAGAAGGACGGGCCGGAACGCCTATACAAAAATCTTCGCGAAATCGATCCGGAAAGCGCCGCCGCGATCCACGCGAATAACGTACGGAAGGTCACGCGGGCGCTCGCTTATTTTCACGACACCGGTGAAAGTCTGGCTGTCCGCAACGCGATCGAGCGCCAAAAAGAATCGCCCTATCTTTATCGTTATTACGCGCTTACGGAAGAAAGGGAATTATTATACGCGGATATCGATAAGCGGGTGGATCAGATGATTTCCGCGGGACTGGTCGAAGAGGTTAGAAAATTGCGCGAAGAAGGTCTCAGGCGGGATTTTGTTTCCGCGCAGGGACTTGGTTATAAAGAAATAATGGAATATCTGGATGGCGAAACCTCGCTTCCGGACGCTATAGATCGGATCAAACAGGGCACGCGTCATTACGCCAAAAGACAGATGACCTGGCTTCGGCGCGAGAGAAACGTGACATGGATCCGCAAGGAAGATTTCAATTTTGATAACGCGAAAATACTGAGTTGGATATTAAAGGACTTGGAAACAAGCCGGATTATAGAGAGGAAATAAGATTTTGGACACGAACAAGAAGCTTTACGAGAAGATGGGAATATCCGGGGAAGTCCTCGCTTTTGGCGGGAAAATCCTGTCAGAGCTGACAGAAGTTTTCCGTGAAATTGACGAAACCGCGGAATACAATGAACTGAAAGTAATCCAGGCCATGCGGGAAAGGCGGGTCAGCGCGGATTGTTTTCAATACGCGTCGGGTTACGGCTATGATGACATCGGGCGCGACAAGCTCGAGGAGGTTTACGCTTCCGTGTTTCATACGGAAGCGGCGCTTGTTAGACCGCAGATTGCCTGCGGCACGCACGCTCTGGCGTTGGCGCTTAGCGCGAATCTCAGACCGGGGGATGAGATGATTTCTCCGGCGGGGAAACCTTATGACACGATGGAAGAGGTCATCGGAATCCGGCCCTCAAGAGGTTCTCTCGCTGAGTACGGAATTACATATAAGCAGGCGGAGCTTGACGCGGATGGCCGCTTTGATTATGAAGCGATACGCCGCGTGGTTTCGGAGCGGACAAAACTCGCGTTGATCCAGCGTTCCAAAGGTTACCAGACAAGGCCTTCTTATGGCGTTCGGGAAATCGGCGGGCTGATCGCTTTTCTCAAAAGTCTAAAGCCGGATATCATCTGTATGGTCGATAACTGTTACGGTGAGTTCGTGGAACGGATTGAGCCCTCAGATGTCGGAGCGGATATGGTGGTCGGCTCTCTGATTAAAAATCCCGGAGGCGGTCTGGCGCCGACCGGCGGCTATATCGCCGGCAAAAAAGAATTAATTGAGGAGTGCGGGTATCGCCTGACTTCACCGGGACTGGGAAGAGAAGTAGGCGCGTCTCTGGATGTGTCAAAAAGCTTTTTTCAGGGCTTTTACTTCGCCCCGGTCGTAGTCGCGAGCGCTCTTAAAAGCGCGATATTCGCCGCGAACATTTATGAGAGGCTTGGCTTTTCGGTCATTCCCGGAGGGAAGGAGGAACGCCACGACATTATTCAGGCGGTTACGCTCAACAGCCCGGAGGGACTGAAGGCGTTCTGCGAGGGAATCCAAAGCGCGGCGCCTGTTGATAGTTATGTGACACCGGAGCCGTGGGCGATGCCCGGCTATGACTGTGACGTGATCATGGCGGCCGGCGCGTTTACGCAAGGCTCTTCGATCGAGCTCAGCGCGGACGGACCTATGAAACCGCCTTACACGGCGTATTTTCAGGGCGGGCTTACATGGCCGCACGGGAAACTGGGCATTCTGATGTCACTGCAGAAAATTATTGATAAAGGCCTGACGCGGCTGCCGGAGGGCTTCGCGGAGCGGGCAGAGGAGATTCTTTAATGAGTAAAGAGGTTCTGGTCATCGGCGGAGGCGCTTCCGGCATGATGGCAGCGATCAGCGCTGCCCGCGAAGGCGCCCGTGTCACAATTTTGGAAGGCGGCGACAGGCTTGGCAGAAAGCTTGGCGCGACCGGAAATGGCAAATGCAATTTCACGAACACGTTACAGGAGCCCGGTTGTTATCATTCCCGAGATCCTCTTTTCCCATGGGCGGCGATAAGCTCCTTCACGAGTTCTGAGACGATTCGTTTTTTCCTGGAGCTGGGACTTTACTCAAAAAGCCGAAATGGATATATGTACCCACATTGTGAGCAGGCGAAAGCCGTGATCGATGTTTTACGAAATGAGCTCACTCGGCTGGGCGTGAAAATACACCTGGAAGCGGTTCCCGCTCAAGCGGTAAAAAACGAGGATGGTTTTCAAGTCACCATGGATAACGGTTACATGTATCGGGCGGACGCGCTCATTCTATCGACCGGGTCCGCGGCGGGAGGCGTGAAAGGAACGGAAAACAGCGCCAGAGGATACGATTTGGCCAGATCCTTCGGGCACTCTGTTATCCATCCGATTCCCTCGCTTGTACCTCTGATCGTGAAAGAATCGTTCATACAGCGCGTCGCCGGCATTCGGATTGACGGAGCTGTCACGATCCGCGCGGGCAGTGAGAATCTGGCGACGGACCGCGGCGAGCTGCAATTTATAAAAACGGGCATTTCCGGAATCCCGGTCTTTCAAGTAAGCGGCGCGGCGGGCGACGCTCTCGCGGAAGGAATGCCTGTGACGGCGATTCTGGATTTTATGCCGGATTTTTCCAAGGATACGCTTTTAAGTTTTTTAAGACAACGAGTTTCCTATTGTCCCTCGCGGAAGAACAACGCGTTTTTCACGGGTCTGTTTCCAGACGCTCTTTCCGAGATTCTCCTTAAAAAGAGCGGGATTTCATCGGACGACGTTGCCGGATCAATAACCGAGGCGGAACTCTTGAGGATGGTATCCGCTGTAAAAGAATTTACCGTCTCCGTCACCGGCGAGGCAGACGCCAGCGCCTCACAGGTAATCAGAGGTGGAATCGACACGAACGAAGTTGACCCATTTACCATGGAATCCCATCTGGTAAATGGACTTTGTTTTTGCGGAGAAATTCTGGATGTGGACGGTAAATGCGGCGGGTATAACCTGCAGTGGGCCTGGAGCAGCGGCCATCTCGCGGGAATTTCCGCGGCGAAAGGAGCGTGATCGCGTGATTCGAGTCAATCAGCTGAAAATGTCAAAAAGCCACACAGAGGACGAGCTCAGGAAAGCGGTAGCGAAAAAGCTGCGGATTTCATCGGAAGCGATTTCCGCCATTACGATTCGCCGGATGTCCATTGACGCGAGAGACACGGGAAACATTCGAAAAATATACACACTTGATATAAAAGCGCCCAAAGAAGAGCGTATATTGAAACGGGTCAACAACCCGAATATAACGCGGGCGGAAGATATACATTATGTTTTTCCGGCGTCCGGCAGCGAGCCTCTTAAAGAGAGACCGATTATAGCCGGCGCCGGGCCAGCCGGGCTTTTCTGCGCTTATATGCTGGCGAGCCGCGGTTATCGCCCGATTCTGATCGAGCGAGGCAAAAGCGTGGAAGAGCGTACCCGGGATGTGAGTCTTTTCTGGAAGGACGGAATCCTGAAACCGGAGTCGAATGCGCAGTTCGGCGAAGGCGGCGCGGGAACTTTCTCCGATGGCAAGCTCAACAGCGGCGTTCATGATAAATACGGACGGAATCGGAAGGTGCTGGAAATTTTCGCGGAGGCCGGAGCTCCCGCGGATATTTTGTATAAAAGTCATCCTCATATCGGTACGGATTATCTAAAAGATGTCGTGAAAAATCTGCGGAAAAAAATCCGCGAAATGGGAGGCGATGTCCTCTTTGAGACAAAGCTAACGGATTTAAGGCTTAATAACGGATGTCTGGAGGCAGTCTGCCTGAATGACAAGGAATGGATATCCGCGGATATCCTGGTACTGGCGATCGGGCACAGCGCCCGGGACACCTTTGAGATACTGGCTCGCGCGGAAATACCGATGTCCGCGAAAGCGTTCGCTGTCGGATACCGCGTACAACACGCGCAGTCTTTTATTAATTTAAGACAATATGGGGAAGAATCGCCGTCGGATCTCCCGGCGGCGGATTATAAGCTGACGGCGAGAACAGCCGATGGAAGAAGCGCGTACTCGTTCTGCATGTGCCCTGGAGGCTATGTCGTGAACGCTTCCTCCGAGCCTGGACGGCTTGTCGTGAACGGAATGAGTGAGTACGCCCGTGCGGGGCGTAACGCGAACAGCGCCATCGTTCTTTCCGTAACACCGGAAGATTTCCGAAATTACGGAGACATCAAAACGCCGGAGGCGTTAAGGGGCGTCGCTTTTCAGCGTCAGCTAGAGAAAAAAGCGTGGGAAGCGTCGGACGGACGGATTCCGACGCAGCTTCTGGGCGATTTCCGGGCCAATAAAATCAGCGGAGCCTATGGGAATATTACGCCCGATTACAGAGGAGTCAGCGGGTTCGGAGATGTCCGGGGAATTCTGCCCGAGGCTCTGTCGCTGGATTTCCTGGAAGCGATGGAAATATTTGAACGTAAGATGTCCGGTTTCGCTGACGACTCCGTCATCGTTTCCGGAATTGAGAGTCGGACTTCCTCGCCGGTTCAAATTCACAGAGGAGAGGACTCACAGATCGGAAATACAGGCATTTATCCCTGTGGAGAAGGCGCGGGTTATGCCGGCGGCATTATGTCCGCCGCGATTGATGGTATAAAAACAGCGGAAATGATAGCCTCCCAATACTTCTTTCGAAAAAATTAAGGAGGCCGGTGTATACACATTTTTTGAAGTATGCTAAAATTAATCTGCTATCATATGGCTGGGATAGTGGATTTTGGCGTAATTTACGCCAATGGGCAGGGTAGAGAGCCAGGTACGGCTATGAAAAACAATATCAGTCACTCAAGATTATCGGAAATTCCAAAAGAGGAGAGACCATATGAGAAGTGCAGAGCGTTCGGCGCCGCTTCTTTATCGGACTCGGAGCTTTTGGCCGTTCTTTTGCGAACCGGCACAAGGGATAAGGACGCGTTATCGCTCGCGAGAAGCCTGAAAGAGGTCTCGAAAGCGCGTCCGGGTCTTATGGGGCTTTTTTACTGCAATTATCAGGAACTTATGAGATTAAGAGGAATTGGTCCTGTTAAAGCGGCTCAGATTTTATGTATCGCCGAATTGTCAAAACGCGTGGCGAGATCTCAGACTTCCAGAACGATTAATTTCAATGATCCGGAGACGATCGCGGAGTATTTCATGGAGGACTTGCGGCATAAATCCGTGGAAGAACTGCGCGCGCTGCTGCTTGACAGCAAGAACCGGCTTATACATGAGCAGCTGATCAGTGTGGGAACAGTCAATATGGCGCCTTCGTCCCCTCGGGAGATATATATACACGCTTTATCAAGAGGCGCTGTTAATATTATTTTAATACATAACCATCCGAGCGGGGATCCGTCGCCAAGCGTTGATGATTTGAGCAGTACAAGACGCGTTAAAGAGGCGGGCGAGCTGATCGGGGTAAGTCTTCTGGATCACGTTATTATCGGGGATAACCGGTATGTGAGCCTGCGGGAATATACAGAGAAATCAGAAAGGATCTGGTGATATGAGCCGGAATAATTTTGGTATCGACCTCGGCACATACGATATTAAGATATACGATGCCAAATCAGACACAATAAAGAAAGTGAAGAACGCGATCGCGGTTGAGAACAAGGAATATGTTTTCGCGGTGGGGGACAGAGCTTATGAGATGTACGAGAAATCACCGGAGAACATTCTCGTGACGTTTCCCATGGAAGGCGGCGTTATCTCAAATTTTGATATGATGCAGTATCTGCTGCAAGAGCTGTTATTAGGAGACAGAAGGGGCATGATTACCGGAGCGAATTATCTGCTGGCTGTGCCTACGGATGTCACGAAGCTTGAGAAAAGAGCGTTTTTTGATCTGGTCGTCAATTCGGAGGCCAAAGCGCGTGATGTTAAAATTGTTGAGCGGGCCGTGGCGGACGCGGTCGGAATAGGACTTGACGTATTCAGTCCAAAAGGTATATACATTATAAATATCGGTGGCGCGACGACGGAGTACTCGGTCATTTCCTCCGGCGGTATCGTGATCAACCGTATGGCGAAGATGGGCGGAAGAAGTTTTGATCAGGCTATTGCCACATACGTGCGTAAGGAATATGGTTTCCGGGTCGGCGTTTTCGCCAGTGAGCAGCTCAAGAATACTCTGGGCTCCGCGTACGGCGTGGACGAGACGTCAATGCTGATACCGGGCAGCAGCGTAATAAGTGGTCTTCCCGGACAAGTCCAGGTTACTTCGCATGAGGTTTACACGTCGATTAAACCGACGATTGACAGTATCGTGGCGAACGCGGTTACCATGCTTGAGCGCGTTCCTCCGGAAATGGCGTATAATGTCAGGAAGGAAGGTCTTTATCTGACAGGCGGCGTAGCGAATCTTCGTAATATCGGTAAACTTTTGGAGATGTCGCTTGGCATTCCCGTTCATACGGTAAAAGAGCCGGAATTCAGCGTTATCAACGGAATACGCGCGATTATGTCACAGAGCGGCTTTGAATCCGTGGTATACCCTATGTTAGACACAAAATTCAGGTGGATGCAATAATGAAAAGAAGAAGAAAAAAGGGATTTACAATTCCGGGCAGACAACTGCTGCTGATCATTACGGCGGTATGCTTTATTCTGATCGGGCTTTCATTCTTTACGGAGACGTCCTTCGCGCCTCTGCGGTTTTTCGCGAATATCACGGTCGTGCCCATGGAGAAGGGACTGAACGCGATTGGAACGTGGATGTCGGATCAGGCGGATAATCTGCGAACAATGAATGACCTGAAGGCGGAGAATGATACTTTGAAATCGCAGGTCGACGATCTGACGCTTGAGAATGACCGCTTGCGGCAGGATCGTTATGAACTGAACCGGCTTCAAGAGTTATATAAGCTGGATCAAAACTATGAGCAGTATAACAAGGTTGGCGCCCGTGTAATCAGTAAGGATTCCGGAAACTGGTTCAATCAGTTCGTGATTGATAAAGGGAGCGATGATGGTATCGCGGTTGACATGAATGTTATCGCGGGAGACGGTCTTGTGGGAATCGTGACGCAAGTTGGGCCGGACTGGTCCACAGTACGATCGATTATTGATGACAGCAGCAATGTCAGCGCGATGACACTTTCCACCTCAGATCTTTGTATTGTGGCCGGAGACTTGACACAGATGAATGAGGGCACGATTAAATTCAAGGATATGGAAAACAACGATAACGCGGTTAAGGTCGGCGAGACGATCGTGACTTCGTACGTGAGCAGTAAGTTCCTCAGCGGGCTGGTGATCGGCTATGTCAGCGAGATCAAAGTAGATTCCAACAATTTGACGAGATCCGGATTGATTACTCCGGTGGTGGATTTCAAGCATTTACAGGAAGTGCTTGTCATCACAGATTTGAAACAGACACAATAACGCCAGAAGGGAGATCGTTCTCATGAGAGTTCCGCGGGAACGCTTTATCATATTACTTACCGTGATTGTATGTTTTTTTCTGCAATGCACATTGTTTAAAAAGCTCGAAATCGCTTCAATTGCGCCGAATCTCCTTATCATAGTCACTTCCTCCTTCGGTTTTATGAGAGGAAAGAACGAGGGGATTTTTGTGGGATTTTTCTGCGGAATCCTTATGGACATTTTTTTTGGCGATGTTATGGGACTTTATACATTGATTTATGTTTACATCGGATATATTAACGGCTGTTTCCGGCAGATGTTTTACGATGAGGAAATTCGGCTTTCGCTGATTTTGATCGGTGGCAGCGATTTGTTATATGGCTTTATCGTATACGCGGCTTTCTTCCTTTTACGGAAGAAGTTTAACTTTGGGTATTATCTGACACGTATTATTATTCCTGAAATGGTCTACACGGTTTGCGTGGCGGTCGTTTTGTACCAGGTTCTGCGTTTGATTAACAGAAGGCTGGAGGGGATTGAGAAAAGGAGTGGCGGCAGAATTGTTTAAGCAGTTCAAAGATGATTTATTAAGCGTCTTAAAATCCAGAGTCTTTATTTTGAGCTTCATATTTGTCGCTCTTTTTGGCGTGTTAGTCGGCAGACTTTTTTATCTCCAAATTGTAAAAGGCGAGACATATCTTTCGGATTTTAAGCTGCAGATACAGAAAACGCAGGAAATAAAAAGTACCCGCGGAAATATTTACGACAGAAACGGAAACCTTTTGGCCTATAATGAGCTTGCTTATTCTGTCACGATTGAGGATAACGGAGCTTATGATAATTTGTCGGACGATGGCAAAAACGACGCTTTGAACGCGAATATTCAAAACGTGTTATCGATTCTCGACAAGAATGGCGACACGTCGGTTTCTTATTTTAATATTATTCTGGACGACAGCGGAAATTATGAATTTTCCGACGCGGCCGGTACCAGCCGGAATCGTTTTATCGCGGACGTGTATGGCGAGAAGAGCTACGCGAATTTGACGGATGATAAGAAAAACGCGACCGCGGATGACATAATGGCTTATATGTGCGGCAGCAAGAAGTATCATATCGATCAGGACGCGGTCGGGAAGGCGACCGCGCTGCGAATCGTCAATATACGTTACGCCATGACTTCAATCAGTTATTCGAAATATCTGGTGACTACGGTAGCGAAGGATGTCAGCAACGAAACGGTCGCGGCGGTCAAGGAAAATTCCGATACGCTGCAGGGCGTGGACATTTCCGAGGAATCTCTCAGACGTTATACGGACGCGGAATGCTTTTCATCCGTGATCGGATACACCGGCGTGATTTCCACGGATGAATATGAGACTCTTTCCCAGACGAACAGTAATTACTCTTTGAATGACGTCGTTGGTAAAGCCGGGATTGAGCAGGTCATGGACGCGGAGCTGCAGGGCACGAAGGGACAGAAAACTTTTTATGTGGATAGTCTTGGCAATGTGCTGCAGACAACAAATGAGACAGAACCGATTGTCGGCAATGATCTATATCTGACGATCGACAAAAATCTTCAGGAAGCGGTTTATAAAATACTGGAGCAGAAGCTGGCCGGAATTATTTCTTCAAAGCTTACCAACGCGATGACATACGATCCGCACTCGGCAGCCAAGACACAGAATATTGAGATACCGATTGGTGATGTCTATACCTCATTTTTCACGAATATGACGCTGGATATCAGTAAGTTCGCGGAAGCGGGAGACAACACGACGCAATACGCGGTTTATCAATCATTCCTGACCCGTCAGGATCAGGCGGTCAATTCGGTGGTTAATGAGCTCGGCAGCCCGAGTGGAACCTACAGCTCGCAGTCAGAGGAGACACAGGCTTATTTTACCTATATTGTGGGAACACTTTTGGAGAGTACGACCGGTATTCTGGACACGGATAAAATCGACACGACAGACGCTACCTATAAGGCCTGGAATGACAGCGGCAGCATTAGTACGCGTGATTTTCTGAATTACGCGATTTCCAAAAACTGGGTCGATACATCGAAGCTGGAAGGACTTCTGGGAGATTCCTCGAAATATTCGGATTCGGACGAGATTATTCAGGCGATTATGACGTACCTGAACACGGAGCTCAGAAGCGATTCCAAATTCAGCAGGATTATATATAAGTATATGGTATTGGATGGCACGATCAGCGGCAGGCAGATTTGTCTTATGCTTTTTGAGCAGGGAGTACTCAAGGAGGATGACGCTTCAATCGCGGCGCTTGACGCGGGAAGTCTGGATTCATACACGTTCCTCGCTTCCAAGATCAATGATCTTGAGATTACGCCCGCGCAGCTGGCGCTCGAGCCATGTACCGCTTCCTGCGTCATTACGGATCCCAGTACCGGTCAGGTGCTTGCGTGCGTAAGTTATCCGGGCTATGACAGCAACCGATTGTCCAACACAATGGACACAGCTTACTATTATAAGCTGGTATACGATGGTTCAAGGCCGCTTTATAACAACGCGACACAAGAGAAAACGGCTCCGGGCTCCACTTACAAGATGGTCAGCGCGGTAGCGGGTCTGGAATCGGGCACGATTACAACGAGTACTTATTTTAATTGTACCGGCGAGTTCACAAAAATTACGCCGAGTCCTAAATGCTGGATTTATCCGAGCGCGCATGGAAGTCTGAACGTGACCTCCGCGATCGCGAAGTCCTGCAATGATTTCTTCTTCAATGTGGGTTATAACCTTGGCCTGGACAGCTCCGGAAACTACTCAAGTGACCGCGGTTTAAGTGTTTTGGCCAAGTACGCGTCGGATTTCGGGCTGGATTCCACTTCGGGAATCGAGTTGTCGGAAACGAAGCCACAGATATCAGACAGTGATTCTGTGCGTTCCGCGATCGGTCAGGGCACAAATAACTACACAGTCAGTCAGCTCGCGAGATACGTGACGGCTGTCGCGAACCGCGGCACCGTATACAATCTTTCGCTTTTAAATAAGCTTGAGGACCCGGAAGGCAACGTCGTACAAACATACACGCCGGAAGTCAAAAGCCAGATGAACGTAAGCTCGACCACATGGGACGCCGTTCAGCAGGGAATGTATAACATGGCGGCTTCATCGTCGGCGTTTACGGATATTACCAGAAAAGGATTTTATATAGCCGGCAAAACGGGCACGGCGCAGCAAAGTGATATTCACCCGGATCATGTGCTTTTTGTTGGTTACGCTCCTTATGATAATCCGAAGATCGCGTTGTGCGCGCGTATCGCGAATGGGTATGTTTCTTCCTACACGTCGGAAATCGCGGATAACATTATAAAGTATTACTTTAACCTTGAGGATTCCTCGAGTATTCTCAATGGAACCGCGGCGAGTGTCGGAACGGCCAGCACGGGAGATTAGAGGTGATTTTGTGATTAAGACCCATTACCAACTGAAAAATTTCAAATTTAATCTGGTCATGCTTCTGGTCGCGATCACGATTTTCGGTATTATTGTGATCGGCAGCGCGAAGCAGTCCGTGCAGGGCGATCAGACAATCGGTTTTATTATAAGTCTTGTCGTAATGATTGTTTTTTCGCTGATTGACTATAAATGGCTCGCTCAGTTTTCATGGCTGCTTTATCTTCTGACGATTCTGATGCTGATCGGCGTCATGCTTTTCGGTAAATCCAGCGGTGGCGCGCAGCGGTGGATCAATTTAGGACCAGTACGTTTTCAGCCGTCAGAGCTTTGCAAGATTTTTTTGATTATATTTTTCTCAAAATTCTTTATGGACGCGAAGAATGACCTGAATACCCCGAAAATTCTTTTGTCATCCGTCGCTTTGATCGCGGTTCCGTTGGTTCTGGTCCTGAAACAGCCGAACCTGTCCACGACAATCATCATCGCGCTGATTTTTGCCTCGATGATATTTGTCGCCGGGCTTGACCGCAGAATCGTGATCGCGCTGCTGGCCCTGGCGATACCGCTTGTCGTGGTAACGCTTATTGTTGTGGTCCAGCCCGACCAGCAACTGATCACCGGTTATCAGCAAACCAGAATACTGGCCTGGCTTGAGCCGGAGCAGTATAAGACCGAGGAGGGTATGCAGCAGCAGAATTCCATAACCGCGATCGGATCCGGTCAGCTCAATGGCAAGGGACTCAATAACGATGACGTGGATTCACTGAAGAACGGAAATTTCGTCCCGGAACCGCAAACAGACTTTATTTTTGCCGTAATTGGGGAAGAATTAGGATTTATCGGTTGCTGTATAGTTGTAATTTTGCTATTATTAATAGTGATTAACTGTATTCTGATAGGCAGGAGAGCGCCAGATACTTCAGGCAGATTGATCTGCTGCGGGATGGCGGCCCTGATCGGATTTCAAAGCCTTGTCAATATGGGCGTGGCGACCGGTTTGATTCCAAATACCGGAGTTACGCTTCCGTTTGTCAGTTATGGACAGACATCCCTTGTAAGTCTCTATCTGGGTATGGGAATCGTGCTTAACATCGGCCTTCAGCCGGTTAAATATGAATAACTGTTGACACCCTGGGAATTTAGTAGATATTCGCGCGGAAGCTGGCTTCCGCGCGAGCGGATATTAAATTTCGGCGGGCGGCCAAGCGGCGAAGCCGCTTCGACCGCCTTCAGCCCGAAGCCGCGACCGCGGTTTCGGGCTGAAGGCGGGTATGTCAAACAGTTGAGACAGACAAAGGAGACGCGCTATGAATATAGGGTTGATCGCGCATGACGCGAAGAAGAAATTGATGCAGAACTTTTGTATCGCTTATCGTGGCATTTTATCCAAGAACGAGCTTTACGCCACGGGAACGACAGGTCGGCTTGTAGAGGAAGTAACGAATCTGAACATACATAAATTTCTGGCCGGGCATTTGGGAGGAAATCAGCAATTAGGGGCGCAGATTGAGCATAATCAGATGGATCTTGTTATCTTTTTGCGCGACCCGCTTTCCCCGAAGCCGCATGAGCCTGACGTGAATAATATCGTGAAATTATGCGATACGCATAATATTCCATTGGCGACAAATCTCGCCACCGCGGAATTACTTATCAAATCGTTGGATAGAGGAGATTTAGAGTGGCGTGAAATGTACAAATAAGATTACATCGCTTTTCCTGACCATAGTCCTGACTCTTTCTGTCGCCTTAAGCGGGTGCGCGTTTACCGGCAGCGAGAAAACGAAGATGTCCCAGGAAGAGAAAGACAACAAAATATACTCTGAGCTGAATAACGAGTCAGACATGGTTATGACTCCTTATACGGTCCGGGAGAAGATTTGCGTGACTGCCGGTGACATTCAGGCAGCTGGTTTTACAAGTGATAACTCTTACGCCTCGAGCGGGCTTTTTGACGTGAATGGTCAGACAGTTCTGGAATCGAAGTCTGTATTCGACAAACTGTATCCGGCCAGCACAACGAAGATACTGACAGCTTATATCGCTTTGAAATATGGTAATCTCGACGACATCGTGACAGTAACGGATAACGCGGTTAATCTGGAATCCGGTTCTCAGATGTGCGGGCTTAAATCCGGTGACAAGATTACGCTGCGGGATATTTTATATGGAATGCTCCTGTATTCAGGCAATGACGCGGCTGTCGCTGTAGCGGAGCATATTTCGGGCAGCGTAAGCGCTTTTGTCGATCTTATGAACAAAGAAGCGAGTGAGTTGATGGCCACTCACTCGCATTTCGCGAATCCCGATGGCCTTCATGACGATAATCACTACACGACCGCGTATGACCTGTATCTGATTTTTAACGCTTGTATACAGAATGAGACGTTTACCCGTATTATTGACACGCCTTCCTACAACGGAACCGTGACTCACAGCAACGGGACACAGACAATGATCACCTGGAACGCCACAAATTACTATTCTCAGAACTTAGTGACTCCGCCGGCGAACGTGACCGTGATTGGCGGCAAGACAGGCACGACGGACCAGGCCGGATCCTGTTTGATTCTTTACAGCAAAAGTTCGGCGGGAGCGCCTTATATATCTATTATTTTGAAGGCCACCAATAAAACGGTTTTATACGCGAAGATGAACGAGTTGATATCAATTATTCCCTGATACGCCGTGAATCAATTTACTTCCTAAATCCGTATTGTATTTTACGGGGATTTACTTTATAATATTTACAAACAGATAGGCACCGCCTATCGAGGCAAGGAGGACAACGCTATGGTTGAACTGATCGTAGGACAAAAGGGCAAGGGGAAGACGAAATATCTGCTGGATTATGTAACGAAGGAGATTCAGAGCGCTTCTGGCAATATCGCTTATTTGGATAGAAACACTAAGCATATGTATGAATTAAACAATAAGATTCGTCTTATTGACGTAACACAATATGATGTCCAGAACGCGGATGAGTTTATTGGTTTTATTCTTGGTCTGCTTTCTCAGGACAATGACCTGGAACAGGTTTTTCTCGATTCATTTCTTGTTATTGCCTGCCTTGAGGGCAAAGATCTTACTTCCACACTTGACAGACTCAGCGAAATAAGCGAGAAGTTCAAGGTTAAATTTGTGCTCAGCATCGGTCTCGATGAGAAGGATATACCGGAGCGCGCCGGAGTGAAGTTTATTGTCTCCTTATAATTACGCCCGCTCTGGTCAATTCGCTTACGCTATTGATTTTAACAGACGAACTGAAAGTACGGATGTTTATATGAAGAAGAGGGGTATCACAGATCGCTGTGATACCCTGATTAATTGTCAGGGAGGCGTTCTTTATTGGCTAGAGAGAATAAGAATAATACTGATCGTATAAACAGCCGCGGCAGACGAACTCTTAACATAGGAATGATTATTTTCGGGGCGATTTTGATTTATATGGTCGCGACGCTGATTCTGTATTTTACGGCGAATCATGTTACTTCCTATGAAGTTCAGCAGGGGAAGCTCGCGAAGAACACTTCTTTTACCGGTGTCGTGATTCGTGACGAGACAGTTGAAACAGCGCCGACCTCCGGATATATCGCCTATTATCAGACAGAGGCGAAGAAGGTCAAGAACGGGAGCAATATATACTCGATCGACACGACCGGAAGCACGACGAAGACGCTGAAAGCGTATTCCAACGAATCGACGCTTACTACCGCCAATATCAATACTTTGGAAAGCAATCTCGCGGATTTTCAGAAGACAATGTCAAGTTCGGATTTTGAGTCCGCTTATGATTTCCGATATAAGCTCGAGAGTGAGCTTCTGGACATTCACAGTGAGTCCATCATTAAGCAGCTTGACACGTTTTCCTCCTATGATTCCGCGTCTTTTTCTGTATGCAAAGCTCCATTAGACGGCGTGATCGTCTATTCCGTTGATGGACTGGAGGGACTTACGACTGACACAATCACGGAAGATATCCTGGACAATAAAAGCGCGTATAACAAGACGGATTTAAGAGAAAACACGGATGTTTCAGCTGGTGATCCCGTATATAAACTGGTGACGGATGAAAACTGGTCTGTTTGTATCCGGCCGGATGACGATACATGGAATTATCTTTCCGAGAATAGTATAAGCGAGATTCAGGTACGCGTTAAGAAGGATAATGAGTTACTGTGGGCGAACGTGTCACTGATTGATAACAATGGGAATGGGGACCGTCTGGTAAAATTGTCGTTTGACAACTCGATGGTTCGTTATATTTCAGACAGATATCTGGATATCGATCTTATTATCCAGGACGAGACAGGACTTAAAATTCCCAGAAGCGCTATCGTTTCCAAACAATTTTACCTCGTGCCGGACTCTTTTATCGGCAAGGGCGGGGACAGCAGCTCACAGGGCGTGCTGCTGCGCTCCTCTGATAAGAGTGGCAGTCTCGCGACTGTTTTTAAAGCGGCTACCGTATATTATGTGGATACAGATACAGGAATGGCTTATATAGATAAATCGGTTCTGAAGGATGGAGATATTTTGATCCACCCGGACCAGTCACAGACGTACGTTGTCGGAGAAACCGCCGCGCTTGACGGAGTTTATTGCGTGAATAAAGGTTACGCCGTGTTTAAGGAGATTCAGGCCCTGTATGGGAACGACGAGTATTGTATTGCCAAAGAGGGCACCGATTATGGTTTGTCCAACTACGATTTTATCGCGCTTAAGGGCAGCTCTGTCAAGGAAAATGATATTGTATATTAGTGTTAAGGAGTGAATGAGTAATGGAGGAACAAATCAACATCGAAGATAATTTGAAGCGTGTCGAGTCAAATATACAGGCCGCGTGTGACCGCGCGGGCCGGGATCGAAGCGAGGTAACACTGATTGCTGTCAGCAAAACACATCCGGCGGAGATGGTTCAGAAATTCTATGATCTTGGTGTACGATGCTTTGGAGAGAATAAGGTCCAGGAGTTGGAGACGAAGTTTGACGCGCTGCCGGCGGATATCAATTGGCATATGATCGGGCATCTTCAGCGCAACAAAGTCAAGTTCATAGCGGAACGTATCGCGATGATTCATTCCGTTGATTCTGTACGTCTCGCGGAGACAATTGACAAAGAAGCGGCGAAGCATGACCGCGTGATACCTATACTGGTGGAAGTGAATATGGCGGAAGAGGAGAGCAAATTCGGGACAACGTCGGAAGACACCGCCGCGCTCATTATGGAAATTTCGAAGCTGCGGCACGTATCCGTGAAGGGCCTTATGACGGTAGCGCCGGATGTGCCGGACCCGGAGATGAACCGGGGCGTGTTCCGTAATCTCAGAAAATTATCTGTTGACATAGCAAACAAAAACATTGATAATGTTACTATGGATGTGCTTTCAATGGGAATGACGGGCGATTATGTTGTCGCGATTGAGGAAGGCGCCACTATGGTACGCGTCGGAACAGGCTTGTTCGGCAAACGTGATTATGGTACCGCGTCCCATTAAAAAATTAGAGAGGAGCCACCAGACATGGGAGTTCTAGACAAGTTTTTAGACGCGATGAAACTGAATGACGATGATGATTTTGATGAAGATGATTATTATGACGAAGACGAATATTATGATGACCAGCCTAAGAAGCCGGGCTTCATGAAACGCGGTAATAAATACGAGGATGATTATGATGATGAACCCGCGCCGAAACGGACGTCCCGTCAGCCGGAGCGCGAGGAGAAAGCGGAGAAGACAGCGGAGAAGTCAGAGAAACACTCTTCTTCAAGTCAGCGTTCGTCTTCTAAAGTAACGCCCATGCGTTCCCCGAGAAGGCAAAATGGCGGCAGCTCCATGGAGGTTTGCGTGATTCGTCCGACATCTGTCGAGGATGACAACGAGATTTGCGAAACGCTTCTGAGTAATCGTACCGTTGTTCTGAACCTGGAAGGCCTTGACATTGAAGTAGCGCAGAGAATTTTGGACTTTTCATCCGGTTCCTGTTGCGCCTTGAATGGTAATTTGCAAAAGATTTCCAAATTTATCTTTCTGCTGACCCCTTCCAATGTTGATATATCAGGTGATTTAACGGATATCTTAACGGATTCCTTTGAGGCGCCGTCTGTCAACACGAACTTTTAATGGCTTTCGAAACTTATTTATTCGTTAACATCGCGGAGCGTCAGATCTGTTTACCTGACGCTCTTTTTTTAAGGAGTTTAAAATGCCTTCATTAATAAAAAAACTTCCGGTATATAAGGATAACGCTTTTTGCTACAATATTGTGATGACCTCCGGATGGAACGGGTTGTTGGAAAGCGTTAAGGAATTTGACACGCGTTCCAGAAAAGCCTGTATTATCACGGACTCAAACGTTCAAGCACTATACGCGGAGGAAATCCGCGCGATTCTGAGCCCGATTTTTTCCGAAGTCTTTGTATACGCGTTCGAAGCCGGCGAGGATCGGAAAAATTTGTCGACCGTTACGGAAATCTATCATTTTCTGGCAAATCATCACTTTGACCGCCAGGATTTACTGATTGCCGCCGGCGGCGGTGTTGTCGGGGACATAACTGGCTTCGCGGCCGCGACTTATATGCGCGGTGTTGACTTCATACAGATTCCGACAACGCTTCTCGCGCAAATTGACAGCAGCATTGGCGGCAAGACAGGCGTAGATCTGGAGGGACGCAAGAACCTGGTGGGCGCGTTTCACCAGCCGTGTCTGGTATATATTAACACAGACGCGCTGAACACGCTGCCGGACGCGCATTTCGCTTCCGGCATGGGAGAAATTATAAAGCACGGGCTCTTAAGATCGGAATCCTATTACCGGTGGCTTAACGAGAACCACTCCGGAATAGCCCGCAAAGATCCGGAATCCCTCCGGGAAATGATTTTCAGAAGCTGTAAAATCAAAGCGGAAATCGTGGAAACGGACCCTTTTGAGAAAGGCCCCAGGGCTCTTTTGAATCTCGGGCATACGCTGGGGCACGCGGTTGAGAAGGAAAGCGGTTTTCTTTTACCGCATGGAGCCTGTGTCGCGATCGGAATCGCCGGGGCGGCTTATCTTTCCAATAAACGCGATATGATCACGAGAGATGATTTAAATGATATCATCGAAACGCTTACACGGTTTAACCTGCCCGTACAGGCAGGCAGGATTGATCGGAAAGTCGTGCTGTTCGCGACGAAATCCGATAAAAAGATGCGGGCCGGGCAGATTCGCTTCATTTTACTGGATGGCATAGGAAACGCCGTAATTTCCGATGACGTAACTGATAATGAGCTTTTAGAGGCAATTGACTATATAACGGCGAAAGCTTGATTGTAAACGGATAAGAGGATTTTATGAGTAATATGGATAACTTGAGACATAAATCCATGATAATGGGCGCTATCAGCGTAATTCTTCTGGTCGCGGCGGATCAGATCACAAAGTGGCTTGTAAGAGTCTTTTTGAAGAGGGTTGAGAGCGTTACTCTGATTAAGGGCGTTCTGGAGCTGCGTTATCTGGAAAATTCCGGCGCCGCCTGGGGAATGATGAATGGAAGCCGTGTCCTTTTTATTATAGCGGCTATCGTGATTTCCGCTTTGCTGATTTTTTATTACGCCAGAATCCCCATTGGCAAAAGATATCGCCCGATGAAAATCGCGTTTGTCGCGCTTGCCGCCGGGGCGATCGGCAATATGATTGACCGCTTACTGAACGGCTATGTGGTGGATTTTATCTATTTCAGGGCCATAAATTTTCCGATTTTTAATTTCGCGGATATATGTGTTTCTTTGTCAGCTATACTCCTTGTTCTTCTGATTTTGTTTTACTACAAGGAAGATGAGCTCGCCTTTTTTCGGATATCGAAGAAGGAAGCGAAATAAAGAGGTGCTAGGGCATGACGGATTATACTTTTACGGTTGGGCCGGACGAGGCGGGCGAACGGGTCGATAAATACCTGACAAGCTGTCTGACCGAGCTTACAAGGTCTCACGCGCAGAAGCTGATAAGCGAAGGAAATGTTTTGATCGGATCGAGTCCGGTCAAAAACAATTACAAAACGCGTCCTGGCGATGTAGTTTCCGTAACGATTCCCTCGCTGACAGAACCGGATATTGTTCCGGAGGATATTCCTCTTGATATCGTGTACGAGGATAAGGACGTGCTTGTTATTAATAAGCCGAAGGGCATGGTAGTCCATCCCGCCAACGGGCATTACAGCGGCACGCTTGTCAACGCGCTGCTTTATCACAGAGGCGACGCGCTTTCCGGTATTAATGGCGTGAAGAGACCGGGAATCGTGCATAGAATCGATATGGACACGACAGGTCTTCTGGTGGTATGCAAAAATGATTTTTCCCATAATTGCCTCGCGGCGCAGCTTAAGAAGCACAGCATTACAAGGCGCTACCGGGCAATCGTTCTGGGCGTGATTAAAGAAGACGGTGTCATAGACGCGCCGATCGGGCGACATCCCTATGACCGTAAGAAGATGTCTGTATCCTCAAAATCCCCCAAAAAAGCCGTCACGCGCTATCACGTGCTTGAGAATTTCTCAAAATACACATATATTGAATGTGTTCTCGAAACCGGGCGAACACATCAGATCCGAGTTCATATGGCAAGTATCGGGCATCCTCTTTTAGGTGACAGTGTATACGGGTCAGGCGCTTCGCCGTTCAAGCTTCATGGGCAGACGCTGCACGCGATGGTATTGGGCTTTAACAGCCCTTCCACTGGAGAGTATATGGAGTTCGAGGCGCCATTGCCTGAGTACTTTGAGAACATCCTTAATAAGCTTCGCGCGAACGGCTGAGCGCGCTTTATATTTGTAATATCCGGTGACAGGTAGTATAATAATGATTAAGCGGAATATTCATAAACGCTAGTATAATCTCGTGAAAGAGGTGCGCTGAATATGGGAAATACGATTATAACAATCGGCCGTCAGTTTGGAAGCGGCGGCCATAAAGTTGGAGAAATGATAGGAGAGAAGCTGGGAATAAAGGTTTATGATAAAGAGCTTTTGGCAATCGCGGCGAAAGAAAGCGGAATCTGTGAAGAATTATTCGAGACGCATGACGAGAAACCGACGAATAGCTTTTTATACTCGCTGGTCATGGACAGCTACTCGATGAATTACAACACGAACGCGTTCGCGGATATGCCGGTCAATCATAAGGTCTTTCTCGCTCAGTTCGACACAATTAAGAAGATCGCGAATCAGGGGCCTTGCGTAATTATCGGACGCTGCGCGGATTACGCGCTGGCGGATTACGACAATTGCGTCAATGCTTTTATCTACGCGGATATGGAGAAGAGAATCGAGAGAATTCGAAGAGTAAATGAGATTTCGGACGCGAGGGCGCGCGATATGATTCTGAAGAATGATAAACAGCGGGCAAGTTATTATAATTACTATACTACTAAGAAATGGAGCGATGTCGTGAGCTACGACATCTGCCTGAACAGTGGGAAACTGGGTCTGGAAGGAACGGCGGATCTCATCATTGATTTTATGGAGAGAACGGAACGCCTGGGTTCCGGGAAATCGGGAATTTAATATCAGTCCTAATGAGCGCCGCGGTCGATTAATTCGATCCGCGGCGTCTTGTTACCCGTTCCGGCCATCCTTCCATATGTCCATTCAGGATTGCCGTGAACAGACGGCTTTTCGTACCGGGAAATTCTCTCTCCAGCGAGGCAAGGCTTTGCTTGGCCCATTCTCTTTTCGTGTTCCCATCGGCGGGGCAGGGGTTCTTGACGACCGGGAGGCTCATCTGATTTCGAAAACTCAGAATTTCCGGTTCTGTCAAAAACATCAGCGGACGGATCACGGTAAGTTTCGAGCGGTCCAGATAGGTGACCGGGGAAAAAGTGTGGATACGGCCCTCGAAGATCAGGGACATGTACATCGTCTCGATAATGTCGTCTTTATGGTGCGCGTAAGCGATTTTATTACAGTTCAGTTCCAGCGCGTGGCGGTTCAAAGCTCCCTTGCGAAGCTTCGCGCATAAAGCGCAGGGATTTTTTTCCTGTCTGTCCTCGAACACGACTTCTCCGATTGTGGTTCTTGCGATAGTGAGCGGAATTGACAGTTCCTCGCACAAGGCCTCTATTTTGCCGAAATCGAGATTCTTAAAGCCAAGGTCTACAGTTATCGCGCAAAGCTCAAAATGCTTCGGATAGAAGGTCTGAAGGCCTTTAAGCCCATAAAGCAATGTCAGACTGTCTTTTCCGCCGGAAAGCCCGACCGCGATTCTATCGCCCTCCTCGATCATTCGGTACTCATCGACCGCTTTTCTTGTCATACTGAGCAAAAGTCTGGAATTCATGCTATTCTCCAATTCGTTGTTATTGTCACGTTGACCTTAATATGGTAACGTATTTAGTATCTGAAAACAAGAGAGGTTGTTAAAATGCGATTTTTAATTCAAAGAGTAACGGAAGCATTCGTTGAGACAGAAGGAGAGCGGATTGGCGCGATTGACGGCGGGTATCTGATCCTGATTGGCGTCGCGGACGCGGATACCGAGGAAATCGCGGATAAAATGATCAGAAAAGCCTTAAATCTCCGGATTTTTGAGGACGCGAACGGCAAAACAAATCTATCTTTGTCGGATGTGGGCGGCTCGCTTCTTCTGGTTTCGCAATTCACGCTCTACGCGGACTGCCGTCACGGTAATCGTCCCGGATTTACCACGGCCGGAAAGCCGGAGAAAGCGGAACGATTATACAATTATATTGTGAAGCAATGCGTGGCTCGCTCGCCGATCGTGGAAACAGGCCGCTTCGGCGCGGATATGAAAGTAAGTCTTATCAATGACGGGCCTTTTACCATATTACTGGACTCGGATGAGCTGTCCTGATCAAGGCTCGCGGAGCTTTACGACATTGGCCGCTTTTCTACGGCGGTCATCGTCGATCGCCGCGTAATGCTTCTTCGTTGTGTTGACATCCTTATGACCCAGAACATCTGCCACAAGGTAAATGTCACCTGTCTCTTTGTAAAGCGCGGTACCGTAGCTGCTGCGGAGCTTATGCGGCGTTATTTTCTTGTTGGGAGTTACTTCCCGCGCGTATTTCTTGACCATGTTCTCTACGGCCTGAACACCCATTCTGGATTTACGGGAAGAAAGAAACAAAGCGTTCTCGCTTCCGGGTGCCGCGTCAATGGCGTTTCTCTCCGCAAGATAGTCCCGGAGCGCCCATTCGACTTCATCACCGAAGTACACAACCATCTGGTTGCCGCCTTTCCGCGTAACCGTAATTCCGTCGTTCTTGAAATCCACGTCTGTAAGGTCAAGGCCAACCATCTCGGACACGCGGATGCCGGTCCCGAGCAGAAGAGTAATAATGGCCAAATCGCGTACTTTGGTCTTCTCATAATACGCGAGCGCCTGCCCTTTCAGGGTCTGTCCCCGGTTCTCCACGTGATCAAGCAAAGAGGCGATTTCATCTGTATCCAGACGGATAATCGTTTTCTCATGGATCTTAGGCATATCCACCAGCAAGGTCGGGTTCTTCTCAATGACCTGGCGCCTCTGAAAATATCTGTAAAAGCTTCGCAAAGCGGACATTTTACGCGCAAGACCTTTCTCGCCGTTTGTGATAATTTGTCTGCTTTCTTCCTTTTCCTCTTTATAAACTTTCAAATACTCCTCATATTCCTCCAGATCCATCGGCTCAATCCGTTCAAGATCCGAAACTTTGAACTGATCCATATCATAATCGCGATAAACCGGATTATTCTCGATCAGGAATCGGAAAAAGACTCGTATGTCATAAGCGTATGATATCCTCGTTCTCGCGGATGTCGTAGGCTCAATCGCCCGGAAATACTCACCGGCGAATTTCGGAAGCGTCTTGAGGACCTCGCGAAGACGCAATGTGTTATCGATATTATTTTGCTCGTGATATGTCAGATTATTATAATCCATAGAGATCATCCTTTCAAAAAGCCTGTGGTTGAGGGATTCTTGGTCGTGTATGCTGAAATGGTCATTTCAGGCACCATCTATTGGAAAAATCGGTATTTGTCGTATAGATTGAGATCCACCTATATACTACCAGTCTCGTTTATATTTGTCAACAAAAATAGTCCAGGCCTGTTCGACCTGGACTTTCCCTGATACGGATTATATTAAATTAACTGACCGCGTATTAGAAACCAAAACACATACAACAGCCACCGCTATACGCGTATATATAATCGCTTTAGAATGACCCGACGAGCCATCCGCGGATGACTTGAAATTTCTTCGTTTATTATAATCTGATTTTTTAATATATTCACCGTCGACTTCAATGTACAGATGGTTCTGAATGTTCTTGTTAAAGATAGCTTCCTTCCTGGTTTTGTCCTCCTTGTTCAGGTAGACCTGTTCATCTATCTTACGTTGGATGTCTTCACACCTAGACTCAAAATGAGATTTCATAGTATGCCACGCTTACTCCTATGCAAGTCCGACAAACACATTAATCCTGCTGTTTACATCACATAATGACTGGATGGGTGACGTGACACGCGTCACCACTATATAGCGTATGTAACATTTAAGCGATCGCGCGACTGTTCATGAAATTAACCATATCACCGCGCTTCGGTGATCTTCAGGAATGAACGCTTATAAATATGGAATGACAAGATAATTACCCGCGTGAATTGTGTCGGATGTCAGGCCGTTGACGGATTTGATTTCCTGGACGTAATCTTCTACGTTCTGGTGTCCGCTTCGATCCAAGTTCTCACTGGCGATTGACCAAAGACTGTCGCCATAGGAAATCTGTAATTCTCTGTAGTATTTTAAAGAATTTCCATTATCAGCGCTTCCGCCCGCGGCCTTCGCGAATGATGAACGTAAAAGAACAGCGAGGACGGTCAGGAATAAGACCATAACAATGATTACAAGTACTCTATGCCGACTGCCACCCGCTTTGACCTCGCGCATGTCAGCGGAACTCGCGTGGCTTGTTTCTCCGGTTTCTCTTGAACTTCTATATTGATTAATATTCATAACGACAGCTCCCTTCAAACACGAACATACGTTCTCTTCTATGTTTTTATTCTACAATACGAACATATGTTTGTCAAGAGCGAATGAAGTAAAATCGAACGTAAATTCGAAACATTTGTTTGCTTACGCCCAAGTATTATGTTATGATGTTTTCATATAAAAGGAGGAATGACAATGCCGGGACCTATAAGCAAGAAACAGGAAGAAATACTCGCGTATATCAAATCTGAGATTATGAGGAAGGGATATCCGCCCGCTGTGAGAGAAATCTGCGCCGCCGTCCGGCTGAAATCCACGTCTTCCGTACACGCGCATTTGGAGACGCTCGAGAAGAACGGATATATCAGAAGAGATCCGACTAAACCAAGAGCGATTGAAATTATAGATGAGGATATGGGATTCGCGAGACGCGAGACTGTGAATGTTCCACTGGTCGGGCGGGTCGCGGCCGGCACGCCGATTCTGGCGAAGCAGAATATTGAGGAACACTTTCCTATTCCTTCGGAATATCTTCCGAACGAGGAATGCTTTTTCCTTAAAGTTAAGGGCGAAAGCATGATTAACGCGGGAATTTTTGATGGTGATATGATACTGGTGGAACGGGCTTCAGTCGCCCGGAACGGTGAAATAGTCGTGGCGCTGATCGATGACAGCGCCACGGTTAAGACTTTTTATAAAGAGGAAGGAGTTTTCCGGCTTCAGCCGGAGAATGACACGATGGAACCGATTATTGTGCCTCAGGTCGACATTCTGGGAACTGTCATCGGCGTTTTCCGCTTTTTAAGAAGATAAACCACCACTCTTCCACTTGTCTGACGCGGAGCTAACGGAATAAGATGAGAAGTATATACGCGTTACCGCTTTTTCCGAGAAATCTGAGATCTATCGTTGACTCTTGGATCGCGCCTTCCGCGTCCGCGCGCTCCCACACATATACGGAGTCGCTATCCGGGCTGTTGATCGCTTCTCTGGCCGCGTCTTTAAATCGCTTCAGAGAATGATTGTCGACAGCTTCTTTATATTGGTATTCCATGTCGTTGAGACTGATTTCATCGCCCAGAAGCTTATGGAAGGAAGAATTGACTCTGAGAAGCGAAATCTTTTCGTTGTTCTCCTCATATGAAAGGAAAGCCAGCGGTCGGGGAATACTTTTATATAAGAGCGCTATATCCGAGTCGGAGGACCAGATCATATTCATGAACGCGCCGTTATCCTCGACGGGAACAGGCGCTTTTTCTGTGTTTCCGGAGGCAATAAGCTCTTCATAATCCCATACAGGCAGCGGCTCCGCGTAATAAAAGCCCTGAACATAGCCTCTGCTTACGTTTCTCAGAAAATCTCTTTGACCGCTTGTCTCAACTCCTTCTACCGCCACGGGAATGTTCAGCTCTCCCGCTGTTCTTATGATAGAAGCCATAATCTTCTCGCCGCGGCAGTCAACGCTCTTGTCACTGCTTAGAAAACGCGCGTCAATTTTTAGTATATTTACCGGAATATCCTTGAGTGTGTTAAGAGACGAGTATTTCTTACCAAAATCGTCCATTATTACCAGGAAACCAACATCCTGAAGATTCTTCGCGACTTGTCTCATCGCGGAAGGATTGTCCATGTAAGCGCTTTCTGACAGTTCCAGATTCAGCAGGGAGGGCGAAACTCCATATTGGTCAACAAGATTTTTTAAAACAGTGACAATATTAGGGTTATACATATTAACGCGCGAGACATTCACCGATATGGGGGCCGGTTCATATCCCTCGTCGATCCACTTTCGAAGAAGCGAGCAGACACATTCCCACATATAATAATCCAGTTTGCCGATGAAACCGTTTTTCTCGAAGACAGGAATAAACTCTTCCGGATAAATAATTCCGCGCTCCGGATGAATCCATCTCGCCAGCGCCTCGGCGCCACAGGGCTTTTCATCCAAAAGACTGTATTGGGGCTGGAAGTAGGGGGAGAATTCATGGTTCTCAAGCGCCTTTTTAGACTCATTGATAATCGCCTGTTCTCTAAGGGCCGCCTCTCCCATGCTTTCCTCGTAGTACGCGATATACTTCAGGTATTTGTCTTTACATGTTTTCGCCGCCATCGCGGCTCTGGAAAATATTGTTTCCACGGGGAGAGAATTATCCTCAATTAAGTAAATACCGATTGATGGTTCTACAAAATAATCCTTATTGTATTCGGAAAGCTTGTTAACGATTCTGTTCGCGAAGAGATTAAGCTCGTTTCCCTGGAAAGAGGCGCATACGCCAAAAATATCCGCGTGAACGCGCCCGAAAACGCAGAACTCATACTCATCTAAGAGATTCATGAGAAAATCCGCTATAAAACAGAGGAAGCTATCTCCTTCCGCCTCGCCCCAAAGAGAGTTCACTAAATGAAAACGGTCAATATCGAAACGCAGCATAGCGAACTGGCGTGAAGGGAATTTGTCCAGCATCTTACGTGTTTCCGCGAAAAACCGGGTACGGTTATAAAGGCCTGTCAGCGCGTCGTGCGATAAGCTGTATTGCATTTTATTCATAATCGTAGCCTGGCTTCTGCTGATCGCGTTGCTTAAACGGCTTAAAAGCACGGAAGCGTTATACGGCTTTGAAAGGAAGTCCCACGCGCCATGAGCGAGGGCCTTCTGTTCGATTTCGGGATTTCTGTCACCGGTAAGCACAAGAACAGGCAGCTCATTGAAAAGCGTCTTCTTATAGGCCGCCAGAAAAGCGAACCCATCCATAACGGGCATGTACAGGTCCAGCAGTATCGCGGAAATACCGAATTCATAACGAGTCAGAAGCTTCAGGCCTTCCTGACCGTTCGCCGCCTCAATAATATGATATTCATCCGCGAGAATATCATGCAGCATTTTGCGATTAAGAGAATGATCTTCCACGATCAGGACCGTTTTTCGAATGTCTTTCATACTGTTCTCCTATAAAAAACATTATACAGATTGAATATCAACCGCTTTCCCATCACTCCATATTCGCTCCAGATTGTAAAACGAGCGATTTTTGTCATCAAAAATATGAATAATCAAATCGTTATAATCCAGCAGGATCCAACTGTCATTCCGGTATCCTTCTTTGCGGTGTCCGCGAAAACCCGCTTTATAAAGGGACTCTTCGACATTATCTACCAAAGCTCCAATCTGGTTGGAGTTCGAGCCGTTCGCGATAATAAAATAATCAGCGATCGTAGATATCGCGGAGATATCTATAATACGAATGTCAATCGCTTTCTTGTCAGATAAAGCTTGATAAGCGAGCTTGACCATTTCCTTCGAGCGGTTTGGAATTGCTATTTGTTCTTTCATTAAAATCTCCCATCAGCTATAGGTGACATAAGTAAATTACGTAACCTGTCACAAGTTATTCTCCGGAACTCCTGCCCTCTGCCTGTTTCTTAAGAGCGATCTGTTTATAAAACTCATAGGTTCGGAATGTCCGCGGGTCTATCTCCCCGCCGATTCGTTTAAGATAAGATAAAATATCGCTTGTTATCTCGTAAATCGCCTGATCAATATCAATAAACGCTAGTTTCCTTAATTCTTTAAGCCTTGACGCGCGCGCGCGTTTCGGCTCAATGTAATCGGCGACAAAAATAATTTTCTCTAGAAGTGACATGTCCGGCCTTCCGGTCGTGTGATAAATAATGGAATTCAGAATATCCGTGTCATCCACGCCGAAAACAGAATGCGCGTAATAAGCGCCCAGCTTCGCGTGAAGAAGATACGGATTACGTTTCTCCACGTCAGAAAATGTGATGTTCCATTTGTCGCAAAGCTTCAAAGCGCGTTTAGGCGGTATATCTTTCGCAATATCATGGAGCAGGCCGGCCGCCTCCGCTTTCTTCAGGCTGCCATCGTAACGCATCGCGAGCGCCATGGCTGTGTACGCGACGCCGTATGTATGCTCCTGACGTTCCGGATTCAGTTCTTTCGAAATCGCCCGTTTGATCTTCTTTAGCTTTATACCCATTCGATTCCCTTCTTTCGTTACTCCCCGTACTGATAAAGACGCTTGTCGCGGATGTAAGCGCTTACGGCCCGGGGTACCTCATCTTCTATATTGAGCCCCTGGGCTATTCTCGAACGGATCTCCACGGAAGAAATGGGGTTCAGTTCCATGGGAATCACCTCAATTCGAGCGCCGTAATTATCGCTTAAATATTGAATTTGTTCCTCGAATCCATCGATTCTCGCGTCCGGACGTTTCGCGACCAGCAGAGCGCAACCGGATAGAATTCTTCGCGGCTCGCGCCAGTGGTCCAGCTCGAACAGCGAGTCCGCTCCTATGATAAACGCGAAATCGGTTTCGGGATAACGGCGGTTCAGCTCCTCAATGGTCATGTATGTGTAGCTTCTGCCCTTACGTTCCAGCTCTATCGCGCAAACCCGGCACCAATTTCTCCCGTCGATCGCGAGCTTAAGCATATCCAGCCGTTCCTTCGCCTTTTCATTTGAAAAATCTGTCGATTTGTGCGGCGGAATATAGTTCGGTAAAAACCATATCGATTCCAGGGCGGCTGACTTATACGCGGCTTCCGCCAAGGCGAGATGCCCGTTGTGGACTGGATCAAAAGTTCCTCCGAGAATCCCGATTCTATTCTTCGCTTCCATAAAACCTTCCGTTCTCTCCTACGGCAGCTGTATTTTCTTCTTCTCTTTAATTCCCTCGCGGTAGAGGATGATCTTCTTACCGATTACCTGCACCAGCGCGGAACGCGTACGGCCGGCAATCAGCTCGCCAAGCTCTCTGGGATCATCGTCGCAATTCTTGAGAACCGATAATTTAATCAGTTCTCTCGCCGCCAGGGCTTCGTCAATCGCTTTCGTCATCTCCGGCGTCACGCTTGACTTACCGATTTGAAAAATCGGCTCCAGATTCATGGCGAGGCTTCTAAGGTACGCTCTTTGCTTACTATTCATAAAATCTCCTATTTTAAATACTCAAATTCCCAACCGCTGATTTTGACAGTGTCACCTTCCTTGACGCCGGCTTTCTCCAGAGAGTCTAATATACCATTATCCTTCATGAACTTCTGGAAGAACATAAATCCCTTCTCAGACTCAAGATGCGTATAACCGAGCATTTTATCAATACTCGGGCCCTCCACGACAAAAACGCCGTTGGTCTCTTTATAGACGCTTATAGGCGCTTCTTCCGACATGAGATCCTTATCAGGGAAGAACTCAGGCTCAAAGATCATTGGTTTGTCGTTCAACGTTTTGAGCTTATTATTGACATAATAAAGCAGCTCACGAATGCCTTCACCGCTTACGCCGGAAATCGCGTACACAGGAATTCCCTTCGGCACGAACTCCGCTTTGATACGATCTACGGGATTTTCGTCACCCGCGAAAACCAAATCCATCTTGTTGGCCGCGATGACCTGCGGCCTCTTCTCGAGATCCGCGTTATATTTCTTAAGCTCGTTATTAATCGTGTAAATGTCCTGTACCGGGTCTCTGCCTTCGGAACCGGACGCGTCAACAACATGTATTAAAAGCCGGGTGCGCTCGATATGTTTCAAAAAAGCGTGGCCAAGCCCCACACCGTCTGACGCTCCTTCAATCAGCCCGGGAATATCCGCCAGTACAAAGCCCTCGCCCTTTCCAAGATCCACGACGCCCAGATTCGGGCTGATCGTTGTGAAATGGTAATTCGCGATCTTTGGCTCCGCGTTAGATACTCTGGAAAGGAAGGTGGATTTACCGACGTTCGGGAAGCCGATCAATCCAACGTCCGCGATAATCTTCAGTTCCAGTTCAACCTCGAGCTCCTTCGAAGCCTTACCCGGCTTCGCGTACTGTGGCGCCTGCATGGTAGCTGTGGCGAAATTCATGTTGCCAAGTCCTCCGCGGCCACCCTTCAGAATGACAAAGCGGCGATTCTCGCCTGACATATCCGCGATTACGCGCCCGCTTGCCGCCTCCTTAATAATAGTTCCTTCCGGTACTTTGAGGATGACATCCGCGCCGTTCGAGCCGTGGCAGCGGCGTTTTCCGCCTTCTTCTCCGCTTCCGGCGCTGTATTTGCGTTTATGGCGGTAATCGGAAAGATTATTTAATCCATCGTCGACCTCAAAAATCACGTCTCCGCCATCGCCGCCGTCCCCGCCATCGGGTCCGCCGTTCGGCACATATTTCTCACGTCGGAAACTGACGTGTCCGTCGCCGCCCTTCCCGGATTGTATAACAATTTTAGCTCTATCTATAAACATAGTTACCTCCGCTTAAACGCTTCCGCGTGTCTGTAAAAACCAGACGACGCTGAACAGATATATTATATCAAATATTGCCTATATGAAACAAGGCTTCAAACCAATTTGATTTGAAGCCTTGAAAAACGCGCGGGAATTATTCAGCGGTAACCTCGTAAACGGATACCTGCTTTTTGTCTCTGCCTTTTCTTTCATATCTTACAACACCATCGGCTGTCGCGAATAACGTGTCATCACCGCCGCGGCCTACATTAAGTCCCGGATGAATCCTGGTACCGCGCTGTCTGTAAAGTATGTTGCCGGCTTTCACGAACTGGCCGTCCGCTCTCTTCGCGCCAAGGCGCTTGGACTCGGAATCACGACCGTTCTTGGTGGATCCCATTCCTTTCTTATGAGCGAAAAACTGAATGTTCATATTCATCATGTCACTACACCTCCTTATATGATAGTGTAATATATTCTTCCTGCTGTTCCGCGATCTTACTAAGACCCAGAACCAATGATCTGATCAGCAGCCCGCATTCCGCGGACATCTCATCTGTAACAAGGAAATCAATTAAAGCTTGTTCCTCATCGACAGATTCCTGAAAGCTGTCCCCTGTAAAAGTCTCTATCGAGTTCAGCGTATTGATAACAAGCGCGGATACCGCGGCGCAGATAATATCTTCTCCCGCCTCAGCGTATCCGGAATGACCAATCGCGCGCGCGCCAATATAAGCGCCTTTCCGCTGATAGACCGTTACGTTAATCATATTACCGGCCCCGATCGTTAAGCGTTGATCTTATCGATCTTGACCTGCGTGAACTGCTGTCTGTGACCGTTCTTCTTGTGATAACCGGTCTTCCTCTTATACTTATAGACGATGACCTTGCGAGCCTTGCCGTCTCCGATTACAGACGCTTCGACGGTCGCTCCGGAAACGGTCGGGTCACCGATCTTAAGCCCGTTATCGCTTACCGCGAGTACCTGATCAAACGTATAATTGGTTCCCGCTTCCACGCCAAGCTTCTCAACCTTAATGACATCGCCTTCCGATACTCTGTACTGCTTGCCACCTGTTGCTATTATCGCGTACATATGGCACCTCCTTATATCATTACTCGCCAGCTTCGGTGTCCTCTGGAATAAATCGGAACTTAAACCTCGCTGCGCGGCATACTAGAGTATAGTATCATAACAGGCGTTTAATGTCAAGAATTAAGGGTCAGCCTACGGAAGTTTTTCTTGCCGCGCTTCACGATTATTCCTTCGCCTTGAAATCTCTCGAGGGGAATCGCCATATGAATATCCGTTATCTTATCCCCGTCGATCGTGACACCTCCCTGCTCAATCGCTCTTCGTCCTTCGGATCTGGTAGCGACAAGACCGCTTTTTGTCAGCGCGGTGATAATCTCAATCGATTTCCCATCATCAAAATCTTCTTCGGAAAGCTCTGTTGTCGGCATCGTTTCGGCGGCGCCGCTTCCAAATAATGATTTAGCGCTTTGCTCCGCCTTCTTTGCTTCTTCCTCGCCGTGAACGAGGCTTGTCAGCTCATACGCCAGAATCTCCTTGGCGCGGTTCAGCTGGCTGCCTTCCCATCCGCTCATCTCGTCGATTTGCTCAAGTGGAAGGAACGTGAGCATACGCAGGCATTTCAGCGTGTCCGCGTCGTCCACGTTGCGCCAATACTGATAAAACTCGAAAGGCGAGGTTTTGTTGGGGTCAAGCCATACCGCTCCGGACTGTGTCTTGCCCATCTTCTTGCCTTCGGAATTAAGCAGCAGGTTAATCGTCATCGCGTAAGCGTCCTTGCCGAGTTTACGACGGATCAGCTCGGTTCCGCCAAGCATGTTACTCCACTGGTCATCCCCGCCGAACTGCATATTACAGCCGTATTTCTGGAATAAAGCGTAAAAATCATAACTTTGCATAATCATGTAATTGAACTCGAGGAAGCTTAAGCCTCTCTCCATCCGCTGTTTATAGCATTCCGCCGCGAGCATGCGGTTAACGCTGAAATGAGGGCCGATATCGCGAAGCACTTCAATATAATTCAGGTTAAGCAGCCAGTCGGCGTTATTTACCATCAAAGCCTTGCCTTCGGAGAAGTCAATGAAACGGCTCATTTGCTTCTTGAAACAGTCACAGTTATGCTGTATCTGCTCCTGCGTCATCATCTGCCGCATATCCGTTCTGCCGGAGGGATCACCGATCATGCCGGTGCCGCCGCCGATCAGGGCAATTGGCTTATTACCTGCCATTTGCAGACGTTTCATCAGGCAGAGCGCCATAAAGTGCCCGACATGCAGGCTGTCCGCCGTCGGGTCGAAACCTATGTAAAAAACGGCCTTTCCGTTATTGATTAATTCTCTGATTTCCTTCTCGTCAGTTACCTGGGCAATCAGGCCGCGGGCAATCAGTTCCTCGTAAATTTCCATAACATTCATCCTTCCGGGTATTTTTACGCGTATAAACTCGCTATTCTGCTATACATGCTATCGTATTCGCTATCCTTTTGTCAAGTATGGAAAAGGCGGATCCGCTATTAAAACAGACCCGCCCTGAAAAATTGCTATTCAATTCAATATCAAGGCCAGATGCCGCGAATCTTCTTCGCCTCAACGACTCGTTTGACCGCGATCAGGTAAGCGCCTGTGCGGAAAGGAACGTCACGCTCCGTAGAGATGTTCCACACATCCTCAAACGCCCTGTCCATAATACCTTCAAGACGCTTATTCGCTTCCTGCTCTGTCCAGTAAAGAGCCTGAATGTTCTGCACCCACTCGAAATAGGAAACGACTACCCCGCCCGCGTTCGAAAGAATATCCGGAATGACAGGAATACCCTTCTTACGCAGAATTTCGTCGCCCTCAAGGCTGATAGGCCCGTTTGCCGCCTCAATGATAACTTTCGCTTTTACCTTGTCCGCGTTTGTGTCATTGATCTGATTCTCAAGAGCGGCCGGAATCAGCACATCAACCGGAAGCTCAAGAAGTTCCTCGTTGCTGATGCGGATCGCTGTCTTCGATTTAAAGGATGAAAGCAGGTTGCCGGGTTTAGCCAGGTGCTCAAGAATTTTATCAATCGGCAGACCCTCTTCCATATAAAGGCCTCCGGAAACATCGCTTACGGCTACAATCTTCGCGTTTGACTCATTCAGGAATCTGGCTGTGTTGCTGCCGACATTGCCCATGCCCTGAATCGCGATCTTGCATTTGCTGACATCCATATTCAGCTTCTTCATCGTGTTAAGCGTAACAATCGTCACGCCTCTTCCTGTCGCCGCCGTTCTGCCCAGCGCTCCGCCGAGCTCAAGAGGCTTGCCGGTGACAACACCGGGTACGCAGTGACCCTGGAGCATACTGTACGTATCCATCATCCAGCCCATAACTTCCGCGTTCGTGCCTACATCCGGCGCCGGAATATCTGAGTCCGGTCCGATAATCGGGGCGATCATCGCCGTATAGCGGCGGGTAAGTTTACGAAGTTCTTCCTTGGACAGCTTCGAAGGATCGACAACAATGCCGCCCTTACCGCCGCCATAAGGAATATTAACTACCGCGCATTTAAATGTCATCCACGCGGAGAGAGCTTTCACCTCATCGATATTGACATTCTGATGATAGCGGACGCCGCCTTTCGCCGGTCCTCTTGTCGTGTTATGCTGAACGCGGTAGCCTTCAAATACTTTGATCGAGCCATCGTCCATAACAACAGGCACGGAAACCTTCAGTTCTCTCTCCGGATAGCTGATTGCCTCCACAAGACTGTCGGAATATCCAAGGATATCCGCGGCGTTTCGAATCGTCTTTAAAACGCTCTCATATGGATTGTATTGATTCCCCACAAATAACACCCTCCTTTATTAAGATAAGTTAATCTTATGATGAATTTTGTGAAATGTCAATAAATACAATCGCTATTTAGGGCGAGATAGTGTTAGAAATTAACAAAAATATATGTTTGATTGTCTAAATATATTTCATATTGTTTGCGTGAATATGGCGAAACCGCTTCGCTTTAATATGTTAACTATACAATTTGGCGTATTTTTTCGTGAACATCTATAATTCGTTACACAAAAAAAGACGCCTCCGGCGGATGATAGATCCGTCGGAGACGACATGTCTCTTGAAAACGTATATATATTTCTATACAATACCCTGAGCAAGCATAGCGTCCGCGACTTTCTCAAACCCTGCCGCGTTAGCGCCCAGCACGTAATCATGAGGACGACCGTATTTCGCCGCCTGTGTTGAAACCTTCTCATAGATTCCAACCATGATGTCATGCAGCTTGCTGTCGACCTGCTCGAATGTCCAGCTGATTCTCTGGCTGTTCTGAGACATTTCCAGAGCGGATGTAGCCACGCCGCCGGCGTTAGCCGCTTTACCGGGCATGAACAGCATATCATTCTCAACGAAGAACTCTGTCGCTTCTCTTGTGGAAGGCATGTTAGCGCCCTCCGCTACCGCGAAGCATCCGTTCGCGAGAAGTGTCTTCGCGTCTTCTTCGTTCAGCTCGTTCTGTGTCGCGCAAGGAAGGGCGATATCACAAGGAATTTTCCAAACGCCGCGTCCTTCGAAGTACTTCGCTGTAGGAACCTTGTCAATGTATTCTTTGATTCTTCCGCGGCGTACTTCCTTGATTTCCTTAACAACATCAATATTAATGCCGTTCTCATCATAGATGTAACCGTTGGAATCACTCATTGTAACGACTTTAGCGCCGAGCTGCTGAGCCTTCTCTACCGCGTAGATCGCGACATTACCGGCACCGCTCAGATCGATAACGGATCCGGCGAGCTTGTGACCGTTGTGCTCGAGCATTTCATTTAAAATATAGATCAGGCCATAACCTGTCGCCTCTGTGCGGACAAGTGAACCGCCCCAGGTAAGACCCTTGCCGGTAAGAATACCCTCATATGTATTACTGAGTCTCTTATACTGGCCGTACATATAACCGATTTCTCTCGCGCCTGTTCCGATATCGCCGGCCGGAACATCGGTATCCTGTCCGATATGTCTGTACAGCTCTGTCATAAAACTCTGGCAGAAAGCCATGACTTCACGGTCTGATTTTCCCTTCGGGTCAAAGTTGGAACCACCCTTGCCGCCGCCGATCGGGAGACCTGTAAGAGAGTTCTTGAAAATCTGCTCAAATCCAAGGAATTTTAAAATACTGAGATTTACAGTCGGGTGAAGACGAAGACCGCCTTTGTAAGGCCCGATCGCGCTGTTGAATTGGACACGATAAGCTTTGTTGACCTGAACATCGCCATTATCGTCGATCCAGGGAACACGAAAGCTGATAATACGCTCCGGCTCCACAAAACGCTCGAGCAAAGCTGCCGCGCGATAACGATCCTCGTTAAGGGCAATGACCGGGCGAAGAGAGTCCAGAACCTCTTTAACAGCCTGATGGAACTCGGGCTCATTTGGATTCTGTGCTACAACTCTTTGATAAACCTCATCAACATATGACATAGTTTCTTCCTCCTTTATAAGTTTACCTGCGCTTATAATGGTAACAGGATAGAAAAAACAGGTCAAGAGAAATATCTCTTGTACTTCAAATTATGCAATTCGCGATTAATAATCCTGCATTTTACGCAAATAAAATTTAGATTCGCGCAATATTAGTTTGTGGTTTGAAATATTCCTCTACAGGCTTTCTGAGCTTTCTGCGAGTGATTTCGACTAGCTGCAAGCCTGTAATATCAACCAATTCCGCTTTTGTCGGGTCCGCTTTGAGAAGCTGGTCAAGCCGATCAAGAACCTGCCTGATCTCCTCGTTGTTTTTTAAGTTGATGAAATCAATCAATATCATTCCTGTAAGATTGCGCAGACGGATCTGCCGCGCGCACTCTTCGGCAGCCTCTAAGTTCACGCGGAGAAAGAAATCTTTACGGTCTCTTCTCGCGTTCGCTTTTCCACTGTTTACGTCAATGACTGTCAGTGTTTCTGTTCTTTCGATTACGAGATAAGCTCCGGATTTAAGCCATACTGTTTTTTTGAAAATACTGTCGATCGCGCCCGCGAGATTATAGAGTGCCGAAAGAGATAACGTTGATCGATCGTAGAAGCGCGCGATTTCAAGGTATTTCGGCATTTTCACGTGGAGATAGGCGTTTAAGCCTTCCCAAAGATCGTTCTGGTCCGTGACAATTTCTGTAAGCCCTTCTTCGTAAATATCCCGGACACTTGTTAAATAATCCGGAGTGGTCTCCCAAAGAAGCGTGAAGGCCGAAGATTTCGAAGCTATCGCGAGAATTTGTCTCATGTCATCTGAAAGAGCGCGTATTTCGGCAGTGAGCTCCTTCTCAGACGCCTCAGACGCGTTTGTGCGCGCGACAAAGCCGTATTCCGAATCGTTGTTTCGTTTAATAATATCACGCAATTCTTCTTTGCGGGAATTCTCAATTTTTGAGGATACGCCGACGCGGCGGTCACTGTAAGAAATCGCGAGAAAGCGACCGGAAATATTCAAATTTGTTGTGACAGAGGGGGCCTTCTTCTTGATTGCCTCCCGGCTTACCTGGACGACGATTAAATCACCGGGAGCAAGGGCGCTTTTCCCGCCTTTTTTTACGAAACAAGCGGATTCCGCTTCCTTCAAAGAGTAATAACAGACAAATCCGGGCGCAATTTCCACAAACGCGCCCCCAATATCTTTCAGTACGTCTTTGACCCGTCCGACATAGATATTTCCCAGAAACCCGCCCAAAGGGCCGGTTGAGAAACGAAGTTCCGCCACCGTGCTGTTTTCGATAAAAGCGGAAAGAATTTTATCCTGATATCTGGTCAGAACCAATTTACGCTCGATCATTCTTCACTCCAGTCAAGAGGCCGTAAAAGCGGCCGCTCCTCATCTCCCTCGTTTTTATAAAGCTCGACGCGTTCCAGTAAAAAAGAGTATCTGTCATAAGGAGCTTTCAGAAATTCGAAAAAAGCTTTCGCGACGAGCGCGGGATTTAGATTCTGCCTGCTGCCCTGCAGGACTTTAAGAAAAAGATCTCTGCCTTCCGCTTTTCCTTCAAGAATCATTGGTTTTATATCTACTACCTTCGAGCTTCTTTTCGTTTCTTTTTCAATCACGATGGAAGGCTGAGCTAAAAAGGCGAGGAAGCTTTTTTCAATATCGATTCCGGGCAGCGCTGTCCCGTAAAAAGAAACGCGGTAGTCAGCGGCGGCTACTTCCGCCATACCGCTTTTTTCTTTGTCATCCAGAACGCGGAAGGAAAGAATCCGTATTTCCTCCGGTAAAGCGCTATTTAAGCGACTTATCGCTTCGAACGGCGTGATTGGCTCGCTCAGTTCAATATCCAGGTACTCTCCTTGGCTGATCAGTCCTACGCCAAGAGGAGCCGCGAAGCTCATGACCATATGAGGACTGTACCCGGCCGTAAAAGCGATTGGAAACGCGGAACGGCGCAAGGCCTTCTGGAAGCACCTCATTAAGTCCAGATGCCCAATATAACGGATGGCTCCGGTCTTGGAAAATTTAATTCTCGCGTTCATAACAGACTCCTCCCCCAAAACGGCTCGCGCCGCAGCCGGAACACTGTTCTCGGCAATTGGGCGTGATCCGGGCGAGTTTCGCCCGCTCCCATTCTTTTTTCATGAAATCCTTTGTTACGCCGATATCGATAAAATCCCATGGCAATATCTCATCCAGGTTTCTTTCGCGCGTGTAAAATCCAGGATCGATACCTGTTTCCGCGAAAGCGTCGTTCCAATTCGAAATATCAAAGAACTCGGTCCAGGCGTCAAAAACACTGCCGTGTCTGTAAGCGGCCAGAATCACAGCGGAAAGCTTACGGTCTCCTCTTGCCAACACGCCCTCCAAAACGCTTACGTCCGGGGCGTGATATTGAAATTTCATGCTTTTACGGTTAAGCTGCTCTCGAAAAGCCGCGCTGACCGATCTGGCCTTCTCGTCGCATTCTTCTTTGGTGATCATACGCGACCACTGAAAAGGCGTAAAAGGCTTGGGTATAAAAAAAGAAGCGCTGGCGGTAACGGCGCATTTTCCGTGTCGGTTTTCTTTGGGAATTTCATAGTATTTTTCGGCAACTTTCTCGGCAAGTTCCGCGATGCCCAGAATGTCCGCCTCTGTCTCTGTGGGAAGCCCCATCATGAAGTACAGCTTGACTTTGTTCCAACCGGCGCCAAACGCGCTCGCGCAGCCGTTAAGAATGTCTTCTTCCGTTATACCCTTGTTGATGACATCGCGCATTCGCTGCGTTCCGGCTTCCGGCGCGAAGGTAAGACTGCTTCTGTAGATGTCCTGCACACGGCTCATGACATCGAGAGAGAAAGCGTCAATACGAAGAGAAGGCAGGGAAATATTCACTCTTTCGTCTTTACAGTAGTCGACCAGAAATTCCGTCAGCTCTTTTAAAGAGCGGTAATCGCTGGAACTTAAAGAACTGAGGGTGATTTCCTCATACCCCGTGTTCTCCAGGAGTCTGGCCGCGTAATCCATTAGCGTTTTCGGGTCCCGCTCTCTGGTAGGGCGATAAATCATGCCGGCCTGGCAAAAACGGCAGCCGCGGATACAGCCTCTCTGGATTTCCAGAACGGCGCGGTCCTGCGTGGCCCGGATATACGGAACGATCGGACGATCCGGATAAGGCGCGCTTGTAAGATCCATCACAACCTGTTTCTGTATTTGAGCAGGTATGTCTTCCTCCATCGGGGTAAAGCTTTGAATCGTCCCGTCCTCGTTATATATTACGTTGTAGAGGGAGGGAACATAAATCCCGGGTATTTTCGCCGCCTTGCGTAAAAAAGCCGCGCGCGAGTAATTACCGTGGCGTTCTTCTTTATATAGGCGCAGCAGTTCTCCGTATACAGTCTCGCCTTCACCGATATAAAATATATCAAAAAAGTCCGCGATCGGCTCCGGATTATAAGCGCAGGGCCCGCCTCCGATCACGATCGGGTCCGAGTCCGACCGGTCGGCCTGAAGGATCGGTATCCCGCCAAGATCCAGTATCTGAAGAATATTCGTGTAACACATCTCATACTGAAGCGTAACGCCGAGAAAGTCGAAATCCCGGATCGGGTCCTGTGATTCCAGGGCGAACAGCGGAATACTCTCTTCTCTCATGATCCTGTCTAAATCCGGCCAGGGAGAATAGACGCGCTCACACCAGACGTCTTCCATCTGATTGAACATATGGTAGAGGATCTGGATTCCCAGATGTGACATTCCGATTTCGTAGACGTCCGGAAAGCACATCGCGAAGCGTACCGCGATCCTCTCTTTGTCCTTCATTACGGAGTTAAATTCCCCGCCTGTGTAGCGCGCGGGTTTTTCGATATTTAAAAGTGTTTTCTCGTTTAAAGCTGTTTTTCTCATTCTCGCGCCCTCGGTTAATCTTTTAGCGGCGGGACAATTCTTCCATAATATCGTCCCAGCTTACGCCTTTTTCAGCCATAAGCACCATTACGTGGTAAAGCATGTCGGAAATCTCATACTTGACCTCGTCGGGATTCGGGTTTTTCGCGGCGATAATGATTTCGGAAGACTCTTCTCCAACCTTCTTGAGGATTTTATCGATTCCCTTGTCAAACAAATAGTTCGTGTAGGAACCTTCTTTGGGATGAATGCGTCTGTCCTGAATCGTCGCCATGACTTTCTCGAGAATCAGAAGTGGATTCTTCTCAAAATAAGCGTTTCCGAAAAGCTGCGTAAAGAAGCAGGTCGGGTTGCCGGTATGGCAGGCAGGACCGATCTGAGCGACCTTCGCGAGCAGCGTGTCCTTATCGCAGTCCAGGATCATGGACTTTACGTATTGGAAATGTCCGGAGGTCTCGCCTTTCATCCAGAGCTTCTGACGGCTGCGGCTGAAATATACCATTTTGCCGGTCTCCAGCGTCATCTGGAAGGATTCCGCGTTCATATAAGCGAGCATCAGTACCTCGCCGGTTTTATAGTCCTGGGCGATTACTGGAATAAGCCCTTTCTCATCGGTTTTGAATTCGGAAAAATCCACGGCGCTAACAAGTGTCTGCATCGCGATGCCGTTCTTCTTGCATTCCTGTTTAAAAGCGGCGTAATCCATGCCAGGCTGGCTGATAAAAGCGCCGGAAATGCCATTGACGGACTCCTGCCTTAAAATTTCGATAATGGTCTTCTTCTCTATAACATCCGTTACAATTACACTCGGCATGTCACAGATCATCTCCACGGAATTAAAATCCGGGCGATGCATGAAAATAATCTCAGAGCTCCAGGTCTCGATGATCTTTTGGTTTTTGAACAAAGAATCGAAATCATTCAGTGAAACAGCGAATCGCTCTCTTCCGAATCGTTCGGACACTTCCTGCAAAAGTTCCGGCGTTTCCTGTTTTGAGAAATTCAGTATAGCTTTGCTTGCCCCCGCGTAGAGGATTTTTTTGACATCCTCCTGTCTCGCGATATTGCCTCCCGCGATAACGGGAACCTGAATCCGTGAGCAGATTCCTTTGAGAATCGAAATGGCTTGATCGTGCTCATAATCCGCCTCGGAGAGATCAAAGAACAGGATTTCGTCAGCGCCTTCATTGCAGTAATCCATGGCGAGCGCTTCCGCGTTGTCCGCGACAATTTCATTATTCTCGAGGCTTTTGACCGCTTTCCCGTCTAATACATAGATACAGGGAATAATTCTTTTTTCTGTCATATAAAGTACTTCCTTTCTCTACTCAAATCGCGCTCGGATGGAATTGGCGTGAGCCGTTAGCTCCTCTGCCTTGGCAAAAGCGATAATATCCTCATGGATTTTATAGAGCGCTTCTTGATTATATGAAATCACGCTGGATTTTTTGATAAAGTCATCCACCGACAGCGGCGAGAAAAAGCGCGCCGTGCCGTTCGTCGGCAAGACATGGTTCGGGCCCGCGAAATAATCACCCAAAGGCTCCGATGAGTAAGGACCCAGGAAAATCGCGCCCGCGTTGCGGATTTTAGTCATCGTTTCATAAGGCTCTTTTGTCATCAGTTCCAAATGCTCGGAAGCGATATCATTGACAGCCTCGATCGCTTCGCTCATATTCCGAGCGATGAGAATATAACCATGATTTTCAAGTGATTTCCGAATGATCGGCTCCCGTGAAAGACGCGGGAGAAATTTGTCGATTTCCGCGGAAACCTCTTCCGCCACTTTTTTGCTTGTCGTGACCATAATCGCGGAAGCCATTTCATCGTGCTCCGCCTGGGAAAGCAAATCCGCCGCTACGAACTTCGGGTTCGCCGTATCGTCCGCGAGCACAAGAATTTCACTGGGTCCGGCGATCGAGTCGATGCTGACATGGCCGTAGACAGCTTTCTTCGCGAGCGCGACATAGATGTTGCCGGGGCCGACGATTTTATCGACTTTGGGTATGGACTCCGTTCCGTAAGCGAGCGCGGCGATCGCCTGCGCGCCACCCGCTTTGTAGACGACATCCACGCCCGCCTCTTTCGCGGCCACAAGCGTGTTGGCGCTGACAGTTCCATCCGCGGAAGGCGGCGTCGTCATAATGATTTTATCCACGCCCGCTACCTTGGCGGGAATTATATTCATCAGAACGGTGGAAGGATATACCGCTTTGCCGCCTGGTACGTAAACACCCGCCTTCTCAAGCGGCGTGATTTTCTGTCCCAGAAGAATCCCCTCCGGATCCGTGTCGAACCAGCTTGTTCTTTTCTGCTTCTCATGATAACGTATAATATTTTTCTTCGCTTTTCGAATAATATCGACAAGACGCGGATCCACTTCCTCATAAGCGCGCTTGAACTCCTCGTCCGTAACGACGATATTCGAGGAGTCGATTACGGCCTTATCAAAAGTAAGCGTGTAGTGATTCAGCGCTTTGTCACCATTCTCTTTAACATCTTTTAAAATAGACGCGACACGCGCCTCATATTCTCCATATTGTCCCGGACTTCTTTTAAGAAGGTTTTCAAGCAGGTTTTTTCTGGTGTCCGAGTTTAGCTCCTGGATTCTCATAATCTTTCCTTCCCTTACAGAACATTCTTCAGATCCGTAACCAATTTGCGTATTCTGTCACTTTCCATTCTCATGCTGACCGGGTTCACGATCATCCGCGCGGAAAGCGGGCATACTTCTTCTAAAACAGTCAGGCCGTTTTCGCGAAGCGTCGCGCCGGTTTCCACGATATCCACAATAACCTCGGAAAGCCCGACAATCGGAGCGAGTTCAATCGAGCCGTTCAATTTAATAATCTCTACGGTCTGGTGCTTTTTATTGAAAAAATAGTCTTTGGCGACACGGGGATATTTCGTGGCTACGCGGATCCGCTCCTGATGCTTCAGAAGCTCGCCCGCTTCCTGAGGACCGCAGACACACATCCGACAGGCGCCGAATCCCATGTCCAGAACTTCATAAACCTTACGATCCTCTTCCAGGATTGTGTCTTTACCTACAACGCCGATATCAGCGGCGCCGTATTCTACGTATGTCGGGACGTCAGGAGATTTTGCCAGAAAAAATTTGAGCTTCAAATCCTCATTCACGAAAATCAGCTTACGGGAATCTTTGTCCCTCATCTCCTCGCATCCGATGCCAATTTTATCGAAAAGATCCAGCGTGGTTCTGGCCAGACGGCCTTTGCCAAGCGCGAAAGTCAGATATCTCATCACTTATTCTCCTTGCCGCTTAAATCCTCCAGCGAAAAAGTTTTACTATCGCCGGAATCCAGTTCCTTCATAGTTACCCGCCTAGACACGTCCAGATAGATCAAACTGGTCATCCTGCTGTTTTTGGCGTAGTCCGCGTAAGCTTCCATTTCTAAATCCTTGTTCCTGGGCATCAGCTCGACGGAGCGGTTTCCGCCTCTTAGCTGTCTGGCGATTTTGATCGCCTGGCTTCGGACCTCCTCGTCATAGACCATCAAAACGCCTTCATTCCCGCGTGTCAGAGGGATACGCTGTCGATTCAGCGCGTTCATCAGTTCATCCACTTCGATCGCGAATCCGATCGCGGGGGAGTCTTTGCCAAACTTATTCAGCAGGTTATCGTACCGTCCGCCGGTAATCACGTAGTCACCGGTTCCATACGTATACGCGCGGATCGTGACGCCGGTGTAATACTCATAGTTACCGAGCATGCCGAGATCGAAGGAAAGATACGAGTCCATTTTGTATACGCGGAGGATATTGTAAATCTCGGCCAATCGCCTGATCGCTTCTCTCCCTCGCGCGTTAACGGCCATATTCTTCGCTTCCAAAAGGATTTCGGGACCGCCGAATAATTCGGGAAGCCGGAAGAAGACTTCCTTCAGCGTGTCCGGAAGATTCTGTTCCTGAACGAGCTCTTCGACGCCGAAAATATTCTTGTTCACGATCAGGTCGCGGAGTCGTTCCTCCGTTTCCTGATCCATATCCGCTTCCTCGATCAGGCTCCGGAAGAAGTCCATCTGTCCGACACTGACTTGAAATTCCTTCAGACCGGAAGCCTTGAGGCAGTCGATTGTCATCGCGATGATTTCCGCGTCAGCGTCGGCGGTCGAGTCCCCGATCAGTTCAGCGCCCATCTGCGTTACTTCGCGCAGTCTGCCGCGATAGCTCGAATGATTAATAAAAGTATTGCCCGTGTAACAGAGACGAACAGGCACCAGCGTATCCGCGAAAACGGTCGAGCAGGCGCGGGCAATCGATGGAGTTATATCCGGTCGCAGCACAAGCGTGTTGCCTTCCCGATCGAAAAATTTATAGAGCTCATTCGAGGAAATTGTGCCGATTTCCTTACTGAAAACGTCAAAGTACTCAATCGTCGGCGTCTCGATATTGTGATAGCCATAGCTCTTCATCGCGCTTTGAAGCTTCTCTTGAAGAAAAAGCTTCTCTTCGCATTCACCATTATATATATCCCGAGCGCCTTCGGGAGTGTGCAGCAATTGTTTACTCATAAGCAGATCACCCTTTCACTTTAGCCTGGTACAGTGATAATTCGATAACACGTAAAATTATACAGGAACTCATCGAGGCTGTCAAACCCTTTATACAGGCCTTTCGTCCAGATCTTTTTGAAGCGCGGTCAGATATGGAATCAGGCAGCCATTCGCGGATATAAAAAAATCCGCGTTTAGCTCATCATAACGAAAACTTTTCCTTCCGCCATCCTTCCAGCGTTTCCAGAAGCGCGCCATCTCACGGTAGGTCATATAGTAAAACGCGTTTCGCTCCGTGAAAGAAATCAGCAAAAAAGCGATGCCGCCCTGTTTTTCGAAATCCCCCATAAAGGCGACCTGATGCTCATGTATATTGGCGAGCGGAAAAGTGTCTGTACGGCATTCCTTCGCGTCGAAACAGACAGGGTAACCCTGTACAGCGCCGATATAATCGACCGTGCTTTTCTGATCAAAATACGCCAGTGTAATCTGATGATGTTCTTTATCCATCTTGATCGGCGTAATCGGCGTGGGAACCTTCTGAATAATCGCCAGATCTTTCCCTCGGTAATTCTCATTGGTACGATTGACAAGCTCTTCCAGAACCGATCCTCGAAGACCTCTTGACTTCCATACTGTCATGATGTTTCCCTTAACCCGCGATCGCCGCGAAAATCAGAACTACGGCGCCAAGGGCGATTCGATACCAGCCAAAAGCTTTAAAGTTATGCTTCTTGATATAACCAAGCAGAAAGCGGATCGCGATGATCGAGACGATAAACGCCATGACCATGCCGATTAAAAGTGTCGCGACCTCCATACCGGTTGAGCCGAAGCCGAATTTTACGATTTTGAGAAGACTCGCTCCGAACATGACGGGTATCGCCAGAAAGAACGTGAACTCGGTCGCTGTTTTACGGGAGACGCCGATCAGCAAAGCGCCCAGTATCGTAGCGCCGGAGCGGCTCGTTCCGGGGAAAATCGCGGCAATGACCTGAAAAAGCCCGATGATCAACGCGGTCTGGAAAGTGATTTCCGAAAGTTTATTAACGGTTGGCCTCAAATCCTCGTTATGTCGCTCGACAACAATAAACAAAATACCGAAGATAATCAGAGCGAGCGCTACGCAGAGATAATTATAAAAAAGCTTCTCAAAGACATCGTCCCATAAGATACCGATGACTGCCGCCGGCAGGCAGGCGATCAGAATATTGCCCCATAATTTCGCGGTTTGCTTTTTAACGCGGATCGCTCCGCTTCTTGTCCTTCCGAAAGGCCAGATCCTTTTCCAGAATAAAACGACTACCGCCATAATCGCGCCCAACTGGATCACTACCAGGAACATATCCATAAACTCCGACGAGACATTAAGCGGCATTATCTGCTTCAGAATGATCATATGACCGGTACTGCTTATTGGAAGCCATTCCGTAACACCTTCCACAATTCCAAAAACGATCGCTTTCAGGATATCGATGATTGTCATAACGTTTCTCCTCTCATTCGCCTCAACATTTATAGATTTTCTATTACCCGCCGAAAAAGCTCGGGTTCTTCCGCTGTAAAGCTTTTTCCGGACAGATAAGAAAGTCTGCCTTCTATCCTGGGAAACTCCAGTAAATACGCGTGCAGCAGCTGACTTCGCGCGCCATATTTCTCTTTATAATAAGCGTTCCAGGCCCGGTCACCGTATTTAGCGTCTCCGGCGATCGGGTGCCCGATCTTCGCCAGACAAGCTCGTATCTGATGCGTCTTTCCGGTTATCAGACAAACATCCAGAAGCGTGCCATCCCGACCGGATTTGACCGGCTTGTATGAAGTCTCAATAAAAACGCTGTCCTCAAAAGGCTTCTCTGACAGCGTTACCGTGTTCCGGGCGCTGTCTTTACGCAAATACCCCCGGAAGTTCCCGGGGTTTCTTACTTCTCCTTTTACGATACAGTGATAGTATTTATGAATCGTACGTTCCTTGAAGATCTGATTCATTGTCCGCAGCGCGATAAGCGTTTTACCACCCACTATAATACCGCTTGTGTTGCGGTCCAGACGATTGCAGACTGCCGGATGAAAGCTCGTCAGATCCGCTTCTTTCAGGAATCCGCTTGAAATCAGATAAGACGTCATGATCTCCACAACAGAAACATCGTCCGGTTTCGCTTTCTGAGAAAGCGTTCCGACCGGTTTATTCATAATCAGGATGTTATCGTCCTCATAGATGATCGGAATACGGATAGGCGTCATGCCCGCGCTGAGAACGGCGCTTCCCGGAGGGTTCGCGAATTTCTGATAAGTCTCGTCCGCCAGATACACGCGCACATGATCGCTTTCGGAAAGAATTTCGCCACCGGACGCTTTATGACCGTTCAATACTATATTTTTCTTGCGAAGCATTTTATAAATAAAACTTCTTGGCGCTTGATTCAGATATTTCGCTAATAATTTATCCAGACGTTGTCCCGCCTCATTCGCGTTTATTGTGATCTCTTTCATAAGCAACATTCTCCCCGCGGGTTATTTTCTTCGTACGAAAAAAGGCTCGATCAGGGAATGCGGCAATATTTTCGCGAAAAATCTCGACAAATTCATCGGCAGTCCGTAAACCGATACGGCTCGACCCGCCTTCGCGTCCTTAAGCGCTTTCGCCACAACTTGATCCGCCCGCGCCATGCTGAGTTTCTTGAAAGAAGCGGTTTTATGGTACTTCTCCGCGACATCGAAAAAGCCGGTATTGACGGGGCCGGGGCACACAGCTGTTACGGAAATACGATCTTGCCGAAGCTCTTGGCGCAAAGCCCTTGAAAAGCTCAGCGCGTACGCTTTGGAAGCGGCGTATACGGCAAATTCAGGCTGCGCCATAAAAGCTGCGGCGGACGCGAGCTCGATGATCTCGCTCCCGGCGGACATATACGGCAGGCAGGCCAGCGTTACTTCGGTAAGGCCTTCACAATTCGTGGCGACCATGCCGGTCTGCTCCTCGATGGAAATCTCGGAGGCGCTTCCGATCACGCCATAACCGGCGGCATTCACAAGGAATCGAATGATCGGTTTCTCCTTCGAGAGTGCTTCTCGCAGGATCGAGCGGCTTCCGCGGTCGGATAAATCAATCTGTAAAATCCGGGTTTTGTGGCGTAAATGACTCGCGGTCAGAGATAGTTTATCCGGATTTCTGGCAAGCAGCCAGATTTCATCCAGCTTCGCGTATCTTTTGTCAAGTTGTCTCGCAAATTCGGCCCCCATCCCGGAGGAGGCTCCTGTAATCAAAGCGATATCCGCCATTTGGTCTGTCCTCTCCTGCTATAATTGCCGAGTTATATCTGACCGTCTATACAATATCGTAAAACGACTTGATGTAATAATCCGCGATGTCTTTCTTAAGATCCGCGACCGGCATCGAGAAGTTATCCTCTACCGCGCAGACGCGCATCCCGGCGTTCTTGCCGGCCATGATTCCCTGAGGAATATCCTCGAATACCAGACAGGACTCGGGGGACACATTCAGCTTGTCCGCTACCTTCAAATAAACATCCGGGGCAGGTTTGCTATTATTCACTTCGTCTGAAGTGCAGAAAGCGTCAAAAAGATCGTCAACTCCGTTGGAAACCAGAACAGCCTTCAAAAGCTGACGAGAATTGCTGGTCGCGATGCCAAGCTTCCGGTCACGCTTTTTCATGTCTCGCAGAAAATCGCCCGCGCCTGGTTTAAGCCGTATCTCTTTAGCGTATTTATCATAAGCCATTTCGTGCCACTCATCCGTGATCTCTTTCACGCTTTGCTGAATATGGAATCGATTTTGAAAATAAACCGCCACTTCCGCGAATCCCATTCCCTCAATATCATTCCGAAGGTCAGCGGGAATCGGAATTCCTAGTTTCGCCATATATTCCTGGTCAATTTCCGACCAGACATTCATCGAGTCAATAAGCGTGCCATCAAGATCAAATATTATCGCTTCTATTTCATCGAGCATACGCTCTTTTAAGTTTTCTGTCATGAAACCATTCTCCATCCCGGCAAGTATTTGTTCTTTACTGAGCCATTATTGATTTTGCCCCATCCAAGCGGATACCCATCTGTTTCTACCAGAATGATACCTTTATCAAGTCCTGTTTCATCGGCTTTGGCCTCGATTGTTTCGCCCTTGAGGTATTTGATTGTCCTGATATCGTCCGTTTTGAGGTTGAGCGTGTAATCGAACGCGTTGCCCTTAAGCGCCATAGCAAGCGCCTGGGAAGGCTCAAAACGGTTTTTCCTGATTTCTCCCAAATATAGTCCCGATCGCAATAGTCGGAGACCTCTGGTATCAGGCGGGTCCTCCGGCATATAAAAAGCGCGGCTCTCTCGTAAAACAATTCTGTCTTTCGCGAAGGGCGTCCGGACATGTTCAAGAAATCCCGTGAGCTCGTCCGGAAGTTTTGTCGGTTTAAGACTGACAGGATGGCTCAAAACGTCGCCCGCGGGCGCAATATCGCGAAAAAGCGCGATAAAATGGCCTTCTCCCTCTACTCGTTGCGGCCAGATTCGGATCGTGTTTGAAAGGGAGGAATCCCCATTGGGGATAAAAGACGGTTCTCCTCTTGAAAAGCCTTCATATCCACCCGGATCCACCAGTTCCAACTCGCTGTGAGCCGTTAGAATATCCTGTATAGTCCCCTCATCCTCATAAGAAGAGAAGGTACACGTGGAATAAAGAATCTCGCCGCCCGGCTTCAGCATCTTAATCGCTTCTTCCATGACGCTTCGCTGAAGATTCCCATAAAAAGCAGGGCCCTTTTCTTCCCACGCGCGGATCATCCGTCGTTCTTTACGGAACATCCCCTCTCCGGAACAAGGAGCGTCCACGAGTATTTTGTCGAAATATTTCGGAAAGCTCCGAGCCAGCTTGTCCGGAGACTCGCTCGCCACAATACAGTTGCTTATTCCGAAAACTTCAATATTCTTCAAAAGACCTCTTGCTCTTGAGTTACTGATATCGTTAGATAACAGAAGGCCCTCGCCTTTAAGCCGGACGCCCAGCTCCGTGGACTTACCACCGGGCGCGGCGCATAAATCGAGCACCCTGTCTCCCGGCGTGATCGGTAAAAGACTGGCAGGCGTCATCGCGCTGGGCTCCTGAAGATAATAAAGCCCCGCGTAATAATAAGGATGCCTGGAAGGCTGAGCGCTTTCATCATAATAAAAGCCATTCTCCGTCCAGGGAATTCGGCGAAGAGGCCATGGAGAAATTCTAGTGAACTCCTCCACGGATATCTTGGACGTGTTCACGCGAAGGCCCATCTTGCGATCCCGGTCAAAGCAAGCCAGGTAATCTTCGTATTCCGGGCCCAGCATTCTTCTCATTTCTTTCTCAAACTCAATAGGAAAATTCATATATACTCCAAGCGAAGACGCCCGCGTGAAAAAAGATTCCGACCCGCGTATGAGCGACATACGTTACCGCCGAAATCTTTTAACAGGATCTATCGCGATAAATCTACCATAATTAATCAAGATCCTCAAGCGCTGTCTTATCCGTCTCTGTCAATCCTGACGCGTCAGCCGACCCGGCGCTGTTTAAGTTGTCCGAATTCTCAGCCCGCATTTCTTTGCGATTGCCTTGAACGACATCCAGGCTGTCCTGTAAAGTACTGACAAGATCGTCATATTTCGAAGTGTAGTTATCTAAAGTACGGCTGATAATACTCTCCAGATTCATCAGCATGTTGTCACTGTAAGAAACAGCGCCGGTACGCATCTCGTTCGCTTCCTTAGCGGCATTGTCAAGAATCTCCTGAGCCTGAGCCGTGGCCGCGGTTACGATATCATTTGCCTGCGCGTACGCCTGCTGCATAATTTCATGTTCGCTTACGAGTTCATTCGTGTGAATTGTCGCTTCCTGAATCATCGCGTCGGCCTTCGCCTGCGCGTCAGCCAGAATCGCGTCCTTATTCGCTATAATCTTCTGGTAGCGTTTGATCTCTTCAGGAGTCTTAAGCCGAAGCTCTCGCAGATACTCATCAAGCTCTTCCTTGTTAACGATGATCTTCGTGCTGGATAGCGGCTGATATTTGCATTTATCAATATATTCCTCAATTTCCTCAATAAGCTGCTCAATTCTACTGCTCATCTGTCACACGCTCCTTTGCTGTTGATTTATTCTTAAGGTCTTGAAACTTACTCATGATCTTCTCTTCTACGGACGCGGGAACAAATTTGGAAATATCAGCTCCATAATAAGCGACTTCCTTCACGGTAGTAGAGCTTAGAAACGCGTATTCCAGGCTTGTTGCCAGAAAAACGGTATCCGTGCCCGGAAGCAGAATATGATTCGTCTGCGCGATCTGAAGCTCATAATCGAAATCACTTATGGCCCGTAATCCCCTCACCATGACAGTCGCTCCGACATTTCTCGCGAAGTCGACGGTAAGGCCCTCAAACATCTGAATTTCCACGTTTGACAGGGATTTTGTAACCTCTTCTAACATATTAACACGTTCTTTTACAGAAAACAATGGAGTTTTCGCGTTATTCGACAATACGCCAATAACCAGTTTATCAAACATTTTGCTCGATCTTTTGATAATATCAAGATGCCCATTCGTTACGGGGTCAAAACTCCCCGGATAAATCGCGATACTCATCGCGTTCCCTCCAAACCACTCAAATCCACTTTCAGAAACATATGCAGATTTGATCCATAGGTCTTTTTCTTAACACATTGATAACCGTACGATTTCAAATATGAGAAGTCCGTGTCAGCGGAAGCTTCCACGACGATCAGCGTGTTTTCGTCGATCAGCGCGGAATTACGCAGTTTCTTAAGAAGCTTCTGTTCCCAGTCCATTCGATAGGGAGGATCCATAAAAATGATGTCCCAAGCGCCTTCGTCTTTCAGACGGTCACAAGCTAAAAGAGCGTCCTCGTTCAGGATTCTCGCGTGTTCCTCAAGTTTCGCGGCGCGAAGATTCCCTTGTATTATCTCCACGGCTTTCCGATTCCGTTCTATCAAAACAGCTTCACTGGCTCCCCGGCTCAGCGCTTCAATCGCGATCGCGCCGCTTCCGCTGAAAAAATCCAGAAAACGAGCGTCCGCGATATAGGGCGCCATGATATTGAATAAAGTTTCTTTGACCCGATCTGTTGTCGGGCGCGTATTATCACCGGGCAGCGCTTTCAGTCTAATGCTGCCCGCCTTGCCGGCTATAACCCGCATGGCAGCCTCCATCGCTTATGAAATATTCTTCGCTTATTATAAATAATAAGAGCCACTCTGTCAAATTATATTGAAAACTGTATTTTCCCATAGCGTTCCAGCTGTCGGCGAGCGCCAGAGAATTTTGAGGAACTGAGCTCAGGATCTTCTTTCAGAATAAGCTCCGCGGCGTCTCTCGCCTTTTTAAGAATTTCCGCGTCGCGGTATATGCTTCCCGCCTTAAAACCTTCCTCGCCGCTTTGTCTGAGTCCGCAAAGCTCGCCCGGGCCCCGCAGCCGCAAATCCTGCTCGGCGATATAAAAGCCATCGTTTGAGTCACATAGAATCTGGAGCCGTTCTTTTGTCTCCGGGACGTCTGAGCCACTGATAAAAATACAGTATGACTGATATTCGCCGCGGCCAACGCGTCCCCTGAGCTGATGAAGAGTGGACAGTCCGAAGCGTTCCGCGTTTTCTACCATCATGATAGTCGCGTTGGGCACGTCGACACCGACCTCCACAACAGTTGTTGATACCAGCACCTGAACGCTTCCTTCGCCAAAAGCCGTCATGACCGCGTCTTTCTCGGTCTGCTTCATTTTGCCGTGAAGACACTCCACGCGGATTGTGTCAGGAAAAATCGTCCTTAGTTTCTTGCTATAGCCGATTACGCTTTCGCCATCCACATCCTCGTTTTCCTCGATCATCGGGCAGATCACATACGCCTGCCTGCCCGTCCTGACCTGCTCCTCAATGAAGTGATAAGCCGTTTTACGATAGGAAAGGCCGACCTGACAGTTCTTGATCGGAAGGCGATTCGCCGGAAGCTCATTCATTAAGGAAATATCCAGATCTCCATACAGAATCAGAGCTAAAGTTCTGGGAATCGGAGTCGCGCTCATAACCAGAATATGCGGGCTGACACCCTTCGCGTTCAGGGTTTCACGCTGCCTGACGCCGAAACGATGCTGCTCATCCGTTATAACCAGAGCCAGTTTCTTGTATTTGACTTTATCTTGCAGCAAGGCATGCGTTCCGACTATAAGGCGCGCCTGACCGGACTCAATCCGCTCTCTCGCGTCCCGTTTCGCGGCCGCTTTCATAGAGCCCGTGAGAATCGCGGTCTCCACCTGAATACCGGCCTTGGCGACAAGTCTTTGAATTACGGAAAAATGCTGCGCCGCCAAAACTTCGGTCGGAGCCATGATAGCCGCCTGATAACCGTTCTCGGCCGCGAAAAGCATTGCCATGACAGCCACAATTGTTTTGCCGGAGCCAACGTCTCCTTGTATCAGACGTGACATCACGTTCTCCCCGCGCAGATCCGATTTGATTTCGTCCCAGACGCGGCATTGCGCGCCGGTCAAATGAAAAGGCAGCGACTCCAGAAGCTTTGAAACATAGGAATCCTGCCTGAAAGTGTATTGGTTTCTGTCTTTTACGCGGCTTGCTTTTGCCTGTCTTAAGGTAAGCGTAAAAAAGAAGAACTCCTCAAACGCGAGTCTCTGCCTTGCTCTTTCCAGAGAAGCCTCACTCATCGGAAAATGAATTTCCCGTACCGCTTCATCGTGGGGCATCAAAGAAATAGTTCGAAAGACTTCCTCCGGTAGAAATTCCTCTTCCTTCTGAATGAGTTCCAGACTCGCGCGCGCCATCTTGGATATCATGTTGTTTGTCAGTCCGGCTGTTAAGGAATAGACCGGCTGCGTGGAGGACAGTCTGTCGCTATAGGACGTGTCCGTGTAAATCTCGGGCTGTTCCATGACAAAGCCTTTGCCGCGGCTTTTGATCTTCGCTCTTAAGATGATGGCCTCATCATAGTGGATTGTGTTCTTCAGATAAGGCATATTGAACCATGTGACGTCCAGAATACCGCTGTCATCCCGGACTTTGCCGGTCAGAATTTGAAAACGCCCGTTCCGGCGCAATGAAAGCTTTCGGATAAAACGAGCCCTTACCGTAAGGACATAACCCTCCTTAAGCTCCGCGATGGGGACGGGCGGCTTATACACACTGTACTCGCGAGGATAATAATCAAGAAGATCCCCGATTACGTGAATTCCCAATTTATCAAACAGGGCGGCAGTCTTCGGACCGACTCCCGCCAATTCTCTAATATCTGTGTTCGCGTTCATGTTCTCTATTCAATCGATACGACATAGTAATAAACAGGCTGGCCTCCCTTATGACATTCGATGTCATAATCCGGATACAGCTCCTGAAGCTTCGCCGTAAAGGCGTTCGCGTTCTCTTCTGTCGTGTCCTCTCCATAATATACGCTAATCAATTCTCCCGCGTCACAATCCATGCGTGATACCATTTCAATGGCTGTTTCCGTTATATCCGTGCCAACGGAAAGAATGCCCTTGTCACCGATACCGATAATATTGCCTTCATGGATTTCCTTGCCGTCGATCTGCGTGTCGCGTACCGCGTAAGTGACCTGTCCGGTCTGCACGCTCTTAATCGCGTCAAGCATAAGCTCCTCATTCGAGTCGATATCCTTCTCCGCCACATAATTGATAATAGCTGTTATGCCCTGCGGAATATTCTTTGTCGGAATAACAATGATGTCCTTATCCTTGGTCAGCGTCTTTGCCTGATTCGCCGCCAGAACAATATTCTTGTTATTCGGGAAGATGAAAATATGATCCGCGTTGACCGAGTCGATCGCTGTCAGCATGTCATCCGTGCTGGGGTTCATCGTCTGACCGCCTTCGATTATGTAATCTACGCCCAGCTCATGGAAAATTTCGTTCAATCCGTCGCCAATCGATACCGCGATAAAACCGGTATTCTTCCGCTCCTGCTTCTGTTTCTGAACCGAGGCCTTCTTCGCCAATGTTTCCTGATGCTCTTCGCGCATATTGTCAATCTTGATTCGGGAAAGCTGACCATAGCACAGCGCTTTCTGAATCGCGAGTCCCGGGTCGTTCGTATGCACGTGAATCTTAACAATATCATCGTCCGCCACACATACAATGGAATCGCCGATGGAAGCAAGATAACTCTTAAGCGCCGCTTCCTCTTCCAGATCGAAGCGGGATTCCAGCAGAATAATAAATTCTGTGCAATAGCCAAAAGCGATTTCCGAATTGGTCTCGTCTCTTGTTGCCGCCTTGGTCGCGGGAACCGACTCAAAGGAGAAATTAGTCTCCTTACCTAAAAAACCATCATAAGCGCCGCGCATGACTTCCATAAGTCCCTGACCACCGGAATCTACGACACCGGCCTCTTTCAGAACCGGCAGAAGCTCAGGTGTGTTGGCAAGAGCCTCGTCGCCGGCCTCAATTATCTGTTTGAAAAATTCATCGAGATCTGTTGTAGTCGAAGAGATTTCAGCGGCCTTCTCCGCCATGCTTCTTGCCACGGTAAGAATGGTGCCTTCCTTCGGTTTCATGACCGCTTTATAAGCAGTCTTCTGCGCTCTCGCGAACGCGCCGGCGAACTCGTTGACATCGATGTCCGCGCTCTTAATGCCCTTTGTGAATCCGCGCAGAAGCTGCGAAAGGATTACACCGGAATTCCCGCGCGCGCCTCTGAGCGAGCCTGAGGAAATGGCTTTACAAAGGCCCTTGATATCAATTGTTTTCAGATTGTTGACTTCATTAACGGCCGACAGGATCGTTAATGTCATGTTTGTGCCCGTGTCACCGTCCGGAACAGGAAATACATTGAGCTCGTTGATAAATTCTTTCTTGGCTTCAATATTCTTCGCTCCGGCCAGGAACATCCGGGTAAGTGTTTTAGCGTCTATCGTTTGAATTGCCACGTCGCGACATCCTCCTTAAAGTTAATCGATACATCTGACCCCTTCGACATAAACGTTGATTCGCTCAACTTCCATGTCGCAGAATTCCTCAACTCTATATTTAACGTCACTCATCAGGTTGTCAGCGACCGCCTCAATACTAACGCCGTAAACAACGATCACGTGAAAATTAAGAGTAATTTTGTTATCATCTGAAATGATGACTTGTATACCCTTCGTCAGTTTGTCGCCTTTAAGAAGCTTCACGATTCCATCGCGCATGCTGACTGCCGCCATTCCGACGATGCCGAAGCATTCGACAGCGATGGAACCGGCGTATTGACCGATCACTTCGGGATCTATCATAACAGAACCATATCTGGTATCCAGTCTTCCTTCCATCCAATTACCTCCGTGTGAATTTGATTAAGCGGTTTACGATTATTTAGGTAAACTACATGTATTATACTCTTTTTTGATATCTCTGACAAGACATTCCATTTTATGTATCTTTTTTAAGGATTATGCTTGCCAAAGACGAGTGTTTCTGTTAAAATAACATTTGTTGTAAATAAAAGCAAGAGCGGAACGCGAATTGTTAGGAGGTGCTACTGATGGCGAAATGTGAAATTTGTCAGAAAGGCGCGCATTTTGGTAATAATGTGAGCCATTCCCATAGAAAATCACCCAAGATGTGGAAATCCAATGTGAAATCCGTACGGGTCAAGACAGAGGGCGGAACAAAGAAGATGTATGTTTGTACTTCCTGCCTCAGATCAGGCAAAGTTGAGCGCGCTTAAGACAATTTCGTTAATTAAAGAGCCGTGACAGCAGCTGTTCCATACAGCCGCTCGCGGCTCTTTTTTACGTTCCCGGATATAAATAACGGCTGCCGTTTCAATACCGGATTTCTTAAAATCCGGCGCTTCGCGGCAGCCTGTTTTCAATTACGCTTATTCGGCTGAATCTTCTTTTGAAGTTTCTTCCTCCGAGTTCTGAACGGTTTTGTGGATCGCGTCTTCCACGTCGTCACTGAATTTCTTCTTCTGTTTCGGGTTGAATTTATCAATCACGTCCGGAACCATGTCCAAAATCTTCGTGACGGTATCCTGATTCTTGATATTGACAAGTCTTGTTGTTCCGTTGTGAATCACCAGAACAGCGCAGGGACTCAATTTACCGCCGATTCCGCCAACGCCCTTCTGCTTCTTATCCTCACCGGTAGCGCCGGCGCCCATTCCGAATGTCACGTCAACAAGCGGAAGAATGATCGTGTCTCCGACTGTTACGGCCTCACCGACAACGGTCTTTGAGGAAATATAAGAATCCATTCCGCGGAATAACGATTCCACGGTTGTGTCAAAATTATTGTCTGCCATACGCGTGTCCTCCTATTTCATTAACTTATGATAGCACTTACGAACATTTTTGTCACGATAAAGCCGCCAAATCGGCGCCAGAAGCGAGGCTGTTATGATATATCCCCTCGCGTACAAATCGCCTTCCAGGCATTTGTTCTCAAAATCCGGATAGATATTAATGTCTCCCGGCAGGAAAGGAATCAGCGCGCACACACCGCCGAAAATCCTCCCCGTTACACTGGGGTCATCCATTCCATACCGCGCGTGTACGATGAATTTCCGCGGTCGGATATGCTTCAGAATCGTTAAAAGCTCCTTCTTCACGCTCGCGAAAGCCTCGTGGAAGAGATCTGAGCGAAGGAAAGTAAGAATACTGTCCTTCTTGTCTTTTTTACTCTTGCCTCGTCCGCGTTCTCTGGCGGTATGTATTTTATCCTTCAGGCCAGCGTCTTTTCCACGTCCGTGTTTTGACCTTTTTTCCTCGCGCTTTGGTTCTTTTCTCTCGTTTCGCGATGAGGATGCTGAATCCGGCTTTTCGGAAGATTCTGTTGTCCGTTCTTCTTTGATTTCTATCTTCGGTGTTTCAGGCGGTGGAGATGTCTCCGCGGGCGTTTCCGGTTCAGACGGCGTTTCCGGTTTCGGAGCGGATTTCTGCTTATGGCGTCTGCCGGAGTCCGGACGCTTCTTTTTCTCGCTTGAAAGAAGCGGATAGCCGAAAATTCTCAAAGTATAAGCTAACTGATCCTTACGGTAATCCATACGGAAATATACCGCTCGTAAAAGCCAGGAAACCTTAACACGCGCTTCCGGCTTTGCCTCGTACGCGCCTTCCGCCTTATAACAGATAGGACAAAACAGAATCAGAACGATCAGCGCGAGTATAATCCCGATTACGCAAAGCAGGATGATACCGATTATTTTGAGTATCAATAAAATAATATGAAGCATTGGCGTCATTCCTTACTTAGAAGATATTCGCGGATATCACAGCTGCCAGTATCCCGATAGGTATCTTCTGTTATTTCCTGAATCAGGGCAATGCCCTCTTCCTTGCTGCCCGCGAGACCCACTATCAGGAAATCACGGGGCCGGAACATAGGCTGACGGAGAAGCTCGGAAGAAAATAACTGGATTTTCGCGGGGCTGTCTTCCACAATCGCCAGTATATAACAGAAAAGGCTGCCCTTTCCCGCGTTAAGCTTATGGATTAAGCGTTTCCTATGGTCTTTGACACTTTCACCCAGGTAAAGGTTAGAAATGAATCTCATAAAAGAATTACTCCTTTTTCAGACGCTTCTCAATTGCCCGCGTAACGGAATCCATGACCTTAATCCGCGCGTAGTATTTGCAGTCGCCCTCGACAATGATCCAGGGAGCTGTTTCCTTGGATGTACGGAAAATCATCTCATTGACTGCTTCCAGATACTGATCCCATTTCTCTCGGTTGCGCCAGTCCTCATCGGTGATTTTCCATTGTTTGGAAGGCGTGTCCATTCTCTCGCGGAAACGTCTTTCCTGTTCGTCTTTGTCAATATGAAGCCAGAATTTCAAAACGATAGCGCCTTCTTTGACCCAGGAGGCTTCCATTTCGTTGATTTCCTTGTACGCGCGTTTCCAGTCCTCTTCTGAGCAAAAGCCCTCGATACGCTCTACCATGACGCGCCCGTACCAGCTTCTGTCATAAATCGCGATATGCCCGCGCTTGGGCACATTTTCCCAGAAACGGAACAGATAATTGTGACTCTTCTCATACGCGTTCGGCGCCGCCACCGGATGCACCTCGTAACCTCTGGGGTCGAGCTTGCTTGTGAGACGCTTGATCGCGCCGCCTTTACCGCCGGCGTCCCAGCCCTCAAACACAATAATAACCGGGATCTGTTTATGATAAAGGATATTATGATACTTCGAGAGCTTTTCGGACAAAGCCTTGTACTGGACATTGTATTCTTCTTTGGTCATCTGCTTGTCCGGGTTGACGTTTTGAAGAAGATGCGGAATCCAGTCTTTGCCGCGCGCTTCCGGCGCGTCTGGCGAGGGAGCGTCGGCGGTCAATGAAGGCTTCTCATCCGCGGGCTTTTCCGCGGAGCGGGCTGTCATCTCCGAAAGAGATTTACGCTCGCGTATTTTTTGCTCAAGATAATGAATAATAAAAGCGAGAAGCTTCTCTTCCGCTTCTTTGCTGTCTTTGTTCTCTATTTCATACCAGGGGGCGTAGGGTTTATCGGTCTTCGCGATCATATCCTTGACTACCTGGTAATACTGCTCGTAATTCTCGTTCTGTTTCTGATCATACTCGCTCACGTGCCAGGCGGTAGCCTTCTCGTTAGCGAGTCGTTTCAGGCGCTTTGTCTGCTCTTTCTTGGATATGGTAAGAAAAATCTTGCAGATCGCCATGCCGCCATCCGTAAGCTGTCTTTCGAAAATATTAAGCTCGTCGCAGTATTTGTCAATAACGCCTTTTTTGTTCCAATTCAACAGAATCTTGCTGTACCAGCTTTGATCGAAAATGGCGATGTTGCCATCTTCAGGGGTAAGAAGCCAATATTTGCGCATGTAGAAATACTTACGCTCTTCCTTCGTCCAGCTGCGGCTCGTATGAACGATAAAGCCGCGCGGATCCATCGGTGAGATGATACTATGGATCATTCTTCCCTTTCCGGCGGCGCTCATGCCTTCAAAAACGATCATAATGGGTATTTTCAGGCTTTTGCATTCTCTCTGCAGCAGGCTGAGTTGTTCTCTTAAAGACTCAAGTTCGTTCTTACCCATATTATTTCCCCCTTTTCAGATAGGCCTCGTAGGTCTCGCCGAGAATTTGCTTCTCGTTTGGAAACTTCAGTAAGTGATACGCTTCATGGTACTTGTAGTAACCGGAATCCTCAAAATATTCCTCTTTCTGCGGTTTACTGTAATAATTATCCGCCTCCATCAAATACCAGTGCACGGTTTTCTCAATCGTGTCACTGGGAATCTGAAAACTGTAATGGCTCTCGCCGGCATAATCCAGTATTCGCGCCCGGACACCGCTCTCTTCAAGCACCTCCCTCAAAGCTGTTTCCTCAAAAGTCTCACCGGGCTCGACGGTTCCTTTCGGCATGACCCAGCCATCATATCGATTTCTGTAATTCTTGTACAGAAGCAGTATTTTTCTCCTGAATATCACAATGCCTCCGCAGCTTACGGCTTCCGACATAAGCATTCCTCCGTATTAGTTTCGCGTTATTTTTACTTATTTACTATGATAAGCGTCAAAAACGCTTTTTGCAATAGGAATCGACCGGGCGCTTCTATTTCCGTCATAATCCTCCACGACTACACATACGACCAGGTCAGGGTTATCCACATTTGAAAAGCCGGTGAACCATGAATGGCTCTTGGATTTATCACTGCTGTATTCCGCCGTGCCTGTTTTACCCGCCACGGTATAATCCCCATAACTCAGATCTACGCCGGTTCCCTCATTAACGACAGCTTCCATCAGCTGTGTAAGCACGGACGCCTCACCGGAAGTCATCAATTTCTTATACGTTTCCGGAGCGTTTTGTGTCACGACAGCTCCTGACTCGTTTTCGATACGATCGACCAGATATGGCGTCATCAGAGTTCCGCCGTTCGCGATCGCGGACGTGATTAGCGCCATATGATACGGGCTCACAAGCGTGTCGCCCTGTCCCATGGCGGTCATCATCTTAGTAGCGTAGCCGGAGGAACTGTTCAGCGTGAAGCTGCTTTTCGCGCAGTTCAGCGGTCCTGGCAGCTCCGTGTTAAAAAGAAGAGACTCACAGGTGGATTTAAACGAGTCACCGTCCAGCATAAGACCGATATTCGCGAAAGAAGAATTACAGGAATTCGCGAAGGAAAGAGTCAGATCTTCTTTACCGTGTACGGTTCGATCGAAGCATTGAATAGTCGTCTCACCCTTCGTGATGCTGCCGTCGCACGTATACGTGTAAGACGCGTAATCACTGTTCTCCCTTGTGAACTCAAGACTTGTCAGTATTTTGAAGGTGGAGCCGGGAGGATAAAGCCCTTGTGTGGCGCGGTTAAGCAGAGCGCTGTCTCCATTCGCGTCCTCGTTTAAGGATGTCCATTCATCCGCGACCGTGTTCGGGTCAAAGTCCGGCTTGGATACCATCGCGAGGATTTTGCCGGTGCTCGGCTCAATCGCGACAACCGCTCCTTTATTATCGCCAAGAGCGTTATACGCGGCTTTCTGAAGACTTACGTCCAGTGTCGTGATCACATTATCGCCAGGGTTCTTTTTGTTCTGGAGATCATTCTGGATTTTCTCCAGGAAAAACGCGTTCGAGGTCAGCAGTTTGAAATTCTCAACGGACTCAAGCCCGGATTTTCCGTTGACGTCATAGCCGACCACATGAGCGAAAATATTCGAGAACGGGTATTCTCTCGAGACGCTTCCATCCGAATTCGTCACGTCTTTGGCGAGTACCTGCCCGTCCGAGGCCAGAATGGAGCCGCGCTCGACCTTGTCGGCGTAAGCGTCCTGCCGTTCGTTATAGGGGCTGTTAATGATGTCCTGACTCTTAAAAAGATTGAAATAGAAAATGTAACCGATCAAGACCAAAAACAGCGCGACTGTAAAATACGTTACCGCCGCGAATTCGCGGTTACGGTTCTTACGAGACTTTTTCTTCTTACCGGTATCTTCCGGAACGCCTCTTCTCGTCGAGGGCTCGCTCGTCTTCCTGTATCTTCCGCTTTGAGGCGCCCCGCGTTCCGCGGAAGGACCTCTCCTGCCGTCTTCTTCTGTATTCCTCCAACGCTTTCCTTCGCTCAAGTTCCTCATCCTCATCTTCTCTTAAAATATAAAGTCCCTGTATGATCGCGAACATAATCGCCGCGCTCAATATGGAACTGCCTCCGTAGCTGATCCATGGAAGCGTCACGCCCGTTAATGGGATAAATTTCGTGACGCCGCCGATGTTGAGAAACACCTGGAATATGTAACATGTTCCCAATCCCAGCGCGACAAGCTTGTAAAACTGATCCCGTATTCGCATCGCGATGTTAAGGAACATTACATAACAGCTGACGCATACCAGAATAAGCAAAATCGCGAAAATTGAGCCGAGCTCCTCCGCGATTGCCGCGTAAATGAAATCATTCTCCACGACAGGAATTTTGGTGGGCATGCCCTGCATAAGCCCCATGCCGAACCACCCGCCCGTGCCAATCGCGAAAAGAGCCTGTCCCACTTGATAACCATAGTTCCAGTTCGCGAAAGGATCCTTCCAGACCATAACGCGGATTCGAACGTGTTTAAAAAGTTTATAAGCCAGAACACCGGCTCCGCATCCCAATAGAACACCCGCTCCCAGATAAAGGGGCTGCCTTGTCGCGGCGTACAGCATAACAAGATAAACGGTAAACAGAATGACAGCCGCTCCCAGATCAGTGGACGCGACCAGAATCAGAACATGTATCGCCGCGACGAGGGAAGTAATACAGACATGTTTGAAATCAGTCGCCGATTTATAGCTCGCGGCCACAAAGAAAACAAAAAGAATTTTAACGAATTCGGAAGGTTGTACGGAAAAAGACCCGATCGTAAACGATAGCTTCGCGCCTCCGGTTACTGTCGCCAGCGCCAGAACCGCAAGCAGCGCGGCAATCCCGACAACCGCGTAGAACCAGGTCAGATTTCTCAAAAATTTCATCTTGCGGATCATGACCGGCACAAAAAAGCTGATTACAATTGAAACCGCCACGATCAGGAACTGTTTGATCGCTTTATCAATGTTAAGCCGTGTCAGCATGATAAAACCAATTACCAGCAGCATGCACATGTTATTCAGCACAAGACGGGAAGATTTCGGGTAAAGTGTTGTGTAAAGCGATATCGTCAAAACCAGAAGAACGACCTGCGCCGCGTAAAAAATCAATACTCTCATGGGCTGATCCATCGTCAGATATAAGGCGAGAAACGCCGTAAAATGTATGGCGAAAGTAAGCCCTGTCTGCGTCTTCAGCACGGCAAGCTGTCGGATATAATCACTCTGGCGAAATACCGAAAAACACTTATATGTGTAAATCGCGAAAAGTATGATCAGTGTGTATTTGACGACCTCTACTATAATGTTTACCATTGACCCACCTACTCTACTCCTCTTCCGTAATGGCCTCTCGTGTAAAGAAGTCCGCTTTCTCTCAGAAGCTTTCCCGCTTCCCCGCTTTCTCTTAAACGCTCAAATAAAGACAGAACCGCCCCTGTCTCTTCCGCGTCTTCTGTCGTGAAATCCAGGCGGAAGGAAGCGAAATCCATTTCCCGCAATTCGGGGTAATCACCAAACAGGCAAAGAGAAACACTATTATAAATTATATTATAACAGAAAGGGCAGCAATTACGAATAGAAAATTTTTTGTGATATCGGTCCTCAATAAATGTCACGCCTGGCTTTTTATGACAAGCGTCCGCGGTTTTCTCCGCGCATTGCGCCGTGATCATAAGCGGCTGATATCCGTAAAGCACCATCGCGCTTCCGGACACGCCTCTTCGCGGCAGCTCCTTGCGGTTCAGCTCAAAGGGCGCCGTGTCCGTCCCGACACCGGCGTTTCTCAGAAAAGACCGGCTTTCTTTATTCCAGGCGTAGAGCCCGGCGTCCGACTCTATTTTGCCATGATACCCGATATCTTTCATCCACTGTAGTTCTTCCAGATTCCGAACGAGAATTCCGTCCGCGTTACGAATCATGGATAGATTCCCGGGATTGTTCAGCTTATTATAAGTTTCTCTCCTTAAAATATAGGGCAAAGCGAGGAATAATTTCTTAGCGGAACCGCGTATTTCTTCCGCGTATGTTTCTCTTTTATCCGGATCCGCCCACAATTCCGGCTCCAGCGTGACTTTGTTGATCCAGTCCTTACGCGTTACCTCCGCGAGCTGTTCCTTTGTTAATACGGTGACCGCGAAGTCCCGCGGCTCGATTAAACGAACTGTATGGCTTTGCGTAAGTGGTGTATAATCAGGTTTCTTTCTCGCGGCAGCGTCCAGAATTTGTTCGGACAGCTTATCAAGCGCCTGGCGGCGCAGTTCGTTAAGTCCCTTTACGGAGCAGTAAATTCCGGGATCAACGGGAATTTCGAGCGTGTCGAAAATGAAAGGCGTGTTGCCTGTCTTACGCAGACGCGCGCTAATCTGATCCTCGTCCAGCGCGTGCTTCTTCGCTTCTGTCACAATTTCGCCCTTCGCGGACGCGAAACGAACGCCATCCGAGACGGTGAGCGACGCTGGTTGTCCAAGCTTCAGACGGGCTGTTCCCGTAATACGTGTTCTGCCGATGCCCTCGTCCGATTGGAGCGGGAGTTCCCCTTTGCGGGGTGTCTGAAAGTCAGAGCCCTGGGCGTACCCATACCCCGGTTTCGCGGCGCTGATCATATCAGCCCCGTTTCTCTCGTTATAATAACCTGTGCCGGAGCCGCTACGGCTATAGGTATAATTCAGATAATCAAGATCCTCCCGCGTTACTTCCCATTTCAGTTCGCGTCCGTCTGTCATTTTTTCGCGAAGCGCGTAGTAACGGTCGATATATTTACGATACATCGCGGTAACGCCTTTGGTGTACTCCGGCTTTTTCATACGGCCTTCAATTTTGAGGGAGGTAATTCCGCTTTCGATCAATTCCGGCAAAATAGGAAGCGTGTTCATATCCTTAAGGCTTAAATAATACCCCTGTCTACCCTTCAGTTTATATGGCAGTCGGCATGGCTGCGCGCATCTGCCGCGGTTTCCGCTTCTTCCGCCCAGCATGCTGCTGAAAAGGCATCGTCCGGAATAACAATAGCACATCGCGCCATGAACAAAGCACTCGATTTCCATGTCCGTTTCTCGTCGAATTCGATGAATTTCCGCCAGGGACAGTTCTCTTGCCAGGACGACGCGGGACACGCCCGAGTCACTGAGAAATTGGATCGCCGGGGTATCCGTTATGGACATTTGCGTGCTGGCGTGTATCCGAAGGTCCGGAAAATTCCTCCGTATAAAGGATACCGCTCCCAGATCCTGAACAATGACCGCTTCAAGACCTCTCTCATATAATGGCAGCAGAGCCTCGTATAAGTCATCCATCTCATTTTCTTTGATCAGGGTATTTACGGTCAGATAAAGGCGAATATTCCGAAGCCTCGCGTAATCAATCGCCGCTAAAAGCTCTTCGTCGGAAAAATTCGCCGCGTAAGCTCTCGCCCCGAACAGACGCCCGCCGAGATAGACAGCGTCCGCGCCTGCCTCAATAGAAGCTTGAAAGGACTCATAGGAACCCGCCGGCGCTAATAACTCAATACGTTTCATGCTTTCTCCTGACTGTCGTTAAACGCGATTCCCAGATGATGATACGCTCTTTTTGTAGCGACCCTGCCTCTGGGAGTGCGGTTGATAAAACCGTTCTTTATAAGAAAAGGCTCATAAACATCCTCAATGGTTCCCGCGTCCTCGCCGACCGCGGCGGCAAGCGTGTCAAGGCCGACTGGTCCGCCGTCGAATTTGGAAATCATCGTCATCAGTATGCTTCTGTCAAGCCGATCAAGCCCGCGGCTATCCACATCCAGAAGATCCAGAGCTAAATTGGCGACCTTTTCCGTGATTTCACCGTTATAGCGGACTTCCGCGAAATCGCGGACTCTTTTAAGAAGCCGGTTCGCGAGTCGTGGGGTTCCCCTGGATCGTCTCGCGAGTTCCATCGCTCCCATTTCATCAATTTTTACATGCAGGATTTCGGCGGACTTCAGAATAATGACCCGCAGTTCCTCATCCGTGTAGAACTCCAGATGGTGCACAACGCCGAATCTGTCACGCAGGGGGGCGGTCAGCATACCCGCTCTTGTCGTAGCGCCGACCAGAGTGAATTTGGGCAGATCCAGTCGGACAGAACGCGCGGCCGGTCCCTTGCCGATCATAATATCAATGGCGTAATCCTCCATAGCCGGGTAAAGTACTTCCTCAACCTGCCGGTTTAATCGGTGTATCTCATCGATAAAAAGTACGTCTCCAGGCTGGAGATTATTCAATATTGCCGCCATATCACCCGGTTTCTCAATCGCGGGCCCGCTCGTGATCTTAAAATTTGTGCCCATCTCATTCGCGATGATCGCGGCAAGCGTTGTTTTGCCAAGTCCCGGAGGGCCATATAGCAGAACGTGATCCAGCGCCTCCGAGCGGCTTTTCGCGGCTTCAATGTAGACTTTGAGCGTTTCTTTTATTTTCTCCTGGCCGATATAATCTTTCAGAAACTGAGGGCGCAGATTGCCTTCGAAAATTTTCTCTTCCGTATCGGTGTCGGTTGTTATTATTCGTCCGGCCATTATTTTTTATTACACTCCTATCTGCTTTAAAGCGAGCTTGAGTATTTCCTCGACGGACATATCGTCGGTGATTCCGGCCTGTTTTACCGCCTTCATGGATTCCGAGCCGGAATAACCAAGCGCCATAAGCGCCTGAATCGCTTCCGAACTCGCCGAGGACTCTTCCACTTCTGAATTGTTGTTTGTCGCGAAGCCCTCCGGGATGAGATCCTCGGAACTGATTTTGTCCTTCAGCTCAAGGATCATTTTCTGCGCTGTCTTGCGCCCGATTCCGGGAGCGGCGGATATTGTCTTGACATCATCGGTCAGAATCGCCATTCTGAGCTCATCCGCGCTGATACCGGATAGAACGCCCAGAGCCGCTTTGGGTCCGATACCGTTCACCGAAAGAAGCATGGTGAACATACGAAGATCATCCCGCGTTAAAAAGCCGAAGAGCTGTACCGCGTCTTCCCTTACGTTCATACGCGTGTATACTTGGATTTCATCACCGATTCGTCCCGCGTGTTTAAGCGCCAGAACCGGCATGAAGATTTCGTAACCGACTCCGTTTACGTCCAGAATCAGGCGGTCCTCGAAAACAGCCGCGATCTCTCCTCTTAAAAAAGCTATCATAGTTTCAAAATTCCTTTCATTCGTCTTGTGATTTCGGCGCCGAGTGTCCCGATCAGAAATCCGGTGACCACTCCCGAAATCAACAAAAACGGGAAATAATACAGTAAGCTTGTTGTCTCTACCACGAACATCGCGACGATCAGCTGTCCCAGGTTATGACTTACGCCGCCGGCCACGCTTACGCCTCGTATACTAAAACGGTCTGTTTTCTTCAGAAGGACCATCACTAAAAAGCTTAAGCCCGCGCCCGCGGCGCTGTAAAGGACGCTGAAAAGATTTCCGAACAACGCGCCGATCACCAGAATTCTGACCAGTGAAATAAGCAGAGCGTCACCGGGTTTATCCAAATATAGCACGGAAATAACCGCCATGTTGGCAAGCCCCAGCTTCATGCCGGGAATCCCCATAAAAAACGGTATCAATGATTCCACATATCCTAATATAATCGCCAGCGCGGAAAACACGCCCAGAAAAGCGATCCGATTCCTCACGTGTCTCCTCCTTCCCGCGAGAACAAATGTTAATTTGTCATTGAGTCAAAATCCGCGTCTTCGGAACCTGTGACGCGAGCGACTACTTTATTCGGCAGACAGACTATTGTCTCACCGCTTTTACTAATCGCTCCCTGATTTACGCAAAGCTGATTCGCGCAGTCCGCGGAGACCATTCTGACCTTGCCGTTCTCGACCCGCAGTGTATTTGTTCCATTTATATCAATGATCTGGTCTTTGCTTAAGGAATATCTACCATATTCGACCCCGTCAACTGTTACGATTACCTCGCTCGCTTTACCCGAGTCCGCGATGGTACGAATTCCCAGCCAGCCGGCGCCGATCAGCAATATGACCGCGATCAGGATCCAATCGTTTCTTTTCATGAAATACGCTCTTCGAGCTCCTTTCTCATGTTCCCTTGTGTCCAAGGTCAAAACGCTTTTCTCGCGAGCGAGAACGCTTTTTGACTTTGGACACTTAACTCATATCATATCATAATTTAAAAAACGGTTCAATCTTTACGGTAGTCATGAAGTCGGGGATATGATATAATCGGAAAGAATGTGAGGTATCATAATGAATTTTTTTGTCAAAAGAACATTGTGTCTGCTTACCGTTGGACTGCTCGCTTCTTCACTTCTGACCGGCTGCGCGGGGAGTAAAGGAGCGGCTTCGGATCCATATACGGTCAATGGCTTTTATTTTAATACGGTCATTTCGATTCAAGTATATGACAGCGATAAGAAGGAAGCGGCGGACGCTTGTCTGGCTCTTTGCTCCAAGTATGAGAATTTGTTCAGCCGGACGATTGAGGGAAGCGACGTATCGAAAATTAATGAAGCGAATGGCGCGCCTGTCACAGTCTCGAACGAAACCATTGACATTATCAAGGAAGCGCTGGAGTATAGTGCCCTTACTGATGGCAAGTTCGATATTACGATCGCGCCGGTCACGACTCTTTGGAACGTGGATGGCGATAATCCATCGGTTCCGGACGAGGCTTCGATCACGGACGCGCTCTCGAAGGTTGATTATAAGGCGGTACAGGTCGATGGCAACACGGTAACGTTGACCAAACCGGGAATGGCGATTGATTTAGGCGGAATCGCCAAAGGCTATATCGCGGACCGGCTTAAGGAATCCCTGACAGACGCCGGCGTACAAAGCGCCTTGATCAATCTTGGCGGCAATGTAGTCACGATCGGCTCGCGGCCCGACAACAGCGCTTTCACGATTGGCATACAGAAGCCTTTCGCGGAAGAAGGCACGGCGCTTCTCTCTCTGAAAGCTGATGACTGGTCCGTTGTGTCCTCCGGCCCTTATGAACGATATTTCGAGCAGGATGGCAAGATATACCACCATATAATGGACACGGAAACAGGATGGCCTGTGGAAAATGATCTTTATGGCGTGACAATTCTTACAAAGGAATCCGCCGCCGGTGACGCGTTAAGTACCGGCTGTTACGCGTTAGGTTTGGAGAAAGGAATGGAATTGATAAACTCTCTTCCCGATACGTACGCGGTTTTTATAACAAATGACTACCAGCTTCATTACTCGAACGGAATGGAAGAACTATTTAAACCTAAGAAACAATCCTGAGAACAGATCGGGGAGACGCGTAAGCGTCCCCCCCGTTTTTATTACTATTAAGCTATTCGGCGGATCATGACCCGGAAACAGCCGAATTAATCTGGTTTAACAGATCCGCGGCCTTCGATTGTACGTCCGTGTCATCTGTCATGTCCGCGGCGGTTTTTAAATCCGCTGTCGCCGCGTCAATCTCGTTCAGCTGTATTTCGCATAACGCTCTGTTATAGGCGCACCACTGTGTGGACTGACCTCTCGCGATTGAAACAGTGAAATCATCTGTAGCCGCCTGATAATTTTCCTCGTTCATATAAGTGATTCCTCTGTAATAATAGACATCCGTGATGGAGTCATCCATAGAAATCGCCTGGTCGAAACCTTCGCGCGCGCCATTTAAATCTCCCGCGCCCATCTTAGAAAGTCCCAGCCAATAATAATTCTCCGCCGCGGGCGGGTTTGTTATGGCAATTAATTTCTCCGCGTCTTTGACCGCGTATTCGTAAGAGCCGGCTTTGTAATCACAGGCAAGCGCCTGTGACAGAAGGGTCGAGGCGTCTGAGTATCCGGAATCGACTGCTTTGCGGAATGAGGCGCCCGCGTCGGTATAAGAACCGGTCGCGTAAAAAGCGGCGCCGAGTAAGGCGGACACTGTTCCGTTCTGATCTTCCGCGCCGGACGCGAGGTATGTTTGAAAATCCTCAATGGCTTTTGAGTAATTCTCCTGTTGAAGACGACATTCTCCTCTGCTTAGGTAATACGCGGAATTTGTGTTCCCGGAGTCGATCAGCTGCGTATAAATCGCTTCCGCGCCGGCGTAATCGCCATTACGCGCGTAAAGAGCGGCTAAATCCGCCGCGCTGTTTCCGGACGAGGAGTCGTCCGCTGATGTAGAAGTGTCTGTAGTGGCTGTATCTGTGTTGCCCGCGGCGCTTCGCGCGTTACGCGCGGAAACCGCGTCCGAGCTCCAATACTGTGTGTAGAGAAGCGACAAGATCATTGACGCGGCTAAAACAATCGCGATTGTTCTTGTCCATAATTTCTTCTTGCGTTCTTTATCGGACAGGACAGGCTGTTCTGTCCTCATCTCCGTTTGCCGCTCTTCCATAGCGTTCACTCCGTTTCTGTTCTCAACTAACTCTATTGTATCGGCGAAACGACAGTCCTGTCAACCTCTACTGTTTACCGGCGAATCAAAAATTCTCTTTTTTTGACGAGTTTCAAGTGCTATGTAAAAAGGCCGCGAGTTTCGTGTCGCGGCCTTTATTTTAGAACTTACTGAATGACCTTCTTCGGGCACTTCTCGGCGCAGGCGCCGCAGTTTACGCATTTATCATAATCGATACAGGCTATGTTATCCTCTACCTTCACCGCGTCGCTTTTGCAGGCCTTCTCGCATATCTTGCAGGCAATACAACCGGCCTTGCAGTACTTCATGACGTCCTTGCCTTTGTCCTTGGACGCGCATCTTACATGGTATTTATTGTCGTAAGGAATCAGCTCGATCAAGTTCTTCGGGCAGGCCTTCACGCATTTTCCGCAGGCTTTGCATGTTTCGCGGTCCACAACCGCGATACCATTCAGAATATGAATCGAGTCAAACGGGCAGGCTTTTACGCAGTCGCCAAAACCGGTACAGCCGTACACACAGGCTTTGGGGCCCTGGTTCTGCATAAGGGAAACCATTTTGCAGGATTCCGCGCCGGAATAATCGTACGCTGTAGAGGCTGCCTCACAGTCACCCGCGCATTTTACGTAAGCTACTTTGTGTACCATATTCGCCGAGTCAACGCCCATGAGCTCCGCGACTTTTTTGCCGACAGGCGCGCCGCCGACAGGGCAGCCATTTACTTCCGCCTTACCGGCCACAATCGCCGCCGCGAGACCGGAGCATCCGGCAAATCCGCAGCCGCCGCAGTTGTTGCCCGGCAAAACGTTGATAATCGCTTCTTCTCTGGGGTCTACCTCTACCGCGAACTTCTTATTGGAAACGCCAAGAAAAAGTCCCAGGACAAGGGCAACTCCGGAAAGGATCACCGTCGTCATAATAATCATTGAAATATCCATTATCGTTTCCTCCTCCTAAGCAACCAGTCCGGAGAATCCGAAAAAGGCGATTGCCATTAAGCCTGACGTTACCAATATGATCGGCTTTCCTTTAAAAGCCGGGTCGATATCATTCGTGTCAATCTTCTCGCGGATACCCGCCATAATCACGATCGCGAAGGTATAGCCTACCGCTGTCGCGAAACCATTAACAGTTCCCTCAAGAATATTATAAGAATGCGTGACATTTTTAAGAGCGACGCCGAGAACCGCGCAGTTTGTGGCGATAAGCGGCAAATAAACACCTAAGGCTCGATAAAGCGTCGGCACACTGTTCTTAAGAAACATCTCCACAAATTGTACTAAAGCGGCGATGACCAGAATGAACACGATTGTCTGAAGATAATCGTATTTCGGGTATAATATCGCCTTGTAAATTATACTGGTAACCAGCGAAGATAATGTCAGGACGAAGATAACCGCCATTCCCATGCCGGTAGCGGTTTTAACGCTGGTGGAAACACCCAGGAAAGAACAAAGTCCCAGAAATTGGCTCAGCACAACGTTATTGATCAGCGCGGAACTGATAATTATTATAATTAATGTTTTCATTCGCTTTTACCCCCCTGAGCGGCTTTCGCGGTGTTCTCAACTTTAACGCTGCCACTGTTTCTCGTAACGCATGACCGATTTCCGCACGCGGCGCAGGATTCAGGCGAGCAGCCGATCGGAAGCGGCGCCATGCCCTTTTTCTTACGCTTCGTGTTCATAATCGCGACAAGCACCGAAAGAGCCAGGAAAGCTCCGGGAGCCATGACGAATATCGCGACTGGCTCGTATCCTGCTTTACCGGTCGCGAGATCCGCGAGCGGAAGAAGCTGATAACCGAAAATTTTACCGGAACCGATGAGTTCTCGAACAGCGCCAATCCATGTTACAGCGAAAGTAAAGCCCAGGCCCATTCCGATTCCATCAAAAAGAGAAAGAAGCGGCGGGTTTCTGTAAGCGTACGCCTCGGCGCGGCCGAGGATAATGCAGTTAACAACGATCAGCGGGATGTAAATACCCAAAGCGTCATAAAGACTCGGCAAAAAACCTTCCATCAGAAACTGCACAATTGTTACGAAAGAAGCCACGATAACGAGAAAAATCGGCACACGCACACTGTCCGGAATGATTTTCCGGATTAAAGAAATCAGCAGATTGGAAAGCGCCAGCACGACGGTTGTCGCGAGGCCCATGCCGATGCCATTGATCGCGGAGGTCGTAATCGCGAATGTAGGACACATACCGATTGCCAGCACGAAAATCGGGTTCTCTTTCAGGAGGCCATTGTAGATTCTCTCAAGATTTGATTGATTTTCCATTATTTGGCACCTCCCAATACTTCTTTATAATAAGCGAGGCCGGAATTAACGCCATTTGTCATGGCCTTTGAGGTAATTGTGGCACCACTTAAAGCGTTGATCTCAGAATCCTGGGTAGAGCCGGTTTTGGTAACGGTGAACTCCGAAACCTGTTTGCCGACATACTGATTACGGAAACTGGCATTCGTTGCCTGCATTCCGAGGCCTGCCGTCTCGCTTATGGAAAGAAGCTCAATTCCCGTTACGCTTCCATCGTTCTTAATACCCATCTGGAACTCAATGTCGCCGCCATAGCCTTCATGGGAAGTGACATCCAGAATATAGCCGATCTGGGAACCGTCGGATCCAATGACATTCACAACTTCACTGATGTCGTCCTTATAACCGTTCTCGCTCATAAAAGACGCGGCTTTCGATTCGTCAAAAGTGTCGTCTTTCTTATAGTCGGAAGCCTCGCTGAATACTTTCTTATAAGCTTCCTGCTTTCTTTCGAGCTCAGCGGCCGCGATCGGCGCTTTGGTGACCTCATAAACCGTTCCCAGAAGAACGCCGGCCACGAGAGCGACCGCGAAAAGGATCAGAGCGTTTTTAATAATCGGATTTTTCATATCATTCGCCTCCCTTTCCAAAAGCTTTAGGGATCGTCTTGCTCTCAATCAGGGGAACAAGCATATTGCCGAAAATAATCGCGTAGGAAACACCTTCGGCCGAACTTCCGAAAAGACGGAAAAGACCTGTTAAAATACCCAGGATCGCTCCATAAATAAGCTGTCCCTTCTTCGTAATCGGGGAAGTGACGTAGTCGGTCGCCATGAACCAGGCGCCAAGCATCAGACCGCCGCCGCAAAGCTCGCCGACAATATAGTTCTTATCCAGACCATGTCCTCCGAAAAGGATGATGAAAATCACGAATGTAAGGATATACATTCCGGGGATCCGAAGATCGATGATTCCCGCCGCGAGCAGAATAATCGCGCCGATCAAGATCGCGATGGCGGATGTTTCACCAATGGTTCCCGGAATTTTACCGATCAGCATGCTATAGGTGTCAACGCTCTCGCCGCTTTTGATCTGAGCGAGCGGAGTCGCGCCCGACCATCCGTCATAAGTGAATTTTGTCATTCTGGCCGCAAAGGAAATCATCAAAAAGCATCTCGCGCCAAGCGCGGGGTTCATGATGTTCTGGCCAAGACCGCCAAAAAGCATTTTGATTACATAAATAGCGAAAAATCCGCCGACTATACCCATCCACCAGGGAACGGATGAAGGCAGGTTGAGCGCCAGAAGAAGACCTGTCACGACCGCGCTTAAATCGCCGATCGTAATGTCCTTGTGACGGACACGCTCGTAAATATATTCCGTGAGCACGCAGCTCGCGATGGTAATTACAATAATAAGAAGCGCCTTCGGCCCAAAATTATAAATTCCGAAGATAGTTGTCGGCATCAAAGCGATCAAAACCATCAGCATGATCTTGGATGTGGACATTTTATCCCGGATATGAGGGGAGGAAGACACATTCAGCTGTTCATTCATTGTTATTCTCCTTCCTCGTTATTTTGTAGCCTTTTTTTGTCTGCGTTCCGCGAGTACGGTCTGACGCATGCCGGCGATCAGCTGTTTGAGCGGGCGTTTCGCGGGGCATACAAAGCTGCAGCATCCGCATTCACAACATTCCATACCGTTCCACGCGAGGAAAAGCTCCTGATTACCCAATTCCACGTAACGGGAAAGTCTGGATGGAACAATGCGTCCCGGGCATACCTCTACGCAGCGGCCGCAGTTAATGCAGGCGGTCGTTTTCGTTTTCGCGACGATATCATCTCCGACGCAAAGCAAGGCGGATGTTGTTTTCGTAACAGGCACATCAATTGTGTACATCGCGAAGCCCATCATAGGGCCACCGGATATATACTTGGAAACCTTCTTCGAGCATCCGCCGCTCGCTTCAAGGACTTCCTTCTGGCTCATGCCGATCGGCACCTGATAATTTCCGGGTTTTGAAGCGGCGTCACCGGAAATCGTAATAACACGGCTGTTAAGAGGCTTTCCCTCTGTAACCGCCTGATTGATTGCGATCAGTGTTCCCACATTATCCACGATCGCGCCTACGTCCGCCGGAAGCATCTCACAATTGATCGCTCTGCCGGTCACCGCGTAAATCAACTGACGCTCGGACCCCTGCGGGTACTTCGTGTGTAAGCCGGCAACCTCAATACGACTCTCGCCAGCCGTAAGCTTTGTCAGCTTCTCGATACAATCCTTCTTGTTGTCCTCAATCGCCAGAATTCCCTTCGCGTTGTCAAAAAGCCTCAATACCGCTTTCAATCCGCCGATTAATTCTTCCGACTTCTCAAGCATGCATCTGTAATCCGCTGTAATGTAAGGCTCACATTCCGCGCAATTGGCGATGACATACTCGATTTTGGCCGGTTCTTTCGGCGAAAGTTTCACGTGTGTGGGAAATCCCGCTCCGCCCATACCGGAAATTCCGGCTTCTTTAATAGCGTTGAGAATTTCTTCCTTGGATTGTTCCTCAAGCGGTTTCCTCTCCGGATAGACGACCTCATTGTAGTGATTATCGTTCTCAACAATAATCGACATTACCTTGCCGCCTGTTGCCGTTACCCGAGGCTCGATCGCTTTGACCGTTCCGGATACACTCGCGTGTACCGGCGCGGATACAAAGCCTCCGGCTTCCGCGATGATCTGACCGGATAAAACAGAGTCTCCTACGGAAACAACAGGTTTAGCCGGCGCTCCTCCATGCATGGATACCGGATAGACCAAATCGCCCGCGGGAGTAAGCTTTTGAATCGGCTGATCCTTCGCGAGAGCTTTTCCATCGTCAGGATGGATACCGCCCTTAAACGTTCGCAAACCCATAGTTTACTACCTCTTCCCTTCTATTAATATCTATATAGAATCCCTTCTTTGGGGATTACTATCGCGATTATATGTGAATATACAAAAATATTTTAATAGTTTCGCAAAAGAATACGAGGATGTCAATGACATCCCCGTCTTCAGCTCAGCGAATAATCTGTAGAGCAAGTCATTCTATAACAGCCGCTTAGTTATCGGAATCATCATCACGAGTCTCATATACCGTCTCGTCAGAACCGGATTCCTGATTTCTCTCGTTCTCAAGCGCTTTCATGCTAAGGCTGATTTTCTTCTCCGCCTCGTTAAGATCCACGATCTTAGCTTCTATCATCTGACCTACCTTAAGCACGTCAGAGGGTTTCTCAACATGCGATTTCGAAATCTGTGAAACATGAAGCAGAGCGTCCACACCTGGAGCCAGCTCCACAAACGCGCCGAAATCTGTCATTCTGGCAACCTTGCCTGTAATAATCTTACCAACCGCGAAATCCTCGGAAGCGTGAGCCCACGGGTTCGTCTCCGGGAACTTAAGGCTTAAAGCGATCTTGGAATCGTGAATATCCTTCACAAGAACCTTGACCTGATCTCCGACCTGAAATACTTTCTTAGGGCTTTCAACACGTCCCCAGGACATCTCGGAAATATGAAGCAGTCCATCCGCTCCGCCTAAATCAATGAACGCGCCGAAATCGGTAACGTTCTTAACAACGCCTTCCACAACATCGCCCGGCTTCAGTCTGGCGAAAAGCTCTTCTCTCATTTCCTTCTTCTGCTCAAGAATAAGCTGTTTTCTGTTGCCGATCACTCTGTTTCTTCTGGGATTGAACTCTGTAATAACAAATTCAATTTCCTGATCTTTATATTTGGAAAGATCCTTCTCATAGGAATCCGATACAAGGCTCGCGGGAATAAATACTCTCGCTCCATCTACCTCAACGCTTAAGCCACCACCAAGAATCTGTGTTACCGGCGCCTTAAGAACCTCATTATTCTCAAACGCTTCTCTTAAGCGCTCATTGCCCTTCTCGGCCGCGAGGCGCTTGTAAGTAAGAAGAACCTGGCCTTCTCCATCATTGACCTTCATGACTTTCACTTCCATGGTGTCACCGGGGTGGATAATCGATAAAAGGTCTACGCTAGGATCGTTTGAATATTCGCTCTTCGTTAAGATACCGTCCGCTTTGTATCCGATGTTCAAGATAATCTCATCTTCTTTAACATCAATAACTGTACCTTCGACAACCTCCCCATTTCGTATTGTTTTGATTGATTCTTCCAGCATTTGTTCAAAAGTTAAATCTGACATTTGTTTTGAACCTCCTCAATAATATTATGTGGGGTGGACGCCCCGGCTGTAATGCCTATGCTTCTAATATCCGTAAGCCAAGCCGGTCTAAGGTCTTCTGCCGTCTGTACATGATATGTCCGCTCGCATTTTGCCTTACATATTTCAAATAGTTTCCGCGTATTGGAGCTTCTGGAATCTCCGATCACGATCATTACGTCAACTTCGGAGGCGATTTTATCCGCTTCTCGCTGCCGTTCGCCGGTCGCGCCGCAAATCGTATTTAAAACAAGTATATCATAACCCTTTTTACTTACAATTTCAACTAAATCTTTAAATTTATTCAGATTGAATGTTGTCTGCGCGACGATACATATTAACTGTTCCGGATCCGCCGTGAATGCCATGGCTTCTTTCTTTTCGCTTATCACCCTGACATCTCCGCTGACCCATCCTTTGATGCCTTCGACCTCCGGGTGCGTGTCATTTCCGATGATCAGAATATACGAGCCTTTTGAGCTCTGCTCCGCGACAATATTATGTATTTTCTTCACATAGGGACAGGTGGCGTCAACCACGCGGAGTCCTTTGTCTGACAATTTCCGGTAAACCTGTCTGGAAACGCCATGAGACCGGATAATCACCGTTCCTTCTGATATTGCCTCTAAATCGTCCGCTGAATTGATAACTTTAACACCTTGTTTCTCAAAACTGGAGACAACATAGTCATTATGTATAATAGGACCGTATGTGTATATTTTTTTATTCGGCTCATCCGCCTGACGGGAGACTTCTCTTTGCACTGTCTCGACCGCGCGTTTGACGCCGAAGCAAAAGCCCGCGCTTTTCGCTCTGATTATTTTTCTCTGAGTCACGCCTGTCTCCTCTTTCGGACGACGATTTCTAGGATTCTGTCGACGACTTCGTCCGCGGTCATATCGGAGCTGTCGATCCGCTCCGCGTCCTCCGCCTGTTTAAGCGGCGCCGTTTTCCGGGACATATCACGTTCGTCCCGATTTTGGATATCTTTCAGTATAGACGCGTAATCGCGTTCCATTCCTTTGTCCCGCAATTCCAGAAACCGCCTGTTGGCTCTTGTCTCGGCGCTCGCTGTCAGGAATATTTTGACATCGGCTCCGGGAAGAATGTTCGTCCCGATGTCTCTCCCATCCATGACGACATCATAGCTCTTCGCCAGGTTTTTCTGAAGCGCCAGAAGCTTCGCCCTGATTTCCGGGAGAGCGGAGCCCGCGGACGCCATATTTCCCACTTCTTCCGTACGGAGCTGATCTGTGATATCCGCGCCGTTCAGAAAAACATGCTGAACGCCGTCCCGATAAGAAATCGTTACTTCCGCGTTCTCACAGGCTTTGATCATTTTGTCGTTCTCGTTGGCTTTTATTCCTTCTTGAAGGAATAAAACCGCAAGCGCCCGGTACATCGCTCCTGTATCCACGTACACGAAGGATAGTTTGCCGGCGACTTTCTTAGCTACCGTGCTTTTACCGGCGCCTGCCGGTCCGTCTATCGCGATATTAAAACTCATCCCGCGTCCTCTCTTTCACTCATATTGACTGCTTCCTGCCGCTTTAGCGGTAGACCAGGCGATCTGCAGGTTAAAACCACCGGTTAAAGCGTCTAAATCCAGCACTTCTCCCGCGAAATACACACCCGGCGCTTTCTTTGATTCCATTGTTTTAGGGTTGACCTCGGAAATCTTTACGCCTCCGCTGGTGATTACAGCTTCATTGTAACCGCCAAGCGCCCGAATCGTCAAAGGAAAAGCCTTGACCAGCTTCGCAAATTCCAGCCGTTCTTCTTTAGTAATCGAATTGACCGGCCGTTCCGGCGCGATTTTACTTAACGATATGATTACCGGCGTCAGCTTAGCGGGGAACAGGGAAGTAACCGCGTTGTGAAATTGTTTATTCCTGTTTGCCTCGAATTCCCGCAGCAATCGTTTATCAAGAACCGGAAGCTCAAGCGCGGGCTTAAGATCAATTAAAAGCAAAGGTTTACGCTCTGGAAGGTATTTTCCTATGACAGCGCTGGCGGTAAGGATTAAAGGCCCGCTCACGCCATAGCGCGTAAAAAGCATTTCTCCCTGCTCCTCATGAATCTGGCGGCCATTTATGTAAAAGCTTGTTTTTACGTTTCGAAGGGAGAGTCCCATTAAATCACTGACCCATGGCTCTTCCGCCAAAAGCGAAACAAGAGAAGGCCGTGTGTCGATAATTGTGTGTCCGATCGATTCCGCGAATCGATAGCCATCGCCTGTCGAGCCGGTGACCGGGTAAGAAAGCCCCCCGGTGGCAATTACGCAGCTATCGCCAAAAACTTCCGTTCCATCCGCGAGAAATATAGAAGAAAAACGTCCGTTCCGCGTTCGTATTTCTTGAACGGTCTTGTTAAGGCAAATACGCGCCCCCGCGCGCTTTAACGTTTTCTCCAAAGCCCGTATAATATCCGAAGAATGATCCGAAACCGGGAAAACACGATTTCCTCTTTCTGTTTTGAGAGCGACACCCGCGTTCTCAAAAAATGTCATTACATCCTCGCGGTTAAAATTGTGATAGGCGCTGAATAGAAATTTCGGGTTCGTGAGCACGGACGCGAAAAAGGTCTCGTCTGTACAGGCGTTCGTCAGATTGCATCTGCCTTTACCTGTAATAAACAGTTTCTTTCCAAGCTTCTCGTTCTTCTCAAAAATCCAGACATCGCCGCCATTTTCAGCGGCCGCGATTCCGGCCATCATCCCGGCGGCTCCGCCGCCAATGATCAGGACTTTACTCAATAGTGTTATCTCCTTGTTCCTTATCGTCATCCTCGAAATGGAGCGTGACTTTGTCGTCCGCGTAGTTCATCTCGTCGCGGTTATACACCTGATACTCCTGCCAGATGCCTTCCAGTGTCGACAGCCTGTCAATGACTTTATCCTGCTGTTTCATGCAGATTGCCACAACAAGCGCGTTTACCACGCTTAAAGGGGCTACAAGAGAGTCCACGATCGAGGCCATATCGCTTTTCGCGATTAAATTGCAGGACGAGTAAAGTGTCATGGGAGAGTGGATGCTGTCCGTGATCGTGATAACCTTAGCGCGGCGGTTACTGGCGAATTCCATCGCCTTAAGAGTACGCATGGAGTATCTTGGGAAACTGATTCCGATCGCGACGTCTTTCTCGTCAATACGTATCATCTGCTCAAAAGTCTCGCTGGGACTGTTCGTGGTAACTGTGGCGACATCATCAAAAATCATGTTCAGGTATAGTCCCAGAAAGCTCGCGAGCGGCGCGCAGCTTCGAATACCGATGATGTATATTTTCTTAGCGCCGATAATCGTGTCAACCGCCAGTTCGAACGCTTCCTGGTCAATTTCCATAAGCGTTTTCTTGATTTTCTCCGCGTCTGACTGCAGAACGGATGTCAGGATCTCGGACTGGCTGATTCTTCCGTATGTTACTTCCATTCGCTGTATGGAATTGAGCTGGCTCCGCACCATTTCCGCCAGTGATTTCTGGAACTCGGGATAACCTTCATACCCAAGCGAGGAAGCGTAACGGACAACGGTGGACTCACTGACGCCTACTACTTGTCCCATCTTCGCGGCGGTCATAAAAGCGGCTTTGTCATAATTACGGCGTATATAATCCGAAAGCGCCTTCTGGCCCTTGCTCATGCCGGCGTATTTCTTCTCCATGCGCTTCCAAAGCTCATTCGTGTTCCCGTTCATGAACATCCCCCCCCTTAAACTTCAAGTTTCATTATTGCTTCCTGTTCCGCTTCTTCCTTCAGAGTTTCCATTTCGTCCGGATTCAGGACCGGCAGCTCATCGATTGAGCGTATGCCAAAACGTCTGAGAAAGTTCTCTGTCGTGGAAAAAAGAATCGGTCTGCCCGGCGCGTCAAGCCTTCCTACTTCTTCCACCAGATTATACTCGACAAGACGGTTGACCGCGTGATCGGATTTCACCCCGCGGATCTTTTCGATTTCCAGTTTTGTGACAGGCTGACGATACGCGATGATCGAAAGCGTCTCAAGCAGAACATCAGTAAGCGTGTACTCCTTCGGAACGGATGTCACGCGAATGAGATAATCATACATATCCTTCTTAGCGCTCATCTGAAATGAGTCGCCCAGCTCAATGATCTGTATGCCATGCTCTTCCGTTTTATATCTATCCATTAAATCATATATAAGCTTGCGTGTAGTCAGCGTGTCCTGACCAATAGCGTCCGCGATTTTCACAAGAGGCACAGAGTCACCCATCGCGAAAAGAATAGCTTCAATAATTCCTTCCAGTTTCCTGCTTTCCACCTAATCCCACACTTCCTGTATCTATTATTGTCACGCCGCCTCAATTTCAATTTCGGCGAATGTTTTCTCCTGACTGATTCTCAGCTCGCCTCTTTTCATTAGCTCGAGTATGGCCAGAAACGTTACAATAATACGTGTTTTTCCACAGTTTTCCTCAAGAAGCTGGCGAAAGCTGAAATGCCCGCGCTCTTTCGCGTACTGTCTCACGTACTCAATACGCTCGGCCAAATTGACTTCTTCTTTCTCAATCTTGCCAAAGCGGCTGCGAATCGGGTCGATTTTCTCGACTGAACGGCGCGTAATATCTTGAAATACTTTATATAGTCCGGAGAGCGTCACGTCCTTAAGAAGAGCGTCCGTGTCGATTTCCGGCGCGTAAGCCGCGACTTCGCGAGGGATTGTCGGCTTCTTGCAAAATGCCTGGCCGGTCTCTTCTTCTCTCTCTCGCAGTTCTTCGGCGGCCCGTTTGTAAAGTTTATATTCCAGAAGCTGGTTGACCAGTTCCGCTCTGGGATCCTCTTCTTCGCCTTCCTCGTTCTTCTCGGCGGGAAGAAGCATTTTGCTCTTGATATCCAGTAATGTCGCCGCCATCAGAAGAAACTCGCTCATGGAATTCAGGTCGATCCGATCCATCTTGTTGATATAAGTCAGATATTGATCTGTGATTTCCACAATAGGTATATCATAAATACTGACCTTATTTATATCAATAAGACGCAGAAGCAGGTCCAGCGGTCCCTCAAAAACAGGCAGCTTTACGGAAATAGTTTCGTTTGTTTCCATCTTCCACAATCCTTATTTCTTTATTAGATGTATGACGACCAATTCCGGTGGATTCGCCAATCTGAAAGGCACGGAATGAGTGCCGAGACCTCCGCTTACAATCAGCCATCCGCGGCCGTTTTTAAAACAGCCGACAGCTTTGCTTACAAAAATACGAAACTGCGGCGTGATTAATCCTCTTCCGCCCCAAAAACGCGCTACCCCGCCATGAAGATGGCCGGATACAGCCAGATCCGCTCCCCATTCGGCAAAGCTTTCGCTGCCGGATGGATTATGAGCGATCAGAATCTGATAATCGCTCGGGGAAGCTTCCCCAAGACTGCTCTTAATAAAGTCAGAATCACATTTCATAGCTTTAAATCGCGCGTAGCTGTCCTTCGGAAAGGTAAGTCCGCTGACTCTGAGCTCCGCGCCACGCGCTTTAAAACAAACGCTGCTGTTGTCCAGTATAGTGACGCCGCTTTCGCGCAGATCACGCAGATACCTCTTAAATCCTGTTCCTTCCGTATCGGATAAAAGCTTGGACTCATGATTGCCAAAGCCATAAAAAACAGGATATTCCTTCGAAAGGTTCAATAAAAAGCTCTCCGCGATATGGAGGCCGGCGGTCCCCTTACTTCCGGTCATAAGGTCTCCCGCCACCAATATAAAATCGGGATTCGCGGAACGAACGGCTCTTATAAGACGCTCGTTGTCTTTCCCATATTCATGATCATGCAGATCCGCGATCAGGACACAGCGTATTTCACCTGTAACGCCCGCGAGCTTGTCTGCCGGAATCACGTAATTCCTGATTTTAAAATTACGGCTTTCCCGATAGCTTTCAAGGAAAACCAGACAGACAATCACCGCCAATATGATAAAAATCGCCTGAGTCATGTTTACTCCACATCGTACAAAAGGTCTTAGAATAAGCTCTAAGACCTTTCAGTGACTAATTATATTTACGTTTTCTCGCGGCTTCCGATTTCTTCTTACGACGAACGCTTGGTTTCTCGTAATGCTCTCTCTTTCGGATTTCCTGTTGGATACCTGCCTTCGCGCAATTCCTCTTGAATCTACGTAAAGCGCTATCTAACGTCTCATTATCTTTAACGATTACATTGGACATTGTCTCACACCTAACCTCCCCTCCAGCCTTGTATTGTGCATATACGACTGATCGGGTATCTTCATTGCACTATTAAAATTATAGCATAAAAAATATATTCGTCAACAGTTTTTTAAAATCCTCTTCCACCTCCGCCGTGAGAAGTTCCACTGCTTCCGACATGAGTGGAGCCTCCGCCGCCTCCACCGGTGTTCGTTTCGATTCTGCGGGTCGTCACTACGGTGTTGACAAAGGCGTCCTCATTGGTCTCGAGGTTCAAGGTACTGTTCTCACGATAGGGATAGGTATCTTTATTGATTTTCATCTTGTAGGATCGGACAACAAACAAACAGGCAAGCAGCCCGCAGCCGATGGCGATCGCCGCGCTGATGACCCATTCCATGACGGAAATATAGTTTCCTCGCCCTTTGTCTTCAAGAGATTTTACGCATTTGGTCAGACAGCCGTAATAGTCACCGCTCTTCAGACGCGAATAACCGCTGTCAATGACACTTTCAATATCGCTGTCCGAAAGCCGGTTGATCATCTCTCCCGTTGTGGAAATATAAATCTGCCGGTTGTCCATATCAATTAAAATGAGCGCGCCGCTTTTATTGCTGCCGGTTCCATACCCGTTATAATCATAATAATCATCCGCGTACGCCGCGGAGGTTTTACCTTCCGCGTCATCAATCGTCAATACGACAAGATCCATATTCATAACGGAAATCGCTTTATTCACCTGGGTTTCCAAAGCGCTTCGCTGATCGGATGTCAACAGGCCCGCGTTATCAATGACCCGGCTTTGGGAGGCGTAAACTCCCGCGACGGAAAAAAACGCCATCAGCGAAAGTATGATCAGAAGAGTCAGGAGTACCAGATGTTTCTTGATTTTTCGCGTTATTATCATAGGAACCACACTCCTAACAAGGCGATCAGAAGCACAGGCACCGCCACCATAAGGAACAGCAGGAACAGCCTGAGGCGGTCAATGGGAAGCTCACCGTATACCTCGCCGTTTTGTCCATTCATCGCGTAGTAATAGATTTTATCATCCTTCTTGTTCTGGTATGTAACCGTCCAGACCGGTAAAAAAGCGTATTCCCAGTCCGCGTGAATCGGATCGATCTTCATGTCATTGAAACGAACGGATGAGTACTCGTCCGAAACCGTGTCTTTTAAAACGATTTCCGCGTACTTGCGTGTCTCCTCGTCCATCGCCTGCTGAAGTTCCTCCTGCTCAATATCTCTTTTCTCCGCCTGAAAACCGGAGAGATAACCCATGGAAAAATCCTTCATGTTCCTGGTATCATAGGGCAGGACACCTTCAATAAGCTTATGATCCGCCTTTTTCAGAGCGTTCTTACTCAAATCCTCGAAGTGTATTTTCCCCTTACGCGTAATACGATACTCACTTGTTTCCGTTGTCTCGATATCGCCCGCCCGGAAAACGCGAACCTTAAAGGCGGCGCCGCTCGCGAAAGCCTCGACATCCTCATCCATGATCCAATACGGAAAATAAACACCGCTCAGCTTCTCAATCTGCGCTTTGGAGAAGAAGTCTTTCGGTATGAATTTCTTAGAAGAGGTCCATTTAAGGAACCGGCTGACTGCCTCGTCCTTATTGATTTCAAAGGGAACGATATGCTTCGGTAGAAAATCTCCCGAGAGTCGTCCTGTCAGTATGACCGGATTATGACAATAAAAGCAGAATGTCGCCGCTGTTGTCGCGTCTGTGACGATCTCCGCGCCACAGCTTGGACAATTATAGATTAGGACTTCGCCATTTTCGCCTTCTTCAGAAGGCTCTTCCGGCTTCACTTCCGCGGCGTCGACCTTTTGTTCGTTCGCGGAAGCGACTTCGGCGATTTTGTCCAGTTCCTCCTGCGTAAATACGCTGTCGCAGAACTCGCATTTGTACTTGCCGATATCCGGCTCAAACTTTAGGTCACCACCGCAGTTTGGGCACTTATATGTGATGATCGCCATATTTTCTCCTTGTTATCGCAACTGCTCTTTAAGAGTTTCCGCCGCCTTCTCGAGCGCGGCGTCTATTCCTTCCGGATTCTTACCACCGGCCTGCGCCATATTCGGTCTTCCGCCACCGCCACCGCCGACAAGACCCGCGATCGCCTTGATCAGATTTCCGGAATGCGCGCCGGCTTTTACCGCGTGATCGGTCGCCGTTGCCATCAGATTTACCTTGCCGCCCGCGACAGACGCCAGTACCACGACACCTTCTCCGATTTTCGCGCGGAACTGGTCTCCGAGGTCACGCAGACCATTCATGTCCACATCCGGAATTTTCGCGGCCAGAAGCTTATAGCCGCCAATTTCCTGTACCTGGCTCATAATGTCACCCGCCGCGTTCTTCGCCAGTTTGGATTTAAGGCTTTCGTTCTCGTTCTCCAGTTCTTTCATCTCGGAAAGAAGACGGGTAAGACGGTCCGTCAGATTATCGGGACGAGCTTTGACAATCGCTGCCGCTTCCTCCATATCTTTCTCAAGCGTATTGAAATATTTCATGACGCCTGCGGACGTAAGCGCTTCAATTCGGCGCACACCCGCCGCGACGCCCGCTTCCGACAGAATCTTGAAGGAACCGATTGTGGATGTGTTCGGCACATGCGTTCCTCCGCATAATTCTTTCGAAAAGTCACCCATACTTACGACACGCACACGACTACCGTATTTCTCGCCGAAAAGCGCCGCCGCGCCTGTTTTCTTCGCGTCTTCCAGATCCATAATATCTGTCCGTACCGGAAGAGCCGCCTCGATTTCCTTATTCACGATTTCTTCAACGCGCGCGATTTCCTCCGGTGTCATAGCCTTAAAATGCGTAAAGTCAAAACGCAGTCTCTCGTTATTGACAAGAGACCCGGCCTGCTCTACGTGATCACCCAGAACGATTCGCAGCGCCTTCTGCAGAAGATGCGTCGCGCTGTGGTTGCGTCCCGCGAGAAGTCGTCTCTCCAGGTCGTATGTCAGATGAACTTGATCTCCGACGCGGAAGCTTCCGCGTGTCATTGTCCCGACATGGCCAAACTTACCGCCGGCAAGCTTAATCGTGTCATTCACGACAAAAGTTCCGTCCGCGGACTCGATTACGCCGGAATCGCCTTCCTGCCCACCGCTTGTGGCGTAGAAAGGAGTCTCCTTCGTGAAAACAGTGCCATTCTCACCTTCCTTAAGAGTGTCCGCGACGTCCTCTTCGGTTGTCAGAATCGTAATGACAGAATCATATTCCGTGTGATCATATCCCATGAATTCTGTCGTAATCGAGGGATCGATCTTTTCGTATACCGTTAACGCGGCACCCATGTAATTTGTCTCGCTTCTGGCGTCTCTGGCTTTCTGTCTCTGAATTTCCATTTCCTTGTGGAAGCCTTCCTCATCGACGTCGTAGCCCTTCTCAGATAGAATATCCAGTGTCAGATCCAGAGGGAAACCAAACGTGTCATAAAGACGGAACGCGTCCTCGCCGGAAAGTCTCGTGACTCCTTTATTTTTCATATCTTCTTCCAGATCCGCGAGTATTTTCAGGCCTTGATCGATCGTGCGGTCAAAGTTCTCCTCTTCCTGCTCAATAACTTCGAAGATAAATTCTTTATGCTCTTCTAATTCCGGATAGCCGTCCTTCGAGCCTTCAATAACTGTTTCCGCCAGCTGTTTCAGGAAATTTCCCTGAATGCCGAGCAGCCGTCCATGACGGCACGCTCTTCTGAGAAGTCTTCGAAGCACGTAGCCTCTGCCCTCGTTGGAAGGCGTGATGCCGTCAGAAATCATGAATGTAACTGAGCGGACATGATCTGTGATCACGCGAATTGAAACATCCTTCTTATCTGTGCCGCCTTTATATTCGACACCCGCGAGACGGCAGACATGATCACGCAGCGCGCGGATCGTGTCCACGTCAAAAATTGACGGCACGTCCTGAACGACGACAGCCAGACGTTCCAGTCCCATGCCTGTGTCAATGTTTTTGCTCTTGAGCAGCTCATAATTTCCCTTGCCGTCGCCCTCGAACTGGGTGAAAACGTTATTCCAGATTTCAATATAACGGTCACAGTCGCAACCAACCGTACAAGTCGGTTTGCCGCATCCATATTCTTCCCCGCGGTCATAATAGACCTCAGAGCAGGGGCCGCAAGGACCCGCTCCGTGCTCCCAGAAATTGTCTTCCTTGCCAAAACGGAAAATACGCTCAGGCGCGATTCCGATTTCATTGGCCCAGATATCAAAAGCCTCATCGTCTTCCTCGTAGACGGACGGATAGAGACGATTGGGGTCAAGCCCTACCGTGACTGTGAGAAATTCCCAACACCAGGTAATTGCCTCGCGTTTAAAATAATCACCGAAGGAAAAATTCCCGAGCATCTCAAAAAAAGTGCCATGCCGCGCTGTTTTACCTACGTTGTCAATATCGCCGGTACGGATGCATTTCTGACAGGTAGCCACTCTTCTTCTGGGCGGAATTTCCTGCCCCGTAAAATACGGCTTCAGCGGCGCCATGCCGGCGTTGATCAAAAGCAGGCTGTTGTCATTGCGGGGCACCAGCGAAAAGCTGTCCATTACCAGATGATCCTTACTGGCGAAAAAATCAAGGAACATCCGTCTGAGTTCGTTAACTCCATACTTCTCCATAAATCTATAATCCTCCATTCAATACTTACCTTTATATATAACAGTCAGAAAAGCCATGCTTACGCGCATGGCTTTTCTCTATGACTGAAATTCAACCGCGCGTTAATTACAGAACAAGACTGTCATATAACGCCTCATACTGTTTGGCTGAGTTTGTCCATGAAAAATCGCTCTTCATGGCGCGTTCCGCCATCTTGTTCCAGTCGCGTTTCGTGTCATAATAAATGTGTTCCGCGTACCTGACCGTATTCATCATCTCGTGAGCGTTGTAATTCTCGAACCCGAATCCTGTTCCGGTCTTATCGAATTCATTATACGGCTCTACTGTATCCTTAAGACCGCCTGTCTGTCTCACAATCGGAAGTGTTCCGTATCTTAGGCTCATGAGCTGGCTTAAGCCGCATGGCTCAAACAAAGAAGGCATCAAAAAGGCGTCGCACGCCGCGTAAATCTTATGTGAAAGCGCTTCTGAATAGAAGATATTCGCGGCTACCTTGCCGTGATATTTCCACGCGAAGTGACGGAACATATTCTCATATTTCGCCTCTCCGGTTCCCAGAACTACGATCTGAATCGCGTCCTGACACAGCTCATCCAAAACACAGGAGATCAGGTCAAGTCCCTTCTGATCCGTCAATCTGGACACGATACCGATCATCATGCGCTTCGGATCCTCGTCAAGACCGACTTCCTTCTGAAGGCCGACTTTATTCTGCTTCTTAAGCGTCCGGAAATTACTGACACTATATTTCTTAAAGATCTTATCATCCGTCTCCGGATTGTACTCGTCATAATCGATGCCATTCACGATACCGCGCAGGCAGTTCTGTCTGGCGCGCATCAGGCCGTCCAGCTTCTCGCCGTAAAACGGTGTCTGGATTTCCTCGGCATAAGTCTTGCTGACCGTTGTCACCATATCGGCGTAAACAATGCCTCCCTTGAGATAATTGGCGTCACCGTACGCTTCCAGCTTATCGGGAGCGAAATAATACGAAGAAAGCCCGGTAATATCCTTCACATGCTTCGTGTCCCAGATTCCCTGGAATTTAAGGTTATGAATTGTCATGATTGAGTGGATATTCTTATAGAAATCACCCTCATGAAACGAGTCCTTAAGATAAACCGGAATCAGTCCGGTCTGCCAGTCATGACAGTGAATAATATCAGGGCGGAAACCGATTACCGGCAGCGAGGATAAAGCGGCTCTGGAGAAGAAAGCGAACTTCTCGATATCCGTATAAGGCTCGCCGTAGGGGTAAAAGCCGTTAAAATAGAACTCATTGTCGATAAAATAGAAAATTACGCCGTCATACTCATACTCGAAAATACCGACGTACTGGCTTCTCCAGGAAAGATCCATATAAAAATGAGTCTTATAAACCAGTTGATTACGGTACTCTTCCTTGATACAGGCATACTTCGGTATCATGACCCGGACATCATATTTATCCTTGTCAAAATACTTCGGCAGAGATCCTACGACGTCGGCCAGACCACCGGTCTTAATGAAAGGAACTGACTCAGACGCGACAAACAGTACTTTCTTTTTCTCCATCCTCTTAGCCTCCACCCGCGTGTGTTTTTATTTATTATACTAATTTATTATTGTTTTCGCAAGCTTCTTCATTTCGCGAGCGTTCATTCTTACCGCTTCGGTGATTTTACTGCCTCCAAGAATTCGCGAAAGCTCTTCTACGCTTTCTTCGCCACTGACTTCGCGGACTGTTGTGTTCGTTGTAATTCCGTCTGTGGATTTATCAATCACAAAGTGATGATCCGCCATAGCGGCAATTTGCGCGAGATGCGTTATACAGATTACCTGTCTGCTCGCCGCGATCAGCCGCAGCTTTTCCGCGACGCGCTGCGCTGTCCGGCCGCTGATTCCGGCGTCAATCTCATCAAAAATCAAAGTGGGAATCGCGTCCTTATCTGACATAACAGTACGGATCGCCAGCATGATTCTCGAAAGCTCGCCTCCGGAAGCAATCTGGGAAAGCGGTTTTAAGGGCTCGCCGGGGTTCATGGAAATCAGGAATTCAATATCTTCGGCCCCATCCGAGTCCGGCTCGACTTTGGGAGCCAGGCTGATTTTAAAAGAAACAGAAGGAAAATTGAGATCCTTCAGATTTTCCGTTGTTTTCTCTTCCAGTTCGGCGGCTGACGCTTTTCTGAGAGCGGTCAGTTTCTCGGCTTCCTTACAAAGCGACTTTCGTGATTCTTCTTTTTCGGCGGATAGTTTTTCACGGTATTCCGCGTAATTACAAAGCTTCTCTTCCTCCGCCTCGCGGTCTGTAAGCGCGGCCGCGATATCGCCCGGTCCGGAGCCGTATTTATCTTTCAGGCGATTAATCAGGTTTAGCCGTTCCTCCGTTTCCGCGAAAAGCTCTTCGGAAAAATCCAAATTCTCGATATAGCGTTCCAAATCCCGGCCGCGGTCACTTAAGAGGCTCTCACAGTCAAGCAGCGCGGATTGAATTTGTTCCAGACCCGCGTCGTATCCGGCGACGGATGACAAGTATCCGAGCCCCTGATCCAGTTGGTCGAAAGCTCCGCCATCTCCGCTTAAAAGCTCAAGCGCCTTTCCGGCGTTCTCGATTATTCCGCGTCCATGGAGCAGTTTTTGATAAAGCTCCTCCAGCTCATCGTCCTCACCTTTTTTGATACCCGCGGTTTCAATTTCCTCGATTTCATAACGTATCAGTTTCAGACGTCTCTTCCTGGCGTCTTCGTCCATTCCGCTTTCTTCCAGTTCCCTGGAAAGTTCCCTATACCGCGCTCTTTCTTGACGAACGATTTCTTTTCGCTCTTTCTGGGCTTTACCGCCATAATCGTCAAGAAGTTCCAGATGCTTTTTTCGTTTTAACAGTATCTGACTGTCCTGCTGTCCATATATATCAAGGAGCAGACCGGCCGCGTAGGAAAGCGTAGAGGCCGAAACCGTCTCACCGTTGATTCTCGCGTTGCTTCTTCCTTCCGTTATCTTCCTGGCAAGCGTGAAAGTCCCATCATCCGGGTATAAATCCTCTTCTTTAAGTTTATCCAGTATATCCTTACGGTCTGTTTTGAAAGTCATTTCCACAAGAGCGTACTCCGCTCCCTGGCGGATCACGCTTTTATCCGCCCTGGCGCCCAGAACCAGATTCACGGAACCGAGCAGAAGCGATTTACCGGCACCGGTCTCTCCGGTCAGAACGTTCATTCCCGCGCCAAAATGTATTTCCTCGTCTTGAATCACCGCCATGTTTTTGACATGAAGATTCACAAGCATATTTTTACTCTCCTGTGTTTACCAATATCCTGTTAATTTTATCCATGATCAATTTGGTTTCCTCATCGCCTCTCGTAGCGCACATGATCGTGTCGTCACCGGCAATGCATCCAAGAAGCGCGTCCCACTTCATATTGTCAAGCGCGGCCGCGACCGCCATGGCCATACCGGAAACAGTTTTGATTACCAGTATATTCCGCGCCATATCCATTGACACAAAGCCTTCTCTGAGAACGCGGGTGAATTTCTCCGTTTGTTCCGCGTCATGTCCCTGAACGACCGCGTAATACTGACGACCGCCTGGTTCTGACATTTTTGTAAGCCGAAGTTCCCGTATGTCTCTTGAAATCGTTGCCTGCGTAACAGAAAATCCTTCATTGTTAAGCTTTTCGGCCAACTCTTCCTGCGTTTCAATATGAGACGCGCTGATCAGTTCGATAATTTTCGCGTGTCTGCTTATTTTCATGTGTTCACCTCCGCTTAATTATACTTCATTTTCTTACGCAATGTCTCGATAAAACTCATGGCGCTCAAATTCATAAGACCCGTTTTCTCTCTCGCCTTCTCGATACGGATTCTGTCTCCGGTTCGAAGGACTTTCAGCGACTCGCCATCATAGGCTACGCTTGCCTCTTCAATGTCCTGTTTCCTGCCGGGACCGATCTCGGCTTCCACAATGTCGTCGCCTGACAGCACAACGCAGCTTACGCCCAGCTCATGTGAGCAGATTGGCGTAATTACGATCATGGAAGCGGTCGGCTCAACGATTGGCCCGCCCGCCGAAAGATTATAGGCAGTCGAGCCGGTGGGCGTGGACACGATCAGTCCATCCGCGTCGTAGCTGTGAAGCTTCTTTCCGTTTACATAGATAATAATATTTAAAAGTCTCATATGACCGGTTCTGCCGATCACAATATCATTCAGCGCGATATCCCCGCTCGCTTTGCCGGATTCCTTACCGAAATCATCTCTTCTCGCGTGAAATACGCTGCCTTTGATCATCATTCTTTCTTCGATGGTATATTTATTCTGAGCGAGCATTTCCACCGCGTACCCCATTTTGTGAACCTCTACCTCCGTCAGATAACCAAGTGTTCCCAGATTGACGCCTAAAAGCGGAATATTTTTACCATAGAGGTCTCGGGCCACGCCAATCAGGGTTCCGTCGCCGCCCAGAACGATTATGCCTTCCGTATCCTGAGGAAGCCGGGAAGGGTTCACGTATCGATAGCGGCCTGTTTCCTCGTCCGGCCGGATTCTTACACAATGGATTCCGCTTTTTTCAAGAAGAGCGACTAGCTCATCCGTCACTTTCAAATCCTTGTCTTTTATAGTGTTTGTGACAGTACATACGTTTTTCATCGCTGTTTTCCTTCCGGTTACGATAAGGCGGCAAACGCCGCGGTGACGGTTTCTTCGCTTTCAATCGCGGGAGGGTCCTCAATCCGCTTTTTGGTACTGTATAGAAGATATTCTATGTTTCCTTCCGGACCTTTGATCGGAGAATAAGTCAGCCCGATCGGCGTAAGCCCCAGTTCCGACGCGGCAATCAGAATTTTGTTTATGACCTCAACATGCGTTTCCGGTTCTCGCACGACGCCTTTTTTTCCTACTTTTTCACGTCCGGCTTCAAATTGCGGCTTGATCAGACAGACAATTTCGCCTTCCGGTTTCAGAAAATCGCGAATCGGGCCTAATACTTTTGTCAGAGAAATAAAAGAAACGTCAACGGAAGAGAAATCAATTTTCTCTCCAATATCCTCCGGCGTTACGTATCTTATGTTTGTCTTCTCCATGCAGATGACGCGGGGATCCTGCCGCAGCTTCCAGTCCAGCTGGCCTCTTCCGACATCAATGGAAAAAACCTTGACTGCCCCGTTTTGCAGCATACAGTCCGTAAACCCTCCAGTGGAGGAGCCGACATCCGAGCAGACCAGTCCATTTAAATCCAGATGGAACTCATCGATTGCTTTCGCGAGCTTATAACCGCCCCGGCTAACGTATGGCATGACATGCCCGCGGATCTCAAGCTCCGCGTCAGACGCGATCATTGTGCCCGCCTTGTCCTCTCGCTGGCCATTAACATATACCAGCCCTTCCATGATGATCGCTTTCGCTTTCTGGCGCGAATCAGCCATTCCTTTGTTTAAAAGCAATACGTCCAATCGCTCTTTCATGGGCGCGTACCTATGTATCTGCTCAATATTTTTGTCACAATGCTTTCCTCATCCAGATTAATTTCTTTTTTAAGAGATTTAAAATCCCCATTCTCAATATACTCGTCAGGGAGGGCAATCGTCATGACATCGCAGTCAAGCCGCTCTTCCAGAATTAAATGCTCAACTCGCTGTCCAAAACCTCCGGTAAGCGTGTTCTCTTCCATCGTAACAATTAGGGAATGCGTTTTTGAGGCACCGCGGATCAATTCTTCATCGATCGGTTTGACAAAACGCGCGTTAATCAGGGAGCAGTTATAACCGAGATTCTTCAGCAGATTCCGGACCTTCTGTCCCCATTTGATCATAGAACCGACCGCTATAAGCGCGATTCCTGTCTCCTCGTAAAGATATTCGCCTTCCGCGTATTTAATCGGCCTCCTGAATTCCTCAAAGCCATCAAATGCCTCTCCTCTGGGATAACGCAACGCGATCGGGCCGTCAAAATCAACCGCGAACTGCAGCATATCGATCATCTCCCATTGATTTTTCGGCGCCATGATCGTCATACCCGGTATCGTGGAAAGAAAGGATAGATCAAAAAGGCCCTGATGTGTTTCTCCATCGTTGCCGACAAGTCCCGCCCTGTCAATCGCGAATACCACATGCAGACCCTGTATACAGACATCATGCAGGATTTGATCGTAAGCTCTTTGCAGGAAGGAGGAGTACACCGCCACAACCGGAATCAGACCACTGGCAGCGAGACCCGCCGCGAAGGTGACCGCGTGCTGCTCCGCGATGCCGACATCGAAAAAACGTTCCGGGAATTTTCGGGCAAAGAGCTTTAAACCGGTACCATCCGGCATAGCGGCAGTTATAGCGGTTACTTTTGGATTCTCTTCTCCAATAACCGCGAGCGCTCTGGAGAAAACAGCGGAGTAGCTAAGCGCGCCGCTGCCAAGCGCCTCCCCGGTAGCCGGGTCGAATGGACCGATACCGTGAAATTTCTCCGGGTTTTTCTCAGCAGGCGCGTAACCTTTACCCTTGATCGTACGGACATGCACAAGAACCGGACCTTTGACCTTCTTCGCGTCTTCGAACACCTTGATCAGGTCCGGAAGGCTATGACCATTCACGGGCCCGAGATATGTGATTCCCAAGTCTTCAAAAAACATACCGGGAATCAGTAGCTGCTTTATACTGCTTTTGGTTTTGCGAATTGTGTCAATGACCCGCTCGCCGCCTGGAATATGATCCAGTCTGTTGAATATTTCCTCTTTGAGATCGTTATAAGAATTAGCAGTCCGGATTGAATCGAGATATTTGGACAATCCTCCGACGTTTTTTGTGATCGACATATCGTTATCGTTTAAAACAATAATGAAATTTGTTTTCATCTGCGCCGCGTTATTCAGCGCCTCAAACGCCATACCACCTGTCATGGAACCGTCACCGATTACCGAGATCACATAATGGCGCTTATTGAGAAGATCTCTTCCTCTCGCGAGACCCAGTCCAGCGGAAATTGAAGTAGAACTGTGACCTGTGTCAAAAGCGTCACAATTGCTTTCCTTACGCTTAGGAAATCCACTCATACCCCCGAATCCGCGCAAGTTGTCAAAACCTTCCTTGCGTCCGGTAAGGAGCTTATGCGTATAGGACTGATGTCCCACATCCCAGATAATTTTGTCTTCCGGAAGGTTAAACTCCAGATGCATCGCCATCGTCAGCTCCACAACACCTAGATTTGACGCTAAATGTCCGCCGGTGACGCTAACCTTCTCAATCAGAAAATCACGAATTTCCTGAGCCAGAATCGGCAGTTCTTCTTCTGACAAAGATTTAATATCATTCTCTTTCTGTACGCGTTCTAATACCAATACTCTCAGCTCCTATCTGTCTCTGCGAATCATCCACAGAAGCAATTGTTCCAGATAAGACTCGCCCGCCGATATTGTCTCAAGCTTAACAACCGCGTCCTTCGTGAGGCGTTCTACCTCGGCGGAAGCCTGATCGAGTCCCACCAAAGAAGCGTAGGTCATCTTGTTGTTCCGCGCGTCACTTCCAATTGGTTTACCCAGCTTCTCCTGGGTACTCGTAATATCCAGAATATCATCCTGTATCTGGAAAGCCATTCCGACCTCAGAAGCCAGCTTCTCGATTGTTTTGACAGTAGGTTCGTCCGCTCCCGCCAGAATCGCGCCCATCATCATGGCCGCCTCGATCAGAGCGCCGGTTTTCCATTCATACATAACACGTAAAAGCTCAATCGTTATGGGCTTTCCTTCATTACGAACGTCTATAGTCTGTCCGCCTACCATACCGTATATACCCGATTTCGCGGCCAAAACGCGTGTCGCCTTCGCGATATTCGCGTTCGTCGGCTCCATATCAAAAGCTTTCAAAGCGGTTTCATAAGCGTAATTCAGAAGTCCATCGCCTGCCAGTACTCCCATGTCCTCACCAAATACCGCGTGCGTCGTCTTGCGGCCGCGCCGGTATTCATCATTGTCCATCGCCGGAAGGTCATCGTGCACGAGAGAATAGGTGTGAATCATCTCAATCGCGGCCATAAATGGTTTAATAATATCGCTTTTCCCGCCTAAAAGGCGATATGTCTCAAGTGTCAGAAGTGGTCGGATCCGTTTGCCGCCCGCGCGAACACTGTAGTTCATCGCTTTCATGATTTCCGCTTGCGGTCCGGTCTCCTTCGGGAGGTATTCGTTCAGCACACTCTCGATCTTCGCTAATCGTTCCCGTGTTTCTTCATCAAAATTCATGAAGCTCCCCTTCCTCATCCAAAATTTTCATTTTCCTCTCGACGCGGTCAATCTTGTCATTACAGGCTTTCAGCATTTTCATGCCGTCATAATAAAGTTGAAAAGACTCTTCCAAAGAGACCTCTCCTCCCTGAAGCGTTTTCGCGACCGTGTCCAGTTTATCAAAGAGCTCCTCCAGCTTCATCTCCGAGTAATCCGGCGTGTCACTTTCCGGAACCGTTTCGTCCGCGTTCTTCGTCATATAGCCGCGCCTCCTTTATTTTCGCTATCAGACTTCCATCTGTAACATGAATCCGGACATTCTCGCCAACGCGCGCCTGAGAAACCAGACGTATTGGTTTCCCATCCAGCGTTTCCGTGAAGGAATAACCGCTCCGCAGCTTCTCTAACGGCGAAAGTCCTTTGAATCGTTCCAGCAGGATTTCATAGGCGTGTCTTTTTCCGCGGGATATCTCTTTAAAAGAAAAATCAATTGTACGTCCCATCTCGCGGGTCTTTTCTCGTTCTTCCATAAGCCGTTCGCGAATCGCGCCGCGCAGAACATCCTCCAGATCAGCGTTTTTAAGCCGCCTGTCCCGAATCGCGTTCTCCGGGCTATACTGTCGAAATCTTTTGTCCAGTCTGGCCGCTCGATCACGGTTCGCGAGAATCGCGCTATTAAAAGACTGTCGCAGTGACAAAGCGTATTTCGCTAAGTCATCCTGAAAAGCGTTGTAATCAAACACAGCCAATTCTGCCGCCGCGGATGGTGTAGGCGCGCGCAAATCCGCGACATAATCCGCGATGGTTGTGTCCGTTTCATGGCCGACAGCGGATATGACCGGAATCGGGCATTCAAAAATTGCCCTTGCGACGATTTCCTCGTTAAACGCCCATAAATCCTCCATCGATCCGCCTCCGCGCCCGATTATGATCACGTCGACATTCTGACAGGACATTGCTTTGATTCCGCTCGCGATACTCTCGGCAGCTCCCTCCCCCTGTACGGCGGCGGGATATAAAATAATCTGTACGAACGGGTTTCGTCTCGCGCTTACGGTCTCGATATCATGAATAACCGCGCCGGTCGGCGCTGTTACCACGCCGATTCTCCGCGCGTAAGCGGGAATCGGTTTCTTATAAGCGGTGGAAAACATGCCCATTTCTTCAAGTGTCTGTTTAAGATGTAAAAATTTCTCATATAAAACACCATCGCCGTCCGGAAGAATACGGACAGCGTAAAGCTGATAACGGCCATCCTTCTCATATACATTAAGACTGCCCAGAGCGATGACCTGCTGGCCGTCTGTCATATGAAAAGAGAGGCCTTCCCGCCGCTGCCCCGCGAACATAACGCAGGAAATCGAAGATTTATCATCTTTCAGCGAGAAATAGATATGTCCGGAACTGTGATACTTGCAATTGGAAACTTCGCCTTTTATGTAGATACGCTTCAGTAAATAATCCTGCTCGAACATATCTTTTACATAACGGTTGACTTGTGAGACCGAATAAGGCCTGATCATGAAACCTCGACCCCCTACTGATCTTCCTTCATGATTGAGGCCAGAATACCGTTCACGAATGATGATGACTCATCACTGCTGAATTTTCTGGCAAGCTCAACCGCCTCATTGATCGCGACGCTGTCAGGAATGGTTTCCTCAAAGCGGATTTCGCAAATCGCCAGACGAAGAATGCTTAGATCCGCCTTGTTCATCCGTGTTGTCTTCCACCCCTTCGCGGTCCGGTTAATCAGATCATCCTCATACGTTGTGTTTAAAAGCGCTTTCCGCGTTCTTTCGCGAATGGTGTCTTTATCTTCTTGGTCTATATCCTCAATACGGCTTAAATAGAGTTCCATTACGTCCGGAAACTCTTCCTCGTTCCAGAAAAGAGACTGGAACAACAGCTTGAAAATATGCTCTCGTATCGCTCTTCGGCCAAGTTTCGGAACAATGCCGTCCTGGCTGGAGCTCTCTTGAAATTTATTATCTGTCATCCTCTGATCCTTCCTGTCAGCGCGTACGGCTGATGATCGCGTTCGCTTTCGCGTATATTTCTTCCGGATCGGTTCCTACGCTGAATTTCCCGTCGCGATAAAGAATACGTCCGTTTATTATTGTCATTTTGACATTGGATTTGCTGCCGCTGTAAACAATATTCTTCGTAATATTATTGATGGGCCGCATATTCGGCTGTCGCAGATCGATCATAATCAGATCCGCGCATTTCCCCGCGGAAAGTGTGTCACAGTCCGGTAGAATCATGGCTTTCGCACCGCCGACCGTCGCCATTTTGAGTACCTCGTCCGCGGGAACGGCGGAAGCGTCCTTCTCGCGCAATTTGGCCAGTCCGGTTGTCAAAAACATCTCCCGGAACATGTCCAGACAATTGTTACTGGCCGGGCCATCTGTGCCGATCGCGATATTCAAACCCTTCTTCAGCATGGCGCTGATTGGCGCGATACCACTCGCGAGTTTCATATTCGAGGCGGGATTCGTGACAACGGAAACATGATCTTTCGCGAAAATGTCCATATCCTCTTCCGTAAAGTGAACGCAATGATAACCACCGCCGCCATAAGCGTAAATACCCAGTCGGTGAAACAACGCGGTAGGCGTTACGCCATAACGATCTATACAGCCCTTTACCTCATTCTCTGTTTCGGAGTTGTGCGTATAGACAGGCGCCTGATATTTATCCGCGAGTTTCGCGACAGCCTCCAGATTCGCGAGAGAGTTTGTGTATTCCGCGTGGAATCCCAATTGAAAGCTTACAAGATCTCCCGGCTCGTTATGTTTTAAATACCATTCCTCCAGTTCCTCAATTGACTGGCTGAAATTGTTCATTCCACCGGTCATGACCATTCGGAAGCCGCAATCTCTCGCCGCTTTCGCGATCGTGTCCGGTGTCAGGTACATATCGAACGACGCGGTAATTCCACTGGTCAGATATTCCAGGATCGCCAGCTTCGTAAGATGATAAATATCATCCGGCGTAAGCTTCGCTTCCATTGGGAAGATCTGTTTTGTCAACCAGTCGGAAAGCGGCATATCATCCGCGTAGGATCTCAGAAAAGTCATCGCCGAATGCGTATGCGCGTTCTTAAAACCCGGCATCAGAAGATTCTCTTCCGCGTCGATTTCCTCGTCCCAGATTTCCTCAGCCGCGCTTCGCGGATCCTCGTTTCCGACATAAGCGATACGATTCCCTTTAATTCTGATTTCGCCTTTGAAGATTTCAACTCCGGTTTCCATGGTGAGAATCCTGGCGTTATAAATTCTGGTATTCATTAAGATTTCCTTCCTGTATTAAATGTCCGCTTCACTGATTATCGGGCGGCCGCGAGTATTTTCTCGAAATTCTCGCGGAATGGCGGGCGAATAATTCCGTGTTCCGTAATAATTCCCGTGATAAGCTCGTGATTGGTCACGTCAAACGCCGGATTATAGCATTTCACTTCCGGAAGAGCCATAGGCTCCTTGTAAAATTTCTCGCGGATCTCCGCCTCATCTCTCAGCTCGATTTGAATGGAATCACCCGTAGGACAATTCATGTCGATAGTTGAGGTCGGGCCGAGCACATAAAAAGGAATTCCATAGTAGCGGGCGAGAATCGCGACGCCGCTTGTTCCTATTTTGTTAGCTGTATCACCATTAGCGGCTACGCGGTCACATCCCACAAAGCAATAAGATACCCATCCGTTTTTCATGACTATGCTGGCCATATTGTCGCAGATCAGCGTGACATCCACTCCGGCTTTGCTGAGCTCGTAGCTTGTCAGTCTGGCTCCTTGCAGCAGCGGCCTTGTTTCGTCCGCGAATACGCGGAATTTCATGCCGCGCTCATTTCCCAGCAATATCGGTCCAATCGCCGTTCCATATCTCGAGGTGGCAAGCGGGCCAGCATTACAGTGCGTAAGTATTCCATCCCCGTCTTTTAGTAAAGAGAGTCCGAATTCCGAAATTTTCTCGCACATTCTCATGTCTTCTTCGTGAATTCGTACGCATTCCTCGGACATTCTGTCAATCATCTCCGCGATTGTCTGAGAGGCAGGCGATTCCGCGACTTGTTCCATACGATGTATCGCCCAACTCAAATTCACCGCCGTCGGCCTGGATGAATTCAGGTAATCGCCATATTCCCGCAGCTTCGCTCGAAATACGGAAGAATCCTCTGTCCGGATTGTTCTCGCGAGACAGTACATGCCATATCCAGCGCAAATACCAATTGCCGGCGCGCCTCGGACCTTCAGCTTCAAAATCGCGTCATAAAAATCTTCGGCCGTTTTAAGCGTGATATATTCTGTTCGATTCGGAAGCAATGTCTGATCAATGATCACAACACTTCTTCCATCCTCGCTAAGTCTGACATTATCGATATGTGTTACTTCCTGACTGCTCATAAACGCTCCTAACCCTTACATTTTACGAATCGCGGCTGTTACAAGGCGCTTAAAAAGAGGCGCCACCCGGTCCGCGGTCTCCTGTACTTCCTGATGACTGAGCGGATTCACCGACATTCCCGCGGCCAGATTCGTCACGCAGGATATGCCGCAAACCTTCATTCTCATATGCTTCGCGGCCATTGCCTCGACCGCGGTGCTCATACCAACCGCGTCCGCTCCAAGAGCCCGGCACATACGAATTTCGGCCGGTGTCTCAAAATTGGGGCCTGTAAGCTGGATGTAAACGCCTTCCTTAAGAGGAATTCGTTCCTCCACGGCCGCGTCACGGATTAATTTCTGAAGATCCTCGTCGTAAACATGACTCATATCCGCGAACCGGGGACCCAGATCATCCATATTCGGGCCGATTAAAGGGGATGGCACAAAATTCGTGATATGGTCGCGAATCAGCATGAAATCTCCCGCTTTAAAATTATAATTAATCCCGCCGGAAGCGTTTGTCAGAAACAAAGTCTCTGCCCCCATAAGCTTCATCAGGCGCGCGGGGAGAACGACATCCTTAATATTATAGCCTTCATAATAATGAACGCGTCCTTGCATACAGACGACCGGCGTGTGATCAACATATCCAAAAACAAACCTACCCTTATGTCCTGGGACAGTCGAAATGGGAAAGCCGTCGATATCATGATAATCCAGTATTTCCCTTACATCGATCTCATCCGCGTAATCGCCCAGCCCGGATCCCAGCACAAGCGCGACCCGAGGCTTAAAAGAGACGCGGGAGCCCGCGATCTTATAACAGTCTAAAAGTTTATCATAATCCGGATTCATAACCGTCTTATTCGTCCTTTCCAATCGCGACGCCGGCCACCTTGATATTCACGTCCGTAACATGAAGGCCCGTCATATTCTCAATCATTGTCTTAACTCTCTCTTGTACCTTGCGGGTAACATCCGCTACACTGTAGCCATATTTAATATTCAATGACAGATCAACGACAACACTGCCGTCCTGACAGAGAATGGTCACTCCTTTTGATAGGTTCTTCACGCCCAGCTTGCTGACCAGCTCGTTTGAAATATTGCCGGCCATGGAATCAACGCCGTCTACTTCGGTAGCGGCGATTCCCGCTATTACGGCAATTACGTCATTCGCGATCTGAACATCTCCTGTCTTCCCATCCTGAAGGACATAGGAATTCTTCTCTTCTTTCGCCATATCAGTACCTCCTGTACAGAGGCCGTGAGGGCCATCTGTTTGTTATTTCGTCACATTCCATTTTTGATTATAACAAAATCCTTCGGATATGTAAACTGCGCAGAACAGCAAGCCATTCTGCGCAGTCAGTACGCGTTCAACGCGCGCGTCTGTATTATCCGACGCGTTTATTTACTATATTTGGGAACATCTTTAATGCTGAAGCTGAGTCTTCCCATCTTATCTTTTCCAAGGCATACGACGGTTACTTTATCGCCGAGCGTAAGGACATCTTCCACATGATTAATGCGTTCTTTGGCAATCTTGGAAATGTGGACCATTCCCTCCTTGCCGGGAGCGAACTCGATAAACGCGCCAAATTCTTTAATGGATACGACAGTTCCCGTAAGAATCTGACCTTCCTTGAAGTCGGAAACAATGATATTCACCAGTCTCTTCGCCTCATCCATTCCGGCTCTGTCGAGACCGCAGATCGATACCATGCCATCATCGGTAATATCGATCTTAACGCCGGTGCGCTCGATGATCGTGTTGATCGTCTTGCCTCTCTGGCCGACAACATCACCGATCTTCTGCGGATCGATCATAATTGTCTCAATCTTAGGAGCGTAAGCGCCTACTTCCGGACGCGGCTCGTGAATTGTCTTGTCCATTACTTCGTCAAGGATATAAAGTCTTGCCTTTCTGGTACGGGCAATCGCTTCCTCGATAATCGGTCTTGTAAGACCATGAATCTTAATATCCATCTGAATCGCTGTAATACCCTTATGAGTTCCGGCCACCTTGAAATCCATGTCTCCGAAGAAATCCTCAAGTCCCTGGATATCCGTCAGCACAATATAATCATCATCGCTATCGCCTGTGACAAGGCCGCAGGAAATTCCGGCTACAGCGGCCTTAAGCGGAACACCGGCCGCCATCAGTGACATACTTGACGCGCACACGCTGGCCTGTGAGGTAGAGCCATTGGACTCAAACGTCTCAGACACGCTTCGAATCGCGTAAGGGAACTGCTCTGTTGTCGGAAGTACAGGCACAAGAGCGCGCTCCGCGAGAGCGCCATGACCAATTTCTCTTCGCCCAGGGCCTCTGCTCGGTCTTGTCTCGCCTACGGAGTAAGAAGGGAAATTGTACTGATGCATGTATCTCTTGGAAGTTTCCGCTTCGTCAAGCCCATCAATCCTCTGCGCTTCGGAAAGAGGCGCGAGAGTCGTGATATTACAAATCTGCGTTTGTCCTCTGGTGAACATGGCGGATCCATGTACTCTGGGAATCAAATCCACTTCCGCGGAAAGCGGGCGGATCTGCTCGATCTCTCTGCCATCCGGGCGTTTATGATCTTTCAGAATCATCTTACGGACTGTCTTTTTCTGATACTGATAAAGAGCGTCGTCAATATGATCCAGCCATTCCTCGTGCTCTTCCGAGAACTTCTCGTCAAGACGATCGTGAATCGCGCGGATATTCGCTTCTCTTACCTGTTTTTCATCCGTAAATACGGCTTTCTCCATCTCCTCCGAAGGAACTTCTTCCTTAATCGCGCTCATAAGCTCCTCGTCCACGGAGAAGTGAATGTAATCATGTTTCGGTTTGCCACATTCCGCCACGATCTTATCTATGAACTGAATTACTTCCTGATTTACTTTATGCGCGGCGAAAATCGCCTCAATCATCTTATCTTCCGGCACTTCATTCGCGCCTGCCTCGATCATGATAACTTTATCTCTTGTGGAAGCGACCGTAAGAGCCAGATCAGAAGCCGCCTTCTGCGCCGCTGTAGGATTAAATACAAGTTCGCCGTCAACAAGACCTACCTGTGTAGTAGCGGTCGGGCCATCAAACGGGATATCTGAAATCGCTGTGGCAATCGCCGCTCCGAGCATTGCCGTAAGCTCCGGGCTGCAGTCCTGATCCACGGAAAGAACCAGATTCTCAAGTGTAACATCGTTGCGGTAATCCTTGGGGAACAAAGGACGCATCGGGCGGTCAATGACACGATCTGTCAGAACCGCGTTCTCGGACGCCTTGCCTTCGCGCTTGTTAAATCCTCCCGGGATCTTACCTACCGCGTAAAGCTTCTCGTTATACTCTACACTCAGAGGGAAGAAATCAATACCTTCTCTGGGCTTATCGGACGCTGTCGCCGTACTGAGGACAGTCGTGTCGCCATAATGCATAAGAGCCGCTCCATTCGCCTGTTTAGCGACTCTGTTGATATCTACCTTAAGAGTACGACCGGCCAATGTCATTTCATAAGTATTATACATATAACATTCTCCTTTATTGACCGCGGGCTTTAAGAGACCGAAACAACTGAAAAACCCGCATGCTTTATGCGCGCTTTTCAGTGGTCTCGGCTCATTCTCTTGGCCCGCGGGTGATTAACTGTTACTTTTATACCAAATGAAGGACGGAACTAATCCGCCCTTCATCTTAGTATCAATTATTTTCTGATTCCTAAACGTTCAATGAGAGCGCGATACCTTTCGATGTCTGTTTTCTTAAGGTAAGCCAAAAGCCCGCGTCTCTGACCGACCATTTTAAGAAGGCCTCTTCTGGAATGATGATCCTTGGGATTCTCTTGAAGATGATCATTCAGTTCCTTGATTCGTTCCGTGAGAATCGCGATCTGTACTTCCGGTGATCCTGTATCGCCTTCCGTTCTCGCGTATTCCTTCATAATTTCAGCTTTCTTCTCTTTCGTAATCATGCTTGTTACCTCCTCTGATAACTGTCCATCCTGAGATGGAATATCACTTCATATTAAGGAAAGGCCGGAGAACTCCACTTCCTGAATATGAGTTAACTTTATACCGTCTGAGTATATCACACGTCCGACGCTATGTCCAGATTATATTTACCGCTTATCTTACCGCGATTTGTCTTCCGGCTTCTTAGCGCTTTCTGTTTTCTTAACGTTGTCAGTTTTCTTGTTACTGTCCGCTTTCTTACCGGTGTCCGGCTTCTTACCGGTGTCCGATTTTTTGCCCGCCTCCGTCTTCTTGCCGGAATCCGTCTTCTTGACCGCGTCCGATTTCTTAACCATGTCGGACTTCTTATCCGCTTCCGGTTTCTTGCCGGCCCCGGACTTCTTATCCAGCTTATCCTTTTTATCCGACGGTTTTGTCTGAGGTTCTTTCATGTCAGACGCTTTATGTTCCATAAGCGTCGGGCGCGTCTTCACCTCCGACTCGTTCTTGATTTTCATTGCCTCAAGAACGGTATCGTTAACGATCGGCAGGTTCTTCTCTTCCTCATCTTCCTCACCGGTCGGAATCTTGTATTTCTCCGTGTCGGGCTCCAGAATCGCGAAGGCGATATTCGTCGCGTGATCCGATACTCTCTCAAGTCCAGAAATCACGTCCGAGAAAATAATACCGGCCTCCGGCGTGCATTTGCCTTTGGAAAGACGTTTGATGTGGGAACGCTGCAATTCTTCTTCTTCTTTGTCGATCTCATTCTCCAGATCCAGAACTTCCCGCATATGCTCCTGATTCTTATTCGTGAACATATCAAGAGAGTATTCCATGATCTTCATCGTCTTATCGAACATATCCGTCAATTCGCGTTTCGCTTTCTTGCTGAAGTACACATCGTCTTGAACTCTTGTGAGGGCAGCGTCCGCCAGATTCTCCGCGTGATCTCCGACACGTTCCAGATCATTCACCACATGGAATAGGCCTCCGATTTCCTTCGCGTCCTGAATAGGAAGTTCCATCTGGTTGACCTTGACCAGCGTGTCCGTAATCTCCCGATCCAGGAAGTTCACGTACCGTTCTGTTTCATAAACCTGATCTGTCAGCTCCGTATTTCCTTCCAGAAGAGCCTTCATGCCGGTACGCATGTTATCAATTGCCATATGCCCCATGCGCTCGATTTCGCTGATCACGTTAACGGCGGCTGTTGTAGGAGACAGCATGGCTTTCTCGCCAATGTACTTCAACTCGAAGTTCTCGTCCTTGTCATTATCCTCTCCGGGAATAATGTAATAAGTCAGTTTAACTACATATTGTATAAACGGAACCTGAACTCCAACCTCGAATACCTTAAAGAGCGTATGCGCGTTCGCGACCTCACGCTCTATGCTTCCGCCTGAAATCGAGTGTAAAACGGAAATAACCCAATTAATGCCGAAATGAAGCACGGTAAACGTAATCAGGGATCCGAAAATATTAAAGAGCAAATGAATCATAGCCGCTCTCTTCGCGTCCTTCTTACCGCCAAGGCTGGCAAGCATCGCGGACACGCAGGTACCGATATTACAGCCCAGGATCAGATAGAGGCAGATCGGAAGCTGAAGCAATCCCTGTCCGGCCATCAGTACGATAATACTGACCGTGGCCGATGAGCTTTGCAGAATCGCTGTCACGACCAGTCCGGCCAAAAGCGCCAGCGCCGGGTTCGTGAAAGAGGACAGAGCTGAAACAACCTGTGGAGAGTCTTTAACATCATTCAGGGAACTGCTCATAATATTCAGTCCCATGAACAGAATACCGAAGCCCAGGAAAATCATGCCAATTTTCTTAACCTTCTGGTTTTTACTAAAAAGCGTAGTGACGACGCCGAACATTACAAAAACAGGAGCGAGCGCCGTCAGGTTAAAAGCGACGAGCTGTGATGTAACGGTCGTTCCGATATTGGCGCCCATGATAACGCCGGCCGCCTGCATAAGTGTCATCAGTCTGGCGTTAACAAAGCTAACGACCATAACCGTCGTCGCGCTGGACGACTGTATGATGGCCGTGAACGCGGTACCAACAAGAATTCCGACAAAACGATTCTTAGTCAGGTATTCCAATATATTTCTGAGTTTCGGCCCGGCCGCTTTCTCAAGGCTGTCACTCATAAGAAAAATGCCATATAAGAATAGTCCAAGACCGCCGGCAAGGCCCATAATTACCTCAAACATTCGTTAATCCTCCTGTGTCAAGCGCGTTTTAAAATATTCTTTCCCTATCATAATATCATGATTCATCTGACTTGCCAACGCCTCAACAGAGTCAAACTTACGTTCCGGACGGATAAAAGAGCAAAGCTCTACTTTTACCCATTCACCATAGTAATTCGTGTCATGGTCGAAAAGATGTGTCTCCAGAGTTTTAGCTCTTGAATTTGAGACTGTCGGTTTTGTTCCGATATTGGAAATTCCCAAAATCTTCTGACCGTTGATCACGCTGATCGAGGTGTAGACACCATTCGGCGGAAGAAGCTTTTCTCTGGGCGGAATGACGTTAATCGTCGGGATGCCTATTTTACGTCCAAGCTGTCTGCCTCTGACGACGGTTCCCGAAACACTGTATTTCCGTCCCAGCAGAATTTCCACGGTTTCCAAATCCCCTTCCCGAATCTTTCCTCGGGCGAGTGAGCTGCTGATCTCTTCCCCTTTATAAATCTTCTTGGTGACGATCTCCGCCTTGTAACCGTATTTATCCGCTAAAGCGACCAGCATATCCGTATTGCCGCGGGCCCGGTAGCCAAAATGGAAATCGTCACCTGCCACAACGTATTTCATATTCAAATCATCGATCAGAATTCTCTTGATAAAATCTTCGGGTTCCATATGAATGATTTCATCTATGAACGGACACTCAATCAGCACATCCAATCCGGATTTCGCTAAATAACTTCTTCTTTCCTCATTAGTCATGATCAAGCGCGTGTTATCATCCTCAAGAATATTCGCGGGATGTTGGTCAAACGTGAAAAAAACTCCCGTTAGTCCTTCCTTTTGCTTACTCAGAACATGATCCAGAAGTGTCTGATGCCCGACATGCATGCCGTCAAACTTTCCCAGTGATACAGCGCTTGGCCGATTCAAATCAAACCGCGTCTTACCTGTGATATAAATCATAAATCGTGTTTCCCCCATATCCGTTTCACTATTATGCCTGATTATTAACGCTTATTTCTTCTCTATCGAGAAAAAGCCGTATGGGCCGATACACGCCCTCGTTTAACTCGTACAAGCCGATGAAACGTTTTTCCATGTCGTAAAGCCGCGCCTTGCTGTCCGCGGTTTTTCTGTCGTCGGCCGGTACGGGACAGCCATTATACAGAAGCTTATTGTACTCTTCCGCCACTGTGACCGAAGGAAATTCCTCGAACATTGAGTCAATTCCAATGAGTATGTCATTCAGTTGTCCATCACGCGAGGCATCCTCAATTTCTCTTAAAGTCAGGCTATTTTCTATATTAAACACGCCGACTCTTGTCCGCTTAAGCGTCTCTACGCATCCTCCGACACCAAGTTTTCTTCCGATATCATCACATAGAGTCCGTATATACGTGCCTTTTGAGCAGGTGACCGAGAAACGTATCCTGGGAAGCTCGATATCGATAATCCGGATATCAGAAATAGTTATTTTACGAGACGCGCGCTCGATTTCCACGCCGGCTCTCGCGTACTCGTAAAGCTTTTTGCCATTCTTCTTGAGAGCGGAATACATCGGTGGAATCTGAAAAGACACGCCCGTGAAAGAAAGAATCGCGGCAACAGCCGCTTCCGGCGCGATATTTTTCAGATCTTCCGAGTCCGCCTGTCGAAGCGTGTTTCCTGTCGCGTCCTGCGTGTCCGTGGTCGTCCCCAAAAGCAAAATTGCCTCATAGGTTTTGTCCTGCTCCGTCAAAAAGGCGCATACCTTGGTCGCTTTTCCAAGACAGACGGGTAAAACGCCTGTCGCCGCGGGATCCAACGTGCCAGTATGACCGATTTTCTTCTGGCAAGTAATTCCCCTTAGCTTCGCGACAACGTCATGCGACGTAAAGCCTGGTTCCTTGTATACATTTAAGATTCCGTTAATCATGATTTTAAAGGCGCTTTCGCCAGTGATAGAATATTCTCAATTATTTCCTTTGTTGTTCCAAAGGCCGAACAGCCGGCAGCCTTTTTGTGCCCGCCTCCGCCAAGCTTCAAAGCGATGGCGCTTACGTCGACCGCGTCGGATGAGCGCATGCTTACCTTATAGCTGCCGGGCTCTTTCTCATACAGAAAAATGGCCAGATCGACTCCTTTGGTCTCTCGCAGCTGACTCACGATTCCATCCAGATCACTGGAGTCGGCGTTGTATTTAGCTAGCTGATCCAGACTTGTCACGCTGTATACGCTTTTGCCGTCCTCGGTAAGCTCGCAGGAAGCGAGCGCCTCCCCCAGCAAGCGATTCTGTATAAAGGTTTTCTGAAAAAATGTTTCTTCTATGATCTTCGTGAAGTCGATACCTTTACTGATGAGGTTACCAGCGATTTCCATGGTTCTTGGGCCGGTACAAGAATACTGAAAGACGCCGGTATCCTGTATAATACCTAAATAAAGAGCCTCCGCGATATCGCGCGGGAAAACGCCGCCATCTTGCTCAATCAGCTCATAAATGAGCTCGCTGGTTGAACTCGCGGAAGGAACGATTATATTCACATCCGCGAAACCGACGTTGCTGATATGATGATCCACGCATACTTTCAACGAAGCCGTGTCGAACAGTTCTCCCGCGATGCCGATTCTGTCCCTGTCGCCACTATCGAGAGCGAAAAACAAGTCATACGGCTCTGTCCCGGCCTCGCCTTTAATTTCCTCGCTGCCTGCTAAAAAAGTATATGACGCGGGAAGCTTTTCCAGATACACGTCCGTCTCAAGGCATGGATAAGCCTCCTTCAGATAATTATATAAAGCGAGGCAGGATCCGGCGCAGTCTCCATCGGGATTCTCATGACCGGCGATCGCGGCTCTTTTCGCGTTTCCGATCAAATCAATCAGTTTTTTCATTATTTGGCGTCCTCTTCTCCCTGTCATTTTTCTGAACCTCGTCAATCAGCTGGGACATATGAATGCCATACTCAATTGACTGATTCAGCTCGAATTTAAGTTCAGGCGTGTTGCGGAGATTCAGTCTCCCCGCTAATTGACGTCTGATATATGAAGAAGCGCTCATAAGACCTTTTATTGTGTCCTGTTGTTCCTTCTCGTCGCCGAGCACGCTGATATAGACCTTACAGGTCTTCAGATCCGGCGCGACCTCCGCGGAGATCACGCTGGTCATGGAAGCAATACGAGGATCTTTTATTTCATCATGAAGAATCCTGCTCAGCTCTCTTGTTACTTCTTCATTGATTCTCGTGTTTTTGACACTATTTTTTCTCATGTTCTGGGTACCTCTACCATGATATAGGCTTCCGCCTTGTCTCCCTCTTGTATATCGTTAAAGTCCTCAAAAGCGAAACCAAACTCATAACCGGATTTGACTTCTTTGACGTCATCTTTGAATCTCTTCAGGGAAGCGAGCTCGCCGTCAAAAAGGATCTTCCCTTCTCTGGAAAGACGAACCTTGCTGGAACGCTCAAATTTTCCATCCAGCATATAGCCGCCGGCTATTGTGCCTACGCCGGACGCCTTGAATATCTGGCGCACTTCCGCGTGACCGATGACCTGTTCCTTGTATTCCGGCTCAAGCATTCCTTTCATCGCGGACTCAATATCATCTATCGCGTTGTAGATGACCTTGTAAAGCCGGATATCAACGCCTTCGTGCTCAGCTGTGTCTTTCGCCTGCGCGTCAGGTCTTACGTTAAAACCAATAATGATCGCGTTCGACGCGGCCGCCAGAACGACATCCGACTCATTGATCGCTCCTACGCCACTGTGAATAACTTTGATCACAACTTCGTCATTGGATAACTTCTCGAGGCTTTGTTTCAAGGCCTCTACAGATCCCTGCACGTCCGCCTTAACGATTATGCAAAGTTCCTTCAAGTTGCCTTCTTGTATCTGCGCGTATACATCATCCAGAGACATCTTAAGTCTGGATTTGTTTTCCGAAAGCATTTGAATTTTATTCTGAGAGATAAAGGTTTCCGCGAAGCCGCGCGCTTCTTTGTCCGTGTCAGGCGCTATAAATACTTCACCCGCGCCGGGTACGTCATTTAGGCCAAGTACCTCAACCGGTGTGGACGGCCCGGCTTCCTTGACATGTTTTCCCTTGTCGTCAATCATCGCCCTGACCTTACCGAACGCGGCTCCAGCGGCAATCGGGTCTCCTACGTGGAGCGTTCCCTTCTGAACAAGGAGCGTCGCTACAGGGCCGCGGCCCTTGTCAAGCTCCGCCTCAATTACAAGGCCTCTCGCGGTACGTTTCGGATCCGCTTTAAGCTCAGCGACCTCTGCCGTCAGAAGAATCATTTCCAGCAGATTCTCAATGCCTTCTCTTGTTTTCGCGGAAACAGGAACAAAAATTGTGCTGCCGCCCCATTCCTCGGGTATTAGCTCATACTCCGCGAGTTCTTGCTTCACTCTTTCGACGTTCGCGCCCGGCTTATCAATTTTATTGATCGCGACGATAATATCGATTCCGGCCGCTTTCGCGTGATTGATTGCCTCGATTGTCTGCGGCATCACGCCATCATCGGCGGCTACGACCAGGATCGCGATATCCGTTGAGGAAGCCCCGCGCATACGCATAGCTGTAAACGCCTCATGTCCGGGCGTATCCAAAAACGTGATTTTCTCGCCTTTAATTTTAACGACATACGCGCCAATCTTCTGCGTGATGCCACCCGCTTCTTTATCGGTTACGTTCGTGTGACGGATCGCGTCCAGAAGCGATGTTTTACCATGATCAACATGACCCATGACACAGACAACCGGAGGACGTTTTACCATTTTGCTTTCGTCTTCCTCGTCCTCTTTGAGCATCTCCTCAATCAGATCCACAACCTTCTCCGGCTCACAGAGAATATCAAAATCCATAGCGATTTCTTCCGCCATATCATATTCGATTTCCTGATTGATCGTTACGATCGTTCCCTTCATGAAAAGTTTCTTCACGATTGTGGACGGTTGAATCTTCATTTTATCCGCGAGTTCCTGAATCGTGATCGTTGCCGGAACCTGAATCAATTTGATTTTATCCTCCACTTTAGGTTTCGTAACCTTAGCCGGTCTGTTAAAAGCTCCCGCTTTTTTAACAGGGGTCTTTCTATCAAACTCTTCCTTCTCGTAGATGTGCTGATCTTTACGGCCCTTACGCTTCTGGTAATTGTCTTTGCTGATCTGCTTCTGGTTCGCCTGCTCGGAAGCCGGAATACTCAGCTTCTTGCGATCGTCTCTGAATCCACCGCGAGCGGCTCCTCCTCTGGAGTCCTGAGCGTCACGATGAAATCCGCCACTTCGGGATTGTCCGCCCTGACCCTGCGGACGCCCTGTCTGTCCGCCTCTGTAATCCGTACGCTGGCCATTCCCACTTGCTTGATTACTTCTGTAATCCGAGCGTCCTTGTCCGCCTTGCGGACGTCCTGACTGATCTCTTCTGAAATCCGGGCGTCCCTGACCCTGTGGACGTCCTGACTGTCCGCCTCTGTAATCCGAGCGTCCCGGGCCTCCCTGCGGGCGTCCTGGTCCTGACTGTCCGCTCCTGTAATCTGAACGCTGGCCATTCCCATTTGCCTGATTGCCTCTGTAATCCGGGCGCTGTCCATTACTATTTGATTGATTGCTTCTGTAATCCGGGCGTCCCTGTCCTTGAGGGCGGCTCGAACGGTTATCGTTGTTTCGGTTATAATCGCTTCTTCCATTAGGGCGATTATCCGTTCTTCTGTTGTCATAAGAGCGCTCTGACGGACGTCTGTTATCATTCGTTCTAGATGGGCGCTCATTCGCGCCGGTAGATGTCCGCGCCTCCGGACGCCGCGCGATATCGCCGTTTCCCGTTCTCTCGGGACGCTCTGTTCTCTCGGGACGCTCTGTTCTCTCGGGACGCTCCGTTCTCTCGGGACGCTCCGTTCTTTCGGAACGCTCTGTTCTTTCAGGGCGTTCGGTCCTTTCGGGGCGTTCAGTCCTTTCCGAACGCTCTGACCTGGCTGATTCCGGCCTGGACGGATGACTGCCGCCCTGGCTTAAGCGATGAAGTCCCTGCTGTGAGTTCTGAGGACGCACGACTCGTATAATGTTGGATTTCTTCTTAGGTTCTTCCTCCGGCTTTGGTTCTGACGCGTGTTGCTCCGGACGCGTTTCCGCCGCGGGCGCCTCTTTCTTCGGCTCTGCCGGTTTCTTACTGTAATTTTTCCTCGCGAGATCCGCCGCGTCGTCCGATAAAGAGCTCATGTGATTCTTGATTTCAATATTCTTACTCTCAAGATAAGTAATCAGCTCTTTATTATCGACGCCTAGTTCTTTTGAAAGCTCATGTACTCGAATTTTTGTCATATATTAATCCTCCCGTTTTAGCGTTGTTGATTGTTCAGTCCGCGTAGTTCCCGCCTGTTTTAGTATCGCTTCCGCGAGTCCCGCGTCAAGCGCCGCGGCTATTGATCTATATTCACGTCCGACCGCTTTTCCGAGAGATTCTTTCGTACCAAGCTGTAATGCCGGAATTTCATAAAAACGGCTCATGTTCAGAAACTTCTTACTTGTTCCGGGTGACGCGTCCTCCGCGATGATCACAAGCTTCGCGTCTCCCGATTTAATTCCCTGTTCGACAGCGAATCCTCCGCTGACGATTTTACCTGCTTTCATGGCAATACCAATCATAGAGAGAGCTTTATTTTGTGTCAAGCTTCTTCAGCTCCTCTCGTAATTGATCATATATTTCAGGAGAAATCGTCGCTTTGAAGGAACGTTCAAGTCCTTTATTTCGAATTGCCTTGTTCAGGCAGTCCGGATTCTGGCACACGTAAGCGCCTCTTCCGTTCTTCCTCCCTGTCGCGTCAAGCGTATATCCGCCTTCCGGCAGACGCAGAACACGGATCATCTCTTTTTTATCTTTCATTTCACCGCATCCCACACATCGCCTGAGCGGTATTTTCTTCTTCGTCTGACTCAAACAATCACTTCCTAATTCTCTTCAAGATCGGAAGGAGTCTCTTCCTCTGTATTCGTCTTCGCCTCTTCGGTTTCCGATTCTTCAGGCGCTGATTCTTTGTATTCCGGATACTCGTCCTCTAACTCTTCCATGTATTCCTCGCCGTAATCATCCAAAAGCTCTCCGGCTTCACGAGCCTGCGTCTCGCTCTTGATATCAATTTTATAGCCGGTAAGTCTGGCCGCGAGCCGCGCGTTCTGTCCTTCTTTACCGATTGCCAGCGAAAGCTGATAATCCGGCACAACGACATTCGCGATCTTCTCGTCCGGATCAGCCGCGACGGAGATGACCTTGGCGGGGCTGAGCGCGTTCTCGATAAAGAACGCCGGATTCTCATCCCAGTTGATAATATCTATTTTCTCACCACGAAGCTCATCGACAATCGCGTTTACGCGGGCTCCGTTAACGCCTACGCACGCTCCTACGGGATCTACGTCCGAATCGCTTGACCAGACCGCGATCTTCGTTCTGGAACCCGCCTCTCGCGAAATACTCTTGATCTCCACAATGCCCTCTCGGACTTCCGTTACTTCTTCCTCAAACAGACGCTTTACAAGCTCCGGATGCGAACGTGAAACAAGGATTCTGGGACCCTTTGAGGAATTCTTGACTTCCACGACATAGACTTTGATGTGTTCAGTAGGACGGAATGTTTCTCCTTTGACCTGTTCGGCCTCTGTCAGTATCGCGTCCGCTTTGCCAAGGTTTACGCTCACGTTCTTGCCGACATAACGCTGAACAACTCCGGTCACGACATCTTTCTCTTTACGATGGTAGCGCTCAAACAGGACGCTGCGCTCTTCCTCGCGGATCTTCTGCAGTATCTGGTTCTTCGCGTTCTGCGTCGCGATCCGGCCAAAAGCCTTGGACTCGATCGGCACTTGCATGATGTCGCCGAGCTTCGCGTCGGAAACGATCTTCCTGGCGTCTTCCAGATCCATTTCCATTACCGGGTCTTCCACAGTCTCCACGACTGTTTTCTCCGCGTAAACAGCGTAGGCGCAGGTTTCATGATTGATTACGACCTTGGCGTTGTCCGATTTACCGAAGTGATTCTTATACGCGCTGAGCAAAGCGATCTCAATCGCGTCCAGCAGCGTGTCACGGCTGATATTCTTCTCTTTCTCCAAAATCATGATAGCTTCCTGAAGCTCTGTATTTTCCTTGCCCATGAATGAAGTTCCTCCATATAAAATAAATATCTAAATGTTTCGAACAGTCGGCTTTAAAAATCAAAAGCCAGTCTGATCAGCGACGTGTCCTGCTTTCTGAAAACAAGCTCTTCACCGTCCTCAGTCTCAATCGTCACGCTGTCCGCGTCATACGACTTCAGTATTCCGATAAAAATCTTATTCTTATTGATAGCCTTATACGTGTGTACCTCAATCCGTTCCCCGACACTTCTTTGAAAGTCTCTCTCTTTTTTAAGCGGTCTGCCAAGACCGGGAGAACTAACCTCCAGTATATAAGGATCCTTGATATAATCTTCCTCGTCAAGCAGATCGGAAAACCGTCTGCTTACCACCTCACAATCATTAATCGTGATTCCGCCCGGCTTGTCGATATAAGCTCTAAGATACCAGTTCGAGCCTTCCTTCACGTACTCGACATCCACCATCTCAAAACCAAATTCTTCCAATATCGGAAGCAACAGTGATTCCGCCCTTTTCTCGTATTCTTCTCTTTTCATTGTGTACTATCACCTCCACGCGACAAAGGAGCGTCGTGTCAAAATAGCTTCGGGTCCAGATAAAATACCCCTGGCAGTAACAAAGAGTGGACTCGCGTCCACTCTCTGATTAACATTCCTATCTAGCTTACGTCAGTATACCATTCTTTTGGCGCGAAAGCAAGATTTTTCGTTAAAGAAGTTGTCTATAGCTTGATTTTCGTGCCTTTTCCATCTCTTTTGGCCGGTTTAAAGCGGGAAACCGGCACATTGGCCTCGCCAATATGTACGCTCTCGCCATACGCGGAATCAAAAAGATACACACCGGAAACCCGGTCTCCGGAAGCGAGACGCATTCCTCTGACACCGAGCGCCGCTTTCTTTTTATAGGGAATCTCCTCCGCTTTAAACCTAAGATAGTAACCGTTCTCCGACTCCAATATCAGCTGGCTTTCTTCGCTGATTTCCGCGACTGCTACAAGAGATTCTCCATCCGCGAGTTTTGTAGCGGCTGTAGTTCTCTTACCGACGTCAAATTCCGACGCCTCGACTCTTTTGACCAGCCCATCCGTCGAGACGAAAAGAAGCGCTTTCCCCGCGAGCGCGGCTCTGTCACTTATAAAAAGAATTCTCTCTCTGGAACTGTCATAGTTGCTGACATTGTCAATCGGCACACCCTTGTCCTTGAGCTTCGCGAATGGCAGGTCGTCCACTCGTACAAGATGCATTTCTCCGCTATCCGAGAATATACAGATTCGGCCCGTATTCATGCAGGGGAAAATGTGACGATATTCTTCTTCAATCGTTTCTTTATTCTTCTCGTATAGGTTTCTGTCTATTGTTTTCGCGTAACCGAAACGATCCATCAGGAAAAAGACTTCCTGCTCCTTCGGCCCTTCTTCTACAAAAACCGCTTCTTCCCCGTTCTCGATCACGGTTTTTCTACCAGAACTGAATTCCCGCCGAATCGCGGTTAAGTCATCCATTATGACTTTAGCCATAGAATCGTAATTATTCAGTATGTCCTCGTAACGGGCGATATTGGCAAGCGTTTTTTCGTGTTCCCTGGTTAAGGCGTCCAGTTCCAGACCGATCAGCTTATATAACCGCATTTCAAGAATCGCCTTCGCCTGGCGCTCCGTAAAGCGCAGCATAGCCGCCATCTTGCGTGATATAGCGGATTTAAAGCGAATACCATCTGTCTTACCCGCCATCAGGCAGTCCTTCGCCTGCTGAAGATTCTTACTGCCGCGGAGAATCTCAATGATCAGGTCTATAATGTCGCAAGCCTCAATGAGTCCCTGCTGTATTTCACTCTTCTCGCGCTCGTCGCGCAAAAGAGTTGTGTATTTACGCGTGCACATATCAAATTGAAAATCCACATGCCGCTCAATAACCGCTTTAAGACCAAGTGTTTCCGGCTTGCCGCCGTCAACCGCGAGCATATTGACGCCAAATGTGTCTTCCAGTCTTGTTTTACTGTAAAGAAGATTTTTAAGCTTCTCGATATCCGCGCCCTTGCGAACCTCAAGAACGATCCGGATGCCTTCTTTGGATGACTGATTGCTGATATCCAGAATATCCGTTGTCTTCCGGCTCTCAACAAGTGAAGCGACATCATTAAGAAAACGACCGATTCCGGTTCCGATCATTGTATAGGGGATTTCCGTGATTACGAGTCTTTCGCGGCCGCCTTTGGCTTTCTCAAGCTCAACCTTGCCACGGATCCGGATCTTGCCCTGTCCCGTCTCGTAAAGACCGGGAAGCTCGTCTTTGTTAATAACGATACCGCCGGTCGGAAAATCAGGCCCCGGCATATATTTCATAAGTCCTGCCGTCGTGATTTTATCGTTACGCATATACGCTTTGACCGCGTCGATGACCTCGCCGAGATTATGCGGCGGCACGCTCGTCGCCATCCCGACCGCGATTCCTTCCGCGCCATTCACAAGCAGGTTCGGTATCCGGACCGGCAGCACCTCCGGCTCACGCTCTGTCTCATCGAAATTCGGAAGAAAATCCACTATATCTTTATCGAGATCGCCCAGATATACCTCCTGCGCGAATTTCGTAAGGCGCGCTTCCGTGTAACGCATCGCCGCGGCGCCGTCGCCTTCAATGGAACCAAAATTACCATGCCCATCGACGAGAATGCGTCCTTTCTTGAAATCCTGCGCCATCACGACAAGCGCTTCGTAAATCGAGCTGTCACCATGCGGATGATACTTGCCCATCGTGTCGCCCACAATACGAGCGCACTTACGATAAGGCGTGTCCCATCGGATTCCAAGCTCACGCATATCATACAGTGTTCTACGCTGCACAGGTTTCAGCCCGTCCCGGACATCGGGAAGCGCTCTGGAAACGATAACGCTCATCGCGTAATCAATGTAAGACTTCTGCATGACCTCCGCGTACTCTGTGGCTATTACGCCCTCTGTCTGACTGTTCATCTGATGTAACCGCCTTTCTATATATCAAGCCTCGCGTCCTTGGCGTTCTCATAAATAAACGCGCGCCGTGGAGTCACGTCACTGCCCATAAGTACTTCCGTAACGCTTGACGCCATACGAGCGTCCTCAATCTCAATCTGCTTGAGCATCCGCGTGTCCGGATTTAGCGTTGTCTCCCAGAGCTGATCAGGGTCCATCTCGCCGAGGCCTTTGTAGCGCTGCAGCGTGAATGTCTCTCCCTTGTGGTCTCTCCGGTAGATGTCCAATGCCTTGTCGTCATACAAGTATTCTTCCTTGCCCTTCTTCGGCAGCGCTTTGTAAAGAGGCGGCATCGCGATATAAACATGTCCCTCGTAAATCAAATCCGGCATGAACCTGTAAAAAAGTGTCAGCAAAAGAGTGGATATATGCGCGCCATCCACATCGGCGTCGGCCATGATAATAATCTTCTCATATCGAAGCTTCGTAATATCAAAGTCATTCCCGTAGCCCTCGGAAAACCCGCAGCCGAAAGCGTTGATCATTGTCTTGATCTCGGCGTTCGCGAGAACCTTATCAATACTGGCCTTCTCCACATTCAGAATCTTGCCGCGAATAGGTAGAATCGCCTGATACATGCGATTTCTGGCCGTCTTCGCGGAGCCTCCCGCGGAATCTCCCTCCACTATAAATATCTCACAGGCGGAAGCGTCCCGGCTCTCGCAGTTCGCCAGCTTTCCGTTACTGTCAAAGGAATATTTCTGCTTCGTTAAAAGATTGGTCTTCGCCTTCTCTTCTGTCCGGCGAATCTTAGCCGCCTTCTCCGCCTGTCCGAGAACCAGCTTAAGCGTGTCCAGATTGCGGTCGAAAAAGCGCGTGATCTCATCACCGGTCACCTTGCTGACCGCTTTCGCCGCGTCCTGATTGTCCAGCTTCGTCTTCGTCTGCCCCTCGAACCTCGGGTCCGGATGTTTAATGGAAATCACGGCAGTCATGCCGTTTCGAATATCGGCGCCCGTAAAATTGGCGTCCTTGTCTTTCAGAATACCGAGCTCCCTCGCGTACTGGTTCAACACCATGGTAAACGTCGTCTTAAAGCCAGTCAGATGCGCCCCGCCTTCCGCGTTGTATATATTGTTGCAAAAGCCAAGGACGTTCTCGTGAAACTCATTCGTGTATTGAAAAGCGGCTTCTACCGTAATTCCATCGGACACACCACTGAAATATACCGGCTCGTGCAGCGCCTCATTATTCTTATTCAGGTCGCGGACATAGCACACGATGCCCTCTTCCTCATGGAACTCCTCATGGATCGGCGTCTCGCCGCGAAGATCCTCAAAAATAACGGTAAGCGCCGGATTCAGATACGCGGTTTCGTGCAGACGACTGATGATTTCATCCGACTTAAACCGTGTTTTCTCAAATATCGTTCCATCCGGCATAAAATTAATTCTTGTGCCTGTCTTGTGACTCTTGCCAATGACCGGAAGCAATCCGTTCTCCAGCTTCATCGCCGGCTTGCCAAGCGCGTACCTGTCGTGATAGACCAGACCGTCCCGCCGGATCTCCACATCCATATATTCGGAAAGAGCGTTCACCACCGAGGAGCCTACACCATGAAGCCCGCCGCTGGTCTTATACGCCATATTGTCAAATTTACCGCCCGCGTGAAGCGTCGTGAAAACAAGCCTGGCAGCCGGAACTCCTTTCTCATGCATATCTACGGGGATCCCGCGTCCATTGTCTTCTACTGTCGCGGAACCGTCCTTCTCAAGCGTGACTCTGACCGTGTCACAGAAGCCGGCCAGATGCTCATCCACGGAATTATCCATTAATTCATAAATCAGATGATTCAGACCTCTTGTCGATACGCTTCCGATATACATGCCAGGACGTTTCCTGACTGCCTCGAGCCCTTCCAGGACCGTAATAGCTCCCGCGTTATATGATTTGCGTGCCGCTGCCATCCTTATTAACCTCAACCTTTCATGTTCCGTAATATAGCCGGTAAATATAACTTACCTATACTACATCTTGTAATAATGTTACTATTATAGCACAAGACTTAGGATTGTCAATTTCAACAGGTTCAAGCTAAAAGTAAAATTAATATTGACAAAACAGGCCTGTCTGTCATACAATACATTCGTATGTGTACATTAATTCGTCCGTGTCCGGCTTAAATGTATAACTACATATGATTATGAATCCAAAGATCAGGAGGTGTACAGATTGGCCAATATTAAATCCGCTAAGAAGAGAATACTTGTAACGGACGTGAAGACAGCTCGTAACAAAGCGATCCGTTCCGGCGTCAGAACAGCAGTTAAGAAAGTAGAGACAGCGATTGCCGCTGGAGATAAAGCGACAGCTGAAGCTCAGCTTAAGGAATGCGCTAAGGAAATCAGCATGGCGACAAGCAAAGGTGTGTATCACAAGAACACATCCTCCCGGAAGATTTCGCGTCTTACAAAGGCAGTTAACAAACTCGCGTAATGACGAACACTTACCATAAATTATGAAAGAAGACTCAAGAAGCGCGAGCGGCTGCGTCGCTTCAATGAGTCTTCTTTTTTTGTTAGAAAAACTGTACGTCCTCACTGCCTCTGGATAATCCTGTGATGCCCGTTCTCGCGAGCTCAAGGATCTCATAGCCATCCAAAAGACTGATGAACGCTTCCAGCTTCGATTGATTCCCGACAAGCTCAACAATCAGGGAATTCTTCTCCACGTCCGCGATCTTCGCTTTAAAAATTTCAGTCAGCGAGATAATGCCTTGACGCTCCGCTTCGTTCGCCTTGATCTTAACCATCAAAAGCTCTCTGCATACAGACTCCTGATCAGCCAGTTTCTTAATATGTCTTACATCCTGCAGCTTGCGCAGCTGGTTCTCAATCTGTTCCAGAATCAGTTCATCTCCGGTAACGGCGACGGTCATTCTGGTAAATCTGGGATCCGCTGTAACACCCGCCGTAATGCTGTCAATATTGTAACCGCGTCTTGTAAAAAGACCGGCAACCCTGCTTAGAACTCCTGACGTATTATCTACCAGGAGCGAAAAAATCTGTGTTCTCATATCACGCGACTCTTCTTTCGATAATTATAATTTCAAATCCGCCTGAAGCGGAAAAGTGAAGTGAATGTCCGCTCCATTCACTCCGTTTATTCTAGCAATATAGTCCTTTATTGTCAATCTTTTCCTGGTTCATACGTTCGAGTGATATGGATAAGATGTGAGTTTCAGACTGTGTAGAACTGTAGATTTGACACGTAATCGTCAGACCGCGGTAAGCCCAAGTGATTCCGTACAGACACCACTCAATACAATAACCTTTTTCATTATACAATACTATCTTATTTTCTACTGTCGTTTTTAAACGACAATTTATTTTGTTTTTACCTTCAGAACCATTTCTGTCATATTAAAAATGAACTCGCGGTTTGTTGGCTTCCCTGTATCCGGGTTCACCGGAAACGTGTATACTCTCAGACGATCTCCCGCTTCCCTTCGATTCCAGGCGCTTTCGATACTGTTACGAATCGCCCTCTCAACATTACGCCAGGATGTCTGACCTTGCTCGGCGATAATACCGTAGATTCCTTTCATGAGAAAAGTTTGCCTTGTATTCGCCAGACAGGCGTATATAACAGCGTCCTCCAGGTAGCTCGTCCCTTTGTGGCTTTTGTTAAAGCCCAATTTTGCCAGCAGAACCGTCACCTCGTTCCGGATTTGACACGATTTGGATGACACGGTGTCTGTCACGCCGTGGCAAGCGTTTACACGAGCGTACGCGTGATAAGCGGACAATCTCAAAAGAAGCGCTTCTGAGTCGTTTCCGGTTGAAACTAAAATAAGTGGTTTTGATACAGAACGCCTATTAAGCCATTCTGTAACACGTGTAAGACCTGTATTCACTGAGGCAAAGCTTATTAAGAGTACGTCAATTCTTACTTCACTGAGATAAGCGTATATTAACTTTTCCTTTTTAACAATCGCCACCAGTTTTATCTCCGAAAATTTACGCGCGATTTCCTCATAAGCGGCGTTCTTAACGGAATTGTCACCCCATATTAAAAGCCTGACTAAGTTGTCCTTCATTGTATTCCCCTCAAATTACAATCAGGAGCGTATACTCCTCAACAAAAGAAGGCCTCGTGACGGGCGTAGACGCGTCCTATCACGAGGCCTCTCAATTAGTGAGTTATTACTGAGCGAATGTTCCCGCTTTGATCTGGTCTACATACTCGAGGTACTTGTCCTGAATATCCTTGGAAACAAGACTGCTGAATGTGCCGGCTTTCAGACATCCGTTGGAAAGATCACCTTTAATTGTTTTGCTGCCGTAGCTCTTGTTCTCAACATCTTCCATGCACTGTTTTACAAGAGCCGCGTTATCTGTAACAACGCTGCAGATGATAAGCTTGTCATTCGCTGAGCCAAGATCTCCAGGCTGTCCAATGTCATAACGACTGTCCATACCACTGAGAGCCTCTCTGGCGCCGGCGTCAACCGCGGAAGCGTCGCCGAACATAACATCAACATCATATGTGGAAACCATGGAACCGGCAATTTCCTTACCCTTAGCCGCGTCATCAAATGAGCCGGCGTAAGCGGACTGGACTTTGATAGAAGGATTGATCTTCTGAGCTGCCTCTGTGTAGTACTGAAGCTTCTGTTTTGTTGTGTCAAGCTCCATGCCGCCGATAAATCCAATGCTGTTCGTCTTGCTCATAAGTCCCGCGAGAGCGCCAGCCATATAACCGATCTCTTTCGCGTCAGGGAGTACGGAAGTAATGTTCTTATCTTCCGCTGTTCCGTTCAGAATACAGAAATCGATGTCGGGATAATCCGCGGCTACCTGCTTAACCGCGTCCTGATACTGATTACCAGGAGCGAAGATAAGGTTATAGCCCTGATCACAATAATCGTTCATAACCGTCGCGTAATCAGACTGCGCCACGTTATCCGTGTAAGCGTTCTCCCAGCCCTTGTCTTTAGCGGCGTCGAGCATAGCCTGATAGCAGCTCGCGCCCCATCCGCCATCGGATACGGATGAGTCCAGTACCATCGCTACCTTGTAGCTTGAAGAACTGCTTTTCGATGAGGAGCCGCTGTCTGAGCTCTTACTCGAGTCACTTGAGCTGGAGCTGCTTCCACATCCAGCCGCCATAGTAACGGCGAGCGCCGCGACCATCATAATGGCGATAAATCTTTTTTTCATAATTAATTCCTCCTTCTTCTCTCTATAACAACAGTTTCATACTGTTATTATCTTTCCTCTCTGAAATACGGCTGACCATTGGATTTCGGGCCGCTCTTGCGGATTCCGAGGAAAACCAGCGCCAATAATGTGCATACGTAAGGAATCATCTGTAAAAGCTGATAGGGTGTTCCGGGCGAAATGAGCTGCAGACGAATCTGAAGCGCGTCGCAGAAGCCGAACAACAGACACGCCATCATAACGCCGCTTGACATCCAACGCCCGAATATAACCGCGGACAGAGCGATGAAACCACGCCCGGCCACAATTCCTTCGGAATATGTGTTCGTATAACAAATCGTCAGATACGCGCCGCCGAGTCCGGCAAGCGCTCCGCAGATCACGCAGGCAAGATACTTCACCTTGACTACGTTAATACCCATCGTCTCCGCCGCTCTCGGGAACTCACCTACCGCCTTGAAGTTAAGTCCCGGTTTCGTCTTATTGAAGAATATCGCGGTAACAATTACCAGGATATACGCGATATAGACAAGCGGTGAGTGGTTGAAAAAGAGCTTTCCGAAAAAGGGAATCTTGCTGAGTAACGGTATCGCTACCGCGTTCTGCGCGACACCCGTGATCTGTGTCGATGTATCCGAAAAAGAAAGCCTGTAAACAAAGGAAGCCAGCGCCGGCGCGAGAATATTGGTCGCCATACCATAGACGATCTGCTCCGCGCACATCGAAATCGTGAAATACGCGTAAATCATATTGATCGCGATACCGGCAAGCGCCCCGGCGCAAAGACCGAGAACGGGGTTCATAGTCTTATAGCCTACAAGGAAACCGACCAGAGCGCCGATTGCCATAAGACCATCGAGTCCGATATTAACAAGCCCGGCTCTCTCTGAGTAAAGCTCCGCGAGCGCTACCAGTAAAATAGGTGTCGCCATACGGATTGTTGATAAAAGAAGCTCCTGAATAAAACTAACGCTTAACACGCTTCCCATTACGCTTCTGCCCCCTTCCCGCTGACCTTGTCGTTCTTGCTTCTGTTGAGAAGCTTCTGAACGCTCGGTTTCTTAATTAAAACAGTTCCGCCTACCGCGAATATAATAACCAGCGCCTGTATAATGTCAACGACGGAAGATGGTACCTTCATGCCCGTCTGCAGTGTGCTGGAGCCCTTGCGAAGCACCGCGAAGAAAAACGCGACGACGGCTGCTCCGACCGGATTCAGCTGCGCGATCAGAGCAATCGCGACGCCATCGAATCCAAAGCCCTGTCCAAAGCCGCTCATAAGTCTGAATTGCTTTCCGTGAAGCTCAATGCTTCCGCCGAGACCGGCCACGGCTCCTGATATAACAAAGGAGGAAAGAATCAGCTTCTTAACGGGAAATCCATTGAATTTCGCCGCCATAGGGTTCATTCCCACCGCGCGGATTTTAAATCCGAAAGATGTGTTGAAAATAATATACGCCAGAACAACGGCCAATATAATCGCTACCACAAATCCCCAGTGAACGCGGAAACCATCCGAAATTCGTCCGATCTGGAGATTATCCGCGATTGCCGCTGTCTGAGGCGTGCTGCCCTCACGAAGTGAGTTCGTGTATACATAGCCCATAAACAATGTCGCGATGTAGTTGAGCATAATACTTACAATCATCTCATTCAGGCCCCTTGTAATCTTGAGGATACCAGGTATCGCTCCCCAGACACCGCCCATCAGCGTTCCTAGAATCAGGCTGACAAGTATTCCGGGAGCTCCGGAAACGCCCAGCTTAAGACAAACAAAAATACTTGTTACCGCGCCGATAATAAACTGTCCCTCGCCGCCCAGGTTGAAAACGCCGCACTTATAAGCGAACGCCGCCGCCAATGCCGTAAAAATAAGGGGACAGGCGATCGTCAGCGTCTGCGCGAATTTCTGCGAGCTGCCAAACGCGCCCGAAAAAAGATAAGCGTAGGCCTCAAATGGGTTCTTTCCAAGTCCCGCTATAATAATTCCGCCGATAACAAAGGCGATCAGGATTGAAATAACGGGAATGATTACTTTAACAATTTTAACTTTCCCTTTCATACTGTAAGCTCCCTCCTACTTTCCGGCCATCGCCAGTGAAATTTCGTCAATAGGGGGATTCTCGCCAGAGTAAATACCCATGATCTGTCCCTCAAACATTACGACGATTCTGTCTGAGACCTTAAGTATCTCATCGAAATCAGCGCTGATTAACAAGATGCCGCAGCCTCTTTCGCGGGCCGCGATCATCGTGTCATGCACAAAGCTCGTGGCGCCGATGTCCAGGCCTCTGGTAGGATGCACAGCGACAAGCAGCTCCGGGGAGCCATCCAGCTCTCTGGCCAGTATAACCTTCTGCTGATTGCCTCCGGAAAGCGTCCGCGTTTCCTGCTCGACCGAAGTACAGCGAATGTCATTCTTGACACGCTTCTCCTCCGCGAACTCACGGATTTCCTTCTTCTTAAGATAAAGGCCGTTCTTAACGGAGAACCTCGGGTCTTTTGTTCTCTTAAGAACAAGATTCTCTTCTATGCTCATATCTCCGATCAGGCCCATCTTATTGCGGTCTTCGGGAATATGCGACACATTGTCCATAATGAAAGCGAGCGGGTCAAATACACTGATCGCTTCCGATTCCAGATCGAGTTCGCCCTCTTCCGGTTTAAGGACACCTGTCGCGACCTGAGCGAGCTGAGACTGGCCATTGCCGTCAACACCGGCGATACCGACAATTTCGCCTTTATGTACCGCGAATGTTACGTCATTCAGCCCGTTGTGCTTCGAGTTCTTATGGTAGCTTATGTGCTGAAGATCCAGAACAGACGGGCCTTCCGCCTTGATCTTCTTATAAACGCTCGGCACCATTTCCCTGCCAATCATAAGATTCGCGAGCTTGGCGCCGTCCATCTCCGAACGCGGCACCGTGACAATTGACTCACCGGCCCGAAGAATGGTGACATTCGTGCTGATTTGCAGCACTTCACGCATCTTATGCGATATGAATATGACAGATTTGTTCTCGCTGAGCAGTTTGTTAATGATTTGGAAAAGTCCCTTGACCTCAAGATCCGTCAGAGCCGCGGTCGGCTCATCCAGAATAAGGAGATCCGCGCCTCTGTACAGAGCCTTGAGAATCTCAACTCTCTGCTGCGCCCCTACGGAAATATCCGTGATATCCTTATCGAGCTCCACATCCAAATCGTACTTGTCAGCCAGTTCCTGAATTTCCTTCTTCAGCTGGTCTTTCTTAATGAACAAAGACGTGTCATGAGTACTTCCAAGAATTATGTTCTCGAAAACAGTCATAGCCTCCACGAGCATAAAGTGCTGATGAACCATGCCAATGCCTAGCTTTACGGCTGTTTTGGGAGAATCAATATGAACCTTCTTGCCCCGCAGGTAGATCTCTCCTTCTGTCGGCTGATACAATCCAATCAGAATGTTCATGAGCGTACTCTTGCCGGCTCCGTTCTCACCAAGAAGCGTGTGGACTTCTCCCTCGTATACAGTCAGGTCCACTTTCTTGTTGGCGTAGAAATCACCAAACTGCTTACTGATACCTCGCATCTGCAGCAATTCTTTCATAGATTTCTTCGTTTACCGCTAAAAGATCAACGGTAAAATCCTCCTTCCCTCATATGCTGAGCCCAAATAAATTTCTGTACTCTTATTTTCTCATATAGATATATGATTGTCAACAAATATTTTTTTATTAAAAAGATTTTTTTGTAATAAATTAACAACCTGAAGCAGAATAGCCACTATATTATTGTCAACTTTAACGTCGATCTACTTGCGTATTGCATTTTAGCCTGGTTTGTTGTATAATCTTTAATACAATAAGATACGTTTTCTGTGGCTTTTTCGTCAAAAAGGAGGATTGCTTTATGAGAAAGATCAAGCTTCTGTCGCTCTTCCTGTCATTATCACTTCTTTTAATGACGGGATGTGGAAGTTCAGGAACGTCATCGTCGATTTATGATTCGTCATCGACGAACAGTGGAGCGGATAATTCCGCCTTCGGAAACGGCTTGTCCACTTCCGAAGGCGAAAGCGCTGTGAAATCCGGCGCGGTCTACTCTTCCGATTCTGCCGACGGTTCATCGTCAGACAGTTCTGGTGATTCGGATATAGAAGCTTCCAAATCCGATAAGCTTGTGTATACCTGCGACATGAGTGTGCAGACACTTGACTATGACCAGACTGTCACTTCTATACGTCAGAAGATAAAGGATTATAATGGAATTGTCGCGTCAGAGAACGAAACAGACAGCGCGAACGACTGGTATTACAATTCGTACAGTAAGAGCTCCGGCACAATGAGTCTTAACATGACCGTTCGTATTCCGGCGGACCAGTATGAAGCGTTTCTATCCGGTCTGGAAGGAGCGGGCCGTGTCATGAGCCGTTCCGAGAATGTTCGTAATATCAGCAAGACCTATTATGACACGGAGGCCACAATCGCGTCACTGGAAATTCAAGAGAGTCGTCTGTTGAATATGATGAACGAGGCCGCGTCCATTGACGACATGCTCACGATCGAGTCCAGACTGACCGAGGTTCAAACCGAGCTAAACAAGAACAAGACTCAACTTGACACCATGAATACAGACGTTAACTATTCTACTGTTAATATTTCCGTTCAGGAAGTTGTCGAATATTCCGATAGCGGAACTGTGAAGAAAACAGGTACATTTGGTGACCGTCTGATCAACACATTCAAAGACAGTTGGAAAACGTTCCTTTCCATATTGGAATTTCTGCTATTCCTGATCATCCGCCTTGTTCCGATCGCTTTAATCGTTCTGGCGATTTTCTTTCCAGTCCGGAAACTGGTCCGTTATATTAAAGAGAAGCGGAAAGCATCCTTTATGCCGAACTCCGCGCCTAAGACGACCGATGACGCTGTATATGGTCCCAACCCGATTGATGATAATAAGCTATGATTTTTAAGATAAAATCACCCCCGCGGGTGTTTAACCGCGAGGGTGATTTTGAAGTTATAAAGTGATTTTGTAAGGATTGTGACCTGTTTTACGTAAAAACACTTCCAGAAGATCCGAAATCCGGATTTTCAAAGTCGAGGTGTTCACGCATGGATGGCATCCGATTGTCTCATCCCTCAGAAGATCCTTGTCGATCGCGAGCGTGACGTCTCTGTCCGGATCGTTCATTAATCCCAGAACCGTTACCGCTCCGGGTTTCACGCCGAGCAGCTCCATCATAAAGCTTTCTTCCGCGAAAGAAACTCTCGATATGCCCATTTGTTTTGAGAAGTCCTTGGTGACAAACGGCTTTTCTCCGGGTGTCATCAATAGGTAAAACGCCGTTTTCTGTTGATTTCTGAGAAAAAGATTTTTGCAGATTTTAGTTCCGAGTACTTTCTCGACCTCTTCGCAGGCTTCAATCGTCGGCGCCGCGTCATGATCCGCGCGTTCATAGGGAATATTATATTTATCCAGGAAATTATATACCTCGATTTCCTTCGCTTCCCTGCCGGAACAGTCAGTCGGTCTGCCTTTATAAAGTACCGGATCCACATAAAATGATTCTGCCATTTTTCTCCCTTCAAATCACCAAAAACATACGCTGTTTACTATTTCTTCTTCGCGAGTTCCGTTTTGATTCTGTCCGCGTCCGCCGGCAGATCATAAATCTCAATGCCAAGCGCGTCACTGATCGCGTTCACAATAGCCGGAGCCACCGGATTCACGGAACACTCGCTGACACTCTTGCCTCCGAAGGGACCGGTTTCCTCGTAGCTGTCAAGGAAATCAAGCTTCATCACAGGCATCTGCTCCGCCCGTAGAAGATGGCAGTCACGAAGGCATTTGCCTTTTACCATACCTTTGTCATCCAGCTTAATCCCCTCGGAAAGAGCGTAACCGAGTCCCATATGTATGCCGCCTTGTACCTGACACTCAAGACCGAGTGGATTAAGTGGTTTCCCGACATCATGTACCGCCGCGTAGTCGAGCACTTTCACGTCACCCGTTTCCGTGTCTATTTGTACTTTGGCGAAATGCGCGCCTCCCGAAATCGGGGCCGCTTTCGTGCCAAACATGGCGGAAACAGAAATATCACGCTCTTTTTCATGCGCGTGTTCCGCGATTTTTTCCATGGTCACGAATTTGGAGGAATCCCCAATCCTTATGACGCGGTTATTGCCAAGCTCAAGCTCTTCTTTCGTACATTCCAAAAGCTCCGAGCCTTCCAGAAGAATCGCGTCGCGCATAAGCTTCGCGGTTTTAACAGCCGCGTTGCCGCCTACATAGGTTCCGCGGCTGGCGAACGCGCCCACGTCATATAAAGTCGAATCTGAGTCGGATTTCACACAGGCAATGTTCTCCGCCGGAATACCGAGCACTTCGGAAATCAGCATTTTCTGCAACGTGTTCGAGCCGTTTCCCATCTCACTTACGCCCGTGAACATTGTTATGGAACCATCCTCGTTCATCTTCAGCATCACGCCGCATGTATCCGGCAAAATACCGAACATACTGCTTCCGTGAGGCGCCGCTGCCATGCCGACTCCGATCCGATAGCGTCCCGCTTCCTGTCTTGATTCCTCCTGCTCTTTCTTCGCCTCGTCCCAACCGAAGAGTTCCGCGCCTTTTGTGACACAATCGCGGATTCTCAAATTCCCCAGAGGCTCATCATGCGCGTCAAGCGTGTTCGGCTCATGAAGATTTTTCGTTTCTAATTCGCAGATATCGATGTTAAGCTTCTTCGAGATGATATTCATCGAACGGTTCAAAGCGAAGAATTGCTCCGGCGATCCAAAGCCTCTCATAGCGCCGGCGTTCGCGCGGTTCGTATAGGCGGGAATCGCGTGATAACGCAGATTCGGCGTTTTAAGGAACTTAAAGAATTTACCGCCGGCCGCCCAGGCCACGCTCATCGTGCCGCCCGAATGCGCGCCCGCGCTTAAATAAACCGTATAATCGACCGCTGTGATCGTACCGTCATTCTTGACTCCGATTCGGGTATATATTTTCTCCATATGACGCGTCGTCGCGGACTGCATGTCCTCCACCCGCTTATAGCAGAGACGGACCGGTTTACCTGTCTTAATCGCGAGAAGCGCGGAAACAGGTTCCGTAACAAGATCGATTTTTCCGCCGAACGCGCCGCCGATTCCCGGATTAATAACACGTACGCGGCTTTGTGGGAGCCCGAAAATACGCGACAGATTTTTCCTCTGCCCGAAGATATCCTGTGTCGGTGTATAAACCGTAAGCTTCCCGTCCGCGTCATAATAAGATAGTGACACATGCGGCTCCATCATCGCGTGATAAATCGCCGGAACCGTAAAATGATTCTCGAATATTTGATCCGCTTCCGCGAAGCCCTTATCAACATCTCCGGAAGTTTTCAGCACGTCAATCAAAATATTTCCATTTTCGTGAATCGGATACGCGTCCGGCTCCGCGGACTCTTCCGGATCCAGATAATAAGGAAGCTCGCGATACTCCACCTTAATCAGTTTGACAGCCGCGTCCGCGATGGCCTGCGTGTCTGCCGCGACAGCCGCGACCTTGTCACCGACATAGCGGACAATTTTATCAAAGACCAGCTCGGAAGGAAGAATATCGATATCCTCGCCGTTCCCGTTAAACATTACCTGAGGCGAGTCTTTGTAGCAGACGACCGCTCTTACGCCGTCGAGCTTTTCCGCCTCTGTTGTGTCAATTGAAGTAATTTCCGCGTGCGCGTATGGACTAAAAAGGACTTTGGCGTAAAGCATTCCGGACATTTTCATATCTTCTACGTATTTCAGCTGTCCGGTGACCTTCAGTTTCGCGTCCATAATCGGTGTCGGTTTTCCTAATACTCCGTTGCGAAAAGTATCCATAACTTATTTCCCCTCCTTCATCCACTCCGCGGCAAGCAGAATCGCTTCCACAATCTTCTGATAGCCGGTGCAACGGCAAAGATTCGGCTCGATCGCGCTTCTCGCGTCATCTTCCGTTGGATTCGGGTTTTTGTCCAAAAGCGCTTTCGCGGACATAATCATGCCCGGCGTGCAGAAGCCGCACTGAACAGCTCCCGCCTCGACAAAAGCCTTCTGAATCGGGTGAAGACCGCCATCCGCGGCTTTGACACCCTCTATCGTAGTAATCGTGTGCCCTTCCATATTTCTCGCGAGAAGACAGCATGAGTTTTTCGCTTCTCCATCCACAATAACTCTGCACGCGCCGCAGTCATTCGTGCCGCATCCGCATTTCGTTCCTGTCAGATCGAGTCTCTCCCTTAAGACATAAAGCAGCGTCCAGTTTTTCTCGATCATTGTATCATACATATAACCGTTAATTGATAGCTTTACCGCTTGCATACAAACGCCTCCTCTTCTAAGTTAATATCACATTTTTCATCCTGTCAACACGTATTTAAACATTTCCGATTTTGAAAAAGAGAGCTTTACGACTTATGATAAGGTCATCAAACTCTCTTTTACTATTTGGCTTAAATCCTGCCGCGAATTACATCCATTTGAAGTCCTGAAGATTATCCGAAACTTCCTTCAAGAATCTTGCGCAAGGCGCTCCGTTGGAGATTCTATGATCGTGTGTCAGACTCAGATTCATAACATGCTCAATAAAGATGCCGCCATCATGGATTACTGGTTTCTCGATGATCGCTCCCGTGCCCAGAATCGCTGTTTCCGGAGCGTTCAGGATTGGCGTAAAGTAGGTAATATTAAACATTCCGAGATTCGTGATCGTAATCACGGCGCCGCCTAAATCATCCTGCGTCAGTTTATTTTCCTTCGCTCTCTCGGAAATATCCGCGAGGTCGATACAAATGCTTCTCAGATCCTTCAGGTTCGCGTCACGAATTACCGGAACAATCAGCCCGTTCGGAACATCCACGGCTACGCCGATATCGATTTTATTAACTATTTTGACATGTTTTTCATCGACATACTGCGTCCGGACCGCCTCGTGATTCTCAAGCGCCATCGCTACCGCTTTTACGAGAAGTGCCGTATAACTCAGTTTAATACCGGAAGCCTTGTATTTTCCCTTAAGTGATTTATAGACCTTTGTCAGGTTCTCAACGTTTGACTCTGTCGCGATCGTAATCTGCGCGGAGCCCTGAAGGCTGGAGTACATTCCCTTACAGATTGCCATCTGCATCTGGCTCATCGCCATGACGTTATCGCCCGGCAGAACAGGCGCTTTAATCTGGCTGGGAGCCGGTTTAGCCGGAGTCGGAGCCGCCGCGGGTTTCGCGGGCGCCGCGGGAGCGGGAGCCGGTTTTTCGATTTTTACTTCCGCCGCCGGTTTTCCGTTCTTCTTTACGTCATCAATCGTAATCGCTCCGCCGATTCCCGTCCCAACGATATGGGCGTAAGCCAGTCCTTTTTCCTCAGCGTATTTCTTCGCTCTCGGCGTAATCACGACATCCGCCGCGGGTTTCGCCGCCGGGGCGCTTGTCGTCTCGACAGGTGCCGCTTCCGGAGCGGTAGCCGAAGCCGCCTGACCGGTCAGTCCGCTGACATCTGTTCCGGCAGGCCCGATGATCGCGATTGTCTCGCCGCAAGCCGCGGATTCATCCTCCGCGACAATAATTTTAAGTAAAACGCCGTCGAACTCAGATTCCGCGTTATTTGTAAGCTTTTCGGAATTCACTTCCGCGATGGCCTGTCCTTTGCTAATCATGTCGCCCTCTTTTACAAGCCAGCTCGCTATAGTGCCTTCTTCCATTGACAATCCGAACTTTTGCATCGGTATCATATGAACGCCGTCCGGTACCGCGGCCGCGCTTACCGGCGCCGCGTCAGCATTGTCAGCCGCGGACTCCGCCGCCGCGCCTTCGGACGCGAGAGAGCCGATATCCTCTCCAGCCTGTCCCATGATCGCGATCGGCGTTCCGCACGTTACCGTCTCATCCTCCTGAACGAGGATTTTCAGTAATACACCGTCTTCCTCAGCTTCCGCGTTATTTGTCAATTTTTCGGAATTGATCTCCGCGATTGCCTGACCTTTGCTGATAGAGTCGCCTTCTTTAACAAGCCAGTTCGCGATGGTGCCTTCTTCCATCGATAATCCAAATTTCGGCATTAAAATTTGTGTAGCCAATTTTTTGACCTCCTTTTATCTATGGTTAACTTAAAAAACTCTTTCTTAGAACATCGTAGTCAATTTCACCGCTGTCAAACGCCTTTCCTGTATTAACGCTGTGCGCGATGACCCTGCCGATGGAATGTACATCGAGCGGGATATTAAAGAAATTACGGCCATGCTCAATGAAAATTTCCTCAAAGGGTTTTCCGTAACAGGGGGAGGAATGCTTCGCCACCAGCATCGGAGCGATTTCCGCGATCTTCTCGTCCGAAGCGTCCAGCCAAAGCTCGACGGTGCTTCCGTATATCAAAGCGTCATTGATTCTTCCCATCATTTTGTCCTCGTCCTTGACGATCGGAGCGATCGGAGCGTTTCCTCTCGCCATAACAATCGCCTCCGGTGACATTTTCCCGCTCACGAAAAGCTTGTTGCAGGACTGCTCAATAATTCTGGCCGAGACCTGCGCGGACGCTGTCAGACAAGTAGAGCTGCTTACCAACAGATACGTGTCCTCTTCTTTTACGTGGCACGCTTTCGCGATTTCGGCCGCGATCTTCTCGTCGGGATATTCCACCGTCTGCAAACAGGCGATCGCGGCTTTATCATAATGATCTCTGTAGTTCGTTCGTTTTATATAGTGATCACTATCAACAGCCGCCTGCGCTCTCGCGGGCCCGGACACGATTACCGCGTATTCCCCATTTCCGATTCGCCAGTCTGCCATTTCCGCCGCGACACAGGCGATCATAGGCTGATCAATAAAAACTTCAATCGAGGAAAAGGAATGCCTTTCGTCAAGTCTGAATTCTCCGAGATTGACTACCCCCAAATCTCCCATAGTCGCGCGCGTGTAAAGAAGAGCGGCTTTCCAGCTTCCTTTGCGGCGCAGTCCCATATCAACTATTGTAGTCCCATTATTCAGTTTTTTGATCTCGCACCCCAAGGCCTCGGAATTCGCCAGAATCTCATTTAGAACTCCTAAAGTGTTTTCAGTCAAACTAAACATAAACGCCTCGCTTTTCTCCTTTTCCATAAGTATTCTGAAGCTATTCTTATAACTCGTTTTATTATATTCCCAAAAGCGACTCTAATCAAGATGTTTTGTGTACTTTGTAGTACAAATATGAAGACTTAAAATTGTGCATTTTTCTAGATAAAATCGTTTTTCCGTTAGTAAAGACGTCGCAATAAATCGCCGCGCCTTCATCATTTTTTCCCATATTTTGTTTCGCTTGTAAATGCTATAATCAATGGATAGAAGGAGGCATAATTCATGGAATACTCACTCAACAATATGGCCGCGAAAATAGTCGAGGAACAAATCCTTCCCAACGCGGAAGCGTTAAATGTCGATATTATCACATTAAAAAACAAAGCGACAGTTATCGACATGGGAATCCGGGCAAAAGGCGGATGGAACGCGGCCAGGCTGTTCACCAACACCTGTGTCGGCGGAATGGGCGAACTGGTTTATCAGTCCATGTACATAGGAAAGCATCTTGTTCCTACTGTTGTCATCCAAATTGATAAGCCGGATATTACAATGTGCGCTTCTCACATAGCGGGGTACTTTGTCCCCTGCCATGGGCGCTACCTCCCGGTTTCCGGTCCTTTTCGCTCTATTGTAAGCACGGATCACTGGTCGGACCGCGTGACATACCGCGACACAGCCGCGAAGAAGGCGGTTGGTCATATGCAGACAATGACAATTCCGGATGAGGAAGTAACGAACGCGATCGCTGACGAAATTCACATGGATCCGAAAGATCTCTATCTGATGGCCGCTCCCACATCGAGCCTGGTCGGCGCGGTTCAGATTATCGCGCGCAATCTTGAACAGACCTTCGGCACTCTCGGAGATCATCCTGAATTCCCGATCAACAGCGTGAAGCAGGCAATCGGGTTTTCTCCGATCGCTTCCATTGAGGATGATGAGCTTATCGCGATGGGCCGCGTGAATGACTGCCTTATTTATGGTCAGGAAAGCACCTTATACATCGATTGCCCGGATGAGGATATCGAGAATATTCTCGAAAAGCTCCCGATGAGCAAAAATGATAAAGTATACGGAATTCCTTTCGAGGAAATGTTCCATGAAGCGGATAACTCCTGGGCGAACGTTCCTAGAGATTACGATGCCCCCTGCAAGGTCAACTTTGTCAATACGCGCACGAATCACTTTTTCACGACCGGCATGATTCATTACGGCGTGCTTGAACGAGATTTTATGGGATATTAAAACCAGAAAGGAAGATAAAATAATGAAATACGCGGAATACGCCGGAAATAAATACGCTGAGATTCTCGCGGGCTCTCCCGCGAACTGTTGTGAAATCACCAGGAATAGCGATAACACGATACTCGATATGGGAGTCCGCGCGGAAGGCGGATGGACAAGCGTAAAGCTTATGGCGGACGCCTTGATCGGCGGACGCGGAATTGTGAACATCACGAGAGATTTCCGCGGTCAGCATCAATTTCCGGCAGTCGAAATGTTTTATGATGATCCTGTGGGCGCTTACAGAGAAGCTTACGCGGGTCTCAGCCCGATAATCGGAATCAAAGAAAGCGACCGTTATGTCTTCGGCGTCTCAGAATCCAATGATTTAAGCTCTATAAAAGAAAAAGGCAGCATCGCTGTTGTCGGAAACGCTTCTCTGGCAAACGCGGTTCTGGACACGACACGCGCGCTTCCGGAAGCGATCGCTCTTCTGCTTGACCGCGGCATTCAGCCGGATGATATTCTCTGGGCCTGGAGTTATTCCCCGATTGCCACGTTAAGCGATGATCCGGCTGTTTTAAGCGTCAATAAGACTGAAGCGAGGCAAAAAAGAGTTGTCAGTATCTGGCTCAGAGGCGATGACGCGAAGTTCTCGGATATCGTGAAAGAATACGTTCCGGGCGTACTTCGTCTTCATAATTTAAGCACAGCGGTAACGAATATGGTTCAGCCGACTCCTAAAAACATCAATCACTAGAAAACTTTTTATTCAACACGCGGGCATGTTTCCATTACGGAAATCATGCCCGCGACTATTATCCGCCTAAAAATCAACGTAAGCGTTCGGCTTATCCATGAAAAACACTTTTCCCTCCGGGGCGTATAAACGCGTTTCTCTCAGAGCCATCTCCCTGATTCCATACAGATCATCTCCTTCATAGGGAAGATGATACACGCAAATCGCTTTTGACCTCAATCTCTTCAGAATCGTCTCTCTTCCATCCGGTATATCAAAGAAAAGCGGATTCGCGACAATCACGTCATAGTCCTGATCTCCGGCCATTTCCGCTATGTATTCCGGATTGAAATCCGCGTCACTTAATATCAGAACCCGTTTCCCGTTTAAGACGCAAATATAGCAAAGGATCATCATGTCGCGAAAAGTACGCCCGCTGTGCTCGATCGCGAACGCTTCGATATGATTATCGGCGCCAAGAGTGAATACGCTTCGAACGCCTTTTCGTGTCATTATGACCTCATTCTCTGCTCTTCCGGCCAATTTTTTCTCGAAACGCGCGCTCTCCGGCATAAAAAAGCGAGGATGATTACGCTTCGCGAACTCCAGGACCGTTCCTATATCAAAATGGTCTATGTGAAAGTGCGTGATCAGGACTTCCGTAATATTGTCATATGGGGCGCGTCCTTCCAGCAAAAGGTTCTTCTTTTCTTCTGACATGGAGGAAAATCCCCTTGGCGCCTTATTAAATAATCCGTCTACAAGTATTTTATGTTCTCCGCTTACGATCAAGATACCGGCGTTCGCCACGCTCACGATCCGCGCGCCGCTTTTTTTCATACGCTTATTTTCCTTTCCCATAACAGCGGAAAACAGGCGTGATCAACACACCTGTTCCCCTTTAGGTAAACCAAAAAATATAATGGAAGTTATTTATTTAATGTCGCGCCATACTCAAACTCATCCGGTATTTTCACGTTTCCGGCTTTGACGTCTGACCAGATACTCTCAACTTTGGAAACTACATCCGCGGATAACGCGCTCTTTACCGTGTCGTTCCATTCCCAAGTCATGATATCCGGATATTTCTGAGGCGTAATATCGATCTGCTGCTCAACTTTTCCGTCCAGGACTTCCTGAACCGCTACCTGATACGCTTTACTATAACTTACAAAAGTATCGATCATAACCTGATCAGGAGCCTGATCCTTAAATGCGCCAAGCACACCGCAAGTGTAAACGCCCTTTTCCTTGCATGCCTTAACCGCTCCGGACTGAGCCTCATTCGTGTTGGAAAGCACGAAGCTCGCGCCCGCGTCAATCTGGCTTAAAGCTGTCTCGTAGCCTTCTGTCGGATCTGTCGAAGACAATACCTGTCCCTTGACCTGTATGTCTGATTTAACCGATTTCGCTCCTAACTCATAGCTGTTCGTTGTCTTTGTGTAAGAAGCGTAGTCACCGCCGGTCTGCCAAGCGATAACACCGCTATTGGATGTCAGAGCCGCCGCCGCGCCGATCACGTATGTGATCTGCTCAAAGCACATGTTGACCTCAAATAAATTCGAGTCTCTCTCCTGGCCGCCCATAGTTCCGAACCATACATCCGGATAATCCGCGCAGATCTCTTTAAAAGGACTGGAGCACTGGCCGCCATGCCCGAATACGATCGTGAATCCGGAATCCGCCATGTTGGAAGCTTCCTGTTTGATTTCTTCCGCCGTCGCCGCCTGCACAACCGAAGTCTGGCAGCCCGGATACTTTGTCTTAAGATCCTCCGCCGCTTCTACGGCTCTCTGAGAGAAACCGCCATCCGTAGGGGAACCGGGAATCAGAAATCCTACCTTAAGCTTTGAATAATCCGTGCTGGAACTGGAGCTTGAGCTGGACGAGCTGCCGCTGTCCGTACCGGACGAGTTACTGTCCGAGGTACCGCTCGATGAACTTCCGCACGCCGCTAATGACAAGGTCATAAGCGCTACCAATAATACCGCTACAAACTTTTTCATGCTGAACCCTCCTTTGTGAAACTACTAGTTACATTGATACTTGATGTACTACTATATGAATATATAATAGTCGGTAATTTTTGACGCGGGCCTTGATCACGATTTAATATAAGGCGTTCCTTTCGCGCTCGCGTCCATGATATGCTTGCGTCCGGATATCAATACAGCGACAACTGTGACGATATACGGAATTGCGAGGACCAGGTTGTATTGTATATTCAGATTCGAGTTCTGAATCGTCATCTGCAGCGCGTTCGACGCGCCGAAGATCAACGCTCCGATCAGCACGCCTTCCGGCTTCCACTGACCCAGAACGACAACGGCCATCGCGATGTAGCCTTTGCCGCCTGTCATGTCTGTCTGAAACGTGTTGCTCTGGGCGATCGCCAGATAAGTTCCCGCGAGACCCATCATAAGCCCGGAAAACGCCGTCGCCAGATAGCGAACGCGGAAAACATTGATTCCCATACTGTCCGCCGCTTTCGGATGCTCGCCGACCGCGATGACCTTGATCCCGATCGATGTGCGGTTCATCACGAACCAGACCACAGCCACCAGAATGAAACCGATATAAACGATAATATTATGATTAAACAACGCGTCACCTACGATCGGAATTTTGCTCAGAAGCGGGATCGGCATATTCTGAAACGAGCTTGACAGCGCCCCGTTCACGTCCTGATCCATAAAGTACTTACGGAACATAACGGCCGTAAGACCGGAACCCAGCATGTTCATCGCGCAGCCTACCACGATCTGCGAGGCTTTAAACGTGATGGAACAGACCGCGAAAACAAGCGAGCCGACCAGGCCGGCCGCGAGACCCGCCAGAAGGCCGAGCCAGACATTACCGGTTCTGTACGAGGTAAAGAAGGAAAAGAAGCATCCTAAAAGCATAATTCCTTCTACACCAATATTCATCAGCCCCGCTCTTTCGGATAATACCAATCCAAGAGCCGCGATCATAAGAGGTACCGCCATTCGAATTGTGGATGTCAGAAAAAATGTCATGCTTTTACCTCCTCTTTCTCATGTTCCGCTTTCTTTTTGCCATGTTTACGGAAGCTCATCAGATTACTGCTGGCTGAGATCGCCACGAAAATAATGATAACGCCCTGGATGACGCTTGTGAACTGCGCCGACGCGTTCATGACTCTTTGCATGGAGGAGGAGCCGGTCTTCAAAAATCCGAATAATAAAGCGCTCAGAATAACGCCGATCGGGTTATTGTTCGCGAGGACCGAAACCGCGATACCCGTGTATCCGAACCCGTTGGAAATCTTCTCGAAAATATAATGCGAGCTTCCCATGACTTCCATCACGCCGCCAAGACCGGCGATGCCGCCGGAAATCAGCATTGTCTTCACGATTACCCAGTTCACGTTGATACCGGCGTAAAGCGACGCTGTTTTGTTATAGCCGCAGGTACGGATCTCAAATCCAAACGGCGTCCGGAATAAAAGAATATAAATGACAATCGCCGATACTACCGCGAACACAATCCCTGTGTTCATCTTCGTGCCGCTGACCAGATAAGGCATCCAGGCCTGTTTCGCGATCGGGTAGGACTGCGGGTCCGCCTGCGAAGCGTCACGCATAATCGTTCTGGTCAGGCAGCCGATAATTTCCAACGCGATATAGTTGAACATAATAGTCGTGATAACTTCATTGATATCATATTTCGCCTTCAGAATACCCGGAACGAACGCCCAGATCGCTCCGGCGAAAGCGCCCGCCATGACCATAAGAATGATCAGTAAAGCGCCCGGCAAACTTTTTCCCACGATTCCGACCCAGCACGACGCGATCGTTCCCGCGAGGAACTGCCCCTCTGAGCCGATATTGAACACGCCGCCCCGATAGGAAATCGCCACGGAAAGCCCACAGAACAAAAGCGGACAGGTATTGTTCATCAGATTGCCGAACGTGCGGACACTTTTAAAAGACGCTTCCCAAATAGCGCCAAAGCTTTGGGTGATGTTGTACCCGAAAAAGGTCAATATCAGACTGCTGACGATCAAAGCGGCGATAACCGCGACAATCGGGCGCCAAATCGTTCGGAGCATTTGTTTTCCTGAGATGTTCTTCCGCATTATTTTGACGCCTCCTTTTCTATGGCTTTATTTTTCAATCGATGTCCCGCCATCAGCAATCCGATTTGCTCATCCGGCGTGTCATAGAAAATTTCGCCCATGAACTCGCCGTTGCACATAACGAGAATTCGATCGGACAGGGACAGGATTTCTTCCAGATCCGTTGAAATCAGAAGCACCGCTGTCTGTCTCTTTCTCTCCTCGATCAGTTTGGATCTTACGAACTCGATCGCTCCGATATCAAGACCTCTGGTAGGCTGAACCGCTATCATGATGGACGGGTTCCGGTCAACCTCTCTCGCCAGAATGACCTTTTGCTGATTTCCTCCGGACAGACTTCCCGAAATATAGTTGATATTCCGGGGCCTGACATCGAACTCTTCTACCAGTGTCTTCGCTTTATCGTCAATCGCCTTACGATTCAGAAAAGCCTTATCCTTATACGCGGCGCTGTTTTCGTTACTGATCACAAAGTTATCTTTAATGGACAATTGCATGACCAATCCCTTTTTCTGCCGATCATCCGGGATATGCGCCATTCCTTTATCCAATCGGTATCGTATGTTTTTACGCGTGACGTCATCCTTATCGAAAAGGATCTGCCCGCTCTCAATTTTTCTTCCGCCCACGATGGCCTCGGCGAGTTCAAGCTGACCATTGCCGTCTACACCGGCGATTCCCACGATTTCGCCCTGCTTTACCTGAAAACTGGTTCCTTTTACCGCTTCTAAGCCTTTATTGTTCTTAACATGGAGTTTTTCCACGTCCAGCATTACTTTGCCCGGTTCCTGTGGCTCGATCTGCCGTTTCAGATTGATTTTACGGCCGACCATCATATTGGCCAGCTTGTCCGCGTCCGTGTCTTTTACATTTACTGTGTCTATGACCTCGCCCAGGCGCATTACGGTAACACGGTCACAGTATTCCAATACCTCGTTCATGTGATGCGTGATCAGGATGATGGAATATCCTTCACTGACCAGAGATTTCAGCGATTTAAAAAGCTCCACGACTTCCTGTGGCGTCAGAACCGCGGTCGGCTCATCAAGAATAAGGATTCTCGCGTTTCTCATAAGTACCTTGATGATTTCGACTTTCTGCTGAACGCCTACAGGGAGCTGCCAGATATAAGCGGTCGGGTCGTTGACATTGAAACCGAATTTCTCGCTCATCTCTTTCACTTTCTGGTTCAGCTGTTTCAGATTCAGAACCAGACCGGCTTCCTTCATGCCCATAAAGACATTCTGCGTAACCGTCAGCTGCGGAATCAGCATAAAATGCTGATGCACCATTCCGACGCCTCTTTCGATCGCGTCATTCGGCGATAATATTTCGGCTTTTTCACCATTAATAAGGATTTCGCCTTCCGCGTTGCTGTACATGCCGTACAACACGTTCATCAAGGTGGACTTCCCAGCGCCGTTCTCACCTAATAAAGCGTGTATTTCTCCTTCGCGCAGCGTGAAATTCACATTCTTATTAGCCTGGAAATCTCCAAAGAACTTGTTGATTCCACGCATTTCGACAACATTCATAATAGGGCCCCTTTCATCTTTTAGTGAATAAGAAATTTAAGTTGTCACGTATTCAAGCAAAAGTTTCAAAAAATAAACAAAGGCGAAAAGAGTCGAGAGGTTTATATATAAAAAGCCTTTGCTTTTTGTAAATAACGAAGAATGGCAAAAATAATTATACTATGTAGTACATAATACTATTTAATTCTATTATATTCGCTTTCATTTTGTTGTCAATGATGACTTCTCACTAAAAAGCCTTCCGGGTTTTTATATAAATTGTCCTATGAAAGCGTTCAAATGATTGACATTTTTATGAATATCGAATAAAATATTTATAATGTATATATGAGTATAAATAATGATAAAGGAAGTTACTATGAAAACTATTAAAATCAAACCTGTGGACAGTCAGCAGTTGTCCTACAGAACGAAACTGGCTCTCATTTCCATCATCCGCGAGAATGGCAAGGACGGGAAACCGTTTAAATTACCAAACGAGGATGAACTTGCCAGCAAGCTTAATGTCAGCCGTAATGTTTTGCGCGACGTTTTGATGAGTCTTGAGGAAATGGGTATTGTTACGCGCAGACGCAGCAAGGGAACCATCGCTTCTCCTTATATAGCGAACGCTGCCTGCCGTCTCGACACAGATCCTGTATTCAGCCAGATGCTGAAGCACGCGGGATATGAATCGAAGGTGAAAACTTTATTTTTTGGTTTTGTAAACGATGAGGCTACGGAACCGACCGGTGAGCTTCTTAATCTTGTAAGCAAGAAGCTTTTTTACGCGGATGGTGTTCCCGTCGCTTATATTATCGATCGATTTCTGAATAAGACGGACCTGAAGGATGAGGATATCGCGCGCTTAAGCGAACTTTCCCATAAGGAAATTCTTGAGCAGGTATACGACACGCCATACGCTTACGCGCTGGCTCACATCGACGCGATATTACCGGATAAGGAAGTCAGTCAATATCTTGAAATTGACCCGATGACTCCGGTCGTTTATTTAAGAGATCAGGGCTTTAATTTTGACCACGAGCTGATTGTCGTTACTTCTACATACATCCGCTCAGGCACGCTTGATCTGAAAGTATTAAGGAAGAGCTGGTAATAGAAACAAACAGAAGGTCGGTGTCATCGGACACCGGCCTTCTTTGGCTCTTATTATTGATTTCGCTTATTATACTTCTTTTACGCTCGCTATGTCAAATACCTTGATCGGCGGCGTCTCGAATTCCTTTGTTCCGCTCAACGCTTTTGTCATTCGCGCGACCTTCTGGCCGAGACGGCGGCAGCGGATCATTCCTTCCGTATCCTCCGCGGCGCCCTCCGCGCCCTTGTCATGGCTCCATACGCAAGCGCCCTCATACATACACAGTCCGCCGTTAACAGGCGTGATCCCATTGGTATGGAACCATCCCATAAGACAACGGATCACGTTCTCCTGTCCGCCATTACGGGTACCTCCGACGGCGATACAGCCACCTGTTTTATTCGCGTACACGTCCGGGTTTTTACTTAACTCAACCCAGCCGCCGCGGAAGCGGGACAATAACGCGAGGATCTGCGGCGTCGGACACATGCTATACACCGGCGAAGCCAGAATCAGCCCATCCGCGTCCCGAATTTTCTGAAGGTATGAAGTCACGTCATCCTTCCATAAAGTACAGATTGTGCTGTTCTCCCGCACGCATTTATTACAAGCGACGCAAGGCGATATTTTCTTTCCCTGAAGCGAAAGGATCTCAACTTCCACATCGCCTTCCTCTTTCGCCGCCGCCATCGCCTGCTCCAAAGCGTAATATGTCGCCGCTTTACGCGGACTTCCGCAAATTCCAAGAATCTTAACCATACTCTTCTCCTTCAGTCATGAAACATTAGCGCAAAAAGCTTTGCTCCAACGCTTTATAATTGATTTCACCGGCACAATACGCGCGTCCGGAATTGATATTATGAATTTGAATTTTGCCTACTGAATGCACATCGTGGTCCACTTTAAAGAAATTCTTATCCGCGTTCACGAATACATCCTCGAACAGCTCACCGTAATTAGGGGATGAGGTTTTACCGGCAAGCTGGTGAATAACTTTCGCGATGGAAATATCATCCGAGTCAACCCATACTTCAATTTCTGATCCATAAATCAGGGCGTCGTTAATTCTGCCGAAAGTTTTCGTCTCATCTTTTACGACGGGAGCGATTGGCGCGCTTCCGCGCATCAACACGATCTGACTTACGTCAAATTTTTTCTCGAACATCTTATGGCATGTCTGCTCAAGCATACGCGCGGAGACCTGCATGGAACCCACGATACAAGTGCTTGGCGCGAAAAGCAGGTATGTATTCTCCGGCTTTACGTGACAGGCGTCCGCGATACTCATAGCGATTTCATCATCGGGGAAACGGGCGTCCTGAATACATAAAACAGCGTGATCATACGTATCCTTGTAATCTGTCATCGCGAAATACCAATCCGAGGCGACATGGGCGATCGCGCGCGCCGGCCCGGAGCCAATCATCGCGTATTCGCCTTTGGCCAATTCCCAACCCGCGATTTCCGAGCCGAGACAGGCGATTTTAGGTCTTTCCACGAACATGTCGATCGCGCTGAAGGTATACTGATCGTTCAATTTGAACTTGCTCAGATTCACAATTCCCAGATTACCGATACTGACTTTCGTGAACATCATGGCCGCCTGCCAGCTTCCGGGACATTCCATTCCCATATCGATCAGGTTCACGCCGCATTTCATTTTACGCGCCTTGCATCCGTAAAGCTCCGGCTCTTCCATTAACTCATTCACGATCTTCATAGCGTTTTTGTTTAAGCTGATCATCCCCGCGCCTCCTTAATAGTGTTTACGCTTTCTTGCCAAAGACATCGATTGCCGCGCCCATAATGGGCTTCGCGTCATCAGACGCGAGGAACAGCACAACCTTCGCGACTTCATCGACCTGCATCATATCATCCAGCTCTACCGTAATCGCCTTATCCGAGTGAATACGCTCTCTTGTTTTCTCGGTATTCGTCATGCCGAGATAAATGGCGTTAACATTAATTCCGTATTGCTTGACTTCTTCCGAGAGAATTCTCGACATACTGATAATCCCGCCCTTGGAAGCCGCGTACGCGCCAAAGCCCGGGAAAAAGAGCTCCGCGCCCGAAGAACTCATATTAATGATTTTGCCGTACCTTTTTTCAATCATTCCTGGAAGAACTTCTTTTACGCAGTAAAAAGTTCCGTTCAAATTTGTGTCAATATGCTTTTTCCAAGCCTCGATCGATGTGTCAAGGATCGAGGAGGAAGCATAGTACGCCGCGTTATTGATCAAAGCGTCAACGGTCCCGAATTGTTCTCTGATTTCCTGAAAACTTCGCTGTACCTGCTCCGGAACGCTGATGTCACACTCAATCGCGTAAGCTTTCTGTCCCTTGGCGCGAATATCCTCCGCGACCTTCTCGACTTTGGCTCCTGTTCTTCCAAGCAGAATAACCATCGCGCCTTCCGCGGCGAATTCCTTCGCGAATTCCGCGCCCAGGCCCTGACCAGCGCCGGTTATAACAACCAATTTGTCATCAAATCTCATTCCCGCGCTCCTCTCCGCTTCTATACACGCGCTTCCCGAACCCGGTATAGACGTTCCTTCTCATGCCACGCGCGCACAAATTCCGACTCTACCGCGTACATGCTCTGTTTCTTGTGTTCTGCCAGGAATTCCGGATCTATCGCTTTGTAAGCTTCTTCGCTTTCCCAGAAATAAAATGTCGTTACTTCTCCTTTTTTATCCTCGCTTACCCAGGTCTCGCTTCCGAGAAATCCGGGCATCCGGCTCAAATCATCCAGCCATATTTCTTCTTCCGCCTGAATGTACGCGTCTACCTTGCCGGGTTCCACGTAAAAAGTCAGGCCTTCAATGAACTGTGGCTTTTTATACACAATTTTCTCCATACGTCACATCCTTTACTTCTTCTTTCTGACCGGCATGCTGTGAATTCCTCTTCCGAGCAGAAGCGTAAGCGTTTCCTCATACGCCTCGGAGAGTGTCGGGTGACCGTGCATTGCCCCGGCCGCTTCCTCGACTGTCAGCAACGCTTCCATATCCGCCGCCGCTTCCGCCAGCATATCGCTCGCGTTCGGACCGATAATATGAACACCGAGTATCTCGTCCAGATTTTCCGTCGCGATAATCTTAATCATGCCATCCGTGTCATGCATCGTAAGCGCTTTCCCGTTTCCGGAGAGTTGGAATTTCCCGACTTTATACGCGATACCGCTTTCTTTAACCTGACTCTCCGTCTTTCCGACGCCGGCGATTTCAGGGAACGTGAAAACAGCGCTGGGTACGAGATTATAATTCACGGAAGAATTCATGCCGTTCATTCTCTCTACGCAGGCGGTGCCTTCTTCCATGGCCACATGCGCCAGCATCATATTGCCGATCACGTCTCCGATCGCGTAAATACCCTTGACATTTGTCTCAAAATTCTCGTCGACCTTAATGCCTTTACGATCATACGTCACGCCGATTTTATCAAGGCCCATTCCTTCTACGTCAATCGCTCTTCCCGTCGCGACCAGAACCTGATCGCACTCAATCGAGACGACTTCTTTTCCGTTATCCGCTTTTACGACCAGACCCGCGTCCGATTTCTCAATGGACTCGAGCTTTGTTCCGGTCATAAATTTCACGCCTTTGTTTTCCAGGATCATCTGTGAGCGCGCCGCGATTTCCTCATCGATCGGAGGTAAGATTTTCGGCAGAAATTCCACAACCGTCACATCCGCTCCGAAGGCGTTATAGATACCGACAAACTCAATACCGATCACGCCGCCGCCAACAATGACGATTTTGCGCGGAACTTCGGTCATGGCGAGAGCTTCCGTGCTTGAAAGCACACCGGGAAGATCCAATCCCTTTACAGGAGGCGCGACATTTTTGGAGCCACTGGCGATCAGAATTTTACCTGCTTCCAGAACGCTTTTCGCCCCTTTGTCGTCTGTCACTTCCACTTTTCCAGGAGACAAAATCTTAGCGGTTCCCATAACCAGCTCTACCTTATTCGCTTTTAATAAGGCGCCGACACCGCCTGTCAGTGTTTTGACTATTTTATTCTTTTCCTTTTGCAGTTTTTCCATATTCAGCTGAAACGCGTCTTCCTTCAGCTCAATTCCATAGGTTTCCGCGTATTTCATGTAATTCACTACCTGCGCGTCCTTATACAGCGCTTTTGTCGGAATACATCCGACATTCAGGCATGTGCCGCCACAGAACTTTTTCTCAACTACCGTTACGCTCATGCCAAGCTGAGCGGCCCGAATCGCCGCGACATAACCGCCAGGACCCGCTCCAATGACAATCAGATCTTTCATCGTTCTTTCTCCTTCCTGTCTGTACAGACAGTTTCCCGGTTTACTCGGGTATTTCTATTTTGTGACCCCACTGCGTGTTTCCGAGTCCTGATTTTGTAATCAGTCGAACGCCTAGGCGCTTCGTCTCATAACGGATTTTCTCTTCATCGACATTGACCAGTTTTCCTTCTTCCATGACGACCTTGCCATCCACTATAACGGATTTGATCGACGCCGACGTGGATGAATAGACAAGCGCCGTAACCGGATCGTAGGAAGGGCAGGAAAAGATTTCGTTGATATCATAGAAAATCAGATCCGCTTTCTTTCCGATTTCGATTGAGCCGAGTTCCTTTTCCCTGCCAAGCGCCTTCGCTCCACCAAGCGTCGCCATTTCAAGCGCCGTAGCCGCGGGTATGGTCTTCGGGTCACGACTTGAAACTTTATGCAGCAAAGAAGCCATCTGCAGAACATTCAGGAAATTCTGCGTGTCGTTACTGGCTGAGCCATCGCAGCCCAGGCTTACGGTCAGTCCTTCCTTCACGAATCTCGCGACCGGCGCGACACCGGAGGCCAGAATCATATTAGCGAGAGGATTATGCGAAATCTTCACGTCGCGTTCTTTGAAAATCTGTATATCCTCTTCCGTCATATACACGCAATGTACCCCGATAAAGTCCGGTCCGAGAACGCCAAGCCTGTCAAGGTGAGGAATCGCGTTTTCTCCATAAGTCTCCATGCTGAATTTATTGTCATCCGGCGTTTCGTCTATATGAATCGTGATAGGGATTTTTAAATCATCCGCGATACGACGCATTTCGCGGAAGCCATCGTCTGTCTGATCCCATATAATACCCGGCGCCATGGCTATACTGATTCGGGAATTATTTCTGTATTTTTTCTCCAGAACGCGAACGTTATCCAAAAATGCCTGTTCCGTCTCTATGTAGGGAAGAGCGATTTCCTTCGGAAACCCCGCCACTTGCGTGAAAGCGCGTCCTAAAACACCGCGGATGCCGATATCCTCAAAAGCCCGGATGACTTCCTCATCGAGATCCGGTACCGCGTGGCAATACATGAAATCCAGAATTGTCGTCGTGCCGCTGTGAATTGCTTCCGAGCAGCCGCAAAGAGCCGCGTGATAGATCGTATCCTTATCAAAATTGCAAAGCGCCCTCCGGACAGAATTATCCAGCCAATCCATCAGGTTCATGTCTCTACCGAGACCTTTCAGCATCGTTTGAAACAAGTGCGAGTGCGTGGATATAAAGCCCGGCAGGATGACTCTTCCTTTCGCGTCAATCACTCTGTCCGCCTGGTATTTCGCGATAATTTTATCGGATCCGATATCAATGACACGGTCATCTTTGATTACGATACAGGCGTCTTTGATAATGTCGCGGTTTTTGTTAAGTGTCAATAAATAAGCGTTTTTGATAATAATACTAGCTTCAGCCATGTCTTTTCTCCTTATCTAAAACCACTTAAAGTTCTGAGCTCCCGCGGATACCTCCTCAAGAAATCTCGCCGCCTGAGCTCCGTTTATGACTCGCTGATCGTAGGTTAAGCTCATGTTAATAACGGAGCCCGGTGTTAAAATCCCGTCGCGTACGATTACCTTTTTGATAACGCCACCCACGCCCAGTATCAAGCTTTCCGGGGCGTTTAAGATAGGCGTGAAATACGTAATGCCGAACATACCCAGATTCGTGATCGTCATACAGGCGTTGCCAAGCTCGTCGCCATTCAGCTTATTCTCTTTCGCTCTTTCCGATAAATCCTTCAGCTCAACGCAAATCTGACGCAGATCTTTCAAATTCGCCTGGCGAATGACCGGAACAATCAGACCATTCGGTATATCTACCGCGCAGCCGATATCAATACTCTCGCTGACCCTTACTTCTGTATCGCCACAAAGCGCCGCTCTGACCTCAGGATGATTCTCGAGCGCCATCGCGATCGATTTGATCAATATCGCCGTATAGCTCAGTTTGATTCCGGAAGCGAGATACCTTTCTTTTAATTCTCTGTACAGGCCGGTAAGCGCGCTGATGTCCGTTTCCGCGGATATCGTCATCTGCGCGGTGCCTTGAAGACTCGCGGTCATGTTCTTGAAAATTGTTCTTTGAGCGACGCTCATCTTTATAATTTCAGGCGGCTTTTCGCTGTCATACGTCGCGTGACGCGCCGCGCCTGTCCCATTCAGAAAGTTTCGGATATCTTTTATCGTAATTGTGTCATTTTGGCCTGTTCCGCCAATCGTGTCGTACGAAATTCCTTTTCGTTCCGCCACAAGCTTCGCTCTGGGCGTAATCCTTATATTTGTTGTGTCTATCATAAGATTAGCTCCTGTTTTCACTATTAAAGACTACAGTATCCAAAGATTCCCATCTTTGGATACTGGTCTTCCGAGACGCGGAGTCTCGTTTTATTCTTTTAGTATTCCATAACCTCTCTGCAGCATTTCAGAAGATGATCATACTGCGGTCCCACGTAATCTTCCAGGCCAGGAGCGAAAGGAACAGGGCTGTCCAAAGAAGTTGATCTTTTAATCGGCGCTTTCAGGTACTCAAAAATATCCTCATTGACCATAGCGGAGATTTCAGACGCCCAGCCGCCGTTCTTCACGCCTTCCTGCGCGATGACAAGACGGCCTGTCTTCGCTACGGAATTTCTGACGGTTTCCTTATCATACGGAACGATTGTGCGCAGATCGATAATTTCGGCGCTGATTCCGTCCTTCTCGAGCTCGGCTGCCGCCTGATGCGCTTTCTCAAGCATAATCTGTGTCGCCACGATTGTCAGGTCCTTGCCTTCTCTTTCGATTTCCGCTTTGCACAGCGGAAGCTCGTACATTTCCTTCGGCACTTCTCCCTTTACGTTGTAGAGGCCTTTGTGCTCCAGGAAGATAACAGGATTATCGCTCTTGATCGCGGAAATCAGAAGTCCCTTGACCTCATATGGCGTCGTCGGAACGACAACGATCAGGCCGGGCACGTTCATGAACCACGATTCCACATTCGCGGAATGATGATACGCGCAGCGGATCCCGCCTCCGTGAGGCGTTCTTACGGTAATACCGCAATGCGCTTTGCCCTGATACATGTAATTCATCTTCGCCGCGTTATTGACAAGCTGATCAAAACATACGCCAAGGAAATCACCGAACATAATCTCCGGAACCGGCTTCAGGCCGCAAATCGCGGCGCCGCAGGAAAGACCGATGATCGCGGACTCGGAAAGGGAAGTATCCTTAATGCGGTCAGGCCATCTCTGCCAGATTCCTCTTGTGATTCCAAAGTCTCCACCCATTTTCGCGACATCCTCGCCTAAAACAAAAACCTTGGGATCCTCTTCCATCATCTGTATCAGCGCTTCATTAATCGCCGCTGAGTAGGAAATTTTTCTGCTCATCGCGCTTCCACCTCCCTGTCAGAGTATGTGTATTTCGTCGCCATGTCAATTTCAGGTACCGGGCTTTCCAGTGAGAACTTCAGCATCTCGTTTACTTCCGCCTCAACGTCACTGTCAATCTTCTTAAGCTCGTCCTCGGATACGTTTTCTCTCTCCATCAATACTTTTTTCGTCACGAGGATCGGATCCTTCTTCTTCCACTCGATCATTTCCTCTTCCGGACGATAAGCCGCCGGGTCACCGGCGAAATGTCCCTGCCAGCGATACGTCTCAAACTCGATCAGAACCGGGCCCTTGCCTTCGCGGCATTGCTGAGCCGCTTTCTCAACAGTCTCCACAACAGCCTCGACATCATTGCCGTCCACGCCGTAATTGGTTACTTCATAGCCATCCGCCCATTCTCTCAGATGCTTCTGCGGATGCGCGTCCTCGCATCTTGTGGAAATTGCGTAACCGTTATTGATCAGGCAGTAGATTAAAGGCAGATGCCAGGTCGCCGCCATATTCATGCTCTCATGACATGTTCCCTCGCCAAAAGTTCCGTCGCCTAAGAACTCAGCCGTGACATCGTCTGTTTTATTGTAAACAGACGCGAAAGCCGTTCCGAGACAGGTAACCATTGTCGATCCCTGTATTCCGTTGAATCCCATGTTACGGCAGGACAAATCGCTTACATGCATGGAACCGCCTCTGCCCTGATTGATTCCGGTGGACTTGCCGAAAATTTCGGCCATAACAAGTTTCGGGTCCGTCCCGAATAAAATATAGGATCCATGGCTTCTGTGGTCAGGGAATTTGTAATCCGTCTTTCTCAAAGCTTCCACGATTCCCGCGTGGCAAGCTTCCTCGCCTGTGCTCAGATGAACGAACCCGGGAATAGTCCCGTTCGCCGCGTATACTTGCACAACATCCTCAAACTGCCGTATCAGCGTCATATCACGGTACAGCTTGAGCAATCTCTCCTTTGACAGTGCCATTTTTCTTCCTCCTCGCAGATTAGAATGAAAATCGCCATATTTGTATTATGTACTACAATGATTATATCAAATAATATTCTTTTGTCAATTGTCTGTGGCAATATTACTAAATTTTTGTGAAGATTTTTCGGTTTTTTTACCGCTTATAGCTAATAGAAGTTTAAGCTTCCGCCTTTTGGATTCGCGAAGTAAAGCCGCTGAGATCGAACGCGGGCGTTTTACCATTCGCCAGATCCGCGACGATCGAGCCGGAAACCGCTGACATTACGACAGCGCTTTTAAATCCGGCGTCCACGATCAGCCCAGGTACAGGGCTTTCTCCAAGTACCGGCTCAAAGGTCGGCGTCGCCGGAGACGGCACGCACCAGCTTCTCAGAATCTTTATTCCGGCTAAGGAAGGGAAAAAGCGCAGAATCAGATCCCGAATGTTTTCTCTTTGCTCCGGTGAGCACAGATCGCTATATTCCGGTTTTACCAGCTCGTAGGGCTTTGTCGTCTCGGCAATCAGAATATTCCCATAGAGGGATTGCTCCGCGCAAAGAGCCGTGGCAGCCGTTTTTCCGTTATGGGCGTCCGCAAAAAAAGCCGCCGAAGAGACGTCATGTCGCAGAAACGGTCCTATGGGCTCTGTCACGAAGCACTCAGATTTCGCGGAGAAAATCGGGATCTTCAGTCCCGCTGTCCGACAGATCTCTGTCGTTCCGGACCCTCCCGCGACGACGACGATACGCGCTCTTATGGTACGGCCATCTTTCAGAATAATACCGGCGCAGGCGCCGCCCTCGACCAGAACCGCGGCGACTTCCGTACGCTCGGACACTTCCAGACCCAAGTCCTTCGCGCGCTTTACAAGCGCGAACAAATAACGGAATGGGTAAATCCTTCCCTGCTCATAGCAGGTCGCCGCTTTTACTTCACCTTTTGCCAGATTCGGTTCCGCCTCGTTTACTTCCTTGCCTTCCAGCCAATGAATAGCAAGCCCCGCTTCCTTTTTCTCCTCGTAAAGTTGAAGAAGTCCCGGGATATGCTCTTCTTTTTCCGCGACGATCATGGAGGAACACGCGGTGTAACCGATATCCAGCCCGAGCTCTTTCTCCATATTCCTCATTCTTCGAAAGCCTTCCAGTGTCATCTCAAGGCTCAGACCCATGTTGGAGTCCTGTACCTGAACATTTCCGAAGTTCGCTCCCGAAGCCCCGCTCGCGATCTCGTTTTTTTCGACAAGAAGCGTGTGGATACCGGACTTGCTCAGATGATAAGCGGCGGAGCAGCCAAAATAACCTCCGCCCAATACGATCGCGTCATATTCTTCTCTCATCGAATCACCTCACAGATCCCGAACGGCGCAGGGCACGATCGGAAAGCGCGGCTTATCCGTGTCCATAGTATCCGGCGGCAATACGCCTTGTTCCACCAATACGCCTCTGATTAATCGGCCGCAGGTACGTCCTTGGCAGGCGCCCATTCCGGCTCTTGTGTATCGTTTGACAGCTGAAACGCTATGACATCCCGCCGCGATCGCTTCCAGAATTTCCGCGCGGGTTACTTCTTCGCATCTGCAGATCAGTGTCTCGTCTTTTTCCATTCTTTCAATCCTCCCGAGTAAGACGTTTCATAAAACGTATTTCGTCTTTCAGCGTTTTCGGTATTTTCAGCGTGACCAGTCTCGTCTTATTGTAGACAGCTGTTTCGTCCACAGCGAGGACTTCCGCCTCCGCGAGCGGCTCTCCTCTTCGACTGACAGCGGTCACGATTTGTCCCTTTTTCGGCATCGGCAAATATTCATAAGGAAATGTGATCGCGGAATGATCCGCGTCATAATCGTCAATCAGATAGAAAATCGCCTGACCGGGACAAGCCGCCACGCACATTCGGCAGCCGACACATTTTTCCCTATGAAATTCCGGTCTCGCGGTAAGACCATCCATCGTAATGGCGCCCGTTTTACAGACTGACACGCAGGGATTACAAGGTATTTCCTGTGGGCATTCGATGACCGCTTGTCCCGGTTTTTTATCCCGCATAATAGGTCGCTCCTTTTTCCATGATACGCTGTTTGGTCAGCCGTCTCTTACCGGCGAACGCGCCGCTTCTTAAAGAAGCGAGGCTTGCTCTCGCGCAATTCAGAAGAGCCGCGTTATCCGCGCTTTCTTTTCCAAGCGAAATGGCGGCGTGAATTCCCGCGAGCCGTCCTTCCTCGAGCGCCGCGCTTGCTTCTTCCACGCCTGCCTGGTCACCGCAGACATACACCTTCGGGTTGCTGGAGCGCATGCAGTCATCATGAACTGGCTGCGTGCCTCCCAGCGCTCCTTCATATGTCATCGCGCATCCGAACATCTTCGCCAGCTCAATCCGGGGATTCAGCCCGACGGCAATCAGAATCGTGTCCGCTTTGACCGTTTTTTCCGTTCCCGGAATCGGCTGAAAATCCGCGTCCAGCTCAGCGATGACCGCTTCTTCCACATGATCTTTTCCGCGCGCCTCGATTACGGTGTGAGAGGTGTAAATCGGGATTCCCGCCCGTCTGATTTTGTTCGCGTGAACTTCATAGCCCGTGACATCCGGCACCGCTTCCACAAGCGCCTTAACCTCCGCACCGCCTTGTGTCAGCTGATAGGAAACGATCAGACCGACATTGCCGGAACCGATCATCACGATTTCCTGCCCGACCAAAATTCCGTATACGTTGCTGAACGTCTGCGCCGCTCCCGCCGTCATCACGCCCGGCAGTGTCCAACCGGGAAAAACCAAGGCGTTTTCTTTCGCGCCTACCGCCAGAATCACTTTATCCGCCTCAATGGATTCGGCTTTTCCATCCGCTAATACCGCTACCGTACCATCATCCAAAAGTCCGAGAGCCCGCGTATTCAGCAAAATTTCAACACCGAGACCATCCGCTTCCGCGAGAAGCTTATCCGCGATTTGGAAACCTCGGACACCGGCGTAATGCTCGCTTGACCCAAAGAATTTATGAATCTGTTTATAAAGCTGGCCGCCGGCCTTCCTGTTCTCATCGACCACAAGCGTTTTCGCGCCCAGCCTTGCCGCCTCGATCGCCGCGCCAAGTCCGGCGGGTCCCGCGCCGATAATCAGGATTTCCGTCTTTATCATAGCTTGCCCACCTTTCCGACGCCTCGCTGTGTCTCAATTTCCATCCCGGCCTCTAAAGGTGTCACGCAGGAGCGCGTGTTCGGGCACCCATTCACGACGACGACGCAGTCACTGCATTGACCTATGCCGCAGAAAAGACTTCTCGGCTCTTTTCTTTTTTCCGTATTTCGGAACACGGAAATTCCATTCCGAAGAAGAGCGGCCGCGATCGGCTCGCCTAATCGTCCTTCCATCTCTTTTCCATCAAATCGAAAGCGCGTCATTTCGCCTTCCGGATAATCGACAATCGGATGTTCTTTAATTTCCCGCGGCATCCTGAAGCCTCCTATTCATATTCGCCGAAAACTTCCATTCCCTCTTTTACCCGCGTAACACAGGTTTTCACGTTTTCCACGCCATCCACGCGCATTACGCAGTCTGTGCAATGACCGATCGCGCAGAAAACGCCTCTGGGCTCATGCTTTTTACTTGAATGTCGGAAAACGCGGATTCCATTCGCGATTAAAGCGGCGGCGACACTTTCGCCCTCGTAAGCCTCCAGTGGCTTTCCGTTATATGTGAAATGGATGATTTCGCGTTCTTTCGCGTCACCCAGAACGGGATGTCTCATCACTCTGTTCTCCACTTTAATCCTCCTCCTTCCAGTCCGCCAGCTCGCCAAGCGTCACTTTGACCATCGGCGCTCTCGCTTTAATGGTATCCTCCGGAATCTCATCGGATTTCGTGTACTGCCGGATCATGTCGACCAGCAGCTTCTGACACGTTCTTCCCTGACAGGACCCCATTCCGGCGCGGGTATATTTGCGAATCTCGCCCGGTGTTGTAAGTCCGGCCTCCAGAGCTCTTCGGATCTCGCCTGCCGTCACTTCCTCGCATCTGCAGATTATCGTTTGATCATCCATTTAACGCGCCTCCTTGTCAAATCTCGCCGGATCGAATTCACTGATATCGTATTTCAGACTCTCGCCCTCAAAAAGCTTTTTTGTCATTTTCGCGATCGTGGGAATCATGAGCAAAGCGCTTGGGAACCCGGACGAGACAAGTAAATTGGGATAACTTTTGATAAATCCGAAGAATGGGCATCCATCCGGGACAAAGGGTACCGGCTTGATCCAGGATCGAATAACGTTCGTGTTCCTGAGTTCCGGAAAATACTTGACTGCCTTTCCGGCAAGCACGCGGATATCATCCGCCGGCACCTCATCCTTAAACTCCGGCCAGACATGGCTTCTCTGCGAAATCAGAATATTGCCCTCTCCGTCCGGAGAAACGCAGAATTCACAGGCGGCTTGTTCCCGCGTGTTATTCCATCCGTTCGCGAGCGCCTCCTCGCTGGCTTTTTGCTGCATTTCCACGCGAGGCGACGAGAAATAGATCACGCTGTGACTCAGCTCGAATTTTCCTTTTTCCGTAACCATCGCGGTACCGTGAATATAGTACTGTGGAATGCTCACGCCCAGCTTGGCGAGAAGCTCCTTGGTCCACGCGCCTGCCGCCAGAACGATCTTCTCTCCCTGGATCGCGCCCTTCGGCGTAATGACTCCTGTAATTTTATCTCCTTGCTTCGTGAAATCCAATACCGGAGAATACGGATACCAGTCTGTTCCATACTGTCTGGCCTTCAGGAAATAGGCATAGGTTTCTTTAATCGGGTCGACCTGCCACTGATCAACAATCTCCGCGCCACACACTGAGTCAAGGCAGATACCCGGCTCGAGACGCTTCAAATCGTCGTTTGACAGAATTTCGCCACGGAAACCATACTCCGCGAAAAAGCTGTCCAGCTCTCTCGCTTCCGCTTCTTCGCCCTCTCGCTCAAAAAGCTTGATCAATTCCATCTTCGAGTAATCGAATTTATATTCCAGCTCATCCTCAAGCTGATCGTATTCCTTAATGCTGTCACCGCAGATCGAGAAAGAGCTGCTGTAGCGCGCGCCCTCGAAAAGCAGCATGCCGGTGTTCGCGGTCGAGGCTCCGGCTCCGAGACCTTTCGCGTCGATCAGCGCTACTTTATAACCATCCTTTGACATTTCATACGCGGTGGCCACTCCGATTAACCCCGCTCCAATAATCACAAAATCATAGTTTTTCATTCCGCGCTCACCTTCTTCCGGTCAATCGCCCTGACAACGCCGGCGTATTCTTTAGGAACCGAGATTTTCAAAAGCAAAGTGGAATCCGCGTCTTTCAGTTTCTGTACGCGCGTAACTTCCGCGTCACACACGTATTCGCCATTCCGATCCAACCCGCGGACAACACTGCCTTCAAGAGGAACCGGCAGATACTCGTAAGGCATTCCGATTTCCGCCTTGACTTCGCTGTAATTCATATTGATCAGGAAGTAGGCCATGCCGGGGCACGCCACAACACATTTGCCGCACCCGACGCATAAATCCAGATTCGCTTCCGGGTTATTGGTAATCTCTTCTCCCACATGTATCGCGTGGGCGGGGCAATATTTTTCACATGGATTACAGGGAATGCCCTGTCCGCATTCCACGACTACTTTACTTCCCGAATAACGCTCATAAAGCGCCGCGTTAAAACGCGTCGCGCGCTTTTCTCCTCTCGCGCGCAATTCCTCGAGTCTCGCTTTCGCCTCGTCAATTTCCGGTTTCTTATCCTCTTCTTTGGCGATACCCAGATAAACGCTGACCGCGTTTCCGACAATCGCTCCTTCTTCCAGCGCGATCGACGCTTCTTCCACGCCGGCCATATCCCCCGCGGCGAAAATACCAGGACAGCTTGTCATCAAACAATCGTCAAGCTTCGGCACCGTCTCACGCTTGCTGTTACGAATCAATTCGCATCCGCAGGAAGCGGCCAGTTTGATAAGCGGTGACAATCCGACGGAGATACAAATCGTGTCCACGTCAAGACGCTTCTCAGTGCCCTTAATCGGCTGAAAATTCCGGTCGACCTTCGCGATCACGGCTCCGGTCACGCTTCCCTCGCCCTCCGCGGAAACAATGGTAGTACTGGTGTAAATCGGTATTCCGGCTCTTCTTACTTTATTCGCGTGAACCTCATATCCGCCTACCGCGGGCGCCGCCTCCACAATCGCCGCGATGTCAATTCCGGCCTGTGTCAGCTGGTACGAAACAATCAATCCTACATTGCCTGAGCCTACCATGAGAACTCTTTTACCACAAAGAACTCTATATTGGTTTACAAGCGTCTGCGCCGCGCCGGCTGTAATCACGCCCGGCTTCGTCCATCCGTCAAACGCGATCGCGTTCTCGCTCGCGCCTAAAGCCAGAACAGCCGTTTTCGTTCTGATCCGCCATGTCTTACTGCCATCTCCCGCGTAAACCATATAATCTTCGCCATCGCGCTCAATCGCGTATACCGAAGCGCCAAGCATAAACTGACAGCCGTTCTTCCTCGCTTCGTCATAGAATTTGTCCGCGAGGCGAATTCCACGTGTTCCGGCGCAAATATCCGCCGAGCCAAAAAACTTGTGGATTTGTTTGACAAGCTGTCCGCCAGGTGAAAGATTACTGTCGATCGCGAGAACGCTCGCTCCGTTCGCGGCCGCTTTGTTCGCCGCCGCCAGACCGGCCGGCCCCGCTCCGATGACTACAACATCGTACTCCTTCATACTTTTTTCTCTCCTTTTCGCGACGACGCCTATGATTCTATGATTCCATGAAAAATAATAGGCCATTCACATATTTGTATTATGTACTACTTTGTATTATATCACGAATATGTTTTCTGTCAATTCACGTAAATTATGCAAAATACACAAAAATCGGCAGCCGTTTTCGCTGCCGATTTCTTTACAAAATGTTTTTATAAAAGTTTTCGTATCCTGGTATTCGGGAGAATAATTCCCGGAGCTCTTCTACTTTAAGTCTCTGTCCTGTCAAAGACGCGCGAATTCGGTCATCAGGGGGATCAAGCGTAATTTCCTGAATGATTCCCTTGACGGTCTTATAGGATATGGATATTTTATTTCCTCGGAAGTCGAACTCCCGCCGGAACTCAAAACGCGGCGAATGTCCATATGTCCAATCCCAAGATTGATATTTTGCGGCCGACATTTCTTGAATTTCGGTTATTGCCGCGTCCGGCAAGGTCATAGGCGTAATCTGGAAGATCCTGGCGAGCTCATCATAAAGACTTACCGTAAATTCATCCATGCTTAGTTTAGAGCCATTTTCTTTAATGTTCGTGACCGGCCACGGAACCGATTTCGTGCCTTTTGAAATGTAATTCGAGCTGCAGCCATTCGCGAGCGCGCGCAGGCGGTCGAGATCCGTGTCGAACAGCAGCGTGCCATGATGAAGCACCCTGTCATGAACGATTTTCTGCGCGCTTCCTGAAATCTTCTTGCCATTTATAGCGATATCGCATTGACGATTCATCGAGGCTTTAACGCCGATTCGGTTAAGCGCTTCGACAATCGGCTCGATAAAGGGACGGTATTCCACCTTCGAAGCCTCACAGGTACGTATCAGCGTGTAATTAAGATTTCCCAAATCGTGATAAACAGTTCCGCCTCCTGTAGGTCTTCTGACAATAGCGACACCTTTGTCCATTGTTTCCAGAACATTGATCTCCGCGAAGATGTTCTGGTAGTTTCCGCAAATGACAGCCGGCGTATTCCGCCACAAAAGCAGTATCGTTCCTTCTTTGTAATTCTCAAATATATATTCCTCAAACGCCTGGTTAAAATAAGGGTCGGTTGAGTCGTTCTGAAAAAAGCTTACCTGTTCCATAATCATTAATCCTTCTCGATGTGAATATTTACTCTTAGTATAATATCACAAACTCAATTCATAAGAAACATTTTATCGGACTTTTCGCGGCCAGACTTTCGACGTAATACGCGGTGGATCATTGCCTTAGATAGTTTAATGTTCGTAATTTATTTCAAATTTTAAACAAATTATGATATATCGAGTTGACGAGGAATGCATGATCGAGGCGAATTGATCGTCTACTGGGCGAAGGAATCCGATTCACCACAAAAAAACCACGTATTCCGCCACATTCCATTAAAAATGGAAATGACTAAATACGTGGTTTTAAAATCAATATTATTTTCTGCCTGTTAAATCACAAGTCTTTAGAACTTGCCATTCGTCGCGGCTTCCTCCACGGCTACAGCCACGGAAACCGTAGCGCCGACCATGGGGTTGTTGCCCATTCCGATCAGGCCCATCATCTCAACATGAGCGGGAACGGATGAGGATCCGGCGAACTGCGCGTCGGAATGCATACGGCCCATCGTATCGGTCATACCATAGGAAGCCGGACCTGCCGCCATGTTATCCGGATGAAGCGTACGGCCTGTGCCGCCGCCGGAAGCGACTGAGAAGTACTTCTTGCCCTGCTCGATACATTCCTTCTTATATGTGCCCGCTACCGGGTGCTGGAATCTTGTCGGGTTCGTTGAGTTACCGGTAATCGATACATCAACGCCTTCCTTATGCATGATCGCGACACCTTCTGTAACATCATTCGCGCCATAGCAATTTACCTTCGCGCGAAGTCCTGTTGAATAAGACTTGCGGAATACTTCCTTTACTTCGCCTTTATAATAATCCATCTCTGTCTCAACATACGTAAATCCATTGATACGAGCGATGATTTGCGCCGCGTCCTTACCCAGACCGTTCAGGATAACGCGAAGAGGCTGTTTACGAACCTTGTTCGCCTTCTCCGCGATACCGATCGCGCCTTCCGCCGCCGCGAATGACTCGTGACCTGCCAGGAAAGCGAAGCACTGCGTATCTTCCTCAAGAAGCATCTTGCCAAGGTTGCCATGTCCCAGACCAACCTTACGATGATCCGCTACAGAACCGGGAATACAGAAAGCCTGAAGTCCCTCGCCGATTGCCGCGGCAGCGTCAGCGGCTCTTCTGCAGTTCTTCTTAATGGCGATTGCCGCTCCAACGGTATACGCCCATTTCGCGTTTTCAAAGCAGATAGGCTGAATATTCTCAACTATCTTGTATACATCAATTCCAGCGGCCTTCGTGATCTCGGCGCATTCCTCGATGGAGGAAATGCCATAGTTCTTCAGTACGCCCAGGATTTTCTGTTCACGTCTTTCATATGATTCAAATAAAGCCATTCTATGTTCCCTCCTAATCTATTCTTTGCGCGGGTCGATGATTTTAACAGCGTCAGCGACACGGCCATACTGACCGGAAGCCTTGTCGATCGCTGTCTGAGCGTCGTCACCGGCCTTCATGAAGTCCATGAATTTACCAAAGTTAATGAATTTATAACCGATGATCTCATCCTGCTCATTCAGAGCGATTCCCGTTACGTAACCTTCCGCCATCTCCAGATAACGAGGGCCTTTCTTCAGGGTTCCGTACATTGTGCCGATCTGGGAACGAAGTCCCTTGCCGAGATCCTCAAGTCCAGCGCCGATCGCGAGACCGTCCTCTGAGAAAGCGCTCTGTGAGCGTCCATAAGCGATCTGCAGGAAAAGCTCTCTCATAGCGGTGTTAATCGCGTCACAAACCAGATCTGTGTTAAGCGCTTCCAGAATTGTTCTTCCCGGAAGGATTTCAGAAGCCATAGCCGCGGAGTGCGTCATGCCGGAGCATCCGATTGTCTCTACCAGCGCTTCCTGAATAATACCATCCTTGATATTCAGGGACAGCTTGCAGGCGCCCTGCTGAGGAGCGCACCAGCCGACACCATGTGTCATACCGGAAATATCTTTGATTTCTTTGGCTTTCACCCATTTGCCTTCTTCAGGTATGGGCGCCGCGCCATGATTTACGCCCTGCGCGACGGGACACATTACTTCAACCTCATGTGAATAGATCATGTTAAAACCCCTTTCACTGTGAATTTTGACTTTGACATTTATATATCACGACATGTTTATTCTCTCATAAATACATTCGTCCGTCAATCATCGAATCAACGATTCTTGAGAAATTATCAATCCTCCAGAAGCATCATACGAAGCTGTGATAAAGCCCGGGAAACGGAGTAGTTACGAACCTTCATGCGATTTCCGGAGAAATTATACTTCTTCACGAGCGTTCTTCCCGCGACAAATGTCCCTATATAGACAAGCCCGACCGGTTTCTCCTCCGTTCCTCCGTCCGGTCCCGCGATTCCCGTGATCGAGATCGCCGCGTCCGCTCCGGCTTCCATAGCGGCGCCTTCCGCCATCTCCTTCGCGGTCTGCTCGCTGACCGCTCCAAATTGCTCAAGCGTGACAGCGGATACCTGAATCATACGAACCTTCGCCTCATTCGAGTAGGTTATATAACCACTGTGATACACGTCGGACGCGCCGGCGACATTGACAATACGGGCGCCCAGCATGCCGGCCGTGCAGGATTCCGCGGTCGTCAGAATATAATCGTGTTTCTTCAAAAGCTCCACAACCGCTTTCTCAAGTGTCACGCTTTCATCCGTCGTGTATATCAAATCTCCGAACCTGTTGTAAAGCTCGTCTACCATTTGATCCGTCAGCGCATACGCGTCTTCTTCTGTCTCCGCGCTCGCCGTCACTCTCAGATGCACCTCTCCAATCTTCGCGTAGGGCGCGATCGTCGGGTTCGTCTGGTTCTTGATAAGATCCAGGATCTTCATCTCAACGTCGCTTTCACCGCTGCCGCAGATCTTCACCATTCTTGATCGCAGAACATTCGGCATTCGTTTTTCCAGATAAGGAGCGATCTGCTCCTTCCACATCGGGACAATCTCGTCCGGAGGACCCGGAAGAAGGATCATGGTCACCTCATCCTTCTCCATGATAATGCCAGGCGCGGAACCGTTATGATTGTCTATTACGATTGAGCCGTCCGGGACCATGGATTGTCTCCAGTTGTTCTCAGCGATGACAGGCCTGCCAAGCCGGTGAAAAAAGGCGATGATTCTTTCTTTTGTATGGGGATCCTCCCGCATGGGAAAGCCCATGACCTCCGCAGCGGTTTCTTTGGTAATATCGTCCTGTGTTGGACCCAGCCCTCCGGAGAGGATCACCAGATCAGAGCGTTCCTTCGCCAGAAGAATCGCCTCCGCGAGTCTTTTCTCGTTATCGCCCACAGTCGTCTGATAATAAACGGAAATGCCAAGTCCCGCGCATTCCGCGGCGAGGAAAGCGGCGTTGGTGTTCACGATATTTCCCATTAAAATCTCCGTGCCTACTGTAATCAGTTCAGCCTTCATGATTTTATTCCTCCTTCAAATCTCCGATTAAATCGTACTCAGAAGCGCCTGTTACGATGGCCTGTACAAAATCGCCGCTCATCAGCTCTATGTCCGTATTCACAAAAATATACCCGTCCACGCCCGGCGCGTCGCGGTATGTTCTTCCGACATAAGCGTTCTCGTCAACCACGCGGCCCTCGATCATTACCATAAGCTCGCTTCCGACCAGTTCCTCGGATCTCTCCGCGCATATTGCCTGCTGAAGCTCCATGATCTCGTCTCGTCTGGCCTGCTTGACTTCTTCCGGAATCTGATTTGGAAATTCCGCGGCCGGCGTGTCCTCCTCGATTGAATATGGGAAAACGCCGAGACGATCAAAGCGGGTCTCCTCCACAAAATCGAGCAACTCCTTGTGCTGTTCTTCGGACTCACCCGGGAAACCGCTGATCAAGGTCGTGCGCAGCGCGATATCGGGAATTGCCTGGCGGATCTCCCGGATTCTGGAAACCAATTCTTCCTTGGTCGTCTGCCGTCCCATGCGTCTTAAAATATCGTTATTAATATGCTGAATCGGCATGTCCAGATAATGACAGATCTTCGGTTCCTCGCGGATGACCTGAATCAGCTCGGACGTGATTTCCTCCGGGTAACAGTACTGTATCCGTATCCATTCTATTCCGGGAATACGGCAGAGGCCCCTGAGAAGCTCGGGAAGCTTCTTCTTACCATAAAGATCCGTTCCGTAGAGCGTTGTTTCCTGCGCGACCAGAATCAGTTCTTTCACACCGCCTTCCGCGAGAACAGACGCTTCCCTCAGAAGCTGTTCCATCGGAAAGCTCCTGTAATGCCCGCGTACCTTCGGTATGATACAATACGTACAATGTTTGCCGCAGCCTTCGGCGATTTTAAGGAAAGCGTAATGGCCGCCGGTCGTTACGAGACGCTTTGTCTTGACATCAGGCGAAACATCGATATCCTTCATAATGACAGGATGACTACCCGCGAACGCTTCCTTCAGGGCGTCGACAATCTTATCATAGGACGTCGTTCCTAATATAGCGTCAACTTCCGGTATTTCCTCCAGGATTTCGTTTTGATAGCGCTCCGCCATACAGCCTGTGACAATCAACGCGCGGCAGCGCCCTTCCTGACGATAACGCGCCATTTCCAGAATTGTGTCAATACTCTCTTCCTTCGCGTCACCGATAAAGCAGCAGGTGTTGATCACGATCGCGTCCGCCTCTTCCTCACTGTCTGTCATCATGTAGCCCGCGTCCGCCAGAAGTCCCAGCATAACTTCGGAATCCACAAGATTCTTGTCACAACCGAGTGAAATAAATAGTATCTGTTCCATATTCCTCCAAATTAGTCCGGCGATTGTCCGCCGGAGACATAAATGTAGAAAGAGCTTGCCGCGGCAAACTCTTCCCCGTTAAAAACTATTGATTGTCCTCTTCGTCCTGTTCCGAGCTGACGATCTTGATCTTGCCTGTGTTCAGCTCCTCAATGGCGATGGAAAGAGGTTTCTTCCCTTCCGCGTCATCGATGAACGGTTTGTCGCCGGCGATAATTTGTCTCGCTCGCTTGGCTGTCGCCAGAACGATGGAGTAACGGCTGTTAATGACCGGTGTCTCGCCTTCCTCTACCTCACTGTTTACGACCTTCATCAGATCTGTATAAGAGGGATGCAGCATGTTATCATTCTCCTTTCAGATATTCCTTCAGTTCACCTTGTATTTTCCTGATAAAATCCAGTTGTCTGCCTATACTGTTATATTCCCGCTGAATCAAATTATGTGTCTCTTCAACGCATTCATCCAAATCGTCGTTGACCACCAGATAATCGTAATTCTCGATACCCTCCGACTCCTCAACGGCTCTTCGCATGCGGGAATCAATGTCCTCCCGGCTCTCCGTGCCACGTTCCGTAAGTCTCCGGCAAAGCTCTCTCGCGCTTGGCGGCGCGACGAAAAGCATAAGCGCTTCCGGATATCTCTTCTTGATCTTGGCTGCCCCCTGAATCTCTATTTCCAGAATTACATCCTTACCTGATTCAAGAGTCTCCTCTACGTATTTCCTGGGAGTGCCGTAATAATGATCTACATATTTAGCATACTCTATTAATTCTTCCTTCGCAATCATTTTGTCAAATTCACTCATAGAGAGGAAGAAATAATCAACGCCGTCCCGCTCTCCTTCTCTGGGCTTTCTGGTCGTCGCCGAAATTGAAAGCTTGTAATTGTCGTATCTGCTGAGCAGCTCATGCACGAGCGTTCCTTTGCCGACTCCCGAAAAGCCTGATATTACTATCAAAATACCTCTGCTCATAACGTAAAATCTTCTCCCTCGTTATTCAATATTCTGTATCTGCTCTCTGACCTTCTCAATTTCAGTCTTCAGACCGATCGCGCAATTGGAGACTTCAATGTCATTCGCTTTCGAAAGAATCGTGTTCGCCTCACGGTTCATCTCCTGCGCGATAAAGTCGAGCCGGCGTCCGATACCCTCGCCCGCCTTTAGCGCTTCACGCATCGAGTCAATGTGGCTCTGAAGCCGCACGACCTCTTCATCTGTACAGATTTTATCCGCGTAAATCACGACCTCCGAAGCGATCCTGCCCTCCTCGATCTGTGTATCCGCCAGGAGTTCCTTGACCTTATCCTCCAGCTTCTGCCTGTATTCCCGCACGATATCCGGCGAACGGCGCTTGATCAATTCCACGCCTTCCTCAATTGTGTTAAGTTTTCCAAAAATGTCCTCCCGCAGGTTCTCACCCTCGGCGATTCTCGTCTCGGACAACCGCGTACACGCCTCGTCGAGCGCTCTTTGAAGAAGTTTCCATAGCTCTTCCTCGTCAACGGTCTGTTCCTCCATTGTCAGAACGTCCGGGCATCTTGACAGCACGGAAACGCTGATATCGTCCCGAAGCCCGAATTTCTCGCGTATGGAGCGCAGATAACCGAGATACTCCGCCGCGAGAGTCTCATTGTAACGCAGCGTCGTCTGCTCATCCGAAGTATCCTCGTAATTGATAAATATGTCGATTTTACCTCTGTTCACATATTTTTTCAAATAGGAACGTATGGACGCGTCAAAAAAGTTCAGCTTCTTCGGCATCCGTGTATTCACGTCTAAATACCTGTGATTCACGGATTTCATCTCCACGGTGATCTTCCTGCTGCCATCCACAATTTCCGATCTTCCGAAACCGGTCATGCTTTTGATCATTTGGCTCACTCTTTCCATGGGAGTAAATTTACCTGATTAAGTCTATATTCTCCCATAATGGAATTTATTATACGACAAAAATGAGAGGATTCCAAGAGGCCGCGCCTTCTTTTTTAAGCAGTCGGCTGATTTCCGACTTTTTCTATGTTATAATCACAAAAGAGCTTTTTACAAAATACTGTGACAGTAAAGGATGAATATACATGGCTTTTGACGGAGTTACGATCGCCGGCCTGACGGCGGAATTCAAAAACAATCTTATAGGAGGGCGAATCTACAAGATCGCTCAGCCGGAGCCGGATGAACTGATTCTGACGATTCGGGCCGGAAGCGGGCAATACCGTCTTCTGATCTCCGCCGGGGCGAGCCTGCCGCTGATTTACCTGACGGACGAGAATAAACCGAGCCCCGTGACCGCTCCGAATTTCTGCATGCTTTTGCGTAAGCATATTCAGAACGGGCGGATCACGAAGATCTGGCAGCCTTCCCTGGAACGATGTATTCGTTTCGAAATCGAGCATCTGGACGAGCTTGGCGATCTCCGGGTGAAAACAATTATCGTGGAACTGATGGGTAAATACAGCAATATTATTTTCTGTGATGACAACAACACGATCATCGACAGTATCAAGCGCGTTTCCCAGGCGCTCAGCTCTGTCCGCGAGGTATTGCCGGGCCGGGAATATTTCCTGCCCGACGCGTCCAATAAACACGATCCTCTTCTGACGGATGAGGATGAGTTCCGGGAAGTAATCACGGCAAGCTCTCTTCCGCTGGGCAAAGCGATTTATTCTGTATACACGGGAATCAGTCCTCTGCTGTCCGAGGATCTTTTATTTAGCCGCGGCGTCGACTCCGCGAAGAAGGCGGAGGATCTTACGGAGAATGAGTGGACGCATCTTTACCGCGCTTTTTCTCTTCTGACAGATGATATCCGGGACGGAAATTTCGCGCCCGTAATATACCAGAAAGATGGCGCGCCTGTCGAGTTTTCCGCCGTGCCGCTTTACTCCTACGCCGGCTATGATAAGAAGGAATACGATTCCGTTTCCGAAATGGTCCGCTCTTTTTACAGCGAGAAGGAGCTCCATACCCGTATTCGCCAGAAGTCCACGGATCTGCGCAGAATTGTTCAGACCGCTCTTGAGCGGACTTCCAAGAAATATGATTTGCAGACGAAACAGATGAAGGATACCGCGAAGCGCGACAAGTATCGGATTTACGGTGAGCTTCTAAATACTTATGGCTATAGCGCTGAGCCGGAGGCGAAATCGATCGAGGTCACGAATTACTACGACGGAAAGCTTCTTACGATACCGCTCGATCCGACTAAAACCGCTTCCGAGAACGCCCAGAACTATTTTAATCGCTATAACAAACTGAAGCGAACCTATGAGGCGCTGACTACGCAGCTTGCGGAGACAAGTGACGAAATCGCCTATCTGGAATCCGTTTCGAATTTCCTGGAAACCGCCAAGACAGAAGCCGAGCTTTCTGAAATAAAGGAAGAGCTGCGTCAGACCGAATATATACGCCATCGCGCGGGCGAAAAGCGAAGCCGTTTTGTCAGCAAGCCTTATCACTACATCTCGTCGGATGGTTTCGATATTTTCGTCGGAAAAAATAATACTCAAAACGATACCCTTACTTTTAAAATCGCCGAGGGCGGTGACTGGTGGTTCCACGCGAAGCAGACGCCCGGCTCTCACGTCATTGTGAAATGTCACGGCGCCAAGCTCCCGGACGCGACCTTCGAGGAAGCGGCCCGTCTTGCCGCTTTCTATTCCAAAGGACGCGGCTCCGGTAAAGTCGAGATTGATTACGTTCTGAAGAAGGAGCTTCGGAAGCCCAATGGCGCTAAGCCCGGCTTCGTTATCTATCACACCAACTACTCCATGACCGCCTCCGCGGATATTACGGGAATTCAGGAAGCGGACGAATAAAACGCGTTATAAAAGGCGCCACTCATAAGCTGTGGCGCCTTTCTTACGCGGTTATTTATAAATCATCATCATCCGGCGCGGTTCTCGGAATGAATACCCGATCCGTGACTGCGGTTACATCCTGTCTGGACTCATCAATCGCCTTTTGGCAGAAATACAACTGCGAATTGAGCGGAGCCTTACCTCTGCGATCAACTTTCTCATACACGCCATCCTGATTCATGACATGCGCCTTTATCGTGTCCTCAAGCTGTATACGCAGCATTTCCTTGATACGATCGCGAAGCGATTCCCGTTCCACAGGGAATAATATCTCAACTCTTTTATCGAGGTTACGCGGCATCCAGTCGGCGCTTCCCAGATAGACTTCTTCTTCCCCGTTATTATAAAAGTAAAAAATCCGGCTGTGTTCCAAAAACGTTCCGACAATCGAGCGTACGGATATATTCTCGCTGAGCCCCGGAACGCCCGCTCGTAAGCAGCAAATTCCTCGGCAGATCAATTCAATCTTCACGCCCGCCTTCGAAGCGTCATAAAGAGCCTCAATGATTTCCTGGTCGCAAAGCGAGTTCATCTTCGCGATAATATGTCCTTTGTTTCCCCGCTTCGCGTTCTCCTCCTCGCGGCGAATCAGGCGCGTGAACTTCGCGCGAAGCCAAAGCGGCGCGAGCGCCAGCTTGTTCCAGCTGTCCGGCTCCGAATAGCCCGAAAGCATATTAAACACGGCCGTCGCGTCCTCGCCGATCGGAACGGAACAAGTAAAAAGGCCAAGATCCGTATAAAGTTTCGCGGTGCTGTCGTTGTAATTTCCCGTGCCCAGATGGACATAGCGGCGGATGCCTTCTTCCTCGCGGCGCACGACCAGCGTGATCTTACTGTGAGTTTTAAGGCCCACAAGGCCATACAGCACGTGGCAGCCGGATTTCTCCAGCATCTTTGCCCAGACGATATTATTCTCCTCGTCGAAACGCGCTTTCAGCTCGACCAGAACACAGACCTGCTTGCCATTCTCCGCCGCCTCAGCCAACGCCGCGATGATCGGGGAATTACCGCTTACGCGGTAAAGCGTCTGCTTGATCGCCAGAACCTCCGGGTCTCTCGCCGCCTGTCTGACAAAATTCACGACCGGCTCAAACGACTGGAACGGATGCGCCAGCAGAATATCTCCTTCTCGAATCTGTGAGAAAAGATCCTGATCCGGTTTGATATCCGGTGACATTCTAGGTATATAGGATTTCTCCTTGAGATGGTCAAATCCTTCTATTCCGTATAACTTAAGCAGAAATGTCAGATCCAGGGGGCCGTTCAGCAGATAAATATCCTCATCCGCGATATTCAGCTCCTTGCGCAGAATCTTGAGTAATCTTTTGTCTATGCTCTCTTCCGCCTCCAGACGAATGACCTCGCCCCATTGGCGTCTTTTGAGCTGCTTCTGTATTTCCTTCAGAAGATCAGCCGCCTCATCCTCGTCAATCGTGAGATCCGCGTTACGCATAATCCGATAAGGATGCGCGCAGAGAATATCATAGCTCATAAAAAGTTTGTTCATGTTGCGCTCTATGACCTCTTCAAGCAGAATCACGTTAACGACTCCATCTATCGATGGAGGAAGCGTGATGATCCGGGGCATGCCGGCCGGCACCTGAACGGTAGCGAAATCAATTTCGTCCTTCTTGCCGCCGTTCTTTTTGCGAAGCAGCGCCCCTATATTCAGGCTTTTGTTGCGGATAAGAGGAAAAGGTCTGGAGGAGTCCACCGCCATCGGCGTGACAACCGGGTAAATCTCCTCCTGGAAGAAACGATCCACATATTCCGCCTGTTTCTCGTCCAGATCCTCATGATGACTGATGACCCGAAGGCCGCGCGTCAGAAGCCGCGGCATCAGAGATCTCGTCCAGGTCGAGTACTGCTCACTGGCGAAATCATGAACCTTCGCGGATATCGCTGTCAGCTGATCCCTCGGTGTCAGGCCGGCGAAGTCCGGTTTATTATAGCCGGCGTGTGTCATATCCTTCAGAGAAGCCACCCGGATCATAAAGAACTCATCCAGGTTCGACGCCGTAATGCTAAGAAATTTAAGCCGCTCAAATAAAGGCGTTTCTTTATCTCGGGCTTCTGAGAGCACTCGCTCATTGAATTGCAGCCAGCTCAGTTCCCGGTTCGTAAAACACTCTGGTTTATAGATACCCATTTGGATGCCTCCTTAATGACGCCTTTAGACGTTCTTTCTGACCTTCAGCTCAAGCTCAATTCCGAATACTTCCTGGAATAGTTCTTTGTTCATGGCGAAAATCCCCTTCTCAAAAGTGAAATCAGAGGAAGTCGTCACGTGAATCCTAAGTTTATCGTCACGAATATCCGTCGAGAATTTCGTGATCTTCTGTTTATGACTCGTGTCGAGAGAATTCGCGACGCGGAAAATGGTGGCCAGCTTCTCGATCAGCAAATAGGATTTTCTGTCAACTGTTTCGGAAAGCCGGTGTATTTCCTGGAAAGGAAGGCTCTGGCATCCGACCACGTTCGCGATCAATGTTCTCTCTTCCCGCGAAATTCCGATAATTTCCGTAAATAGAATGATTTCATAGGAGCATTTCGCGACATTACGGAAATCCACGTATTTGCCACAGTCATGAAGCTGGATCGCGAGTCTCAGAAGAAGCTTCTCATGATTTCCGAGTCCATGGATCTTCTTCATTCTGTCAAAAATCTGAATCGCGTAGGACTCGACCGCCTGTATATGATACTTGTCTGATTTATAGTGCTTTCCGATATTTCTTGCCGAAGCAATGATATCCTCGTCGAAATCATGCCCTGTCCGAATTAGCTTTCTGGTGTCCGCGTAATCATAAACAAGCCCATCACCGATCGTGATACCCGGCGTGAAAATCATTTCCGCGCCCAGCTCCTCAATCAGCTTCTTGTAGACGATCGCCGAAGGCAGCACAAATCCCGCGTTCTCATAAGGCATTTCCAGAAACTCCGCGAGACTCTCGTTATTCTTATGCTCAAGTATCTTAAAAAGTTCCAGAAACTCCTCTCTGGTCACATAGCTTTTATCGGGTGATTTACTGGCCTTCTTCATAATATAATTAATGTAATCACCAACCGCTATAATGTTCTTTACCTTGCGGTCAGGAAGATATAGGCGTCTGAAATTTCGAATATCCTCATTAATCAGCTCTTCTACCACGAGCGCCTCGTCTGAAGTCTCGTTGCCGATTTTGGAGAGGACTTCCCGGATTCGGACAAAACCCCATGAAATACTTTTCGTTGTGACAAAACTGTCTTTATCATAAAACGAGAGCTGAAGGCTTCCGCCGCCTAAATCGACAATGGCCGTGGCGTTCTCGATGATTTTGCTGAAATCAGCCTGCTTGGACGCGATTGCCTTATAGCCCAGAAAGCGCTGCTGCGAGTTACTCAAAACAGTGACGTCAATGCCAACCTTCTGGCGGATCTGATCCAGGATATTCACATGATTGCTCGCCTCGCGCACCGCGCTGGTAGCAATGGCCCGATACGCCGAAACCTCATAGCCTTCCATGATTTCCGTAAAATCCTTAAGAACGCGGATCATATCTTCGAGAAGTTCCGCGCTGATATGCCCGATTCGAAACGTGTCTTTTCCGAGATCCAGCCGGTGTCGAACATCATCAATTTCACGAATACCCGCTTTTGTTGAGATCTCGTAAATCTTCAGCTCCAATTCATAGGAGCCGATATCGATTGACGCGAATGTTTTGACTGCCATAGATTACTCCTTTCCCAACAAGTAGTCGATAAACTGCTGAGCGGTTCTGCCTGACATGCCACCATGATTAATTTCCCATTTATTCGCTTCCAGTAAAAGTTGTTCCTGGTTCATTTCAATTCCGTTCCTGGCGGCCAGCTCAAGAACAATATTGTCAAATTGCTTTTTGTCCGGGCCATTGAAGAAAATACTGATTCCAAAGCGTGAAGCGAGCGATAGCTTCTCCTGAACCGTGTCCGACGCGTGCAGATCATCCCTGCGGCCTTCTTTGTCACTGTACTGCTCCCGAATCAAATGTCTCCGGTTCGATGTCGCGTAGATCAGGACATTGTCCGGCTTGCGCTCAAGACCGCCCTCAATGACTGCCTTCAGGTACTTATACTCGATTTCATAATCCTCAAAAGAGAGATCATCCATATATATAATAAAGCGATAATTCCGGTTCTTGATCTGCGCGATTACATCATTCAGATCCTGGAACTGGTGCTTGTAAACTTCGATCATGCGCAGGCCGTCGTCATAATAACGATTTAGAATCGCTTTGCAGCTGGAAGACTTTCCGGTTCCCGCGTCACCGAAAAGAATGCAGTTATTCGCTTTTCTTTTGTTGACAAAAGCCTCCGTGTTAGCGATCAGCTTGCCCTTTGGTATGTCGTATCCGACCAGATCATCCAGGGAAACGTGCGAGATTTTCTTAATTGGAACGATCTTGACGCCGTGTCGTCCGTGCTCAACACGGAACGCTTTATGAAGGCCGAACTTACCGACACCGAATTCTTTATAGAACTCTGTCAGCGTGTCCTTAAATTCTTCGGCGCTCTCCGCCTTCGCGAGACTGATCGAGAGCTCGTGAATCCGATCGCGGATTCGCGTGTTATAAACATTACCCTCTACGTCAGCGACGCTGTAATTCTCCAGCGCGGACAGACAGTCCGCCCCGTAATAAGCTTCCATCTTCCGTAAATCCAGGCGGAAAAGGCCCATGAAGATTTCAAAATCCCGCGTGACGATGTCATTAATGCTTCCCGACACAGGTCCGGTGATTTCGCAGGCCATGCTGTAGGCGTTCTCGTTGTTCGCCAGCAGGTAAGTCAGGTACATATGCCATAGGTTTCCCTCAAATCCGTGTGTCTCAGAGAATTCCAGAAGGCGATTGACAAAGCCGTAAAAGCTTTCCTTATCCACGCTTTCGCCGCGTTCAGCCGCTTCGTAAAGATTGCGGACATCTTCCAGTATTTCTCCCTTCTCAAAATTCCTGTATATCATTAACTCACTGATATTAAACATTCCCATTCCTCGATTCTCGTAGTTGTAGGTGGATCAAAGACCGTCGCTCTCGTAATTCCCGAGGATCTTCAAATTTCTCGCTTCCTCTCGCAGGCCCCGAATAGCGTTCTTAACCGCCGGGTCATTCAGATTTCCCTCGAAATCCACGAAAAATCGGTATTCCCATGTCCTGTCCTCAACCGGTCTGGACTCGATTTTGGTCATGTTCAGATCATTGTAGATAAAGTGCGACAGGATTCTGTAAAGAGAACCGCTTTGATGCGGCACCTCAAAACATATGCTGATCTTATTCGCTGTCTCCAGAAATACTTTCTGATTCGTGATAATAATAAACCGCGTTGAGTTGCCCTCACTTTGATTAATACCGGATTCCAGTATATCAAGTCCATAGACCTTGGCCGCGTACTCACTGGCGATCGCCGCCTGGCTCTTCTTGCCATCCTCCAATATCTTGCGGGCCGCCAGCGCCGTGTTTCCGACACTGATCTGTTCCATCTCCGGATGCTCGTCAAGATACTTGGCGCTTTGCATCAGCGCCTGCGGATGCGAGTAAACACGCTTGATAGAAGCGATATCCGTTCCGGGAAGCCCCAGCAGCGCGTGCCGTATCGAGATTACCTGCTCCGCGACAATATAATTCTCGAACTCCACAAGCAGATTATAGACTTCATTGACCGCGCCCGCCGTGGAATTGTCAATCGGAAGCACCGCGAAATCCGCGGATCCTTCTTCAATCGCTTCCATGCATTCCCGCCATGTCCGTACATAATACCCACTGATATTATCGCCAAAAAAACATTGTGTCGCTTCCTGACTGTACGCGCCAAGCGCGCCCTGCCAGACTACGCGGGCTCCCTCTGTCTCGAGTGATTTCATGGCGATAAACGGAAGTTTCCCCAGCACGCCGTTTTGAACCAGCTTCTGGTACTGAAGTTTCCTGCTCATGGACATAATCTGCTCATAAAGCTCCTGAACGCCGTGCCTGTTAAAATCATTCGACGCCATCGCCGATACCGCGGCAAGTTTCTCTTTCTCTCTTTTCTTGTCAAAAACGCGCTTTCCGTTCGCGATTTTGTAATCCGCGACTTGCGAGCTCACGTCCATTCTTTTCTCAAACAGCGCGACCATTTCCTTGTCGATCGCGTCGATCGCGTCCCGTAATTCTATTAATTCCATTCTTCGGTTATTCCTCTTCTTTTGGTAGGCTGTCATATAGCTGCTGAATCGTCATTCCGTATACAGGATGACGTTTGTTAGGCGCGATTTCCGCGAGAGATTCCAACACGTAGCTTCTGTTCTCCATGTCGGTGTGCGGAATCACAAGCGTGTCGGACTCATAAACCAGATCGTCATACAAAAGAATATCCAGATCCATTGTTCTCGGCCCGAATTTCACGTCTCCATGCTCTCTTCCTTCCTGATCTTCCAGAATGTGAAGGCTTAAAAGAAGCTCCTCCGGCGAAAGCCATGTGCGCATGCTGAAACAGCCATTCAGGAAGTCGTCCTGAACGCGGTTGCCGTAGGGCTTTGTCTCCAGAAGCATAGATTCCTTGAGTACGCGGCAATCCGGACGCATTCTCAGTCTCTCCATCGTTTTGTCGATATGGCCGGCCCGATCGCCCACGTTCGAGCCGATTCCGATAAAGACCGTATGCCAGCCGCGCTCCACCGCGACGGAAACGCTGTCCACGGAAATACCGATCGGCGCCCATGGTTTCTCAATCTCAAGCTCAATATTCTCCACGAGTTTAAAATTTGTCAGGATTCCTTCCGCCAGACGTTCCGCTACCGTTTCCAGCAGCTTATACGTGTGGGTAGTCATAAATTTCTCGATATACTCGCATACTTTTCCGTAATGAACCGAAGAGTTGATATCGTCGATCTTACCCGCTCTTCTTGTATCCAGATAAAGAGTTGCCGAAACTCTGAATTTCTGTCCCAGCACCTGCTCTTCCTTAAACACGCCGTGTTTCGCGAAAACCACCAGATTTTTAATTTTGATTTTGTCCATGTTCTCTTCTCCCCATTCTGTAGTTACCAGATTATACTGTCATTCTTTCTGTGTTTCTTCTCTTCCCAGTCACACTCGCCCCGCGCCTCGCACGCGAAGCAGTTTCTGGACGCTTTATCGGACTCGTAAAGCAAATGGCAGAGCGCCGGCGCGTCCGCTGTTTCCGGCCCCTTACGATGACACGCGATCGCCCTCGTGATTTGTTCTCTCTCAACATCGGAAAAGCCCGTTCTCGAGAGAATTCCATCCGCGATTCTCGCGCTTGCCTTGTCATGCTTCTCGCCGCCGTCATACTGAATATGACGTCCAACGTCATGCAGCAGAGAGGCACAGTAGACCATTTCCTTGCTGATTCCCAGATTCTCCTCCAGATCACGAATATAAGCGATTCTCGCGACCTGAAGAAAATGCTCCATATTATGCCGGCAAAAAATCCGCGTTTTCTCACGCTTAGCTATTTCAGCCAGACAGTCACGGTATTCTTTGTCGCGGATGATCAAATTGGCTCTTTTAAGATTGTTTTCTTCCATGCCTTCTCCATTTCCGCGAGATAAGAAAGCGAGCCGAACGCGACTACAGTTCCCTCCGGTCCCGCGTCTCTCGCGGCGAATTTCGCCGCGTCCGAATAATTATTGCATACTTCTCCATGAAGGCCGCGAGCGGACACTTCATGCTTCAGAATACCGGGAATCAAAGAGCGTCCCCAGTCAGGAAGACTTACGAGATAAATCTCGGAGCACAGATCCGCGATCTCATCCAACATTCCCTTATAATCCTTATCCTTAAATACGCCCATTATAAAAATCAGGCGTTTTCCCGCGTAATACGCCCGCAGGGATTCTCGGAGCCTGTGGACGCCATCCTGATTGTGCGCCCCGTCCAGAATCAGGACAGGCGATCCATCAATTACTGTAAAACGGCCAAACCATGACGCTTCCGCGATTCCATCAACGATATTTTCCGTTGTGATGATATAACCGGATTCCTGTAAAAGCTCCGCCGCCAGAACGGCTGTCGCGGCGTTCTCAAGCTGATACGCGCCGAGAAGGCTCGTGGAGAGCTCATATTGACGAAATGAAAAGCACTGTTCCAGAAGATTTCTGGAAAAGACTTGGATATCCGCGGGGCTCACCACCCGAAAAGCGGAAGGCAGCGCCCGGCCGCCCTTGAATCCTGCCGCGGAAGCGGAACGCTCGCGGGCCACGTAATAATCGTAGATTACCTTGCGGGCTCCATCCGGCTGCGGTCCCAGGACGACAGGATGCCCGCCTTTAATAATACCAGCCTTCTGAAGAGCGATTTCCTCTATTGTGCCGCCCAGGTACTCTGTGTGATCCATTGAAATCGGCGTGATCAGCGTCATAAGAGGATGCTCGATCACGTTTGTCGCGTCACCGAGACCGCCCATGCCAACCTCCATGATCAGAAAATCAATATCCGCCTCAGAAAAATAAAGGAACGCGAGCGCCGTCTCGATCTCGAAGACCGTAGGAACGCCATCTCCGTTCGCTTCCATTCGCTCAATGGCTTCTCTTACCACATCCATGTAAGCGGCAAAGGATTCCTCCGCCATCAGCGTGTTATTGATCATAAAACGTTCCAGATAGTCATGCACGGCCGGTGATGTATACCGGCCCGCGCGGTAGCCCGCCCGCTCCAGTATAGACGCCAGATACGCGCAGGTAGAGCCTTTCCCGTTCGTTCCGGCCACATGTATAACATTAAGTTTCCGGTCCGGATGCCCCAGATATCGCAGTAACTGTTCAATTCGTCCCAGTCCCGGAACGCTTCCGTACATGGAAAACTCAGCCAGATAATTTCTCGCTTCACTGTAATTCATATTTTATCAAAACCTTTCATTGAAATTAATTATATAACAGTTCATATGGTTTTTCCAGAAAAATCACCGTAAAATGGGGAACAGTGAATCGTCATATTTCTTCTTGAAAAGCCGCGCGGTTTAGTATATGATAGTCAATGATAAACTTGAGGTAAAGATAGACAGAGGAGGTTTTACATGAAACACTTAATGAGTCCTTTGGATTTGTCCGTAGAGGAATTGGACGATTTATTGGATCTTGCCGTTGATATTGAGCGTACTCCTGACAAATACGCTCACGCGTGCGCCGGGAAGAAGCTCGCTACCTGCTTCTACGAGCCAAGTACCCGCACAAGACTGAGCCATGAAGCGGCTATGCTGAATTTAGGCGGCTCCGTTCTTGGTTTCTCTTCCGCTCAGTCAAGTTCCGTTTCCAAGGGTGAGAGTGTCGCTGACACGATACGTTCCATCAGTTGCTACGCGGATATTTGCGCGATGCGTCATCCAAAAGAAGGCGCTCCTATGGTCGCCGCTTCCAAATCTACTATTCCTATTATTAACGCCGGTGATGGCGGTCACCAGCATCCCACGCAGACTCTTACAGACCTTCTCACGATACGTTCCCTGAAGGGACGGCTAGATCATCTGACACTTGGTCTTTGCGGCGACTTGAAATTCGGCCGCACGGTTCATTCTCTTATTCAGGCTCTCGTTCGTTATGAAGGCGTTCGTTTTATTCTTATCTCACCGGAAGAGCTTCGTCTTCCAAGCTACATTCGTCATAATGTTCTGGAGAAAAGCGGCGTTCCTTATGAGGAGGTCGTTCGCCTGGAGGACGCGATACCTGAGCTTGACATCCTTTATATGACACGCGTTCAGAAGGAACGTTTCTTCAACGAGGAGGATTACCTCCGCATGAAGAACTTCTATATTCTCGACAACAAGAAAATGGAACTGGCCAAAGAAGACATGTACGTGCTTCACCCGCTTCCCCGTGTCAATGAAATCGCGGTTGAAGTGGATGATGACCCGAGAGCGGCTTATTTCAAACAGATGCAATATGGCGTATACGTTCGTATGGCGCTCATTTTGACACTGCTCGATATTCATGTTGACTAAGGAGGAAAGAGAAATGTTAAATGTAGGCGCGCTGCACGAAGGATATGTTCTGGACCATATTCAGGCCGGCAAGAGCATGGAGATTTATAATTATCTTCGTCTCGATAAGATAGAAGCCACCGTCGCGATCATCAAGAACGCGAAGAGCAATAAGATGGGTAAAAAGGACATCATCAAAATCGAGTGCCCGATCGGATATATCAATCTCGACATCCTGGGATTCATTGACCACAACATCACAGTTAATATCATCAAGGGTGACGCGATCGTAGAGAAAAGAATTCTCCACCTTCCGAAATCCATCACAAATGTGATCAGTTGCAAGAATCCCCGCTGTATAACATCTATTGAACAAGGGCTTGATCAGATTTTTGTGCTGACAGACGAGGATAAAGAAGAGTATCGCTGCAAGTACTGCGAAGAGAAATACGAGCGCTAAGCTCTTTTCCCGAATCGGTAGAAACAATAAGACCGTCAAAACATATGGGATTTCCCATATCTTCTGACGGTCTTACTTTTTTTATAAGTTCAAGTGGAACGATAAGCCGGGTTATGTCGTGTGTAATCATCTATCCAGGCCAGGTGTCGCCACCTGGCTCCAGCGACCTACCCGAGGCGCGGCGGGCAGCCGCGTCGCCTCTCTTCGGTCTTGCTTCGGATGGGGCTTACATGGACCCGCCGCGTTACCGCGGCGGCGGTAGTCTCTTACACTGCCTTTCCACCCTTACGCGGGCATTAAACCCGCGCGGTTTATTTCTGTTGCGCTATCCCTGGAGTCGCCTCCGCCGGACGTTATCCGGCATCCTGCCCTGTGAAGCCCGGACTTTCCTCTCCCGCGGCCTTTCGGCGCTTACGGCAGCGATTACATATTCCACTTGAACGGAGTCATTTTATCATATTTCACTTCGTTTCACAAGCGGGATCTTCCTGAAGATTCCCTCCGTCCGCGGCGGAAGTCGCCAGAAAATCGCATCTTTCGTTCTCCGGATGCCCATTGTGACCTTTTACCCATACATAGGTAACGCGATGTTTTTGAGCCGCTTCTAACAGCCGCTGCCACAGATCAATGTTCTTTACTTCATCTTTACGGCCTCTGCGCCAGTTTTTGGCGATCCAGCCCTTGATCCAGTTCTCGTTAAAAGCCTTCACCAGATACTGCGAGTCCGAATAAAGCGTAACCTCGCATGGTTTCGTAAGAGCCTCCAGCCCCACAATCGCGGCCATGAGCTCCATACGATTGTTCGTAGTCTTACGATATCCGCCTGAAAGCTCTTTGGTGTGCTTCTCGCCCTGACGATCCACATAACTCAATATAGTTCCATAACCTCCGGGGCCCTCCGGATTGCCTCTAGCGGCCCCGTCTGTGTAAATTTCTACATTCATCAGTATTAGCCTTTCTATAACGACCAGATTCCGGTCTCCTCAAATCTTCTGGCGGACGTGTTCGCCTTGTCTATAATCTCATCGCTGTAACCGATCACGGAAAGGAGACGAATCGCGTTGCGCGATTTCGCTCGTCCCTTGTACAGATGATAATCAAAGTGTATGTCGCCCTCTTCTATTTCCTCCTGGAAATGATAATTATCATAAATGTTCTCCAGCATACGCGTAAGCTCAATATCGTGCGTCGCGGCCAGACAGACAGCGCGGCTTTGACCGATTCCGCGCAAAATCTGCGCCGAGGCGGCGATTCTCTCGATTGTGTTCGTGCCTCTTAAGACCTCATCAATCAGGCATAGTGTCGGCGTATCCTCGTCAAGACCTTCCAGAATTCTTTTGAGGGACTTGATTTCAACGATATAGTAGCTTTCCTTCTGACGAAGATCATCCCGAAGCGCCATGGATGTATAAATACGAAAATAGCTCGCCCGATAGGATGAAGCCGGTACCGTGATAATGCTTTGCGCGAGAACCGCGCAGATCGCGGCCGTTTTTAAAAAAGTGGATTTGCCGGAAGCGTTTGATCCTGTAAAAAGAGCGCCGCCGGAAACCTTAAAAGAATTTGGAACCGGTTTCTCGATCATAAGATGATACGCGTCCATAAACTCCAGCGAAGCTTTTCCGACACGACCTGTATCTGTAAGCTCCGGCCGGCACCATGTCAGATCCGCGGATCGGAAAGAGGCGGTGGCCGTCATCGCTTCCAGAAAACCTATAAGATCATAAAGGCCAAGCAAATCATCCGCGCCCTTATAGAGCTCTCGTATAATACGATTAAAGACAATCAAATCGATATGCGTGACCATTCGCAGATAATCCAAAAGGATTTCTTCCAGGCTCCCATTCTGCGCGCCCTTGGAAATCAATCCCGAGCCTCTTAGGCCACGGCGTATCGTTTTCGCGTATTTCGTAAGCGCTTCGCTGTATTCCGGAAGCTCATTCAGAATAACGGAAGCTTTCGCGGCGTTTTCCGCTAGACGTTTAATAAAAGAAATCGCGTTCAGGTAATCGTTAATCTTCTTCGCCCTGCCCAGATAAAGAAACAGATTCACAAAAAGAACAATTACAAGCGCCGCGACTCCGGCCTCCGGATTCAAGAACGCTGAAATAAGCGCTACGCAAAAGAGCGCGATTGGCAGGTAACTGACCCAGTCAATCGATGGTTTTGTCTCGATCATTTGTCTTATGTATGAATAGCGGGATAATCGATAGGTTTTACCTAATGAAGCGAATGTCACCTGAAGGTCGCGGCGCTTTTCGTCATTCGCCCGATTCCACTCAATCAGACGCTCTCTTCGCTCCAACTCGTCCGGCTTCGTTTCCGGTGTCCGCAGTATGTGGTAAAGCTGCTCCTCGCCCGGTGACGAATACGTCACGTCCAGCAAGTCAAAAACCGCGTTCATATCCAGATCATTCCATGTAATGTCATCGAGAAACGGCTTATCCGGCTCCTCTTCTCTCTTACGCTGGTCATAGTAGGAAATTACTTTGAATTGTTCCTCTGTGTGAATGCGCGAGGCAAGCTTCCCATAGTCATCTGCCAGCTTCGCTTTCAGCTGCTGTAAAGATTTCTTTCTTTGGTAAAGTATAAAAGCGGCAAAACCGGCCACAATCACAATAACAATAGCCGCGGCCAGCAGAATTTCCTGATTCCGCATCCCAGTTCCTTTCTTTTACTCGCGTTTACAGAGATCAATTTCCTCTATTGTACCAGTCGTAATATCGACAGACACTTCTATGCTTTGATAAAAGCTATTATTAATTGTCCAGCCCAGCTTCGTGTAAGATGTCGTGTCCTTGACGCGGAAAGGATCCCCATACGCGGCCACCAGACTGTCTCTGGTATTGCCTAACGTAAATCCTCCGGGAATCGTAATATCAATTCCTGTGTCTTTTGCTCTTGATTGGGCGATGATTTCCGTAATCAGGCATGTATTCAGCGCTTTTGGCGTACTGTAAGGGTTAAAGAACTGAACCATTATTCCGCCTCCGGTATCCGCGTTGAGAAAGAACATATACTTCGTGTCATATCCGTTAATCAGCGTGTCTTCCGGCGTGTCCTCCGTGTCAAGCGTAAGTCCGGTCTTCTTCATATCATCGTAATCACAGGGAAGCGTGATGACCTTATCCTTAATCTGTATCGTGTATGTGTCCCAGGTATCACCCAGACTCAGAAGCTGCGCTGCCCTTGTAAGGACCGGAGTTTCTCCCGGTTCCGCCGGTTTCTGTTCTTTAATGATGCCAAGCGCCTTCAGCATTCCTCGCGCTAACGTGTCGGTATCCGCGGAAGCGGATTTCTCCGCGGCTGTCTCGGAAACCACGACCGCCGCGCCGGTATTAAAACTCCGGTAATATATCGTGAAGGAGCAATCCTCCGCCTCAATCGAGTCACTTTGCCCGGAAATAGCCGGCGCTATATTAATCGAGACGCTTTCCGGAAGTGAAGTGGCTTTGTTGATCAGGATACTGACCGGTGCCTCGACCGCGCTGTAATCCGCGTTTCCAAGCATTGCCGCGATTGGATTAATACCCTCCGCGTCAAAAGCTGACATCAGCTGACTCAGGCTTACCGTTCCGTTCAGCGCGTAGCAGGGAGCGCCATCCGCGTCCGAGGTAATGGTCTTGTCAATCTGAAAATCAGAAGCGTTATTCACGAAAACACTCATGTCCTGTACCGAAAGATAAACCGGACTGCTCTGAAGCGGCGTCTTATACCATTGCCCGCCATATCCCATATACAAATCATATTCCTTATCGGAGCCTATTACGTACGTCTCCAAATCCAGCTTCGCCGTATTATCCGAACGTGACGCCGTTATGACTGTAGACGCGTAAGCGGAAGGCGCGGACGATATCACGGTCAGATTTGAGTTGGCCTCAATTGAGTACTGATCCGTGTCCTTCGTTAAGGAAAGCGTAAGCGCGGTATCCGCCGTGAGGTCCGAAGCTGTCTTAAGTCCGGCATCCGCTTCCCTCAAAATATCCGCGGCGCTTTTCGTCCTCGTTCCACCAAACAGAAGACAAATTGCCAGAGCCGCCGCTGCCAGAGCCTCCAGCAGTCTTTTTGAAAAATCTTGTTTCATCCCCAAGTCTCCCCTAATCCGTAATATTATATATCAGACACTTCAATCCCAGGGCAAATCGGAATGCTCGATTTTCTTATCGCGAAGCATCAGGTTATTGATCGCTTCGTCCGCTTTCTCATTCTCAAATAGAATCCGGTTTACCTCTTCGACGATTGGCATTTCAATGTGATATTTCAGGGCCAGAGCCCTTGCCGCCTTCGCGGAATAAACTCCCTCAACGACCATTTTTACTTCCGCCATCGCTTCTTCCATAGTACGACCCTGCCCAATCAGATAACCGGCTTTACGATTTCGGCTATGAACGCTGGCGCAGGTTACAATCAAATCCCCGATTCCCGTAAGGCCCTGGAATGTCTCGATCTTACCACCCATAGCGGTTCCCAGCGCCGTAATTTCCTTAATGCCTCTGGTTATAAGAGCGGCCTTGGTGTTATCTCCGCAGCCAAGCCCGTCCGCGATACCCGCGGCAAGAGCGATCACGTTCTTAATGGAACTCCCCAGCTCAATGCCCAGGATATCCGGGCTGGTATAAACGCGAAAAACATTGCTCATGAACGTGTTCTGAATATATTCCGCCGTCTCACGGTTCTTCGCGCCCGTTACCACGGCCGTAGGCATCGCTTTACCTACCTCCTCCGCGTGGCTCGGACCCGCCAGGACAGCGACATTAGCGCCCGGAAGCTCCTGCTCGATCTGCTCCGAGAGCGTCATCAGAGTATCTTCCTCAATTCCCTTCGCGACACTGACAATCAACTGCCCATAGCGAATAAATGGTTTGAGAGTTTTCGCCGTGCTTCTTGTATAAGGCGAGGGAACCGCCATAATAATCATATCCTTATTCGAAAGGGCTTCCTCTATGCTTCCTGTCACATGTACTGTTTCGGGAATAATAACACCAGGAAGCTTCTGACTCTGCTCTCTCTCCTGATCGAGCATCCGAACCTCATTCGGATCAATTGACCAAAGCGTTACATCATGTCCATTGGAGCTAAGTAAAAAGGTTAACGCGGTGCCCCAGCTTCCCGCGCCTAAAACACTTACTACTGCCATACCCATCTCTCCTTCTGTCTGAAATCCATTTACAATTATTGATCTTTCAGTCTGCGTTCCCGTATAATAAATTTAAGAGAAGTTCCCCGGAAGCCAAACGCTTCCCGGATCTTGTTCTCAATGTAGCGGGTATAAGAAAAATGTGTCAGGTCTTTACTGTTGACAAAAATCACGAAAGTCGGAGGTTTGACGGCAACCTGCGTAATATAATAGAGCTTAAGTCGTTTGCCCTTATCAGAAGGCGGCTGCTGCATTGCTACCGCTTCCATCATAATTTCATTAAGAACGCCTGTCGCGACGCGAAGCGTCTGATTCTCCATGACCATATCGATCATCTCGTAAAGCTTCGTAAGCCGCTGTCCGGTAACCGCGGAAACAAAGAGGATCTCCGCGTAGGGAATAAAGGAAAGCACCTGCCGTACCTTCGCTGTGTATTCCCGAACTGTATGATTGTCCTTGGCGATCAAATCCCATTTATTCACCGCGATGATAATGCCCTTGCCCCGCTCATGCGCGATTCCCGCGATCTTAGCGTCCTGCTCTGTCACGCCACTCTCCGCGTCGATTACCAGAATTACGATATCAGAGCGGTCTACAGCGGTGACAGCGCGGATAATACTGTAGCGCTCAATTTCTTCATGAATCTTGTTCTTACGGCGAAGTCCCGCTGTATCGATAAAAATATATTCTTTGCCGTTATATACCACATCCGTGTCGATCGCGTCGCGGGTCGTGCCCGCTATATCCGACACGATTACGCGGTTCTTCCCGACAAGTCGATTAATAATCGAGGATTTGCCGACATTCGGTTTACCGATAACCGCGATCCTGGGCCTCTCATCCTCATCCGATCTGTCGGATTTCTCCGGAAAATATGACACGACACGGTCAAGCAAGTCGCCGATTCCCAATCTGGAAGCCGCGGATACCGGCTGCGGATCCCCTATTCCCAAATTATAAAACTCATAGACATCCGGCATGAATTTCTGAAAATCATCCACCTTATTTACGACAAGAATTACCGGCTTCTTCGAGCGGCGCAGTATGTCAGCCACCTTAGAATCCGAATCAACCATACCTTCTCTGACATCTGTCAGAAACAAAATCACGTCCGCCGTGGCAATGGCGATTTCCGCCTGCTCTCTCATCTGGGACAAAATGATATCACTGCTGTCCGGTTCTATACCTCCCGTGTCGATCAGCGTAAAAGCATGATCGAGCCACGACGCCTCCGCGTAAATCCGATCGCGCGTAACACCGGGCGTATCCTTCACTATAGAAATGGGCTCACCTGCCAGATCATTGAACAGTGATGATTTACCTACGTTCGGTCTGCCAACGATGGCCACAACAGGTTTACTCATAATAACACTTCCTTTCACAGCTGTTCAGCTGGTTCCGTAACTCGTAGCTGTTCAGCCGCTTATTCGCTGAACATTTACTATAATACTAGATTTCATATCAAAAAGCAATTTAAAACCTTGACGCTCTATTCTTTAGGTGTTAGATTAGAAATAATGATAACATTCAGGAGGTTCTTAATGCAGAACATAGAATTTCTGGAGCGATCCATACCCGTAGCGCCCCTTAAAATCGCGGCTTTGGATAATTGCGCGAGGCTGGGTGAGATGGTCGACTCCTATATCATACAATTCCGCAAGGAAGGCGTCCTTCCCATGACAAATCCCGCGTATGATCTCAAGGATTTTGAACAGAAGTCCTTCCTTACCCCCATATCCTGCCCGCGGTTCGGAACCGGTGAGGCGAAGGGCGTTTTCAGCGAGTCAATAAGAGGCTGTGATCTTTACGTTATATCGGACGTGACCAATTACAGCATGACTTATACGGTTAACGGGCATCTGAACCATATGTCTCCTGACGACCATTTTCAGGATACGAAGCGGATCATCGCGGCGGCGACCGGTATGGCAAGACGTACCAATGTCATAATGCCGTTTCTTTACGAGAGCCGTCAGCACAGACGTACGCAGCGCGAGTCTCTGGACTGCGCGATCGCCCTTGACGAACTGGTGGAAATGGGCGTCTCGAATATTATCACCTTCGACGCGCACGACCCCAGAGTTCAGAACGCGATTCCTCTTCATGGTTTCGACAGCTTTAACCCGCCCTATCAGCTTCTGAAAGCTTTGTTCAAAGAAGTGAAGGATGTCCGCGTTGACCCGGACTGTCTTATGGTCGTAGCGCCTGATGAGGGTGCCATGCCGCGCGCGGTCTACTTCTCTAACGTTATCGGCGTGGATATGGGCATGTTCTATAAGCGCCGCGACTATTCCACAATCGTGGACGGTAAGAATCCGATCGTGGCCCACGAATTCCTGGGCAGTGATTTAGCCGGCAAGGATGTAATGATCGTCGATGATATGATTTCCTCCGGCGAAAGCATTCTCGATGTCGCGAAGCAGCTTAAGAATCGTAAGGCAAGACGAATCTTCATCATGTCAACTTTCGGTCTTTTCACGGATGGCTTTGACAAATTCGATGACTACTACAAGCAGGGTTATTTTGATTATCTTGTATGCACGAACCTTACTTATCTTCCGCTTCAGCTCAAAGAGAAGCCCTATTTCATCAAGGCGGATCTCAGTAAATATCTGGCCACGATTATCGATACTCTGAATCACAATATTCCAATCGGCTCCGTTCTGAATCCGACGGATAAGATTCACGCGCTGGTCAAGAAATACACCGCGAAACAAGGACGCTGACAGGCGTCTGCTACTTAAGACAAAGAAAAGCTCCCAGATTACCTCTTCTTCCCCGCGTCGCGCGGTGTGAGAAGAGGTATTCTTTGTTACAGCTTGTGCAAAGATTCGTCACTGCGAGATGTTCTTTCCTCACGCCTGCCTCAAGAAGCGTGATTTCACAGGCCTTCCACAGATTCAGCTGATATCTTTTCCTGTCATTAGGGCGAAAAAGCGTGTCATGCCATACGGGATCGAACGCTTCTTTTATCCGATCGATCACGTCGTCGGAGACTTCATAGCAGTCCTGACAGATTGAAGGCCCTATAGCCGCGTATACGTCCTCCGGACTGGTGCCAAACGCTTCCTTCATGCGATCAAGCGTCACCTGACCCATCCGTTGAACCGTTCCCTTCCATCCGGAGTGACTTAACCCGATTGCCTTATGTACCGGATCCACGAAGTAAAGCGGCACGCAATCCGCGTAAAACGCGCAGAGGCAAAGTCCCCTCTCATTCGTGATCAACCCATCAATATCGCAGTAATCCAGCTTACGTGTAACGCCTTTACCACCGTCCTTGCGCGTTGCGACTCTGATATTTGTCGTATGTGTCTGCTGTGTGCACACCATATCCGAAAGCTCCACTCCCATCGCGGCCGCGACACGGCGGTAGTTCTCGAGAACCGCTTCCGGATCATCCCCTCTCTCATAGCTTAAATTCAGTGTCGAGCACATACCCTCGCTGACACCGCCAAGTCTTGTCGTAAATAGATGACGTACAATTCCCGTACTCTCAATAAGCGGATAAGATAAACAGGGAAGCCCGTTCCGGTTCTCAACTTCAAAAATCTGTTCCGCGTTCGCGTATCTGAGTCCATCTAATGTTAAATCACTCATAATTCAGTATTCCTCTCCCTCCACGCGTTTTAACAAAAATCAAAAGCGTTCCGATAATGTTTAAACGTTCCGTTTCCATAAAACCCAATCACATCAAAACGAATCGGGCAATCCGCGCTCAGCCTCTTCTCCCGCAAATAACAAAGAGCGCGGCGGCAAATGGTCCGCCGCTTGCGGATCGTAACCGCTTCAGCCGGCTCGCCATTTATGGCTGTGCTCCTGTATTTTACTTCCACGAAAACAAGCGCCGAGCCATCTTCCGCGATCAGGTCGATCTCCCCGTTCCGGTCACGGTAATTCCGCTCCAGAATCCTATATCCCTGAGTCTCCAGATAAGAGGCTGCCTTGTCCTCATAAAAACTTCCTGTCTTCCTGTTATTCCCCGTCAAATAATATGCCCTCAAAAATTATACTGTTATAAAGTGACCTATAAATGAGCGTCGGTGAATCTCGCATGGGCCAAGCTCCCTAAGCGCGTTAATATGCTCCGCGGAGCCATAACCCTTATTCGCCGCGAAACCATATCCGGGATACACCTCGTCAAATTTCTCCATCATTCTGTCACGCGTGACTTTGGCGATAATACTGGCCGCCGCGATTGATACGCTCTTGCCATCTCCGCCAATAATCGGCACCTGACGAATCGTAATCCCAGGAATAGTGACCGCGTCATTAAGAAGCAAATCAGGAACTACGTCAAGCCGCGCGACAGCGTCCCGCATCGCCTCATAAGTCGCCTGAAGGATATTGATCTCGTCAATACGAACCGGATCTCTCATGCCGATTCCTACCGCGACCGCCTTCTCCATGATCTCATCATACAGAGCTTCCCGCTTCGCCGGTGACAGCTTCTTAGAATCGTTTATGCCTATGATATGGCAGTTCTTCGGTAAAATCACGGCTCCAGCGAGAACCGGCCCGGCGAGCGGTCCTCTGCCGACCTCATCAATCCCACATATATATCCCGCGTCCCGATAACGATTCTCAAACGCGTTCATCTTCTTAAGACGTTCTTCTTCGGCTTCCGCTTTCGCGAGATCCCGCTCATATTTACAGATAAGGCTGACAACACCGGCCCGGGGATCTTCCGCGTATTCCGCGAAAAGATCCATAAGACCGTTCTTGTCAGCCTTCTCAAATTCTGTTCTGATTTCGCTGATTGATTTCATTAACGCCTCTTCATCACTGATGCTTAAGAACCCCAAAATGATTAAACGGATAAATTCTTACCCAGGCTCTTCCGATAATGTTTGCCCGCTTGACGACACCCACATCCGTTGCCCGGCTGTCCGAACTGTGATTGCGATTATCTCCCAACACAAAATACTCGTCGGATGCCAGCGTAATCGGTGTTGCCGCCGCGCCGGCCTCCTGGATTGGTTCCGCGCCGTAATTCTCTTCCAGAATCTGCCCGTTGATATAGATATCAGACCCAATGATCTGTACCGTCTCTCCGGGGAGGCCGATAATACGTTTAATGTAATTCGTATTCGCCTTATACTGGTATGGGAACACGATAATATCGAATCGCTTGGGATCCGAGAACCGATACGAAATTTTATCCACAATCAGGTTGTCGCCATTGGAAAGAGTCGGCTCCATGGATTCCCCGATTACCTGCGTTCTCTGCCCGACAAAAGTAATAATCAGGAAGGTAAGGACTAATACAATACCTATATAAAACAGCCAGCTGAGAATTTCTCTGCCGACGCTTCTATGCTCTCCTTCATTGTTCTCACTCATTCTACTGTCACCACCTCAGGCTTTCCTCATGTTTGGACTTTTTATGTTTTCTCGCGAGCGAGAAACGTTTGACTTTGTACGCTTATGTCGTTTGTTTCTTCCATGACATAACGAATCGCTACGCCGCTTCGCGGCTCCCGCGATTCTGAAAATATTCGGAATCCGCGCTTACGCGCTACTTCTTCGCTTCGCTGTGGTCCGCGCGGTACAGACGTCCACTGGACGTCTCGCGCCCTCATATTTTCGCGTGTCCAAGGCCAAAACCTTTTTCTCGCGAGCGAGAAAACGTTTTGACTTTGTACACTTATGTCATTATATCATATGTGACTTGGATATTCCAGCGTAATCCGACCGATTTTGCCATTGCGAAAATCATCGAGAAATATGGCAGAGGCTTTCGCTGTGTCAAGCTTTCCGCCGGGCAGGAGGCATTTCCGTCTGTCGGCTATTCTCTCAAGCACTTCATAAGGCTCGCCTTCCTCGGAAATCTGATATTTCCCGCCGAGGGTGTCCTTATAATTCTTCCTCAAAAATAATATCAGCTCCAGGGCAAGTTCTTCCGCGTTCAGCACCTCATCCCGAATCGATCCGATCCAGGCCAGACGCGCGCCTACCATTGGCTCCTCGAACTTCGGCCACAATATTCCCGGTGTATCCAGAAGCTCGACACTTTTATTCAGGCGAATCCATTGTTTGCCCTTCGTAACGCCTGGCTTATTTCCTGTTTTGGCGCAGGCCTTGCCGGCAAGCGTGTTAATAAAAGTCGACTTTCCGACATTGGGTACTCCAACAACCATCGCGCGGACAGGACGATTGAGAATCCCTCGTTTCCGATCTCGCTCCGTCTTCTCTCTACAGGCTTCCCGAATCAGAGCCTGCGTTGACTTAACACCTTCGCCGTTACGTGAGTTGACCCGATTAACGTAAAAGCCAAGGCTCTTAAAATATTCCGACCAACTCTCAGTCGCTACCGGATCTGCCATGTCAAATTTATTCAAAAGAATAATTCTGGCTTTCCCGGCCGCGATTTCGTCAATATCCGGATTTCTGGTGCTAAGGGGGGCCCTGGCGTCTACAAGCTCAATGACCAGATCAATTAATTTGATGTTATCCCGCATATCACGTTTGGCTTTCGTCATATGGCCGGGGTACCATTGTATATCCATACTTTAACTCCTTTCGGCAAACAGGGCGCTTTAATGAATAAAGCCAAAAGAAGCGCCGGGACTCGTCTGAAACCATACCTGTCCCTTTATCTCATCAGTGCCGATATTTCCAATTTCAGATGATCGGCTGTCTTCCTCCGCGCTGTTATCACTTAAAACAAAATACTCATTAGTACCCAGCGTAATCGGCTGGGAGGCGATTCCCGCGTCCGAGAGATCGCTTGCGTGAATTCCTTTGGTGACAACGGACCCATTGACATAGAACTGACCGTTGATTATTTGAATCGTTTCACCGGGAAGCCCAGCGACGCGTCTAACGTACGGATGACTCAGCGATTTCTGGCTCAAATAAAATAGGGCGACATCGCCCCTGGACGGCGCGCTGATATCATAAGCTAAATTATTCACCAGAACTACATTTCCACTTGACGCTTCCGGTTTCATCGCGTCATCCGCGCATCTGGCGCGGCCGCCGAAAAACTTCACGATTACGAACGCGACCGCGACTACAAGCAGAATTTCAAGCGCCCACATTATCGCGTTCTTCGAAATCCGAAGCTGTTTCTTATGATGATTATAACCAAATCGCAAATGTTTATTTCCATGTCCATTATTAATATAATCCATATCTAATCTCTCCGCGGCAGCATGAAACTTCGTCGGACAAAGCAAAGGGGACAAGCACCTGCCGGTTCTGCCCCCTTAAACATTGCTATTTTACTAATTCCTTCACGCGAGCTCTCTTACCAACGCGGTCGCGCAGATAATTAAGTTTCGCTCTTCTTGCCTTACCTCTGCGAACAACCTCTACCGTAACAACGTTCGGGGAGTGCAGCGGCCATGTCTTCTCAACGCCGATTCCGTTAGATGTCTTGCGGACTGTGAAAGTCTCTCTTGCTCCGCCACCCTGTCTCTTGAGCACAGTTCCCTCAAAGATCTGGATTCTCTCGCGGTTGCCTTCCTTGATACGCGCGTGAACTCTTACCGTGTCACCCACGTTGAACTGAGGAACTTCCTGCTTCAGCTGTTCAGCCTCAATGCTGCTGATAATTGGATTCATATATGTAACCTCCTTAAATTCCAGATGTTCATAATACGATTCGTGTCAGAGGACCATCTGTCTGTTTCCACAACATGCTACATTTTAACATATTTCTATTCGTCTTTCAAGTTGTTTTTGGAAGTGTCCAGCATTTCCAGTTCTTCCGGCGTAAGAGAAGCTTTCGCCAATAAATCAGGACGATTCTTCGCTGTGCGAAGCACCGATTGCCGTCGTCTCCATTTATCCACATTCGCGTGGTTCCCTGAAAGCAGCACCTCCGGCACTTTCCGGTCATGCCAGACCTCAGGCCTGCTGTACTGTGGATATTCCAGCAGGTTATCCCGCAGCGACTCAAACTCCGTTGAGACGTCATTATGCAGTACGCCGGGGATAAAGCGCGCGATCGCGTCGATCATGACCATAGCGGGTAATTCTCCGCCCGTCAGAACGTAGTCTCCGATTGAGACATAATCTGTCACGATTTCATCAAGCACTCTTTCGTCGATTCCCTCGTAATGTCCGCAAAGAAATACCAGATTGTCTTCCCTGGCGAAATCAATCGCCATATTCTGATTAAAAATTCTTCCCTGCGGTGAGAGGTAAATTACTCTGTGACGTCTTCCCGCGAGCTTCTTCCTGACAGCCTCGTACGCCTGGAAAACCGGCTCCGCCTGCATCAGCATGCCCGCGCCGCCGCCATAGGTGTAATCATCCACGCTGTTATGTTTATTAAACGCGTAGTCGCGTATATTGATCGCTTCCACGCGTAAAAGTTCTTTCTCTTTGGCTCTTCCGATGATACTCTCACCAAGTCCCGAGTCAATCATTTCGGGGAAAAGCGTAAGGACTTCTATCCGCATCCGTTATTCCTCCAATAAACCGGGCAGAAGATGTACCTTCATTACGCCGCTTTCCGTATCCACGTTAAGAATACAATCCCGAATGGCAGGAATAAGCAGTTCTCTTTCATCTTCCATACGGACACAATAAACATCATTCGCTCCGGTTTGAAGAACATCCGTAATCTTACCTAAATCGCGGCTCTCGTCCGTAATCACGGCAAGCCCGATCAAATCCGCTATAAAATACTCATTCTCCTCAAGCTTTACAGCGCTTTCACGACTCACGTAAAGACCGCGCCCGCGATATTTTTCAATATCGTTAATATCATCAATGCCCTTGAACTTAAGAATCACGTATTGCTTGAAATATTTGACACCGGTTATTTCCAGCGCCTTCATTTCGCTTCCTGTATCAAGCATGACGGATTCCAGCGAATTAAAGCGCGCCGGATCGTCTGTCGTGGGATAAACCTTCACTTCGCCGCGGATTCCATGTGTCGTAACGATATTGCCTACCCGAAGCAAATCTTCCATAATACCTCAATTCTCGCGAAAGACAGGAGTTTAATAAACTCCTGTCTCATACGCGAATTATTCCGCTATCTCTACGATAACTTTTTTGTCTTCCTTCAAAGAAGCGGCTTTTACGACGGAACGAATCGCTTTGGCGATTCGTCCCTGCTTACCGATCACCTTGCCCATGTCATGTTCCGCGACATGAAGCTCAAGAACAATAGCGTCTTCTTCCTCGCGCTCGGTAACGTTGACCTCTTCCGGATTTGTAACCAATGCCTTCGCGATAACTTCAACTAATTCCTTCATTATGCGTTCCTCCGCGGTCGGACCTACTTCTCAATGCCGGCTATTTTAAAAATCTTCCCAACAACCTCTGTAGGCTGCGCGCCATTCTGAAGCCACTTCTTCGCCGCTTCCTCGTCAACCTTGTAAACGCTGGGATCCTGTGTCGGGTCATAGGTGCCGATTTCCTCGATGAACTTACCATCTCTCGGAGATCTTCCGTCAGCGACTACGATTCTATATGTAGGAGCTTTCTTCTGGCCCATTCTTTTTAATCTGATCTTAACTGCCATTTCTTCTCACCTCCATCCATTCTTCTGTTCTATAGTTAAAAAGGTAATTTAAGCTTACCCATTAAACCACCGCGGTTCTTGCTTCCCATCATTCCGGAAAGCTGTTTCATCTGCTTCTGTGTTTCCTTGTGCTGCTTGGCGAGCCGATTGACATCCGCGATATCTACGCCGGCTCCCTTCGCGATTCGCGTCTTTCGGGACGTCGTCAGAATCTCCGGATTGCTTCTCTCCTCCGGGGTCATGGATAAAATCATCGCCTCTAATCGAGCCATCTTCTTCTCATCCATAACATCATCCATACCTTTAAGCTTCGCCGCGCCCATCTGCTGCGGCATCATGCTGAGCACAGAGGAAAGCCCGCCCATCTTACGTACCTGTGTCATGCTTTCCAGATAATCATTATAGTCAAAACGCGCTTTACGAAGTTTCTGTTCCATTTCCTTCGCCTTCGCGTCATCGAAATCTGTCTGAGCCTTCTCTATCAGACTCATTACATCGCCCATACCGAGAATTCTCGAAGCCATTCTCTCCGGATAGAACTGTTCCAGATCCGTTAACTTCTCACCCATACCGACATATAATATCGGACATCCGGTAACGGCTCTTATGGACAACGCGGCTCCGCCTCTCGCGTCACCGTCGAGCTTCGTGATGATCACGCCGTCCAGCTCGATCTGATCCCGGAAGGCCGCGGCCACATTGACAGCGTCCTGACCGGTCATCGCGTCGACAACCAGAATTGTCTGATTAACTTCTATATTCTCTTTAATATCGCTCAATTCCTTCATCATCGCTTCATCGATATGAAGGCGACCGGCCGTATCCAGTATCAGTACGTCAAACCGTTCCTTCCGGGCGTGTTCATAAGCGGCCTTCGCGATATCGACCGGCGAGTTCTTATCGCCCATCGAGAACACGTCAATGCCAAGTTTACCGCCGTTAACCTGAAGCTGCTCAATCGCGGCCGGTCTGTATACGTCGCACGCGGCGAGAATCGGCTTACGTCCCTTCGACTTCAACTGTCCGGCAAGCTTCGCCGCCGTCGTTGTCTTACCGGCTCCCTGAAGCCCGGCCATCATAATAACGGTAATCTCTCCCGCGGGCTTTAGCTTCAATTCTTCTGTCCGCTCGCCCATCAGCTTCACAAGCTCGTCGTTCACGATCTTGATTACCATCTGACCCGGATTCAGCCCGTTCATCACGTCCTGCCCGATTGCCTGCTCCTGAACGTTGTTAATGAAGTTCTTCACGACCTTGAAATTAACGTCCGCCTCCAAAAGCGCGAGTTTCACCTCACGCAGAGCCGTTTTCACGTCACTCTCCGTCAGCCGGCCTTTACTTCGAAGATTTTTAAAAACATTTTGCAGCTTCTCTGTCAGACTGTCAAACGCCATTGTTTATCTCCCATACAATCATTGCTATGTTACAGCTCATCTAATATCTGCCCGGTCAGTTCGCGGATTCTCGTAATCTCCGCGCTGTGCCCATCTGTCTCAATCGTGTCAAGCAAGCCCGAAATCTCGCCTGCCTGCTGTCGTATCCGGATAAATCGATCAACCAGCTTAAGCTTCTTCTCATATCCCTCCAGAATCCGGTCGCAGCGCCTGATCAAATCGTGCACGCCCTGTCTGGTAATGCCATTCTCCTCGGCCGCCTCCCCCAGAGAAAGGTCATCCAAGACTACCTGCTCGTAAACCTTCTTCTGATGTTCCGTAAGAAGCTCCCCATAAAAATCATATAACAGCGATTGCTTCAGTATCCGATCCATTTTTATCACCTGAGTTATCATATCGTATCACGCTATCGGTGTCAAGTGTTTTTTCTTTACAGCTGTTTGCGGCGTTCATTATTTCCCGGATGAATCTGGACGGCGGCGAAGGTTTGCCGTTGACCTCTCTGACAAAAGAAAGCGCCAGGTATTTTTTCGCCCGCGTGACACCGACATACGCCATACGTCGTTCTTCCTCTATTTCTTCTACTGTTATGGCTTTCTTATAAGGCGCGTGGCCATCGTTCAAAAATGGCATAAAAACCACTTCGTACTCAAGTCCTTTCGCGCCATGATATGTAGCGAGACGAACCGCCTCCGCGTCCGCGCGCTTCCTGTCGACACCTTTTGGCCGATCAAGCCAGGAGAAAAGATCAGAATAGCTTCTCGCCTCTTCTTCCATATCATCCAGCGCCCGTTCCCAGGCGGAAACATCTCTGTTAAGCTCCATAGCGTACATCTCGAGAAAGCGGTCATACCCGACGGCCTTCCGGATATAGGAAACGGCGAGCTCCGGGCTCAGCCTTCGGATGATTTCAAGATGGCGAATCAGCTCTGTCAAGCTTTTAAGCGTTCCGCTATCCTTTCCGTAATGTCTTATCATTTCTCCCCAGTCGATGATCTCACCGGATACCGCGCCTCTTATCAGATACCGGAGCGGCCGGTTCATGACCCGCAGAAAATCTTTTCTCAACGGAGGTCCTGCCGCGAGGCGCGCGTACGCCTCAATATCCGTTTCCATAAACGCGGAAGAACCCTTTCGCGACCCTCGGAATCCGATGGTCCGCGCGCCGGCGTTCGTAAGCGTTTCGTCAATCAGCTCGAGCATCCCGTTTGTCCTCGCCAGAACCGCGATTTCATTATATGGAACACCATTTTTTTGAAGATCCAGAATTTTATCCCGGATTGCCAAAGATTCCTCCAATTGCCCGCGGTATTCCCTCAGCGTAAGCGCGCCCACCGTTTCAGAAGCGGAATAAACCTTCTTAGGGTATCGGCTGACATTGCTCATGATCAGCGAATTCGCCGCTTTTACAATGATCTCCGGGCATCTGTAATTCGCTTCCAGCTGATAAACCGAAGCGTTTCCGTGAGTTTTTGGAAAGTCAAGCATAAATCGCGGTGAAGACCCGCGGAAGCTGTAAATCGCCTGGTCATCGTCTCCTACCGCGAAAATATTATTAAGAGGATAGGCAAGCAGCTCCACAATCTCATATTGAATCCGGTTAATATCCTGGAACTCGTCAATCAGAATATGATCAAAACGACCTCTCCAAGACGCCAGAACGGCCGCGTCGCTTTTGAAAAGACGCAGGCATTTACAGAGCATGTCCTCGAAATCGATTTTACGCTCCTGTTCTTTCATCCTGGTGTAAAACGCGGCCATCTGATCGATATCCGGAAAAGCCGCGTTACGGACATTCCCGTCCGTGAAAGCCGTAATCGCCGACAGGCAGTCTTCTATATATTCTTCCTCAATACGGTTTCCCTGCCCTGTGTCCTTGAGATATTCTTCTATAAATCGTTTCTTCTCCCATTCTCTCAGAACACTTGATTGATCGTAGCCATATTTTTCACGTAAAAAGCCCCAAAAGACACTGTGAAACGTGCCAAAACAAACCGGAGGCGTCCTGTCCCGGCTTAAACCCGCGAACCTGGCTTCCATCTGAGCCGCGGCCGCTTTTGTGAAGGTAATCACCAGAATTCTTCCCGGCTCTATCTTCTTCTCTTCAATTAAAAACTGGATTCTGCCGATCAGCACGGCCGTCTTGCCGGAACCTGGTCCGGCAAGCACCATGGCCGCTCCCTGATCGTGGGCGATTGCCCTTCTTTGTGAAAGATTATAGTCCATATTCGGGTACCTTGTGCCCCGAACCCCCTCGGACCTCTTACAGAGACGCGGTAAGTTTCGCGACCGCGTCGTTAATTCTTTGAATGGATTCTTCTTTGCCCAGCACAGACATCAGCTCTGTCGCGCCTCCCGGCGTGTTCTGCTTACCGGATAACGCCGTGCGTACCGGCCACATGACCTGCCCGTTCTTAAGTCCCTTAGAAGCGGCGAACTCTTTAAGAAGCGCGAACAGCGCGTCATTACTGAAATCCTCCTGCTCCGCGAGTACCGGCAAAAGCTCCTTCATTACATCAAGAGATAATTCCGGTGTTGATTTCATCTTCTTATGCGCGTACATCGAGATATCGTATTCCAAAACGCCGTCCAGGAAATCGATCTGATCCTTAATATCCGGGAAAATCTCAATTCTGGTCTTAACCATGGAAGCGATCTTATGTAAGTCCTGATCGCCATGTACCGCTTCGCGCAAATACGGCTCGGCCATCTTATAAAAGAGCTCGTCATCCATCGCTTTCATGTACTCGCCATTCATCCATTTGAGCTTCACGATATCAAAAACCGCGGGTGATTTGCTCATATGATGAAAATCGAACTGCTCAACCAACTCTTTTAGCGAGAAAATCTCTCTGTTTTCAGACGGGCTCCAGCCAAGCAACGCGACATAATTCACGATCGCCTCACTTAAGAAACCCTGATCAAGAAGATCCTCATAAGAGGAATGTCCCGATCTCTTACTAAGCTTATGATGTTCCGCGTCCGTAATAAGCGGGCAATGAACATAGATTGGTATCTTCCAGCCAAAAGCGTTGTAAATCCGATTGTATTTCGGCGCCGAGGAAAGGTACTCATTGCCGCGCACGACATGCGTGATGCCCATCAGGTGGTCATCGATCACGTTCGCGAAGTTATAAGTCGGATAACCGTCTGATTTGATCAGGATCATATCGTCCAGCTCGTCATTCGGCACCGTTATGTCTCCGTAAATTTCGTCGTGAAAAGTCGTGGTTCCCTCATTCGGTATGTTAAGCCGTACAACGAAAGGCTTACCGGCCGCGAGATTCGCCTCAATCTCCTCCTTGGGCAGTCCCAGGCAGTGCTTATCGTACATTACGATATCCTTCTCGCCGCTCTCGGATACATTCGTCCGCAGGCTCTCCAGCCTCTCCTTGTCACAGAAGCAGTAGTACGCGTCACCCTGCTCGATCAGCTGTTTCGCGTATTTCATATAGATGCCAAGCTTCACTCGCTCGCTCTGGACATAAGGTCCTACGCCACCATCTTTATCCGGGCCCTCATCATGCGCGAGCCCGGCGTCATCAAGTGTCCTGTAAATAATTTCGAGCGCTCCTTCCATAAAGCGCTCCTGATCTGTATCTTCAATACGAAGCATGAAGACACCGTCCTCATGCTTCGCGATCAGATACGCGTATAGCGCGGTTCGCAAATTCCCGACATGCATTCTGCCAGTCGGGCTCGGAGCGAACCTCGTTCTTACAATACTCATTCTCTTCTCTTCCTGTCTGTTTATTTTGCCGCGTTAATGACGGAATCCGTTACCGATTTAGCGCCAGATTCACGTTTCTTCAATTCCTCGACGATTTCCGGCAGCACTTCGTCCACGCGTCCATAAATAATGTAATCCGCCATCTTATCCGTGTAATGATGATCCTCATTAATCAATATGATCTTATTGCCTTCATAGTATTTAACAAAACGCCTGCAGACATCCGAGCCCAAAGTCGTTCCCAATACCATAAGCACATCCGCGTTGACTATCTCGTCTGTCGCTTTCGTGAATACCTGATTATCGATCTGCTCTCCGTAGAACTGCGCGCGCGGCCTCAGAGGCACGTTGCACTTCTCGCAGCGAGCGACTCCCTTAGAATTTCGCACGTAATCCAGATCGTATTCTTTACCGCATCTGGTGCAGTAATGACGCAGGATCGATCCGTATATCTCAATAACGTTCTTACATCCCGCGCGTTCCGGTAAACCGTATACGCGCTTCGTGATCACCGATTGAACCTTGCCCATTCTCTCCAGCTCGGCCAGGCATTTATATCCTTCTCCGGGCGGAATATCCAGCTGCGCTAAAAAGTGTTTCCGGTAAAACTCATAGAATTCTTCCGTGTGCGTCATGAAAAATCGGCTATGGAACATCTCCTCCATCGAGTACCCATATTCCTGCTCAATTTCGTAAGATTCCTCGCCATCCCGCAAAATTGAATACCCATTCTCACTCTGCATCCCGACACCGCTTATGCAAACCGTGTGTTTGCTAAGGTTCAATAAATCAGCTATTCTTCGTACATCTCCCATTGCAAGCCCTCCCCATGTTTCGCGATAGTTGTGTAGTAGAACGACGCTCTATTCGATTCCCTTTGTTTTAAGATAATTTACGACATCGCCAACCGTCTTCATACTCTCTAGATCTTCCGTCGGAATCTCAATGGAGTACTCGTCCTCCAATGCCATGACCAGCTCAAAGAGATCCAGGGAATCCGCTCCCAGGTCATCCTTAAAAGATGTTTCCATTGTGATCGAGCTTATTTCCGCGTTCATCTGCTCCGCGAGGATCTCCTTCATCTTCTCAAACATGCCATTATCACTCCTTTATGTTAACATATTGTAGTACCGATAATTAATTATTTACTTCCTCTTTATGTTATATTATTTTTACTAAAACCGCAACGGCTTTTGTATAATATTATATACATTTATTTGTAAGTGTAAATTGTCGCGCTTAAACAGTTATTTCCACGCTTACACCCAGCTCATCTTTATATTTCTCGAGAACTGGCCCCACGTTCTGTTTCAGGAACTGGTCGACCTGTACCGCGGAGCATCCTGTATAACGCGCGGGCTCCATAGCCGCTTTAAGCTGATCCATGGTAAGATTGAAGGATGGATCGGCCGCGATCAGATCAAGCAGATTGTTATCTAATCCAAGCTCCTTGACATTGCGTCCCGCTTCCATTGAAAGCTGACGAATCTTCTCATGCAGCTCCTGACGGTCTCCGCCCGCTTTTACAGCGTCCATCATGATATTCTCCGTAGCCATAAAAGGCAGCTCCGCCATGAGATGCTTCTCAATAACCTTCGGGTACACGACAAGACCGTCCACCACGTTCAAACAAAGATCCAGAATACCATCGATCGTCAGAAAAGCCTCCGGAACACTCATCCTCTTATTCGCGGAATCATCCAGCGTTCTCTCGAACCACTGGCAGGAAGACGTTATCGCCGGATTCATCGCGTCTACCATCACATACCTCGACAAAGAAGCGATTCGCTCACTGCGCATAGGATTTCTCTTGTACGCCATCGCGGAGGAACCGATCTGCGATTTCTCAAATGGCTCTTCTACTTCCTTAAGATGCTGTAAAAGCCGGATATCGTTCGACATCTTATGAGCGCTCGCGGCGATACCGGCCAGAACATTGACAACTCTGGTATCGACCTTGCGGGAATAAGTCTGTCCGGAAACCGGATAGCACGCGGAAAAGCCCATCTTCGCCGCGATCATAGGATCCAGCTGATCCACCTTGGACTGGTCTCCCTCGAACAACTCCAGGAAGCTCGCCTGCGTGCCCGTCGTGCCCTTCGAGCCCAGAAGCTTAAGCGAGCCAAGCACATACTCCAGATCCTCAAGATCCATCAGAAACTCCTGTGTCCAAAGAGTCGCCCTCTTACCGACTGTCGTGGGCTGCGCCGGCTGAAAATGCGTGAACCCCAGTGTAGGAAGATTTTTATATTTATCCGCGAACTTTGAAAGCTCAGCGACCACGTTGACCAGTTTCTTGCGAACCAGGACAAGCGCTTCTTTCATCAGAATAATATCCGTATTATCACCGACATAGCAGGAGGTCGCTCCAAGATGAATAATTCCCTTAGCCTTCGGGCACTGTACGCCATAAGCGTAAACATGCGACATTACGTCATGGCGCACTTCCTTCTCCCTGGCTTCCGCTACCTCGTAATTAATATCCTCCGCGTTCGCCTTCAGCTCATCAATCTGTTCCTTCGTAATGGGAAGCCCAAGCTCGCTTTCCGTCTCCGCGAGAGCGATCCAAAGCCTTCTCCAAGTACGGAATTTCATATCCGGTGAAAAAATATATCTCATCTCTTTACTCGCGTATCGTCCCGACAAAGGACTTACGTAACTATCATGTTCCATTATAAACCTCCTGTTATTACAGAAAAATCTGTTATTCACATACGCGTTAATTATATAGTAACCCCTCACAATTAGCAAGACCGCCACCTTGCGCTTTCTTGTATAAAAATCTATAATGTGTATTTAGGACCAGCGCCCGGGAGGAAAGTCACTGTAAGCTTACGGAAGCTCGCTTCCGAAAGCTTATGGTGAGTTTACTCAAGGGCGGGCCGCTGGCCCGCCCACATCCCGAGGCGGAACGCCTCGGGATGCCGGGCGCGTTCTCCATTGGAAACGCCCCATTACCCTGCCCGCGAATCTTAGACAAAACAACCCGAAAGTGAGGAATCTTTTATGCGCTCCAAGCCACAATTTCATGGCAGCGACCTTGAATTAATCGAAAAATATTACGGCATACCCAAAGACAAGATCATCAGCTTCAGCTCGAACGTCAATCCACTCGGCATTTCGCCGCTTTTCCGTGAAAGTCTGATTCAGAATGTCAACGCGGTTTCCGCTTACCCGGACCGCGATTATGTAAGTCTTCGCCAGGCAATCGGCGCGTATTGCGGCGCGGACTGTGAGAAAATCATCGTCGGAAGCGGCGCCACCGAGCTGATCTCTTCTTTCATCAAAAGCCTTTTGCCCAGAAAAGCGATGCTGATCAACCCGACATATTCCGAATACTCGAGAGAAATCCTGCTGAACGGCGGCGAAATTGTCTCTTTCGCCCTGGATCCGGAGAAAGATTTCCGTCTTGATCCCGATGAGGTACTGGCTCAGTTGGATGAGAGCTTTGATCTTCTGATCCTTTGCAATCCCAATAATCCGACCGGCTCAGCCGTCCGCCAGGAATCGCTCAGCCGTCTCGCGGAAGGATGTCTTGAGAAAAACATTCTTATCATGATCGATGAGACCTACGCCGAGTTCGCGGAGGATCTTGACCGGATCACCGCGATTCCCCTGACGGAAAAATATGACAATCTCTATGTTCTCCGCGGCGTTTCCAAATTTTTCTCGGCTCCCGGTCTTCGTCTCGGTTATTCCGTGACCGGCAATGACGCTCTCCGGGCGAAGATCAGCGAATCCAAGGATCCCTGGTCCGTCAACGCGTTGGCGGCAACGGCCGGCGCGGCGATGTTCCGTGACACAACTTACATCGAGCGCGCCAAAGATTTCGCGAAAACGGAACGCGCACGCTTGTACAGCGCTCTTCAAGCACTGCCAAACCTGCGCGTCTATAAGCCTTCCGCTAATTTTATTCTGATGAAAATATTGAAAAAAGACGTCACCTCAGAAATGGTATTTGAGCGCGCGATAAAGGACGGGCTCATGCTCAGAGACTGCTCTTCTTTCCCGGGGCTGGGCAATGACCATATCCGTTTCTGCTTCTGTCTTCCGGAACAGAACGATCGTCTTATCGCGAAAATACGCGAAATGATATCCTGAGCCGGAACGCTTTATCCGCGCTCATACGCCGCTTTGACATCCTCCTCGGGCAATTCCATCGGGTAATTTCCCGTGAAGCAGGCGTCACAATATGTCAGCCCGTCAACCATCTCCGCCAGACATTCGACTTTCATGTATCCCAGGGAATCCGCGCCGATCATGCCGCGGATTTCTTCTTGTGAGTGGCTGCTGGCGATCAGCTGCTTGTTCGAAGGCACATCCGTTCCAAAATAACATGGATACAGAAACGGCGGTGAGCTGATCCTTACATGGACCTCTTTCGCGCCGGCGTTTTTGAGCATTCGAATGATATTAGCGCAGGTCGTGCCGCGGACGATAGAATCGTCGACCATAATGACCCGCTTCCCCTTAACAACATTTTTTATCACATTCAGCTTAATTTTAACGCTATTCTGCCGCTCTTCCTGACTGGGCTTTATAAAAGTCCTTCCGACATAGCTGTTCTTATGAAACGCCATTCCGTATGGAATCCCCGAATAAGAAGCGTAGCCCTGCGCCGCGGCCAGACCGGAGTCCGGAACCCCGACTACAATATCCGCGTCCACCGGATAAGATTTCGCGAGGGCTTCCCCCGCTTTGAAACGGGCCTCATACACGTTAATTCCATCAATATCACTATCCGTACGGGCAAAATAAATATACTCAAAAATACAACGCGCCTGACGGTCACTGGCCATCTCGATATCTGAAGTAATGCCTTTCTCGGTAATCGTGACAATCTCACCCGGCTCCACGTCACGGATGAACTCGCCATCCACCGCGGCGATCGCGCAGCTTTCCGACGCGAGCAGCCATGTATTTCCCTTACGCCCGATACAAAGCGGACGGATTCCCTGCGGATCCCGAACGCCGATCAGCTTGCGGGGGCTTGATATCACAAGAGCGTACGCTCCTTTTACCTTTTTCATCGCGAGCTTGACAGCCTCTTCAACAGAGCCGGTCTTCAGTCTCGCTCTGGCGATATGATACGCGATCACCTCGGAGTCAATGGTCGTCTGAAAAATCGCGCCTGTGTACTCCAGTTCCTCTCGCAGCTCCAGGGCGTTCACAAGATTCCCGTTATGAGCGATCGCCAAGGTTCCCTTCACATAATTCAGAACAAGCGGCTGCGCGTTCTCCACCGTCGTCTCGCCGGCTGTTGAGTAACGCACATGGCCTACTCCGATATTACCATGAAGAGTGTCCAGCTCATTCGTTCGGAACACCTCGCTTACCAGCCCGAGGCCCTTATGGGCCCGGATCCCGTGTTTAGGTCCTTCCGTATCGGAAACGGCGATACCACAGCTCTCCTGACCTCTGTGCTGTAAAGCGAAAAGTCCATAATAGATCGTGTTCGTCACATTACCGCCATCCACGTCATAAGCGCCGAACACGCCGCACTCCTCACGCAGTCCTGTCTGTATTCCCATCGATGCCCTCCTGAATAGGTTTTATTTCTATCTGTTCAATTAAAGGCCGATACGTTTAAAGACCTCCTGGTAAGCTCCCTCAACATTGCCAAGATCACGACGGAAACGATCTTTATCAAGCTTCTCGTGTGTTTCCATATCCCACAATCTGCAGGTATCCGGCGAAATCTCGTCCGCGAGAATAATCTGACCGTGATAACGGCCGAACTCGATCTTAAAATCGATCAGCTCAATGTTCGCCGCCGCCATGAACTCACGGAGCACATCGTTGACCTTGAACGCGTACTTTGTAATCGTCTCAATTTCTTCTCTCGTCGCCGCGCCGATCGCGATCGCGAAATAGTCATTGATCATCGGATCGCCCAGAGCGTCGTCCTTGTAGCTGAACTCAAGTGTCGGGCAAAGCAGATGACGTCCTTCTTCGATACCGAGGCGTTTTGAAAAGCTGCCTGCCGCCACGTTGCGGATGATAACCTCCAGCGGAACGATCTCAACCTTCTTCACCGCTGTCTCGCGTTCGCTTAATTCCTCAACAAAATGAGTCGGTACGCCTTCTTTTTCGAGGCGTTTGAAAAGATAATTCGACATCCGGTTATTGATCACGCCCTTACCGACGATCGTGCCCTTTTTCAGCCCGTTGAACGCCGTAGCGTCATCTTTATAGTCTACGATTACGATATCCGGGTCATCCGTCGCGAACACTTTCTTCGCTTTTCCTTCATAGAGCTGTTCCAATTTTTTCATTGCGCGCGTTACCTTTCCTTTGAAATTCTTTTAACAGTTGCTTTCATTATAATATAGGCCAAAAACAAAAGCAACCACGCGAGACCGCGTGATCACTCTTCTTATCATTAATAATATTACTTATATTCATTAATATCGCTTATAACATTCGTCCTACTTATAAGCGCGCAAATCCCGAAAACAACCTGTTTTCAATAGATAGTTCTAAAATTTACCGAGGAATTCCTGAAGTCTAGCGTCATCCGATCCAAAAACCTCTTCCGCGGTTCCCTGTACAGCGATTACGCCATGCTCCATAAAAATGACGTGATCGGCAACGTTTCTCGCGAAATTCATCTCATGCGTCACGATTACCATCGTCATCTTTTCCGCCGCCAGGTCGCGTATTACTTTAAGGATCTCACCGGTAAGCTCCGGGTCCAGAGCCGATGTCGGCTCGTCAAAAAACAAAATATCAGGATTCATAGCCAGCGCTCGCGCGATGGAAACTCTTTGCTGCTGGCCGCCAGACAGCTGATATGGATACGCTTCCGCCTTGTCCTCAAGACCCATTCGCCTCAAAAGGCTCATTGCCTGCTCAAGGACTTCTTCCCTGTCGCGCTTCTGAACCTTAATCGGCGCGTCCATCAGATTCCGAAGCACGGAAAAATGCGGAAACAGGTTAAAGTTCTGGAATACCAGCCCGAACGTTCCGTCATATCGAATCTCGCCGCCGTCCGGCGTCTCAAGATTCGTAGCGCAGCGAAGAAGCGTGGATTTGCCGGAACCGGATGGTCCGATGATTCCCAGCACCTCGCCCTTATCCACTTCCAGGGAAATGTCTTTAATGACCTCCAGATCGTCGAAGCTTTTCCTGAGATTATGTATTTCCAAAAGACTCATGATCGTTCCCTCCGCTAGTGATAATAATTCATCTTCTTCTCGAGCTTCTCCATACCGACCGCCACTACCAGATTAAATACGTAGTAAAAAATCGCGGCTGTCACGAACGGCATCATCGACGCCTCGCTCGCGGCGATCTGCTTCGCGATTGTGAACATCTCCGTGACCGCCAGCACGAACGCGAGTGAAGTATCTTTAACAAGCGTGATGACCTCATTCGTTATCGCTGGAAGGATTCTGCGTATTACCTGTGGAAAGATGATCCTGAAAAAGGTCTGTTTCTTCGTGTATCCCAGGATTTTCGCGGCCTCATACTGCCCGACAGGCATTGACTCGATGCCGCCGCGGTAAATCTCCGCGAAGTAGGCCGCGTAATTCACGACGAAACCAATCATAACCGCGATAATTCGGTAAGAAGTCGAAAGCTTGATTCCGAAGAGATAGAAAGGCCCGAAATAAACAACCATCAACTGAAGCATCAGAGGCGTTCCTCTCATAATCGAGATATAAGCCTTGACAATCCAGCGCAGAGGCGTAATCTTCGACATCCTGCCAAAAGATACAAGGAGCCCCAGCGGCAGGGAAAAGACCAGCGTTATGACGAAAATCTCAATCGAGACGAGCATACCGCTTCCAAGCTGTGAAAATATTTTTAAAGCGTTCATCATTACTCCCTTAAGCCACCAGGGCTTCTATATTATTTGCCGATCAGAAGTGAGTCCGGAATGTTGTAATCCGCGTATTTATCCGCGATCTTCTTCACGGTTCCGTCCGACGCCATCTCGTCAAGTGTCTTCTGTACCTGGTCGCGAAGCGTTTCATTACCCTTCTTAAAACCAATCGCGTACTCTTCCTTGGACAATTCCTCGTCCAGCATCTTGTAGCTCGAGTTGGAATTCACGTAGCCCTGTGCCACGCCGTAATCCAGAGCGACCGCGTCCGCCGCGCCCGTCTCCAGGGTCATGAACGCCGTGTTATAATCCGGGATCTGCGTTAACGCCGCGAACGTCCCCGCGAGCTGCTCCTGATCCCCGCCGGACGAAAGCGCCTTAAGCGCTGAGGAATCAGCCTGTACAAGAACGGTCTTGCCGGCCAGATCCTTCAGGGTGGAAATATTCGAAGTCTTATTGACAATTACGACCTGAGAATTATTCAGATAAGGCTCGGACCATGTGTAATCATCCTCGCGGCCTGTAATCGTAAAGCCATTCCAGATGCAGTCAATCGAACCGGACTCCAGCTCCATGTCCTTGGAATCCCAGTCAATCGGCTGTTTCACAAGCTTCCAGCCATTGCGGTCGCAGACCTCCTGCGCGAGCTCCAGATCAAAGCCGGTATACTCACCGCTGTCATCCTTGTACCCATAAGGCGGGAATTCAGCGTCAAAGCCTACCGTAAAAGTGTCTCCGCTCTTCTTCTCTGTACTGGTCTGAGCGGTCGTCTGGCTCGAAGAAGAGTCCGTACTCTTCGTAGAGGAGCTTCCGCATCCGGCCAGAAGTGTCGTTCCTAACATTGTCACTGCCATAAGCAGCGCGAGTTTCCTCGTGTTTTTCATAATTACGTTCCTCCTGTATCACGTTGTCTGTTTAATAATTGACTACGCTAAATTGTATCGAAGTAATCATAGCACAGCCGCGTTTTGGTGTCAATGTCAGCTGTCGGCCTTTCCCCGGAGACGTTCCAAGCCGAAAAGAGCCGCCCCCACCGCGCCTATAATTTCCGGCTCAGGGCTTATAATCAGCTTGGAGCCGATTTTTTCCTCTACGGCTTTCACGACGCCGGGATTTAACGCCACGCCTCCCGTCATCATATACGCGGGCTTAGGGTCGACGCGGTTCAGAAGCGAAACCGCTTTTGCCGCGATCGCCTTATGAACGCCATTCGCGATATCCGCCTTTTCTTTATTACGCGCGATCAATGAAATGACCTCCGATTCCGCGAAAACCGTGCACATGGAGCTGATTTCCACATCCTCGGTTGACTTCATCGATTCCGGCCCCAGCTCCGAAATATCCATTTCCAACGTTCTGGCCATCATCTCCAGAAAACGCCCGGTACCCGCGGCGCACTTGTCGTTCATGACGAAGTCGATCACGTTGCCGTCATCATCCAGACGGATCGCCTTGGAATCCTGGCCGCCGATATCCAGAATCGTTCGGACAGAATTGTCAAAATACACGGCGCCTTTGGCGTGGCAGGAAATTTCCGTGACATCCATATCCGCGTATGGAATCGACACGCGGCCATAACCGGTCGAGACGATCATTGAGAGATCTTCTTTGGAAAGCCCCGCCGTTCTCAAAATCTCGTCATAAATTTTCTTCGCGGAATCCGAGGATTTCGCTCCCGTGCGAATGACCTTGGACGCGACAATATTCCGGTTTTCGTCCAGAATGACTGCGTTCGTCGAGGTTGAGCCGCTATCCACGCCCAGCACGTAATTACGCCCGGCGCCTGTCTCCGCGGAACGCTCCGCGTGTTCCATGCCGAGTGACTCGAGAAAAGCCTCCACTCTTGTGCGAATCTGGCCCTCGCCCTGCGGCGTCATGTCCGTCTCGACTTTGAGAATCGGAATGGAAAGCCTCTTACGAAGCGAGGCGTACTCAAAGGAATAAGTATCGCAGAACTTCACGGTATGATAAATCAGGCCGTCGAGGTTACCCTCGTATTTTTTCAAAAAGTCATTACGTTTATGAGCGCCACACATTCTCAGGCAGGGAAGCTGTCCCAGAAGCTCTCTGGCGTAATCATGAAACGCCTCGCTGTCTTTGGCTGTCAGCTTACCGGATACCAGGTTCGCCCCGTTAATTCGATGAAGCGGCTCCGGCGTAACATTTCTCTCCATGCCGTCGCATGTAATATCAAAGACCGGCTTCACCTTGTATTCTTTAAGCTGCTCTCTCAGTCCGCTGCCACATCTCGCTCCGATCAGTCCGATCCGGATTCTGGAGGCGTCTTCCCGCGATTCTTCCGAGCTCTCCGTGTCCTCCTCGTCATCCTCGTCCGTAAGCCATACTTCTTTCATACGGCCCTTGAACGCGTGATAAGACTGCGCCATTTCTCGAAGCTGATGGCAATACAGGTTAACAGCGTCTTCGCCGGTCTCGCGCGGCAGATCCAGACAAAAGATAAACTTCTCAGGGTATTTTTTCTTAAGTGTGTCGTATAAGCGACGGATTGAGTCACAGCAGCTGGTAAGAACAATGCCCTCCAGCTCCGGGCGTTTCGACATATCTTCGAGAACCGCTTTCGCGTACGAGCAGACATTCGGGTGCATAAGCGTATCGGCCTGCTCAAAGCCTGTCGTCTCCGGGCTCAATCTTACCGGGTCCGCGCCCATCGCGTTTAAAAGCTCAACCGGCGTGTATTTACATACGTATCCTATCATAACGCGTTCTCGCCTCCTTGCTTCAGAAGTTCCAGAAACGCCTCGAACCTCGTGCGTATCTGACCGTCCGGGCAATTACGCCGGTCGACCGCGTCGCCATCCAGTATCAGCATCGGCACGCGTTCTTCCCTCAGCCGTTCCTTAAGAAGGTTCGCGCCTCCCGCGGACTGACGACAGCCCCAGTGACAGAATTCCACAGCGGCGTCGCATCCGAACTGCTTGATGTAAGAAGCGATCGCTTCCTCCTTACGCGTGAAATCCCCATTGTAAATATTCCGGATCATCTTGCGGGCCAAAGCCTCGAGAGGATGATCCGCGTCCATTTCTTCCATGTAATCCAGATTGAAATCATCACAGAAAATCGAGTATTTGTCATTATAATTAAGATATTCCCGAAGTGTCGGCTGCGCGTATGGTTCCAGATGTACCCAGAACAGCCTGGTCTCGTCGCTGACCGGGAAAGTCTTGATCTCCTCGTTCATCATCTTGAAGAAGTTCAGCACCCATTCCGAGCCGATATCCAGATGCGTGGCGAAAAGCATGAAAAGCGCCAGCGTCAATGTACCCGGATACGCGCGCGTTTTACGGGTTTCCAAAAACTCCAAATAGTATTTCTTGGACTCGTTCTCACGACGAATCGCCTCCGAAAGCGCCGCCTCGTCATAGGAACGTCCTGTCTTCTTCTCCAGAAGCGTGATCAGTTCCTTCAGCTGTCGAACAACATACTGCTCCGCGGCCGGTGACCACTCCCTTGGGATGTCGAGGACATAAGTGTCAAGATTTCGGGCTTCCTTCAGATAGCGGAATGTATTCACATTCCCATCACAGACCATCGACGTGGTCACGCCGAAAACAGGATCCGGCAGAATCCCCGCTTCTACCGCGCCGATAAAATTCTTATGATAAGAACAAAGCGTGGAAGCGATTCCGAGATTCTCGGCGGTATCAATAAAGTAGTCCTCCAGATAAAAACCGGAGAGATAAGAAGCCAGGCATTCCATCGACACGCTCGTCAGCCCGAAGCCGCGCAAAAGCTCCACAGGCGCGAAAATATTCGTCCACGCGTAAGTCTCGGGGTGTTCCAGAGCGTCCGCCACAAGCCGAATCGACATCTCATTGAGATATTGGTACGCCTTAGGCATTCTTTTATCGGCAAAATGTTTACAACGGAATGACTCAAGGCGCAGCCCCTTGCGTATCTGACTTCCCGCCTTCTCCGGGTTATCCGGAAGGTTACGGCGAACCATATCGCCGTATGATTTCGCGACATTCATACAAAACAATCCTTTCCTTAAAAGTTTGAAGGGGCTTCGCCGCTTACGCGGTAAAGCCCCTGGTAAATTTTTAGAAGAACTGAGTTATTGCTTTCTTCGAAAAATACGTGTACCAAATCAAAAGCGCCAGAAGTGGGATGAAATAATAAGACGAAAAATTGCCCAGGACCAAAATATTAAAATCATTCAGAATACCGAAAAGACTGAATATCGTGATAAGCACTCCGCTTAAAAGCGCTCTGGGATATACATACGCGATATAAGACGTTTTATCCTTGCACTGTCTCTCATGGACATTCCGCGGAAGCAGAATCGACTCGGTTATTTTGCCGGATGTCTTCAGAACAACCGCTACGTAAACCAGATAAAGCCCACAGGCGAAAATCAGAAAATCAATAATAGACATAAGATCTGTCATAATGTGTCTCCTTTACTGTGTTGAGCGAACTTGTTTCAGCGAATACCCAGAATACTCTTGACCGTCGTCTCCATATCCGCCGCTTTACAGGTAGTCTTATGACGGATCTCAGCGTTCCGGATTTCCTCAATCGCTTTCGGAATTTCGCGGCCGGAAAGCTTCTCAAGCTCGTCGATCAGCTCAAACTCGTCGCGTCCCTTATTCGCGGGGTCTATCGCCATCATCACGCTCGGCGCGAATTTGTAAGGGCTCGCCGTCGACGCGATAACCGTCGGTGTCTGATCGCCGCTTCGTAAACGGTATTCCTTATACACATGACCCGCGACCGCCGTATGCGTGTCCATCACATAACCAAATTCCCTGTATGTATCCCCGATCATGGCCGCCGTCTGTTCCTCGGTCGCGAAGCCGGACTCAAAGCAGGAAAGATTCTCTCTCATCTCATCCGATACTGTGTAGCGGCCGGTTTCCCTGAGCTCTCTCATGAACTCGGCGTTCTTCCTGTCATCAAAACCAGCGGCTGTATAAATCATTCTCTCAAGATTACTTGAAATCAGGATATCCATCGAAGGCGAGGAAGTCAGAATAAAATCACGCTTCCTGTCATACGTTCCTGTTTGAAAAAAGTCAAAAAGCACTTTATTCTCGTTGGAAGCGCAGATCAGCTTCGCGATCGGAAGTCCCATTCTCTTCGCGTAATACGCCGCCAGAATATTGCCGAAATTACCGGTCGGAACTGTTACGTTGATCGGATCGCCTTCTTTGATCTCTTCCGCTTCCAGAAGCTTCGCGTACGCGTATACGTAATAAACGACCTGCGGCACGAGACGCCCGATATTGATCGAGTTCGCCGACGAGAACTGATAACCGGAAGCGTCTAATTCCGCCGCCAGCTCCTTATTCTCAAAAATAGCCTTGACGCCGTTCTGCGCGTCGTCGAAATTCCCCTCAATACTCACGACCGAAGTATTATCGCCCTTCTGGGTGACCATCTGCAGCTCCTGAATCCGGCTGACGCCTCCCTTCGGGTAAAACACGATGATCTTCGTACCGGGCACATCCGCGAATCCCGCGAGCGCCGCCTTGCCTGTATCGCCGGAAGTCGCCGTCAGGATCACGATATCATTCTTCACGTTATTCTTACGGGCGGAAGTAATCAAAAGCCGCGGCAGAATCGAAAGCGCCATATCCTTGAAAGCGATTGTCGCGCCGTGGTAAAGCTCAAGATAATACGCGTTTCCCACCTTCGCGAGGGGCGCGATCTCCTCCGTGTCAAACTTCTCGTCATACGCCTTATTAATACAATCCCGCAGCTCGTCCTCCGTGAAGTCCGTAAGGAATTCCTTCATGACAAGATACGCGGTCTCCTGATAGGAAAGCCCCGCCAAATCCTTCAGAGGGACGGGCAGCGCCGGAATACGGTCCGGAACAAAAAGCCCGCCGTCCTCGCAGAGCCCCTGAAGGATCGCCTGTGAGGCGGTGAATCGTTTCGACTTATCTCTGGTGCTGTTATAAAGTATTTCCATTATTTCCGCTCCTTGTTGTTGATATAATTCACAAGGCCTTCCGCCTGAATAATCTTCTGCATGAACTCCGGGAACGGCTGTCCCTTGTAAGACGCGCCCGTCGTTTTATCCGTTATAATACCGCTGTCGAAATCCACCTCGACCTCGTCTCCATCCGCGATCTTCTCAGACGCCTCCGGGCACTCGATGATCGGAAGACCGATATTGATCGAGTTACGATAAAAAATTCTGGCGAATGTCTCCGCGATCACGCAGCTGACACCCGACGCTTTGATCGCGATCGGCGCGTGCTCTCTGGATGAGCCGCAGCCAAAATTCTTCCTGGCCACGATAATGTCACCCTTATTTACTTTGTTTACAAAGCCGGTGTCAATATCTTCCATACAGTGCGTAGCGAGCTCCGCGGGGTCCGAGGAATTCAGATAACGGGCGGGAATAATTACGTCTGTGTCCACATTATCGCCATATTTAAAAACTTTTCCGTTTGCTTTCATTGTGACCTCCTACTAAGAATCCAAACTACATGCCAAGTTCTGACGGTGAGCTGATATGCCCGGTGACAGCGCTCGCGGCGGCAATTGCCGGGCTTGCCAGATAAACCTCTGACTTCACGTGTCCCATGCGTCCCACGAAGTTACGGTTCGTCGTGGAAATACAACGCTCGTCTTCCGCCAGAATTCCCATATATCCTCCAAGACACGGGCCGCACGTCGGCGTGCTTACAACCGCCCCCGCCTCAATAAAGATCTTCAAAAGTCCCTCTTCCATCGCCTGCAGATAAATCGCCTGCGTAGCGGGAATCACGATGCAGCGAAGTCCCTTGTGTACTTTACGGCCCTTCAGAATAGACGCCGCGATCCTCAGATCCTCAATCCGCCCGTTCGTGCAGGAGCCGATCACAGATTGATCCAGCTTCACCTCGTCTTTGATCTCGGAAATAGTCCTCGTGTTGCCCGGCAGATGCGGGAACGCGATCGTCGGCTCCAGCTTCGCGAGGTCAATCGTGTATGTCTCGTCATATACCGCGTCCGGATCCGCCTCGTATACCTTATAGGAACGCTTCGAATGCTCTTCCATATACGCCCTGGCCTTATCGTCAACCGGGAAAATACCGTTCTTGCCGCCGGCCTCAATCGCCATATTCGCGATCGTAAAACGGTCGTCCATCGAGAGATACTGAATGCCGTCTCCAACGAACTCCATGGATTTATATAGCGCGCCATCCACGCCGATCATTCCGATAACATGAAGAATCACATCCTTGCCGCTGACCCACTTGCCGGGTTTGCCCGTAAGGATGAACTTCAACGCGCCCGGTACCTTGAACCAGGCCTGTCCTGTCGCCATGCCGGCCGCCATATCCGTGCTCCCGACACCGGTCGAGAACGCGCCAAGCGCTCCGTATGTGCAAGTATGTGAGTCCGCGCCGATAATTACGTCGCCCGCGACCGTCAGTCCCTTCTCGGGCAGCAGCGCGTGCTCGATACCCATCTCGCCCACGTCGTAATAATTCGTAATCTCGTGCTTCGCGGCGAATTCCCGGACACACTTACAATGCTCGGCGGATTTAATATCCTTGTTCGGGATAAAATGATCCATCACAAGCGCGATCTTATCACGGTCAAAAACCGTGTCGACCGTCATCTTATCCATCTCATGAATCGCCACGGGTGAAGTAATGTCATTGCCCAGGACAAGATCCAGCTTCGCCTCGATCAACTGTCCCGCCTGAACCTGATCCAGCCCCGCGTGAGCGGCCAGTATCTTCTGCGTCATTGTCATTCCCATATATATTCCTCCATTCCGGCATAATACCGTAAAAATTAACCTCTCCTGAGCGCTTCCGCGGGTTCCCTCGAAGAAGCGGACCTGGCCGGCGGATGTCCGGCCGCGATGGTAAGGATTATACTGAATAATACCAGATAAAAAGCCATCTGTCCATCATATAACAGCGCGTCTTTCAAGCCAATCGCCTTATAAATCTGATTGTTAACGGGTGTTATGATCACATAAGCGGCGCCTGTTCCAAGCAGTCCGGAAATGAGCCCCAGAAGAAATGTTTTCGCGTCAACCACTCTCACAATATCCTTACGGCGGGCTCCAAGCGCCCTGAAAACGCCGATTTCCCTCGTTCTCGCGTTAATCGAGCTGTAAATCAGCATAAAGATCAGCACAAAGGTCACGGCCAGCGCCGCGATCGAGAAAATTCGCAGCCCGGTCGCCATCTCGCCCAAAATCCGGTTCGTGCTGCTCGTCATCTTCGCGCTCAGATCGGTGTAATAAATCATATTCTCCGCTTTCTGAACCTTCGAGTTGTATTTGTCCAGATAAGCGAGGACTGCTGTTTTCGTGTCAAAGCTTGTGGGATACACGATGATTGAGTCCGGCAAAAGCCTGGCTCCGAGCGCGGCCATCGCTTTCTCTCTGCCCGGCTCGTCAAGGACTTCACCCGTCAGAACGTTGACTCCGCTGCTGCGCTGTGTAATGACGATTTTCGAAGATGTCGCTCTATCCGTAACCAGCGTCACAAGGCCGCTGCCGTACGCGATTCCGCTTTTGAGGACCGCGGCAGGCGCGTCCTGCTTCGCCCTGATAATACCACTTATTCGAAGTGTGACATCTCCATCCAGATTCCATAACTCCTGATAATCTGTACGCGCCGTGTAATAACCCGATTCTCCAATCATGTAATAATCATCATTTCCAATAAGGCGCAGCTCCATGCCGGCGAGTTGATCATAAGGTATGTTCTGTCCCGCGGACGTGTCAACGCCGAGACTTTTTATTGTGTCTGTCGGCACCCGGTTCTTCGCGTCCACGACAAGACAGAGATCCGTGTCCGCCGAAGGATATTCCCCCGCGAGCAGATCATAATTCGTATCCAGCCAGTCGGATGAAGTACTCGTCATGGATTCCGGTATCACGGCAATGGAAAGCCCATCTGAGTCAGATGTCATGTTTCCCGTGTCAGATGTGTCTACAGAAACAGAAACCGCCTGCCCATCCGCTCCCATTCGCAGCAGATTCATCCCGAAAGGCTGAATATAAGCGATGGAGGAGCAAATATCCGGGTTCATTTTCTTCAGATACTTCATATAATCATCTGAAAGAATATTCTCCCTGGATTTGACCGAGGCGGAAGCGTCATACGCCTCAACGTCCTCTGTGTCGGACGAGTCGTCGTCCGTATCCGACTGTTTACTTGTAGTATTGCTGGAGATCACGACCGGATACTCCGCGATCGTGTCTGACTCAAAATTATTGATCGATCCTTGGATTCCCGTCGACAGACTCGCCGACAGCATCAGACTTACGATGCCCGCGCTGCAGGCCACCGCGATCAAAAGCGCCTCCCAGCGGCTCGCGAGCAATTCCCGAAAGCCCAAAAGAAGCGCCGATGAAAAATTCATACAGGATTTCTTAAGCCGAAACGGCGTCATAACGCGCTTCATGTTATAGGGCTTAGAGTCACTCGCGACGCGTCCCTCGCGAAAAGTGATGATACGATCCGCGTACATATCCGCGAGCTCCGCGTTATGCGTCACCAGAATAACGAGACGGGACCGCGATTCCTTCTGAATCAGTCCCATGATCTCCTCGCTGTCCGCGTAGTCCAAAGACCCCGTAGGCTCATCACAGAGAAGAATATCCGGATCCGTAACCAAAGCTCTCGCGATCGCCACCTTCTGCTGCTGACCGTTCGAGAGCTGATTAGGTTTCTTATATAATTGATTGCCGAGACCCAGCTCCCGCAGAATCGCCCGCGCCCTGTCCCGGCTCTTCGAAAAGCGCTCGCCGCTCATCATCATGGCAAGCGCGACATTTTCTACAATTGTAAGATGATTCAGTAAGTTAAAATTCTGGAAAATAAAACCGATGCTGTTGCTTCTGTAGGAGTCCCATTGACTATCCGTAAAATCACCGGTATTCACGCCCCGGAATATCATCTCTCCATAATCCGGCTGATCAAGGCCCCCGATCAGGTTCAGACATGTCGTCTTCCCGGAACCGCTCGGTCCCAGAATCGCGACAAATTCCTTCGTCCGAAAGGCAAGATTAATCCCGTCGAGCGCCACTGTTGTTCGCCCTCCGACACGATATTCTCTTCCGATTTCTTTCAGCTCAAGCATATCATGTTTCCCCTTTCGCGAGAAAAACATACCACCGCGTCATACAAGCAGCGGAAGGAACATCTGGGCCAGGCCAAGGAAAATGAAAAAACCAAATACATCTGTCGCGGTCGTCAGGAAAATCGTGGAAGCGAGAGCCGGATCCGCTCCGCACTTCTTCAGGATCAAAGGAATCAAAAAGCCTGAAATCCCCGCGATCACAAGATTCCCGATCATCGCCATCAAAATAATCAATCCCAAGTAAATATTTCCATATCGGAGATACAGCACAAGTCCCGAGGCGAATCCACAGACCGCGCCGTTAACTATACCAAGTAAAATCTCTTTAAACACGATTCGCCAGCTGCTCTTGAGGTCGATCTCGCCCAACGTGATCCCGCGGATTACCAGCGAAAGCGTCTGTGTTCCGGCGTTGCCGCCCATTCCGGAAATAATTGTCATCGCCGAGGCAAGCGCCGCCACCTCGGAAATAATACCCTCGAACATACTGATTGTGAACGCCGCCAGAAAAGCAGTCGCCAGATTGACGATCAGCCAGGGGAGACGCTTCGCGATAGAAGCGCCGACCGGACCGCCGATCTTCTCTTCCTCACTGACACCGCCGAGACGAAGGATATCCTCTGTCTGTTCCTCGACCATGACGTCAATGATATCGTCCACAGTAATAATTCCCAGCAACGATTTGCGCTTGTTGATTACGGGAATAACGGTAAGATCGTATTTCGAGACGAGACGGGAAACCTCCTCCTGATCTTCCTCCGGATAAACGCAGATCACGTTATCGTCCATGATCGAGTTCAGCTTCTCCTCGTTCGGTGTCGAGAGAATATCCCGAAGATCGGCGATTCCAACAAGCTGTCTGTGCTTATTCAGCACAAAAATACTCTCGATAACCTCCGTCTTCGGGGCAATTTCCTTAATCTTGAGGAGAGCCTGTTCCATCGAAAGCTCTCCGGAAAGCGCGATATATTCTGTTGTCATGATACTTCCGGCCGTATCCTCGCCATAGCCCATCAGAACCTGCAGCTCGCGGCTGTCGCTTGCTTTCATCATATTGAGAAGGCTTTTGCGGGTCCCGATCGGGAGGATACCCAGAATATCCGCTATATCGTCCTTGGACATATTGGAAAAAAGGCGTACAATGGACGGATAGTCCAATTGCTTCAGAATACGCGCCTGAAGCTCCTCATCGCATTGCTCCAATATCTCCGCCATGAATTCCTTATCACAGGATTCATAAAAGCGCAGAAGCGACTCATCGTCCGCTTCCTCAAGACAAGTAGCGATATCGACAGGATGCATGTCTTCCATTATGTCTTCCAATTTATCAACCGCGCCGGATTCAAGCGCTTCGAGCAATTCTTCCTGACGTTCCGACAGCATACCTCTTCTCCTCGTTATCCATTAAATTCTTGTAACCGCTCAGAGACAGCCTCGTATACGCCGCGCTTACTCCGGGTAATTACATCATCTTCTCAAGCATATCCGTAATCGGGTTCAGCTCATCCTGATGAACGTCCTCAATCGCGCCCTCGTCACACTTCGACGCGATCTCCGAAACAAGCGGAAGACGCGCGAACGTTTCGATTCCATGCTTGGCCGCTACTTTGGAGGCTTTACTCTCTCCAAAAATATTAATCTGCCTGCCGCAGTCCGGGCATGTCACATAGCTCATGTTCTCAACAAGGCCGAGAATCGGTATGTTCATAAGCTCCGCCATTCCGGCAGCTTTCTCCACGATCATCTCCACAAGCTCCTGCGGCGATGACACGATAATAATTCCGTCAACCGGTATCGACTGAAACACGGTAAGCGGCACGTCGCCTGTTCCGGGCGGCATATCAATGAACATATAATCAAGGTCTTCCCAGATTACGTCGGTCCAGAACTGCTTCACGACGCCCGCGATCACAGGTCCTCTCCAGATAACAGGACTGCTCGCGTCAGGAAGAAGTAAGTTAACGGACATCAAACGAATTCCGTTCGGTGTGTCTACAGGAAGAATTCCCATATCGGTTCCGGCAGCCTTCTCCGTTATCCCGAACATCTTGGGTATAGACGGTCCTGTAATATCCGCGTCCATAATCGCCGTCTTATGTCCTCTTCGGCTCATCTCCGCGGCAACCAAAGACGTCACGAGTGATTTCCCGACGCCTCCCTTACCACTTACAATACCGATGACCTTCTTAACGGAGCTCATCGAGTTGAACGGATCCTTCGGCATTGGCTGCTCCTTCGAGGAACAATCCGCGCTACAACTTGAACAATCATGTGTGCATTCTTCAGACATCTCTTTAATTCCTTTCTGATAACAGTTTTGATACTAGTATAACACTATTATAGAGGTGGTGTAAAACAAAAAGTACAACCCACGCGGGAATCCGTCCCGGCTTCTGACTACATAGGATTCTTGCGGAAGCTGGTAGGCGTCACGCCGACCTTTTCCGTAAAAGAATTAATGAAATTTACTTCGCTGTGATAGCCTACCTGGTAAGCTATTTCCTTAACCGAAAGGCGGGAACCGTGCAGCAGCCCCTTCGCCTCGTCAATCCGGCGCAGCACAATGTACTCATGCGGCGAAAAACCGGTCGCGCCGCGAAACTGTCTGGAAAAATGCGCCGGACTTAAGCTTACCTCTTCCGAAATCCGCTCAACGGACAGATTCTCGTGCAAATGATCGCTTATAAAACGCAGCGCGTCCGTGATCGGCCCCTTATCCGCCTTATGCTCACCGGAGGATCCCGAAAAAAGCAGTCCGCAGAGAATGTCGTAAATCTTCCTGGAATAATCAACCTCGTAGAGCGGTTCCCCTCCGCGCAGACCGGTGATGATCTCCGCCAAAAGCCTCTCGACGCCACTTCCCGGCGATGGGCACAGTGCGTGCTTCCCACCATGAAAAGCGACGATCTGATCAAAAAAATCTCTCGCGTTCGCGCCGTCAAAATGAATCCACAACACTTCGGCGTCGCCCTTCGCGTAGAAACGATGCGGCCTGCGACAGTCAATCAAGGCGATCTGTCCCGCCTCCGCCGTGAATTTATCACCATCCGCCTCGAAAAACATCCGTCCCTTACGGACATATTCCATGAAAAAATTTCGATGGCTCTCGAGTCGGCTCACTTCACTGTTCTCGTTAAAATCATAGCGGGCATCGCAGTAATAATGCCCGCAGCGCGTAACATAAAAAAACAGATGCCGCGCCATTGCCGACGGCGTTGAGAAAAAGCGCTCGGATCGCTCTAAAACGCCCGCTTCGCTAAGTACTTTCATAGTCGCTCCTTCCAAATCCAAAAACATGACAGCAGAAAATATAAATACAACGCGTGATTCTATTATTGCGACGCGCCTTCTTTCTCTTTATTATATTGTAAAAGCAAGAAAAGTACAATCCACGAAAGGGAGTAAACAGCAATGAAAAATTTTATTAAGGATAAAAGCTTCTATAAATATTTCATGATCCTTACCCTGTCTCTCGCGCTGCAGAACCTTCTGGCCTACAGCGTGAACCTGGCGGATAATGTCATGGTCGGCGGATACAGTGAGACAGCCCTCTCCGGAACGGCGCTCTGCAACCAGATTCAGTTTCTGCTGCAGATGATGGTCACCGGTGTCGGCGAAGGCGTCATCGTCTTAGGCTCCCAGTACTGGGGCAAAAAAAAGCTCGACCCGATTCGTGATATCATCGGTGTCGCGCTCCGTTACGGCCTGATCATCTCCGTTATTATGTTTGTATTGGCTCTTTTATTTCCTTCCCAGATTCTCGGGCTTCTCACGAATGACACGGCTGTCATCGCCGAAGGTGTCCGCTACCTGCGTATCATTTGCTTCACTTATATTATTTTCACGATCACGAACGTCCTGGTGGCCTCGCTCCGCTCGATCGGCATCGTGAAAATCGGCTATATCATTTCATTCTCCACGCTCTGCATTAATATCTGCCTGAACTCGATCCTCATCTACGGCCGCCTCGGTTTCCCGCGCATGGGCGTCCAGGGCGCCGCGATCGCCACGCTGATCTCCCGCTGTGTCGAGCTTTTCATTGTCATTTACTACCTTAAAAACAAAGAACATAGTCTCAACCTGACACTCGAAAAACTCATTCATATCGATAAATCCTATAACAAGGATTACAAAAAAGTCACGATGCCTGTACTTCTGAATCAGGCGCAATGGGGCATCGCGCAGATGGTACAGACTGGTATTCTGGGACATCTCGGCGCCACCGCGATCGCCGCGAACTCCATCGCCACGATCGTCTTCCAGATCATCTCCGTCGTCGCCTATGGCGCGGCCTCCGCGGCCGGAATCGTCATCGGCCGCACGATCGGCGAAAACGACATGGACCGCCTTCACCCACTTGTCAACACCCTGCAGACGCTTTTCATCGGCATCGGCATAGTAACCGGACTCCTGATTTTCTTCGTCCGTACGCCGATCCTGACGCTTTATAATATCTCTCCGGAATCGCGCTCTCTCGCCATGCAGTTCATGCTGATCCTCTCGATCACGACAGTCGGCACCGCTTACCAGATGGCCAGCGACAACGGTATCATCCGCGGCGGCGGCGACACCTCCTTCAGCGCCAAAATGAACGCCGTAAGCATGTGGGGCATCGTCATACCGCTCTCCTCAATCGCGGCTTTCGTCCTCCACTGGCCCGCGATTGCCGTCTTCTTCCTGCTGAAATGGGATCAGCTCTATAAAGCGATCCCTGTGACTATCCGCGTCAGGAGCTGGAAATGGGTCAAAAAAGTTACGCGGCAGAATCCAGAGGTATCGGAGGCGTAAGCCTCCTACTCCTGCCACCCCCTGAACAAATCGACCAGGCACTCGCTGTCATGATGAAATTCCCGAATCCCGCGCTCGTAATATTCTTTCTTACCCGCGTCAATAATAAACGGCTTAATATTATACCGCAGACACTCTTTATAGAGGATGAGCCTCGCGATCTGCCCATTAAAATCACGAAGCGGCGCCAGCGTCACGAAATCACTGTGAAACGCGGCGAGGTCCTCCAGCGAGGCCTGTCTGACCGCGCGATAGGATTTCAAAAGCCGCGACAATTCCTTGTGTTTGATAATCGGCTTCTCACCATCCGGGTCATCCGCCATGATCCGGTAAAGCGCGCGGATCACATGCTCTTCCGGCTGTTCCTCCGCGACATCCAGAATATAGTCAAAGCATTTGAAATGATTTACCGCCAAAAGAATATCACTGACGCGCGTTGTTTTCTCCGCCTTATTCTTCAGTGTGTCCTTGTTGTAGATTCCGCGTGTCTGCTCCTCTGTAAGCGATGAGCCCTCCAGACGATTCGAGTTATACGCAAAAAGAATCTGTGTCTCGCGGTACGCGCTGACCTCCTCCGAATTCTCCCTCTCGCTTAAAAGCGCTTCCAGAAAGGTCCGCGGCTTCTCTTCCTCGGAAAGCCGCAGAATATCCCCGGGCTGGCAGCTCAGAACGCGGCATATACTCTCAATCGTCTCCAGCGATACATACTCGTTCTTCGCAAGCTTCGCCATCGTCCGGGAAGACATCCCGCAAAGCTCCCGCAGCCGTGTTTTTGTCATGTCTCTATCCGTTAAAAGCGTCTCTAAACCATCGTAAAGAATCATGCTGCGGCCTCCTATTGTTTATATTTGTAAATTTATTATATATTAGTTATTTACATTTGTAAATATAATTTCGTGTCACTCACTTACGTTAACTTTTGCCATATAGAGCTTCTTTTTGACAACACGCGGCATATTATACTATAATCATTATAATTGTTACAGCTTCTGATTATGAACGATTTGGAGACAATAATATGAGCAAAATGACAGTTTACCACGGCAGCTATATGCCCGTTGAAAAGCCGAAAATCATTATTGGTCGAAACACCAAGGATTTTGGTTACGGCTTCTATTGTACAATTATCCGGGAACAAGCGTGCCGTTGGGCCAAAAGATATAAGACTCCAATAGTCAGTTCTTATACCGTTCGTTTAAATACCGCGTTAAAAATTCTGGAGTTTAAAGAAATGACAGAGGAATGGCTTGACTTCATTATCTCTTGTCGAAATGGCATAGATCATGACTACGATATCGTAATCGGCGCCATGGCCAACGATCAGATTTATAACTATATAAGCGATTATATTGATGGTATCATCACCCGCGAACAATTCTGGGTTTTGTCAAAATTTAAATATCCTACGCACCAAATAAATTTTCATACAAAGGACTCCCTTGAATGCCTTGAATTTATTACCAGCGAGGAGGCGCGAGCATGATCGGCCGTGAAGATAGTAAAGCGAATGATTTATTTTTCACCTGTTCTCTGATTGATTACATAGCCAGAAAGACGCGCAATAAACGCGCCGATGTCGTAAAAGCTCTTGGAAAAGACCGTATCCGTAAAATATACGAACTGGCCGATGTCTACCACAGCGATAATATCGACCGAGTAAGTGATGATTTCATCCAGGAAGCGTGTATTAGTACGGGTACCTTTGACAACGTCGCCGCGGCGAAGTTCTCTGTCCCCACCCATTGGGATATCGGAAAGGTATACAAGCGTCTGATCCTGGGCATCGCCCGCGAGCGAGAAATTGATATAATCGACGCGCTTTTCGAAGCGTATAATTCATTTGTCAGCGATAAAATTGATGACTATAACAGCAGCTTCTACTATGACGCGCCGGGCAACATCCTGAACGCGTATCTGTATAACGAAATCGAGTAAAACAAAAGAAGTGACTTCCCGCGGGAGGCCACTTCTTTGTTTTGACTGATATTATTGTTAGTTGAGATTGAATAGCTGCTGGCGAACCAATGTCAAGGTGTCATAGCCCTGCAAGGAAACGGATTTGCCATAATAATCGAAATCACTGGTAAGTACCACGTAAATCTTCTTCGTCGAGTCTGATCCCAGATAAGAGTACGCGTTTGGTATTGTGATCTGATACATATTTCCACTCGCGAGGCCATCCGAAGCTACCGCTGAACTTGTTCCCGCGGCGTAAGTTGTTAAATCAAGCTTATCGCCTTTGGCTCCGGTTCCGGGGATCGTGGTATCACTGTTCGCGTTCTCCATATAATATTCCACGCTGATCTTCTTATCTCCGGCAATCAGGTTCGGGTCCTCAACAGAGTAATAAAGCGTGAGGTCCTTATCCAATGATCCGCTTGCGGCCGCAATCGCGTCATCGTAGGTAATATACTCGTTCGACTTTTTCGATGACGTAATACTGCTGTTGTCACGGATTGTCGGTACCGGCGCCTGCGCGCCGTTTTTATACGCGGCGATAATCGTGTTGATATAGAGCTTCAGCTCATCCTCGGACGAAGCCACGCTGCTGTGACCTACACCGGAATACATGACGTTGCCTTTACTGTAGATGTAGTAATTGTTTCGGACATCGTTCGGTGAGTTCTGGTAAATACTGTCTGTCTGATTTTGGGAGTTAATTGTGGTCGCGGAGCTGCTTGTTACGCCGGCAATCGTATACCAGACCACAATGTCGCTCTTCCCATCTCCATTATCATCCGCGTCCAGATCCAGCTGATAGTATTGATAATGCGTTTTAGCCAGTTTAATGTTTTCGTTGATCTTGTATGGATATTCCGTAATCTGACCGGTATTTACCTGTGACGCCCACATTTGTCCGTCATAAGCGCCGTTTCCGTTCGGGCTTTCAGGAAGCGTATTAAGCACAGAATAGTAGGTACTCGAACCAAGCTTTTTCGAATTCAAAATATTATTCGTAAATCCCTGTACTTCGCCGGAAGCGAATTGCTTCGCGCTGTTCGCCACATAAGAATAATCATTAGCCGTAATTGCGTTCTTATCCGCCGACTTTGTTCCGGTTTGAGCCGTTCCGCTTCCAAAATAGAGAACATCCCCAACATCCAGAAGCGACTTGCTCGCGCCTGTCGCGCCAAAGCGGTCCATACCGACCACGCTTCGCAAAACGGAGTTGATATTGTAGCCCCAATAATCAACGTTCGTATTTGTTTGCGATGACTTGCCGCTGATATTGTTTGTGTAATTCAGCTGATTCGAGGACGGAACATTTACAAATGAGGTCGTATCATGCGTGAACAATACGCTTTTGCCATCTTGAATGAATTTCAGGATTCCGCCAAGAGGACTGAGTTGAAGTTTCGCTCCGGATGTAACATTATTATCAATATCGAGATACACGTCAGCGAATCCCATAACGACCATATTATAATTATCCAGATAGTTCTCGCCCTTCAAAGCCGCGTTATTGAAATAGGTCACATAGGTATCTGACGGAATTGAGGTAATGTTAATGTTATATTCACTCACGCCGTTTAACAGCTTGCGGAATGTGGAGTTGGCGCTGGACTGTTGTGTCTGCATATTGAAATTGCCGACGCGGTAGCCTGTGGCTGTGGATTTCTGCATAATCTGCAGAATATTAATTGTCTGTTTCTGTGTTTCGTCTCCGGTAATTGTGGCATTTCCTGTCCAGGAGGACCGAATACTTGAATATTCCGGGTTACTATTACTAATTTCCAACTTGTAAGGTATATAACCTACAAAGCTGTCACCTAACGATTTTGTATAAACATACTGGACATTGGACTCCAGCAGGTATCGACCATTCGCGTCTTTCGCGACAGTCTCGCCTGACGTGGTCGTCAGAATCCCATCCGTAATCTCTTCCTTGACAGAATACTGACCATCCGTGTTGATATCCGCGTAAAACGAAAGCGAGTACTTTGTATTAGCGTCTGTCTCAACATTGCTTGTAATGTCCAGAGCGAAGGAAAGGCTCTTCCCATTGCTCTGATCCGTCACGTTCAGTTGTGGCTTGTTCATGTTAAGATAGCTTTCAAATTTCGCCTGATTGGACAGCTTATTCGCGGAAACATTATAAGTAATTACATTGTCATATCCTTTGACGGTGTCCAGGAAAGTATACATATTCGAGGAATTGTCGATATAAGAATCATCCACGCTCTCTATCTGGTTGTCTGAAATCGTGTAAGCCCTGCTATCGACAACAACCGCGTATCTTCCCTTAACATAATCTATCAAGTCATCCAATTTAAAGCCGTTAATATCATTGCCGCTATAGCGATAAACGCCGACATCCTTCATGGTTGTACTGAAATCAGACACATTGGTCATGGCGTTTTTCAATTTAATCGTCGCCGCGTTCGATTTAACCGTGAACTGATTCAAGCTTCTATTGTACGAATATTGCGTAGACGTGCTGCCATAAGCGTAAGTTTTTCCGCTGTATGATAGAGATTCGGAATACAAATAGTTACTCATGCTGCCTCCGACATAGTCACGGTTCAACATGCCCGCGATCTCGTCCGCGCAGAACACGTAATCGCCATTATGCGAATAGACAAGACCATTCATGTTCGTGTCATTATACACTGTTCTCTTTGTAGTCGCGTTCACGTTCATTTTTCCGGTGTTCATGCCAAAATAGATCATGTCATAGGTCGTGTTCAAATCGTTGATCTTACCGATAAACTCAGCGGATGTCATCTGCGTGATATTAAAAGTAATGTCAGACGCTCCCGCGCTTTTCGCCTTATTAATTAAATCCGCCGCCCAGACTTTTACTGTGTCCTGTGTCAGATCATAAGACGCGGATGGCTCTACCTCCAGGATATTGATTGTCGTCTTAATATCTGTCTTTCTGGGATTCCAGGAATTGATGATATACTGAATCGCTCTTGCCTGTGAAACATATTTTTCCAGTGGATCCGTGTAAGAGCGAATCGTATTCTCCGAATCAATCAGATCGAGTACCGATTGAAAGCCCCCGCTGATCAAAGATGTGTCCGAGAAATGATCAACGAGTTTATTCGAGACAAGATTCCGGGAAGTATCCGCGGACGCTCCTGTTACTTTTGCTGTGTTATACCAGCAATAAACATTATCCTTCGCGTAATTGTGATTTACCGCTGTCGGATTGTTTCCCGCGGAAGACCAAATCGTGTCCCAGTTAACGGCGCTCTCCGTCTGACCTTTGAGATCGGTCTCGTACGCGCTTTTAACGTCATCTCTCAAAAGAGCGGCCGCCAACTTATAGACCGAAGACCCATTGATTGTTTCCACCGAAATATTATCAAAAATACTATAATCAATAATACAGCTCCGGCTTCCTGTCGCACCGCTTGTCTCAAAAATCTTGCCTAAAAGAGTTTGCAGTCTTGTAAAATCCATATAAGAAGCTTCGGTTTTACCGGCGCTTAAGCCCGCCGTCCTCACGGAAGCGTATGTCTTGCCGCTTTTCGACGTATCTCCCGAAATATAAAACATATCAAAATCCGGAATACTGCCTGCCGTCATCGCGGACTCGCTGATCTGACTTTCCGTTAGGGAAGTGACACTGATCTTAAAATTCGGGTATTCCACGTCATTCGTGATTCCGAAAACGTCTTTTTTCAGAAGCTCATTATTGGTGAAATTCGCCTTGTAATATACTTTCTGAACCGGCACGACATTTACGCTCTTTGTGTCGTCCCGCGTAAAATTATAAGCGCCGGTTCCGTTGGTATTGAACGTGTAAGAGCCAATCGCGTTATAACCACCGACCTTCGCGGACGATTCCGTAATCGTGTCCACGTAATAATCTGTCGAGCTTGCGTACTGATTCGAAATCTTCAAATAGGCGCCATCCGTCTGAAGCGAGTACGCGCCATATTTCGCGGCGTTCTTATACGCTTCGGAGGTCGTGTCCGTTACATTGGTAACAAAAGTCACGTCATACGCGCCGGTCGGCGCGGAGACTGCCTCAAATCCTGTAACACTGCCCGCGACCAGATCGTAATCACCGGTATTATTTCCGGAGGAAGCCGCGAAGGTTCCTTTTATTTCAAAGCTGACAGAGTTCGGAAGAGTCATTCTATGCCAGTCTGAAGCCGTGTCCGAGGAACTCAAGAAGAAAGTCTCGGAATAAGATCCACCCGAAATCGGGTATAGGGCCGCTTCGGCGGCAGTGGACGAATCCGGCGAGCAGATGCCCTCGTTGATCAGCGAATTCCTTATCTCGGTAAAATATCCGCTTCTCGCAGCTGAATCCGCGGTCATCGTGTTTCCGGCCATCTTCGCTTCCATCAGAGCCGTCAGGTAATTGTACTCGCCATCTTTTACATAGTATCCGATCTGCCCAAGACCCGCGTCCGGCTCAAGCTCCAGAATCGTGTAAGCGCTGTCGTTCGCGTTCACGCGGCTGATAATCGTGTCCACGCCCGGAAAGCGATTGCTCGCTTCTGTGCTCAGGAAATCCGACGACAGGAAAATCGCGGCGAGGGCAACAACAAGCAGCGCCGCGAAAGCGCGCCACGCTCTTGTATGGTTCTTACTCATTCTTTTAGATTTTTTCATAACCATCCCTGCCTTTTAAATTGCTATTAATAATACCAATAACCAGCGTAATATGAATATTTGTGACCATCAATTTCCAGATAATAATACACGTTATTTCCTTGATACCTGTAATAATAATAAGTGCCGGTTTTTCCATCGGAAAAAGTAATCGTATCATATGATACATATTGATATTTAGTTTGTGCGTTTGATGGATAAGAAATATTCGCGTAATAGCCGAAAGTATTGTAATTTGAATTATAAATATTGGAATAATACATATTCATCCATTGACCGTCGTTTACGCCATTATCCGATTCATTTTTCGTGATTTCCAAATATACGCGCGCATAGGAACTCGTTTTACTGCTTGTGGAAATATTGACACTAACCTCACTATTTGAAACCACCGCGGAATTACTAAAAATAACGCCATTATAATAGCTGCTATAGCTCCAATTGATATCCGAGTTGTCCAATTCAATTCCTGTGATTTTGCCATCCAGAACCGCGGTGCCATCAAACGCCATCGCGCTCGAATATTTAGCGCTTAAATCAACTGTCACTTTCGCCATTCTCACTTCCAACTCACGGGTGATCGTTCCTCCGCCTCCGGCGTTATCTGTCACTGTCACATTGGCGTATACCCGACCACTTGAATTACCATAAGGGAGCGCGTCAGGATCTTTCAGCGCTGTTACGAAGCCTGTGTTTCCACTTATCGCCTCCGCCCAACTGGCGTAATTATTATACGAACAATTATCTAAATCGTATTGATAATCCCACGCGACATCTACTCCGGAATCCGCCGCGATCCAGCTGCCATCTCTATACACCTGTACTTGAAGATTCTGCGTCGCGCCTCTGTTGATCGTCACCGAATTACCCAGATCATTTCCGGAAGCGTCACAAATACGTACCGCCGTAATCGGGCTTAACTTACTCCCTGTGTTAAACGTGATCGAGCTACTTCCGCTGAATTTGCCATACGTGACATTCGCCGCGAAAGTAACATTCTTATCATAAGGAATCTGATCCCCGCAGCTGATCAGCATGTCACCGTAATAATAGTCCTCGCCCTGCGTTCCGATTGTCAGCGTTCCGGGTGTCACGGTAAAGTCCGTATACACGGTTCCATCCGCGCCGACACAGGTATAATTGATTTCCGGCGTAAAGGTTGCCTGCTCCGGGAACTGCTTGCCTTTAAATTCCAGCTTGACTGTCTGTTCCTTGCCTTGAGACACACCGCCGGATAATGAAACCGAGCTCATATATCTCGTCGCTACGTTGACAGGATCGCTTTTTATAGCCTTGTCCTCGTCATTGTTGTTATCTTTCAGGGATTTGACGGACATAGCAATCACGCCGATTTTCTGCGAGGTTTCTTTCTCGCCGATCGTCAACTCGCCTGTGTTCTCATTGATTCTTGTGCCCTTCGGGTTCGTCGCCTCGTCATACGGATCTATAAGTCCGCTGTCCGAGGAAAGACTCCAGACCACTTTCTGGCTTGGCCAGTTCTCGCCGTTCACGGTCGCCGTAAAAGTAATCGCGCCGCCCTGAATTACGGCTCCGGGGCTTGCCGGGCTGACCGTCACGCTTTTTACGACGGAAGTCAGCTCCGTAATATCCGTAAAAATCTCATTGATTTCCGCGTTATTAATTCTGACGTCGTTACGAAGTGTCACTGTGTTCTGCGTGGAATATGTCTTACCATCCTTCGCGAAAGAAAGCGAATAGCTTACCTGCCTGGAATTGCTGTTCTCATCGGGAAGCGTCACTTCGAAATCCGTGACATATTCCGCCATAAGCTGATTGTTTGTCTCTTCCACTCCCGTGATATCTGTTCCATCGTACTCGTAGGAAACGTAGTTCAGCTGCTGATCCGCTTCTTTCCAGGTCACGATGGAAACGATGTTCTTCTGAACACCGGTGGAATCATCCCAATCATAGAAATAAAGCTTACTCTCTCGGGAACCTGTGTCACCTGTTGTCTTGTAGGACAGACCGGCTGTCACGTCAATCAGCATATCATGTATCTGATTATTCGTAAGCTGCGCCTCGTACTGGACGCTTGTCTCCGCTCGCGCGTTCCGGTAGTTATTGATTTCCGTTATCAGAAAAGAGGTTACGGCGACGCCGACAATGACCATGATCGCGATCGCGACAATCAACTCGACAAGTGAGTAGCCGCCCTGATTTTTCTTTTTCATTGTTAACGCCTCCTTTGACGCTTCCGGCAATTACTGTACTTTATGCTTGCCGGTCGTGTAATATAACTCAATCGTTTTCACGCTCGTCCCGCGCGTGATCTGTATTCCCGAGCAGTAGATATCTTTGTCGGACGAGTCCTGCCCGATCGGCTTGAACGCGCCGGAGCTTCTGTCAAATTTAAGCGTGAGCGTTTCGGTTTCCGATATTTCCTTCGTCTCGTTTCCGGTCGTCACATAGGATATCGTGACAGGGCTTTTGGCGATCACGATATTCTCTTCCTCTGTCGTGTCGCCGCCGCTTGTGATGATCATATGATATTCACTTCCGCTTTTCGTGATCTTGAAGGAAGCGTCGCTTTTGCTGAGAGCTGTCACTTTCGCCTTGTCAAGACCCCCGTCAAGCGCGGAAGCGCATTTATTCACGTTCCATTTTGAAAGCGATGTCAGCCCGCTGATCGCCATTGTGGAAAGAACGGCGATGATCGCGATGACAACAATCAGCTCGATCAGTGAGAATCCTCTTTTATCCCGCATACGCGTCACCTATTCTTTCTTCCAGTGGCGGAATACAACGAGGCTGCTGACATCGGTAGCGCTGTCGCTGTCCGTAGCGGTTCCGCTCGCCGCGCCGCTTAGAACATACGCTTCCGAGCCCTTTAAGTAATCCATCATCTTATGGTTAGCGGAATCCTTGACCTGAAGCACCTTCGCCACGTCCGTCGCGTTCGCGGTAAGTGAGGCGCCGCCGCCGATCGTCACGTTTCCTTTGGCGATAATCAGTCCCTGATACGCGCAGCCATCTTCAATCACTACATCTCCGGTCGTAATCAACGTTCGAAGCTTTTTCACGGACGCGCTTGTCTCGTCACCGACATAAACGCTGATCTCTTTGTTGGATAAGCTATCTACAACAATGTTGACCTCATTGTTCGGGCTCTCGGGACTATTACCCTTTTTCAATGTTATTTTTGTTGCCGTGGAAAGAATGCCTCTGAGGTTCGTGTTCGTTGTGTTAAACGTGTAGGCAAGACCTCCCGCCTCGTTTTTCGTGTGTACGTCTTGGATCATGCTTTGCTCATTTACGAGATTCGTAAAAACATCGGCCGCGGTTTTCTCCTCCGTGGTGAGATTCACATAGCTTGTGATCAGCTTGACACCCAAAGCGCCGAACATATTCTGAAGACTGGTCTGCCTCTCGTTCAATACATTCGCTGTCTCGGAGCTGTTCGTGTCTTCTTTGACACTGCCTGAGGAGCCTTCATAAACCATCGCGTTGCCATACAGATTAAACACCGCGGTAGAGTCTTTCGAATAGGTAATGCTTTTCGTGTAAACCTTAAGATAATTATCCATTTTGGCTTTATTGACCTGGTAGTATTGCTCAAAATAAGCCGAAGCGGAATCCGCGTTGTCAAATGTCAGATAAAAATACACGATAGAGCTTCCGTTCAGTGGATAAAAAGCCGTCTGATAACCGGTCGCTCCGGTCGCGGCCTTGTAGCTGTCATTGACATAAACGGCGCTGCCGGCGTCTACCGCTGTCTTCAGAGCTTTGTACTGATCCAGTGTCATCGGGTTGTTGCCGCCGCTCGCGGAGCCGGTTCCAGCGTACTGTTCCGGCACAAGATACGCGATCTGGTCGCTTTTTACGGAAACGCTCTCACCCATTCGGATATCCGAGCTGTTCTGTGTCGTTGGCGCGAGTGTCGCGTTTTTGAGCGTGACACCGATATAGGAATCACCTGAAACCATCAGACGGGACAGGCCGCTGAAATCCAGACTTACATTCTGTCCATTTACAAGAACCGCGCTGCTGTAATTCGCCGGATGACTGTCAACGTCCGAGGTCAGGTTTTTATCCTGAATATAATTGGAAATCTTCGCCGTGGACGGGTTTCCGAAACCATAGTAGGATCCGGAGAGCTTCACCGCGCTCGCCGCCCCTGACTGATCCTTGATAATCGTGTCATTCGCCACGTAAGTCGCGCCGCTCAGATTCAGCGTTCCCGACGTGATATTGAGATTTTTCGCCCAAAGTCCGGCCGCGCTGTCTGTCGTAAGCGTCGCGCCCGCGCCAAGCGTTAAATCCGCGTTCGTCATGATGACCTTGCCGTTCTTGATTGTTAAATTCGATCCGGTCGGAAGCGTTATGCCGCTCTTGCCGCCATAGACACTTCCCGAAATCAACGAATTGCCGACTGTCGTGTTAAGCGCGAGCGAGTTATCCGCCACAAGAGCGTACTCAAGAAGATTCGGCGTGCTTGATGTCTGCGTGAAATCAATTTCCGGGAAAGAAAGTAGAATGTCCGTCTGTACGCGCGACTCATAATTCGCGCCGGAATAATAGGTGACCATCACGTTTTTGAGAACAACGCCCTTCGTCGTGAACGCCAGCACCGGCTGTTTGTCTGTAATCGGCTCAACCTTGATCCCAATCCCGGACGCGTCACTGAAGCGCTGGTCTGCGGAAACATAACTGATCAGCTTATCCAGATTATAATAATTCTGTGATTCTCCTGTTTTGTTTTTATCCTCTAAAATGTCACGAAGGTCGGTCGCGTAGGTGTTCTGAAAAAGGTCGTTCCGCTGCGTCTGGTTGTTCGCCGTATACTGCTGCATAACGAGAATATAAGCGTCCGTCATCGCGTCGGAAACATCCCCGCCGAGGCCTGCCTTGATCTCGTCAAGCGCCGACTCCGCGGTATAAAAGTTTCCTGTGGCCTTCGAGTCCACCGCTTTCATTTTGAAATTCATCAGCACGATCATCAGAATAATCGCGACCAGAATTCCCACAAGCGCCACAGTGAGAAGCACAATCACGAGAGACGCGCCTTTGTTATTCTTTTTTCGTAATGAGCGTTTCTCCGTCATAAGCTTCTCCTTTCCCTGATTCATAAATCATATAACGCTGTCTAATCTTCTTTCGTTCCCACGTAGGAAAGAAGTAAATTGTCCGCGCTGTATTTCTCGTTGCCATCGGCCTTTTTAAAAACTTCAACTGTTACCTTATAGATACGGTCCTGGGATTTTTCTCCGGTAATATACCGATAGTCCAGAACACTCTTTGCGTTATCGCCGTTAATTGAGTAACTTAAATGTGAATATTTCAAAATCAATTGCGAGCTGATTTCCTTGTATGTTCCGTCTGTCTGCTTTAGTACGGACCATCCTATATTTGTTCGGATCGCGGTACTTGCCTGATACGCGCTGTCCAGTGACCAATTCGTCGCCGCGCCTGCCGCGTTTTCATTGACTGTGACCGCGGCCTTATAATTCTGCTCGTTTATCGTTGTTGTGTCGGATGTCGTGCTCTGCTTGACGAGATAGACCGTAACCGGTGTCGCGTTATCATTGTTGATTGTGATCTTATCCAACGGGCTTGCTGAAAGCGTTGAGCTGTACAGCGGGCTGTAGAAAAGATAAACCGCGCGAAGCGCTCCATTGCTGATGTCCGCGTTATCGTAAATCTTCGTCTGGAAGGTTTCCGTCTTCAACGCGCCTACCGAGTACTTGTATGTCAGCGTTACCGTTGTGACGTTGTCGCTGCCGGATTTTGTGGAAGCGATATCAATTATGGCCTCTCGGCTCATCTGCGTCAGGACCAGATCGGTCGAGTAATTTCCTCCGATATCCGTTGCCAGCTTCGCGGCGTAGGTCCGATCCTGCTCCGAGTCCTGCACGTAGAAAGCGTCCTTCAGCACGTCCATATTACTGACATCCGCTACTTTCTCCGCGTTATACTGGTTCTCACCGGTGTCCCCGGAATAATCGCTGGCGTCAAACGTGGCTTTGGCGTTAAAAGTCTGGCCGTTCACTGTCTGATCGTCATATGTCACTGTGTAAGTTCCGTCCGCGTTCTTCGTGACCGAAGCGTTAGTCGTGTCCAAAAGCGCCGCCAGCTTCGTTCCTTTAATCTGCTCCAGAACATTTTCGGCAACCGTAGTCGCTTCCATCTTCTTCTTCGCTTTGGCGTTCGTCATCGCCGCCGTCACGAAGCTGTGAAGAAGCGGTACCGCTACAATTACAAGAACCGTAATCGCCACCAAAAGTTCGACCAGAGAGAAGCCTTTTGTATTATTTTTTAATTTTCGCGTAAGGCTCACCTCCAAACTATTCAGCAGATTACTGAACCGCCCCGAAAAGATTCGACTGTCCGGTCTGAACACCGTTGATCGCCGGCTCGGAATACGTTTTATCCGTGCCTGTCAGATAGTAAATTCCCAAATCCATTGTGCCTACCAGATTGCCGGTCGCTGTGTCATAAGAAAGCGTAATCGTGTCAAGAGAGCAACGTTCCTTGCCACTGTATACAAACGGAATCATTCTCTTAAGGTCACTGTAGCCAATGTTAAAAGTCAACGACGCGGGCGCTTTATAGAGCATAACGTTGCCGGCCCAGGAGCTGGATGAAGCGGTCGAAGAGCTGCCGGTCGAAAGATCGCCGCTCGTCGTCGATGTTCCTCCGGAAGCCGCGGTCGCCGTATCTTCTTCCGTCGTTGTGTCCGTAGACGCCGCAGTCGTTGAAGTGGTCTTGCTCTCGGATCCCTGTCCAAATGTGTAAACCAGAAGCCCGTCTGAGACATTCACAGCGCTGATCTTCATATTCAGCGTATCCTGCATCTCTTTGGAATAGAGGATCGTGTCTTCCGCCTTCACGTCCGCCGGGAACTTCGCCAGAATCGTCTGTGTGTCTGTCTGATATTGAGCTATGTCCTTCTCATACTCGCTTTGTTTACTCGCTTTTTCCTGAAGTTCATTGACCTGTTTCGTAAGCGTATCGTTCGAGGACTTCATCTCGTTAATTTTTTCCATCCTGGGCGTAAAGAAAAACTCATACACAAGAAGCGCCAGAATCACGCCTCCCAGATAAAGGATGAGCTTAATTTCTTTTGTCCCTAACTTCATGTCTTTCATAATTAGCTCCCTCCTCTATTTTGATGTAGTCGTCTGTGCCGTTCCGCTTCCGTCCGCGTAAATACAAGTCAGCGCCATGGATACGGAGCTCGCTCCCGCCGCGTCTGTCACTTCCGTGATTCCGGTTGTCTGGACATCCGAAAGACTTGAGAAAGAACGGAGCTCTACAAGAACCTTGGCCGCCGCCGTTTTATCCGCGACGGTGATATTCATATTAACGCCCGCGTCATCCGCTGACATCGTGATCACATTAATACTGCTCGGCATCTTCTGCTCCATCTCGGTGATAAAAGCGTCCAGATGCTCGTTCGGGTTCTCGGTCTCCGCGTACAGCTTCTGAAGCTCATCGTACTGCGCCTTCGTCTGTGTGTACGTGTTGTAGGTGTCCTGCGCCGACTGCAGAGAAGCAATCTTGCTCTGTAATTCGTTCTGTTTATTCTTCGCCGAAATTCCGGACACGACGCAGAATAGAATCATGCAGACGGCCGCCACCACGCAGACCGAGAAAATCGCGATCGCGAGCTTCAGGGACTCTCCCTCGCCTGTCGTCTTCATGGCCGTGTCACCCTTAAAATCGTCCTTCTTGAGGATCGGATCGATAATGGCGCCGACATTGCCGAAATAATAGCTGAGACTGAAACCGGAAGTCTCCATCTCTTTGGCCAGCTTCGATTCCTCGGATGTAGTCAGAATCGTAACCTTGTGGTTCATCTCATTCGAGAAAAGCTTGCTGATGCCCGCGAACACAGATCCGACTCCGATAATGTTGATCTGATCGATCTGCGGGTTATGATTGTTCGTCACATAGTAATTTAAGTTTCTCGTCAGATTGTTGAGCAGCGGCCGAAGAGCTTCCGTTATCTCCGCTTTGGCGGAAATAATCTTCTGATCGGTCTCTTCCTCGTCCTTGTAATCCGGAGACTCATCGAGACGGCGCCGGATACAGGTCTTCCTGGTAAAAAGATCGAGCGCTTCTTTATAGTCCGTGAAGTCTCCATACGCCTTGGACTCGATCATCGTGTCGACCGCGTCCTGAATGCCGTACGGCACGAAGCGCTGCATCTCGATCTTGTCGTCCTTCAGAATCGTAATCATCGTGTGCGCAAAGCCTATTTTAAAAAGCACGTTTAGCCCGCCATTCGAGTAATGCTTCCTGGCGAGCTGAGCGACACTGTTTCCGACATAATCAAAGCCCTCAATTGTAAGCTGACAAGCGTTCGCGAGTGTCATATAGGAGTTCAGCAGATCCTTCGGAATCGCCATAACATTGACCTTATACTGTTTCGTCGCGTCCTTATCCTTCTTGTCGATCTTATCCATCTTCTCGACAATGGTATGAACGAGACGATATTCCGTCAAATCAACCGGGAAATACTCGGACGCGTTCGCCTCGATCAGCGCCGCCAGCTTGTTCTCCTTGACCATCGGCACCGTAATCTCGCGGCTCGCGATTCTTCCGGAGGAAACAGTAAAAATCGCTTTCTTCGTGTCGATACCGGATGTCTCGCACTCCTGCTTGAATTTCGCCACAAAAACCTCGCTGTCCGTCAGCACGCCGTCATTCCACATCGTCGCCGGCGTCTCAAAAGAAAAAGCGCCGTAGATTTTAGGCTTCTTCATCTGATAGTCCATTTCCACGACGCGGGTGATCACACGGCCTATTTCGATGCTTAAAATTCTGTTCGCCATATTGCTCCTCCCTGCTCTCCTCAACCCTGTTCTTTTATTAGAAATCCCCTTAAAGGGAACGTATATTCACCTTTAATTATAAACATTATACAACACATCTCTGTTTTCGAAAAGATATTCTGTTAATAGTTCACAATCAGATTATTTGTTTATTGAAATGAAGCCAGATAGTAATGAATCATCGTGTCGCCCCAGAGAGCGGCGATCATGATTCCCATCGAAAGATACGGCCCCATCGCCAGTACGCGCCCCTCGCCGCTTATTTTCATGCGGGTCAGGTGAATGATGGATCCCAGAATACATCCCAGGAAAAACGCCAGAATAATCAGCTTCCATCCCAGCAGAAGCCCCGCGACCGCCATCAGCTTCACGTCACCGCCGCCGATCGCTTTACCGCCCGAGGCAAGAAGTATAATCTCAAGTAAAGCACTGATTGCCAGGAAGCCGATCAGGTACAGACTCCAGTTCGGGAGGTCCGTGAATAACCGGATCAGCCCCAGCACCAGTATGAACACATTGATTCCAGACGGAATCTCATAGATCCTGAAATCGATCACGCTGAGAACGATCAGCGCCGATCCCAATAGACAGTACAAAATTGTTTTGATGTCCCATCCAACGATCATAAAAACTAACACATACAAGATTCCATTCGAAGCTTCCACAATGGGATACTGGACTGGAATTTTTGTCCTACATTTCCTGCATTTCCCACCCAGGCACAGATAACTGATAATAGGGATGTTATCGTACCATTTTAACTGATACCCGCACGTCATGCAGTGCGAATGTGTCTTCACGACTTCCTGCTCCAGCGGGATCCGGAAGATACATACGTTTAAGAAACTGCCGATTACGATTCCAAAAAGGAATATGACGATCGCGGGTATCAGTGTGTAAGTCATGGAGGGTTAGGTCCTTTCAATATAAAGATAACAACAAATTACTGCGCTGCGTCAGTGGGAGTTACTGTTACTGTAAGAGCTTTCGTGGTGGTGTCTTGTCCGAATACAATAGTAATCTTCTTATCAGTTCCCCAGTTCTGTGATTTCAAATTAATATTTCCAATATTAAGACCAGCAGCTGTTAAAGCTGAGGCTACATTTGCGTCTGCTGTACTTGCAGTACCTTTAATATTTAAAGTTACTGTACCGGTCGGAAATGTTGTTGTTGTATCATCGGAAGCATATGCCTGTACTGCATTAATAATCTCAGTGACGTTCTGCTTATCCGCGGAAACTCTTGATCTCTCAACATATTTCAAGAACTGCGGTGCCAGAATCGCTACCAATACAGCCATAATAGCGATAACAACGATCAACTCAACCAATGAAAAACCTTTTTTGTTTTTTCTCGCCTTATTAATTTTTTCTCTCATAATTTTCTCTCCTTTGAACTTATTGTTTTATAGTTCTTGTTTCTATCTTAAAAACCCTGTGCCCTATTTCACAGGCGCTTTTAATTCGTTCACTACAGATTGTCAAGTCCCTGATACATTGCCAGCATCGGCGACATGACCGCCGCGATCAGATATCCCACGATTCCGGCCAGCAGCAAGATAATCATCGGCTCCAGCGCCGCCATCACAGCCTGCGTGGCAATCTCAACTTCCTCGTCGTAATAATCCGCCAGCTTCTCGAGCATCGTCTCGATATCACCGGTCTCCTCTCCGATTCCCACCATGTGGTAGACCATCGGGGGGAAGATGCCGCATTCCTTTAGCGGTACCGATAACGCGACGCCTTTGGCGACCTCCTCTCTGGCGCTTACAAGTGCTCTCCTGAACCAGATGTTATCCTGAGCGTCCGCCACAATGTCGAGAGCGTCCATCATAGGCATTCCGGAAGCAAGCAATGTGCTTAGTGTTCTGGCGAATCGCGAGGAAGCGGTCTTGATTGTCAGCTTTCCTCTTACCAGTGATTTCATCGCCATCCTGCCGAACACTTCCTGACCGGACTCTGTCTTCTTATAAGCTTTTATACCAAACACCAAAACGATTACTACTATGATAATCAGATACCAGAAATTCATAATAAAGTTGCTCATCGCGATAACCGATTTCGTGATTGCCGGAAGCTCCACATCCAGCTGTGAAAACATCTCCGTGTATTTCGGAACTACCACGGTCAACATGACGATCACAACTCCGACAGCTACAATGGCTACAATGATCGGGTAAATCAACGCTTTCTTTACCATGGCGTTCAGCTTCGCGCTTTTCTCAAACTGGACCGCCATTCGCTCGAAAGACTTCTCCAGACTGCCAGAAGCCTCGCCGGCTCGTACCATATGAATCAAAAGCATCGGGAACGCACTCGGGAACTGCTGCATGGACTCCGCCATCGTGTCGCCTTTTTGGATGCCCTGCTTCGTGCCCTCAATGGCCGCGGCGAGTGTTTTGTTCTCGGTCTGCTCGGTCAGCATGCCCAGCGCGTCGACGATCGTGACACCGGCGGAAACCATACTGACGAACTGCCGGCAGAACACGGCCAGATCACGAGGCTTGACTTTGCGGCCGCCTCCGATGGAGATGCTTTTCGTCATGACGTTGTCTTGTCTGACGTTGATCGCCGTCCAGTTCTGGGCTTTGATGTGCGTGTAGACGTTTTTGATGTCATCGGCGTCAAGACTGCCCTTCAACATCTTGCCTGTTAAATTGTCTACGGCTTCATAGGAATAACTTGCCATAGCGCCCCTCCTGTGTATATGGTCTTTCTATAATCCAACGTTGCGGCCCATCGAAGCGGGATCGTGCGCGTAGCTCTGCGCTGTCTCACCGGTGATGAGGCCTTTTTTGAAAAGATCGAAAATCGCGTCGTCCATGGTACGCATCCCGTCTTTGCGGTTTGTCTGGATGATTGTCGGGATCTGGAACGCTTTTGACTCGCGGATCAGGTTGCGGATCGCTGGGTTCGCCAGCATGACCTCGAACGCGCCGACTCTTCCGTTTCCGGAAGCTTTCGGCAGAAGCTGCTGCGAGATGATCGCCTCAATAACGCTCGCGAGCTGTACGCGGATTTGCTGCTGCTGGTACGGCGGGAAGACATCAATAATACGGTCTACCGTCGCCGAGGCGTTGCTGGTATGCAGTGTCGAGAAAACCAGGTGTCCGGTCTCCGCCGCTGTCACGGCTGTGGAGATGGTCTCCAGGTCTCGCATCTCACCGACCAGGATCACGTCCGGATCTTCTCTAAGCGCCGCTCTTAAGGCGTTTGCGTAGGATAAGGTGTCAATGCCGACTTCTCGTTGGGTCACCATGCAGGTGCCATGGTTGTGCAGGTACTCGATCGGGTCCTCCAATGTGATGATGTTGCGTCTGGAGTTCTCCGTGATTCTATGGATCAAAGCCGCGAGCGTTGTGGATTTGCCGCTTCCGGTAACGCCTGTTACCAGGACAAGTCCTCTTCGTTTGTCGGCCAGTTGGACAATGGAATTCGGAAGGCCAAGCTGTTCCGGTGTCGGGATGTCAAACGCGAGTGTTCGAAAAGCGATCGCCATCGTGCCTCTTTGCTTATAGACATTGACACGGCTTCGCGCGACGCCTTTTACGGAGTAGGCGAAATCGACCTCGCCTTTTTCCTCGTATTCTTTACGAAGATCCGGCGTGAAAAGCGGCTCCGCCAAAGTTTCAATATCCGCCGGCATCAATACCTGATCGTCCATCGGGACAAGCTCTCCATCGACCCGCAGCATGCAGGGTGATCCGGGAGCAAAATGCACGTCGGAGATTTTTCTCTCGGACACGTTCGCCTCTATCAGTATTTCCTGAATGGTCTTCATGTTTTTCCTCCTGGGTTCTACGCTTCGTGCTCAATTCGGATCATTTCGGAAACGGAGGTAATTCCATCCTTTACCAATTGCTCGGCGCCGATCGCCAGAGGAACCATTCCTTCTGTCTGCGCCTGCTTCATGATCTCGTCGGCCGTCGCCTTCGCGGAAATCATACGTCGGATGACCGGTGAGATTTCCATGATCTCGTATACACCGATTCGTCCGTGATATCCGGTGTCCGCGCACATCGGGCAGCCTTTCGGGTCATACACGGTTAACTCGTCTTCCTCCGGCATTCCCATAAGTTTTTTCTCCTGTGCCGTAGCGGGTCTTCCGACCTTACAGTGCGGGCAGAGCCTGCGGACAAGCCGCTGGGCGATGATGCCGATCATGGAATCCGCGATCAGATAGCTTTCGATTCCCATATCGAGCAGTCTTGTGATCGTGCTCGCGGTACTGTTCGTATGCAGCGTGCTTACGACCAGATGTCCCGTAATGGAAGCCTGTACCGCGATATCCGCGGTTTCCTCGTCTCGGATCTCACCGATCATGATGATGTCGGGATCCTGACGAAGTATGGAACGAAGGGCGTTCGCGAATGTCAGCGACGCTTTCGTGTTAACCTGTACCTGGTTGATTCCGTCGATATTGGCCTCGACCGGATCCTCAACCGTTATGATGTTGACGTCTTCTTTATTTAATTCTGAAAGCGCTGTGTAAAGCGTTGTGGATTTACCGCTTCCGGTAGGTCCGGTCACAAGCAGGATTCCATGTGGCTTTTCGAGGATCCTGTTGAACTTCACCATCTCGCCCTCGTTGAGTCCCAGCTCTCTTTTGTCTCTTGTAAGAGCCTGCTTCTGGGCAAGTCGCATAACACATTTCTCGCCATATACTGTCGGTAATATAGAAACACGGACATCGTACTCGATTCGGTCAATGCTCATTGTCAATCGGCCGTCCTGAGGTTTGCGCTTCTCGGAAATGTCCATGCCGCTGATGATTTTGATTCGCGTGATAATGGCCGGAAGAAGCGAGGTATCATAGGACATTTTCTCGTACAAGGCGCCATCGATGCGGTACCGGACGCGGATTCTGTTCTCCAGCGCTTCCACATGAATATCGCTGGCTCTTTGTCTGGCCGCCTGCTCGATCATTACTTTTACGAGCTGTACGATCGGCGAGTTGCTGATCACTTCATCGACTGTCTCTTCCTCGTTCGCCGCTTTTTTGCTCTCGCGTTCTTTGGCGAATTGCTCAGCCGCCACAAGCGCTTCCGAGTTTCCGTAGTATTTGTCGATCGCGAGCATGATATCTGTTCTTGTGGCCAGCACCGCCTCCACTTGCAGGTTCGTCACAATCGAGATGTCATCCATCGCGATTTGATCCATTGGCTCCGCCATCGCTACGCGGAGTACGTTGGGGTTGTTTGCCTTATACTCAAAAGGCATCATTACATGTTTCCGGAGGATCGCGGGGCTTACGAGCGCCAACACGTCATCGCTGATATTCATCGTGGCCAGGTTGACGATCTCAAATCCAAGAAGCTTCGACAGGCTGTTGCAGATATCCGCCTCGGATACATAGCCAAGCTCGATCAGAAGCTCACCCAGCTTTTTGTTGCTGTTCTTCTGCAGCTGTAAAGCCTTCTGAAGTTGATCGCTTGTTATCAGCCCATCCTTAATCAGGATGTCGCCAAGGCGATATTTTTTACGAGCTCCAATGCCTGCCATATTTTTCTCTCCTTAGTTTCCTCCCCTAAATCTCCCCTTAGAGCAATTCACTACATTAAATCATTTATTCACAACAACTTCCCTCTTTGTGATTCTGATTATATTACTGTGACCGTAACAAAACCGTAAATTATAAATGGGGGTTTTGAAAATATTTCAGGCGGCATGATTGGCATGATTCTCTTGGCATGCTTGTCTTAGTGAATACGAGCCATGGCGAGTATGAGCTTAGAGAAGCAGCCGTTCCACCAAGCGAAGCGAGGTGGAACTTCCTTATGAGCTAAAGCGCCGTCTGAGCTTAGAGAATCAGCCGTTCCGCTGAGTGTAACGAAGCGGAACTTCCTTATGAGCCATGGCGAGTATGAGCTTAGAGAAGCAGCCGTTCCACCGAGTGAAGCGAGGTGGAACTTCCTTATGAGCGTAGCGCCGTCTGAGCTTAGAGAATCAGCCGTTCCACCGAGCGAAGCGAGGTGGAACTTCCTTATGAGCGTAGCGCGTCTGAACTTAGAGAATCAGCCGTTCCACCGAGCGAAGCGAGGTGGAACTTCCTTATCTTATCCCCTTGCCTCACAACCGTTAACGTTGTTTAAATACCTCCTTTTAACTCTCCTGCCAGACTTTCCCAGCCGGCAATTCAAGTGGTTTCTTGGAATTATCTGGCAGCGGGCGACAACTTGCTTCAATACACCCGATTTACGAATTCTGTCGGTATTAAAGCGTTTCATTGTCTCCAGCCAGAAATCGACCCCGGTTTGGCCATCAAACAGGCGGTTTTTGCGAATCTATTGTGTGGCTGGCGTTTGAAGTCGGCCCAGCCACACAAATCAGCCTTAACTCTAAATTAATCAAGACGAGAATCTATATATTTAAAACCCATAGCGGGTTTCAGCGAATTCGGCAGCTTCCTGTCAGCATAATTTGTTTAAACCACGATATTAATCCCTTGTTTTAGACTTTCTGAACCGGCAATCCACGCGGTTTCTAAAGTGTACCCTTTGTCAAGGACACGGACACATTTTCTTCTTACCTAAATTCCTATTCTTTGATAAAGGATCTATTCCGGTTGTTATGTAACTGTAAAACTCATTGGGAGCCAGGCGGTTCAACTGCCATTGTCCCCGTTCGTTGTTGTAATAATCTATCCAGTCGTCAACGCTGGCTTTAACATCACTAAAACTTTTCCATTGTCTCATCTGGGGTTTCAGCTCATCCTTCATGTGACCGAAGAAGCTTTCCTGTGGCGCGTTATCCCAGCAGTTCCCTCTCCTCGACATGGATTGACGAAGGCCATAATTCTCAAGAAGCTGACGGAACTTAACGCAGGTGTAATGGCAGCCCTGGTCACTGTGGATCAGAACGTCCGATTCCAGTGTCATGCCATGATTGGCCATCAGCTGGTTGACCGTCTGGAGAACAAAATCGACCTCAAGTGACTTGCTCAGAACATAGGAAAGCGCCTGCTCCGTGTACGCGTCTTTTATAACGGACAGATAGCAGAAATCCCTCTGGTAAGGAACGTACGTGATGTCCGTAAGAAGAATCTTTCTGGCGCCATGAGTCCGGAATTCCCGCTTTACCAAGTTATCCGCGACCGAGCTGGTATGTATCGCCTTCGCTATCCGGCGGTTGGTATTCGCCTTGCGGATCGGGCAATACAAGTCATATTTTTTCATGAGACGCCGGATCTTCTTGAGATTCATCAGATGGCCGTCTCGAAGGAGCCTCATGTAGATACTGCGCGCCCCTTTGTTGTAACCGCGGTAATTGTAGGCTTCCAGAATAAGAGCAAAATCCTCTTTGTCTCTCTTTTCGCGGAGCTCTCGCCCGGCGTGTCCCCGGATCCAGTTATAGTAACCAGACCTGGACACGCCAGCGAGGGAGCAAAGCTCCTTAACAGTAACCTGGTTCAGCTCCCGTCGCTTGGCTGTTTGAATCCAATCGAAGATGATTTCTGTGTCGCTGATTGCCTTAAAAATTGAATTTTTTTTAAAAACTCAACCTCCTGCTCAAGCTTGTCCATCCGGTTCTGAATCTCCCTGACCGCCTTGTCCGTCTTTTTCTTTTTAAGGTCTTTTTGGATGAAGGAGTCCAGCCTGGACTGCCTGGAATGATTGGATTCCCGCAGCCCTCTGGGCGAGGCGATTTCCGCCTTGAAATACTTTAAGGCGGAGTAAATTCGGGGCTTTCCCAGCAGCTCGACATCATATCCCGCCCGCTTGAAGATCTGGACCGAGGACACTCCCTTGGCCGCTTCTTTGAGAGCGTATTTCTTGAATTCAAGCGTGTAGAAAAGGTAACATGGGGAAACGTCAGCGGTATAAGGGTTCTGAGCGAGTAGTTCCATTTCCTCTTGGGTAAATTTCGCGCGGTTCATAAGGATACCTCCAATTCATGAAATAAATATATCACAAATATCAATGAATTAGGTTAGGTGAACGGCCTTGTTTAAGAAAGGGTACAACCAGGGCAACCACGTTTCCAATAGATGAATCGCGGGAAAACGTGTCCTGAAAAAAGGGTATCACCATAATTATTGGGTGGAATACATCTTGTGGGCGTGTCCACCTTATAGGGTACAGTTTATTCTTGGAATTATCTGGCAGCGGGCGACAACTTGCCTCAATACACCCAATTTACGAATTTTGTCGGTATTAGAGCTTGTCATTGTCTTCTGCCAGAAATCGACCCCGGTTTGGCCATCAATCCGGCGGTTTTCGCGAATCTATTGTGTGGCCAGCGTTTGAAACCGGCTCTGCCACACAAATCAGACCCGCGCCTTTATTAGGCAAGACGCGAACCCGCATATTCGAAACTCATGGCGGGTTTCCGCAAATCCAGCAGTTTCCCGTCAGTATAATTTGTTTAAACCATGATATTAATCCTTTGTGTTAGACTTTCCCAGCCGGCAATTCAAGTGGTTTCTTGGAATTATCTGGCAGCGGGCGACAACTTGCCTCAATACACCCGATTTACGAATTCTGTCGGTATTAGAGCGTTTCATTGTCTCCAGCCAGAAATCGACCCCGGTTTGGCCATCAAACAGGCGGTTTTCGCGAACCTATTGTGTGGCTGGCGTTTGAAGTCGGCCCAGCCACACAAATCAGCTTTAACTCTATATTAATCAAGACGCGAACCTATATATTTGAAACTCATAGCGGGTTTCCGCGGATCCGGCAGCTTCCTGTCAGCATAATTTGTTTAAACCACGATATTAATCCCTTGTTTTAGACTTTCTGAACCGGCAATCCACGCGGTTTCTTGGAATTATCTGGCAGCGGGCGACAACTTGCCTCAATACACCCGATTTACGAATTCTCTCGGTATTAGAGCGTTTCATTGTCTCCAGCCAGAAATCGACCCCGGTTTGGCCATCAATCCGGCGGTTTTCGCGAATCTATTGTGTGGCTGGCGTTTAAACCCGTTCCTGCCACACAAATCAGCCCCGCACTTTTTAAAGCAAGACGCGAACCTATATATTTGAAACTCATAGCGGATTCCCTCGGATCCGGCAGCTACCCATCCGTAGAATTTGTTTAAACCACGATATTAATCCTTTGTGTTAGACTTTCCCAGCCGGCAATCCACGCGGTTTCTTGGAATTATCTGGCAGCGGGCGGCAACTTGCCTCAATACACCCGATTTACGAATTCTGTCGGTATTAGAGCTTGTCATTGTCTCCCGCCAGAAATCACCCACGCGACTTTATGAAGCAAGACGCGAACCAACATATCCGAAACTCATAGCGAGTTTCCGCGAATCCGGCAGGTAATACTAGACCGCATAAAAAAGTCCCATCTTCCGCGCTTTTCACGCGGAAGATGGGACTCATGCGGATATCGGTATTCAGTTTTACAGTACGAGTGAAGGCGGGTTGTAAACGCGTGTCTTCAGTTCGTTATCCAGCATGTAAAGGCTCTTCGGATCGGAACCGAACAAATCAAATTTCTTGATCAGATCCTCAGCGTTCTTCTCCTCTTCGCCCTGCTCCTTGACAAACCAGTCGAGGAACTGTGTTGTGCGGAAATCGTTGACCTTGTTAGCCGCCTCGTAGATTCCATGAATCAATGAGGTTACGTATCTCTCGTGCTCCAGGCCGAAATTCAGCGGGTCGATGAACTCTTTGTAAGTCTTGTCCGGCTTGCCGATCGCGTCGAGTGTGACGTGCTCGCCATTGTTCTGCATGTATTGCAGCATCAAAAGCGCGTGGTCACGCTCCTCCTGCACCTGTACCTTGTACCAGTTTCCGAAGCCCTCCAGGCCCTGCTCAAAATAGTAATCAGAGAAGTCCAGATACAGATAAGCGGAATAAAGCTCTTTGTTGATCTGCGTGTTTAGTAATTTACTAACTTTCTTATCCAACATATTACTGTTCTCCTTCCTGTTCTTTTAATATGTCTCTATTCTATACCAACAGGCTATGTTTTGCAAAGCTTCGGCATACATTTAACAGATTTTTCATGAATAACTAAATCAATATATATTTCAGCACGAATAGAATGGCCAGAATATACATGAGAGCGCTGATTTTTTTGCTTTTGCCTGTGACAACATTGATCACGACGTAGGAAATAATACCGAAAGCGATGCCGTCCGCGATGCTGTAGTTAAAAGGCATCGCGATCAAAGCGATATAGGCGGGGATCGCTTCTGTCATATCCTCGAAATCAATCTTGACGATTGCCGTTACCATCAGAAAACCGACCATGATCAAAGCCGGCGCCGTCGCGAACGAGGGAATCGCCAGGAAAATCGGTGACAGGAACAGGGAAAGCCCGAATAAAATGGCTGCCACGATCGAGGTCAGACCTGTGCGTCCGCCCTCCGCGACACCTGCCGCGCTTTCGACGAAAGTCGTTACGGTACTTGTTCCAAGGCAGGCGCCCGCTGTAGTTCCAATCGCGTCAGAAAGCAGAGCGCCTTTGATATGAGGAAGTTTGCCGTCTTCATCGAGCATGTCCGCCTTGGAAGCGACCCCGATCAAGGTTCCCAGGGTGTCGAAAAGGTCCACGAACAGGAACGCGAACATGACGACAACAAAATCCAGGGAAAGGCAATTGCTGAAATCCAGTTTCATAAAAATCGGGCCAAGACCCGCGGGTATGAAAGAAGCCGCGCCTCTTGAAAGATCCGGCAGCACGCTGTACATACCCTGTGAAGCGTCCGGAACATAAAGTCCGGTCAGCTCGCAGATAATGCCGAGGCCCCATGTGATCAGGATACCCCAGAGGATGTTGCCTTTTACTTTTTTGACCATCAGGATACCTGTGATGATAATACCCAGCATCGCCAGAACGACCGTGATGCCCGTCGTGTGGAACGAGCCGTCCGAAAGCGCTGTCTTAAAGGAATAGAGCGCTACCTTCGTGGAGCTGTTGCCCACAACGATTTTCGCGTTCAAAAGGCCGATAAACGCGATATAAAGACCGATACCTACTGACACAGCGTGTTTCAGGTTCATCGGTATCGCGTTGAAAATTTTCTCGCGCACGTTTGTCAGCGAAAGCAGAATAAAAACAAGTCCTTCCACGAACACGGCTGTCAGAGCGATCTGCCAGGAATAGCCCATCTGTCCGACGACCGTATAAGCGAAATACGCGTTCAGGCCCATACCGGGCGCTAATACGAATGGGTAGTTGGCGAGAAGCGCCATCATCAGCGTCGCGATCAAAGCTGAAATCGCCGTTGCCGTAAGAATCGCTCCTTTATCCATTCCCGTGGAACTCAATATACTTGGGTTTACCGCCAGAATATACGCCATTGTCATGAATGTCGTAATGCCGGCCACAATTTCTGTTTTTACGTTTGTTTTATTCTCCGAGAGATGGAAATACTTTTCCATCAGACCTTGACTCTTCTCCATCCTGTCCCTCCACTTTTTAAGCTAAGTTAAGCTATTAATTAAATATGTTTTTGCCGGCCGTGTATTTCGCGCGAAGCTCACAACGATCCGACAGATAAATGACTCTTTCCAGGCGGTCCCTCAGATTCCGTTCCTTCGGCCACGCAAGGAAACTGTCGTCCACGATCAGGGCGTCCATCTCATAACCCGGCTCAAAGCTTCCGACCTTGCCGAAAAACGCGCCGCCGCCCTTTGTTCCCATATAAAACGCCTCCGGTACCGTAAGCGGCTTCAGTGATTCGTCCGCGAGACGCCAGCGAAGCTTCGAAACCTGGATAGCCGAAACCATCGCTTTGAAAATTGATTCCGTGCTGCCGCCCGCGACATCACTGCCGAGTCCGACCTTCTGTCCGTCGTCCAGATACTTGCGCACCGGCGCGATCCCGCTCGCGAGATTCGTGTTTGATTCCGGGCAATGGGCGATGAAAACGCCGTTCTCTTTCATGAGACGTTGCTCCGCCTCACCGGAATAAACACAGTGCGCCATGACGGTGTTTTGGTTCCTGCCTCCGAAAAGCCCGTATTTGTCATAGGTTTCCCCATAAAAAGCCGACCAGGGACAAAGCTCCTTGACCCAGGCCACCTCGTCACGATTCTCGGAGAGGTGTGACTGAACCGGCAGTTCGTATTTTTCACGCAGAGCGCCCAGCTCTTTCATCAGATCGTCTGAGCACGCCGGCGTGAATCTCGGCGTCAGGATCGGCGTTACGTTATTGAATTTGCCATGTGTTTTCTTAAGCCAGTCTTTTGTCTCGTCCAGCGCCTCCTGAACCGAGCTTTCAATCAGATAATCCGGCGCGTTCCGATCCATGTTGACCTTGCCGATCATCGTTTTAAGACCGGTCTTTTCCATCAGATTCATGAGCAAAAGTGTCGAGTCTACGTGGCGCGTCGCGAAAACACACGCCCTCGTTGTCGCGCTTTTCTTCATGTCCTGCGCGAAAATTCGATACGCTTCCTTCGCGTATTTCAGGTCCCTGTAACGGGCCTCCTCCGGAAACGTGTTCGTGTTCAGCCAGTCCAGAAGCTCCATGTCCATTCCGAGTCCTCTGAAACTGTACTGCGGCGCGTGAATATGAAGGTCAACGAGTCCCGGCAGAATCAGACAATTGCCATAGTCCTGAACCTCCGCGTCCGCGTATTCCGCGGGCACGTGATCGAACACGCCAAGTATCTCGTTGCCGCGATACAATAAATACGCGTTCGGCTTCGTGACCAAGGTATCTTTGTCTTTGCTGAAACAAATCTGGCCTTTCAGCGCCCTTACCTTAAGCATAGTATCTCCTCCTAAGCGGTCCGGCCGCCTCCCGGGCCGCCGGTACCGTAATTTAGTGAACACAACTCCCGAAAAAAGGGCGTACGAAATAATCCTGATGACCTTATAGGACCATCACGAAAGCGCTATCGAACCGGGTAATCATTACGGTGATGTTCAAAGAGAAGGGGAGGTCGTCCGGCATCTTGCGAGGTATTGCCGGACGCTGAAATAAAAAAATACCGTAATACGCGCCGTCTGTCCGATAACACGCGCTTACTCGCGCGCGTGACCAGGACTTATAGACACTATTTACGGTAGTTTGTAGAAACATCCAACCAATTATGGACATATATAAGTCTGCGTTTCATCTTCAGTTGTATTCTAATGGTGATTATATACTATTTTTTAGATGAACGCAAGATTTTTTTGTAAATTTTTGTAGTTTTATAATTCTTCCGCGTAAGAAACATATTCCAGTTTATTAAGTGATTCGATAAACTCCGGTCTTTCCTTGACGGTGTCAACCAGCACGCGGACAAGCGCCGCGGGGCCGCCCTGCCTTATTTCACTCTGCGTCAGTTCAAATGACTTGATCCGGATTCCTTTCGCGTGCATTTCATCGATAAAGAGGCGGATTGATTTGCTGTCCGTAAACTCAATATAAACTTCGAAATCACGGGCGTATTTGTGGATGTATTGATCTACAACATCAAGCACCTTAAGCGTGAAAACTATAAAAATCAAGGCAATAACAGTACCTTTTATGAAGCCGATGCCAGCCGCGAGACCGACACAGGCGCTGGCCCAGAGTCCTGCCGCCGTAGTAAGCCCCCGTACCTGCATCTTACCGGTAACGAGAATTGTGCCAACTCCCAGGAAGCCGATTCCGCTGATCACGGCGGCTCCATAACGGTTCATATCCGCTTTCGCTTCCGGAAACTGAAAGCTGATATATTCCGCCATCAGCATGACGACCGCGGAGCCGATACAGACCAGAACATGCGTCTTGATACCGGCGCCCCGGTTCTTCATCTCACGATCAACACCGATTACGATTCCCACAAGGAGCGCGAATACCAGACGGATCACAATAGCCGCGGTGCTCCAGCCGGCCGCTGTCTCAAGTAAGCTATTCCAAAACGCGATCATAATACCCGCCTCCTTCTACCGTTTTATTTCCAGTACATCGTCTTCGAAACCTCCGCCTCCGGAGGTAAATTCACATCCTTCATCGCCCACTTCTTGTATTCCTCAAAGCCGGTACGATCCACGATATAGCCGATATGTTCCTTGCCAAGCGGCGCTTCCGGATCAATATATTCTTTCACGTAATCGTACGTGTTTTTGATGATCTTGCGTATACTGTCCTCATCCGCCCATTTGATATAATCCTCCGCCATACGGGGATGCTTTCTCCCGGTCCGACCAAAAAGAGTCAGCTTATAGTATTTTTTCTCGCTTCTCGTCCAGGCTCTTGTCGGGCAGTTGATCACGCACTCACCGCATCCGATACATTTCTCGGCGTTTCGCTCCACACGGTAGTTGACCATCTTAAGAGCGGCAACGGATTTCTTCTCGCACTTTTTTACACAGGCGCCGCAGCTGATACAGCGGTTCGGGTCATACTGAGGAAGTGTCATGCCGAGGATGCCGAAGTCATGCATGCGGACCTTCGCGCAGTCATTCGGACAGCCGGTCAGCGCCACTTTAAAGTGCAGGTCATTCGGGAAAATATCTTTCTCGATTCTTTTGGCGAAGCCTGTCGTGTCATAGCAGCCGTATGGGCAGACACGGTTTCCGACACACGCCATGATATTTCTCGTTCCGGAAGCGCTGTAGCCGCTGCCGGGATCCTCCTGGTTGATCTCAAGGCCCTCAATAATCGGCTGAAGAAGCTTATTTACCTCCGGCATATCCTCATAAGGAATCCCCGGCACCTCAAAGCCCTGGCGTATTGTAAGATGCACCGTGCCATTGCCGTACTTTTCCGCGATTTCCTGAATCAGGGACAGATATTTCGCCGGCAGATGCCCGCCGGGAACACGAATTCGGGAAGCCGAGAGGCCCCGGACCTTCGTCACGCGGAACGCGTTCTTTTTCAGTTTCATTGTATTAACGTCCATGCGTATCCTCCTAATCAATCATATCCTTGCTTTCTGTGTAACGGAACACGGGACCGTCAAGGCACACATATTTATCGCCTATTCTGCAATGACCGCAGCGTCCGAGCCCACAGCACATCTTACGTTCCTGAGAGACCCACATATTCTCTTCCTTCAGGCCTTTTTTCAATAGGCCGAGCGTGGAGAAACGCATCATGGGAGGCGGGCCTACCACAATCGCTTCTGCCCGGCTCACGTCCTTCAGCGGAATCTCCGGTATGAACTGTGTCACAAGTCCCACACGGTAATCGCCCGCGATCTCATCGTGACCCGTAGTCGCTTCGGAATCTTTCGAAGCGTCGCCAAGCGAGTCAACGCAAAGCACTATGTTCAGATTCTCGCGCCAACGCGCGATGTCCTCCCGGAATAGGATGCTGTCCGGATTTTTAAAACCGGCGATCAGTGTCAGTCCAAGGCACTCGCCGGGGCGCTCGGAGAAATACTCCACAACGCCTTTAACCGGGGAAAGGCCAGTGCCACCGGCCATGACAACAAGCTCCTTCCCTTTGTAAAGGTCTACATCAAAGCCATTGCCATAAGGCCCTCTGATAAAAAGACTGTCGCCCGCGTAATTCTCGAATACTTCATCGGTTACTTTACCGACTCTTCGTATCGTAAAATCGATGGAATGGTCATTGATCCCGCTTACGGAAATCGGCGCTTCCCCGTACTTCGGAAGCGAAACCTCGAAGAACTGCCCGGGTTTCACGTTTCCCGAATATTCCATACGGAATGTGTACTCCAGATCTGTGTGGCGGATTACCTCAAGAATTTTCGAGCGAAAAGGAATATAATCGTTACTCATTGTCCGCCACCTCCTTCATCGCGTCGCCTAAGCGATTCACGCAATCGGAATAGGATATGTACTCAGGGCATATGGCGTCGCAGCGTCCGCAGCCGACACACATATGGAAGCCTGTTCTTTTCTTGAAATGAAAAACCTTATGAAGAACCTTGAATCGCATTCTCTGGCCGTTCTTCCTGCGGTAGCTTCCGCCGCCGGCGACGTCCGTGTAGCCGTCAATCATGCAGGAAGCGTTGACTCTTCTTCGCTCGCCCGCTTTCCCATTATCCGTGTACGCGATATCCTGTACGGTAAAACATGTACAGGTCGGGCAGACCAGCGTGCAGCGCCCGCAGTTGATACAGCGTTTATCATACTCGTCCCAGACAGTCGATTTCGCGATCCGGTCATCCAGATTCTCCGGCACGTGTACGCGCGTCTTCGTCGTTTCCGCGTGATCCGGCGTCACGTCCTCTTCCGCCTCACTGACCGTTTTGAGAATCGGATCCCATTCCGCCGTTTTATTATCCACGTGATAGCGCGCGCCGTCAAAATTCACCGCCGCGTCGTACGCGTCCGACATAGAAGCGCCCATGTCCACACAGAAACAGCCGTCAAAAGCCTCGGAACAACCCATGAGAACGAACTTCGTGTTCGCTCTCCTTTTCGCGTAATAAACATCCTCACCGTTTTGTTTTAAAAAGATGGCGTCAAGTCTCGATACCGCGTTCAGATCGCACGCGCGTAAAAACACAATCGCGCCTTTTTCCTCGTGAATCGGCTCTTTGGTCTCTTCTTCCGTGTAATAAAATAATGTTTCCGATAAAGGCGTCAGAACCTCTTTATACGAATAATCCGATCTTTTGTCAAAAACAATTTCCGCCGCTTTTGTTACCGGCGCGTAACGTACGATATCCGTGTCCGAGAAAGTATTACTTCCCGGAAAAAGCTTCGGCGCGTATACCGTGTATTTCTTTGCCCATTCCTCTAAAAGGCCATCCATGCCTTCCGGTGTCAGACAATATCCCATGCTTTTCGGCTCCTTTCCGCTGACTTCGCTCTTTGAATATATTAAGAATACCATCTTTCGTGTTCTTAGTGTGTTGCGCCCGCAACATTTCATGAAGTTATATTTTGGATTGCGTTTGTCCCGAGCCGGTGCTATTCTAAAAACAAAAGGGAGGGAAGCGGTTATGAAAAAATTCATAAATGATCCTGCCAATATCACAGATGAGCTGCTCGAGGGCTTCGCGCTTTCTCAGCCGGAACTTATTCGTTTGGAAAAGAAAAGAATTATTGTAAATACGGCGTTGGATAAAGCCGACCGTGTAACTATTGTGGCAATCGGCGGCTCCGGTCATGAGCCGGCGATCAGCGGCTATGTGGGTGAAGGAATGATTGATGTGTCTGTTGTCGGCGAAATTTTCACAGCTCCCGGCTCCCGGCTTACCGTTGAGGCAATCCGGCTCGCGGACCGCGGTAAGGGTGTTCTGCTTTTGGTTCTGAATCACGCGGGTGACCTGCTTTCCGGAGAGCTTGCCATGAAGGAATGCTCTTCTCTTGGTCTTTCCGTGGAAATGGTCGTTACAAATGACGATATCTCAAACGCGCCCCGTTCCATGTCCAAAGACCGCCGGGGCCTTGTCGGCTGCGTGCCGCTTTATAAAATCGCGGGCGCTGCCGCCGCGGAAGGTAAAAGTCTGAAAGAGGTAGCGGATATCGCCAGACATTTCGCGGATCAGATGGCAACTCTGGCAGTCGGTGTACGCGGCGCGACAAATCCCGTAAACGGTACTCTGCTGGCTGAATTCGAGGAAGACGACATGGAAATCGGCATGGGACAGCACGGAGAGGAAGGCGGTGGCAGACAGAAGCTTCTCACGGCGGACGCGACAGCTGAAATCATGCTCCGCGCTTTGACCCGCGACCTGCATATTCAAAAAGGCGAAAAGGTTATGCTTCTTCTCGACGGAACAGGCGCGACAACGCTTATGGAACTTTTCATTATTTACCGCGCCTGCTGGCGTTATCTGCGGGAACAGGGTATCGAAATCGCCGCCTCAAAAGTCGGTGAGCTTCTGACCGTGCAGGAAGCCGCCGGCTTCCAGATGTTTCTTGCCCGAATGGACGATGAATTACTCCGTTTATGGAAAAAACCTTGTAACACGCCATATTTTAAGTGTCTCACCTGATGTACATATGAAGTGTTTCATAAAGCAGACCCGCGTCAATCGGCTTCACCAGATGCGCGTTCAGACCAGCGGCGAGGGAGCGGCTGATATCCTCTTCAAAAGCGTTCGCGCTCATGGCGATAATCGGGATTTTAGCCGCGTCTTCTCTGCCGGACCCGCGAATCTTTTTTGTGGCGGTAAGTCCATCCATGACCGGCATACGAATATCCATCAGTATTACATCATATTTCCCGGGCGCTGCCGCGGTGAATTTCTCGCAGGCGATCAGGCCGTTATCCGCGATTTCCACTGACATACCGGCCCGTGTCAGTAAATACTCCGCGATTTCCTGGTTCAGAGGATGGTCTTCGACGAGCAGCGCGTGTTTTCCCGTAAAGTCATAATACGTGTTCGCGTCCGCCCGCGCTTTGAGCTCATCCGCTTCTGTATCCATGACGGCGTTATCCGCCGGCACGCCAAGCTGAACCGTAATTGTGAACAGCGAGCCCTTATTGAGCTCGGAAACAACGTCGATCGAGCCCTTCATCATCACGACAATACTCCTGCAGATCGCGAGACCAAGCCCGCTTCCCATCTGCCTCGCTCCGTATTTATTATTTTCCTGCGAAAAAGCGTCAAAAATACGCGGCATATATTCTTCCGATATTCCAATCCCCGTGTCTTTAACTTTAAACTCAAGAATCGCGTAACCGGATTGAGCGGCCTTCTCCCGCGCGGACAAAGTGACCGTTCCTCCCGATCTGGTGTATTTCACGGCATTCCCCAATATGTTTATAACAACCTGTTGAAGCTTCATGTAATCGCCAATATACGCGCTTCTGACGCTCAAATCGACAGAATGTCGAAAGGTTATTCCCTTTGACTCACACTGCGAAGCGATCATGGAAATTATGTCCGCGTTAAATCTGGAAAAAGAGAAAATATCTTCTTTTAAAACAAGCTTTCCACTTTCGATTCTTGACATGTCCAGCACGTCGTTTACGAGAGAAAGCAGATACCGTGACGAAGTCTCGATTTTGGAAAGTCTTTCTTTGGTCCGTTCTCCTGTCTCCGGGTCCGCGATTGAGATGTCTGTAAAACCGATGATCGCGTTAAGCGGTGTGCGGATATCGTGGCTCATTCTGGAAAGGAACTCGCTTTTAGCCACACTCGCCTGTTCCGCGGCCTTCAGCGCGTCCGCGAGCATCTTGCGCCTCACCTCCTCCTGCCGGTGTATCTCTGTGCAGTCGCCGCAGACCATAGCCAGTGTCCCTTTCTCCTTATCGACCCAGCAGAACCAGAGCTTTTTGTAACGAAGACGGCCCGACGCGTCTATTATAGTCATAAAGCTCTCAATAACATCCGTGTTTTCCATTTTCCGCGTAAGATTATCAAGCTCTGTCTCTTTTTTTACGCGGTCTCGTTCTTTCGGCTCTACCCAGCAATCCGTATAATAATCGCGCATTGCCTTGTAATCATTTAGATTGTCCGGAAAAACCGTTTCCGGTTCACCGTTTGTGTTCAGAACCATACCCTTACCGGTCATCTTGTCAATATAGCAGATAAAATCGTACTGCTGGCGCGTAAAACTATCGAGCACCTGTTTTAATACCTGTCTCTCCTCCCGATCCTCAGACACATTCGAAAAGGTCGCGTAGATCTGCCGGTGATCCTCAAAGATTTCCACATTCGCGTTCACTTCTGTCCATATATAAGCTCCGGGTATCGTTCGCAGCCGCATTACCATATGAAACGGCGTAAGCAATCGGATCGCGTCTTCAATCGCCCGAACCGCCTTTTCATGATCATCCGGATGAACAAGCGCGAACGCGTCACTCTCACATAAAGCGGCCGCTTGCGCCCGTGTGCCTTTTAACATTCTAAGCATACTGCTGCTGACCATGGTCGCGACCAAATCTTTGTTGTTTCTGGCGTCATACACGACAATGCCGCCCGGCGCGTTATCCACGACGCCGATCAGCTGCTCATAAGTATGCTCCAGCCGAAGCTCGCTTCGCTTCTGATTGTCAATATCCATGAAAATAAAGTTAAAAATGAAAGTTCCATCCTCCCGGGGAACAGCGTTCAAACGCAAGTCGATCCAACGCCAGGAGCCGTCAGCCGTTAATACTTGAATCATTTCAGAGTACATACCGCCGGTAATACCACCTTTGTAAAGCATCAGCCTGACCTTATTCAGCTCTTCTTCGCGAAAAAGCGCTTCCGGACGCTCACTTAAAATATTCGCGAGGTTTTCCGCGCTCAAACCAAGCAGACGCGAAAGTCTGGTATTGACGGCAAGAGGCCTCCAGCCCGTCTTGTCCACCTTAAAGACCGCGATGTTCGCGGGGATATTCTCATAATCCTGCTTATCAAATGATTTCAAAGTCATGGCTTCCTCCATGTACAACTATTTTAATCGAAACTTTATACGATCAAAGTCCAGAATCCCGTCTTCTCTCATGTGGTTCATTTCCCTCGTCATCGCGCTGCGGTCAACACAGAGATAATCCGCCATCTCCAATCGTCCCGCCGGAAAGTCCGCGTAATCCCCATCCGGCGCCGCGCGCTCCGAGAGATAGAGCAAAATTCTCTGCCGGATTGTTTTCTGTGATAGAATTTCCAGTTTATCCATCATCTGCCTGTTCTTCGCGGCAATCACTCCGACCATATTATCAATCAGTTTTCTGTGAAAAACACAGCAACTCTCACAGGTACGCAGAATCTTATCAAAATCCAGGAACAGGATCGACGAATTCAGCGAGGCTTTAAAGGAAACGGAAGAATTCTTAGGATTGCCGCACGCGAAGGTTTCGCCGAAAATTTCCGTCTGATGTATAAACGCGTATAACGAAACGCCGCCCCAGTAATCTTCTTTGATCATATGTACCTCGCCGCGCAGAACAACTCCGATCATTCGCTGGTTCTCGCCCGCCAGGGAGATGAACTCGCCTTTCCTGTAATCTCTCTCGTAAGCGCCGAGACACCGCAGCATCGCGTCCAGATCCTTTTCGCTAATGTCCTTGAACAAAGGAATTATTTCCGGATTAATTGTCATAAAACGCCTTCTTTTCCGATGTTGTTTTCTATTCTTAGTTTATCATAAATCGGGAAATATGTTTATCTATTGTGAGAGCTTTGTGGAGTTTTGTAGTGGAGACAAACATAGCCGTCATAGTACTCGTCAAAAAAGTCCCATTCACAAAGTGTTTTGCTTTGTAAATGAGACTCAACGGCGAATCGCTGTATATCGAGATCGTCTGGCAACAGGCGTCAACTTGCTAATTATTTTGCGCGTAAGTAAAAGTACTGTTTAAATCCGCTCCGTTCGCGACTTTCATAGAAGCAACCACGCCGCTTTCAACATGGACATAATAACCTTCCCGGTAATATTCCGTCACTATGTCACCATCCCATGTAAAAAGGATTTGGAATATCGCGTTCTTTTTTTCCGCCGAGGCGCTGGGAAGCTTGGCGTCTTTAGTACCCGGCGTAACGCTTGACATAGGTATCGACAATGACTTACTATCACTTTCGCCAAGCGTGTCCGCGACTCCCTTCACGAAAGGATATGTTGGATACTTGGTTGTGTTATTCGCGTTTATTTCAAGATTTGTCTTTCCATTCTTCTTTACGAACCAAAAATTAGTGATCCTGCCGCATTTCGTTCCTACTTCAAAGATTTCCCCATTATTTGTAATCTTGCTAACCGTATTAACCGTAAAAATATTGTTACCGGTCAGTGGTAATGTCATTCCGCAATCAATAATCGCCGCTCTCGCCGCGGTATCAAACTCTGAAGCCTCTTTCTCCACCTTGGCCTGCTTTGATTTCTCCACATACTTTATAAATTGCGGCGCCAGAATCGCCACCAGCACAGCCATGATCGCGATTACGACAATCAGTTCAATCAATGAAAAGCCCGCTCGTTTATTTTTATCTCCCACTTTAACCCCTCCGTCAAAACACATAATCCGCTTATTACAATTAAAAATATATCACCTCCGCCGTAACAAAACCGTAAACCATACTAAAGTATGATTTCCGAATAACTAATTAGCTTTACATTACCTAATTCATTTGCTTTATCGATACAGCCTTTTGTAAAACCGGATTTTGAGAACAGATAAAGATATACATTTTTATACGAGAATATTCCCGATCGTTTTTTTAATAGTTCGAGCGTTCCTTGATCCGCCTTAGCGTTCGTCCATTTACATTCAGCGAACAAAGCGGTATTTTGATCTTGTTGTCCCATGATATCTATCTCTGCCTGCTTTTTTTCTTCAGGGTCATTACCCCACCAACGGCCGAGAGCGGAAAACTGAACCGGTAACTGCCCGATAAGTAATTGCCTCCAAAGATACTGAGCGCAAATTTCCTCAAATACTTTTCCCATATAATCCGGCAAATTTGGCTCAATTCGTTTATAAGCGAGCTCAGCGGCGCCGCGGGAAATAATGGAGCTGTTCTCCGGCACAAATCGATACCAGAACCGAAACATATTGTCTTCTATGACATAAATTGACTTTCGGGAAGCTTTTTCTCCATATGGTGTTTCTTTCCGAACGAGTCCCAGCGTCAGAAGACTCTTCAAATACGCGGAACAAATATTAGTCTCCACTCCGACTTTATTTGATATTTCTGACAGCCGCGAAGCTCCCCCCGCGATTGATGTAATAATAGCGTTATATAACGCGGGCTCCCTTACCTCCTGTTTCAGCAGGTTTTCAGGTTCTTCAAAAAGAGATGAAGATGGATTTAAAAAAGTATTCTTAACGTTCTCCTTAATACTCAATTTATCATCCATCTGCAGTAAATACTGCGGTGTTCCTCCGGTGATTCCATAGATGAGCGCTTTGTCCTCATCATTAAAATTATTGAAATATCGACATGTTTCATCAAAGTTAAAAGGTAATAACTTTATCTGAGCCGTTCGCCTTCCATAGAGCGGCGCTTTATAAGACAATACCTGGTCTTCCATATATGACATAGATGATCCGCAAAGTATCAGCATAAGTTTAGAATCATTGTGATATTTATCAATCATCAGTTGTATTGTGGATGCCAGACTTCTTGAAGAGCGCGCCACATATGGATATTCGTCAATAGCCAAAATGATTCGTTCCTGTTCAGCGAGTTTGAATACATACTCCAGCGCGTTCTGAAAGGACGCGAAAAGCATTCCGGAGCCATCATCCGTTTTATATTCAAAAATACTCGCGCTGAAGTTTTCAAGATTCTGTTTATTATTGCTCTCAACTCCCATAAAATAAATCGCTCTTTTGTCACGAATAAATTGATTAATCAATGCTGTTTTCCCGACACGCCTCCGCCCATAAATTACAACGAACTCAAACTTGTCAGAATTATACAATTTGCTCAGAGACAAAAGCTCGCGTTCCCGGCCAATAAACATGATAATCACCTCCACCTAATATTCGCTCGAACCGCTTAGGACATTCATTTCATATATAGTATAGCATGATATGTTTACTTACTCAAGTACGTTTCGGCAAATCGTACTTGAGTAAATTTTCCAATAACCGCGCCCACGCATCGGGTAGGAGGCTGCTCATTAGTTGAGCAGCCGACCTCCCACACCACCGTGCATACCGTTCGGTACACGGCGGTTCAATAGTTTTCACATACTTTCTGGTAATAGTCAGACATGGATACATATCCCAGTCTGACTATTATTTGTTTGGTTAAGGCCGTGGACAGCACTTGCGCTGTGTTCCAGATACCTTTTCGACTGTTTGCCAGCTTATGCACCTGCCAATCCGGCAGATGCAGTCCTTGCAGCATCTTGTATCGTGTTCGAACTTTCTTCCACTGCTTCCAGTATACAGCTCTGATCTTCCTGCGCATCCATTCGTCCGTTTCCTGCATCAGATTCTTCATATCTGCCATGGCATAGTAGTTGACCCATCCCGTAGCGAACTGTTTCTGCTTTTGCTCTCTGACTTTGTTTCCCATTCCGTTATTCCGGCCGAGGAGAATTCGCAGGTTATCCTTCATCTTTTTGATTGACTTGGGATGTACCCGGAATCTGCACTTTTTCTGACGTCTGTAAAACGCGTATCCCAGGTACTTGATCTTGCTGATATGGCTCACTGTCGTTTTGGTACGATTGACTTTAAGGAATAGCCTGCCCTCGATATAAGGTACAATGTTCTCCAACGTGCGCTCTGCGCTCTTTCGGCTTCTGCACAGAATCATGCAGTCGTCGGCGTATCGGACAAACCTGTGTCCTCTTCGCTCCAGTTCCTTGTCCAGTTCGTTCAGCATGACGTTCGCAAGCAGCGGACTTAATGGCCCGCCTTGCGGCACGCCGTATTCCGTTTTCTCAAAAACGCCATCCTTCATCACTCCCGCGTTAAGGTATTTATGTATCAACGATATCACTCGTCCATCCTTGATTGTGCGCGAAAGTACCTCTATCAGCTTGCTGTGGTTTACGGTATCGAAGAACTTCTCCAAATCCATTCCCACCGCGTAGACGTATCCCTCATTCACGTATTTCTGAACCTGTCTGAGCGCATCGTGACACCCTCTTTTCGGGCGGAATCCGAAACTGCTGTCTGAGAACCGCACTTCGTACAATGGTATAAGCTCCTGCGCGATTGCCTGTTGAATCACTCGATCCACTACCGTCGGGATTCCCAGTCCTCTCGTCTTTCCCTTTTCCTCCTTGGGTATTTCTACCCTGCGAACCGGGTTCGGTTTATAGCTCCCGTTCCGTACCTGCTCGATTATCGTGCTCTGGTTTTCTCTCAGAAAGGGCAGAAGTTCATCCACCTGCATTCCGTCGATTCCACCTTTGCCTTTGTTTCGCTTCACCTGTAGATACGCCTTGTTCAGGTTGTCTCCTCTCAGAATCAGCTCCAGCAGGCTGTTCGCCCATAGGTCTGTGATGGTGCTGTCCGTTTCAGCAATCCTCCGATAGGCGGACACTCCGGCTTGCTTTCCCTGTTCCGCAGGTATCCCCATCCGGTAGTCTTCGATATGAAGTTGTCTGTCCTTAAATCCATCTTTGGTTGCGTTCATTGACCTGCATCTCCTGTTGTTTGGCCCTTTCCCTGCGTTTGCAACCGCTTGGGTACTATGGCCTCAGCTGACTTCTCACGACAGATCTTATTTCAACCGTGTCCGCGAATGTTTTATCGTATTGGACACGTCCGTGAGACCTCCCCGGGTACTCACACACTCTTTCTCTCCATGTGACCGCTTCATTTACTGTTGGCATTCCGTGTAGTTATCGGGCTTCGTGCTTGTTTTGCAGCTTTACCCATGCTTCACAGCCTTATGAAGTTTCTGTTCGTCGGCCCGGAGATTTGCCCGCCGGTTAGTATGTTCCCGACATCCGGCTTTCTTCAGATTCCACCTCGCGATGGACACCCTTGCCTTTGGCTGTATCCTTCCCACTACCGGGTGGATTAGGGACTTTCACCCTTTAGAGCGTGCGCCCACCGGGCGCACAAAAAACCGCCCGGCTGACGTTATCCACCAGCCGGGCGGCTCTTTTACTTATTATTCTATTATGATCTATAAAGTTTTGCTTGCCGTAATAGCCGCCTGCGCCGCCGCGAGTCTCGCGATCGGAACACGGAACGGTGAGCAGGAAACATAGTCCAGTCCGAGCGAGTTGCAGAATTCTACGGATGTAGGATCTCCGCCGTGCTCGCCGCAGATACCGATATGAAGATTCGGATTCGCGTCCTTGCCAAGCTGAATCGCCATCTTCATCAGCTTACCTACGCCAACCTGATCCAGCTTCGCGAACGGGTCGAATTCCATGATCTTATTGTCATAATAAGATGTCAGGAACTTGCCCGCGTCATCACGCGAGAAACCATAGGTCATCTGTGTCAGGTCGTTCGTTCCGAAGCAGAAGAACTGCGCTTCTTTGGCGATCTCGTCAGCGGTAAGAGCCGCTCTCGGGATCTCGATCATAGTTCCGACTTCATAATCCATCGCGATACCGGAAGCCGCGATCTCCGCGTCAGCCGTCTCAACGACGATCTTCTTAACGAAAGCGAGCTCTTTGACTTCGCCTACCAGCGGAATCATGATCTCCGGAGTCGTCTTCCACGCCGGATGATTCTTGCGAACATTGATTGCCGCTCGGATGACAGCCTTCGTCTGCATGCGGGCGATCTCAGGATACGTGACCGCCAGACGGCAGCCGCGGTGTCCCATCATCGGGTTGAACTCATGCAGGGAATCGATGATTTCCTTGATGCGCTCTACCGACTTGCCCTGTGTCTCAGCGAGTTTCTTAATATCTTCCTCGTCTGTGGGAACAAATTCATGAAGAGGCGGATCCAGGAAACGAATCGTTACAGGATATCCTTCCAGTGCCTCATAAAGCTTCTCAAAATCACTCTGCTGCAGCGGCAGGATCTTCGCCAGCGCTGCTTCTCTTTCCTCAACGGTATCAGAGCAGATCATCTCACGGAAAGCGTCGATTCTGTTGCCGCCGAAGAACATATGCTCTGTACGGCAAAGGCCGATTCCCTCAGCGCCAAGCTCGCGTGCTTTATTCGCGTCCTGCGGCGTGTCGGCGTTCGTGCGGACCTTCATCGTTCTGTATGTGTCAGCCCAATCCATGATTCTCTTGAACTCTCCGGCGATCGTCGCGTCAACGGTCTTGATCACGCCGTCATAGATATTACCGGACGTGCCATCAAAGGAAATAATATCGCCTTCGTGATATTCCTTACCGCCGAGTGTAAACTTCTTATTCGCCTCGTCCATCGCGATATCCGAGCAGCCGGATACGCAGCAGACACCCATTCCTCTGGCTACAACAGCCGCGTGAGAGGTCATGCCTCCGCGTACTGTCAGGATGCCCTGAGCCGCCTTCATACCTTCGATATCCTCAGGTGAAGTCTCAAGTCTAACCAGAACGACCTTCTCGCCGTTCTTCGCCCATTCCTTCGCGTCCTCCGCGGAGAACACGATCTTGCCGCATGCCGCTCCGGGAGCTGCCGCCAGCGCTTTCGCGATCGGTGTGGCCGCTTTGATCGCGTCCGCGTCGAACTGCGGGTGAAGAAGCGTGTCAAGGTTACGAGGATCGATCATCATAACAGCCTGCTTCTGAGAAATCATATTCTCGTCTACAAGGTCACAGGCGATCTTAAGAGCCGCGTTCGCTGTTCTCTTGCCGTTACGTGTCTGAAGCATGTAAAGATGCTTGTCCTCAATTGTGAACTCCATATCCTGCATATCGTGATAATGCTTCTCCAGCGTGTCACAGATATCCAGGAACTGGTTATATACTTCCGGCATAATTTCTTTCAGCTGGTCGATCTTCTGCGGTGTGCGGACACCGGCAACAACATCCTCGCCCTGCGCGTTCATCAGGAACTCGCCCATGAGCTTCTTCTCGCCGGTAGCGGGATTACGCGTAAAAGCGACGCCTGTTCCGGAGGTCTCGCCCATATTGCCGAACGCCATCATCTGCACATTGACCGCGGTACCCCATGAGTACGGAATATCGTTGTCACGGCGATAAACATTCGCGCGGGGATTGTCCCAGGAACGGAAAACGGCTTTGATCGCTTCCATCAGCTGTACCTTCGGGTCTGTCGGGAAGTCCTCACCGATCTTCTCTTTGTACTCTGCCTTGAACTGCTCAGCGAGTTCCTTGAGATCGTCAGCCGTAAGCTCAACATCCTGCGTTACGCCCTTCTCAGCTTTCATCTTGTCGATCAGCTCTTCAAAATACTTCTTGCCAACCTCCATTACAACATCGGAAAACATCTGAATAAATCGACGATAGCAATCCCATGCCCAACGGGGGTTTCCGGATTTCTTGCCAAGCACTTCGACTACCTGCTCATTCAGGCCCAGGTTCAGGATCGTGTCCATCATACCAGGCATGGAAGCTCTCGCTCCCGAGCGAACAGATACCAAAAGCGGATTCTCAGTGTCTCCAAACTTCTTGCCCGTGATTTCCTCCATCTTGGAAATCGCGTCCATGATCTGACCCATGATTTCATCATTGATCGTCTGTCCATCCTGATAATACTGTGTGCAGACTTCCGTCGTAATCGTAAAGCCCTGCGGCACAGGGAGTCCGAGATTTGTCATCTCGCACAGGTTCGCGCCCTTCCCTCCAAGAAGGTTACGCATGTCGGCATTGCCCTCTTTGAAGAGGTATACCCATTTCTTCATCCTAATGTCCTCCTGTTCTTCTGTTCGTAATGTTCTTTTACGAGTTTGTTCTTCTATTCTATGTACATGAATATTTTAATCGCTTATTGTAACCCGGTCAAGGCTTACCCGGCAAAAAGAAGTTCATTTTATAATACAAAACTTGGCTCGCGAACCAAAAAGGCCGCGAAACGTTTAAACGCTTCGCGGCCTCTTAGAGACATTTAATTAAAACTCGAATTTTTCCCGGAACCAATCCTCCAGGGCGTCGATTTTGATTCTTTCCTGCTCCATTGAGTCACGGTAGCGCACAGTAACACAGCCATCCGTTTCGGAGTCAAAATCGTAGGTTACGCAGAAAGGCGTTCCGATTTCATCCTGACGGCGGTATCTTTTGCCGATGTTGCCGCGGTCGTCAAACTCGCAGTTAAATTGTTTCGACAACGTAGCGTAGATTTTCTCCGCGCCCTCGTTCAGCTTCTTCGAAAGAGGAAGGATACCGATTTTGACCGGAGCGAGCGCCGGATGGAAGCGCAGAACCGTGCGCTTATCCCCGCCTTCCAGCTCTTCCTCATCGTAAGCGGCGCACAGAAACGCCAGCACGACGCGGTCCACGCCAAGAGACGGCTCAATGACGTACGGGATGTATTTCTCCTTCTGCTCATCGTCAAAATAGGACATGTCCTCTCCGGAGACTTCCTGGTGACGCGTCAGATCGTAATTGGTACGATCCGCGATGCCCCACAGCTCGCCCCAGCCAAACGGGAACAGAAACTCCACATCTGTCGTGGCTTTGCTGTAGAAGGAAAGCTCTTCTTTATCATGGTCACGGTAACGCACTTCCTCGCCCTTCAGCCCCAGTGAGCTGAGCCAGTTCAAACAAAAACTCTTCCAGTACGCGAACCACTCCAGATCGGTGTCCGGCTTGCAGAAGAACTCGAGCTCCATCTGCTCGAACTCGCGCGTACGGAACGTGAAGTTGCCCGGCGTAATCTCGTTACGGAAAGACTTGCCGATCTGGCCGATGCCGAATGGAATCTTCTTACGGGAAGTGCGCTGCACATTCTTAAAGTTCACGAAGATGCCCTGCGCGGTCTCGGGGCGCAGATAGACGATGTTCTTCGCGTCCTCTGTAACACCCTGGAACGTCTTGAACATTAGATTGAACTGACGGATATCCGTGAAATCATGAGCGCCGCAGGACGGGCAGGGAATGTTATGCTCATCGATGAACGCTTTCATCTTCTCCTGTGACCAGGAGTCCACGGCTCCCTCAATCTCGATGCCCTTATCTTTACAAAAAGCCTCGATCAGCTGGTCCGCGCGGAATCTCTCATGGCACTGTCTGCAGTCCATCAGCGGATCACTGAAGCCGCCCAGATGGCCGGAAGCGATCCAGGTCTGCGGGTTCATCAGAATCGCGCAGTCAACGCCGACGTTGTACGGGTTTTCCTGAACGAATTTCTTCCACCAGGCTTTTTTGACATTGTTCTTAAGCTCCACGCCAAGATTGCCATAATCCCAGGTATTGGCCAAACCACCGTATATCTCGGAACCGGGATACACGAATCCTCTTGATTTGGCCAGCGCCACGATCTTGTCCATTGTTTTCTCCATAGTAAGTGTTAACTCCTTTCCATGTCCTCAAGGACCTCGAGGGTCCTGAATTTTCGATCGATATGATTCTTGAAATAGTTTCCTACGACGCGCTCAAGCCCCGTGAGGACTTCCTCGCTCACCGTAAAGGTATACAGCTTCTCAATCGCGCTCGCCGCGATATAACGCAGCGTGTAGCTTACGGTCGGATCCAGGTTCATCTTCTCCGGATCCGGATCCTCGCCGTTGACCGCGAGCATTTTCCATTCGTAAATTGTTCTTACAAGCCTGCGATCCAGGCTCGGAATCGTGAGCGCCCGCAAACTTTGATATAAAAGCTTCAGAGTCAGCAGCTCGTCGTTGTACTCTCTGGTGTAATATTGCGCGAGCTCCAGAAAATAAAAGCCATAGGAAACCGCTTCCAGATCACTTCTGAGCTCCACAAAATAGTTCTGTATATCCGCCTGCCGCAGGTTGTTCGAGGTCCGCCCCTCATACACATAAAAGTCGCCAAAGCAAAACGGCACGGTCGAGCCAAGAAGAGGGCTTGTCTGGCGTCTCGCGCCTCTGGCGAAGGCCGAAATTCTGCCGCGCTCTTTGGTAAGCAGTACGACCCGTCTGTCGTAATCCCCGATAGGAGAAGACTCCAGAACGATACCTGTCAGTTTTGTCTGTTCCACTTTCTATCACCCGGCCACATCCAGGACTCATTTATAGGTCCTTCTTGTCAAATCCGAAATTCTTGATCAAATAGTCGCTGTCGCGCCAGCCTCGCTTGACTTTTACCCAAAGCTTCAGGTTCACCTGACAGCCCAGCATTCTCTCGATCTCGTACCGCGCCGCCGTGCCGATCTTTTTAAGCGTGGCGCCGTTCTTCCCGATAATAATTCCCTTATGCGAGTCTCTCTCACAGATAATGACTGCGTCAATATCCACAATCGGCTCGTGACCGCGCTTACGGTCCTCCATACGCTCAATCGTGACGGCGATTCCGTGTGGCACCTCGTCCTTCAGACAGCGCAGCGCCTTCTCGCGAATCAGCTCAGCCGTAATCTGACGTTCCGGCTGATCCGTTACCGTGTCAACATCAAAAAAATTCGGCCCGTTGGGAAGATATTGATAAATCAGTTCCCGGAGCGTGTCCGTGTTCACGCCTGTCTTCGCGGATACCGGAACGATCTCGGCGAAATCGCCAAGCTTACGGTAAGTGTCGATGACGCCGAAAACCGCGTTCTTCTCTACCGTATCGATCTTGTTGATCACGAGCAGGACCGGTGTCCCGATACCGGACAGTCTTTCCGCGATATAATGATCGCCGCCGCCGACAAACTCAGCCGGTTCCACGAGCCATAGAATCACGTCCACATCGCCGAGGCTTTGCTCCGCGGCTTCTGTCATGTATTTCCCAAGCGCGTTGTGAGGCTTATGAATACCCGGCGTGTCGACGAAAACGATCTGCCCCTTATCACACGTGTAAACCGTTCGAATCCTCGTTCTGGTCGTCTGCGGCTTGTCAGAGGTAATCGCGATCTTCTGTCCGATCAGGTAATTCATCAGCGTTGATTTACCGACATTAGGTCTGCCCACAAGAGCGACAAAACCGGACTTATTCTGTTCTGTCACCCCTGTATCGGGTTTATTGTTTTCCATACTCAAACTCCTATTCGTCCCCTCTTATAAAAGGCCGCGCGTCGCGCCGAAAAGTCCTGACGCGGCTTTGATTTTCTCTTCGCTTCCGATTACGCAGACGCTTCCGCAGTCCAAAATAGCCTGAATCAGAGGCGCCAACGCGCGGATGTTCTCCGGTTCCGCGTCAAGTACCTGTCCTCGTTCCTTCTGAAGCGCCTCTAGCGGTGTCTTCGTGAGATAAGCGGACAAGGAGCGGTCTCCCATCTTCACCGGTGTCAGCGGAATATCCATATCGCTGACCGTGCCAATGATATATTTCGTCATGCCGCGCTCATCCGCCTCGAAGTTTCTCAAAAATTCCGGCACGCCCTCATATACCTTATTCGTGCGCTCAAGATGAGGGTCGCGGTAAGAAACAAAATAACCGTCCCCATTGCGATTAGCCCCGCTCATGCAGCCATAAGCGCCGCCCTGTACGCGGACATTGTTCCATAAATAGTCATAGCTTAAAATCGGCCTTAATATATTCATCGCGCCGGTATACGAGAGTCCCGCGTCCAGGAAATTCCCGACTCTCGCGACATACTGTACCTTGGACGCGCAAGTAAAGCCTTCATTACGTGACGGCTCCGCGCCTCTTGTCAGCTTCGCCGCCCAGTCGAGCGCTTCCGCCGTAACCACCTTGTCCGCGGATTCTTTATCGAATAAAGTATCCATAAACGCGAACACTTCCCGCTGCAGGCGCATATCCATATCCGGGCTTCCCGTATAGCTGATCAGCAGATTCTCATACGTGAAAATCTTCCTCGCCAGATACTCGAGAATCTGAATCAGATATCCCTTGCAATCGTCAAAATTCTCTTCCAGCTTCTTCGTGATATCGTAGTACGCGATGCCCTCTGTCATATCCTTGAAACGGTACGCGCTGTTCGAGTAAGACATCGCTCTTGTTACCGCGACCTGATGTCCCGCCGTCAAAAACCTGGTCTGCAGTCTGGCTTTGTTCTGGGAAATGATTTCCAGAAGACGCTTCTCGTCACCAAGCTTCGAGCGCGCGGCTATCTCTGTCGCCGCGCCGAACACGACATTCAGTTTCTCATATAAGGCTTTACCCTTGAACTCGAAGTAAGGCGTGAACTCTTCCTCATGGCCCTCTCCGTATCTTCCGTATGTCTCGATCAGCGTGCCGACGCCGCCTGTCTCGAGATTAATCTCATTGAATAAATCACCATATCCGTAATTCTCCGTGTCGATTACGCCGAGAACGCTCTGCAGAACGCCCACGAACGGCCACAGGTTCTCCTGAATATGGGAAATGTCAAACACCAGACGCAGATAACCGATTCCGTTCGTCTCATAATCGTGGCAGAGAATCTTTACGTTCCCCGCGTGATATTTAATGTTGGAAAATCTCTTGACGTCTCTGGTAATATCCGAACGATTCAGTATCGGAATCTTCTCAATATCCTCTTGTCGGTCGGGCGCCTCCTGATAAGCGCTCAGTTCATTCGTAGCCGCTTCGATCTTCTGAAGCTCTTCCGGAGAAAGACTGTCCTTGTACGACGCGAGCTTCTCCGCGAGCTTCGCGTCCTTCCTGGCCGCGAGTCCTCTGACCGGCTTCATCGAAATCACGGAGCCATGCGTGTTCTCAAGAAGACAACTCTTAATCAGACCCTCAAAATATCCCTTGCCGACCTGCTCCCGCATAAACGCGAACTGATTCAGAAAATGAAATACCTCGAAAGGTTTATCTTCATCATAAATCCAGGACTCCAGTGCCTGAAGGCCGTACATAAGGCCCTTAGGGTAATTACCGAAATCGGCCTCTCTTGCGCGGAACTCATAGTAATTGATTCCGGCAAGCAAAGCCTTCTCGTCAATCCCCTTCTCTACGGCCTGACGCAGCGTATTCTCGATTACATCTTTGAAACGCTCCTTGTCCTCAACATTCGCGCTCTTGGAAATGATGGAAAAGTACGGCTGACGAACCTCGGACTCAAATGTCCCGGAGATATCCTTGCCGATACCCGCTTCCAGAAGCGCTTTCTCAAGAGGCGCGCCCGGAGCCGACAAAAGCGCGTAGTCCAGAATATCAAACGCCTGAATCTTCTTCGTGTCCAGCGCGTCGCCTATAACCTTGCTGTAAGCCAGATAAGAGTTGTCCTCAAGCGGTTCCTCATCCGAGATCGGGTACTCAATATACACATCCTGTACCTTATCAAAAGGCTTCATCGGCTTAATCTCGGAATTAACAGGCGCGGCGTCAAAATGGCTCAGATAATTCTCGTCGATCCATGTCAGCTTCTCCGCCATATCCATATTGCCATATAAGTATATATAGGAATTCGAGGGATGATAATACTTCCTGTGGAAATTCAGGAAATTCTCGTACGTAAGCTCCGGAATCACGTCAGGATCCCCGCCGCTCTCCACGCCATAGCAGGTCCCGGGAAACAGCGAATTCATCACGCCTCTCTCCAGAACGCCGTCCGGCGAGGAAAAAACTCCCTTCATCTCGTTATAAACGACCCCATTATAATTGAGTTCTCCGTCAGCGCTCTCCAGTTCATAGGACCAGCCTTCCTGGCGGAAAATCTCATCATGCTTATAAATATTCGGGTAAAAAACCGCGTCCAGATATACATGGAGCAGGTTCTGAAAATCCTTGTCATTGCAGCTTGCTACCGGGTATACTGTCTTATCCGGATAGGTCATAGCGTTCAGAAATGTGTTCAAAGAGCCCTTCACCAGTTCCACGAACGGGTCCTTGACCGGAAAATCACGCGAACCGCATAACACGGAATGCTCCAGAATATGAGCGACACCCGTACTGTCTTCCGGCGGCGTGCGAAACGCGATCGAGAAAACCTTGTTCTCGTCGCTGTTGCTGATCAGCGCGATCCTCGCCCCGCTCTTCCGGTGACGGAGTAGATACCCCGTTGATTTAATATCGGGCAAATCCTCTTCCCGTATCAATTCGTATGCTTCCAGTTCCTTTATTGTCATAGATCGACATCCTCCCTTATCGCGAAATACATATCTAATCTAGTATACCATCTCTGTATATTTTAAGGAAGCGGCTTTTTAATCCCTCAGGGCAAAAAAATGTTCCCCGGAGTATAGAACCCCGGGGAACACCCTCATATTCATATTATTCGTTGCCGTATAATCCAACAAGCTTGTTGAGGTACTCGAAACGAGCCTTCGCTTCTTCTTCGGATTTCGCGAACAGTTCTTCCGCGCGAGCCGGGTTCTGTCTTACAAGTGAATTGTAACGAACCTCGCCGTTCAGGAACTCTTTGTAATCCTCTGTCGGAGCCTTGCTGTCGAGCGTGAACATCGGCTTGCCTTCCGCCTTCGCCGCCGGATTGTAACGGAACAGGTGCCAGTAGCCGGACTTAACTGCCAGTTCTTCCTCAGTCATAGCCTTGCTCATACCCTTCTTGATACCATGATTGATACAAGGAGCGTAAGCGATAATTACGGATGGGCCATGATAAGCTTCCGCCTCGGTAAGAGCCTTGACAGTCTGATTGAAGTCAGCGCCCATAGCGATCTGAGCGACATATACATAACCATAGCTCATCGCGATGCTCGCGAGATCTTTCTTCTTGGTAGCCTTGCCGCCTGCCGCGAACTGAGCGATCGCGCCGGTCGGAGTAGACTTGGAAGACTGACCGCCTGTATTGGAATAAACCTCAGTATCAAATACCATGATGTTGACATCGTCGCCACTCGCGATTACATGATCCAAGCCGCCGAAACCGATATCATAAGCCCAGCCGTCACCGCCGAACGCCCACTGTGATTTCTTGTTGAGGTAATCCTTGTACTGAAGGATCATCTGCTTCGCTTCGCCATCACAGGAAGAAGCTTCAACAGCCTTAAGCAACTTAGCGGAAGCGACCGCGTTCATCTTACCACAATCATATGTGTCAAGGTATTCCTTAGCGGCAGCCTTAACATCATCATTGCAGCCATTCTCTACGAGACCTTCGATCTGTCCTTTCAGTCTCTGACGAATTGTCTGGCAAGCGAGCTCCATGCCGTAACCGAACTCCGCGCTATCCTCGAATAAGGAGTTGCACCAAGCCGGGCCCTTGCCAGCCTTATTCAGCGTGTACGGCGTAGACGGTGAGGAGTTGCCCCAGATGGAGGTACATCCTGTCGCGTTCGCGATGTACATTCTGTCGCCGAACAGCTGTGTAAGCAGTTTCGCGTAAGGAGTCTCACCGCAACCAGCGCAAGCGCCTGAGAACTCAAGGAGCGGCTGTTTGAACTGGCTGCCCTTAACCGTGTTCTCTTTGAACTTCTCAACAACGTCAGCCTTGTCATCAAGAGCTACCGCGTAATCAAAATACTTCTGAACACCAACGTTCTCTTCCATGTTAGCCATAGCGAGAGCTTTCTCACCCTTCTTGCCCGGGCATACGTTCACGCAGGAACCGCAGCCTGTGCAGTCAAGAGCGGATACAGTCATGGAGAACTTGTACTCAGGCATTCCTGTCATATCAAGTGTCTTCATGCCTTCCGGAGCCTTAGCGAGCTCATCCGCCGTAAGAGCAACCGGACGAATAACAGCGTGCGGGCAAACATACGCGCAGCGGTTACACTGAATACAATTATCCGGATTCCACATAGGGATATCAACCGCTATACCGCGCTTCTCATAAGCAGCTGTGCCGGAAGGAGTCATGCCATCCGAGTAAGCCGTGAAAGCGGATACCGGAAGCGTATTGCCTTCCTGCGCGTTAACCTTGATCTGGATATTCTTAACGAACGCCTGAGCGTCCTCTCTGCCTTTGTTCCAATCCGCTACCGCGAGACCCTCGTCAGCCGCGCTCTTCCAAGATTCCGGAACCTGTACCTCAACAACCTGCTTCGCGCCTGCGTCGATCGCGTCAAAGTTCATCTGCACGATCTTGTCGCCCTTACGTCCGTAAGTCGCCTTAGCCGCTTTCTTCATAAGGTCAATCGCTTGCTCCTCGGGAATAATTCCGGCGAGTTTGAAGAACGCGGACTGCAGAACGGTATTAATACGTCCGCCAAGTCCGATTTCCTTACCGATGCGGATACCATCAATAATGTAGAATTTGATGTTATGATTCGCGATAAAGTTCTTAACCTGTCCGGGAAGGTGATCTTCAAGACCTTCAACGCCCCAAGGGCAGTTCAGCAGGAAAGTGCCGCCATCAACAAGCTCCTGAGCCATGTTGTATTTATTTACGTAAGAAGGATTATGGCAAGCCACAAAATTCGCCTGGCGGATCAGGTATGTCGACTTGATCGGTTTCTTACCGAAACGAAGGTGAGACATTGTTACGCCGCCCGACTTCTTGGAATCATAATCAAAATACGCCTGCGCGTACATATCCGTGTTATCACCGATGATCTTGATGGAGTTCTTGTTCGCTCCGACAGTTCCATCAGCGCCGAGGCCCCAGAACTTGCAGTTGATCGTGCCTTCCGGAGTTGTTACGATTTCCTGACCTACGTTGAGGGATGTGTTTGTGACATCATCCACAACACCGATCGTGAAAGCGTTCTTCTCTGTGTTCTTGAAGGTAGCTACAACCTGAGCCGGAGTCGTGTCCTTGCTGCCAAGTCCATAACGTCCGCCAAGGATCTTAACCTGATCGAACTTCGTTCCCTTAAGAGCCGCTACGACATCCAGATAAAGCGGTTCGCCGATCGCGCCCGGCTCTTTCGTTCTGTCGAGAACGGAAATCGTCTTAACGGTATCCGGAATAACATCAAGCAGAGCCGGTACATAGAACGGTCTGTAAAGACGAACCTTAACAACACCGACCTTCTCGCCGGCAGCCATCAGGTAATCGATCGTCTCTTCAATCGTGTCACAAATGGAACCCATAGCGATGATGATATGATCCGCGTCTGGAGCGCCGTAATAATTGAAAAGTTTGTAATCCGTTCCGATCTTCTCGTTAACCTTGTTCATGTACTCCGTTACGATCGCGGGCATCGCGTCGTAATAGGAATTGCAGGACTCTCTGACCTGATAGAAAACATCCGGGTTCTGAGCGGATCCTCTCTCAACAGGGTGATTCGGATTCAAGGAGTTGTCGCGGAAAGCCTTAACAGCGTCCATGTCGATCATGTCTTTAAGATCGTCCGTGTCCCAGCAATCTATCTTCTGGATCTCGTGGGAGGTACGGAAGCCATCAAAGAAGTTAATGAAAGGAAGCTTGCCTTTCAAAGCCGCGCAATGAGCGACCGGAGTAAGATCCATAACCTCCTGAACAGATGACTCGCAAAGCATAGCCGCGCCGGTCTGACGGCACGCGTAGATATCGGAATGATCTCCGAAAATACATAAAGCGTGCGTAGCGATTGTACGCGCGGAAACCTGAAATACGCCTGGAAGCTGCTCGCCCGCCACTTTATAAATGTTCGGGATCATAAGCAGCAAGCCCTGTGAAGCTGTAAATGTGGTTGTAAGAGCGCCCGCGGAAAGTGAGCCGTGAACTGTGCCGGCCGCGCCTGCCTCTGACTGCATCTCGACTACATTCACAGGATCTCCAAAAATGTTCTTCCTGCCAGCCGTTGCCCATTCATCCACGTGCTCAGGCATAACTGATGACGGTGTGATGGGATAAACCGCCGCTACTTCGGTGTACGCGTAGGAAACATGCGCCGCGGCTTCATTACCATCCATGGTCTTCTTAAATCTTGCCATTCGTATATCCTCCTTCGAAACAACTTAAACTTATTATTCAACATATAAATTATAGAGCCTTGCTAAATAATTGTCTAGGGCAAGGGAGGCGATTCTTTGTATCTATTTCCGTACATTCTCAAGAATCGCGCGCTTTTTCGTCCTTGATAAAACGGCCTTGTTTTACTTTGAAAATCCTCGGTTTCATATTGACAAGAAGAATGAAATATATTATAGTAATCAACGGACCGCTCCCTTGGCACAGCAGGTAGCGCGCATCCATGGTAAGGATGAGGTCGCCGGTTCGAATCCGGCAGGGAGCTTAATAAGAGTCAGACAGGGACGCGAGAAGTCGCGTCCCTGAATTTTTCTAACGGGAGGTTTACCATGTTTCGTTTGTGGGGCAAGATTTTCACGAATAACCATCTGATCCGGGATACCGTCGCCTGTATCGATGACAACGATACCAGAACGCGTCACGTGCTGACCGCTCTTGACGAGATCTGTTACGCTCTCGATCTGAGCCGTCCCATCTGGCTCGATTCCACGATCCTGGACTTCAAGAAACATGACAAAGCCAGGTTTTCGCAAGATAATTTCGTGGAACAAATCGATTTTGATTTCCTCGAAATCCAGGTTATTGAAGAGTAAAATACATCTTAGATAAAGTACTCCGCTTCTTTGCGCCCCGCGTAATTCTCCTTCAGCATCTCGACATGCGAGAGGAAATCCGGGTCATCGAAATATTTCGCTCCTCGCGGGCATTTTCTGACGCACGCCTGACATTTGATACAAACGCCGTCTACCATCATCGGATCTTCTTTGGATATAGAACCCATCGGACACATCGACTCGCAGGTTCCGCATCTGTCGCATTTATCCTCGTCTGTCTTAGGCTTCGCTTTGAGAAACACCGCCGGTTTTCCATCCGCGCCAAGCGGCTTATAATATGGAGCCGGATATTCCCCGGGAACGTGTATGGATTCCGTCGGCAGCTCCGAAAGCGCCATAAGCTTCTCCGCCGTTTTAGAAGCGAATTTGCTCAGCTCCTCCAAATCCTTCGAGTCCGGTCTTCCCGCCGCCAGTTTCGCGATGAACGCGTGTTCCGACGGAACGCACGCGCCCGCGATGGAGCGGAACCCTTTCGCGCCCAGTTCCTCCACCAGCTCAATCAGAGCGTTGTCATAGCTACGGTTTCCGAACGTCACGATCGGAATCATGGGAGTTTTCTCTCCCTGAAGTCCCGTTTGTATATAGGGGAGCATTTTATTCGGCACGCGCCCCGCGTAAACCGGAGTCCCGATGACTACAAGATCCTCCGGCCCGTACTTCTGAACGCTTTCCCGACTTTCGGGAAACGTAAAATCAAATACTTCCAACGGAACACCGATAGCCCGCGCTATCGCCTCCGCGACACGCTTTACCGCTTTTTCCGTATTGCCCGTGGCGCTGAAATACACCGCGTGTACAGTTGTGATTTTCAAAATGATCTCTCCTTTCTCTTTCTATTGAGTCATTCGCGTCTTGCTTCGCGGGAAAGCCGCGCTTGCAGTTTCGTGGGACGCGTCTTGAGTTTCCAACTCGGTTGTCCGCGTCTTGCTTCATCCTTCCGGCGCGATTGTCTTGCATGCGTGATCGCGCCCCGATTATAAACAATCAGGAAGCAAATCGGTTCCTAAACAAGTCTATTATTCGCTCCATTTTCCAGCATTTGACACAGATTGTCGTATATACCGCGGGAATTCGAAATTCGTAGGTATCTGAAGCTTCTTGTCGCCGTCCTTAGACAATCCTGATCAATTCCATCGATTCGCGATTTCAATTGTGTGGCAGGCAAACTTTATGCTTGGATATACCTAAACTGCCCGGATCTACCCGGTTTCGCGGGGGGCATATTGAGCCGCCAGACTTGTGGGGCCGCGTCTTGCTTCTTACCGCGTCTCCTCCAAAATACTCCTCAGCTTCGTCTTCACTCTCTGAAGCGTGTTGTCGATCTGTTTCGGTGTTTTGTCCAGCACTTCGGCGATTTCAACATAGCCCATTCCTGTCAAATGCAGATTCAACACTTCCCGCTCCAGATCGCTGAGCCGTGTTTCCAGCTCTTCGTCGAGTCTTTGAACATTTTCCTTGTCGATCAGAAGCTCTTCCGGGCTTTTTCCATCCACGCTCTGTAAGACCTCCTGCAGCGTTACACGGCTTTCACTTTCGCTCGGCAGTTCTTCGTAAAGGGATACGTAGGAGTTCAGCGGAATGTGTTTTTGCCGATTGGACGCCTCAATCGCGGAGTACATTTTTCTGGTCACGCATTTTTCCGCGAAATGATAAAAAGAAGCTCCCTGCCCGGAGTCATAACCGCGGATCGCGAGCATCAACCCGATCATCCCTTCCTGGATCAGGTCCTGCTGATCGCCGCCGATCAGGTACATCGCCCTGGCTTTTCCCAGGACGAGTCCCTTATATCTGCGCGCCAGACAATCCTCCGCCGCGGTATCATGTTCCTCACAAAGCTTTAAGAGCTCCTCATCGGACATTTTATTGTATTTTTTGAGCATGTTCCATCCTCTGCCTGACAATTTCGTATGATAAAACTCCGGCCGCGACAGACGCGTTCAAAGAGCCGACTTCGCCCTTCATCGGGACTGAAACCGTGAAATCACACTTCTCCCGGACGAGTCTGGAAACGCCCTCACCTTCGCTGCCGATCACGAGGCCGATCGGGCCGGTCAGATTCGACTTATACATCAGGTCGCCTTTCATATCAGCGCAGGCGAACCATATTCCTTTTTCCTTAAGTTCGTCAATTGTTCTCGAAAGGTTCGTTACCTTCGCGACCGGCGTGTAGTTGAGCGCTCCCGCCGAGGTTTTCGCGACCGTGGCGGTAAGTCCCGCGGCCCGCCGCTTGGGGATGATCACGCCATGCGCGCCCGCCAGGTTCGCGGTCCGGATGATAGCTCCCAGATTGTGGGGATCCTCAATGCCATCGAGCAGAATCAGAAAAGGCGCCTCGCCCTTCTCTTCCGCCGATTTCAGGATATCCTCCACCGAAGCGTAATCATACGCCGCGGCGTAAGCGATCACGCCCTGATGCTTCCCGGTTTCCGACATCTGGTCCAGTCTTGCCTTATCCACGAAGCTGATGATCGTATCGTGTTTTTTCGCTTCTTTTAAAAGTGTCTGGGTCGGGCCGTCGGCCGCGCCCTTCAGAACAAAAAGCTTATCTATGCATTTGCCGGAGCGGAACGCTTCCAAAGCCGCGTTCTTGCCCTCCAGCGTAAATTCTTCATATCGCATCTGTTTTTCCTGCCTCTTCCTTCTCCAATAATCGTAACCCCCGCTCGATCAGATACATCATCCGGCAGAAATCGCCCTTCAGGTAAAGATAACCCATCAGCGCCTCAAAGCCCGTGGCGCGGCGATAATCCGAAAGTGTCTGATTCTTGGCGGGTGACGCGGGCTTCGTGTTCCTGCCGCGGCGATAGACCGCTTTCTCCTCGACGGTAAGCTCGTCTTTGATCAGACGTATAATCGTTGACTGCGTGCCGGCGTTGACCAGCGCGCTCGTCTGTTTATGCATCCGATTGACCGAGGTTCCTCCCTTTGCCATGACTGTCGTCCGGATAATCAGCTCAAATACCGCGTCGCCGATATACGCCAGATCCAGTGAGGAGTAAGTTCTGTAGTCAAGATCCGGCAAGCGAAAATGATTCGCCAGATCCGCCAAAAAGCTCTCGTCTACGCCCTGTGCCATTTAACGCCCTCCCTGGTGTCCTCCAGAACAATTCCCTGGTCAAGCAATATGCCGCGTATCTCATCCGCTCTCGCGTAATTCTTCGATTTCCGGGCTTCCTGACGCTCCTCGATCAGTTTCTCGATATCCGCGTCCAGAATGCCCTCGTCACGTTTCGTGATAATTCCCAGGACATCCGTCAGCTTGCGGATCTCAGAAAGCAGCGCTTCCAGATATTCCTTCGAGCTTTCCTCGGAGGCCGTGGAATTCGCGAAGCGTACCAGCTCAAAAATCGCCGAGATCGCGTCGGCCGTGTTGAAGTCGTCGTCCATCGCTTTCTCGAAGCTTGCCGTGAAGGCCTTCGCTTCCTCAAGCCGCGCTTTTTCCTCGTCCGTCAGCTTCTCCGCTTTCGCTCTCTCCTCGAAATAGCGCAAATTCTCCACGGCCGTCAGGATTCTCTTGAGTCCCGTCGCCGCGGTTTCCATCATCTCGCGGCTGAAATTCAGCGGGCTTCTGTAATGCGCGCTCAGCATGAAAAAGCGCAGTACCTGTAGATCGAACTGCTCGCCGATTTCCCGGACCGTAAAAAAGTTTCCGGCCGATTTGCTCATCTTGTGATTGTCAATATTCAGAAAAGCGTTGTGCATCCAGTAACGCGCGAAAATCTTGCAGTTCGCCGCCTCGCTCTGCGCGATCTCGTTCTCGTGGTGCGGGAAGATCAAATCCTCGCCGCCCGCGTGAATGTCGATTTCGTCGCCGAGATAGCGTTTCGCCATGACGGAGCACTCAATATGCCAGCCCGGGCGCCCGTCCGACCAGGGTGACTCCCAGAAAGGCTCTCCCTCTTTCTTCGGCTTCCAGAGCACGAAATCCAGCGGATCTTCTTTCTCGTCCTCGCCTCTTACAAGAAGTTCTCTCTCTCCGGAGCGAAGATCATCGATATTCTTATGGGAAAGTTTGCCATATTCTTTGAAGGCTCTCGTCCTGTAATAAACGGTGCCGTTTTTCTCGTACGCGTAGCCTTTGTCGATCAACGTCCGAATCATCTCGATCATGCCGCCGATTTCCTTCGTCGCGAGCGGATGTGTCGTCGCCTCTTTGACGTTCATCGCCTTCATGTCCTTCCGGCATTCCTCGATATAACGCTCAGCGATCTCATTCGCGGGCTTCTGTTCCTCGATCGCTTTCTTGATGATCTTGTCGTCCACATCTGTGAAGTTCGAGACGTAATTGACCTCGTAACCCTTATACTCAAAATACCGTCTGACTGTGTCAAACACAATCATCGGTCGCGCGTTGCCGATATGGATGAAATTGTAGACGGTCGGCCCGCAGACATACATACGTACTTTGCCTTCTTCAATCGGACAAAAGTCTTCCTTGCGTTTCGTCATCGTGTTATATATTTTTATCATATATTCTCTCCTTGATGATTTGATTCCTAATTATCGTAGTCCGGTATAGAGTCTTCTTCTGTCTTGCGGCTCCGGCTGTTCGCCTTCTTCAGTTTGTCAATCTCATGACGCAGCTTGGAGATATCCTCCAGTACAGGATCCGGGAAATTCACCTGATCCAGGTCTTTTCTCGGTATACGCTCGTCGTTCCTGCGGACGACACGTCCCGGCACGCCCACAACCGTGCAATTGGACGGCACGTTCTTCAGCACGACGGAGCCCGCTCCGATCCGGCAGTTGTCCCCGATTGTAATCGGCCCCAGCACCTTGGCTCCGGCCCCAATCATCACGTTGCTGCCGATTGTCGGGTGACGCTTGCCCTTGTCCTTGCCGGTACCGCCAAGTGTCACGCCCTGATACAGCGTCACGTCGTCGCCGATTATACTCGTCTCGCCGATCACGACTCCCGTGCCATGATCGATGAAAAGCCCGCGGCCGATCTCCGCGCCGGGATGAATCTCGATTCCCGTCGTGTGTACCGCGTGCTGCGAAATCGCTCTGGCCAGAAAATAATGGCGGCCCTTCCAGAATTTATGCGCGATTCTATAATAGAGAAGCGCCCGGAAGCTGGCGTATAAAATCACCTCATACGGTGTCTTGATCGCCGGGTCCCGGTCAATGATCACGCTCATCTCCTGTCGTATATGACAGCGTATACTTCCTCTGCGAACGCGGTTCGGGCATTGGCTCTTCCTCTCGCAGCCGCAACCTGTCATCGGTCCGGCCGCGGTTCCTTGGCTCATCTTGCTCATGATGATAAATCTCCCTTCGGGCTGAATAATAAAAAAGACTCCGTCTCAATAAAGAGACGAAGTCAGGTCTTCGCGGTTCCACTCTTCTCGGAAGCGAACGCTTCCACTCAAAACGTGTAACGCCCGTCGGCGTATTCCGCTACTCACTATGTTCGCGAAATCGGCTCACGGACGCACTTCTTCCTATCCTCTGCCAAAACCGCTTCCAGCCGCTGACGGTTTCTCTCTGTGGCTTCGGGTCAGGAATACTCTTCCCGTTCATCGCCTTTAAAACAAGTTTATTCATTTCGCCTGTTTTTGTCAAGCGAAAAGAAACGAATACGCGAGTGAACGCGGTCTAAACCACCTCGGTCATGTAAATCCGCGCTTTTGTCCCGATTAATTCCGTAAAATCCTCGATTGACATCGTGATATCCGGCGGCTTTACGCCGGTATATCTCGCGGCGAACACGCCTTCCTCTTCTCTCGAGAAACGATACATGCCGTTATTCTCCGGAAAAGCCTCATCCCGTACGCGCAAAATCTGTCCCTCGAAGGATGGCATGCTGACACTGTCCAGGAAGTGCTCCAGATCGAGCGTCCGGAACATCATCTTCGGCTTGCGCGAGCGCTCCCCCGTGTCAGGAAGCCCTTCCTCGCTCAATGGCTCGAACCCGGTTATCCGGAGATTTCTATTAAATACGACTGTTTTGTCCAGAATCGCCTTTAAAAGCTCTCTCTCGAAGCCCGGCGCCGCGATCGGCTCCCGAACCTCCAGTTCTTCCTCGCTGATCCAATAGCCAAAGCAGCCAACAATACGCTCGTCTTTTTCCAGAATATAAAAGTCCCCGCCCTCGCTTAAAAGCTCCGCTCGCAGCGTCTCGTAATACTCCAGGTCTCTTCTGGCGTAAAGCTCATAGTTGTCACGCAGATAAGCATTGACCTCCGCGGCCAGTTCCCGGACTTTCTTCGTGGACAAAGTCTCGCTCTTCATAACCGCGGTCGTTTCCAAATCACCCGCCGTCAAAATGTTCCTTGCCTCTTCCTGTTCTTCCGGTCCCATTCTCCACTCCGACACGCCGCTGATCCGGCGAAAGCCCAAAGAAGTATAATACGCTTCCGACGCCGGTTCCAAAAAAGTCACGATTTCTCCGCGCTCTTTCATTACGCTCATCGCTTCTCTGGCGAGTTTTGTCATCAGCCCCCGTCTTCTGTAGGACTTCGATGTCGCCACCGCGACCATATAATGGCCTCGGAACTTCCCACCGCCGATCATCAGTGTGTATGGATTCAGATGAATCATCACGGCCGGGCGCCGGCTCGAGTCCCATAAGACAGCGAGCTCGTTGTCCTTCGTCTTAACGCTATAATAGTATTCCAGAAAAGAAACGCTGTCCTCCGGAAAACACTCTTCCCACAAGCTTCTGGTCCTGCCGTCCAAATCGCCCTCAAGCCACTCGAACCGCAGTGTTCTGTCTGTTCTTATTTCGGACATCCCGCGCAACCTCCGCAATTTCCGCTGACATTCAGGCCATAATGATCGTCCTCGACCGTCTGTATTACACAGATGGCCTGCGCCGAGATTCCCTCGCCGCTTCCTGTAAAGCCGAGCCCCTCTTCTGTCGTCGCTTTTACATTGACCTGATCCGGCTCGATACCAAGAGTCTCCGCGATATTCCCGCGCATCTCCTCGATATAGGGTGCCATCTTCGGCCGCTGCGCGATGATTGTCGCGTCAATATTCCCGATGAAATAAAACCTCTCCTCCAGCATCTTCCCGACCTCCGCCAAAAGCTTCAGGCTGGAAATCCCCTCATAAGCCGGGTCGTTGTCCGGAAAGTGTCTTCCGATATCTCCAAGCGCCGCCGCGCCTAAAAGCGCGTCCATTATGGCGTGAAGCAGAACGTCCGCGTCCGAATGTCCCAGCAATCCCTTCTCATAGGGAATTCGAACACCACCCAGGATCAGGTCGCGGCCTTCCGTCAATTTATGAACGTCGTATCCCATTCCGATCCGCATTATTTTCTCTCCCTTCGACAACTCGCCGCCTAAGCGGCGAAATCTGTACTCATTATACCGCGTTATCGCCTTTGTGGCAAAGTGCCCGCGGTTTTTGTCGAAATTTTTCGCGAAATCTTTTTTCAGCTCTTGACACAGGCCGAATTAGACTATATAATAGCAAAGCGGGTTGTCGCTGATAGCCCCGCGAACTTAATACTGTGGGATCTTAGCTCAGCTGGGAGAGCATCTGCCTTACAAGCAGAGGGTCACAGGTTCGAGCCCTGTAGGTCCCATTCATACCGCTTCACAAACGGTATGGATTTTAATTGTGGCGGAATAGCTCAGTTGGCTAGAGCACACGGTTCATACCCGTGGTGTCGAGAGTTCAAATCTCCCTTCCGCTACTTTTTTTATGCCCCGAATTTACGCCATTCCTTGAAAATCCCCATTTTAAGCCATTCTTAAAAAGAACGTTCCTGACATGACAAAGGCATCCGTTTCCGGATGCCTTGGATTGACTAAATGTTATTTGGTCGCAATTCTATTGACCATTTTCCATTCGGTCTACTTGAAAATACAATATTTTTTACTTTATATAATATTCCACCATAATTAATGGTTTCATTAACCGATATTATCTCTGTCTGATTATCTGGAATAACAAATTTTCCAAACGAAGTATTAAATTCCTTTCCGATAATTACTTTTATCATAATCAACACCTACCAGAAGTACCATTAAGTATAATAAAAGATCTCTTTACATCCGCTATTGAATTGTGGTTTTCATGCTGTGTAATCATATATTTTTTATTATTTATTACAACGAATTTGGGATCCTAATCTGGAAAAAATTCATCACAATAAATTACGAGTTCGCCTTTGTGTATAAAACTATCAATAACTTTCATTATTTTCGCGATATTCTCCCACTTTAACGCGGAGGTCTGTCGCGTCGCGAAAAACCATGCTTTCAATCGCGCCGCCCATCGCGTCCTTCATTTTCTGATCGATTTCCGCGATCCAGTCCGGATCCTCTGTTTTCAGGAGTTCATAATCCGACCAGTAAATGATGGCCGTTATTTCGCCCGGATTCGTCTTGCTGACCCAGATTTCTTTTCCTTTGAAGATACTTCGCGTGGCCAGAATCGGGCCCCAGATTTCCGTATCCAGCCGAATCCAGTCATCGACCCTGTCCGGCGGCACTTTTACCACGATTTCCTCCACGTACAAAGGCTGCTCCAATTTATGATAGAACAGAGACTGCTCAATTTTACAGGCATCCAGTTCTTTTCCCATCCACGCTCTCCTTAAGAAAAACAGGGTTATTATTTATTTTTGTCGACAATTTTATTATCGCTTCGCCACTCGCGCGGTGACTTGCCGACATGATTCTTAAAGGTTCTGGAGAAATTAAGCTGATTCGGGTATCCTACGGCATTGCCAATATCCGCTATGGAAAGCTCCGTGCCCCGAAGGAGCTGCTGAGCCTTCATCATTCTGTACTCAATCAGGAACGCTTGCGGCGTCTTGCCCGTTGAGTCTTTAAAAATCGAACTGAAATATGTGCGGTTCAGCTTGCAGTTTGCGGCGATATCTTCCACTGTAATGTCATTTTGAAAATTCTGCTCGACATAGACCATCGCTTCTTTAATATAAAACTCACGCATGCCGTTTCTGACCAGAAGCTTCCGTGACACGCTGGATTGCGCGAGCAGATCCATAAAGAGATAGAGATGACCGATCTGATTCAGGACCCCCGCGTCGGAATGATGCACAATATAGAGCATTTCATCCGCCATCTGCTTCGAGAGCTCTCTTGAGGATGACTTATAAACCGGCGCGTCCTCGTTAAGGCCCGCCAATTCAAGGGCCTCGCTGGCGCGAGTGCCGTCGAACTCAACCCATGTGTACTCCCATGGATGTTCCTGATCCGCCCAGTAAGTCGTGACTTGCTTCGGTGACAGGAGAAAACCCTGGCCGCTTCGGATCAGCACTGTCTTATTCTGTCCCTTGGAATCACTGTACATGAGCGTTCCTGTTCCTGATATGATATAATGGAATAAATAATGATTCCTGGCGTTCGGGCCGAACATATGACCCGGGTCCGTCTGTTCCCAGCCGTACTGGTATAAATTCAGGTCAACAAAGCGCTCATTTGGAAATATCGCGTATAACAAATTACCCATTTCTATCCCCCCTTGTTACAACTCCACCACCTCTTATTCTGATTTCATTATATATCAAAATGCCACCCGACTACAAGCTTTTGTCTGTAATCTTGTAAAATGGTATATTATTCAAAAACCACGACATTTACTCTTATAGCGTAATTTTCTACAATGATATCGTAAACAGAGAGAAGGAAATCTCTGAAGAATCCCAAATTAAGAATTTAGACAGGAGGAAAAGGTATGAAAAAGAAACTTTTAGCTGGAATACTGGCAGTGATCATGGTATTATCGCTCACCGCCTGCGGAGGCTCAGACTCATCGTCTTCCACAAGTTCAGGCGCGTCAAACGCTTCATCTTCGTCCGGTGACACTCTGAAGGTCTGGATCTGGGACACGAACCAGCAGGCAGGTCTGCAGAAGATCTTGGATGAGTTTACGGCGAAGACAGGAATCAAGGCGAAGGTAGATGTTGTTTCCTGGGATCAGTACTTCACTCTTCTTGAGGCCGGCGGATCCGGCGGCGAGATGGCGGATGTGTTCTGGATGCATTCCAATGTTTCCAGCCAGTATATGGCAAACGGCATTCTTCTTGACCTGACAGACAAAATCAAGAGCAGCTCAACGATCGACATGAGCAAGTACTATCAGGATATCGTGGACCTTTACACCTATAACAACAAGTATTACGCGATTCCGAAGGATTATGACACGATCGGCTTATGGTACAACAAAACATTGTTCGACGAGGCCGGTGTTTCTTATCCGGACAACTCTTGGACGTGGGATGATTTCTACAACGCGGCTGTCAAACTGACAAACAAGGATAAAGGTATCTACGGATACGCCTGCAACACCACGAACAATCAGGACAGCTGGTACAATATGGTCTACTCCATGGGCGGTTCCATTCTTCATGACGACGGCAAGACCTCCGGCATGGGCGACGACGCCACATTGAAGGCAATGGATTATGTAGGCAAGCTTGTAAAAGATACTATGCCCGCGCAGTCCACAATGTCAGAGACAGGTGTCAGCACAATGTTCGAGAACGGACAGGTCGCTATGTGCACACAGGGTTCCTGGATGGTACCGGAATTCCACAAGAACGAGTATACCTCCAAGAACTGCGACGTGGCGGTACTTCCGAAAGACGCCGCGACAGGCAGCTGGACATCGATCTACAATGGCCTTGGATGGTCCGCTTACTCAGGCACAAGTCATCCGGATGAGGCATGGAAGCTGATCGAGTACCTTGGCTCTGAAGAAGCGCAGAAGGAACAGGCGGATCTCGGTGTCACAATGAGCGCGTACAAAGGTACTTCCGACGGCTGGACATCCGCCGCTCCGGAATTCAACCTTAAATCCTACCTGACGATGGCTTCCGACGCGAAGTTGATCATCCGCCCTCACACCTACAAGACAACAACATGGGAGAACATGCTTTCACAGGATCTGGTTCCCGCGTGGACAGACACGACACAGATGGACAGCGTCTGCAAAGCCTGCGCCGCGAAGATGAATCAGGAAATCGCGAGCGACATGCCCTGATGCGATATGAATTAATACAGTCCGGACAGGCAAACGCCTGTCCGGAGTTTTCAGAAGCGCTGCTTTAGGAGGAGTGAAATGTCAATAAAACCTGCCGCAATGAAAATGAAGAAAACGACATGGGAGAAAAACCAGCTGAAATGGGGGCTTCTTTTCATATCCCCAACTATTATCGGTCTTCTGATTCTGAATATCTATCCCATGATCATGACATTCTGGCAATCCCTCAACAAAACCGGAGATTTCGGAAAAGGTTATAAATTTGTCGGAATCGCCAATTACACGAAAATGTTCCACGACCCGGAGGTATGGGAGTCTCTGTGGAACACGTTCAAATACGCTTTGGTGGAGGTGCCGCTGTCCGTAATAATCGCTCTGGTCGTCGCGGCGCTCCTTAACCGTAAGATGAAAGGGCGTTCTATTTACCGAGCCATCTTCTTCCTGCCGATGGTTTCCGCGCCGGCTGCCGTGGCCATGATCTGGCGCTGGCTTTATAACAGCCAGTATGGCCTGATCAACCACATCTTCGGCACGACAACGAACTGGATCTCCGACCCGAACATCGCCTGGCTTTCTATCGCGATCATCGGCGTGTGGTCAGCGATCGGCTACAATGTTGTCCTGTTCCTTTCGGGACTCCAGGAAATACCGCGTGACTATTACGAGGCGTCCAGCATTGATGGTGCTACCGGAGTGAAGCAATTCTTTTCCATCACTCTGCCACTGCTTTCGCCGACGATCTTTTTCGTCGTCGTGACAAGTATTATCGGAGCCTTACAGGTCTTTGATCTGATCTACATGGTCATGAGCGACAACACCCCCGCGCTTGGCAAAACACAGTCCATCGTCTATCTTTTCTACAAATACTCATTTGTCAACGGCAACAAAGGATATGGATCGGCCATTGTCGTGCTATTGCTCGCGGTAATCATGATCATAACCGCTATCCAGATGAAGCTTCAGAAAAAATGGGTTTACTACAACTAGGGAGGAGGAGAGAAAATGACAAAACAAGCGAGAGAAAAACTTAATACAACCATTATTCATATTGTTCTGATCCTTCTGTCCGCCACGATGCTGATTCCGTTTATCTGGATGATACTTACGGCTTTTAAAACACAGACAGAGGCGGCGTCCATCAATCCGTTCATTATATTCCCATCCGTCTGGCATTGGGAGAATTTTACAGCTGTCATTTCCACGTATAATTTTCCGACTTTATACCTGAACACGCTGCTGCTTATTTTCTTCCGCGTCATTTGCGCCGTTCTGACCGCGACCATGGCCGCGTACGCGTTCGCGAGACTTGAGTTCAAAGGTAAGAATTTCTTTTTCGGTCTCGTGCTGCTCCAGATGATGATTCCTTCACAGATTTTCATCATCCCGCAGTACATCATGATCAGTAACCTGAAAGCGACCAACACAATATTCGCTCTGGTATTTCCTGGACTTGTCACGGCTTTTGGCACATTCCTGCTGCGGCAATCCTATATGAGCCTTCCAAAAGACCTGGAAGAGGCGGCAAGACTCGATGGCTGCAATATCGGCCAGACTTTTTTGAAAATCATGGCTCCTCTTACAAGATCCGGCATGATCGCGCTCGGCATTTTCACCGCCGTATTCGCTTTTAAAGAGCTGATGTGGCCCATGATCGTCTGCACGGACTTAAGTCACAGCACGCTTTCCTCGGGTCTCGCGCGTATGCAGGGCCAGTTTTCTTCCAACTATCCGCAGCTGATGGCGGCTTCGCTTCTCGCGTGTATACCGATGATCATCATTTATCTGATTTTCCAGAAACAATTCATTGAAGGTATCGCTACATCGGGCGGAAAACTTTAATAAGTAAAGGAGCCGCGACATGGCTATTATTTTTGACAGCAAGGCAAAAACGATTTCTCTTCATACAGCTCATTCTACCTGGCAGATGGCAATCAGCCGTTACAACTATCTTCTTCACCTGTATTACGGCGCGCGTATCGACTGCGATATGAGCTACCTTCTGGAATACAGCGACAGAGCCTTCGCAGGCAACCCGGCTGACGCGAAGGATGACCGGACATTTTCACTGGATGTTCTTCCTCAGGAATATCCTTCCTACGGAACCGGGGATTTCCGTATCTTCTCTTTGAATGTTCGAACGGCGGACGGCGTATACGGCTGTGATCTCCGATATGTCAGTCACAATATCAAAAAGGGCAAATACACGATCCCCGGTCTTCCTTCCGTCCGCGCGGATGACAGTGAGGCGGAAACGCTGGAAATTATTCTGGAAGACGCTTGTTTACCGTTGCGTGTTATTCTGCGTTACGGAGTCCTCGAGAATCTGGATGTCATTACCCGCTGCGCGGAGATCGTCAATACAGGCGACGCGAAGATTTTCGTCACAAAGGCGAACAGCGCCTGCCTTGACCTTCTTTCCGGCGATTATGACCTGATTCATTTTCCGGGCCGTCATGGCATGGAAAGGAATCCGGAACGCGCGCCGATTCTTCATGAAGCACAGTCCTTTGGCAGCCTTCGGGGTACCTCCAGCCACCAGCAGAATCCTTTCTTTATTTTGGCGGAACGCGGCGCGGATGAGAACAAAGGCTCCTGTTACGGACTGCAGCTTCTCTACAGCGGCAACTTCAAAGGAGAGGTCGAAAAAGAGCAATTCGGGTCCGTCCGCGCGTGTCTTGGCCTTCAGGACGAAATGTTCGCGTGGCCTCTCGCGCCCGATGAAAGCTTCTGTACGCCAGAAGCGGCGCTCGCGTACACGAACAAGGGACTTACGGCGCTTTCCCATATTTATCACGAAATGATCCGTTATCACATCTGTCAGGGGAAATATCAGAATATACGCCGCCCGATCCTGCTCAACAGTTGGGAAGCGACTTATTTCGATTTCGATGGCGATAAAATCATTGATATCGCCCGCGAGGCGAAAAGCCTTGGCGTTGAGACATTGGTGCTGGACGATGGGTGGTTTCTCTCCCGCTATTCCGACACCGCGGGGCTAGGCGACTGGGTCGTTGACACAAAGAAACTTGGTTGTAACCTCTCGGATATTTCAGAAGCGGTTCATAACATGGGTATGAATTTCGGCCTGTGGATTGAGCCAGAAATGGTCAATGAAAACAGCGATTTGTACCGTCAGCATCCGGACTGGGCGTTCAAAGTCCCGGGCCGCTCTCCTGTCAGCGGGCGTGGTCAGCTGGTACTGGATTTCTCAAGGGGAGAAATTGTAGACGCGATTTTTGAGTCAATCGCCAAAATAATAGAAGACGCGGGCATTGATTACATCAAGATGGATATGAACCGAAGCGTCTGTGACGTGTATTCCGCGAAGTACCGCGATACGCCGGATAACCAGAATTACGGCAAAATCACGCACGAGTATATTCTGGGGCTTTACGCGTTTCTGGAGCGTTTCAATGAGCGTTTTCCCGATCTTCTGCTGGAAGGCTGCAGCGGAGGCGGCGGCCGTTATGACGCTGGCATGATGTACTACGAGCCTCAGATCTGGCTCAGTGATGACACTGACGCGGTCGAGCGAATAAACATCCAGTACGGAAGTTCTTTTGGATATCCAATATCGACAGTCGGCTCGCACGTAAGCGCTGTCCCGAACCATCAGACCGGCCGCCGCGCGCCAATCAACACGCGCGCCGTTGTGGCGATGGCCGGAAGCTTCGGCTACGAGCTTGACCCGCGGATATTAAGCAGCGCAGAAAAAGAAGAAGTAAAAGAACAAATTGAGACTTACAAGAAATACTGGCCGCTGATCCACAATGGACTTTACTACCGTCTGACCGCTCCGGACAAGAACCGGGAGGCCGCCGCGTGGCTTTTCGCGGCCAAGGATAAAAGCGAGGCGCTTCTTAATATCGTCACGCTTAATACACACTGTAACGCGCCCCGCGTTTTTATCAAATGCGAAGGGCTCGACCCGGAAGCGAAATACCGGGACGAGGAAAGCGGCTTCATCTACAGCGGAAGCGCCCTGATGGAAGTCGGTGTCCCCATACCGATAATTCCCGATGAGTACAACGCCTGGCAAATCCACTTTACTCGCTTAAATATTTTCTGAACTGCCTGTAAATAAAATACGCGTCGATCCAGGTGATCAGGCCGAATCCGAAACAGATCCAAATCGTTACGCCAGTGATCATGAACGCCGTGTTATAAAAAGTAAAAACAACAGGCAGAATCCAAAGGCCTGCCATCACGAAAGTGAGCGGCAGGTTTTTTGACATAAAGAAAAAGGCTCTTGCGAACAAGTCTCTCACTGAGCCTCTGAACGAGGCGATCGCGGGAAAAAGCCAGATGACTATGAACAACACCATGACAGCGAGTATAATAAACAAATAATAAAGGAAAGGCGTCGGAGATGGCCCATCGATTCCGAAAAAGCGAATATACGTGTAAAGAAGCGCCCCCACCGCGAGAGTAATCAGCCAAGTGATCGTTCCTTGTTTGAAGTTCTCCTTGAAAGCGGCGAAAAATGTGCCGACAACCGGTACCTCGTCTCCTTTTCTTTTCTTCAGAAGCACAAAGTTCATCGCGCACAAGGAGGCGCCGATCGTAAGCACCGGCAGCGAGCAGAGAACAAAAAGAAGGTTGACGATTATGATATCTCCTACCCTGCCGAACATACGTCCCAGCGGACTGTCATTACTCAAAAAGCCCATATTCCGTACCCTGTGGAATCCGCGCGGATTCCATTCCTTTCTGAATCATTACAGAACTATAATTATTATCGCGCGCGTTTTTTTGACTGTCAAGGAAACCCGCCCTACCATAAGCGAAAGGACTATGCTATGAACTATTTTGATATCAGAAAAACAGCCAATCCCAGCTATTATGCGGAAAATGTTCTGCCCGCGCGCTCCGATCACGCGCGCTACGCTTCCGCCGAGGAGGCCATTCAGGGCCGTTCTTCTTTGGTTATCTGTCTTGATGGCATTTGGAAGTTCAAGTACGCTGCCAACCCGACGACAGTTCCCGCGGATTTTCTGAGTCCTAATCAGGATATCAACTCATGGGACAATATACTTGTTCCGGGCCATCTCCAGCTTCAAGGCTATGACAAGCCGATGTACGTCAATGTCCAGTACCCCTGGGACGGTCATGAAGACTTACGTCCCGGCCAGACACCAACTCTTTTTAACCCCATCGGTATTTACGCCAGAGATTTCGCGATGCCCTCGTCATGGGTGGGTCAAACTGTTCTTCTCACGCTAAACGGCGCAGAAAGCGCCGCGGCTGTGTGGTGCAACGGCCATTATACCGGCTACTGTACCGACAGCTTCACGCCGCGCTCCTTCGACCTGACACTATATCTTCAAGCGGGTGTGAACCGTCTGACCGTGGAAGTCATCAAATGGACCTCCGCCAGCTGGTGCGAGGATCAGGATTTTTTCCGGTTTTCGGGACTTTTCAGAAGCGTTACCCTCTCCGTGCTTCCCTCCGTAAGCGCCTATGACCTGAAGGCCGTTCCCTCGCTCGATAAAACATTACAAAACGGATCGGTTCAACTTACGGTCAAGGGCCTCGGCCGCGGCAGAATCCGCGCCGAGCTTTATCAGGATGAGCGAATCGCGATTGGAAATGATGAGCGCGCGATAACCGGCGTTCGAGCGAAAGCGCCTGATAAGCCGTTGGAGATTCAGGAAGCTGACTTTCGAGGCGCTAAAAAACTCTCGGATTGTGACGGTTTGACCGCCGCGTCGCTTTCCTTTCTCGTCCATGATCCTCTGCTTTGGAGCGCCGAGAATCCGAACCTTTACACTTTAATGATCCGCTTATACGACGAAAGCGGTCTTCTACTGGAAGTCATCCCCCAGGTCATCGGCTTCCGGCGTATCGAGATTCAGGACGGAATCCTTTATTTTAATGGAAAAAGAATTGTGTTCAAAGGCGTGAACCGTCACGAGTTCAGCTCGCGCGGCGGCCGTATCGTATCAAGAGAAGAAACGCTGAAAGACATCCTCGCCATGAAGAAAAATAACATCAATGCGGTCCGTGTCAGCCACTACCCGAATTCCTCCTATTTGTATGAACTCTGCGACCGCTATGGACTTTATCTGATCGCCGAAAACAATCTGGAAACACACGGCACATGGGAACCCGCGCCCTTCAAAAATCCGGCCTCTCCTAAAGAGATCCTTCCTGGGGATGATCCTGCCTGGCTTCCTTCTCTTCTTTACCGGACGAGCAACTGTTATCAGCGTGACAAAAATCACCCCTCCGTCCTTATATGGAGCTGCGGGAATGAAAGCTACGGTGGAAAAAATCTGTTCGAAATCTCCAGAAAATTCCGCGAGCTGGATCCATCGCGTCCTGTTCACTATGAAGGTATCTTCCATGACCGTCGTTATCCGGGCACTAGCGATCTGGAAAGTCAGATGTACCCCTCTGTTGATCAAATACGCGAAACAATCCGGCATGACAAGGAAAACGGAATTCAAAAGCCCTTCATCTGCTGCGAGTATTCCCACGCGATGGGCAACAGCAACGGGGCGCTGTACAAATACACGGCACTCGCGGACACCGAGGAAAGTTATCAGGGCGGTTTCATCTGGGATTTTATCGACCAGTCTCTCACATGCCTGGATCGTTATGGTAATTCTTATCAAGCGTACGGCGGTGATTTTGACGACCGTCCAAATGACGGCAATTTCAGCGGAAACGGTATCTTTTACGGTGGGGACAGATCCCCTTCCCCTAAGGTACAGGAGGTGAAGTACTGCTATCAGAATATTGAGGCCATTGTCTCTGAATATGATGTCAATGTAAAAAACAAAAGCCTCTTCACTTCCACCGATGTCTATCATTGCGTTGTCCGTACCGCGCTTGACGGATTTGAAATCAGACAGGAAACTTTGAAAACCCGCGTTCTGCCGCTCTCCGAGATGACTTACCCTCTCCCGCGCGCGATTTACGAATCGCCGGGCGAGTACGCGGTCACCGTTTCCTTCGAGACCCGCAAGGATCTGCCCTGGGCCAAAGCCGGACATGAAGTCGCTTTCGGTCAAAAGGTTTTCCGTGTTTCAGCGCCGGAGGAAAATGCCTCACCCGTTCACGCGGGCCAAATGACCGTTACGCGCGGGCGGATGAATATCGGTGTCCGGGGAGATAACTGGGAAGTTCTTTTTTCCGGTAATACCGCTTCTATGGTTTCCTACCGTTACGAGGGGCGCGAGATGATAAAGGTTCCTCCGCGGCCGGAATTCTGGCGCGCGCCTACGGACAACGACAGAGGAAACCATATGCCATTCCGATACAGCCAGTGGAAAACAGCGGGGCTTTACAGCGTTTGTCCGCCATCGACTCCGCCGCGTGTCGAGGACAAAGTAGACACTTTTACCATTACCTGGGAATATCAGATGCCGGTTCGGCCATCCTGTTCCTGCTTCGTTTCCTACAATGTAACACCGGACGGAACAGTCCGCGTTACCGTATCCAGCGCCATCCCGGAGGAGCTGATCGGCCCGCCCGCATTCGGTATGATTTTTAAGACCTGCGCGGATTTCAATCAGCTTCTCTATTACGGTCTTGGCCCGGAAGAAACTTACGCGGACCGGAAACGCGGCGCGAAGCTCGGCATTTACCGTTCTACATCACAAAGCAGTATGGCGCATTATCTGGTTCCGCAGGAATGCGGCAACCGTACCGGCGTACGCTGGGCGGAAGTGACCGACGCGAATGGTCATGGGCTCCTTTTCACGGGAAATTGTATGGATTTCTCCATTCTTCCTTATACGCCTCACGAGCTTGAAAACGCGGCCCACGCTTACGAACTTCCACTTGTTCATTACACAGTCATACGGGCAGGTCTCCCTCAAATGGGTGTCGGCGGCGATGATTCCTGGGGCGCTTTAACACACCCGGAGTTTCTTCTGCCATCCGGGCAGACACTTCAGTTTAGTTTTACGATGAAAGGGATTTAGCAAACTCACCCACGGCAAATTCCGGCAGCGGGAGCAGTTTCTTGCCGCGATTCTTAGATCTTCGCCAAGACGCCCCCGCGCGTCTAAAGTGTACCCTTTGTCAAGGACACGGACACATTTTCTTCTTACCTAAATTCCTATTCTTTGATAAAGGATCTATTCCGGTTGTTATGTAACTGTAAAACTCATTGGGAGCCAGGCGGTTCAAC